>BNJT01000295.1_pt1 | contig 213372 bp, 250 predicted proteins | sample 8540491 | NCBI WGS metagenome assembly BNJT01 (sample SAMD00202455, study PRJDB9452) | human saliva metagenome | host: Homo sapiens
TCGATGTGAACTCTTGGGGAGATAAGCCTGTTATCCCCAGGGTAGCTTTTTATCCGTTGAGCGATGGCCCTTCCATACGGTACCACCGGATCACTAAGCCTCGACTTTTCGTCCCTGCTCGACTTGTTGGTCTCGCAGTCAAGCTCCCTTCTGCCTTTACACTCTTCGAATGATTTCCAACCATTCTGAGGGAACCTTTGGGCGCCTCCGTTACATTTTAGGAGGCGACCGCCCCAGTCAAACTGCCCGTCTGACACTGTCTCCCACCCCGGTGAGGGGTGCGGGTTAGAGTGGTCATGTCACAAGGGTAGTATCCCACTGTTGCCTCCTCCGAAACTGGCGTCCCGGATTCTTCAGCTCCTACCTATCCTGTACATGTGACACAAACACTCAATATCAAACTACAGTAAAGCTCCATGGGGTCTTTCCGTCCTGTCGCGGGTAACCTGCATCTTCACAGGTACTATAATTTCACCGAGTCTCTCGTTGAGACAGTGCCCAGATCGTTACGCCTTTTCGTGCGGGTCGGAACTTACCCTGACAAGGAATTTCGCTACCTTAGGACCGTTATAGTTACGGCCGCCGTTTACTGGGGCTTCAATTCAAAGCTTCGCCTTGCGGCTAACCTCTCCTCTTAACCTTCCAGCACCGGGCAGGCGTCAGCCCCTATACGTCATCTTTCGATTTTTGCAGAGACCTGTGTTTTTTTGATAAACAGTCGCCTGGGCCTATTCACTGCGGCTGGTATTGCTACCAGCACCCCTTCTCCCGAAGTTACGGGGTCATTTTTGCCGAGTTCCTTAACGAGAGTTCGCTCGCTCACCTTAGGATTCTCTCCTCAACTACCTGTGTCGGTTTTGCGGTACGGGTCCTATAAATCTTGCTAGAAGCTTTTTCTCGGCAGTGTGACATCAGAAACTTCGGTACTAAACTTCCTCCCCGTCACAGCTTGTCGCATCCGTGATAAGCATTTGACTCATCAGCCGACTCACTGCTTTGGACGTACACTTCCAGTCGTACGCTTTTTCTTAGCCTCCTGCGTCCCTCCATTGCTCAAACGATTTATAGAAGTACAGGAATATCAACCTGTTGTCCATCGACTACGCCCTATCGGCCTCGCCTTAGGTCCCTGACTAACCCTGGGAGGACGAGCCTTCCCCAGGAAACCTTAGTTATTCGGTGGACGGGATTCTCACCCGTCTTTCGCTACTCATACCGGCATTCTCACTTCTAAGCGCTCCACATGTCCTTACGGTCATGCTTCACCGCCCTTAGAACGCTCTCCTACCACTGGACCCTAATGGTCCAATCCACAGCTTCGGTAATCTGTTTAGCCCCGTTACATTTTTCGGCGCAGGGTCACCTGACTAGTGAGCTATTACGCACTCTTTGAATGATGGCTGCTTCTAAGCCAACATCCTAGTTGTCTGTGCAACCCCACATCCTTTTTCCACTTAACAGATATTTTTGGGACCTTAGCTGGTGGTCTGGGCTGTTTCCTTTCGACTACGGATCTTATCACTCGCAGTCTGACTCCCGGATATAAATACATGGCATTCGGAGTTTATCTGAATTCGGTAACCCGAGATGGGCCCCTAGTCCAAACAGTGCTCTACCTCCACGATTCTTGATTCCGAGGCTAGCCCTAAAGCTATTTCGGAGAGAACCAGCTATCTCCAAGTTCGATTGGAATTTCTCCGCTACCCACACCCTCATCCAAGCACTTTTCAACGTGCTCTGGTTCGGTCCTCCAGTGCGTTTTACCGCACCTTCAACCTGGACATGGGTAGATCACTTGGTTTCGGGTCTACGTCCACATACTACATGCGCCCTATTCAGACTCGCTTTCGCTACGGCTCCGACTCTTCATCTTAACCTCGCATGTAAACGTAACTCGCCGGTTCATTCTACTAAAAGGCACGCCATCACCCATTAACGGGCTCTGACTACTTGTAAGCACACGGTTTCAGGTACTCTTTCACTCCCCTCCCGGGGTTCTTTTTCACCTTTCCCTCACGGTACTGGTTCACTATCGGTCACTAGGTAGTATTTAGCCTTGCCAGATGGTCCTGGCGGATTCCGACGGGATTCCTCGTGTCCCGCCGTACTCAGGATGCTAGTAGAGTTCATCAAGATGTCGCGTACAGGATTGTCACCTTCTTTGATGGGCCTTTCCAGACCACTTCTGCTATCTTGATTTCTTCTCACGTTCTAGTCTCTACAACCCCAACAAGCAAGCTCGTTGGTTTGGGCTCCTCCTGTTTCGCCTCGCCGCTACTCAGGGAATCGATTTTTTTCTTTCTCTTCCTGCAGGTAATGAGATGTTTCAGTTCCCTGCGTGTACCTCCCTAATGAGCTATGTATTCACTCATTGGTAACACCCTATGAAAGGTGTTGGGTTCCCCATTCGGAAATCTTTGGATCTTAGCTTACTTACAGCTCCCCCAAAGCATATCGGTGTTAGTTCCGTCCTTCTTCGGCTCCTAGTACCAAGGCATCCACCGTGCGCCCTTATTCACTTAACCGTTGATTAAATGTCGCATAGCGTTGCGTTTTTGTTAAAAAAACTCTTTTCGTTAGATGTTACTCTAACTCTCGGTAAATTAATTGGTTATTTGTTGTGATATAGTATTCAGTTTTCAAAGAACAAAATTCTCTGCTATTTCTAGCAGATATGGAGACTAGCGGGATCGAACCGCTGACCTCCTGCGTGCAAAGCAGGCGCTCTCCCAGCTGAGCTAAGCCCCCTAAATTCAACTAATGGGCCTAAATGGACTCGAACCATCGACCTCACGCTTATCAGGCGTGCGCTCTAACCAGCTGAGCTATAGGCCCTTGTTCGCATTTAGAACTTTTGTTTTGAGAAGTTTAACCTCTCAAAACTAAACAAAGAAGTCTAAACCCTGTAGGGTTCCGTATTACCTTCAATACCTTTCGGCACTGAGGTTTATCCTTAGAAAGGAGGTGATCCAGCCGCACCTTCCGATACGGCTACCTTGTTACGACTTCACCCCAATCATCTATCCCACCTTAGGCGGCTGGCTCCAAAAAGGTTACCTCACCGACTTTGGGTGTTACAAACTCTCGTGGTGTGACGGGCGGTGTGTACAAGACCCGGGAACGTATTCACCGCGGCGTGCTGATCCGCGATTACTAGCGATTCCGGCTTCATGTAGGCGAGTTGCAGCCTACAATCCGAACTGAGAATGGCTTTAAGAGATTCGCTTACCCTCGCGAGTTCGCTGCTCGTTGTACCATCCATTGTAGCACGTGTGTAGCCCAAGTCATAAGGGGCATGATGATTTGACGTCATCCCCACCTTCCTCCGGTTTGTCACCGGCAGTCTCACTAGAGTGCCCAACTCAATGCTGGCAACTAGTAATAAGGGTTGCGCTCGTTGCGGGACTTAACCCAACATCTCACGACACGAGCTGACGACAACCATGCACCACCTGTCACTTTGTCCCCGAAGGGAAAGCTCTATCTCTAGAGTGGTCAAAGGATGTCAAGACTTGGTAAGGTTCTTCGCGTTGCTTCGAATTAAACCACATGCTCCACCGCTTGTGCGGGTCCCCGTCAATTCCTTTGAGTTTCAACCTTGCGGTCGTACTCCCCAGGCGGAGTGCTTAATGCGTTAACTGCAGCACTGAAGGGCGGAAACCCTCCAACACTTAGCACTCATCGTTTACGGCGTGGACTACCAGGGTATCTAATCCTGTTTGCTACCCACGCTTTCGAGCCTCAGCGTCAGTTACAGACCAGAGAGTCGCCTTCGCCACTGGTGTTCCTCCATATATCTACGCATTTCACCGCTACACATGGAATTCCACTCTCCTCTTCTGCACTCAAGTTCCCCAGTTTCCAATGACCCTCCCCGGTTGAGCCGGGGGCTTTCACATCAGACTTAAGGAACCGCCTGCGCTCGCTTTACGCCCAATAAATCCGGACAACGCTTGCCACCTACGTATTACCGCGGCTGCTGGCACGTAGTTAGCCGTGGCTTTCTGGTTAGATACCGTCAAGGCGCTAACAGTTACTCTAGCACTTGTTCTTCTCTAACAACAGAGTTTTTACGATCCGAAAACCTTCTTCACTCACGCGGCGTTGCTCCGTCAGACTTGCGTCCATTGCGGAAGATTCCCTACTGCTGCCTCCCGTAGGAGTTTGGGCCGTGTCTCAGTCCCAATGTGGCCGATCACCCTCTCAGGTCGGCTATGCATCACGGCCTTGGTGAGCCGTTACCTCACCAACTAGCTAATGCACCGCGGGTCCATCCATCAGCAGAAGCTTGCGCCTCTTTTCCTCTTCAAACCATGCGGTTCGAAGACCTATGCGGTTTTAGCATCCGTTTCCGAATGTTATCCCCCTCTGATGGGCAGATTACCCACGTGTTACTCACCCGTTCGCCACTAGATTGACCAGTGCAAGCACCGGTCGCTCTCGTTCGACTTGCATGTATTAGGCACGCCGCCAGCGTTCGTCCTGAGCCAGGATCAAACTCTCATGAAAAATTTGAATTTTCATAAGCTTTGAAAAGCTCATTTTAATTACTGACTTATTGTATCTCTTTAAGAGATAAGAAATTGTTGTTTCTTCATCATAAAGATGAAGTCCCTACACATTTGGTTTGTCTTCTTTGTTCAGTTTTCAAAGGTCAATTGTTGTTTTGCAACAACTTCTATATCCTATCACAGGACATTTTCACTGTCAACAGATTTCATTGAACTTTTTCAAAGTTTTTTTGAAAGTGTTTTATAAGCGAATGTTCGCTCAACAGTGATATTAATTTATCATAACTGATTATCAATTTCAACCGATATGATTCATTTGTGTGTGTCTGGAATTTAGTTAGATAGGAAATCCGTATAGGGTAAAGAAAGAATGGATAGTTTCTAAAGGTTGTGATTCTTCATAGATTTCATCTATTTATCACAATTAAATAATAGCATATTTTTCTCGTAAACGCAAGGTTTATACCTTGATATATAGCGTTTTGTTCAGGATTTTAACCATTGAGTTGCTGGAAAATATTTTGCATTTTGAATTGTTGAATTTTGTTTGAAATTCTTCAGATAACGACTTGCTGCAAGATACTTTTCTTGTGTCTTCCTATACTCTTTTCTCCAGTCTCCCATAAACAAAGTCCATAATTCGTCGCTATTTGAATCTATAATCATTTTAGCCATTGTTTCTGCCCCATTGATTGACCAGTACATTTTTCTGTTTTTCATACGATTGGTTATTTTACAGTGTTGGGATTCAATGATACCTATGCAACTTTCCTCAATCCCTCTTAAATGTGGTTCTTTTGTATAATAGAAATTCTTTATAAGTTTTCTTTTAAACGATTGTATTTGGTTGAGGTAGTTTTCATCTTCAATCAATGATTCAATTGTTTCTAATACCGCTATTGACCGTTTCTTCTTATGTAGCTGTATCGATTCCTTTAATAATGTAATTAGTTCCTCTTCTTCTGAACGTAATAACAAGAGTTCTATTTCTTTATATAAATGATACTTATCCCAAAAATGCTCATGCCTTATATTAAACACTTTGGCAATTTCACGGAATACATATGCCGAATAACCAACACCCATATCACTGTTAGTTATCAAACAACCTTCTTTTGTAAATTTGTAATGCTGGTCAATATATTGTATCAATTTTTTTCTTTTTGCTTCACTGTTTTTTTATTGCTATGATTTCTTTTTTTATTTATTAGCTTAAATCGATTCCCGTATTCTATTTCTTTTCCTTCGTGAACTATATAATGTGTTATATCTGTTCTAAGTCTATCATTTGTTTTTTTGTCTTCAACATAACACCATCGCCCTCGATATATAACACTTTTTACTTCTTTTTTTCTTTTTCTAACATTTCTTCTTGATAATAATCATAATCCTCTTTTTTTGTTTATATAATTTTTGTTGCCATTTTAACAGATTTTAATACAGTATCTTTTTGTAATATAAATCCCCTTCATGATTTTTTTAAAGTATTCACAACCTCTCTATAACTCATTTTTTTGTAGATAGCGTTGCAACCATATATAGAAACCCGTTGGAATAACGGCAATACTTTTCTAGATTTAAGTAATTATCTAATGGATAAATGTACTCATTCCCTTTTTTATAACATTTTCGCTCAATTGTGATTTCTCCAAATGGGAATATAACTGTCCTTTTTGCCGTTTTAACATACTTCCATTTCATAGCAGTATATTGTAGATATAAACTGTTATCGATCTGAGTCACTGTATCGTGAAATTCCCTTTCTAGTATCTTTTGCATTTTATATTCAAACTCAAATTCGTTAAACATATTACTCTCCTAAAAAAATACTTCTTGTTGAGTATATAGAGTTATTTTTACTTTACACAATGTTTTAGTTTCTCTTCCCTGCCCCTTTCACTCCAACCTCCACCACCGTTCCAGGGGCAGGCTTAAACAACTTTTCGCCTTCAAGGCGAAAAGAAATCTTTTCCGTCACAAGTGACGGTAGATAATTCGCTGTTCGTTATTGTCAATTTCATTTCGTGGCATAAATTCCTTCGCTATCGCTCAGTCAGACATTTATACACTCATTCATTGACACTTCCTCACAGCTTCATTCGTTAGAAAAGTGTAGGGTATTTCTTACAAACATATAAAGAAAGAAGGAAAAACAATGAACAAATATAAAGTCATAATCAAGGAAGAGTACATTCGTACTATTGAAGTTGAAGCTGTTGATAAAGCGAAAGCAGCAGAAAAAATTATCAAGCAATATCGCAATGAAGATATTGTTTTAGATACAGATGATTTTTTCAATGTTGAATTTGAAGTTGTTGGTAATAAATAGAAAGAAGGTAATTAATATGGAAGAATATATTGAAATGGCAGATAGATATTATGAACATTTACAAACAATCCCTACTGGTAGAAAGATTGAAATGCTACAGTGGAATGGACTTACATTATCTGTAATTAGAAATGAAAAAAAGAATTGATAGGAATTATTCATCAAGGTTTGAAGGTATTAGAAAGAAAAGTAATTAAAAAAACTGGAAGACCTAGCATATCTTTTTTTAAAAAGCAATGTGAAGAATATTAAAGAGAGGTAGAATAACATGGGATTAGACCAATATATTTATAAAGTGACGGAACAAGATTTTTACAAGAAAAAAAGAATTTGCGTATCTTAGAAAAGCAAATTCTCTACAGGGTTATTTTTGAGGAAAAAAATATCACATTGAAAAATTTAGAATATCATAAAATTTCAAAAGAAGATGTTAAAGATATTCTTACGAGAGTTACGCAAGTACTTAATGATATTTCATTAGCACCTAAACTATTCCCTTCTTGTGAGGGGTTCTTGTATGGTAGTACAGGTTATGATGAATGGTACATTGATGACTTGAAAAGTATCCAAGAGATTTTTTCTAAAATCTTAGAAGAATGGAATGATAAAGAATACGAATTTTATTATCAATCATGGTATTAAATAAAAAAAGGGAGTAAGGTATGAACTTAACAGAAAAAAACAAAAAAACAAATTTTTAAAAAGAACTTATACTAGATGATTTTGAAATTGTTTATGAAGAAATCTATACACCTGATTTTGTGGAAGTAACAGGGGAAACAGGTGGAGATACCTATCGTTTAAGATACTATCCACATTCTGACGATAGGTTTGAGTGCTATTCAAAATAAAATAAAGAAAGCTAGAAAGGTTGAAAAACAACATTTCTAGCTTTCTTTATACCGTGATAAATATGTATAAATTTAAAAAAATGGAGTATTCTCTATCACAGGAATTACCGCTATTAATAAAATCGCCCCCTTCCCCTACGATGCTCCGACCGCCACCACCGCTCGTAGGGGAAGCTTAAGCAACTTTTCGCCTTCAGGGCGAAAAGGAATCCTTTCCGTCACAAGTGACGGTAGATAATTCGCTGTTCGTCATTGTCAATTTCATTTCGTGGCATAAATTCCTTCGCTATCGCTCAGTCAGACATTTATACACTCATTCATTGACACTTCCTCACAGCTTCATTCATGAGAAAAGTGTAAGGTAGATTTATTTGAAAGAAGGAATATCACATGAAACTAAATTATGATAAAACGCAGATTGCAAACTTTATTAAAAAACATAGACTTGAAAACAAAATAAAGAAATATATGTTAGTAGTTACTGAACCTGGAACATGTATGTTTATTGTGGATTATATTAGAGTAGATACATTAGATAGAGTTTACGAGTTAGCTACATCTTCAGTAAAATACAAAGAACATACTGCTGATTTATTGTTTTCATTTACGGACAATGCTTTTTATACAAATCAGTTTCTTAGCTTAGATGATATTTCTTTCATATTGAGGGAAAATACGTACAGCGACGCTTTGCATATTTTACGAATGATTACACAAGAATAGCAAAACATGGATTATTTTTAAAATTAAAACTTTACAAAATAACTATAAAGTCAAGATACAGTTAAGTAGTGATTTACTTGTTTAATAAAGGACGTGAAAACTCATACAGAAAACCGTACAAGTTATATACTTGTACGGTTATTTTTCTCTTCAGATTCATATTGATGTGATACATATTTAATCTTTTTATACTTTTCAATATCTTTTAATGTTGCTTCAAATTCAACGTGCAATAAATCTCTTGTTTCTTGATAGCTTTCAATTTTTCTCTATTAAATCATCATATGTTGTATTTTTTCCTAATCCATTTTCCACTAAATAATTTTGAATTTCTTCGATTGCGACATTATTCTCTTCAGACATTAATAATTCTTTTGCTACATTCATCAAATCGCCAATTTTATTATCTAGTTGTTTCAATGTATTGTATGCTTCTTCTGACGTTTCTTGTAACTTTTTCTCAAGATTTTCCAATTGATTTCCGTCATAGACTTCATTTTTTGCCAGGAAATTTATAGCATCTACAATATCATTTAATCGTTCTATTACTGGTTCTCTATACAATGCCTTACTTCCATTATTTATAGTTAATTGTTTTCTCAATGTATCAGCTGGAATGTATTTATTCTGTTGTTCCTGATTATTACTTGTGTAATAAAAGAAATCTTTTTTCTTAAGATATAGATAATAACCTTCCTCACTCGGATCGATTTTAAATGCTGGTACAAATACTTGCCCTCTATTATGGATTCCAAAAATCTAAATCAATATAATATCCTTTTCTCAGTTTTATGGCTTATTTGCCACTCACTAATTTTAATTTGATAGTCATAACTATCTATTTTTTTACTTTAATATTTTTCCTTATATAAGTCCTGGACTGCTGCAATCGAATAATTCAAATCATTCTCTTTTAATTTTTTTCTTCAATATATTCTTTTGCTATATTTTTTTCAGGATTGTCTTTATCTAAAACCCTCCCTCTTGTATATCTCGTTTGTGGTTCATCTAATAATTTAAAACGTGAATGTTTTTTTGATTGAAATCAACCTTCAAATTTAACGCTTCAGCTTTTTTTGGATGAAATCTTCTAGGTCATTACAATGTGCTAATAGAAAATCAATACGCTTTTTTTAATTTTACTTTTTATAAATATTTTTCCACTTGCCATTGCGTATATTTTTTTCCTGGTCAACTTAGGTTCTTTCTCAATAATCTTTGCTCCAAATTTTTGAAGCAAGCTTGTCCGAAATCTTTTTCAAAGTTTTCTTTGGATACATTTTTATATTCTCCATTTTGTAACTGAATAACTTTCCACGGGTACTCTCTGCCTGTCATAAAATTAGTGGAGTTCATAATAATATGATTATGAATATGGTTTTTATCGATATGAGTAGCGATGATATATTCATATTCTCCCCCCGTAAATTCATCCATTACTTTTCTTCCAATTTCGTGAATCTGTTCAGGAGTTAAATTATCGTCAGGCGAAAAGGATTGAATTAAGTGGTGGGCTAGAATTGCTTTTCCACCTCTTCTATCTTCTTCAATTGTTTTTTTATTTAAAATCATTTTGCCTGTTGTAGGGTCAAATTCAAGTTTTGTTCCTCTTCTTCTAATTGCCATTTCCTTCGTTGCATAAAATTCTTCAGTGGCATTATATACATTAACAATGTGATGACCAGATACTAATTGTTTGGAAATGGTTTTATCATCGTTCGTCACATATGGAAATAACTGTTCTAAATGAGAATCCACAGAACTGACTAATGTCTTTTCAGCATTCTCTATATATCGTTTCGCAATCCTTAAATTATTTTCACTACGGATATTAAAATGTTTCGTGTATACCATTCGTTTTCCTTTCTTTTAAAATTTCATCTTTCAATTTATTGCTTACCATCCACTCTACTTGATGAATTAAATCAAGTAAGTCTTCAATATCTTCTTGCGAAATTTCTTCGAACTGATTGGCAAGCTTCGCCATCTGATTAATGTTATTCCCAATCTTATTCACTTCCCATTTTAATTGTTGCAATTCACTATAATCGACATAATGAATTGCTCCAGCTAATAACATATGTCGTGCATAATTTTGGAAATTATCATAGGGACTGTCCTTAATTCTTCTTTTTAGCAACTCATTTTCTTCTTCTGTTAATCGTAAAATTCTTTGTTTTTGTCGAACTCTATTTTGTTTTTCACTCATTCAAATCGATGGGGAAACGTGCTTTCCCCTATACCCCCTTTTCTTAAAAATGAAAATCAAGATTTTCAAGCAAACGTCGCTAGCTCCTTTTTGCTTATTGCAAGCATGGTAAAAGGATATCCTTTTACGAATTTTATAAAGAACCGCCACCCTCACGAATGACGACTCTTTATAATTTTTGGGGAAATCCCCAATCCCCTATGCTGAAGAAAACGAAAACTCTTTTAGTACATTTTGTCAATGTACTAAAATAATTTTCTGTTATCTTTTAATCTTCTCCGTTTTTTAAAACGGTTCTTCTACTGAAGAATCAGACATAAACTTATGTTCTAATTTAATTTCCTGAAAAACATTTTCTAAAAAAATTGTGAATACTCTTCTTGATTCATCTTTCTGATTACTTGTAATCCTTCTTTATATTCATCAATTTCTAAACCTTCAATCTGATGAACTTTAATGTACTGAATCATGTCATTAATCTCTTCAGCTAATGTTCCTCTTTTTATTTTTTTATCTACATCGTCAATCCTTAAAAACCAACTTTGCACTTTGAATTGCTTTTTCATCAAATGTATTATTCATTTTATTCTTCCTCTTTTCTTTCATTTTTCTTTCTTACACCTCTTGCGACAGCTTCTTGACTTCTTTTACTTAGGTCTTTGACGACAGGGGGGCTTTCTACTTTTTTACGGTTGTATTCTCCATAGATTGTGTACCTGTTTTTTCTGATAGATTCCCTAATTGCTTTTGAGCATTTTGCAATCGAACTGAAAATTGATTTGTACGCTCTTCTACTTTGTTTTCTTTTATAGTAAGTTCTTGAGAAAGTTCTTTGTCGATTTTCTTAATAATTTCTCTAGCTGTATTAGTAATCGTCTTTAATGAATTTTCAAAATCCGCAATCCTTTCTCCTTTATTAGTCCATGAAGAAAGATATGCAAATGTATAATCTGAAGTATCTACCCCATAATTCTGACAAACAATATAGGCTACACTTTCAGCTTCAAATTCTTTTTGTTCTTTGGAAATAAACTCAGAAGCTTTTTGATGAAGAAGCGAGTGAGCTACCTCGTGAATTTCTGTTTTTAAGGTTTGGTATTGGTTCATTCCCTTACGAATTACGATAGAATGTGTGTCACGATTATAAAAACCTTTCACTCCTTCTTGAGAGATTTCTTGTAGGGAAATAGAAGCTGTAGTACAACTTTTTACTGCATTAAAGATTGAAAGAAAGTGTTTTGGTTCTTTGAAGTTTTCTGTTAGTTCATAAATAGGTTTAGGAAGTTCCTTTCCATGTGTTTGACTAACATCAAATACAGGAACTAACTTCCACCCAGCTATATTACCTGTTGGAATTTTTTTACCTTTCTCATCTTTTAAATAATTTCCTTCTTCATCTTTTTTATATTCAGGATTCGGTCCATAGATCCGTAGAGCTTTTGTTCCTTTGCTTGGAAAACGCCCTAGGTTCTTCCACTCAGAAGCTGTTGCGACCATTGTTGCTGTTGGCAACTGAGCAAGTAATAATCGCATATTTTTTTGACTATAATCATTAAAAGAACTAAAACAAGAAAGGAAATTTTTATATGTGTCACTATCGAGATAGCTCTCAATCCCTTTTTCTAAATGTTCTTTTAAATATTTATAATCTTTATTGGTAATAGCTGTTTGTAAATCCATTTCTTTAACTTTTTTTCTTTTTTTCCCCACGCCCATTTCTTCAGCGTATTTTTTTCGATTTGTTCAAGAGAAAGCCATTCAGGTTTTTTTGAGATAGATTATCATAGATTAATTTCATATATGCTATGTGCTTTTCAGTAGTAGTACCCCATAAATGTTTTGGATGTCGATTACCAAATCCTAAATAATATTTAACGTCATTTTCTAGACGCCCTAATAGCATATATCCAAATTCTGGTTTCTCATTAAGGTCTGTTAAAACCTTCTGAATTTCTTCTTCTGTTAGCGTATCCTCTCTTGTTGTCATTTGAATCGTTTCTTGATTTTCAATCGCATAGTCCTCTGAATCTTTTTTGTTTTCTTCATTATTTTCTTCTTCAACACTTTGTACAGTTGATTTTATTTCCTCACCTACATTATTTAATGTGAATGAATTAAGTTCTTGTTTTACTTCTTCTCTTCTTTGCTGTATTTGTTTAATTTTTTTCAATTCCTTCAGGAAATAATGGGACTGTAGAAAATAAATAATTATTATTGTCTTTTTCCATACTATCAACTGATAATACATAGTCCTCAAACTTGTTTCTAATCACTTCTTGATTATCAAAGATTAATTTGGACTGTTCTTCAGGTAATGTGTTCTTAATCTCCATCACATATTCCAATGGTACATATACCGCTTTTTGAAAATCGAGTCCCGGTTTCTTAAAGTGAGGATTCGTTGTCTTAAACGGTGTTTCAAAACTGGCTTCTGTAGGTTTCTTTTTACCTAGATTTGCTCTTAAGGGAATATACCAACTTTCTTCTTCGTTATATAAGCCTACAAAACTTCTCATTGCTTTCTCTAATAATTGTTCACTCCCTGTTCTAGCAATAGTTTCAGCTGTAAATCTTTGGTCAATTGTGACTAATTTATATGTTGCCATTTTCTTAATTCTCCTTTATAATATATTTAGAAAGTCGTACAGGCAGGACAAGCCTTGATTGTCCCATTAGGTAAGGCGACTTTCTTTTTTTGTACTCTTTTTTAAATAGAGTTATTTACTTGATTCATCAAGGCTTTTTTTATATCTGCTTTTCTTTTCCTTCAAAAAGAAATTCTTCTCTTTCTTCCATTGTCATTTTCCATATCTCCTCGATGTCTTCTTTTGTTACTTCCATATCGATAGATTCTAAAAGATATGCTGTATCCATATTTACGAAATAACTATCGTTAAACTCTACATTTTCATTCACGTATTTTTCAGGACTTTCATTCCAGGTTAGCTCACGGTCATATAGGAACAACTCTAGAAAGTCGTCGTTTTCGTCATAGATAGATACTTCCGCTAGACTTCCTCGGTAATATGCTGTAACAGTATGTTCCAGGAAATAATCAATATTTTCATTTTTATCTTCAGCGTCTTTTAAGTAATACAGTTCCCATACATCGCCTTGAAAATATCCTCTTCCTGTGTATGAATAGATTTCCTTTCCTAACGGTTCTAAAAGGTTATTTATTTCAGTAATAATTTGTTTTTATTATTATCAATTTTCTCTAACCAGTAATCTTGATAGGTCATCTCAGATTCGTCATATTTGCCCTCTACAGCGTTTTTAAAGAGGTTGGGGTTATAGTTCATTAGATATTCAATAAGCACTTCTTCGTTGCTCTCTGAACGCCCATAATCGCTTATAAGATACTCGGCTAATTCAAGATGAGGGTCACTCCATAAACCTGGTTCGATTACCGCAAGATAATTGTTAACAGGGTCATAGGCAACAACTTCATTATCGTTTTTCTTTTCAAAATGAGTACGTTTATGAACTCGTTCTTTCAAATCAGGAACGGAATATTTTAATTCATGCAACTCTTTACTATTCTTTTGAAATTCTAAGAAGTTTTCCCTTGTTATTTCAATTGGCTCAGCTAGTATCTCCTCTTCTGTCATTCGATAGCCGAAAAAATACTTTGCGATTTTAGTAAAGTCTTCAAAGTCCATATGCCTAACGGCTTCGGTCACAAGCATATTTTGAAACATTCCCCAATTATTGTCTCTAGCACGAAAGGTTAAATGTTCTCCCATATCTGCCATCACGTCCATTAGGTAAAGTGGTTCTATTTTGATGATTTCTGCAATAACATCAGTAGTAAAACCAACATTGATAGCTGATTCTGTTTCAATCTCATTTTTCAACTCTCGTATCCATTGTTCTTCCATTTTTATTCCTCCTACAATCTTTTTTCTCGATAAAGTTCTCTTGATTCTTCAGCTTTGTATTGGTTTGTTGCTTCAGCAACACGTTCATAAAATTTATTTTGTATGGGCTGTTTTGCATTTTGTAGAACTTGATTCCAATCAGATTTCATTTCCCCTGACTTTAATTCAGGCAAATGTTTCACTACAGGAAATTTATCAAAACCAAAGTTTTCGATAAATTCATTCCCAGCTTTATCGTTATCTACAGCAAGAATAAATTTAAAATTATTAGTTGCTTTTATATTTTCTTGTACGTGATCCAATGCCCCAATTCTCATTGCTTCATTGGTTGCTCCAGGAAAAACTATTTCTGAGAATGTTGTTGAAATATTTTCTTTTCTTAAACCATTCATCGCAAGCAAAACACAATCTCCCATTTTTTCTTTGAATATCTCGTAATAACTCATAAGGTCAATAGGAGCTTCAAATGCGATAATTTTCAATGGATTTTCGCTACTTCTCATTCCTGGTACAGTTGGTGGATTTCCGATATTCACTTTTGTCCCATAATAACCATCGCCTAGTGTTCTTTTTAAATACGGTCTGTCTCCAGTTCCCTCATGTTTTGTGATTCCTTGTATTGCTACACCTTTAATTCTTCCCTCTTTATCACGGTTTTTAAACACTAATACTGGTTCATACTCGTTTGTAATTGGATTCTTATAATCTGCTTGTGAAATGATTCCATTTTTATAGAAGAACTCTACCGTAGCAGGGTCTAATTTTCGTTCTTTCACTAGGTATTGTTTTACCAGGTCAATATTGTCATGGTCTTTTAAGTAGTAATGGAATTTTCGTTGTGTAGAAACCTCTTTATGTTCTTTAATTTCTCCTTCTTTTAGAAACTTAAGTGCTTCCATAAAGCTACACTCTTTGATTAATTGAACCAATTTAACGCAATCACCACCAAACCCTCTAGAGTTCCAATAAAATGTATTTTTTCGAGTATCAAATGCGAAACTATCATGTTCTTTCCATTTATAGCTTTTTCCAATCTTGATTAAATCCATTCCCAATGATTCAGCTACGCTTAAAATATCTTTCTTCTTCATTTCCGCAAGCATTGCTTGTCGTTCAAAGTGATTCATTGCGGATTTCTTCTTTTTATTAACAGGCTTTTGTGAAATGTTTTTCTCTTCCAACCCTTCAAATGTAACTCCAGCAAGTAAATCTTCTTGAAACTCTTCTTCCTTCTCTATTTTTAATTCTTCTTCTAAATGAACCATCTTTTCTAATACAGTAAGTTCATTAATAAATTTATATTCTTCTCCTTCAGGAATCTGTAAGCTTCTATCGATAGCTTCATAAATGCTTACTCTATCCTGAAGATTAAAAATAAAATTGATGATTGATATTGGTATTCTTATCGAATAGAGCTAAATCACATATCCCTGTTCTTTTCATTTCTTCTTGAAAAGAATAGAGTTTTTTTGCAATCTCTTTGTATGGATAACCTTTGCCCATTTCTAATATCCTATTTAATTCAGGGTATGAACTCCCTTTAAATATAATTTCCATAGTCATTAATCCCCTTTCTTACTTTTCGCCCTGAAGGCAAAAAATGAATTAAAAAAAGACTAGGTATTTAATCCTAGTCTTAAGCTATGAATCCAATGTCTTCAAAAATTACGTTGTCTTCTATTTCTTCAATTTCATCTTTATAACGTTTGTATACATACCAATTTTCGTGTTCATAATCATCTGCTATTTCATCAGCTCGTTTATGTTGAAACGCTAAGAGCTTTTTATCTCTAAACACGTGTTCTTTAGTGATAAATACTAAACACTCATCTCCCTCTAACCTCCCAATCTCGTCAGATGTTAACAAATCCCTTGCCATTTTATTATGACTTTCACTACCCCCATTACGTCCTTTTGATTTTGTTCGATTTCTAATATTAATCGTTTGTTTACCAATCCGTTTTGATAGATACTCTGTTGTTTCTTTTTCATCTCCACCAAGAAATAGAAGGGTTGCACAGTTATTTACTATAGACGCCCAATCATCCTTATACATAGCTTTTAATTGAGCCAACGCTTGTAATATAATACAGATTCCCATATTACGACTTCGATACGTTGCTAGTGCTTTATCAATGTTTGGAATACGTCCGATATTCGCAAATTCATCAATAAAGAATTGGAAAAATAGTAGTTCCTGTCCTTCTTTTAACTTTGTTGCTCCAGTCAGAACACTATCAATCTTAAATCTCAAAGTTTCCATAACTGTAGAGATAAAGATGGACGCAAGAAAGTTATACGCACTATTAGTTTCTGGAATCGAAATAAATACGGCAGTTTTTTCATCAATCCAACTTTCGATATCCATTGTATCTCTACTAACTAAATTTTTAACTTCCTGATGGTCAAACACAGAATATCTTGCAGCAGCTATAGCGGTAACACTTGCTCTAGTTTCTCCGTTAAAACTTTGCTCAAATAATCGCCACTGCTTTGTCGCATAATTTCCTGGTTTCTTTTCTTCAAGTTCTTCAAACCAGGCATCGATAGGTGGTTTCGATTTCTTGTTCGGTGCTTTTGATAATCGTATCATATCCGCAATCATTGTTATATCAGCTTTGTATCCGTTCAAATGACTGTCGAACCATAGAAAAGCTAACATCGAACGAATAAATACTGCTTCAGCTTGAATCCAAAAATCTTGCTCTTGTTTATCAGATTTTTTAGTCCCTTCAGTAATCTGTTCCAGAACTCTATCAACGTCTATTTCTTTTTTAATATATTCAAATACATTAAATTGGTCACTGTTCATAAGGGTGTTTAAGTCAAACACTTTAATTTTATATCCGTTCTCCTCTAACATTTTCCCTGTTTCATGTACAATTAACCCTTTAGGGTCTGTACATAAGAATGAACCATTCATTTGCATAATATTCGGTTTAACAAACCCTAATGTTTTAGATGAACCTGAATCCCCAATAACAAGAACATGTTTGTTTTTTTGAACCTTATGAGGTAATCGATTATTCCACAATCCCATTTTTACATTTCGTGAGATAATCATGTTCTTATCGTCATCAGTATCGGCGAATTTTGCCATTTCTTTTTCAGTCGCATATCGAGCTGACCCATGTTCTTCGTTCAATCGATAGATACCTTTATCGTTATTGTAGGTATATCCCATTAAGCAAGCTAGAAAAGTCAATAGCCCACCTAAAAATGAAAAAGGATGGAATTTTAATAGATACATATAAAACGTTTTTTTAAATAGTTAAGGTATGTGTCTTCTTCCAATAAAAAGTAAACTTATATTCATACCCACTTGCTTTTTGATAGCTAATGATAAAGTTTATAAAGTTAAAAACTACAAATCCCAATATCAAACCAGCTATTAGGTATGGTTTAATTTTTTTGCATACGGACGTTTAACTTCCATTCATCTATCTACCTTCCTTTTCCCTTTTTATACTATTTCCGATTTCTATCTTTTTGTTAGATAGAGATGTTTTGTTCAGTTTTTCTGTATGTCATTTCTACTTTTTTCTTTGAATGTTTGACTGTTTCTTTTTTTAATACATATTTTTTTAATATCGATTTTTCTTCGTTAGAATATCTTTAAAGATTCTCTGACAAGCTAATTCTGTTACTTTTTCTATCCTGAGAACGTACATATAATTCTGTTCCATTTTCGACTTGTTTGAACGCAAATGTAATGTTGTATTCTTTGAACACTTCCTTGAAATGTTCTAGGTCAACTTTTCCATCTAACGGTATTGCTTTAGCATATGGATTTCTGCTTAAAAATTTATATACATCGACTTCCCCTTCAAGTGGAGTCATTTTTTTGAAACCATTCTACTAATCCTTCCCCTGATAATCTTGAAAGAAACACTAATAATTTATTTACAGTCATGACTGAATCGGTGGTTGCTTTTTGTACAATCTCCTTCTGATCCATATTTTCCCCCTTCCAATCAAAAGGCAAAAAGAAAAGGTTAGAATAATCTAACCTTTCTTTTATTGATTTAATTCATTAGTAGTTTTGTTTACGTCTAGTTTAGATAAATCTAATTCAGGAACTTCTTCTACAGCAGGTTCAGCAGTAGCATATTTAACAGTTTGTCCGTCTACTTCTTTTTCTTTAATATCCAGACGTTTTTCATCTTCAGATAATTCTTCAGACGGTTGTTCTGGTGTAACTGGACTTGTTGGTTCAGTTGGATTTACAGGTACAACTGGGTCAATTGGTTGTGTTGGTGTTACTGGAGCTGTTAGTTCAGTTGGATTTACAGGTGCAACTGGCTCAACAGGCTTTTCTGTTGTTGTATCTTCTGTTGGTTTCGTATTTTCATTTGATGGAACAGTTGGCTTTTCTTCCGTTGGTTGTGTTGGTGTTGGAAGAACCGCAACGGTATCTTGTTTCTTATCATCCTGTTCTACTAAACCAACTACTTTATCTAATTCTGTAGTTGGTTTTTTCAATTAATGTAACAACTTTATCCAGTTCTTCAGGCTGAGTTAATTTAGCTTCTGCAACTTCAATAATAGTATTGACAGTTTCTTCAGCTACAGGTTGTGAGCTTAACTCTACCAATTTCTCAACTGTTTCTTCCTTCAGTACTGTATGTGGTGTCTCTTTAGTAGAATTTTTCTTCTACTTTTTACTACAACTGATGTTGTCGTTGATTCTTCTACCAAAACTTGTGTATTTTTGATTATTTTGTTGAGATAATGCATAAATAGAACAAGCCCCTAGTGATACTAATAATAAAAGCACTACCGCCAATAATTTTAATCTTTTTTTCTTTTTGTTTTTGTTCTTCCATAGTTAGAATACTCCTTTTTTAATTTTTTCAATTTTCTCTTGTATTTGTTTTAATTGTTTGTTGGAATCTTCCTTTTGCTCATCTGAAAGGGAACTATCCTTAAGTTTGTTATTCAGATTGATTTCCTCTTTTAAAGCTGTTGTTACATGGTCGATTTTCATTTGCAAAGTCAGTTGATGGATTTTATCTTGAATCTTTTCAGCAGTCTTTAAATCCAATGCTTTTAACGCTTCTATAGCTTTTGCTTCATAGGCTTCCACAATTAATTGCTTTAGACGATTACTTCCTAATTCCTGATTCAATTCATAGGCTTCATCAATCATTCCTAATTTCACGTAACTTACCGCTAAAGCCGTTTTTCGTATTGGTGTTGTGGCTTCATTTTTCAAATCCACGACCTTCTCAAAATTTTGTTTTAAATAGACTAGGTCAAATTTCGCCTGAAGAGAATCTGTTTGTTGCACATATTTTTCTAAGTCAGAAATACCTTCCTGTCCTTTATCGAAAAGAATTGCTTCAATCTTCTCTTTATTTTCAGGATACTCTTCAGCCGCTTTCACATATTCTTGTTGTTGTATCAATGTTTCATATTTTGGTTTTAAGATACCAGGAAGGAAAATTGCCCCTGAAGCGATCGCTCCACTAGCACAAATGACGAACAAGGGAACTTTTAATCTATTCAAATTAAACGGTTGTCGTTCTTTTTTACCTTAATTGATTTTTGACTTTAAAGGTTTCTTTTGCCACCTTTTCGGATTCTTTTTTTCTTTAACTATAGTTTCTTTCACGAACTGCTTTTTCTTTCACAGGATTTCTTTTCTCTCCTTTTGAAGATACTAGTGGAAGCAGTACTTTCTTCTGTATCATTTTCAAAAAGGAAAATGAATATGGATTTCTGAATAAACCTTCTCATCTCTATCGCCTTTTTTTAGGACTAACACGCTTCCTTTTACTTCAGAATTAGCTATACGTTTATTTTCGGATTCAACCCAGTCACAAAGTTCTTCAAATGATTCAATTAGTGTTGTATTTACATTATCAATCTCTTCAAACTCAAAATGGAAGGTTTGTTTTGTCTTAAATAAAGCCATCTAACCACCTCTCTATCTATTTTTCGCTATTTAACAATTCCGCAAGGTCTGTTACACTCATGTTGTTTTTGAATCAAGATTTCTCTTGCCATTAATAATTCTAGATTCTCAACTTCTTTTTTCTTTTGGGTGACTGATTCTGTTGTGTCTTTAATCAAATTTTCACCCTTCAAAATATCTTCTTCCAGCTTGTCTTTCTTTTGCTTGTATCGCTCAAATTGTGTTAATTTTGGTTTCATTATAATGTCCCCCTTATTTTAACTGTTCCAACTTCTGTTGTTTCTGGTGTTGCAGTAGTTGGTTGTTGTGTTGTTTCTGTCTTCGTTGTTTTCTCAGTTGCTTCAGTATTCGCTTCAGGTGTTTTTGATTGAGTGTTTTTTTCGTTGTTGGTTGTCTTTTTTAAGAGAATAGGTTCAATTTGATTAACTAGATATTGTCCCTTATCTTTAGCATAAGATAGTTTAATTGTTGCTTTTTCCGACATTTTAACGCCAGCTTCTGCATTGTTTCGTTTAGTTGTTTGTACATTGGTATATGTTACTTCTACTAATGCACTTAAATTTTCTTCGTCAATATAAATAGTTGCTTTATCATAAACTTGATTTAGTATATATCCTTTATATGCTTGTGTTACTGGTGATTCATCTAATTTTACTTGCTGGGCATAGAGTTGTTCTGTCATAAACTCCTTATATCTTTCTTGATTTTCGCCAACGTCTTTTTTCGTATAATAGGCTAAAAGAAATTCTTTTACTTTATCAGCAGTTAGCGTCTTAGATTCAGCAGACTTGCTTACTTCTTCTACTGTAGAAGTTGCTTGTTGTCGTGGCGTATTAGAACCACCAATCCACATACCGCATGCAATCCCAACAATCAAACAGATAAATCCGATTATTGCAGTAATTGCTTTTCGTACAAGCTTTACTTTATTATCATCGTACACAGTCTTCTTCCTTTCTTACTTTTCGCCCTGAAGGCAAAAGGTTATTGATTTACATGCATAAAATAAACTCCATATGCTGGTTTCAAGATACGGTAACTCATTGAATACTCTCCTGCTACATTCATTTCTGAAATAATAAAGCTTCCATCTTCCAGAACTGCTTCGCAAACGCCAACATGTCCATAGGCTGGATGTGAACCGTATACTCCTGTATTTAAAATAACAATATCTCCAGCTTGTGGATTATCTACTAGCGTTGCTCCTTCGGTTAGATAATAAGTAGAACTCCACTCATTCGCATTACCCATATATGGATAAATACTCTTCCCAAATTGTTTCATACGGTTGTAAACATACCAGGTACAATTTCCTAACGCATAGGCATTTCCTTCCCAACCTTCTCCTGGACGTACTTCTTTATTTGTATAAGGCTTCAGCATTTTACTTTTGTATTTTTCATATATTTCTGAACTATTCGCATTTAATGGAACTGTACTTTGTCTCGTGAAATAATTAAACCAGTTTGAGCGGATTGTATCCTTTTTTCTGTCTTGTCTCCAGGATTTCCTTCCCATTTTGTTAAGAAGGCAACTGTTAATTCAGCGACAGTATCTCCAAGTTTCTTGTTCAATACTGATTCTAATATATTAATTGAACTAGGAGTGTCTCCTGAAGTCATAAATTCTAGCTGAAGAGCCATATCATACCATTTTTTCCCTTTACTTTTCGCATATTCTCGTAACATTGTATGTCTTGTACTTCCATCAGCTGTATCTGTCCATTGCCCTAATCCTAATCCACGTTTTAGAATATTAGGATAGCGACCTCCATAAATTTCGGGACCCGTTTTGCTTAACCATTCATCTTTATCCCAGCTAGTAGCAACCGCATTACCGATTTCTCCTTCAGCTGACTTTGGATTAATTTGAGATTCAACATCGAAATTTCCAAGCATTGCAGCTATACCTTCAACTGAATAACCTTTTTTAATGAAGTAGTCATAGATTTGCTTAGCACGTTTTAACTTATTAGAGCCTGGAGAGAAGTCAGAACTTGCAATAATCGTTGTTTGAGCATATGCTACTTTGCTTAAATAGAAAGCTGGATTCACTTTATACCATTGCCCATCGTTAAATTCATAGACAAGCTTAATACGTTCAGAAATGGCATTTCCAATATAGTCTTCTTTATTTAAAGTATCGCCTTTATTTAATCGGCTTGTATCAATTCCATAAATAGTTAATCTTGCACGATTATCTTGATTAATCACGATTCTATTAATTCCTACATCTTCCAAAGTTCCTGAAAGAGGTGCTAACAGATTTGTTCCAACATCAACTTTAATTTCTGTTTCTTCATTTAACTCAACAGAATCCCGTTTATGTTCATACCCCATTCGCCTCGTAATTAAGTAACTTTCTGTAGAATAAAGTTTGCCAAGTCGCTTAGATAAAGAATTAAAACCTATTTCTTTACGTGCTTTATCAAAAGCATTAAAGTCTTTAGATTCTAAAAACCAAGGGCTATTTGATTCCCTAATAAACTCATCTAGAGGTTTAACTTCATGAGCGTCTTTGCCATTAAGTGTTTCCCATAGACTTGTACTGATTTTTTCAAATGATTTCGGCTCTTCCTCTTTACGATAATAGTCTTTAATGACTTCATCTTTTGGATTGAAATTATCATATCTAAAATTCAAATAGAATAGAGGGTCATGCCAATTGGTATAAAACGTATCTACACTGTTTGTATTTTTTGCATCTAATTTTGTTAATTCAAGATAAGCTTCAGTTAGATTCCTATCATTTTGTACTATCGATGGTTTTTATCATTGATGGAACAAAAGAAACTCATAATAATTATAAAAAGGGAATATAATAGATAGAATAATCCCAATATTTTTTTGCCTTAAATGGATTATTTAATAAACTAATTCCCTTTCCAGCAATTCTTCTACTTCCACTAAGACCCTTCATCAATTTATTTTGTTTTAATCGAATCTTTGCTCGTTGCAATTTTCGGTATTGAGCATGGTATCTTGTTGGTAACTGATTAAATCCTCTTCCACGGACAAGATTATAGGTTTTTATTAGACAGGTTATAGATACTTTTGCTCGTTTTTGTTCCAATTTTAATGGTATTTTTCCCTGCACCTTTTAAACTTCTGTAAATCTGACTTCGTTGTGTTGCACGTTGTTTCAATTGATTTAGTTCAGATAAATTATCATCTTTAGCTATTTGCTTTTTGGCATTATTTTTTTACTTTTTGATTTTTATAGCAAATTTTGTAGATTTCTTAAGAGTAATATGCTTCTTTTTCAAAGTTCTTTTTTTCTCTTATGGTACTCCTTTTTTTCACTTTTAAGCTTTCTTTTAGCTCTTTTTGAACGTCTTTATCTGAAGTCTTTATTATACCTTTGTATTCTGCTTTAGCTTCTTTATAGGTAGTTTTATGTTCTTCAAGTTCCTTCTTGTCTTTTCTTCTTGCCATCGAACCACCTCTAAGCGTCTGTTTCCATTAATCGATACAATTCTGTATCTTTAGAAATAATATTTTCAAACGGAACGACAACACCACCTGAAGAAATTAATCCAGTCCCTTGTGGTACTCTTTCTCCAACATACTGAAGAAGTGTTTCTGGAATATTTAACACATTCCGAAGAGAATCTAAATCGACTTTCTTTTGTCTTAACAGTACAAAAAATTCACTGTTTGAAAGCATTTTTCGCCCTTCACTATCTTCTAATAGTGTTGCGATATTTTGAGTAATTCCTGTTGGAATTGCCCCATATTTACGAACCCTTGACCACAACTTCATGAACCATCTTGAATTTTCGATACTATCAAAGTTTAGTTGTAATTCATCGAAGAACAACCAGGTAGTCACCTTTCCTTGATTCTGTACAACTTGATTCCATATTTGGTCAAGAATTACCTTCATCGCAAATGGTTTTAGCTTTTCATCTAACCGTTTGATATTGAAGATAACAAACTTATCGCTTAAATCAATATTTGTTTCGTGAGCAAAGATATCCTGTCCACCAACTGTATAAGGTTCAACTTTTAAAGCCAATTCTTCCGCTAGTTCTTCAGGTTGATTTTTTAACGTATAATACCACTCTACTAAAGTAGGATTTTCGTATTTCTCATAAACTTCTCTTGTCACTCGATCGACAATACTTGCTTCAATATCTGTATATTCCTTCAGCAAGGATTCAAACAAACTTGATAATAAGTTTGCTTTTTCTTTGATTAAATCCACATGTTTGTCTTCTTCCTGAAGAAGTCCTTTATCCGCCATATCTAATATATTTAGATGGTGTTTAGAACCAGGATATATATCCAGGATTTCAGCTCCAAATTCCCTACCGATTTTTGCATATTCGTTTTCAGGGTCAACAATAATAAATTTATCGTTTTTATTGCTTAGCAAGGTAGAAATGATACTCCATTTTGTAGTCATCCCTTTCCCTGAACCACTTGAACCAAAAAAATTAACCCTGAAGGAGTGTTCAGATGTTTTCTATTCACAGTAATAATATTACGGCTTAACTGATTCTTACCGAGATATTGTCCCGTATTATCCTGCAAATCAACCGTTGAAAACGGTACTTGAGTTGCTAGGTTGTTAGTCGTCATATCTCTTACATAATTATATTCAACGTCTAAATAAGCTTTCCCAATTGGTAAGATTGTATTTAACGCTTCTTCTTGCATTTTATAAGCTACTTCAAAATGGATTCCATGACTTCTTACAACAGAATGAATATTTTTTGTTGCTTCTTCTAATTTTTCTTTGTCTTCTTCCATTAGAAGTACCGTAAACATTCCAGAAAACATTTTTTGACTGTTCTCTTTCATATCATGCAACAGCTCTTCAATATTTCTTCTGACTTCTGATGTAACCCCTGAAACCATATCTTCAGATAATCCACTTTTTAGATTTTCCTTTTGTTCCCTAGCAATTGTTCGTTTATTCAACATCAGTTTAGTATTGGTTGCCTTCCTAAATTCAATAGGGTCATATGGTCTTGCATGAATAGATATACATAATTCATGTTCTGAAGCACATAAGTCTTTAATTAAAACATCTTCTAATCGTTGAGGATATTGACGGATATATAATACTCTTGCACAATAGTTATCAATCATAAAGTAATCATCGAAACTTAATTCGATTCGGTGCTATAAATGATTTTGTAGTTAATCCAGTCAATGCCAAATCGCTATATTTCATTCTAAAGAATTGTTTTGGACGTAATAGATTATGAAATTGTTTTAGCCTTTCAATTCCGTCTAAGTCTGTAAATGATAAGTCTACTCCTGTAGCATTAAATTTCTTGCTGAAATTTAATATAGTAGCGGACAATTGCGATTCTGCTTGTTTTGGGGCATTTGCTTTTGTAGTAAATACAGCATATTGTTTTGTTTCAAAGTTTTTTTGTTCCAACGTATAGTTCGCTTCAATCATGTTATTGATTTCTTTGCGGTATTTATCGTTTTTGTCTTCCTGATAGGGCAAAAGAAAATTATCAATCATGCTATCATCAATACGTTTATTAACTACAAACAATTGGTAGTTTGAATTCTTATCCAATGAATTTAATGCTTCAGCATAACTAACAACAATCGCTAATTTTTCTTCTTCATCAGCTACACGGTAACTTAAATCTCCTAACTGAACCATTCTAGAATATTCATGTTCTACAATGTGCATTAGTCCATTTTCGTATAAACTTGTGTATTTTAAAGTATTTGGACTTGTTGCTGAAGCTTTCATTCGCTCATATCTTATTTTCTCAGATTCTGTCTGTTTCTTTGACGCTTTTCTTTTGAATAAATTCACTAGGCTCATACCTCCTTATCTGCTCTACTTGATAAACTCTATCCTGGTCTACAAGATAAAATTCAACATCCTTTTTGAATTGTTGCATTTTACCTAAATATGACAGGATTGGCGGTGCAATCATTAATCCAGCTGTTAGAAATGCTAATAGGTATGCCACTACTTCAGGAAGGACTACCATTTCTAACACCATTAAAATTATTCCTGGAATACTTAACGCTACCATTTTCAATTGTCGTTTTGTCATTCCTAGCATGACTTCAGGCTCGTACTTTGATACGTCTGTATAGAATCTTGATTCTAAATTCATTAATTATCCACCTACCATCTTCTGAGTTAACCGTTGCGACCCTAACAAAATTCCAATATATGCTACTGATTTAACAATAAACATAAATTGACTAGCTAGATTTTTGGCAAAGTCATCTCCGTTAGAAGTCACTTCTAGAACTTCCCCTAATCGAATTGCTTGAAATACTTTTATAATTAGTATCAAAACAAATCCTTGGATAACTAGTGCTAGTACCTGTCTAATATAACTTTTAGCGATCGAACTCCATTCATCACTTACAAAGGACGCAAACATCACTCCAGCAATCATCTTATAGACGAACAACATTAGAAAACGCATAAAGATTAGAATGTCTGTAATGACTTCTCCACACCATAGCGCAAAGTTGCTGAAGACTTGTACTATATTGATAATCATACTTTGACCCCATCCTAAATCTCCTGTTACGGATGGTACTGTTCCTGAACTTGCTTCTCCCTCAATAGACACGCTATTGATTAAGTGCCCTATCGCATTTGCGAACCATATAAAAGCGTCAACGATTTTATCACTTAACATGACGAACGCTAATGCCACAATGTATTTCCATACAACCGACATTAACAATTCTATCGATAGCATTCCTTGTTCGCTAGATAGCTTCTTTTGCATATTAGCAAGTTCTATATACAGCATTATTCCTAAAATAGTTGTTCCAACTACATTTAAGGCTGATGACACGTTTGTAGCATATCCATTAGCCACTCCATTGTAGTCTTGTAAGGACGAAAGCAGTTTATCTAAAACTCCTTCTTTTATCATGTAATACTCCTAAAACGCAATGTTCCCTAAAGCTGCATTAATAGCTACTGTGACACCAGCTGCAATTGAGCCCATAACACCACCAAGAACCATAGAGCTAATCCCTTGGTCAATCTTTTCTGGGTTTTCATTTTTAAATCCTCTATACCAGGTATACACCCCCATTAAAACGTTGAATAGTCCAATGACAGTAACAATAGACCCGATGACTGTTATTAATTTTGTTACGATTTCCATTTTATTTCCTCCTTAATTAAATCCTGATAAATAGTTTTATTCTTCTGAAAAGGGATAATCATTGTTATATTCTTCATCGTCATAAGAATCTTCATATTCCGATAGTGTTAAAATTTTTTTGATACACGGTATCTTTTTTGCTTTCCATCTAATTCAGAATCAATTTCAACATAGATTTTTTTATCTTCTAAAAAAATTGAATAGTTTCCTTATTGTATCCAAAATCTAAATCAGGAATATCATATCCATGGTCTTGAATACTTGTTAAAAGATACTGTAAATTATCTTCTGTATAATCTGTTCCGAAAGTGAGATAATAGTAAGCACGTTCCCCGTTTTGTCCCTCTAAAACCATTTTTGAACATATCAGAATCTTTTTTTAGATTTAGTCATTTCACAACTAATAATTGTTACGTCATGTTTTTCCTTCTTTTTAGATAAAGGATAGATTGTCTTGAATTTTTTTCTTTTCAAATTTCATAATTTCATTCCTTTCCTACTTTTTCGCCTTCTGGGCAAAAAGGTTATTTATTTATTGATTGTTTGTATATCGTTTTTTTATGGTTTCTGACGATTTCAAACGCAAACTATAGAAATAATCTACATTTCTTTGAGATTGAATCATATTTCTTCTTCTACTCTTTACAAATGTGCCAAAACCTCTAAATTGGATTTCGTGATTTTTTTCAGCTAAATCTACTATTTTGGTGAATAAATCTTTCAACACTAATTCAACGACAACTTCATTTACTCCAGTATCCTTACCTATCATTTTAATAATGTCGTTATCTTTATATTTAGTCACAATATATCTCCTCGCTAATTCACTTTTTGCCTTCAAGGCAAAAGGTTAAGAGGGGTAGCAATACCACTTCTTAACCTTTTATTTTATTAGTTTTGTTCTCTTTTTTTTGATAATCCTAACGCACTAATTAATGCTACAACTCCAGCAAGAATCGTCATTCCACTTCCTTGTGTACCTGTATTCGGTAATTCTGATTTTGGTTGTTGTGGTTTTGGTTGTTGTGGTTTTGGTTGCTCAGGCGTTTGTGGGGGTGTAGTAGTTTTAACAGTATTCGATTTAAACTCTTTTCCATTAACTTTATTCACATAAGTGTTTTCAAATGTTCCATAGTTAATACGTGTAAATTCTAAGTAACTATCAGATTGGAAAGCTGATGAATCTGCAACTTTCTAGGAAATCAGACTTAAAGCTGATAGTTACTTTTCCTGCTTCTGTCAACGCTGTAGTAAATTCTGTTACGTCAGTTCCTGCTTTTAATACAGTTCCGTCTTTTAACGTTACGTCTTTTACTAATTTAACAGTATATTTATCGTTATATTTATCTCCGTTTTCGTCATAATCATCTACAAAAGCATATTCATTTAACGCTTCTGAACGATTAGCAGGAACAAGCCCACCTTTTAAGTGATAAAAGAATACTTCGTTATATTGAATCGTGCTTCCGTCCACGTTTTCTCCGTCAACTACTTTTTCTACAGCTTTTTCAGGGATTAATTCAATAACTTCATATTTAGTAATACTATATTTCATTGAAATTGGTTTGGGTTTAATCACATTTTCATTTGGGATTGTCTTTTTCAAAACTACATCACCTATAGGCACTTCAACAACGGGTGCAACAACACGAGTGTTTAATGCAAACCAATATGTTTGTCCGTTCTTCGGTGATGCTACACCATCCCATTGAATGAACTCGTTCACGAAAGATGAACCACTATTAAATACACCAAGAATCGCACCTTTATATTGATTTGGTGACGTTGTAGTATCCCACTCACCAATGTTATCGTTGTACGCATCCGCATAACTTTGACCATCGCTCGGATGATACGTTACCGTCGAACCGTTAATTTCAACATTCTTAGCATTATCCCCGCGTGCCGCAGCACCTTCCCATCCAATACGATTATAATTCAATGATGAATACGTCATCGCGATCGGTGCTTTATCCGAAGCAGTAAACGCTACTTCTTGACCATTATCATCCGTATAATAATACGAATCTGTCACTCGAAACGTCATACGGTCAGTTGTGTTATCAAGTCCATTGTTGCGTCGCACAACGAACCCTTCTGTTGGGTCATTTAGAACATAAACATCAACAGCGCCAGTTTTCCCTTGTTCCACTAAATCGAAATGGCGATGAATCTTTGTAATATTACGAACCTTTCCGTCCGAAGTTGTAACTGTTAATCCTGTCAGGTTGGTATAATCAATATCAGTTGACCATCCTTCATTCACACCAGTGTACTTCAACACTCGTGTTGAATCCAAAATACGTCCATATCCAGATGTTCCGTTATCGTTAGCGATATATGGAGTTGTTGTTTCTTCAGAACCAGACACACTAGATGTTACTGTCGCATTTGGATTAGCCATAGCCATGCTCAATGCTTGTAAAACAACTTCTTTAGTATATCCTTCTGTTGTTGTTTTAGCTTTTAACTCTTCAACTTTAGCTTTCCACTCTGCCTGTTTTTGTTTCACAGAATCAACCGCTTTTTGATTTTCTTGTTTTACAGCATTAATTTCTTCTAAAGAATTAACGTTTTGTTCATTTGTTGAAACATTCACTCCACTTTTTTCTAATTCTGCTTTTTTGTTTTCAACATCGCTATTATTTTCTTTGCTTGCAGTTTTAAGTTCGTTAATTTTATCAGTTTCTTGTCGCAACTGTTCTTTATATTCATCAAGTTTCTTTTGTGTATTTACAGCGATTTCATCTAATTTCTTTTTGCTTTTTCAGCGTTTAATTTTTTTCTGCAATTTCTTTAGATAAAACAACCTCTGCTTTATCTTCTTCTTTTTTCAACAACTCCGCCTTCTGTTGCTTTTAACTTCATCAGCTACTTTATCAATCTTTGTTGTATCTTGTGTAACCACATTTTCCGCTTGCGTAGTAGCTTGTGTTTCTTCTTTTGGTTGTTCAGGCTCAACTGGTTTCACTTCATCTGCAAACGTCTGTCCGCTTGCTAGAAAGCCTGCTAATGTTAATGTTGCTGTAGCTGTTAGTGTTTTTGATTGTTTTTTTCATATACTCTATACCTCTTTTTTTATATTTTTTTATTTTTTTGTATTGTTCCTTCTTCGTGAGATTAAGAAGGTGACCTAATACCTATTTTTCATAAAATCACTCCTTTTTTTAATTAAATATTATAAGTGGAAGAGCTAATACAATTTTAGAAATAAGTAGAAAAGAAGCAACTAGTAAGAAACCACTTGCTGTATAATCTAATTTAGTGTACCCTTCCGCCTGTCTACTTTCTTTAAAACCGTTAATCGTATTTTTACCAAACCACATTAAAGTAATTATTAATAACATTATCCATATAAACATTTTATTCATTTCTTCTTGACTTATTCCTTTTTGTGTTCCAAAAAGAACAAGATAAAACAGAGCATTTATAAATGTAATTTTTCATTAATGTAAAAAAACACTTTTTTTCTATCCTTGTTTCAAACATTTCTTTAAAATTCATCTTTTTTTCTAAAACCTGAAATTGTATACAAGGCTAAAAGATATTGCACAGCAAACAAACATAATAACGTCTACAACAGGAATTTTCATGCTATCCACCTATCTTCCATTTTTTTCTAAAAAAAAATAAGAGTGATATTTTTTTATCACTCTTATTACTTTTTGCCATTTTGGCAAAAGGTTAAAAATTTATTTTTTTCTATCTAGTAAATTTCAAATTAAAAAGTTGACCAATAGTTCTTTATAGCCATTAAATACACCTCTAATATGATTTTTTTAATTGACTTTTTTGCCCTGAAGGCGAAAAAGTCATTATTCCTCCGACTCCTCAATAAGTTCCTCTATCCGTTCTCTTTTTTTCTTGTTCGTTTCCATAGGTATGCAAAAAAAATACAAACGGAAGAAGCACGAGGAGATACTTTGCGTATCCCCAAATGTTTTTGAAAGATTTCAATGTTTGTTTGAATATATTCATAAATAGCTACGACAATCGCTAATCCTATTGCGAATAAAATGAGTTTTACCCCACCAACAAATAATTCCCAAATTATTATAGCTAAAAAAATCCTAAGATAACAAGGCCTGCAATTAAATATCCTATTTGCTCCATATACCTTCTCCTTTATTTAACATTAGAGGTGTGTATCTTTATATTACAATATCCCTTCAATAATTAAAACCTTCAATAAATCAGCGACTTTTTCTTCGCTTATACTATCTTGCGAGAGAAATATTTGATAGTCTACAGATTCTGTCAGTTGATTTAATATCTTATTTACTTTCTTGTCGATTTTTGTCGTCTGACAAAGGAACTTTATTTTTCAGTCCCAATTAAATCTTCTAACACCAAACTTTCATCTTGATTTTCAGCAATTGCCTTTGCTTCAGGAAGAGTTAATTTATGAAGCGTATTTGCCAAATAATTTGCAACATTTTCCTGGTTCTCAGGGCTAAGTTTCGCTAGTTGTTCTCCAATATTTAAAGAAATTTTCTTTTCATCTAGTAAATCTAGAAATTCAGGAATTAAATTACTGCATGCGATATATCTTGAAAGTGTTCTAGGTTTAATCTGTTCACTTTCACTAATTTTTTCTAAAGAGTTGTATTTGATTTCGCCTTTTTTACCTTGTCTTTTTAAAGCCTTCGCTCTCAAAGTATATGCTTTAACCTTTTCGCTTTCTTTAATATTAGTTCGTTGTAATAAGTTACTTTGAACTAAATAAATCATTGCTTCTTCATCTGTTAACTCTTTAATATTTACTGGAATCCGATTCCAGCCTAATTTTTTAACAGCGTTAAACCGATTATGACCAGCAATAATTTGATAATCATGTTCATTTATCTTTCTGACTACAATTGGATTATCAAGTCCTCTTGCTTTTTATATCTTCAGCAAGTTCTTGTAATCTTTCTTCAGAGTAGTTCATGAAAGGTTGATTAGGATATGGAAAAATCTTATTTACTGATAATTCCTTCATGTTATTTTCTGTTACTTCTTCAAGTCCAAACATCGATTCAATACTAACCATTGTTATTCTCCTTTTTCCAAAATCTCTTTAGCAAGTGCTACATAGTTTTCAGCTAGCTTACTTTTTGCCATTTGTTGTAGTGGAACTCTTTCAGCATAGCTTCTTCTTGCTTCAGTTAATTCTTTAATTTCTTGTTTAAGTAATACATTTCCGTATTCTTCAGACAATCTATTTTTTTACTTCTTTAGAGATTTTTTTGTGTTTGAAACTTTAGTAAATAAGATTCCTTCAACCTCTAATCCACGATTCAATCGTTTCTTTACTAATTCAATATATTGGAATAATTGCCCTAACCCTTCAAATGCTCCATAACTTGCTTCAACTGGGATAAGCACGTTAGTGCTTGCTGTTAATGCGTTAATTAGCAAAATGTTTAAAGCTGGCATACAATCAATTAAAACATAATCGTACTTTTCTTTTACATTCAATCGATTAAAAATATCCAAAAGAATATATTCTCTAGCACTAGCCATAATTAAACTCATTTCAATAGCAGATAAATTTAAGCTAGTTGGAATATAATCTAGATTTTTCTGAATATGATTGGATTAAGTTCATTTCATAATCAAACTGATTATTCAATTCTTGTTGGATTGCTTCAGCAATCGTCAATTCGTATTTTTCCTCTTTTAAATAGTTTGAGAGGTTGTGTTGCGGATCGAAATCCAACAACAATACTCTCTTTCCAGCTTTAGCAAGTGTTACTCCAAGATTCATAGTTGTTGAAGTTTTTCCAACTCCACCTTTTTGATTAGCAATAGCAATTATTTTCATGTCTCCTAGTCTCCTTCTTTATCTCTCAGTCTCTTTTTATAAATTCCAATCAACTAATGGAACTTTTTATTTTTCTCCAGATACATAGTTTTCAAAAGAATTTTTTTGTATTGTTACAAATAAATATCTATCAAATTTTTTTCAACAGTATTTTTCTGTTAAATCTTTTTTTCAAAGCTCTCAATATACATTTTGTTAGTTCTTTGAAATTATCTTCACTCAATTCTTCCAAGTAGATTTCGTGGTTAGTTTGATTTGATACATAACGTTTTTGCCTGGAATATAACGCCACAAATATAACTTATTTTCTCTGTATCCCCAATTGCTCGATACAATTCATCTGTCACGGATTCAGGTATACCCATGATTCGAAAAATCTGTAAGCAATTTTTGATTTTTTTAAAAATATTGATTTGTGGATAACTCAATATTTGATTCAGCCTTAGCTGATTCGTTTATATTATTTATATTATTATTAATATATTTATTATTATTAGCCTTAAAATTGTTTAGTTCTAGAACTGAACAATTTTTTTAGTTCTAGAACTTAAAATATTTAAGTTCTTGTCTGTATCAGCATTATCTAGAACTAAAAGAATTTTTTTAGTTCTAGAACTTAAAAATATTTAAGTTCTGAGTTATATCAAGATTTTCTGTATTGTCACCATTTTCTTTCAACATCAGATGAATATCTGATTCAGTTAGTACAGGTTCAAACAAATACAATCTATTAGGAAGCCCTCTTCCCAATCGTTTTTTTGCTCAAGTAATCCGTATTCCACCAATTCTTTTTTTATCTTGATTACTTTTTGGTTCGCTCATTTTCAAAAATTTTTTTACAAGGTCAATATTATTGAAGATAAAATAAATACTTCCATCTTCATCAAACCAACCATTTCGCTTAGATAATTTCGCTCTATCGTTCAAAATTGTCCATGCAAATTTTGAATCTGTTGATAATGTTTCGTACAGTTCTCCATATGCTAATCCAGCTGGTAACATAAGGAATCGTTGCCTTTCTTTTTCAAAGACGTTTGAACCTACCCGCTTTGAAAAGATTAATTCTTTCTGTTCTTTATTCAATTTCATCAACTACAAATCCTTTCAAATCAAATTTGACGGTTGTAATTTCTCCGTTTTCGTTAAAGCTTTCTATAAACTTTAATTGTTCCAACCTCTTAAGAGTAATTCTCTCTTTATAGGTTATTCGTTTTTGGAATAATTGCCATTTCATTCTGAACGATAGAATCTAGCAACTTTACATAAAACATTTTTTTCATCTGAAGTTAGTCTCTTGTTCATTACCAAATCAATTGGAACCCTAATGTTTCTTTTTTTAATGATTTCATCTATTTCTCCTCATATCTTCTGTATGGACGGTTTTAAACTAATTATTACTCTTTAATAGTCACTTTAAAGCCGTCCATATTCTTATTTTTTCTCTACTCTTACTATTTCTCTTTTCTCAATCTCTTCTCATACGATACGTTTACTACTAACTTATCGTTTTTTCTCTCAGCTACAAGAATATTTCCTTGTTTTATTGTTAGAATATGTTTATAGACATTAGGAAAGGATTCTCTCATTTTAATGTCAGCTTCTTTACCATTAATGACAGCATTTTTAATAGGCACATAAATACCGTCTTTTCTTACTTCAGCAATTACATAAGGAAATTTGTAATCTTTCCCTAATTTAACAGTTGCATTTCCAGTTATTCCTAATTGTCTTAGGTCACTAATTCTTACTTCCATTTTTTCTCCTTCCACTTTTTGCCCTGAAGGCGAAAAGTAATAAAATAAAATGTTGGGACGGAACGTATCCTTCCACGATATTTTTTATGCAAGGTTTGTAGTCGTGTTAACCTCGAACTCATTTCCATAATCTTATGTACTTTCGTTATGTGGCAGAAGTGGTTCGTTACTCCACTATTTACGCCATCTGCTCCATTTCTTTTTTATTCCTAGCCACGCTGATCGAGCCGATGGGGGTATTCAGTTGTCAAAGAGCATAGAATCCATAAAAAAATAGAATGGATTATTTTTCCATTCTATTTTTTTCAATTTCCTATTTATTTCCTTCTAACTAAACTCTAGACACTTACGATTCATTTTTTCAAAAGTTTTTCTATTTTATTAAAATGCTCAAGTAAGTCGGATTTCTTCTATATAAATCCATCGCGAAACCTTTACAATTTAGAATAACGCTCGTATAATTAATAGTACAAGAAGCCGAAATAGCTCAGTTGGCAGAGCAACGCACTCGTAACGCGTAGGTCGCAGGTTCGACCCCTGTTTTTCGGCATAAGAAAAGCACTTGAAAATCCTTTTTTTAAAAGGTCTTTCAAGTGCTTATTTCTATTTCTTATCGTTTTTTTATCATTTATTGAATTTATTTAAAATCCATAATAGGATACATGCACCTACAACTGATACGATTACACTATGAAGATTTAAACCTGTAACTTCATATCCACCGAAAAAGTTAAACACTGCTCCTCCGATAAAAGCACCAACAATACCAGTAAAGATATTTGCTACTGCACCCATAGATTCATTTTTATTCATTATAATACTTGCGATCCATCCAGAGAATGCGCCAAGTACTAACCAAGATAGAATACCCATTTAATTCACTCCTTTAAATAATAAAAAGATAGCACGGCATTCAGCCGTACCATCCTTAGCAAATATAATTATACGACTATTTTTTTCTTCAGATTTAGAATCAAGTGCGTCTTTAGCTTTTTCAACTAATTCAGTCGCAACATCTTTAACATCTGAAGCAATTTCTTTAGCCTTTCCAACAGCTTGATCTAAAAGACCTTCTGCTTTTGTAGAATCGTCGTTAGTAACTTCTCCCACAACTTCCTTTGCTTTTCCCTTAATCTTATCTGTAAATCCTTTATCTGTCATAATAAATCTCCCTTTCTGTTTGGTATTTACACTTTTAATTATACATCAAAGCTAATGAAACACAATATGAATCTGCTTTATTTCACAAAAAGAGCCGTTTTTTTATCGTTTTTTTGTTACTGTTAAAATCGAGTTTCCTTCACAAAGTCATCTTATATACGCACCACGAATATTATTTTATGTCTATAATGAATAAATTTCAATATGATTTCCTAATACTGTAATTTTTACTGGTAAATCATCAGATTGGTCACCATCAATATCGGATTCTAATTTAGCATCTGATGAGATTGTAATATCTTTTGCTCTAATATATTCAATATTATCATTCTCAACAATATCACCTTTTAATAAATCTGGAATTAATGATAATTTTGAAATTATAGAGGCATTTTTCAAAATTAATATATTCGCATACCCATCTTTGTTTTTCTTCAAATATTTTCTTGTCAGCATAATAATTAGAAAGCAAAACTAATACTTGACTAGCTTCCCTTCGTAACTCCCATTTTCCGTTTCAATTTTAATATTGAATACCTCATCTTTAATAACGGACTTAATAGTATTTATTGCATAAGCTAATACTCCATACTTTGTTTTATCTTCTATTTCAACGTTATGAATCGCCTCTGGTAAAGAACCTACACTGAAGATATATCCAAAATAGCTCTTATTTGCTTTTCCAATATCTATCGCATTTGTTTTATTAAAATCAAGTTGGTCAATTGCCTCATCAATATCTTGACTAATTTCTAGCAATTTAGTAATTAAATTGCCAGTCCCTCCTGGAATAATCCCTAATTTAGGAATATAGTCCTTTTCAGCAATACCAGAAATCACTTCATTAACAGTTCCATCCCCACCAAAAAAACAATTACCGCTTCATAATTCTCCTTTGAAGCTTCTTCCGCAAAAAGCAGTAGCATCTTTTAGCTTTTTTTCAGTAATCTTCGTTTCAACGTATTCGAAGTATTCCTTTGCTTTATTTTCTAGTTTTTCTTTATAGTCTAACGCCTTTTCTCCTCCAGAAGTTGGATTAATAATTAGCATTGCTTTTTTCATAAAAGTTATCTCCTTATAATCATTCTCAATTTTTACTAATCTAGAAATAGATATATTATCTTTTGAGAGGTTTAGGCTATTATAGCATAGGTATTAAATCGTATTATTATCGCACAACTTATTATTGATAATGACTTTTGTCCCATATTACTTTTTTTACCAAAGAAAATCTGTATTAGGAAAAAGCCTATTATATCGAGACTTTCTCAATATGATTTTTTTCTTTTTTTATCATAAAAACCCCTGTTTTTCGAGTATACGAAAAGCACCAAGTAGTCTTGTATTACCAAACTACTCGGTGCTCTTTTTTATATTCTAGAATCGATTTACCCCGAAATCGAATTAGTATCCCTATTATAATAATTCTCAATTAAAAACTTATAGTACTTTAGATGCAGCGGTACTATTCCTAAATTTATCATTTTTTTCAACTTCATTGAATTCTATATTACTTATTGAGGATATTTTTAGTTAATTCTCTATTCGCCCTATCTTGCATACTCCAATGACGAATAAACTCTAAATCTCTCATAGAATATATTGGATTGAAAAATATTAAGTTTCATATCAACATTGTTTAATTTTTGTATTCTCTATGTACATCAAAGCTATTGCATGAAATTGAAGATTTGATACAAGTTTATCATCATATTTTTTTCATATTCGGTATCAATAGCTTCACAAGACTGAATAAATAGGATTTCACCATTAGAAGGATGCTTAATATTCGAACCAAAATATAAAATGAAAAATAGGCAAATATAAATGATATTGCCAACCGAATAGATAAATCAACAAGAAAATAACTATTAGTACTACTTGTAAATAAGTCAAATGGGCTTTTTTTAATATAACCAACATTTGAATCATTAAGTTTGATTTTTAAAAATACTCATAACTTCTAGTCAAAAAAACATTGGGTCAATGAATATTTTTACTATAGTTATTAAATCTAAAAATAAGGAAATATATAATGGAAACTAATTGGAATTTTGCGAAATTTTAAAACAGCTAAGAAAAGATAGATCATTAATATATTTCGCCAGGAATAACATAACCATAAATAAAATCACACCAAAAAAAGAGACTCCTGTAATTAATTGGCGCTACACTATCCAATAATGTTTGTGAAATAACAAAAAAACTCGTAACAAAAAAAGTAGGATATACGATACTATTCGTAAGACCTTATTCATCATTTCAATTAGCATAATGTCCCCCTTAGCAAATTCAGACTTTACTTATGACAATATACAACACAACAAATCCTAATAATCTGAAAAACAAACTCGTTTACCATGTTTAGAATAATATAAGCAACTACTAACTTATCTTCTTTAATATTCCTCTTTTTTTAATAGAATAGTATTTGCAGAGACCTCTATATAGACCACGAATAAATAATAGATGAAATAAAGGGAAAGACAACTTAGCGCCAAAATAAAGATGACTTTATCCATAAGAAACACAGTTAAAAGCAACACAAGTGTAAGTAGAACTAAAAAGAAAACTATTAGGCCATAGAACGCCCATAACCTATCATACCCTGTTACTTCATCATGAATCGCATGGCTATACTCATGCGCTAACTTAATATAATCTGTGTAATGAACAATCTTTTTCTTAGTCAGTTCTTTTGTACCGTAGTTATAACTAAAGGTAGAGCCTTCTTTATAGTTCACACTGACATCACTCAGCATCCCATTCATTTCAAGTTCATGTGTATTCTCAATTCGTCTATTTTTATTGATGTTATACTCTAATAGAAGTATGACCATCTCTAAAAGAATCCAGATAATGACAATCACACCAAATAAATGCATCATAAGAAACACCGCCCTTCTGCGTTATAAGCATTTCAACACTTATCTCATTATAACAAATTCATCTTCTGCTGCATACGGCATATTCTACACAACATAAAAACGGTTGAGTATTACTCAACCGTTTTTCTTTGGACTAATTCAATAATTTTTAATACAACGTCGCTGGCTTTTTGCATGCTTTCAAGGGTTACGAATTCGTATTGTCCATGAAGGTTTTCTGCTCCGGTAAATAAATTCGGAGTTGGAATTCCTTTATAGGTAATAATGCATCCATCCGTCCCTCCACGGAATGGTTGAATGTCTGGCGTGATGCCACATTCTTTATAAGCCTCAATCGCTACTTCAACCGAAGTCATATCGTCTTTTAGGATTTCATACATATTATAGTACTCATCGTAAATCGTGCATTCGATACGAGGCACATCATACGTTGCATTTTGTGCATCTACGATTTGTTGGAACTGCGCTTTTCTCTCTTCGAATTTCTCCATCGAGTGATCGCGAATAATATATTCCAATTCAACCTTACCGATGTCGCCTGATTGTTTCGATAACATAAAGTAGCCTTCGTACCCACTCGTACGTTCAGGCACTTCCTTTTCTGGCATACGTGCAATAATTTTGCCGCTTCTGCCAAAGCATTCACCATGACATCTTTGGCTTGGCCTGGGTGAACACTTGTCCCATGAATCGTTACCACTGCACGAGCCGCATTGAATGTTTCATATTCTAGCTTCCCTACAACTCCGCTATCTAAAGTATAGGCAAATTTTGCAGGCATACGCTCCGCTTTGAAACGGTGAGCGCCTTTCCCGATTTCTTCGTCTGGACCAAACGCTAACCAAATATCGCCATGCGGAATTTCTGGATGCGCCATTAAATACAAGCAAGCTTCTAATACCGAAACAAGACCCGCCTTATCGTCGGCGCCTAGCAATGTCGTTCCATCAGTTGTAATTAACGTTTCGCCAATGTAGTTTTTCAAACTTGGAAACTCGCTGACCGTCATTACTAAATTCTTTTCGGCATTAAGCAGCACATCTTCTCCGTTATAATTCTCGTGAATTTGTGGATTGATATTTTCAGCATTGAAATCTGCGGTATCGACGTGGGCAATAAACCCAATCGCAGGCACCGTATTTGCTTCTTCTAAGTTGCTCGGAAGCAGCGCCACTAAGTAGCTGTCCTCTGGATCGAGTTCTACTTTTGCAAAACCGTACTCCACTAACTCGCTTCGAAGCATTTCTAAAAATTCCCATTGACTCTTGGTCGTAGGAATCGTTGTTGATTTTAAATCACTACGCGTATTAATTTTCGCATAGCGAATGAATCGTTCTAACATTGTAGGATACATGTTAATAAGAGTCATCTTCTTTCACTTGGTGGAACTCTAAGTCTGCAATTGTTTCACGACCGAACATTTCAATTGCCACTTTAATTTTTTGTTTTTCGTGGTCAAGTTCTACTACTTTACCGCTCATATCGTTGAAGGCACCTTCTGTAATGATCACGTAGTCTCCAACAGATACGTTTAAATCAACTGGAGCATGAACTTTTTCACCGATACGTCCTAAGATGGCTTCTACTTCTTCTGGTAATAATGGAGATGGTTTTGAACCTGCACCGTGTGATCCAACGAAACCAGTTACGCCTGGAGTGTTACGAACGACATACCATGCTTGGTCTGACATGACCATTTCAACTAATACATAACCAGGGAAAGTTTTTTCAACCGTTGTTTTTGTTTTACCGTCTTTTACTTCTACTTCCTCTTCTTCAGGCGAAATCACGCGGAAGATATTTTCTTCCATACCCATGCTTTGGATACGTGATAATAGATTTGATTTAACTTTGTTTTCATAACCTGAATAAGTGTGCAATACATACCATTCTTTTTCCATTGATACTCCTCCTTGAGTGTTGACAACATTTTTCCATACAAAAAAACCTTCATAAGCGAAGGTTTTTTCAACTGCTCTTAGTATATCACTAATCACTTTAAAGTACTATTATTTTAAAAGGAATGTAATGAGTTGATGAATTCCATAGTCCACTACTGCAAAGAAGCATAGTGCAGCAATCACTGTCATAATTACTGTCATTGTATATTTGTTTACTTCTTTACCTGTTGGCCAAGTAACTTTTTTCATCTCTTTAATAACATTTGATAAAAAACGCATTTCGAATCTCCTCTTCCTTTTATTTTGTTTCGCGATGTAGTGTTTGTTTATTGCAATACTTGCAGAATTTTTTAATTTCTAGACGTTCAACTCGTCGGTTTTGTCCAAGCGTAATCGTGTAGTTTCTTGAACCACATACGCTACAAGCTAACGCCGCTTTTTTCTGAGCCATATTTTCACTACTTTCTATAAATCCATATCTATTTAATCATAAGGAAATGAACCTGCTTTGTCAAGTACATACTAATTGAAGAAAAGGACCGCAACGAATAATAGCACTGCTTGCAACGAATGAATCATTACCATGTTTTTAATCGCTAACGCAAAAGTTGTTTTCTTTTCTTGAACACCCTTGAACTGTTGAATATGTTTATACACAGGAACGCCAGCTACTAGCACCCCAAGAAGAATCCAAGGCGCAACTCCTAATAATACCGCAAGTACCATCGCGCCAAACGCAACCGCATATAATACTTGATAGACCACTAGCGCTTGTTTCTTTCCAATATAATAAACCAATGTGTAACGGTGGTTGGTAATATCCGTTTCTAAATCACAGATATTATTACTTAACATGATATTGGCAATCGTACAAACGAGCGGCAGAGATAATAGGAACACCTTCAACTGAGCGATAATATCGAGTTGCATCGTTAAAATACTTCCATCTAACACAACCCCTGCAAAGACGACCCCTTCTGGCACATTTAAAAATACCGTAATCCAGAAAATTCCAAACCCCATTGTGAATCCTGATAACACTTCCCCAAGAGGCATGCGAGAAATCGGGATTGGTCCAAATGTATAAAACACACCGATGAAGAAACAAATCGCACCGACAATTAATAGAAGAATATTCGTGCGCGCTACAAGAATTAAACCAACAACTGCTGCCACGGCAAACAAAACGCCGAAGACTTGCCATGCTTTCTTCACAGTAAGACTACTCGTTCCAATCACATTATGATTATCTCGGTAATCTGTATTTTTCGCTTTCACATAGTCCATCAAATTGTTCATCACCGTTGTCGCCATATCAAAACAAATCATCCCGATAAAGAACAACAGCATATTCAAAATATTCACTTGTTTAAATAAAACAAACGAATAAAGAAACGCGATGACAAATGGGAACACACTCGCGATTTTCGTACGCAATTCGACTAGTTCGATAAACTCTTTTTTCGTCACTACTCAACACTCTCCTTCAATTCAAGGTTTGTATTTGTTAATTTGAACGTATCTTTAATCGAATCTGACACATATACTTTCTTGTCCTTCGTCACGAAAATCACATCCACGCCGTCATGGCTATTGGCATACTCAATTCCAGCTTTTGGCCCCACAGAGAACATTGACGTCGATAACGCGTCTCCTTTTGTCGAACTATCAACAATCACAGAAACACCTTCCACATTATTGTCGTATGGATATCCTGTTTTCGGATTTAAAATATGGTGATACGTTTGACCTTCCACTGTTAAATAACGTTCATAAATTCCAGAAGTTACAATCGTTTTATCTTTTTCAAGAATCGTACCGAGCGTCTTTCCACGAGAAGCGTCTGGATCTTGAATCCCAACATTCCACGCAACACCATCTCTGGCAGGAGAGCCTCCCATCACGACGATATTCCCGCCAAGGTCAATCACGGCTGTTGTGATTCCTTCTTTTGCAAAATATTCCCAAACCTTATCGGCGATATACCCTTTGGCGATTCCTCCAAGGTCCAGTTGCATTCCTTTTCTCTTTAAAAAGACGGTTTGTTCTGCGTCGTTTAATTCAACGTCTTTATAGTTTACAAGTGGTAACACCGCATCGATTTCCTTTTGCGTTGGTTTCTTCGCATCATCAAACCCGATATGCCATAACGCCGTCAATGGTCCTACCGTAATATCGAAAGCCCCGTCGAACTCCTCACTGTACTTCAATCCAAGTTTAATCAACTCGTACACATCCGCACTAACCTTAACCGGCTTTTCTCCAGCGGCTAAGTTAACTTCATCCACTTCAGAACCAGAAGCATTCACGGTAATTCGTTTTTCTAAGTCTTTAATCATTTCTAAGGCACTCGTGATCACTTCTTCGGTGTTTGGATGGTAGACCGATAAAGCTACCGCCGTTCCGAGTAAGAAGTCTGTTTTCTTCACAGGTGATTTAATAATTTCTCTTGGAGTTTTAATTGATGCGCCTGAAACAGTGTCGGCTTCATTCTTCGGTTGACTTTGGCATGCGGTTAAAATCGATGTCGACATCACTGCCAAAAGTCCCCATTTCATCCATTTAGCTTTCATAGTTCTCTCCTTTGTAAAAAAATCATTCCTTAGTATTGTACCTTATTTCACGATAAAACGAAACCCGCGACTTGTAATCCGAATAAAAAACTCCTGCACAACCGTACAGGAGTCGAAATGGTTATTATAAAATGAATTAGCCTTGTGGAGCTGCTACTTTGATTTCAGCAGTGTCCCCTTTTTTTAGCTGCTTCGATTAATTTGTTTGCATATTCAACAAATGAAGTATGAGCATTAGTTGCACCTGAAACAACTTCAACGTCTGAAGGATTTTGTTTAGCAACTAAACCTTCGTTGTAAGCTTTGAAGTATTCTGCTGGGCCAGTACCCACTTTATCTTTCATTGCTTTTTCGTATTCTGCGTTAGCTGATTTACGTTCACCTTTTGCGTTTAAGTTGTCATAATCAGATTTAGTGATTTTGCCACCTTCAACAGTAATCGTAAATTCTACGTGCCATCCACGTTTGTCAGCTTCTGATACTAATTTGTAAGTACCATCTTTTAAAGCTGCATCAGATTTGTGCTGCTGCTTGTGTAGTTGCAGTTTGTGTTGTAGCTGCTTGTGTTGTTTTGTTTGAATCAGTTTTGCTGTTTCCGCCACATGCTGCTAATACAAATGCAGATGATAATAATACTGCTGCTGCAGATAATGATTTTTTGATAGTCATGTTTAGAACCTGCCTTTTCTATATATTTTAGAATTAATCAATTCTGTACGCTCTATTATAGCATATTTCGGATAAAAGTCTAGGACCTGCCTGTAGAATCGTTTCCTTTTTCACTTGAAAAAAGGAAATGAAAATGGCGATTTCTTTTCAGAAAACGCCATTCTTTGTGAATTGTTTTGTTTTATGATTTTCGTTGCAATAACTGACTTGTGATTTTTAACAGCATAGGCTTCACATCAGCTTCAGGCAACTTCTCGATTTGATGGATTGCTTTCATGGTATATTTCGCTGCAAAATCTTTTGCAGTTTCAACGCCACCTGCATTTACGACCAACTTTTGAATTGCTAGTCGGTCTGTCGCTGTTAACTGATTTTTCTTTTCCAACAGTGGAAGTAATTCTTTTTCACACTTCGGTAAAGACGCAATTAACGGCAATGTGTAAATCCCTTGCGAGACGTCTTCTAGGACAGGTTTGCCAAATTGATCTGACGTCACTTCGTAATCAAGAATATCATCTAACAGTTGAAACGCCATCCCGATAGAATTCCCGATATGTCTAGCACGCTCTAATTCGCCCATTCCTGAAAAACGTTCTCCCATCATACAACTGAGCATAAAGAGTTGTGCCGTCTTCCCATCAATTCGCTTCAAGTAATCTTGAATCGTCACATCGGTTTTGTAGCTTTCTTCCATCTGCAACAATTCACCGTCAATGACACGCATCATCCCGTATGTTGGGATTTGGATGCCCGCTAAATCTTGACTATATTTTGAAAGCAACTGATAGCACACTGTCAATAAGTAGTCGCCTGCATAAATCGCCACACGATTCCCAAATCGAGCACTAATCGTTTCTTGTCCTCTTCTTGTATCAGCTTCATCAATCACATCATCGTGTAATAATGTTGCCACATGAAGTAGTTCAAGAGCCGCAGCCACAGCATGAACTTCTTCCTTGTTTCGATTTTCATTCCACATTGAAAATAAAATCAAATAAGCAGGTCGTACCATTTTCCCACCAGATTCAAGGACAGCGCAAATAGCCTCACGAATCTGTTGGTTTTCGATCGTGATAGATGCATGCATCATCGTTTTTACTTGTTTTAATTCTTCATGTAATTCGGGATACTCCATCCACATTGGATGTACGATTGTCATAGTTTTCTCCTTCTAGTCGACCTTCTAAAAAAAGAAGCCGACAAAAAATGCCGACTTCATTATAACATACTTATTTAACGAGTTGGTTTCCTTGTTTATCGAATCCATATATTGCTTTCGACTTACCATACCACCAGCTACCCGCAGTTCTTTGGAACCATGGAATCACGTAGTAATCAAGACCAAATGCACGACCTGAACCGTTCATTAACGCAATCGCTGCAGGAACAAACCACATGTTTACCCAGTAGAACATACCAGATAAGCAGAATGTTGCGACTAAACCGATTGTTACTGCGTTGACGATCCATGTTAAGAAACCAGCCATGATTGCTAAACCGATAGCTAATTCTACGAATGACATCACTTTTTGCATTAAGTGAGCGACTTCAACGTTTGGAATCATGATTTGCATGATTGATGCGAACCAGTCTGGCATTTTTTCGATGACCATTGCTGGTTGTTCACCATATGAATAGTTGAAACCGAATGAAACGACTTGAGTTGCTGTTTGTGCTGCAGCTTCTGTTGCACCACTTGCTGCTGTTACAGTTTCTGCTGCACCACTTGCTGCACTTGTTGCTTCTGTTAACCAAGGGAATGGGAATGCTAAATGACTTCCATCAATCCAGCTGCTTGCGCCCCATAAACCAAAGATTTTCTTCAAGCCTTCGATTGTCCACATACCACCGTAGAATAAACGAAGTGGTACAGACCATAATACGTTACCGTAGCGTGATAAGTGTCCACGGAAGATGTTACGACGGTTTTTAATATGGAAGAACTCGTGGAACACGTATTGAATTGCATAGTATAGTGAGAAGATTTCTAAGAAATACTTGATGTTTACGATGTGTTTCATCAACATTGCAAAGAAACCACTTAAGTGCCATTTGCCCATTAAGAAAGCAACGCCATAATGTGAACCGATAGAAACCATGAATCCATCGTATTTACCTTTATAGGCTACTTTTTCTGAGTTGTTAATTGAAGCGATAATGTTTTTCGCTGCTGTTTTACCAGTTTGTTCAGCGGCTTGTACGATTTGTGGATGCGGAGCATTTCCTTTATCCGGTTCTTCGTAGTAAGCTAAGTCACCGATTGCGAAAATATCTGTTTCGCCATCGACTAACATGTTTTCATTAACCACTAAACGACCTGCACGAGCGGCTTTAAATCCAAACACTTCAGCTTCTGTGTTGGCTTTAACTCCCGCTGTCCAGAATAGTGAGTACGTTGAAATCACTGTGCCGTCAGCTAAGCGAATGCTGTTTTGCTTCACTTCAGAAATTCCGTTTCCTTTAATCACTTTGATGCCGCGTTTCACCATGAAGGCTTCTGCTTTATCCGCATCTTTTGCATCTAACATGTTTAAGATTGTTGGAACTGCTTCGATAATGTATAACTCGAAGTCGTCTTTATCTAAATTGTATTCATGTGCTAACACTGGAATCCAGTCCATTAATTCACCGACTAATTCAACCCCAGTAAATCCTGCACCACAAACTGCAAACGTTAATAACGCTTTACGTTTTTGAGGGTCATGTTCTTTAGCCGCTTTTTCTACACAGCTAAGAATATGTTTACGCATTTTCACTGCGTCTTCCATTGACCATAACGTAAATCCATTCTCTTTAACACCTGGAACGCCGAAGTCATTGGCTTCTCCACCCATACCAAGCACTAAATAATCATAAGAGAATTCGCCATGTTTTGTACGAACCACTTTGTTTTCTTTATCAAGACTTGTAACGGTATCTGTTACTAAGTTTACATTTTTAGAACGTGCAAAGATTTTTTGTAAGTCGTATTGAATCGCATCTGGCTCAACACGTCCCCCAGCAACCTCGTGTAATTCAGTCATGTAAGTTAAGTAAGGATGTTTATCAATTAATGTAATTGTGACATCTTTATTCTTTTTCAACTTATGTGACAACGTCTTTGTAGCGGCTACCCCTGCAAATCCGGCACCGATTACTACAATGTTTGTTTTTGTCATTGCAAATCCTCCTTGAGTTTTCTCACTTTAGTAGTATATGCTATTTTACACTTTTTGTCCATTGATTGTCAGTTATTTCACGAACTTTAGCCGACTTTTTGGTCTGAGTATTTTTTGAGTAGTTTTACATGTGTTAATGCATAGTTTGCCGCAATCCCAATAGCTACCCCTGCAAAGATTCCGACGATTGACATCGCAGGTAAATATAAGAGTACGGTCCACGATTTTGCCATCCAGCTTGCGACCATTAATTGACCGACATTGTGCAAAATTCCACCTGTGGCACTAACACCAATCATGCTGACGCGTTCCTCTCCAAGCTGCTTCACAAGATACATTCCAATAAAGCTCACGAGGGCCCCCATTCCACTATAGAGGAAGGTTGAGAACGTTCCACCAAGAACGGTCGTCATCAATGTCTTCATCACGACAACCAGAACCACTTCTTTAAACGACAATGTATATAAGCTGATTAGCGTTACAATATTAGCTAACCCAAGCTTTGCCCCTGGCGCAAAGGTAAAAGGAAACGGAATAGCTTGTTCAAGTAATCCAAGGATAATTCCTTGTGCTGTTAATAATGCGATGAAAACAAGCTTTCTTAAATTACTACTTTTCTGCATTCCGTTCTCCTTTCAATCTTTTTAAAAAAAGGCCGGAAACTTCTTCCAGCCTTTTTACTATTTTTTACGTCTTCCTAATAATTTATTCTTTAATCTGACTACTTTAGGCACCCAAGTATGAAACACTTCAAACCAGAACTTCGAAATTGGCATATCGAATTCACCAATATATTCAACTAACTTAGGATCAAACGATTGCTTGAATTGTGTAATTCCTGTATGATCTTCTACATTACTCGAAACACCAAACATATCATAATGTCGAATACCTTTTTCATTGTAAAGAGTTTGCATAATCCATGTTTGCAACAATTTATTCGAATGTAATCCAGCATCATCTGTAATATTTGCTCCATATAGATAATACGCAGTATCTTTATAAGTCGCTACGAACGCTCCACTTAACACTTTTCCATTTGGATATTCTTCACATAGAGCTTCTAACTCAATCACTTCTTGCTTATATTTTTTAATATTTTTCAACAAGCTTTCTCTTTGATTCAATAAATTTGTCTTCTTTTTTTCTCATTTTGAGTGCTTTCAACTTGTGACGCAATTTTCTCCACCGCTGCTTTGGCTTGGTGAATTCTATTTTCTGTTGATTCTTTAGCAATATGATAATCAATTTTTGCAAAAAATAAATCCATCATATCGTGAGCATGTAATGTTTCATAGATAGTTATTAAATACTCTTTACTTCTCGCAATATATTGATCACGCTCAGCAGTAATACGATTTAACACTTCATAATCATCAATATCTTCAATTGAGCCTTTATAACAAAACAACTCCACGTTTCTGCGCCATTGTGACTTTATATCTTTCTTTAGAAGTGAAAGTATCTAAAAATATCTTTTCCTTTATCTTCTAATTCTACAATCATTGTCATTCTTGGTTGAATACCACCAAACCCTAAATCTAATGGTTGACTTACAAAACCTGATTCTAATAATAATTGGCGAATAACTTCTTGATTGATTCCACCTTCTACAATTGAAAAATCATTTAATCGCTCTCTCCACATAATTTCTGGATCAATTTTTAACCCAAACACTCGTTTTTGCTTTAAATAAGTTTTCAAAGCTTGAATCACTTCTTTAAATTGTTCTGCATTATGATAATTCGTCACAATTCCTCTAGGTGCATACGCCAAATATCTTTTCACAACAGGAAGGGCACGGTATAAAATCATCGCTGCTGCAACAGGTTCGTCTTGATCATTCATCACAAAAAGAATGTCATTACTCCATTCTCCTCTTGTTTTCACTTCTCCCCATTCCGGAGTTTGAAAAAGAGTACAGTTTCCTTGAGTTTGTAAAAACTCATGATATTCTGCAATAGAATTTCTCATATCTTTAATATACATCTCTAACTTCCTCTCAAGTGTTGTCATTGAATAGTATGATATTTCTATGGTAGCTTGTCAAAAAACTAAGTTAGATTTTGTTGATTGAATCTACTTTCTCTCTTCAAAATTATCTTGTAGTTGTAGCATAACTCAGTAAAACTGAACATCGCCCTTCCTCAAATAGTAAATTTCGACACTTTGTCAAATAGGGTTGATGAAACGATTTTAGTGAAGGAATTGAGCAGCGTCAGGTTGCTTAATTCCTTTTTTAGTTGTAAGAGTAAATAGTTTAGACATTAGTGTAGATCACGATTTAGTCCATCAGACAGACGTTTTGTTTATACACTCATCAATTCTTCTTTAATTTTAATGAAATTACGCTCTTTAAAAGATTCTCTTAGTTGATGCACAGTTTCATATTTGGGTTTTAAAGTAGGTACTCCCTGTAGTAAATAAGTTACAATTCCTTGAGAATGCGTTAATCAATCGAATAATCTGTAATGTTTATACTTGTATGATTGAAGCTCGTCTCTATCCTTTATTATTAATTTCCAGTACGCTTTAATTTATTATAAAGATGTCTATTTAAACAGTTAGACAGTTTTAACATAAGAGATGAAGCCATTTAATTTATAAGACTTAAAGCACTATAAAACCCTAGCTTAATTTGACAAATGAAACTATTAAAATTCTTCTAAATCGTTATACACGACCTAACAAACGCTTGATCATTCTAACGAGCTTATACTTATACGGAATAGGATAATAACGAAATATTCCAGTTTTTCTAATGATATATCCATTAAAATTTTGCTTAAACCGAAGCACGCCATCGCTCCCATCAAAAACTCCTTGAATCCCTAAAAAGTTATACAAAGATATTTTTTTTCTAATCGCTTGCAACATTGCATAATATTGTAACAAAAAGGCCGCTGAAAATTTCTGATATTCTGTATAAGAGCCTCCAAATAAATAAGTAGCTTCCGTTTTTGTATAAATAATCAAAGCACCTGCCAACACTATTTTCCCCGATTTTTCTTTGTTTTCAACTTCTAAAAGAAACTCCTTTTTTTCTTTTTGCAATGATTGGATTTGTTGAATATTTTTGATTTGTGTTCTGATTAATAGAATCCATTTTTAGATTCTATTTTTTTAACGATTCTTTAATATCCAATTCAGCTACTAAAAACTCAGCATCACTTCCAAACGAATCATATAATTTATAGTAATAATCTAAAGTTTTTATCTTCAAACCCTTGTCTTTTTCCTGTTGATTCAATAATTCTTTTTAAACAGGGGAATTTCCTTTCTAGTAATATTCCGTACCAAAACATTAAAAATCAGATGCTGCTTTAATGTTACGAATCCCATTTTTTTATTAAAAAGATTTAAGTAAAGAGTCAGCATCATATCTGTTTAATTCCTTGAGATAATACCACTCCGGATCTCCAGCAGGATACCCCGTTTTCAAACCATCATGTTTATAACCAATTTTTATCAACAAATCCACTGCAGATTTATTTTCTTTATCTATTGAATTACCCAAATTATCAAAAGTTTGATATACATCATAAGGTTTAATAACCAATTCCAAAACTCCTTGAGATTTAGCAAATTCTTGAAGAGCTTGATAAAAAAATCTTTCAACTTAGTTGGATCCTTACAAACAGGCCCAGAATTCAACTCCATATAAAGTCCTCCTGTCATAGAAACACTATACAGAATTGCAGCAATCAAAAATTTCATTTTTCTTCCTTCCACGCAACAAAATAAACTTTGTTCCCACGTTTTTTTCAAAAAAATCTGCCATATGGATAGTTTGCATAAAAGAATATCTGAACGCTTCATCAATATATTGAGCAAACTCTTTTCTATTTAAGATAGCAAAAAGTCATAATTATTATTTCCCCTTATTTTTTTACATAATTTATTTAAAAAAATCTGCTAACTAACAAAAATTTACTTGTTGGCAAAGTAAATATTAAAGATTTTTTTAATTCATCATTCATTTCAACGTAAAGTATTTTTCATTGCATATCAAATGAATTCTACAAAAACTACTGCTATTGTCAAGTTTTTCCGGATATTTTCAGTAAATTTTTTTCGATATAATATTTCAACAGATTTTTTTATTGTAATTTAGTTAAACATTTTTGTATATTTCTCTGGTTCAAATCAATCCTTTTCAATTTGTACCAATTATTTTTTTACTTCAACAAACACTTTTACAATTTACTTTTAGTTAAATGTAAAAAAAAGCGGAATCACGGTAAGTTTTTCATTATTTTTTTACATATTTTTTTCATCATTCAAAAAAACCTAATTGCGTATCCAAACTTTAGTGTAAAGTATATCATCTAGCACTCTTTTTGTCAAGTTTTTCATTCTTCTTTAAAACATTATATTCATAGCAAAAAGCCCAGCTTTCGTTAGACCTTTTATCTATCTTAAAATAGTTTTAAATAATGGTCTAATTCCCATTGTGAAACTTGACTACGGTAAGCAGCCCATTCGAAACGTTTTGCTTCGATGAAGTTGTCTAGGATATGACTTCCTAAAGCTGACTGAACGGTTTCGTCTTGTTTCAAGTATTCAATCGCTTCGTTTAATGTTCCTGGTAAATCATCGATTCCAGCTTCTTTACGTTCGCGAGCAGACATCGCATAGATGTTGCGGTCGATAGCTGCAGGAACTTCCATTTTTTCTTTAACCCCTTCAAGACCAGCTGTTAAAATTGCAGCCATCGCTAAATATGGGTTCGCAGATGGATCCACACTACGTAATTCGATACGCGTTGAAATGCCACGAGATTCTGGAATACGAATCAACGGTGAACGGTTACGTGCAGACCATGCAATATATACAGGCGCTTCGTATCCTGGAACTAAACGTTTATATGAGTTTACCGTTGGGTTACATACGGCCGTTAAAGCTTTCGCATGTTTCATGACCCCAGCGATGAAGTGGCGGCAAGTATCGCTTAGACGTTGGTCGCCATTTTCGTCAAAGAACGCATTGTTTCCGTCTTCATCAAATAAAGATAAGTTGAAATGCATTCCGCTACCAGCAATTCCGAATACTGGTTTTGGCATAAATGTCGCATGTAATCCATGTTTACGCGCAATGGTTTTTACAACCAACTTGAACGTTTGGATATTGTCACAAGCCGCCACCGCATCTGAGTATTTCCAGTCGATTTCGTGTTGACCTGGAGCTACTTCATGGTGACTCGCTTCGATATCAAACCCAATCTTTTCTAATTCAAGTACGATTTCGCGACGGCATTCTTCCCCTAAGTCGATTGGCGCTAAGTCAAAGTAACTACCTTGGTCGTTTCCTTCAAGCGTTGGTTCGCCGTTTTCGTCCAGTTTGAATAAGAAGAACTCTGGCTCTGGTCCTAAGTTGAAGTTTGAGAACCCTAATTCTTTCATTTCGTTTAAGACACGTTTTAGGTTTGAACGTGGGTCCCCCGCAAATGGCGTGCCGTCTGGTTTATAAACATCACAGATTAAACGTGCGATTGTACCGTGTTTGCTGCTCCATGGGAATACCACCCAAGTTGAAAGGTCTGGATATAAGTACATATCACTTTCTTCGATACGAACGAACCCTTCAATTGAAGAACCGTCGAACATCATTTTGTTGGCCAACACTTTATCTAATTGCGTAATTGGCACTTCCACATTTTTAATCGTTCCTAGGATATCCGTGAAAATCAATCGTAAGTAACGAACATCTTTCTCTTCTACCTGTCTTCTAATCTCTTCATGTGTAATCATTGGTTTCCTCCTATAAGTTCCATTTTTCTCCGCCAGAGTAGCGGCTAATATGCATAATCTCGTCGTAGAAGATTCGTCGGACATCCTCATCCGTCAGCGCCTCTTTTACGTTTTCCTTCGATACGGGATTTGTATTCTTATTGAAAATCTTCTGAATGGCCATAATAGTTAATCCATCGGCCAAATAATCTTTAATTTCCAATAAGCGATCGACATCATTCAATGAATACATGCGGCGGTTCGTCTCAGAGCGTTCCGGGATGACCAAGCGCTGTTCTTCATAATAGCGAATTTGTCGTGCTGATAAATCGGTCAGCTTCATGACTGTTCCGATTGGAAAGACGGCTAGTGAACGTCGTAATTCCTTTTCACCCATCTGTCTTCCTCCTTTATAGGGTTATTGTAAATAAAAGTTTCATCTTTTGTCAAAACTGCCCTTACCTCTTATGTTAGATAATATAACATGAAAACGGGGTGTTGTCTCAGTTAAGCTTTCGATAGCTGAGATAATACCCCGTTTTTTTGGTTTTGTGTGCTGTAGTTTTTTGTTATTTTTTTGAGAACTTTTGTTTCATTTTGGACTCCTGATTGTCGTCTAACGTTTGAACGGTCTCATCGAGTTCTTATTTTGGTGGACTCACCCCTTCTGTCTAAACAACTTTTCAACTTCTTTAATTTTCTTTATTCCATAGTGTTCCACCTCACTTGTTAAAGTACTAATCTCAAATTCATCATTTGTTTTCATATTTTGGTGGACTCACCCCTTTCACGGTTCCTTAGAATTCTTATCAGCCTTATCTGCCTCCTGGTCTACCTCCTTGGCCTGGTTGTCCGCCACCAGGGCCACCTTGTCCAGGTCTACCACCAGTATTAGCTGCTTGCTTAGAAGCTGTTGCTGTAGTTGAGTTTGAACCGACTTTAATCGTATATTTTTCGCCCTCTTTAATCTCTGGACTACTAATTAATACTGTTGAGAATGATTTCGAAGCTTTTAGACTTGCGACTGTTTTACCAGACGAGTCGACCACTTCAACAGTTGCCCCAGCCGCTCCTTGAACACTTGCCATTAGGAAAGCTTGGCTAGAGTCGCTACCAAATCCCATTGTCATTCCTCCATTATCGACAAAGAGTACTGTCCCACCGTTTAGTTTTGCATTGTTGTCATAGTCAAGAGCTGCGTTAGCTCCGCTTGTTGGACCATTGACAACGACTGTTCCGCCATTAATTTCAATGGATCCGTTAGCATCAAGTCCGTCTCCTTCGGCATCCACGGTTAATGTTCCGCCATCGATGACAATCTTCACGTCACCTGCTTGATCCAAGTTTTTCGCATTTGCGGCTTCGGCTTTCACTGTCTTCGTTTGTTGACCTGGGCGTTGCGCCTCAGATGATTCTAACGTCCAGTCTTTTGCATTCAATCCATCATCAGAAGATTTTACGGTAATCGTTCCGCCGACTTGATGAATCAAGCGAGCCTCAAGACCTTCTACACTCTTTTGTACGTCGATGGTTGCACCTTCGTCGATAAGCATTGTATTCGAAGCATTAATTCCATCATCCCCAGCATTCACTGTGATGTTCGTATTGGTTAAGTAAACATTTCCTAGCAATACATCATCCTCATTGTCTGAGTGAATACCGTCTTCATCGGCTGATAAGTTCAAAGTCGCACCCGACACGTTCACGAAGTCGTTGGCTGCTACACCGTGTTTTTTCGCGGTTCTTGTAACTGTCGCATCCACGATACGAATGCCGTCTTTTGATTTAATCGCATTACTTGCTGCACCTGTTACCGTTAATGAACCTTTACCGTTAATCGTCAAGTCGCTATCGGAGTAAATCGCTCCTTTAACCGTTGATGTTGATTCATCGGCTACTTCATTTTTCGTTCCATTGGCTATTGTTAAAATTACTTTTTTCGCCGTGTCGACTAGTAATGGAGCTTCCGTATTCTTCAAAGTCGCATTTTTTTGAAGAGGATTTGTACTTCATCTTCCTTGCCTGCTGCAACTTTCAATTGAACTTTTGAAGCAGTTCCTTCGACGATAAAGGTTCCAGCTTTTGTAATTTCTACGGTACTTCCATTGACCGTTACCCCTTCGCCTGAAGCGGTAGCCGTTGTTCCTTGCAGCGAAATTTTTGAAGCCTTACTTTCGTCGTAAGTCGCTGTTAAGTCGCTTGATTCAAAATAAGAAGCCGTCTGCGTAGTTGAAGTTGTTGATGTCTTTGTTGTTTGAGTGTTTGCTTCGGCTTGGCTTAATACACTTTGCGATCCGCAAGCGGCCAACCCTAGTGAAATAAATAATGTTGTCGTCAATAACCATTGTCTTTTTCTTTTTCCATCTCGTTTTCCTCGATTCCTTTTTCTTGATGGTTTTTAGTATACGTAGCGAACTTAAAATGAACTTAAAATAAAAATGACCCATGGAAAATTTTATCCATGAGTCATTTTGTTATTTCGTTTGTTCTGTAAATCCTAGTATTTCGGCAGCTTTTTTACTTCTAGAAAACGAAGCATCATCGTCTTCGCCTATTAAGTAACTACTCTGAGCAAGGTGTAAAAGCAATAAATTGTCACTGTTCTTTATTGTTGACCACTTCATTTTCTTTAAATCAATTTCAAGGGCTACAATGAGTTTGCCATCTTTTTCTGTCATTGAAGTCATTACTCCATCCATCCCTTTAACAGTTTCAAAGAGCCTTTTGTTCTCCTCACGATAATCAGAATCATCAGCTGGAGTAATCGTTTCGATTTTAATCTTTGTCACAATATCTTTTTCTTTATCATACGTATAAACTAAAGCCCCTTCCACATCTCCTAATTTTTGAGTAAGTGTGGCTGTCTCTTGCGAGCTACAAGCTACTAAAATAAGAATCAAACCTAAGCTCATCAAAATTGAAAGTAATTTTTTCATATGACTTCTCCTAGCAATTTTTTATTTCATTATAGGGTTCTCTAAAAATTCTGTCAACGCGACAAAAACACCCCAATATCATTGATGATTTTAATCAAAAAAGACTTGAACAAATCACTGTTCAAGTCTTTTCATGTCATTATTTCGTTTGTTCTGTCATTCCGCGTTTTAGTGCACCTTCTTTACTCTTAGAGAATGATACATGATCTCCGTCTTCTATTAAGAAACCACTTTGAAGAAGGCCTGCCAATATTGCATTGTTGCTTTCTTTAATTTCTGACAACTTATATTTCGTTAAGTCGATTTCAACAGTTGAGATGAGTTTGCCGTCCTTTTCTGTAACTGAAACCACTACTCCATCCTTCTTAATTTCTCCAGAAAGTTTTTCGTTCTCCTTACGAGCCCTAGTATTTTCAGTTGATGATTTCATTTCAACCTTAAACTTTGTCACGGTATCATTCTTTTTATCATACGTATAAACTAAAATGAATTCCGTAGTACCTGCTTTTTGAGTGAAAGTCGCAGTTTCTTGTGAACTACAACCTACTAAAATAAGAATCAAACCTAACCCCATCAATATTGAAAGTAATTTTTTCATGTGCTCCCTCCAAGCGCTTTTTTTATTTCATTATAAGATTCTCTAAAAACTCTGTCAACGCGATAAAAAATAACACCTAAATATTATTGATGATTTTAATCCAAAAAAGACTTGAACAAATCACTGTTCAAGTCTTTTCATTTTATTTTTTCGTTTGTTCTTTAAATCCTTGTTTGATTGGAGCTTCCTTGCTCTTAGAGAACAATGCGTCGTCTCCATCTCCTGTTAAGTACCCGCTTCGAATAAGTGCACGAATGAATACATTGTCACTATCCTTTAGAGTTGAAAACTTATTTTTTGTCAAGTCGATTTCAACAGTTGAGATCAATTTGCCATCTTTTTCTGTAATAGAAGTCACAACTCCATCGATTCCTTTAAGAGTTTCAAAGATTTCTTCGTTCTCCTTACGACCGGCACTAATTTCAGCCGATTCCGTCGATTCGATTTTAAGTTTTGACACGGTATCTTTATTTTTTTATCATACGTATAAATTACAAAAAATTCCGCGTTATCTGTTTTTCGAGTGAAAGTAGCCGTTTCTTGTGAACTACAGCCCACTAGTACAAATAGGAAACTAATCCCTAAAATAATTTGAAAGATTTTTTTCATTTTACACCTCGTCTATTTTGCTTTCTTTTGGAATAATTTTTGGTAGTAGAAGTACACTGTCGCTACTGAAGCTGCGAATGCTACTAAGTAGAAGAAGATTGCAATTTTTGATCCAGTTTGTAATCCATCTAAGAATGATTGTGCCTCGCGGATCGCTCCCAATGGGTTAGTAAATGCTTGAGAAAGCATGGCATTTACTGCAGAATTTGATTTTCCACTAAAGAAATCAGATAATTTTCCAAGAGCATCTAAGAATCCGCCACCTAAGATGTTTCCTAAGAAGACAGATACTACCATTGCTAATGAAGCTACATTCACGTTAGTCCATAAGTTTTTGCTTTCTTTATGAGCTTGGTATAAGAAATATCCAGTAAATACGGCACCTACTAATGCAAAGAAGAATGATAAACCAAAGTATAAACTTAAGTTCTGCACTTTATTAGAAAGCGCTGCTTGTAAACTTGTAGCATTAATTCCGCCGTTCGAACCAAACGCAAATCCTAGTCCGTTTAGTAACACTAGAAGTGTGAAGATTGCAATCGCGATAGATACACCGAAGAAGATTTTTTCGAATAAATTATTTTTATTATAGCTTTCAACTTTATCAACAGCTTTTTCTGTTGCTTCATTTAATTTTGCTTTATTTTCTTCTGTGAATACTTTTGCTTGCTGCTTCTTCGATTTTTTTCTTTTTGCAACACCAGCAACTTCTTTTGCTTTTTCAGCAGCCTCTTCTGCTTTTTCTTTTACGTCTTCAACAACTTCTTTGAAGTCGCCATCTGCTTCAGGAGCTTTTGCTTCCTTTGCTTCTTCAACAGCAGTTTCCACTACTTCTTTTGCTTCTTCAGCTGTTTCTTTCGCTGCTTCTACTACTTCGTCTTTCACTTCTGTAGCTTTTTCAGCAACGGTTTCAAGATTTTTGTTTTCATTTTGATCCATAAGTGCACCTCTTTTTTTAGTTGATTATTTTTTTAATTTTATCACAATATCCCGCTCTCATCCACTTATAAAAAAATCTATAAACTCCCTTTTTAACAACAGTTTCAAAACATTGAGCACAAAAAGAAGCTAGACCGCAGCCTAGCTTCTGTAAGTTAAGTTTTATTTTAGGACCGTACCGTCTGCTAACCACTTCTCCTCAAGGATTAGCTGGGGGACTCTGTTGTGCTTGGACTTGAGAAGTCGCAGCCTCTTGTGTTTGTGCTTGTGTGTTTTGGCATGCAACTAAAGTAGTTGCAATAGTAATCGTGGATAATAGAACAATCATTTTTGCTTCTTTTTCATTTTTGGTCCCCCTCGCTTCCTATCAACTATTTGTTGATGGTTTCATCATAACGAGCTTACTTAAAATGAACTTAAAACAAAAAAATTTTTTTCGAAAAAGTTTTTTTGAAACTGAAAATTATCATATATGGTAATTTGAAGTGCACCCCAAAAGTTAGACAGAAAATCTAACTTTTGGGGTGCTTTTTTATGAAATTAACTTATGAGGATAAAGTTCAAATTTATGAACTCAGAAAACAAGGAGTTAGCTACGCACGACTTGCAGATACGTTCGGTATAAATGCGAGAAATCTTGTCTATATGATTAAATTGATTGATCGTTATGGTTTAGAGATAGTAAAAAAAGGGAAGAATATTTATTATCCTCCAGAAATAAAACAAGAAATGATTGATAAAGTCTTACATAAAGGTTTGAGTATAGAAAGAGTTTCTCTTGAATACGGTCTTCCAGGTCCTGCGATGCTTTATAACTGGCTCGCACAATACAAGAAATAAGTATACTATTGTTGAGAAAACAAGAGGGAGACTACTTAATATGGGCCGTAAGCCAAAGAAAAAATCAGAAGAGATGACAGAACTAGAACGCCTTCAGGCTGAAAATGAGTATTTAAGAGCGGAGAATGCCATTCTAAAAAAGTTGAGAGAACTCCGCTTGAAGGAGGAAAAAGAGAAAGAAGAAAGACACAGATTGTCAGAGAGTTAGTGCCAGAGTTTCCTTTGGATATTCTTCTAAAGATTATTAAACTTGCTCGTTCAACTTACTACTATCACTTAAAGCAGCTAAACCTAGAAGATAAGAATCAGGCCGTAAAAAACGAAATAGAAACTATTTATAACGAGCATAAAGGAAATTATGGCTATCGTCGTATTACTCTTGAGCTTAGAAACCGTGGTTTCATCGTAAACCATAAAAAGGTACAACGCCTGATGAAAATGTTAGGTCTAAAGGCTCGTATTCGTCGAAAACGTAAGTACTCTTCTTATCATGGAACCGTTGGAAAGAGAGTTGGAAACATTATTCAACGCCAATTTGAAGCTTCAAAACCGATGGAAAAGTGCTATACAGACATTACGGAATTTTCTATCCCAACAAGTAACCAAAAACTATATTTATCACCAATTTTAGATGGTTATAACAGCGAAATTATAGCTTATTCCCTTTCGTCTTCACCAAATTTAGACCAATTAAAAGATATGTTAAAACAAGCTTTTAGAGATGAACAATATGAGAGTACTATTCTCCACAGTGATCAGGGATGGCAATACCAGCATGAGTTTTATCATAGTTTTTTAGAAGATAAGGGCATTCAGCCATCTATGTCCCGCAAGGGTAATAGTACTGACAATGGCATGATGGAATCGTTCTTTGGCATTCTTAAATCAGAGATGTTTTATGGCTATGAGCAGACATTTAAGTCTATAAAGGAACTTGAGAGGGCAATCGTCGACTATATTGATTATTACAACAACAAACGAATCAAAGTAAAATTAAAAGGACTTAGTCCTGTGCAATACAGAACTAAATCCTTTGCTTAAATTAATTGTCTAACTTTTTGGGGTCAGTACAAATTACCATATATGATAATTGCGTACGAAAAAAGACGCTGGAAGGATGTTCCAATATCTTTGGTTTTTCTATCTATCTTAAATAACTATAAAAATAAAAGCCCAATCTTTTCTACAGATTGGGCTAATCCTCTTCAGGATTCCATTGATATTTTTTCAGCGAAACATTTGTTGGACTTTCAAAAAGGATTCCTTCTGATTCTAACAATGCTTTTTGGTCAAGCCATCCCAGCACAAGTCTTCCTTTTGCATTCACAACCCTGTGACAAGGATAGTGGCCATATAAATCTACCTGACTTAAAATTCTTCCAACTAACCTTGCATTTTTCGGACGACCTACGAGACTAGCAATTTGTCCATAGGTAGCAACTTTTCCTCTCGGAATTTCACCAACCACCTCTAACACTTCATATGCAACTCGTTCATCCATTTTCTTTACCCTCAATGACAAAACGAATCTGACTACTACTGATAAGCTCAGCGCTCAAGAACAACTGATTGGTTTCGGCAATCTTCTGCGCGATTGAAAGCCCTAGTCCACTACCGCCTGTCGTACGATTTCTCGAACTATCTACACGGTAGAAGCGATCGAAAATCTGACTGACTTGTTCTTTTGTCATTGGCTCGGTTTCATTTTGGATGGCCAACCCATTTCTTTTCGCCTCGATGGTGATGACAGGTTCACCGACCGTATACTTCATCGCGTTATCGAGTAAAATACGAATCAATTCCGTCATTGCACTCTTATTCGTTTTGACAATCTTTTGTGCCTCACCAGTAAATTCCACCCGGAGTCCTTTTTCATTTAAGACTGGTAAAATCTCTTCAACGATTCCTTTCGTAACAGCCACTAAATCCACTTCTTCTTTTGTAGCAGCGGCTTCTCCTTCATCGTATCTTGAAAGAAGTAACATCTGTTCTACGAGAGAGTTCAGACGTTTAATTTGGCGTTTGTTGCTGTCGACAAATTTAGCATCTGTCCCCATCATCGCTAGTAAATCCGTATTCGCTGAAAGAACGGCTAAAGGTGTCTTAATCTCATGACTCGCATTCGCCACGAATTGTTGCTGACGCTCCACGTTTTCTACGAAAGGACGAATTGCTTTCTTCGATAGCAAACGAACGAGGATATACACGACCGCTAAGCATAAAATAAATACGATTAAAGTGACCATCAACAATCTTGTATTCTGCTGCACTTCACGATTGGCATCAACCAATACAACCATTGTTTCTGTATCCGTTCTGGAGACTTGATATCTTAAACTTCCGTCCCAGCCATAAATCGCATTTTCTTTTGCAACACGAAGAGCGATTTCTTTCAACGTAGCTTCGTCAACCGACACTAACCGGGATTGGTCTACCGATTGAACAGTATCGTTTGAGATTCGCACAACTGCGTAACGAGTAGACAATTGGTCATCTTTCCCAAACTTCTCACCTTTTGGCATTCCGTAAACTGGATGTTCTTTCGGTTCTTTCATATCGGGTGCATCGGGGAACTCACCATTATTATCAATTAACATCGTGGATACACGGTCTACTTGCGCCACCGATTGTTTATAGTTCACAAAATTTACGGCAACGAGCACAATGAATAGCACTGCCGTAAACGACATCATCGCACTTTTGACAAAACTTTTTTGAAGTTGTTTAAACATGCACTCCCTCATTTCAACGTTTTTATTGAATCAGATAATTCTTATGTTAGGCTTCCACCATCAATTGATAGCCAAGACCACGTGCAGATTTAATCGTCACGTTTACCTCAATACTGGCTAATTTCTTACGAAGAGAGGAGATATTCACCCACACGACATTGATTTCAGCGTCTGAGTCGAGTCCCCATACTTTTTCCATAATTAACTCGGTAGATAATACTTGATTACTATTCATCATAAAGTATTCCATCAGTTGAAACTCTTTATTATTCAACAACACTTGTCCACTAGCAGATTGCATCGTGAACTTATCGCGATTTAATTCAACATTTCCAACCGTCATCACGGACGATACGAACACATTCGGACGGCGAAGTAATGATTTCACACGCGCTAATAATTCAGGAGCTTCGAACGGTTTCGTTAAATAATCGTCGGCCCCTTCTTCCAATCCTGTGACCTTATCTTCTAATTGGCTTTGGCTGTTAGCATCAGTACCGGCGTCGTATTTCCACCCGCGCGTAATTCACGTACCACTTCCACTCCAGATTTCTTCGGCATCATGACATCTAGTAAAATTAAATCATACGGTGTTGATTCGGCATAAAACAGTGCGTCTGCTCCATCATGAACGACTTCCACGCTATATTTTTGCATTTCTAACATCATTTTCAGCGCTTCTGCTAAATCAATTTCATCTTCTGCAACTAAAATTCTCATCGTATTACCTCTTCTTTTTTCTTCAGTATACGTTTCGTACTTAAAATTTACTTAAACTGACTTCTTACATGTGTTTGCAAATGAGACGAGCAGCTCACGCAATTGTTGCTTTTGGTTGCAGTCCAATCCACGTAAGGTATGGTCCATCATTTGATGTTGCGCGGGAATTAAATCATCGAGCAACTTCTTCCCTTTTTCTGTTAATGAAATATGTTTTGTCTTCCAGTCTTTTTCAATCGAAATCAATTCTAATTTTTCTAAATGACGAATGCAGTGAGTAATATTCCCTTGCGTCAAATTCAACGTTTGCGCAATCGTCTTTTGATCCATCGTTTGATTTCGGAAAATCAGATGTAACACTTCAAAATGAGTTGGATTCAACCCCACTTCTTTTAATGACATCGAAAAAGTTTTCAAGTTCTCATTGTAGATTTTCATAATCATCATCCAAATCTCATGAGACACATTCATTTTTTCGCATTCTGTAACCATACAAACACCTCTTTCACCGTTTACTTTACTATTGAAATGACCTCCTGTCAAACTCTCTCTCCGTCAAACCATTAGGTAATTGGACTCGCTAAAATATATGTACTTTCTCCGTCTCAGCACACACTATTTCTCCTTCTCCACCCACCCTTTAAAAGGTTCAACCGAAACCAGGTCTCTTATTGGTAAAGCACGAGCGCCTTCACCAGAACCCAGTGAAAAGCAGACACCTCTTGTTCCCCCATCATCATATTAAAAGGTTTAACCGAAACCAGGTCCCTTTACTGAAAAAGAGTAAGAAAAACAAGTGCCTTCACTGAAGAGCGCTCACTTTTTCCCTTTCTCCAGCCACCCTTTAAAATGGTTTAACCGAAACTAGGTTTCTTATTGGTAAAGCAGGAGTGCCTTTGGATTCTGTAGTAGTGATAATAGCGAGTGCAACCAATGTGAATTACTGACACTTGGAATTTATTCCTAGTGTCAGTTTGAAGCTTGGTAGGCGTTGAGACCTCAGGCTCAACCCGTTGCAGCTATTATTTCTACTACAGAGACATCCAAAGCGAACGAAGTGCTTACCCTTAATCTTTTCCAAACAAAAAGAGCCCTGGTTTCAGGTTAAACCAGGACTCGGAAAGCACAATTTCCCTAGTGAGCTATCCAAATTTTTTTCTGACGAATCAACGCCACACACGCAATCACTACCACAATGAAAGTTAAGAGTGACGCTGTCCCGTTTACAGTAAGTGAATATAACCATGGGCTCGTTCCTACTGGTGCATCTTTGCTCCAGAAAATTACCCCGGCAATATAATGGAAGAAGTAGCGAACGCCTACTCCTACAAAAGCTGAAGTACAAGCTAACACAATCGCACTTGTATATTTCTCAGCTTTTAACGCTTTTTGGAACGGACTATATAGAAGTCCTGCAAGTCCCATCACTGCAAATGCAATGATATATTCGATGAGTACTTGTTCAACAGACAAGAAGTATACTTTACCTAACGGAAAGTGGAGTAATCCCCATAGCAAACCTGCTGCTAAACCTGGTGTCAATCCGCGACGTAGTGAAAAAATAACAAGAATAATTGCTCCCCACGACGGTGTAAACCACCCAACAAGTTTTGGAATAAAGGACATTGCCATTGACAACGCTGCAATAATTGCAACTTCTACCCATACTAAAACATTTCTCTTCATACAAAAAGAGCCTCCTTCGTTTATTGAAAAACACAAAGAGACTCCGTCTAAAACTTCGAAATCAAATACAATTCCTACGCACGTACTAACGTAACAGGTTCAAGGGTTTGTAACAACATCTCAGCCAAAATGGCACCCCTTTGTACTTTTCACATATTTAACTGTTCTCAATATACTACTGTAGTTCTTTTTTTGCAACTCTAAAACTCTAACAATAAACTTGACATTCTAAATCTATACAAAAAAAAGACTCCTAGGAATGTCCTAAGAGCCGAAATTCAAATTGCTTTATTTAGCTTATTTTGCTTTAGAAAGTGTCACGTTTAATAATAACGCTCCGATGACACCACAGAAAATCCAGATGGCAATGAATACTATCGGATGAGTGACTACAAAAGAAATTACTCCTCGTGCACTCTTACAGTTTTGTAACCACTACTTGTGGTAATAACTCTTCGATAAATGATTTTTCAGCAATTCCTACAGAGAAGGCTGTCGCACTTCCTGTAGCGGCTCCTTGTTTCAAGCTCGCTGCGTAATCTTTGGTTTCAATAAATTTCGCCATAAAGCCTGAAAGCATTGAGTCTCCTGCTCCAACTGAGTTGACTAATTTTCCTTTGGGAACGTTGGATGTATACACTTCTCCAATTTCAGTGATGAGCATCGCACCATCTCCTCCTCGAGAAATCAAAACATTGCGTGCCCCCATATCTTGGAGTTTTTTCGCATAATCTACAATCTGTTCTTCTGTCTCGATTGTCACTCCGAAAATCTCTCCTAACTCATGATGGTTTGGTTTGATAATGAATGGGTGATATGGAAGACATTTCGTTAATAAATCTTTTGTTGTGTCTAATACTAATTTAACGCCTTTATCATCGCACAATTTTGCAATCGTTGTGTATGCAGAGTGATCCATCCCATTACCGGCATTTCCGGCTAAAAATACCACATCGCCCAATTGCAAGTTTGTTTCAAAATACTGTACCAAACGAGCGAAATCTTCTTTGGATACGACTGGCCCATTAGCGTTGATTTCCGTTTCTTCGGTACTCTTTAATTTCAAATTAATACGCGTAACTCCGTCGATTTCGATGAAGTTCGTTTGAATTCCTTCTGCTTGCAACTCTTCTTTAATGAAGTTCCCTGAGAAACCTGCCAAGAAACCTGTTGCTGTATTGTCGAAGCCCTAATCGTTTCAAGATGACAGACATATTAATGCCCCTTTCCACCTGCCACGTAGTTTTTCTTCTACAGAACGGTTTAAGGTGCCAAGTTCGCAGTTTGGAACTTTAACAACAAGGTCAATCGCTGGGTTAAACGTAATCGTATAAATCATGCTATCTCTCCTTTATTATGCGTCCATTTCAACAAGACGAATGCTTCCGGCCATACGGTAACGTAAGTCGGCTTGCTCCTTCGTCGTGTTTGTGACCATGGTTACTTGATGAAAATCCGCAACCTTACAGAGACTTACTTTTAGCAAATTTGCTCGAATCGGCCAAAAACATACGCTTGATTACTCTTATTAATCGCAATTTTTTTAATCGTTGCTTCTTCTTCGTCTGGAGTCGTATAGCCATAGCTTAAATCAACCCCATTCATTCCAAGGAAAGCTTTTTTGAAGAAATACTCGCGTAATTGGTTTTGCGCAAGAGCTCCCACCACCGCGCTCGTTTCCGTTTTGACTTGTCCACCAAGGAGCACCGTTTTAATGCCATAGTCTGCTAATAAGTGTGCTTGTTGCACGCCGTTTGTAATGACAGTGACATCCTTTCCTTCTAAATGCGGAATCATACGAAGCGTTGTCGTCCCCGCATCCATATAAATCGTTTCGCCTTTTGTGACAAGGGATGCAGCGTAGCGCCCGATGCATTCTTTCTCACGTCGATTTGAACGTTCCTTTTCTTTTATGGTTGGTTCATACTCTTTTGAATAGACGCGTTTAGCTCCACCGTGTACACGAATCAGCGTTCCTTCCTCTTCTAATAAAGAAAGATCACGACGAACTGTCGATTCAGAAGCACCCAGCGCTGCCATTAAGTCTTTCAGGTGTACTGTATCTTCCTTTTCTAATAAGTCCAAAATGATTCTTCTACGTTTTTCAGTAAGCATAAAGCTCCTCCTACAATCGACAAATATTCGTTGAAAATCCGGCCTTTAAACGGTCAAAAACTCCCATAGGTATATAATATAATTTATATAGACAATTACATTCCTTATATAATATAAAGTTATATAGCAACCGGTGCAAGTAATTTACGTACTTTATGAAAGAGGAAGTTACACTTTTTGAGATATTTTCTGAATACTTCCGGCAGTATTCTTTCTATACTATTTTTTATATATTCGAACCCTCTTTATTAAGGCATAAAAAAGACGCCAGAGATTCCTCTGACGCCCTTATTGTTCGCTAACGTTTTAATTATTTTTCTTCCGTTTTTTCGTGCGGCAAGATTAAGTTTAAGACGATTCCAGTAATCGCACAAAGCGCTGTCCCTGATAAAGTGACAGACCCTACTTCAAGCACTGCTGCACCAAGTCCTAGTACTAACATTGAGCTTGCGATAATGAGATTTCGTACTTGTCTGAAGTCCACTTGTTTTTCGATTAATACTTTCAACCCATTTGAAGCAATAACCCCGTATAAGAGAATCGCCATTCCACCAAGTACCGCATTTGGAATCGTACGAATCAGTGCTGTGAATTTACCAAAGAAACTGAATCCAATCGCAATCAGTGCTGCGTTACGAATCACCGATACAGATGCGATACGTGTCAAGCCTACAACCCCTGTGTTTTCACCGTAAGTTGTATTGGCAGGCCCTCCTAGGAAGGCAGATACGGCTGTTGCGACCCCGTCTCCAATCAGTGTACGGTGTAAGCCTGGGTCCTTCAAGAATTGACGTCCGCAGATTTCACTTAATACGGTGTGGTCCCCGATATGTTCAGCAATCGTGACAACAGCTACCGGCAGAAGCGCCCATGTTTCAGGCCCGAAGTATAAGTTATATTGATGGAATAATCCGTTTGTATTGAATGGCAAGTATAATTCTGGCAACGCAATCCATTGTGCTTCAATGACTTTTGTGAAATCTACGAGTCCAAAGAATATGGCCACGATATATCCACCGATAATCCCAAATAGGAATGGAATGATTTTCAAGAAACCTTTTGCTTTTGTATTAATAAATGCTGTGATGAGGAATGTTACGACTGCAACGAACATTGGCTTCCAGTCACCATCTTTTACAAATCCGGCATTCTTTACCGCGCTATTGGCAAGACCTAGACCGATGACGATAATCATTGGTCCAATGACGATTGGCGGTAAGAGTCGATTAATCCAATTCGTTCCTAAGAATTTAACAAATAAGGCTACAACCACATAGAGTAGTCCGACTAATACAACCCCTGTTTGCGCAGCATCTGGTTTCCCTTCCATTTGTGCCATTGCGAATAGCATGGCCGTAATAAAAGCAAAAGAGGATCCCAAGTAAACAGGTACTTTAAACTGCGTCGCAACCATATAGATTAGCGTTCCTAATCCTGACGCAAATAAAGCAACCGATACTGGCATCCCCAATATTAACGGCACTAAAACAGTGGCCCCAAACATCGCAAACACGTGCTGCAAACTCAAGAACAGCCCAGGCACGAGCTCCGGTTTTTGATCCACATCTAACAACAGATCGACTTTTGAAGTTTGTAACTCCATTTTACCCTCTTTTCCGGGCGTTTTTGTGCACACAAAAAGCCCTATGTTTTTTAAGCGTAGGGCTAGTCTAATAAACTTGATCTTAGCCTTTCTCACCTCTCTGGATGAGTTTAAAAGCCCTTGCTAGCAGATAGTGTATCACACCTAAATTGGATTTGCTATACTTTTTTCTGTTTTTTTTAAACAAAAGTATTGTCCCCATTATCAATCCCAGTTACAATGGTAACAAGCAACCCTTAAAGTTGCCCAGTCTAACTTTATGGAGGGATCATTTATGGTCAAATCAGTAGAAACTATCACAGAATTAATCGGGAACACTCCCCTTGTGAAACTACGTCGTTTAGTTTCAGATGATTCTGCAGATGTATATGTAAAAGTCGAGTCGTTTAACGCCGGTGGATCTGTGAAAGATCGTATCGCTTTAAACATCATCGAAACAGCTGAGAAAGATGGTAGCCTAAAACCTGGCGACACAATCATCGAAGCAACAAGTGGAAATACAGGTGTCGGACTTTCATTAATCGGTGCTGCCAAAGGATACAAGGTCATCACAATTATGCCTGAATCTATGTCTATCGAACGCCGTCAATTAATGAAAGCATACGGTACAGAAGTCTTATTAACGCCTGCTGCTGACGGATTCGGCGCTGCCGTTGCTAAAGCAGAAGAATTAGCGGCACAACCGGGATACTTCTGGGCACGTCAATTTGACAACGAAGCAAACCCAGCTATCCACTATCAAACAACTGGGCAAGAAATCATTAAAGCCTTTGACGGAAAAACACCAGACGCTTACATCAGTGGTATTGGTACAGGTGGTACGATTACAGGTGTTGGTCGTGCGTTAAAAGAAGTGAACAAAGACGTAGAAATCATCGGGGTTGAACCTGAAGAAGCTCCATTTATTTCTAAAGGCCAAAAAGGAAAACACCGCATCCAAGGGATCTCTGCTGGTTTTGAACCAAGCATTATCGACCGCGATGTGATTGACGGTTTTGAACTTGTAACAAGTGACGATGCCATCGAAACTGCGAAAAACTTAGCTGCTAAAGAAGGGATTCTCGCTGGTATTTCTTCTGGAGCTGCTGTAACTGCCGCTTTACGTGTGGCAAAACGCTTAGGAAAAGGTAAATCTGTTGTGGTTCTCCTACCTGATACAGGAGAACGTTACCTCTCAACAGGAATTTTCGGCGAAGCGTAATTCATTTTAAAAACACGAACCTCAAAACTTCATTGCAATCTTTTGAATCTCTTTATAGTGATGGCAGTAGTTGTACCGGGTTGAGCCAAAGTCTCAACCCTACCAAGCTTCAAACAGGCCGTAAAACGGCCTGTAATTCACATTGGTTTCACTCACTACTGCTCTCACTATAGAATTCAAAAGATTTCCATTCAGTTTATGAGGTTCTTTTTTTGTGCAAAAATTTAGCTGAAAGACATTCTGAACTTTGGAGTGTATCATGCGTGATACGTATCATGTATGATACACTTTACTCTTTTTGTATCAATTTTGATACGTATCATTTTTGATACAACACGACTTTACGATGTAACATTTTTGTTACGTAACATTATTGTTACACTCACCTCTATACAAAAACAACCCCGGAAAATTCCGAGGTGGTTTCTAATTTTATTTCCACACTAAAATTGAATATAAACATTATATGAGCAAACTTCTCTTAAGTAATGAACTAAATCAATAATATTGTCCTTTGAATCGCCAAGCGGAACTTCTTCTGCTTTCATACGACTATCATTGTAGAACGTAAATTGATATTTCACGCCCCGTTTTGATCTTTGACGAAAAACAGATGCGCTGTCTGCTTCTTCTAAATCTACTACCCTGAACTCAGTTCCAAAAGAAACTAAAATTCCGTCTTTGACAAACACTTTAAGCTTATCATCCACATAATCCGCAACATCCAATAAGCGTTTCATATCATATTGGTAGTCAGGGAACAACTCATCAAAACGACGATAGTGTTTTTCAATCGACGAATACGTAGAATTTGCATCACTAATATCAGTAAGAAAATCCCGAGTGATACAACAAAAATCATCATATCGTGAAATCTATCTTCACTATTGGTGATAGTCAAATAATGCTCTTTATCGAGATCCATCTTATTTGACGGCACCGAAAGCGAACTCTGAATATATCGATTATAAAATTTTTGCTTCATTTCAGGAGTAATATTCGTTTGGATGCGTGATTTTCCTTTTGGCTCTTCTGCAGGAACAACACGCACATTTAGGTAAAAATCTGAACTTTCCAACACATTTTTCTTCTCAGGAAGCGCCTCTTTAAACTCAAGAATATTCTTAATAGCAGCAGAATTGGTCTTGAGTGGCGTTACTCCAAAAATATGTTTTACTAAATAATACGTTTCTCCATCCACTTCTATTGGTTCTAAATCGATGTCTAGTACTTTAATCGAAGTTGATACCGAATTATCTTTTAGTTCATAAACAATTCTATGTTCATATAAATGACGCCCACTCATATAGGCCATAGACACCATAAAAGCAAAAATTGCCACCAACAAACCAACGAGAATCGTGACAATCCACATTCCCCAAGTTTGTCTAAAAACCCCTTTTTTCAAAAATATTCCACCTTCTTATTCAAAATTCTGTTCCCACTCATCTACTATCTCTATTGGAGCAAGAGTAGCTAGATATTCAAAGAAACGATATTGCGCTTCAATCACGTCACGATTCACGTCTAATTGTAGAGAAGATCCCGAATGGAAGAACAGCTTCGCCTTATAACGAAAATGTCCTTTTCTGCGTGTTCTAAACAATTTAATTTGATCAATACTTTTTACTGAAACGACTTGAAACTCCGAACCGTATAGCACGAGAACATCTTGGTGAACTAACATTCGTAACGAGTGGTCCCCAAAGTCCGCATCTTTCACTAATCGCTCTGGTTGATTCGCATAATCTGGAAATAATGTATTAAAGAGTTTAAACTGTCTACGTAAATAGAAAATCCTTCTGATTGTATTGATGAAGAAAAACAATGCTACAAGTCCCACCAATACAGGTCCCACGAGAAAATGAGCTACCCCTCTGTCGTCCATCAAATCAAGAAGATGCGTCGTATCGACAGTAGCCCCTCCTTTTGAAAGGTCGCTTTGTTTAAATCTCTCTTGAATGATGTCCTTAAATTCTTGGCTAATAATGACGATATCTGAGCTTTCCTTCTCCTGCGAATTTCAGGAAGCACCTGTACATGAAGGTAAAAGCCAGAAGATTCTAAAGGATTTTCTTGAGGAGCAAGTACTTCTTTCATCTCAAGTAGTTTATATACGCTCCCTTTAATGACCTTCATGGCTGTGACTCCATATTCATGTTTGACTAAATAATAGATATTATTCTTTCTTTCAATTGGGTTAGGGTCAATATCCAGCACTTTTATCGCTAATACATCTTCACTATTCTCTAACTTATAAACATAGCCTTGCTGATACAATTTTTCAGGGTTCGTATTCATATGAATCGCTGGTTGTATATCAAAATAGCAAACAACCGATAAAACAATAACGATACACCAGTCAAATAGTGTCCTAACAAATATCTTTTTGTTCATCTTACTCTCCGTTAATTATCCTAAGAGTCTAAAATCCACTTTCAATCCTAAGTTGTATTCTTCGTTTAAATATTCCACAAGATCTTTGAGACGTAATAATTGTCTTCTAAAGAGAATCGAATCTTGTTTCTTGTCAGCATATTCAAAACGCAAATGAATCTTCATGCCGCCTTTTCGTCTGTTCTCAAAAACGAGGTAAGACTTGCTGACTTCTGATAAGTCAATGACGGTAAAGTTAATGTCGTAGCTGACAAGAATTCCTTCCATCACAAGAATTTTGAGTTTTGGATCGACATATTCTGCATCATCCAACAACTGCTTCATATTGTTCGCGTAATCAGGGAAGTACGCATCAAAGCGAGCATACTGCGCCTTCAAGCGACGCGTTTGATAAATTTGGAATCCGATAAGCCCAAGCACGATGGCTAGCATGATAAACGTCAGTGCCGAATCTCCCCATTGATCCTTAGAAGTGGTCAACTTCAAGATTCTGGATTCATCGATTTTCGTCTTAGTATTTTCTGAATACAGCGGGCTCTCTTTATATTTCTTGTAAAAGGCATCTTTCATCTCAGGCGTCGCATTCACTATTGTTGTGCGCCCTCTACGTTTACTCGTTTCAGGAGTGACACGAACGCTCAAATAAAGATTAGATGCTTCGAGTGCATTCTCTGCGTTTCCGGCAGCTTTCTTTGCTTCTAAAACATTGCTCAATTCATCTGATTTTGCCTCGAAAACCGCAACGCCTCGCTCATGTTTCACTAAATAATAGTGGTGTCCATTTAACACCAGCGGTTCTGGATCAATATCCATTACCTTAATCGCTACTGACGAACCTTTATCTGTTACGTAGTAAACCTCATTGGCTTTGTATAAATCTTCCGCGCTCTGAAACGATTTGAACCCCGCACGTGCAATAATCACCATCACTACAGCCATTATCGCTACTACAACCCATATCGGTCCTGTTCTTCTTCCATACCCTTTATGCATTTTGAACCCTACTTTCTATTGAAATTTTTAACTCGTCTCGATGGGACCGCATATCCACTACAATTGAAACGGTATCGATATTTTGGTTCCTTCTTTTTCATTCAAATACTCCACTAATTGACGAATGTTATATGGCCGATTATTCAATTGAACGGTTACTTTCTTATTTTGTCCAAATCCAAAATCGAAGGCATAGGTAACACTGCTTTTTGCCAATTGACGACGAACTTCAACATTACGTACTTCCCTTAGCTTAATCACACTAAAATCGTCATTATAGCAGACTAATTTATGATCCTTCACCAGTACTTTTAGCATAGGATCGTGAAAATCCGCATCCTTTGGTAAAGCCTTCATATTGAGTGCGTATCGCGGAAACTCTTTATCAAACACCTCGTAATGTTCCTTCAACGACCGTAATCGTTTATAAGTCCATTTAAAGTATAGCATCGCTATTAGAATTACTATGATGGTCACAACCGACTCAAAAAAACGATTTGTAAATGAGGTCAGTTTTAAATAGTGAAGAGCGTCTAGCGAAATTGTATTTCTTAGCGTTCCTTTCTGATATTGAGTCATAATCTCTTTTATCAACGCTGCCGGTATATTAAAGGTAGTGCTTCCTTTACGCCCCTTTGTTACAGCTGGAGTTACTCGAACATTTAAATAAATATTCTCATCTCTTAAAGGTTCCCATCCATTTGGGTTCTCTTTCTTCAAGTCGAGTAATTGTTGAATGTCTTTGGCTTGCGCTTGAAGTGGCGTAACCCCTTTTTCATGTTTTACTAAATAATAATCGTTTCCATCGTAAGTGACGGCATCCACATCTATATCCAATACACGAATTGCAACGGAGGTTCCCGCATCTTTCAAACGATAAATATCCCCCATCTTATAGAGTGCCTCTCCCCCCATGTATCCTTTCACGGTTCCAAAGAGAAAGAGAAGCCCCAACATTGTTAAGAAAAGAGCGGACCCCGCTAGAGAGAACGTTCTTCTCACATACCCTTTATGCACCTTCATTTCCTACTTTCTATTGATATTTTTCCAATCGTCCTTAATTTTAACCGGGACGAAGTAATTCACTTTTCGAACGAGACGATACTTTTCTTCTAGTGTCTTTCCATACGTATTCGGAACAAAGGCACGTCTTTTTGTCTTAAACGTAAACTTGATTCCATAATACACACGGCGACCTGTACGCGTACGATACAAATGAATTTCTTTGAGTTCTTTTAGAGGAATCACTGTAAATTGACTTCCGTAAAAGATGAGCATTTCTTTTACAATCATCGCTTCGAATTTTTCATCGACATAGTCTGCTTTTTCTTTAAAATCTTTTTGTTCCCATTCATTATTCGGGAAGAGTGCATCTAATTTCTTGAATGTGAAATAAAATTTCATCCACAATCCGATGACTTGCCCTAGCATCAGGAGTACGATAACGACCATCGCTAGTTGGAATAAGAGAATTGGATGACTCCAAACGTCGACATCTCGGTAAAAATTAAATTGTTCAAATGTTTTAAAATCAAGCATTAGAGTAATTGCTAAGAGAGCGATACTCCCTGCAAATAACATTAAAATGCCTTTCATTCGAGCAAAAATCCGTTTAAACATCTATACACCTCATCTGTATTATGTATATATTATACTAAGTTTTTTTCTTTATTTGTATAGCTTTAACGGCTGAAAATAGAAAAAGAGTGAGAAGAAATGGAAGCACCTCTTCTCACTCTCTTACACCTTAACGATTAAGCGTCTGCCTCTTCGCGTTTGGCTTTAATTTCATCAATTAAGCCTTGTAATTCTGCTTCGTCGAAATGATATTTCTCACCGCAGAAATGACATACAACTTCTGCGCCATGGTCTTCGTCAATCAAGTGTTGTAAGTCATCTACCCCAATCGACATTAACCCTGCGCTGAAACGTTCACGCGTGCATCCACAATGGAATTTCACAGGCATTTCTTCTAACTCACGAATATTTCCGAACCTAATAATCGATTCAAAATATCACGTGGTTGTTCTTGTTGTTCAATCAGTTTCGATACCATCGGAATTTCACTAATACGACGTTCGATTTCTGAAATCGTCGCTTCGCTGGCACCTGGTAATAACTGAATCATAAAGCCGCCTGCAGCACGAACTGTTTCGTCTGGATTCACAAGAACTGATACCCCAACCGCCCCATTAACTTGTTCTGAAACTGCTAAGTAATATGTGAAGTCCATTCCGAGTTCTCCGTCCACGATTGGCACTTGACCAGAGAATGGTTCTCTCATATTTAAGTCTTTGATGACGGTAATCGTTCCGTTTGTACCAACGACACCACGGACATCTAATTTTCCTTTGTCGTTTAACTCAAGGCTTACATGAGGGTTCGTGATATAACCACGCATTTCCCCACGACCATTCGCATCGGCCATGATTTTCCCACCAGGCCCATCCCCATTCACTTGAACCGTGATGCGTTCGTCGCCTTTTAAGCTACTTGCTAATAATTGTGTTCCGATGATTGTACGACCAAGCGCTGCTGTTGCAGAACTCCAAGTGTCATGTCTACGTTGCGCCTCTGCGATTGCGTCTGTGGCAACCATAGCAACGGCTTTGACCTCATCATTGAACGCCAATACTTTTAATAATGTATCTGCCATTTGTTTCTCCTTCTCATAGGAAAAGAGCTGTGACAACTGCCTCAGCTCTCCTATCCTTTGTGTTATTCGTTTTCTGTCGGCCCTTCAGATTCGATTAGAGCCTCGGTAACATCTGCTACTTCGACTTCTTCATGTTCTTCTGGAACCTCTTTGCCTTCTGCTTGTTCCGCATCGCGTTTTGCTAAGGCTTTTTTCGTTTCTTCAAAAACTTGCCGCTTCTGTTTCGCTTGGATATTCATCTTCCGCGATTGGAGCTGGCATTTCACCTGTTTCGAAAAAGTGATTTAATTGTACGTTCATCTAATGTTTCTAATTCTAGAAGTTTTTGAGCAATTAATTCTAATTGTTCTTTATGTTCTTCAAGAATTTGAAGTGCTTTTTCATGCGCTTCTTTCATGATACGACGTACTGCATTGTCGATTTCAAACGCCACTTGGTCTGAGTAACCTTTTGTTTGACCATAGTCACGTCCGATAAATACTTGATGATTTCCTTCGTATTGAACAGTTCCTAATTCGTCCACCATTCCGTACTCTGTAATCATGCTACGAACGATAGCTGTTGCTTGTTCAAAGTCGTTAGATGCTCCTGTTGTCTTCACACCGAAGATAAATTCTTCAGCAGCACGACCACCGAGAAGTCCAACTACTTGTTCGAACAATTCTTCTTTTGTCATTAAGAAACGATCTTCTTTTGGAAGCATGATTGCATATCCGCCAGCGCGTCCACGAGGGACAATCGTTACTTTATGAACCACACGCGCATCGCTTAAGACCATACCAACGATTGTATGACCCGCTTCGTGGTAAGCCACCATTTCGCGTTCTTTCTTGCTGATAGCACGGTCTTTTTTGGCAGGACCTGCAATCACACGGTCATGTGCTTCATCCACGTCTAATGCGTCGATAGCTGTTTTATCACGACGAGCGGCTACTAAGGCTGCTTCGTTTAATAAGTTTTCAAGTTCCGCACCAGAGAATCCTGGAGTTTGTTGCGCAATCACTTTTAAGTCCACGTCTTTTGCAAGTTTCTTATTGCGTGCGTGTACCTTCAGAATTGCTTCACGGCCTTTCACGTCTGGACGACCTACTAAGATTTGACGGTCAAAACGTCCTGGACGAAGTAAGGCTGGGTCTAATACGTCTGAACGGTTTGTTGCGGCAATCACGATGATTCCCTCTGTTCCTTCGAACCCGTCCATTTCAACTAGTAATTGGTTTAATGTTTGTTCACGTTCGTCGTGTCCGCCACCCATTCCGGCACCACGTTGACGACCAACGGCATCGATTTCGTCGATAAAGATAATTGCTGGAGCATTTTTCTTCGCGTTTTCGAATAAGTCACGAACACGGCTTGCCCCAACCCCTACGAACATTTCTACGAATTCAGAACCTGAAATTGAGAAGAATGGTACGTTTGCTTCACCGGCAACGGCTTTGGCAAGAAGGGTTTTACCAGTTCCTGGAGGGCCCTCAAGAAGTACCCCTGCAGGAATACGAGCACCAAGTGCTGTAAATTTACGTGGGTCTTTTAAGAATTCAACTACTTCTACAAGCTCTTGTTTTTCTTCTTCGGCACCTGCTACATCAGAGAAGCGCACTTTCACGTTTTGTTTCTTCTGATTTGTCGCACGGCTCTTACCGAAGTTCATTGGATTGCTACGTCCACCTTGTCCCCCTTGGCTCATAAACATTGTATAGAGTAAGAACCCTAATATACCAAGTGGTAATATGACTTGTAATAATACGGAAATCCATACGCCTGTTGAGCTTTCTGGTAAAGATTCAACTTTTGTATTTAGATTGAGCGGCTTCATTGATTTCTTTAATCGTTGAGTCATTTGGTAAGACTGTTGTTCTGAAGTTTGTACTCTTTGTTGTACGGTTATCAAAAATAGATAACCCCTTTTGATTTTTAGCTTCTTCAGTTGTTTGCTCTTTCGGATTTGTATATTCCCCAGTAATGGTATACACAGAATTCGAATATTGCATTTTGATTTCTTTTACTTCGCCATTTTTCAGACTTTGCATAAATTCTGTATATGAAATATCTGCGGTAGAACCTTTTGAATCCCCGTTAAACATTGCAACGAAAATGACAATAGCACCGAAAATCAAGATATATAGTAAGCTAGATCTAAATATTGATTGATTGTTATTATTATTCATTGTACCTCCCCATCTTCTTATAAAAGAAGAACGATAGTTTTTTCACTACCGTTCTATCATAACATATTTGACTTTTTTTGACGAATAGTTTAACTCTTTCTTAATCTTCATAGAACTCAGGTTTTAAAACACCGATACATGGTAAGTTACGATAAAATTGTTTGAAGTCTAAACCGTATCCTACTACGAACTTGTTTGGCACTTGAATTCCTACATAATCTGCTTCGATTGCTTCTTCGCGACGTTCAGGTTTATCTAATAAAGTCACCACTTTAACGCTTGCTGCTTGACGGTGTTTTAATAATTCAACCACGTGTTTTAAAGTACGGCCTGTGTCGATAATATCTTCCACGATGATGACGTGACGATCTTTAACACTTTGACCTAAGTCTTTTAAGATACGAACTTCACCGCTTGATTCAAATCCATTTCCATAACTAGATACATCCATGAAGTCAATTTCTAAGTTGCAGTCCATTGCGCGGACTAAATCTGCCATAAAGAAAATAGCACCCTTAAGAATACAAATAACTAACGGATCTTTTCCCTCGATAATCGTCCGCTAAAGTGGCGCCTAAATTCTTGATTGTTTCCTGCAATTGTTCTTCTGATACTAAAATTTCTGACATATCATTTTTTAACATGTGTGCACCTCGTTTTGTTTTCATAAGATAGAATCATTTTACCAGTTTCCTCTTCAAAGAACAACGGTTCAGCATAGCGATAGCCCAAAATTGCGCGAATTTTTTTTGCGGCATCCTCCAACACCCAAATTTCCTTGCGTTCTTCGAATGGAATCTTGGAATTGATGAACCATCTCGAGAGTTTTTGATGCTTCGTTTCTTCTGCATTCAGTGCGATTTTTATCTCCTGGTTTTTGCGTGACGAATCGTGAGCGGGAAGTCTGATGGATAAACAGGAATTGCAAAATCCGAAGAGGTTTTTTTCCTGTAGTAAGAAGAATTTGCTCATCTTCGTTTGGTCGAATCAATGTATCTTCTGGTTTTGATAGGACATATTCAATATTTGGAACGACTTTAGGTCTTCCTTTTTCAAACGAGCATTCTTCATAGCGTTTCTTAAACTTCCAGCCATTTGAAAGATCCAACGTGAGCTGCGCTTTATCGGAACCGACCTTTTCTAAGATTTGTTCCATCTGCACTATTGAAATTGTTGTATCCATTTGGACCAACACTTGTTGCAAGAGCAATCGTTGCATTTCAACAGGCTCTTTCAAAAAGGCCTCTCGTTGGAACGAAACTTTCTTCTTCCCTTTTTTGAAAATCTGATTTTGTTTTTCTTCTAGGATGGGCATTAAGCACGCCACAGCATCCGCAATCATCTGCGCACTCTTTTGGAAGTGGCTTCCGGCATTTGGATTTTCCTCTTTCAAGAACGGAATAACATGATGACGATATCTGTTTCTTGTATAGTCATCCGATTCATTCGATTCATCTTCTAAATAAGGAACGTCATACTTCTTAGCCTCTTCGTAGAGTTCTTTTTTCTCATACGATAGGAATGGACGTAAAATCGACAAGCTTTTCACGTGACGTTTTTCCTTCATCCCAGAGAGACCTTCAAGCGTACTTCCGCGCGACCATTTCATTAAAACGGTCTCCATTTGATCATCTTGGTGATGCGCCAACACTAAATAGTCCGCCTGATGCTTTGAAGTCACTTCGCGGAAGAAATCATATCTAAAATCTCGTAACGATTTCTCAGAGATCGTTTCGCCTTCTGCTTCGTGCCAATGCTTTGTCTCGATTGGAATCTGATGTAACTTGCAAAAACGATGAACGAGTTGTTCCTCATCAACCGCCTGTGGTCTAAGTCCATAATTTACGTGAGCGACAACGAGTTGGTTTTTGGCATCATCTGCAAATAGAGTAATCATCGCGTTCAACAAAACCATCGAATCAACGCCTCCGGATACGGCAAGCACATATTTTTTCTCAGTAAAGTTTTCTACATTTCTTCTAAAAAATGCTGTTAGTTGATGTTGCATAGGCCTCTCCTTTCTGTCAAAAAAATCTCCTCCAGCTTACACTAGAAGAGATTTGTGGTTTCATTATGAACGGCGACCGCCACGGCCTCCACGTTTTCCTTCAGTGTTACGTTTCAATGAAGTTAAACGATCTTCAGAGTCTTTCAAGAAGGAACTCATTAGAGAATCGAAATCTGTCGCTTTTGCTTGCGAAGGAGATTTCTTTTTCGTATGGAGCTGCAGTTCTGCCAGCAGTGCGATTTTTTTCTTAAAGTCTTGAGAGTCTTGATTACGTGGTGTGAATTGTTTTCTTGGTTTATCCGCTGAATCTTCTTTCAGTTTGTCAACGGCACGACGAATTGAAAGGCTAATTTTGCCATCATCTGCAATCGTCATGACTTTCACTTTAACCTCGTCTCCAACTTTTTAAAACTTCTTTGATATCTTGAATATATGAATCAGACACCTCGCTGATGTGAACAAGACCTGTTTTACGATCTCCTAAGTCCACAAAAACTCCAAAATTTGTAATTCCAGTAACTTTACCAGGGATTACGTTTCCTACTTCGATTGACATATAAAAAGCGTTCCTCCTTCATTATTCCCTTTTTGATACACGCTTGACGTATCGAAAAGATTCATTGCCTAACGGTTTTGAGTTGTCACCTTAACAACAGTTTCCCCTTGTTCCACTTCTTCTTTTGCTTGTTGCGCTTTATGCTCTGCAGTGTCCCGCGGCGTACTGAAGATGATTTCTCCAGTTTTGCTTAAATAATATTCACTACGCGCTAACTTCGCGATATATTCATCGCTTTGAAGAAGCTCCACTTGTTGTTGTAAAGATTCCTTTTGCTTTTCAGCAAATTCTTTTTCAGCCTTTGCTTGTTCAATTTTTTGATCTAATTGATTTGCTTGGCTAATTTGGTTCCCAATCCCGACAATCATTGATCCCGAAACAGCGATGGCACCAATTACAATTAACTTTGTCATTAGTGAATGGCTCTTCCAAACGGGAGTAGAAGGTTTTTTCTGTTGTAATTTTTGATTCATAGAAATTACATTTGAATTTCTTTGTTGTGTTTCTTGCTTCACCTTAATTGTCTCCTTTTTTACTTATACAAACTGAGTATAACAAGAATGACGCTCATCGTCCATGGTTACACTAAGATTTTTACTATTTTTTTGAAAACTTATTTTGAACTTCTTTTTTTGGCAAAAATAAAACCCGTATAAGAATCTAAAAGCAAAAAATGATTCCGCAAAGACTAACGGATTCTATAATAACAGTAATGTGATACGCATCGAATGTGAATTACGCGGAGTAGGGCTTGTACCTTACTCCGCGTTTGAAGCTTCGAAGGTGAGCGACGGAAGGCTCGAACCGGTGCAACATTACAGTTATTATGAAGACATCCGTTAGGATAAGCGGAATCATTTGTAGTTTATCTATAGTTTTTAGTTAACATCTTCTGTACGAAGTTTCACGCGTTTAATTACCACTTGATTTTCCGTTTCGCGAATGTAGTTTTTCAAGTTCTCAATAATGATTTCTTCGTCATTATGAATGCGAATCACGAGCTCATATTTCTCACCATCGAGTTCGCGCGCTTCGACTTGAATTGATTGATAATCTTCAAAGTGGCAGTAATTATAAATCGACTGCACAATGGTTGGGTCTGGAATTTCACAGTAAATATTTACTTGACGTTGTTTTCCTTGCAAGATTGGTTGATACGCTAATTTTTGGACGATGACAATAATCGCTGCGCAAACCGACCCGAAGAACCAGAATCCTCCGCCAATCGCAAGTCCAATCCCGGATGTGGCCCAAATTCCTGAAGCGGTAGTCAGTCCACTCACGCGTTTTTCTCGCATAAAGATGATTCCCCCACCGATAAAGCTGATACCGCTGACGACTTGAGCAGCAACACGAGCTGTATCGTAGTTTGGTGTATCCAGAAAGGCCTCTTTTGAAATAATCATCATTAAACAAGAAGTGAGCGCCACAATCATATGTGTTTTTACCCCTGCTTGTTTATTTCTGGAGGTGCGTTCGTAACCGATGGCAAGTCCACAAATACATGAAATTAAAATCGCCAAAAAATGACGCAATTCCATCATTGCGTTAAATGGTTGTAGTATATTGATTGTATTTAAATCCACGGTTTCCCCTCCTTATTTCTTTTAAAAAAGTACTATTAAATATACTCTTTTTTTATTTTTTTGTCAACAGAAAACGCATTCAAAAAAAGAGCTCCTCTCCATAAAAAAAGAATACGACATGCTTGCCGTATTCTCTCCTTCATTATAGTTCTAACGGTTCTTCTTTAATGAGCTTTTCTTCTAGAATCGTGAACATTTCCTTCGCATCTTCTTTTCTCGTTGAATCCATCAATGCTTCAACTTGGACTAAGACATGTTTGTTCCCGAATTGAATCGCGATTTTATCTCCTACTTTCACGTCCGTTGAAGATTTCGCTACTTTATCATTAATAAACACACGTCCTTTGTCGGCTACTTCTTTTGCAACCGTACGGCGTTTGATTAATCGTGATACTTTTAAAAACTTATCGAGTCTCATCATTTTCCTCTTTTCTACCAAATTTTCTAAGTAAGGTCTTTCCTTTTGGAATTAGAACCCATTCGCGTTTCGTAAATAAATTCCATTTCATCGTTCCCGCCAGGAAAATCACCATTCCAATAAAGGCAAAGACGATTGAAAAGACAAAGGCCATCGTTCTGGAATCTTGCAAGGCGGCAACATGCCACGCTCCGTATGATAATACCGAAACAATAACGGTCATGCCAAGCGCAATGCTTGAAAGGTTCTGCATAAAGTTCCCGTCACGCAACACACTTGTCATATTTTCTTTTGCAAAAGCCATCATCACACCCATCATGACACAAAGTCCAAGCGCTGTGGCAAGGCTAGCACCAAGCGTTCCAAACATCGCTACGAATAAGTAGTTCGTACCAGCTTTCACTGCGAGTCCTGCTATGAGGGCTAGTAGTGTTTTTGGATATTGATGCTGACTTTGGAAAATACCGTGCAGCGACATAATCACAGATGCAAAGAAATACTAGTGACATAAACTAACAGCACCGCTTGCCCTTGTGCATCTCCAAAGAGTGCAGTATTTAACCATGGCAAGATGGCCATCATCCCCATCGTTGCAACAAGTGAGAAGGTCATCGTCATTCGAAGCAGTGACGCGGATAATCTCTTAAACTCTAAGTCGTGCCCTTTCTTAAAGGCTCGCGATAACATCGGCATATAGCTTGATGAAAATCCGACTCCGACCACCATTCCTAATTGCACAAGCGGCTGCCCTCTATCGTAAATCCCCTTGAGGTCTTTTGCTACTTCCGGAAGCATCCCTTGATTCGTTAACACATTATATACAGAGAACGAATCTACCAATTGGAACAAGACTAAAATCGAACTAAGGAGACAAATGGTTCCTCCTTCAAAGGCAAAGCGTTTAAAGAGATGCCCAAATGTCGGCACTTCCATTTCTACTGGCATAATCGTCAAGCCATCGAGCGGATCTTTCGTTTCTTTCAATACATAATACAGCATCACAAGAATCGCAAAGACTGCCGCAATCGTCGCACTCGACATCGCCCATGTCCCCATCGTGTAGTAGTCTGAAATGGTGCTGCCGAACAGACGCGCCACAAAGAGAATTACCGCAACCCGAACGACCTGCTCCACCACTTGTGAGATGGCAGTCGGCATCATTCGAAAGCTTCCTTGGAAATATCCCCTTGTGATGACTAGAAACGGCATCAATAGAAACATCCACGATACACTTTGGACGACTGGCAAGAGTTCTACGTCTCCCATCCAGTGGGCAATCATTCCCGCACCCAAATGAAGAAAGGCAAATCCCCACTCCAACAAGGCTTGCAATCACGAATAGCTGCTTCAATAATTTCTTTAAATGTGTCGACTCCAAGTATTCCGCGACTACATTGGACACGAATACCGGGAATCCCGTTAATGCAAAGGTCATGCCGATTCCATAGATAGGATACACCTGTTGATATACATAAAATCCGGTGTTTCCTACCATGTTTTGGAAAGGAACTCGGTACACCGCACTTAAAATCTTAGCGATAAACGCGGCAATCGAGAGCGCAATCGCCCCTTGCATCATCCCTTTACTATTTATCTTCTTCATGTTTTTCCTCATCGCGGGTTAGAATTTCCCCGCATGTTTTTACAAACAGTTTAACTTGCTCCAGCCATAAGTCAACAGGCTTTTGCGTGATATTTAATAAAATCTGAAGACTTTCGCCCTTGTTGGATACTTGCGCTGGTAATTTCACTGGACCAAGCGCTTCAAAGACGGGCACCCCTTGCAACCGTGTGGCAGAAGGTGGCGCAATCGTAATCGTCACCGAATTGTCTTTCCGTTTAATCGATACGACGTCAATCTCGTTAGCGTAATGCTTAATCAATCCAACCTCTGCTAATGCACTCACTTCATCCGGGAAGTCCCCGAAGCGGTCGATAAAATCATCGAGCAATTCTTCATAAGCTTCCACACTATCAATCGAGCGAATTCGTTTGTACATCTCGATTTTTTGACGTTCGTCTTGAATATAGCTTGCTGGAATATACGCATCAATCTGTAAGTCGATTTCAACCGTTTCTTCGTCCGACTTCACTTCTTTTCCTTGTTTCTTCAACACGGCTTCACTTAATAATTGAGAATACAAATCGAATCCGACCGAATCGATAAATCCGTGCTGTTGTTTTCCAAGTAAATTCCCTGCCCCACGAATCGATAAGTCACGCATGGCAATCTTGAATCCAGAGCCGAGTTCTGTAAAGTCGCGCATCGCTTGCAGACGCTTCTCGCTGACTTCCGTTAATATTTTATCTGGTTGATACATGAGGTACGCATAGGCAATACGGTTTGTACGCCCAACACGTCCACGCAATTGATACAACTGCGAAAGCCCCATATGATCGGCATTTTCAATAAAGAGGGTATTGACGTTTGGAATATCTACCCCGGTTTCGATAATCGTCGTCGTCACTAACACATCGTATTCCCCTTCAATAAATTGATAGAGAATATTTTCGAGCGTCGTCTCACTCATTTGACCGTGAATCACACCCACACGACATCCTGGAACAAGAGCTCTCAATTCGTCCGCCTTCTTCTCAATCGTCTCAACACGATTATATAAATAGAAGACTTGGCCGCCACGAGCCATTTCACGTTCGATCCCGTCACGAATGGTCATTGGATTTTGCTCCATCACGAAGGTTTGAACCGGATATCTGTTTGCGGGTGGGGTTTCGATAACGGATAAATCACGCACCCCAAGCATTGACATATGCAAGGTTCTTGGAATTGGTGTTGCCGTCAGCGTCAATACGTCCACTTGTGATTTCAATTGTTTCAACCGTTCTTTATGCTTCACTCCAAAGCGTTGTTCTTCGTCGACGATTAAAAGTCCTAAATCTAAAAACTGTACGTCTTTTGAAAGCAGGCGGTGAGTCCCGATGACGATATCCACCGCTCCTTTACGAAGCTTCTCAATCGTTTCCTCTTGTTCTTTTTTACTACGGAAACGACTTAATAATCCGATGGTAAATGGATAATCCGCAAAGCGTTGTACGAAATTCTCGTAATGTTGCTCGGCCAGAATCGTTGTTGGTACTAAAACGGCCGCTTGTTTCCCATCCATGACCGCCTTGAAGACCGCACGCATGGCTACTTCCGTTTTCCCGTATCCAACGTCCCCAACAAGCAGACGGTCCATCGGTTTGTCCTTTTGCATGTCTTCCTTAATTTCCGCCACACTTCGCAGTTGGTCTTGCGTTTCAGTATAAGGAAAGGCCTGCTCGAATTCTTGTTGCTCGACGGTATCGCGGCTAAACGCATAACCTTTTTCGGCGTCACGTTTGGCGTATAATTCGATTAGTTCATCGGCGATATCTTCAATCTTGGCCGTTACTTTACGTTTCGTCTTCGCCCATTCCGTACCGCCCAATTTATTGAGTTTTGGAACTTTCGCGTCAGACGAGACATATTTTTGAACGAGCTTAATTTGCGTCACCGGAACAAAGAGATTTCCGCCATCTTGATAGTGAATCGACATGTAGTCTTGGTGAATCCCGCCAATTTCTAGAGTCTCCATTCCTTGGTACACACCGACCCCGTGGTTCACGTGAACCACATAGTCTCCAACCGCTAATTCGGTGTAGCTCTTCAATCGTTCCGCGTTCGAGATTTTTGGTTTCTCGGCGCGCGTTTCGTGAGTTTATTGAATAATTCGCGTTCCGTTAGAATGGCAAATTTATCCTCTGGCAGTTCAAATCCATTGTGCATCTTGCCGACCATGATTTGAAGTTGCCCTTCCAGTACCGTCTCGTTTGAAATCACACTCTTAATGTCAAAATCGGCAAAGGTTTGTTCGACCTTTTGCGCGCGTTTTTCGTCATCGACTAAGACGATGACCGTCGCACCTTGTTTCTTCCAGCGATCTGCTTCGACTTTCACCATCGGCATTTGCGAGAAGAACTGTGTCATCGTACGCGTTGTAATCGGATGAATGGCATCGAGCGCTAATCGTCCGAGTCCCTTTTGGAAAATCGCGAAATACGTCTTCTTCAGCAGACTGTCTTTTAACACTTTTCGTCCATCTTGAACGAGCGACAATCCAGAAGCAATTGCACCCGTTTCGATATGGTGCGTCTTCCAATAGCCTGCCTCTTCTTCTAAGGTTTTGCTCTTTTCAACAAAACGAGCGTAGTCATCAATAATGAGGTACGCATCTTTAGAAACATAATCTAATAAGCTAGTCTTCTCAGGATAAATACATTCCAAGAAGTACGTTAAGTTGGATGGGATTTCTCCATTTTCTAATTGTGCATCGATAGCTTGTTGAATATTAGTGACTTGGTCTTTTCGCTCCTCGCTTTGAGCCGCCTTCACGTCCTTTTCATAGAGCGCGTGAATTTTGGCTTGCGCCTTCCAGACAGCTTCCTTTTGAAGTGGCAAGTCTGTTGCTGGTAAAATACGCACTTCATGAATGACATCCATCGAACGTTGTGTTTCCGCATTAAACGCACGAATCGAATCCACTTCCGTATCAAAGAAGTCCAGACGTAGTGGATACTCTTGGTCTAATGGGTAAATATCAACAATACTTCCACGAAGCGCAAATTCACCCGGAGTCGCAACCATGTTTTCACGACGATAGCCTAATTCCACTAACTGTTCCACAAAGGCATCCATCGATTCGATTTCAGAACCGATGGCGAGTTCAATAGAGCTCTTCTTCCATACCTCTGCTGGTACTAAGAGCTTTTGAATTCCAGAGAGCGGCACAATGACGATTCCTTTTTGACCTCGACTTAAGAAATCGAGCGTGCGAATCCGTTGGCTCACCACATCCGGCGACATCACCGAGAAATCCGCCGCAAGCGACTCTTCTACTGGGAAGAGATGGACAATCTCATCGTCATACCACTGTGATAACTCTTCGTATGTTTGCGTTGCTTGTAAGAGCGTTGGGGTCACAATTACTAATTGCTTGTCCAATTTCTCAAACGCACAAGACTGGGCCAAGTGCTTTACAGACCCACTAAGTCCTAGCACGAGTTGACTCTCATGAAGAGGGAGTGTATCCAACCACTCTTTAAATCCTTTCAGTTTACTAATCGTTTGTTGCACTAATTGCATAACTTTCTCCTTTTTCCAACGACAAAAAGAGACCGCAAAAAAATTTGCAGCATCTCTTTTCCTCTATTTACTAATTAAATTGATTCATTGTTTTGACGAAATCATCCGTTTCAATCCACGAACGAATCGCATCGACACTTTTTTGCACTGCAAAAATAATGTCCTCTTCTTCCTCTTTTTCAAAGCGGTTGAGCACATGTCCTACGACCGTACGTCCATCTTTTGGACGCCCAACCCCCACTTTAATACGGTTAAACTCGCTAGTCCCTAGACACGAAATAATACTCTTAATTCCGTTATGTCCTCCAGCACTACCTTTTTGACGAAGACGAATCTTTCCAACCGGCAGATCCATATCATCATAAACAACAAGCAAGTCTTCGATTCCAATTTTAAAATAATTCATCAGCGGACGAATCGCTTCACCCGATAAGTTCATAAACGTTAATGGCTTCATGAAGATGACTTTCTCGCCACCGATTTGCACTTGTGCAAATACCGCATCAAAAAGCGCCTTATCAAAATCAAACTTCTCTTGATAGGCCACTTCATCCATTGTCATGAACCCGACATTATGTCTGGTCCCTTTATACTTTGCTCCAGGATTCCCTAGACCAACGACTAATTTCATACTTTCACCTATTCTTTTTTCTTCTATTTTGCTATTATACCATACCCCTCTACCGTCCCGTTATTAATTCACATTTTCACGAAATTGTGTTTTTTATGTATTATTTGTCATAAAAAGGGCCTTCTGAAACTCAATTTTCCAAAAATCATGCTATACTTATCTATGGATATTCCAACACTATTTTTTTAGGAGGTATTAATATGGAAAAATCTCAAAAACATGGTAATAAAGTAATTTTAGTTGGTGACGGTGCCGTTGGTTCTAGTTACGCATACGCACTTGTTTTACAAGGAATTGCAGAAGAACTAGGAATTATCGACATTAATTTCGAGAAAACAGAAGGCGATGCGTTAGACTTATCACATGCCTTAGCTTTCAATGCCCCTAAAAAAATCTATGCAGCTACATACGAAGACTGCCACGACGCAGACATTGTATGTATCACAGCAGGTGCCCCTCAAAAACCTGGCGAAACTCGCTTGGACTTAGTTTCTAAAAACTTAAAAATCTTGAAAAACATCGTAGACTCTATTATGGCGAGCGGATTCAACGGAATCTTCCTAATGGCGACTAACCCAGTAGATATCTTAACTTATGCAACTTGGAAATTCTCAGGACTTCCAAAAGAACGCGTTATCGGATCTGGTACTTCTCTAGATAGCGCTCGTTTCCGTCAAACAATCGCTGAATTAGTGGGTGTTGACGCTCGTAACGTTCACGGATATATCATGGGTGAACACGGGGACACTGAATTCCCAGTTTGGTCACATACAAACGTTGGCGGTTTACAAATCTATGAATGGGTTCGTCAAAATCCACACGTAGATGAAGAAAAATTAGTCGAAGTATTCTTCCAAGTACGTGACGCGGCTTACGAAATTATCGCTAAAAAAGGGGCTACTTACTACGGTATTGGTGCTACTCTAGCGCGTATTACAAAAGCCATCTTAAATAATGAACAAGCCATCTTCCCATTATCAGTATACCTTGAAGGTCAATACGGGCAAGAAGATATTTATATCGGAGCTCCAGCCGTCATCGGACGTGAAGGAATTCGTCAAATCATCGAAATCCCTCTAGCAGACTCTGAACAAGAGAAAATGGACTTATCTGCAAAAACATTGAAATCCATCTTACACGATGCTTTCGAAAAAAATTAGAAGCAGAAAATAACTAATGAAATGACAAAAACACCGGACCAAGAAAAATTCTTGGTCCGGTGTTTTCATATTCTTAAAATAACGCTAATAACGGTACAAGTAGAATCGGCATAAAAATCGATGGTAAGAAGTTTAAAATTTTAATTTTCGTAATTCCTAGTAAGTTCATCGCTAAACCAACTAAAAGAACCGATCCAACTGCAGACATCGATACAGTTACCACATCATTCAAATGAGGAGCTACTAGTTGAGATAATCCCACTAAAACTAACTCATACCCAATGACCGCTACAGCTGAAAGTCCAACTCCAATTCCTTCCGTTGCCGCAAGGAAGATAGAAGTAATCCCATCTAATACTGACTTCGTTTGAAGCAGGGTTGTATCGCCAGTAATTCCTAACTGGATAGAACCCATTGTGGCAAGTGCCCCTACGCAGAAATCATGACTGCTGCAACGAACCCTTCACCGATATTTAAATTATTTTGTTTGCCTTTTGATGCCTTCTCTTGAAGCCAGTCTGAGAACTTACGTACTCGCTCCTCCATTTGTAGCCCTTCTCCGACAACGCCACCGCATACAAGCGATAAAATCATAATTAAGCTATTCGGGATTTGAATCGCGCCTTTAATTCCAACTAGGAGTACACATAGCGCTAACCCTTGCATGATATGTTGCGCGAAACGCTCTGAAATCATATGTCGCAAAAACACACCCACAAGCGCTCCGATGACAATTGCTGTTCCATTTATTAATATAATCACTCGAAAAACTCCTTCATTTAAACTGTCACGTGAAGGAATTTCTCTCCTTACACTATTCCACAAACAAACTTTGCGGATCTTCAAAAGGACTTGCGCCGTCCTCTTCTGTTTCGTGTTTTCGCTCTAAGAAGTACACTTCCTCAATCACCACTTCGGTCACATACACCTCTTGATGATTCTTGTTAGTGTAGCGACGGGTATTGAGTCGTCCTTCCACTCCAATGCGGTCTCCTTTTTTGACAAACTTGCCGATCCGTTCCGCAATTTTGCCCCAGGCGACCACTTGGATAAAGTGTGAATGATACGAATCATCACTGTTGCGGTAGACATTTTGCACCGCGATGGTATTATTAAACACACTCTTTCCGGAAGGTTGAAGCTGTTGCACCTCTACCTCTTTGACAACACGACCAATTAAAGATACTAAGTTCATAAGACGAACCTCCTATAGTTTTTTCTATAGTAAGCTACGTCCAGATGCTTCTAATTGGCTTTTCCTTCTTCTCTTAATTTTTGAGAAAATTCAGAAATCTTACGTAGTCTGTGGTTTACCCCTGATTTTGAGATAGGCCCAGATGGTAACATTTCACCCAACTCTTTCAAACTAATTTCTGGATTCTCTAAACGGATTTTTGCAATATCCGATAATTTATCCGGCAAGGCATCGAGCCCTACCGTATCTTCAATATATTGAATCTCTTCAATTTGACGAGTGGCTGCATTCACCACTTTATTAATATTGGCATTCTCGCAGTTTACTAAACGATTCGCCGTATTTCGCATATCGCGAATAATTCGGATATCTTCAAAATGCAACATCGCTTTCGAAGCATGAATCACGGCAAGAAAGTCTGCGATTTTCTCGGCTTCTTTCAAGTACGTGATATACCCCTTACGACGCTCAATCGTTCTGGCATTCAGCCCAAATGCATTCATCATCTGACAAATATCGTCATTATGCTCTTCGTAAATCGAATAAATCTCTAAGTGATAACGGCTCGTTTTCGGGTCATTAATCGAACCGCCAGCCAGAAACGCCCCACGAAGGTAGGCACGCATCTTCTCTTCGTCTTCTCGAACGTTCTCCGGAACGCGCATATTAAATAAGCCACTCGACTTGATGTTCAAGTCTTCCAAAATCTCTTCTGTTCCATGTTTTAAACGTACGATATACACATTGTTCTTCTTCAGTTTCATCTTACGGCGAACTAAGAGTTCACTTTCTACTTGATAATACTTCTTCAAGAGCACGTAAATTCGTCTGGCAATCGTCGCATTTTCCGTTTGGATATTTAAAATCAATTGACGATTCAAAATCCCAACCGCCCCATTCATTCGAATGAGCGCCGCAAGTTCATATTTTGAATAGTCATATTGCACTTCTAGTTGCGTTAATTCTTGCTTTGTTTCTGCAGCAAATGATAGTAAGGACACAAGCCTCCTCCTTTCTCTTCTAGTCATGTTGAAGGAGCCAAGAGGAAGTCTTGGCTCCTATTTCATTGGTAATTATTCAATTCGTGCACTTTGTAGGAGACGGAATAATTCGTCGATGACTTTTTCACCATCATGGTATACGCCTTTTTCGCGTAATTTAATAAAGTCAGACGACACTACTCGGCATCCCTCGTCGCGCAACCCTTGGAAGTCGTACTTCACTTGGTAAAGATACTCTTCGTTCTTTTGTTGGTTTAAGTACTCTTCCGGTACTGCCTCTGTATTCACGAGAACCGTGTCGATAAACCTGGTTCCTAAATGGTCATGCAATACTCGTACATGATCTGCATCAGTAAAGTGTTCCGTTTCCCCACGTTGCGTCATAATGTTACAGATGTACACTACTTCCGCTTTCGTTTCACAAACGGCTTTACCAATATCACTAATCATTAAGTTTGGCAAGATACTCGTATAAAGACTACCAGGCCCCAATACAACCATATCGGCTTCCATAATCGCATTGATGACTTCACGTGCTGCCATTGGAGTTCGGCTCTCATCAGGCTTACGATTCTCGTCGTAGCAATGCACGGACACCTTTTTAATCTTCTTACGATATTTTACGAGCTTGGACTCACCATCTACAATCGTTCCATCTTGAAATTCTGCACGTAGTAACAGAGGCTCTTCAGCGGCAGGATACACATGTCCTTCCACCGCCATCATACGACTTAGGAGACGAATCGCGTCGAAAATATTATTTCCACGCATCTCTGTTAAGGCCGCAATGATTAAGTTCCCAATCGCATGTCCAGCGAAGAATTGGTCGTCGGAATTAAAACGATATTGGAAAATTTCTTTTTGTAAAGCGTTCATCGGAGAAAGAGCAATCATACAGTTCCTGATATCTCCTGGTGGCACAACGTTCATATAATCTCGAATGATTCCTGAACTGCCACCATCATCGGCAACCGTTACAACCGCCGTTACATCCGCATCTCTTTTACGAAGATTTCTCAGTAAAACTGGAAGACCTGTTCCTCCACCAATAACGGTGATTTTCGGTCCTTTCTTCCTCGGAGGGTTCGGTGTTACCTCAAACATCATGAGCGTCCATTCCCTTCTTTACGACGATCTTTGTCGCGGTGAGAGATAGTCACGTTGTAAGAGTCTGATAATAATTCACGTCCGATACGTTCCGCAAAGGCTACAGAACGGTGTTGACCACCTGTACATCCGATGGCAATCGTCACGCTCGATTTTCCTTCTTTTTTGTAGCCAGGAATTGAGAAGTCGAGTAAGTCCATCAATTTATGATAAAAAGTTTTTGCTTCTGGTTGGCTCATCACGTAATCATACACTGGCTCATCTAATCCCGTTAACGGACGTAACTCAGGGATGTAGTGTGGATTTGGTAAGAAACGTACATCCATCACGACATCCGCATCGATTGGAAGCCCATATTTAAACCCAAAGGACATCACTTGAATTGTGAAGATCCCTTCTTTTCCTGTTGAGAAAGCTTGCATAATTTCTTCACGTAACTTACGAGGCGAAAGATTTGTTGTATCAATGACCTTTTGTGAACGCGTCTTAATATCTTGTAATAAACGACGTTCCGCAACAATCCCATCGTAAATACGTCCTTCCCCTGCAAGAGGGTGTGTTCTTCTTGTTTCTTTATAACGTGAAACAAGCGCATCATCGCTCGCTTCTAAGAATAAAATTTTCGTTGTAATAAAGGATGTGTTATCCAAGCCTGCAATAGCAGACATGATTTCATCAAAGAACGCGCGTGAACGTAAGTCGATTACGAGCGCAATTTTTGTAATTTTTCCTGATTCTTTTACTAATTCCCAGAATTTTGGCAATAAACTTGGTGGCATATTATCGACACAGAAATATCCCATGTCTTCGAAACTTTGCATCGCAACAGTTTTCCCTGCCCCACTCATACCTGTAATGACGACTAATTCTAATTGATCTACTGTCATTGTCATTCTCCTATCTTAAAAGATATTGTTATCCTAATAATTATAACACATCCGGGCGTGTCATCGTTAACTTTTTAGCGAAAATACCCCTTTTATCGCACAAAAAACGAGGGTTTCCCCTCGCTTTCGTTAATCTTTCACTTGCATCACTTCAGACGGAATCTGTATATGAACCGTTGTCCCTTCTCCAACTTTTGACGCTACATTAAGCGTAACGCCTAATCTTTTGGCAATCTCTGCAGATAAGTAGAGCCCTAGTCCTGTCGATTGGTGGTTCACACGACCATTATATCCACTAAATCCACGTTCAAAAATCCGTTTAATATCATAAGCAGCAATCCCGATTCCCGTATCTTCAATTTTTAACGTATCTTCTTCAAAAAGAATGCGAATCGTTCCCTCTTCCGGTGTATATTTCACCGCATTCGATAACACTTGCTCTACGATAACGCCTAACCACTTCGAATCCGTGACCACTTTTTCTCCAGTAGGCACATAGTCCAAATGCAATTTCTTCGAAATAAAGAAGGTTGCATACTTTTTCAATAGCGGACGAATCACTTCATCAATAGAAATCGTTGAAATCGATAAGTCTTGATGGAAGCTTTCCATGCGAACATAGTGTAACGCTAGTTCTGTATAAGTCGTAATCCGAACGAGTTCTTGACTTAACAAGGATTTCTCAGACGTTTGAGGTAACTCACGAATGAGCAACTGACTCGCGGCAATACTTGTTTTAATTTGATGGGCCCATAAAGTATAGTAGTCCACATCCTCCTTGCGAAGTTGCTTCATCTTTGTACTCAACCCTCGCATGTCTGCCTTCTCTTGTTGAATCGCCTCGTACAAGTGTACAATCGCTGGCGAAAACCCATCTTCTAGCGTTGCCACTTCCTGCTGCAAACTTCGAACAACTTCTCGATACTTTCTCCACTCATGCCACAAAAGTGCTCCCGCGATACCAAAAAGGAAAAAGGCTAGTAGAAACAAATAATATCCGACTTCTGAACTTAGCCAATTAAAGACGAAGAAGAATCCAATAGAAAACACTTCGATGAAGGCCAGCGCCCCGAGTAAGAAGGCATGCGATTTGAACCAAGCGATACTAAATTCAACTTTTGTTTTCATTCAATCACTTCCGCCAATCCATACCCGACGCCTTTTTTCGTCGTGATTAATTTTTCTAATCCTATTTCTCCAAGGCGCTTCCGCAAACGAGCAACCGTCACGGACAAAGTATTATCATCGACAAACACATCGCTATTCCACAATGCATTCATTAAATCTTCTCTTGGCGCAATGTCCCCTTGTTTTTCAAACAATACGCGCAAAATAATAAATTCATTCTTCGACAATTCAATAACATTGCCCTCATACGAAACTTTTCCACTTCCAAGTTGTAAGGCAATCCCCTTATATTCCAGCCAGTCTTTTTGCTGAACGAACTCATAACTACGACGCATCATCCCTTGGATTTTTGCGACCAATACACTCGGCTCAAACGGCTTTGTCATATAATCATCCGCACCCATATTAATCGACATCACAATATCCATCGCTTGATCCCTGGACGACAAGAACATAATCGGCACCTGAGACACCTTACGAATCTCTTGGCACCAATAATAGCCATTATAAAACGGCAATGTAATATCCAGAATGACCAACTGCGGATTGATGGCTAAAAATTGAGTGTACACTTGCGAAAAGTCTTCCACCGCAACGACTTCATAATTCCATTTTTCTAATTCTTGTACAATCGCATCGCGAATGACTTTTTCATCTTCGACAATCATTATTGTTTGCATACACTCACCTCGTTTTCATTGTAACATCTTTCCAATTCACAGAAAACCATCTATTTCCTAATTTCTCGTATCATTTCCCATAAAGTCGTTTGATGATTTTGCTCCGTTCCAATTTCATATACGAAGCCATCGGACTCGTCACGACCAAAGATAAAGAGCTCTACCGGCTGCGACTCGTCTATCCCCAAAATCCGACTGACCACTGGAAGTTGAATGCTATATTTCAGATAAAATTCATTATCCCCAGTAGGAGTTTCTTCTTTCTTTGTATAATTCTTATTTACCAATTTTGCCTTTGCCAAAATATCTTTATTCAATTGCAATTCCTGGAATACGAACTTTCCTTGTGGCCAGAGTTTTTTCGCCTCTTCTTCATTTTCAAAAACAAACTTTCCATTCACATATTGGAACGTAATACTTTTCTCTTCTTCCTTCGTTTTAGAATTGAGCTGCTTAATCGTTCCAACTAGCGGCTTCCCTTTTTCCCTAGCCTCAAGATAAACAAATACATTCGAGTCACCGACTACACGCATCTGACTCACGGTAAATCCCTTCGGAAACTGCTCAAATAAATCTTCAATATTTTTTGTCGGATAAACACGACTCAATTCTTTCCCAGCTAGCTCTTCAAGATACCCTCGACTCGTGTGATCCATACATCCTACTAACAATGTCACGCAAAGTACCAATAACCCAATCCACGACCATTTCTTTTAACTTCACACACAAAACCTCACTTTGCAATTCAGTGCCTTCATCATACCATATCCCACCTCCACCGTAACACTCCCTAACCAAATCCTAAACTTTACAACAAAAAAAGAATTAAGCAAAATTGCTTAATTCTTACTCTTCAATTCGTTCAATAAATGTAAAATCACTATCTACCTCGACTGAAAGTGAGTAGTAATAACCTCTATTCGCATTACTGCCATGGAAACCTAATATAACTTGCGGTTGATTTTTCTAGCCCAAGAAACTCATTTATTTGTTCATTCTTAACGACATATTTTTATTTCAAAACCACCACTATTTCTGTTGTAGTAAGTATCCTTTAGTTTTAATTTCGAAAGAATTTCTTTATTCAATGTCATTTCTTGGAATAGAAACTTTTCTATCGGCCAAAGTTTTCTCGCCTCTTCTTCATTATCATATGAATACTTTCCTTTATCATACGTAACGGCAACTTTCTTTTCCTCAGCTCCACTATCAATATTAATGACTCTTATCGTTCCTTCTATAGGTTTCTCTTTTTCAGTTCCATCTAATTCTATTTTAATAATTTTATCAGCTAATATATATGCTTGATAAATAGTAAATCCATCTGGAAATTGCTCAAATATATCTTCCAAGTTTTTCGTTGGATACACTCGACTGATTTGATTCCCTATTCTGTCTTCTAAGTATGCTCTACTATTTCTTTCATTACATCCATACAGAAATGCAATTAACGAAAAAAATAGTACAAAATAAAATAGCTTTTTCCCTTTCATACTCGAATCCTCTCTACACGAATTTTTTATCCTATTATCAAGCAGTTAATCATACACTCGTTCGTTAAACTCTAATCCAGCTTTATTTTCAACCGACACAGTATAATAATATCCAGCATTACTATTGCTTCCATAAAACGATATATCTAACACTTCTGATTCATCTAATTCAAAAAATTGATTTAAATCACTGTTTTGAATAGCGTAATATATCTCAAAACTCCCATTTTTTGGATTGTATGATTTATCTTTCAGTTTTAAACGCGACATTACATCCTTATCTATCTTCATTTCTTGGAACAAGAATCTTTTATATCCCCAAAGTTCTGTTGCTAATTTTTCATCAGAAAAAGAAAACTCCTCATTTTGATACTTCACTTCCACTTGAGAAGTTATCTCTCTATTTTTTCGGTTTACTTTCTTTATGGTCCCCGCAATCATCTTTGTTTGAGGGTCTCCTGTCAGTTCAACCTTGATTCGATATTCCCCTTCAGTATGAGATTGATAAATCGTAAAGCCATTAGGAAACTGCTCAAATAGATCTTCTAAGTTTTTGGTAGGATAAACACGACTGATTTGATTTCCAATGCGGTCTTCTAAATAAGCTCTATTATTTCTTTCATTACATCCATACAGTATTGTGATTACTGAAAAAAATAGTGCAAAATAAAACAGCTTTTTCCCTTTCATAAGCTAATCCTTTCTAACTGCTTTTTGATTCATCTCCAAAAAAACATTCTACTCTGATACAGTTTCTCTAAAGAACGCCTCTGGATTTTCTCTAACAACTACAGAGTAATAGTACTTTTTATTTGAATTGCTTCCGTGGAAAGATAATTCGACTTGCTGAGAACTTTCAAAGTTAAAATACTGATTTAAATCCGGCATATTAACAGCATACTCTAATTCAAAGTCTCCATTTTTCATACTGTATGATTTATTCTTTAGATCTAATCGGCTCAAAATTTCTTTGTTGAAAGTAAATTCTTGAAATAAGAATCTTTTCTGTGGCCAAAGTTCTCTCAACCCCTCTTCATCATCAGAAGAAAATGCCCCATTAGCATACCGAATTTTTTTATCTTCTTCTCTTCATTTCCACTCTTTCTGGAAATCTTAGCAACATAGCCTTCTATTGGTTTCCCTTTTTCCGTCCCTTTTAACTCGACATCAATCACTACATCTTCTTTACGATGTGTTTGATAAATCGTAAAGCCATTAGGAAATTGCTCAAATAAATCTTCTATGTTTTTCGTTGGATACACTCGACTGATTTGGTTCCCTATTCTGTCCTCTAAGTATGCTCTGTTATTTTTTTCGTTACATCCATATAGAATTACGATTAACGAAAAAAAACAATGCAATACAAAAATATCTTTTTTTCCCTTTCATACTCGAATCCTCTCTATATGACCTTTCTTTTTAATCATATCATACTTTTGCGAACAAAACGATATACCCTTTTCTAAATCTCATCTCCACTTTCCAAATATAATTCCAACATAGAACAAAATGTTATGAGGTAAAAAAAAAGAATTAAGCAAAATTGCTTAACTCTTTTCTTACTCTTAACTTAACCATTTATTGATGTTCTATAAACTTAACCATTTCTCGTTTTTCGTTCTCAATCGATTGAGTAATAGCCTTTGAAAATTGCCCTTTAATTTCCTCATCAATTTCTGAATTGATTTTTACGAATTTCTAGATTTGCTTTTTTTCTCCAATCTTTGAGAGGGCTATATCATACTCTTTTTAAATAGCGATTTTTTCGTTCTATTATTAAAGGTGCGTATATGCAACGAACTAATTCTTTATCTATTGTTTTAGCTATGATTGAAAGTGCTTGATGTACACCATCTGAAAAATGATTATAAATTTGATTCATAGTGCGTGCTGCTTCATCAGAAAAAAACTATACATTTTTTTCTCCTCTTATTATCCTTCAGCATTTAGCTTCCGAAATTTATTTTGTAATTCTTCAATTTGCATTTCTTGCACGTGAACTGTTTCTCTATAATGAACATATAAATCTTCAATATTATTTTTCAACAGCTTGTCTTCTGCGTACAAATTGGTTCTTATTAGCTTCAAAAATACGAATTAAAAAAATTTGTTTTAATCTATTTAATGCTTCTTCACTATCTTCACTATCTTTTTTTAGTTCATAAGTAACCCTGTCATATTTATCTTCTAAGCTTCTAGAAATAGATTTTTTTCAAAACTAATTAATTCACTTAACTCATTTTCAAGCTTCTTTTTTTCTTTATTAAACTTATCTTTTTATTTCATCCAATTTCAAATAGGCTTCTTTTTATTTTTTTATGACTACTTCATCTTTATCATTCATCACTGGTTACCCTTCTAATGTAAACATATTTTCTAATTCTTTATCTTTTTCAATCAAAGCCTGAATGCCAGTATCAAGATTAGTTTTTAATCGATTAAATGCATCTACAATATCTTGAACTTCTTTTTCCTTTTCACCACAATGTCGAAAAACTTCACCGACAATCAAGTCATAATGAACTCCTGCTTCTGCATAAGCTGATAATAGTTCATCTGGGCTTAGACTCGGTACTAAACTAGGACTAGTTAAAAAATCATACATCCTCTGTACTTTATATCGGGTCCCTTCCCCCGAATGTTCTATTAGTTCTAATGATGATGTTGACACATTAATTAATCCCTCTGAAAGAATTTTCGCTTGCATTGCATCTAGATAAATCAATTGAGAACTTGTTACCCCTTCGAGGCTAATAGAATTAGAGTTGGCAAAAGATCTTTTTTTCTTCTTTAGGGATTGCATCCTACTACTTACCATTTCTATTGTCGAAACCAATTGTTCTTCTGCATTAATAATTCGTAATATCTTAGCAACTTGTTCCGCATTTCCACAATAGCATCTAATCCATGTTCACTAGAAATTGGCAGAGTAAATTTATCTCCTACGAATACTCCATTGAACTCTTCACTAATGACTGTTAACGGATCATTTTCTGCAACGATACGAACAATTCTACCAGTATAATTCGCAATATCCTCATTTATTTGATTAATATTTTGAGAAACTATGGGACTAAATTTCATTTGAACCCCTTTCATATAAAGTGGAGCGGGATTATAAACTATTGCCATCTTTGAATTATATCTGAGCGCGACACGCATCGCGATGTTCCCACCAAGCGAATGACCAGTTGGAATTAAATTCTCAGCACCATATTTTTCTGCTAGTTTTTCATAGAATTTGAATGCAGGCGGATAGTGAATTCCTGTTCCTAAGAATATACCTGAAGCATCGGCATAAATATCTGTCCATTTATTCCCATCTAGATTAGTCCCAGTATAAGATACAATTATCTTACCAGTATTTTTGTCACGAAAAGCCGTCCCACTTGTCCCTGTTCTCTTATCATAAAAATCATCAAGATACTCTAAATTCTCTGGAATTCTTTTGTTTGAGTTCACTCTTTTAATTACAACAGAGACATCTTGTTCTTTTGGATTAGCAATTCTGTCTTTTTCAAATTCATATGAAAGATTAGAACCATCTAAAGAAGGTATCAAACTTCCAGTTTCTTGAACGCTCCCCATAACTCACCTCCTGAATTAGTCACTAATTCGCTCTAAAAATATTAAATTACTACCTACCTCAACTGAAAGTGTGTAGTAATAACTTCTATTCGCATTGCTACCGTGGAATCCCAATGTGACTTGTTGTTGGTTGTCTAAGTCAAGAAATTGGTTTATTTGTTCATTCTTAACGACATATTCTAAATCAAAGCTACCATTATTATCATTGTAATGGGTTTTCTTCAGTTTAAATTTCGAAAGAATTTCTTTATTCAATTCCATCTTTTGGAATAAAAATTTCTCTACTGGTAAAAGTTTTCTTGCTGCTTCTTCGTTGTCATACAAGAATTTTCCTTCATAATACTTGACTGGAATTTTCTCTTCCTCAGCTCCACTTTTTCTATTGATTTGTTTAATTGTTCCTTCTAAAGGTTTTCCTTTTTCAATTCCTTCTAATTCAAAAATCAATAATTCTATCTTCAAACAGATAAGATTGTTCAATTAAAAAAACCATTAGGAAATTGCTCAAATAAATCTTCCAAGTTTTTTTCGTTGGATACACTCGACTAATTTGATTCCCTATTCTGTCCTCTAAGTACGCTCTACTATTTCTTCCGCTACATCCAAAAAGAATCATTAGTAATACCCCCAATAAACTAAATTTAATAATTTTCTTCACTATCATACAGAACTCCTCTCTTGTTGAGTTTGTTGCTTTAATCATATCACACTTCACAAAAAACACAATATATCATCATAAACACTTTTCAATTTCCTAAATTTAAACTCCTGTCTACTCCGTTAATAAATGGCGTATCAAAATCCAAGATTAGAATTCCTTCTATACTAGCTTTTCCTTCTTTCGAATGAAGGAATATTTGCACAATATCATCGAAGTAAAACAACACTTTAAGAGGCACAAAAATAGCTACGCGTTTTCGGATAACATAGTAGCCATTATAGCGATCAGTAATCGATGCGAATTACGGATGGTTGGAAATTCATTTCCTACCATCCGTTTGAGGCTCGATAGGATTGAGACCTTGGCTCAATCCGGTACAGCTATATTGGCTAACTCTTCTCATTTCGAATGAAGGAATATTTGTTCTAACTTCATCAAAGCAACACAACAATCTAAGCGCTAATAACACGAAAAACTCCTCAGAGGTTATAGAAAGCATTATAGGGAATCATAACCAATGTGAATTACAGTCTCTAGAAATTCATTTCGTAGAGACTGTTTGAAGCTTGGTAGGTTTGAGACCTTAGACTCAAACCGGTATCCTATAATGCTTTTCTATAACAAACTCTGAGGAGTTTGAAGTGTCTTTATTTTATTTCACCACAGTCTTAAAGTTGTTGTTGACTGTTGCTTCGATGACTGGATGTTTGCGCAAGTATTCCGCAATGAGCTCCGTCATGTCGATCTGCACCTCACGCACAATCTTCTCTGGCTTGAACATACTATAGTTTCCGCCACCAACTGCACGATATTGGTTTGTCACTACTTCTAATTCATCCGTATCTTGAACAGGTTTGCCATGGTACTCAAGACGAGTCACACGGTCGCCGAATGGTCTAGTGAAGTCTAATGTGTACTCGATTCCTTCGTACATATCGTAGTTGTAGTATTGAGGTTTTGGTTCCACATATTTAGGATTGAAGACCGCTTGTCCGTTTTCAACGATGAAATACGTCGCCACACGCTCAAGAGCCGCTTTCAAGTCCGCACCGCTCACTTTTAGAACAGCTAATGTATTTGGATAAATGTAGTTCGTAATCACGTCACGCATACGGATTTCTGAGTTAAATCCACGTCCGTCATTGTTGAATAACGCAGTTCCTGAGATATCCGCACCGCTGGCTTCCATTTGAACCTTATTGATAAATTCAATATATGGATGCTCGCTTAAACGCGCTGCATGTGGATCTTTAATCGTCATATCTCCAACAACTTTTCCAACTGGAGTATCTAACCAATCTTCCACTTCCGCTTGTAAGTCGCTAAACATTTCTAATACGGCTGGATCTGCTGGAACATCTTCTGTTGGGTGAAGTTTCGCTTCGCTTGAGATGACTGTATACTTTCCGTCTACTTTTTCCACTTCTAAGCTGATTTCACCTACATATGCACCGCGGTATCCTGGTTGAATCACTGGCACGCCATTCACTTTTTGTGCAATCACACGGTGTTGGTGTCCTGTCACTAACGCATCGATTCCTTCTACTTGCGTCGCAATCGCATACCCTTCGTTTTCTCCTGTTAACAGTTCCGTTGGGTCACCGCATGAAAGGTCGCACTCGAACCCTCCGTGGTAAGTTACAACGACAACGTCCGCCACTTTACGCATTTCTGGAACGTATTTCTTCGCTGTTTCCAACGCGCTCACGAATACTAAATCTTTTACCGTTGCAGGTTGTTCCCAGTTTGGAATATAAGGCGTTGTAATCCCTAAAACTGCGATTTTCACGCCGTCTTTCTCGAACACTTTGTAAGGTTCGCCGAACGCTGGCTTGCCATCTTTAGTTAAAATGTTTGAGCAAAGAATTGGGTGATTGTAAGACGCAATCGCTTCTCTTAAATAGTCCAACCCATAGTTAAATTCGTGGTTTCCTAGAATTCCTAAGTCATAGTTTAAGTAGTTCAATACTTTCGTTAAATCAGATGCTACTTTTGAATCTTGTTTACGAACATAGTAGCTTAATGGTGACCCTTGAATGAAGTCTCCGTTTTCGATTTGAATTACAGGACCGTTCGCTTCTTCTTTTAAGCGACGAATCACAGTCGCAGCCTTCGCCGTACTGAATCCTAAGTCCATATTTCTTTCTGTATAGTTTGTCGGTAACACGTACCCATGCATATCACTAGTTTCAATAATTTTAATTTCCATAATGCGCCTCACCTTCTACAAATTCACACACTATTGTACCATAAAAAAGCCCTATCACAAAGGAAGCTCTGTCTGCAGTATTTCTGCGATTTTATCAAATGTCTTTCCATTTCGAATCGTAATCGTCTTATAAAAAGCTTGCTTCAACAACTTCTTATGATAAGTCGTCTTCAAAAATTCTCCTTCGTCCATCTTAGCCCAAAAAACTGCATTCTTTCCGATATACACTTTTTCATTATAAAGCTCAGAGTTTTTTGCAAATTCAACGACCTCATCCGAATTTGTCCCCTGAGAATAAAACAAAATATCTTTTCTAGCAAAGTCTTCGTTCCACCACTCTGGAAGATTTGCAATTTCTTCTAAATAAGTTTCTTTTGAAAGTAACGCAAAAGGAATCGAGAACTCATAATTTTCTTCTAATACCTTTTCAACTTTCAGAACGATTTTTTCCGCACTCTCATCACTTGCAAAAAATAAGTTCCCACTATTAATGTACGAATCCACATCGCTGAACCCTTCACGCCCCAGCAATTCCTTCAATTCGCTCATCACGACCTTATTTACCACCAACATTGACGCCTCTTAATAAAAGCACATACCGCATCCGACTCACCTCTCTTGTCGCCCCATTATAGCACACCCCTCCTAAAAAGCAGACACTCCATCTCTGCACCAGTCATCCGTGAACGAGAAACACAATCTAAAGAGAGCCCCCAACTTTCCTCATCTTTGTTGTGTGGAATCCCCTCAGGAGGCTTTTAGGTGTACACCTTGTACATTTGATTGCGACAGAAACAGCGGTTTTGTTGAAAGATTAGTGAGAATATCCATTGAATGCGAATTAGAGACACTTACGAATCCATTCGTTAGTGTCTCTTTGAGGCTTCAAAGACGAGAGACCCCAGGCTCGAGTCGGTGGCTCACTAATTCTCTTTCAACATTAAAAACCGACTGTTTCTAAAGCAATCACTCCTCTCACCCAATACCCCTAAAAGCCTCCCCCGAAGGGGCAATACACGCCCAGCACTAATTATGTCCACACAAAAAGCCTGAGGAAAATTCCCCAGGCTTTCGTTGTGATTGTGTTGTGAATGAACTTATATGTGATTATTGATTCCACGCAGCATCAAATTGTGCTTTAGAATCTTTAACTAATTGATCTACATCTGCATTTTCAGTCTTGAAGATTTTTTCTAAAATCGTACGAACTTCTGAGTATGCAGGATCAGAGTTTTCAACTACAGGAATTGAGAATAAATTCTTAGTAGCATCTGCCAAGATTTTAGGAACTTTAGAACCTGAATTCTTGTATTCATCTTTTTCTAACACTGAAGCGATTGTTGGCATGTAACCAGTTTGTTGTGCCCAGTATAATTGAGATTCAGGTGTAGATAAGAATTTCAAGTATAAGAATGCTGCTGTACGTTGTTCTTCAGTTGTAGAACCTTCGAACATGTAAATATCAGTACCTTGTTGTAGGTCGTATTTTTCAGGACGAACAGCTACTCCGTATTCGAAACCAGCTTCTTTAGCACCTTTAGCTACGAATGATTCACCAGCTGTTGAACCAACATACATAGCTACTTTTTTGTTTTGGAATGGTCCTGATAAGTATTTATCTGAACCAGCAATACGGAAGTATCCGTCACGGATTCCGTCTGCGTAGTATTTAACAACTTCTTTTGAAGCATCACTTGCGAAGTCTAATTCTTTAGTGAAGTCAATGCCTTTGTTCTTCATACCAATTGCATAGTAGTTGTTTAATGAGTCGAAACCAGCACCAACAACTTCGTGGTTAGATTTTTCGTAAATTGTTTTAGCTGCTTCTTTTAATTCATCTAAAGTAGTTGGAACTTTAACACCGTATTGTTTCAATAAATCTGCATTGTAGAATAATACTTCTGTAGATTTGTTGAATGGAATACCGTATTGTACTCCGTTGATTTTAGCACCTTCCATTAATTCTGGACGGATTTCTTCACCTTTCTTGAATCCGATTGTTTCGTTTTCAATATATGATTTGAAGTCTACCAATGTACCTTGCTCAGCAGCATTGTATAACCAGTTTGGATATGCTTGAGTGATTGTTGGTAAGTCTTTTTGGTGAAGTTAAAGTTGCGTTAATTTTTTTGCTTGTAAATCTTTGTATTGAGATTGGTTTTTGTAACTCTACTTTGATATTTGGGTTAGCTTTCATGAAGTCTTCTGTTAATTTTTTTGAAGAGCTTTTTTCCTGCTGACCGTTCATAGCATGCCAGAAAGTGATTTTTAGTTTCTGATTTAACCTCTGTTACGATGTCTTTTTTAGTTTCAGCTTGTTGTGAAGAGCTGTTGTTTGATGAGTTAGCTCCACATGCTGTTAACGCCACAACTGATGCTGTTGCTAGTGTCGCTTTTACTAAAGATTTGAATTTCATTTTTCTTCTCCTTTTGTTATATAGTTTTTACAACACAATTTTTTCGCCGCGGTACGGCAATATTCTGTCACCATACGGATTCACCAGAAGTTCTGGTTTTAACGTATGAATTGGAACCAAACATTTAGGCTCAATCATCGCAATAATGCGGTCTAAGTCGTCCGGTTTTGCGTGACCTGAGCAAGCTAGGCGTACAAACTCAATATGTTTTTCCGCCAATAAATCTAGAAACGGTTGATAGTTCGGATCAAAGTCCCCCAGAGGCTGTGCATCGCTGTGGATGTATAAGCTTCCTTCTTGCAAACGTTCAAAATGGTCGACTGCTTGCCATAGGTACTTCGAAGTATCCTCTAACAACGTTTGATATGAAATTTCTAAAGTAGGATCAAGTTCGTCGAGTTTTGGAGCTCCTTCTCTATAGTAGTAATGAGCTTCTTTTTGAAATACTTCTTTAAGAAGTGCGGCCATCGTTGCTTCAAGAACAACAGTACGGCTTGTTCCTTCGACGATTTTTTCAAAACGACGCACATTCGCTGGATAGCCATTAAATGTGATTTGTCGATTTGGATTTTCTTGTTCGAGGCGAGCGATATGACGAATCACATCTTCCTCGTTTTCAGGTTTAATTTCATCTTCAACCTCTTTACGGTCCCCGAAGCTAATCGATACACCTTCCATCATTAAGATGTCCGTATATTTTGCCTTCTTACAAAACTCGATTGTATCTTCGGCGTTATGCCCGTGAAGTCGTAAATCCCCTGTATACGTAATATGATGTCCAGGTGTTTTAATGATTAAAGCAGCAGCCCCATACGCATCATGGTCGACACGCACGATTTCTACTTCGATTTCTCCAACTTTAATCACATCGCCTGCATCTAACCCTAATCATGTCTCTTGTAAATGTATCGTCTTCAAACGGCGATGGTAGTAAGAATACACCATTGCGGTTGAGCGAATTTACAATCATTTTTGTTTCCTTCAATGTATATAAAGGAATACTTGGGTCTAAATAATTCAACATTCTTGTATGGTCCAAATGCGCATGTGAGATAAAGACCGCCGTATTGGCATAGTCTTTATCTTCATCCCCTTCGTATTTGTAAGGGATACGTGCATCGTACATATTTTTTAAATGTGGAATCACTTTATGATCTGTGAGTGTTTGCACCGATTCATCGGGCAATTCTAATTCTGGTAAAAACTCAGTCCCGAAGTCAAAGAAGATATGACTATCTTTATAGGCTACTTCGATGACCGTTCCACCAATCGTTAAAATACCGCTATGAAAGGTAATCGTTGTTTTATCCTTTGATACCATTCTTCGCAACCCCTCTAATAATTTCTTTTCTGAATACAAAGTAAATTAACAGAATTGGGATAACCGTTAGAGTTGCTGCGGCCATTTGTAAGTGAACATCACTTCCGGATTCTGTCGTGAAGGCAGAAAGTCCGTTGTTTAATAGACGGAATTCTTTCGTGTTTGTAACCAATAATGGCCATAGGAATGAATTCCAGCTTTGGATGAATGTTAAAATCCCTACTGTTACCAATGCTGGTTTACACATTGGCACTAAAATGCGGCGGATGTATTCTAAATCACTCGCGCCATCAATTTTAGCGGCTTTGTAGAATGTACTTGGGATTCCTTTTAAGTATCCGTTCAAGTAGTAAATATAGAAGATACTTGTTAAGAACGGAATGATTAACGCTACATAAGTGTTTAATAACCCTAATTGAGCGATTGTTTGGTAGTTTGTAAAGATGATTGATTCGTAAGGAACCATTAATAGAGAAACTAAAATCATCATTACGATATTTTTCCCTTTGAACTGTAAGCTTGTTACGGCAAAGGCTGCTAGTAATGAAGTAATCACTGTTGCCACTGTTGTAAATAGAGACACGAATAATGTGTTTCCGAAGTAACGTAGGAATGGCGCACGGCTAAATACTTCTAAGTAGTTACTAAATTTGAATGAACTTGGGATGAATGACGGTGGAATGCTTGTCGCTTCTGCGTATGTCATTAACCCGGTCATCACCATGTAAATGAATGGGAATACTGTAATCAACGCTAAGAAAATTAAAAGCGTGACTGAAAATACGTTAAAAACTTTTTTCATCTTCTTATCCCTCCGCCTTTCTCAAGAATTTGTTTTGGAGGAATGTTGCAAAAAGAATGATTGCAAACAAGATTACAGTTGCTGCCATGGCAACCCCTGGTCTTCCTGCCACATGGAACTTGTCGTAAATATAGTACACAGCCGTTGTTGCTGAGTTTGCTGGACCAGCAGTTCCGCCAAATAATGCGTACACTTGTGTATACACTTTGAATGCCCCGATTAAGTTAACCGTTGAAAGGAAGGCAATTGTTGGAACTAATTGCGGGAATGTAATACGCCAGAAGATTTCACGATCTGTCGCGCCAAACATTTTCGCAATTTTGAAGTGCTCAGGATCAATATTACGTAATCCTGCTAAGAGGATGATGATATTGAACGCTAAACTTGTCCAAACCCCGAAGATAATCAGTGTTGGCATACTCATGTTTACGTTATCCAACCAGTTCACAGCTGGAATCCCAATCAAGCCAAGGAAGAAGTTGATGATTCCGTAGTCCCCGTTGAAGAAGTAACGGAACACAATCCCGATAGCGATTGTACTTGTAACGTAAGGCATGAAGAAGATTGTTTCGAAGAAGCTTTTACGTTTAATCTTCTCGAAAATAATCCATGCAATGATTACTGAGATTAATAACGCTACTGGCACTACTGCGAATGCATACAGTGCTGTGTTGAGTAACGCTTTATGGAATACAGGGTCCGCAATTACTTTTTGGTAGTTGTCTAAACCAGTGTATTGTAATTTTAATAGTGACCCTTTTTGGAAACTCATCCAGAACGAACGAAGTAATGGATAAATGTTAAAGAGAAGAATCACTCCTAAAGATGGGAGAAGGAATAACCAAGCTTTAGGTTGGTTCTCTGGATTATATTTTCTCATTAGTAAACACGCGCTCCATCTTTATCGAATAAGAAGATTTTGTGTTTTAGTAATGTGAATGAAAGTGTGTCTCCTTCTTCAATCTTATGTTCCACACTTACAATTGATTTCAAGAATTGTTCGCCTAATGGGAAGTGAAGAATACGTTCACGTCCGATTAACTCTACGCCGCTAACGGTTGTTGAGAAGTGCCCTTGTTCACCTTCAGTTACTGGAACTACATCTTCTGGACGCATTCCTAAGTAGTAGTGACCATCTGATAATTCTTGGCGTTTGCGGTCTTGTGATAATTCAGAAGTTGGAATGTTAAATGAAGGGTGAGTAATCACACCGTCTTTAATTTCAACTTCTGTAATGTTGATAATTGGGTTACCGATGAATTTCGCAACGAATAAGTTACTTGGTTCAAGGTATAAGTTTTGTGGGTCATCATGTTGTTGAATGTACCCTTCGTTTAAAAGAATGATTTTATCTGAGATTGATAAAGCTTCTTCTTGGTCGTGCGTTACGAAGATGGTTGTGATTCCTACTTCTTTTACAAGACGACGGATTTCTTCACGGATTTTCAAACGTAAACGAGCATCCAAGTTACTTAATGGCTCATCTAGTAAGAGCACTTCAGGTTTTTGAACAAGCGCACGAGTGATGGCCACACGTTGTTGTTGTCCCCCTGATAAAGTACCAGGTTTTTTACCTGCTAACTCTTCAATGTTTGTTAATTGCATATATTCTTCTGCAATTTTTTGAGCTTCTTCTTTAGAAATTTTGTTTTTACCAACTGTTAGTGGGAACATGATGTTCTCTAACACTGTCATATGTGGATATAACGCATAGTTTTGGAATACGAATCCGATATTACGGTCTTTAGGTTCAGTCGTAACAACTGATTGTCCTTTAAATTGGATATCTCCTCCTGTTGGTGTTAATAATCCTGCGATTAAGTTTAAAATTGTTGATTTCCCGCAACCACTAGGTCCTAGTAAACATACTAAGTCTCCTTGTTCAATTGAGAAATTTACTGACTTTAATGCTTCAAAGCCGTTATCGAATACTTTGTTTAAGTCAATAACATCGATCATGACGAATCCTCCAGTTTCTTTTACTTCAATACATTCTATTCTACCATGTTTTTTATCTTCTGAAAACTGAAAAAAACTAAAATTTATGAAAGCTTTTTATTGTAGACAGTTATCCCGTTTTTGAGCACAAAAAAAGGACGAGAAAACTCGTCCTCTTAGGATTTTTTGAACTTACACAAACCCTTTTAAAGTGCGGGTTTTTACTAAAATATTTTATGGTTTGTGAACAAAATTCATTACCGTTTAATAATGCTATAATAACTACGTGAAGTGATTTGATACACGATGAGATACACCACCACGAAGATGGCCCCAATCACGAGTGTTGCGTTTAGTGTGACGCTGCCGTTAACTCCGAAGAGTTCGATAATCTTACGATACATCTTGAAGGCAAACGCTGTATGAATAAACGCTGTAACAAGCGGTAAGAAGAATACAATCAAAACTTGACGGTTGATAGACTTCTTAATCGTCTTTTGGTCGATACCGAGTTTTTGTAGGATAACGAAACGATTACGGTCTTCGTATCCTTCAGAAATTTGTTTGTAGTAAATCACAAGCACTGCCCCGATAAAGAATGCGATAGAAAGAAGGACCCCTATAAAGAGTAAACTACCGATAAATCCGTAGAGGTCTTTAGCCGCATCCTCTCTACTACTAATCATCAGTTTGCCCTCATCGTTTGCTTCAAGTGCATTCGCGTAAGCTTGAAACTCTTCCGTTTTAGCCTGTGTATCTGTCGATGTATTCCACAATGCATAATACATACCACGACCAAGTCTAGCTTCAATCATCTTTGTTGGATCCTTTACAACAGCTACATAAATGTTATCCGCAACATATGGTAATTGTGGCAATTTCTTTAAAGTCGCCACTCTCCATCATCTCTTTCACTTGAAGCGTCCATTGTTCGTTCACACGAATAGCCGGAACAGATTTACCTTCTCCTTTAACAATTCCAAGAATGGCTTCATTGTCACTTAGTTGATAATTCGTTCCAAAGATGCGATTGTAATCATCCGCAGAAATGAAAGTAATGAACGCAGCTGGGCTATCCCCTGGAGTTACTCCTGCGATGTCCACCCCATTCTCCATAGCCTTTGCAGCACGAAGTACGCTGAGATAATTTATTTCATTCGAAACTGTTCCTTTCGATTGTGCCTTCAGTTCACTTACTTGCTGCGAAAGTTGGCTAATCGTAGAAGTATCTTCGACAAATGCTGTTGCCGAATAATCCGTTGGATAGCTTTTCTTCAACAAATCTGCTGTTCCTGTTTGCAATGCGACGGTTGTGGCCAATGTGACCAGCACCATTGTTGATAAAATACAAATACTTGCAAGTCCCGCAGCATTTTTACGCATACGAAATTTTAAATTGGAAATTGAAATAAAGTTCGTTGGTTGATAAAAGAGTTTTTTATTCTTCTGTAAGAGGGTTAATAACGCAATTGATCCTGCATCAAATAAAATATACGTTGCTAAAATCACTAAAAGAACTGCTATGAAGAAAAAGTATAATGCTGAAACCGGCGCTTCAATGGTTTGCGACATATAATACGCTCCCCCGAGAAGTCCTGCTCCAATCAGTGCGCGAAGAAGGATAAAACGTCCCTTCGTCTCTCCTTTTTTCTTCTCTGAAAGCATTTCTAACGGACGGCTCATGTACATCTTTGTCGCATTTAAGAAGAAGACAATTCCGAAAATAAACGCCATTGAAATCAGTACAAAACCAACACTACCTAGTTGAAGCGAATACTCAATCCCTATTGGAATTTGAACAAGCTTCAATAATACCGCAAACGAGAAACGATGAAACACGATTCCAAGTAGAACCCCTAGTCCCACGCTCACAATTGAAAATAGAAGCAGTTCGATAAAGCTTAACAATTGAATGTTTTTTCGATCCAGCCCCAAGATGCCATATAGACCATATTCTTTCGAACGATTTTTCGTCACGAAGGCATTTGCATAAAGAATCGTTAAGAGCGCTACGAGCTGAAGCACGATCACCCCAAAGCCCAACGTTTGTGCCATTGACGCACCTCCGCGAAGAGTCGCAAGCTCAGGCATTGCAGATAAGGCGTGCGTGATATAGAGAATCATCGTCACCATAATGGTCGTCATTGCATACGGCAAATATAACGAATGATTCTTTTTTAGATTCGATGTTGCCATCGAAAAAATGAGTTTAAACATGGATTTCACCTCTATTTGCCATCGCAGTTAATGTTTCTGAGATCAACTCGAACATTTGTTGATCGCTTCTTCCTTCACGGTACAATTGATTATAAATCAAGCCGTCCTTAATGAAAGAACCCGTTTGGCACGACTTGCAGCAACTGTACTATGCGTTACCATTAAAATCGTTTGTCCATTTTCATTGATTTTGTCGAATAAGTCTAATGTATTGCTTGCTGATTTTGAATCAAGCGCTCCTGTTGGTTCATCGGCTAAGAGTAGACTTGGGTCTGTAATCATCGCACGACCGATTGCCACACGTTGTTGTTGCCCACCTGATAGTTCATAAGGATATTTTTTCAGCAAGTCTTTAATCCCTAGCATTTGCGCAATTGGTTCTACCTTTTGCTTCATTTCTGAAATTGGACGGCGAGCCAACACGAGCGGCAACACCATATTATCATAGACCGATAAGGTTTCTAATAAGTTGAAATCTTGGAAGACAAACCCTAAGTGGTCACGGCGGAATTCTGTAAGAACTTTAGACGAGATATTTTGAATATTTTCTCCATTTAAGAAGACTGTGCCGGAAGTTGGACGGTCAAGAGTCGCTAAGATATTTAATAGCGTGGTTTTCCCTGAACCCGATTCCCCCATCACGGCTACGTATTCGCTTTCTTCAACAGAAAAGCTGATGTCTTTGAGCGCTGTTACTTCAGCAGCCCCAAAGCGCGTTTGATATTTCTTTTGTAAATGTTGTACATCTAATAATGTCATTGTTTTCACCCTTTACTTTCATTTGTTGAACTTAGTATAGCCCACTCATAAAGGGAAATCATGACACTATCCTATCATTTTATCCCCGTTTCTTACATTTTTGTCACTTTGGAAAAAACACAAAAAAGAGGCTTCGCAAGGAAACCTCTTTTGGATTTGTAGTGGATTAACGTTTAATAATACGATAGTAACTACGTGAAGTGATTTGGAACACGATGAGATACACTACCACGAAGATAGCCCCAATCACGAGTGTTGCATTTAGTGTGACGCTGCCATCAACCCCGAAGAGTTCGATAATCTTACGATACATCTTGAAGGCGAACGCGGTATGGATAAACGCTGTGACAAGCGGTAAGAAGAATACAATCAATACTTGACGGTTGATCGATTTCTTGATGGTCTTTTGATCGATACCGAGTTTTTGTAAAATCACAAAGCGGTCACGGTCTTCGTATCCTTCAGAAATTTGTTTGTAGTAAATGACAAGTACTGCGCCGATAAAGAACGCGATAGAAAGTAGTGCACCTACTAAGAGCAAGCTTCCCATAAAGGCATATAACGTTTTGGCCTCTTCGTGCTTACTATGCAATGCTAACTTTTCTGTCTTATATTGACTCAATACATTCTTATACGCTGCCCATTCAGCATCCCGTGATGCAAACGGCGTCGTTGTATTCCAAGTAAAGTAATACATGGCTTGACCCGCTGCTGGATTCATAAATTGCATTGGGTCTTTTACAATCCCCACGTACTGATTATCCGCCACATATGGTAATTGCGGCATCACTTTCGCGTATGGAGTCGCATCAATCATTTCTTTGACTTTAATCGTTGCATTATAAACAACCGAATACGTCTTCACTTCTGAAATTTGTTTAACGTCACCTTTAATATGGCCGATAATCATTTCTTTATCGCCAACCGTGTAGTTCGTTCCAAACATTTGATTATATTGATCCACAGAAACAATGGTGAACATCGCTGCAGGACTATCTCCTGCATTCACATTCGCAAAGTCAAACCCATTCTCCATACGTTGTCCAAAGCGAATCACATTTAAGAATGTCTTCTCATCTTTCACTTCGCCTTTCGTTTGTTCCTTAATCTTTTGTACGATAGGAGGATATTGATTCATTTCATTTTCTACTATAAAGTACGCTACTGCAGAGTAGTCGGTTGGGTAATTCCGATCAAGCGTTGCCGTTGTTCCTCGTTGTAGCGCTACGGTTGTCGCCATTGTAACAAGTACCATTGTAGAAAGGATACACACGCTGGCAAGTCCGGCAGCATTTTTACGCATACGGAATTGTAAGTTTGAAATCGAAATAAAGTTTGTTGGTTGATAGAATAACTTCTTATTTTTTTGTAAGATGGATAGAAGCGCAATCGAACCAGCATCAAATAAAATGTAAGTCGCAATGACTACTAGTAATACTGCTAAGAAGAAGTATAAGAGAGCTTTAACAGGCGACTCGATGGATTGTGACATGTAGTATGCACTACCAAGAATCCCTAGACCGATGATGGCACGAACTGTAACAGCGCGGCCTTTCTTCTCCCCTTTTTTCTTCTCTTTTAATAATTCAAGCGGACGGCTCATGTAAATCTTCGTTGCGTTAATAAAGAACACAAGAACGAAAATAGCAACCATCGTTAACAGAACAGCAATAATACTTCCGAATTGGAATGAATAGTGAATACCGACATCGTATTGAATGAGTTTCAATAGAATCGCAAAGGATGCCGCATGGAAAATCACACCGAGGATTAACCCTGCACCAATGCTTAAAACGGCAAAGATAAATAACTCAATAAAGCTGAGCAATTGAATATTCTTACGGTCAAGACCGAGAATACCGTATAAACCGAATTCTTTCGCACGGTTTTTCATCACGAAGGCATTCGCGTAAAGAACGACCACAAGTGAGACGACTTGAACGATCACGAATCCGAAGCTAAGTGTTTTGGCCATTGCTGACCCACCTTCTAGATGAGCGAACTCCGGCGTTGCAGCAAGTGCGTTCGTTACATACAGAACCACTGTCACCATCACAGTTGCGAGCGCAAATGGTCCATAGAGCGCACGGTTCTTACGTAAGTTCGTAATCGCCATGGAACGCAGTAGATTAAACATGTTCCTCACCTCTGTTTGCCATCGCCGTTAATGTTTCTGAGATTAATTCAAACATTTGTTGGTCGCTTCTTCCTTCACGGTACAATTGGTTGTAAATTAAACCGTCTTTAATGAAAAGAACGCGTTTGGCACGACTTGCGGCAACTGTACTGTGTGTTACCATTAAAATCGTTTGTCCATTTTGATTAATTTTATCGAACAAGTCTAATGTGTTACTTGCTGATTTTGAGTCCAATGCCCCTGTTGGTTCATCGGCTAAGAGTAAGCTTGGGTCTGTAATCATCGCCCGGCCGATTGCCACACGTTGTTGTTGACCTCCAGATAATTCATATGGATATTTCTTCAATAAGTCCTCAATGCCTAACATTTCAGCGATTGGTTGAACTTTCTTTTCCATTTCGTCGATTGGACGGCGTGCTAACACAAGTGGCAATACCATATTGTCATACACGGATAATGTTTCTAATAGGTTGAAATCTTGGAATACGAATCCTAAGTGGTCACGACGGAATTCCGTTAATACTTTATCAGAAATCTTTTGAATATCTTCTCCGTTTAGAAGCACGGTTCCATCTGTTGGACGGTCTAGTGTCGCTAAAATATTTAATAGCGTTGTTTTACCAGAACCAGATTCCCCCATGACTGCCACATATTCGCCTTCTTCTACTGAGAAGTTAATATCTTTAACGCAGTCACTTCAGTGGCTCCAAAACGTGTTTGATAAACTTTTTGTACGTGTTGTACATCTAATAATGTCATTGTTGTCACCCTTCATTTGTTAATAGATATCCATAGTATACCTTAAACGATTATAAAATACATCGTATTCTATAATCTTGCCAATCTAGGAACTTTTTGAGAAAAAAACTGTTCGAACGACTCATTCGGAAGTGCTTTTGGCCAAAATCCGAACAATGTATCGTTTTATATCTGATTTAAGTTATAAAAATCATGAATAACGAACTATAAATAAAAATTATAATAAAAAGTATGTTTTTAAGATTGACTTTTCACAAACTATCCAGTATCCTATCTATATAACATATTGAAACGCAATGAAAAGAAGAGTAAAAAATTAACCTTTATAGAGAGCTTACGGACGGTGCAAGTAAGCAAGTCGTTATTTTTGAACATGATCTTTGAGCAGATTGTCCGAACACTTAAGACAATCCGGGTACTCCCGTTATCATTGACCCGTAACTACTACGGGAAGGTCTTCCCTTGAAGACGAACAAAGGTGGTACCACGACTGCAACTCGTCCTTTTAGCAAGTGCTAGAAGTGCGGGCTTTTTTATTTTCGTTTCATTAAAACTAACTTAGGAGGTAATCACATGGCTGAAGTAGAAAGCTTTACACTAGACCACAATAAGGTCATTGCACCTTACGTTCGCTTAATCGCAAACGAACACGGTAAGAAAGGAGACGTTATCTCTAACTTTGACATCCGCTTCTTACAACCAAATAAACAAGAAATGCCAACAGGTGTCGTTCATACATTCGAGCACCTATTAGCGGACTTATTACGTGACCGCTTGGAAGGAATCATCGATATCTCTCCATTTGGATGCCGTACTGGTTTCCATTTAATCCTTTGGGAAGAACGTTCTCCTGAAGATATTGCACGCGCATTAAAATCAACGTTAGAAGAAATCGTCGATAAAATTCAATTCGAAGATATCCAAGGCGTCTCTGCCGTACAATGCGGAAACTACCGTGACCATTCATTATTTGGCGCGAAAGAATACGCCAAACAAGTCTTAGAACAAGGCATCAGCATTGATCCATTCGTTCGCAAAGTCATTTAATCAATTGTCATTCAGTAAGAAACATTAGACACCTAGACTGGAGGAACCCCCTATATGAAATTAAACTATCGCTAAATCACTAATCGCCCTTTCTGCTGCATTCGTCTTGGGCGCTTGCGGTAACAACGCTTCAAGTTCACAAAGCTCACAAACTTCTCAAGCAGGTTCTAATTCAGAACTTAAAACAGTCAAAATCGCTTCTGTCGGCTCTGATGCAGACATCTGGAGACACATTGCTGAGTCTGAACAAGCGAAAAAAGCAGGCCTAAAAATCGAAGTACAAGAAATTAACGGCGGTGTGCCATTAAACGAAAGTGTGGCAGACGGAACTGTGGATGCTAACGCCTTCCAATCAATCGGCTACTTAAAAGGATTTAACGAAGCCAACGCAAACAAACTCGTTCCAGTTGGTACTACGTATATTGAACCAATGGGGCTTTACTCTAAAAAGGTAAAATCACTAGGAGACCTACCAAATGGTGCGAAAGTAGCTTTACCAGATAACCCATATAACACTACTCGTGCACTACGCTTATTAGAAAGCGCTGGTTTAATCAAATTACCAAGCGACTTCAAAGACGGCACTGGCACTCCTAGCGACATCGTAGAAAACAAGAAAAACCTTGAATTCCTACTGATCGATGACACTACAAGCGTACGTGTGTTAGACGACACTGATTTAATCGCTATCGGAAACACAATCGCCCTTGAAGGTGGTTTAAACGTATTAAAAGACTCTCTTTTCTATGAAAAAGCAGACAAATCTACGATCACAAGTATCAACGTGATTGCCGTGAAAGCAGAAAATGCCGATAAAGAAGAATACAAAAAATTAGTGGACCTCTATCACGACCCAGAAATCCAAAAATTCATTTCTGACAAGTTCGCAGGAACAAAAGTGGAAGTGAAGAAACCTATCTCTGAAGTGTGGGGTAAATAATCCATGAAGATTGCTATCGTTGCAGCGATGAAAGAAGAGTTGCATCCGTTCGAAGAGCATTTCGCACCCGGAAAAGTGGTCTTTGAAAAAGGCCCTATCCGACTCCTAGAAGTACACGAGAATTTATATCTTGTACAGTCAGGTATCGGAAAAGCCAATGCCGCTGCCGCTGCAGCATGGTTATGCGACAAAATTCATCCTGACATCATTATTAATACCGGGACAACAGGAAGCTTTAATCCTGAGTTTGACTTGGCCGATGTCATTGTTTCTACAAAATTCGCCTATAGCGACGTGGATGCGACTGGTTTCGACTACGCCTGGGGACAAGTGCCTCAGATGCCAGCCGACTACCCTGTAGATGCTTATTTACACGGAAAAATTGTCGAACTTCTGCGCGAAAAAGTAAGTGGATTTAACATCCAAACTGGCTTTATCGCAACAAGTGACTCATTTATGAGTTCGGTAGACGCCGTAACTACGATTCGCGAAAAATTACCAGACATCGTCGCAAGCGATATGGAAGCTGCTCCCATTGCACAAGTGGCTAGCTTCTATGACATTCCCGTACTAAACGTACGTGGCGTGAGCGACCATGTAGGTGGAGATGCCCCTGATACTTTCGAGGAAACACTCGAAAAAGCATCTCAAAACGCATTCGAAGCAGTGCGTATTATCGTTGAACATTTCCTATAAATCTTCCTAGATTTACGCAACCGCTAAACGCAAAAAGGAGCGCAGGCTATACTCGCCTCGCTCCTTTTTGTGTGTTCTTTGTCTTACGGTTTGTTGACGCAAAAGAGATATTTACGTAAAAGAACAATGAAAAAGAATCAGTGGTTTGAAAGAGTGCGAGGCCCTTACCGGTGTCCCACTATGACTCTTTCAATAACAAACTGATTCTTTTTTGTTCTTATTTTATGCTCTCTACTATTTTACTTTTAGAATATCTTCTTTTGCATGAATCAATTCTGTAATCAACTTACAATAAGGAGTTGGAATACCGTACTCTTCCCCTTTTCTTGCAATAAATCCATTCAAGAAGTCCACTTCAGTAAAGCGGTGGTTTTGGATTAAATCTTGGTGCATTGAAGGATAGTGTCCACGAACTTTATTAGAAGCATTGTACACATACTCTTTCATTGCCACTGAATCTAGATGCACGCCTTCTTTTTCCGCAACGGCTACAAACTCACTAATCACTTGCGTAATAATCGCTTCTGCCGTCGATGTATCGAATACTTCCCCGATATTTGCATCTAAGATTGCACATGTTGCGTTCATCGTACCGTTCACGCACGCCTTACGCCATGTTGAGAAATGAACGTCTTCGCTGTAGCTTGCGTTCAAGCCCGCTTTATCCATGACTTCTACTAATTCTTTAGCAATCGCTACGCCACTTGGGTCTGCCGCTTGCATTTCTACCGTACCAGTTCCGCCAACACGCGCTACCCCTGGCTCGATAAGTCCAGCCGTCCAAATCGTTACCCCCATAATAATGTTTTTACGAGGAACATATTTCGCCATTGTGTCTTCATGTCCTAAGCCGTTTAACAGGCAAAGCACTTTCGTATCTTCGTGGATAATTGGTTTAATCTTCTCTAACATTTCGCCTAATTTCATAGACTTGGTAAATGCAATTACCACATCTACTTCTTCTGTTGCTTCTTCTGGGCGAATAATTTTGATACCAATCGTATCTGTTTGGTCACCATCAACGACTTTCAATCCATTCTTTTGGATGGCTTCGATATGCGCTGGCCATTCGTCGATTAGCGTCACCTCTTGCCCTGTTTTTGTTAACATGTACCCGAAACGGCACCCCATTGCTCCTGCTCCTGCAATTGCGATTTTCATATTGACTCTCCTTTTCATTAGACCGTTAATTTATAATCTTCTGGTTGAATCCATTTTAACACTTTTTCAAATAAATGAACGAATACGATGTTTAATGCGATTGGCGCAACGACGAAAATAAGCGTCACAATAATGATATTCATCACACTCCATCCACCCTCTGCTAAGTTCAATGCATTGATTGGCCCTACTAATCCACTGAATCCGAACCCTGCACTTTGAGGAGTTCCTTGGATGTTCAATAAAGCTGCTAATACGCCAAGTAATGCAGAGGTACACATCATTGGCAATAAGATTTTTGGTTTTGCTAAGACATTTGCCATGGACATTTTTGGAGAACCAATGAAATGCGCAATGGCAGTTCCTTTTGGATTCACTTTCCATCCAGCAATCGCAAGACCGAACCCAGCCGCACAGATTCCAAGGTTGGCTGCCCCTGAACCGACACCGCTTAGGCTAATCGCAACGGCAATCCCTACCGTTGTAAACGGTGAAACGATTAACATACAGAAAATAACGGCTAATAATAAACACATGATTACTGGTTGTAATGTTAATAACGTTCCGATTCCTTGTCCTAATAACGTTGTTAAAGTTTTGATATACGGTAACGCAAGACGTCCCGACCCACCAACAACGACTAATAACACTGTTGGAATAACGATAATAGAGTATGCTTTTGCTTTATTCCCAATCCATAAAATAACAGCTGCTCCTAATGCTGCAGTAAGTCCCATCGTAATGATGTCCCCTGTACCATTAAAAACAATCCCTTTCACATCAGGATTGAAAGTAGCTACTCCGCCAGCAAATAAAACTGCTAGTGCAAGTGCTCCTGTTTGAATTGGAGTAAATTTGAAGAATTGGCCGACCATCAATCCGATAATTGCCCCCATTAATGTATTGGACACTTGTGTTGCTTGGATGATCAATTGGCCTTGTGGAAATACTGGTAATAATGCCTTCACTAATTCACCAAGTAATGCTCCAGGGATAAGTGTAACGACCACGCCTAATGCAAGTGCGTTAAGGACGTTCATCGTGAACTCTTTCCCGCTGTATTTCTTTTGTTCCATAAACCTTCCACCTTTCATAAGATTGGCTTTATTATAGCATACCCATCAGCTAGTATTGTGATATTTTCTTGTAAAATCATATAAAAAGACCGTAGGTCGTTACATTTTTTTCTGTAAAAAAAATAAAGTTAGTATTTATAAAAGAAGATTTCGATTACTACGAATCATTACGGATGTTTTCCATAATCGCTGTAGTAGGGGTACCGGTTCGAGCCTTAGGGTCTCTCACCTTCAAAGCCTCAAAAAGGGAGTAAGGAATAAATTCCTAACTCCCTTTAGTTCGCATTTGATACGATTCCCCACCACTGCGATTATAGGATCCGTAAGATTCTTCGTAATCTCTGCTTAGTGAATTTATATTTGCAGAACGCTTACGGTCTTTTATCTTGGTGCTTCTGAAAATATCACTGTGCTGCGAAGTCTGCTAAGCCAAGCTTATAAAAGCTTCGTTATGGTGGGATGAGTTCCAAGGAGTGTGCGCTTCCTACCCCCCTGCTGATTAGGTGGGGTTACACTTAGGAACTTTGCGTTGGTGAAATTATCATATATGGTAATTTGAAGTGCACCCCAAAAGTTAGACAGAAAATCTAACTTTTGGGGTGCTTTTTTATGAAATTAACTTATGAGGATAAAGTTCAAATTTATGAACTCAGAAAACAAGGAGTTAGCTACGCACGACTTGCAGATACGTTCGGTATAAATGCGAGAAATCTTGTCTATATGATTAAATTGATTGATCGTTATGGTTTAGAGATAGTAAAAAAAGGGAAGAATATTTATTATCCTCCAGAAATAAAACAAGAAATGATTGATAAAGTCTTACATAAAGGTTTGAGTATAGAAAGAGTTTCTCTTGAATACGGTCTTCCAGGTCCTGCGATGCTTTATAACTGGCTCGCACAATACAAGAAAAATAAGTATACTATTGTTGAGAAAACAAGAGGGAGACTACTTAATATAGGCCGTAAGCCAAAGAAAAAATCAGAAGAGATGACAGAACTAGAACGCCTTCAGGCTGAAAATGAGTATTTAAGAGCGGAGAATGCCATTCTAAAAAAGTTGAGAGAACTCCTCTTGAAGGAGGAAAAAGAGAAAGAAGAAAGACACAGATTGTCAGAGAGTTAGTGCCAGAGTTTCCTTTAGATATTCTTCTAAAGATTATTAAACTTGCTCGTTCAACTTACTACTATCACTTAAAGCAGCTAAACCTAGAAGATAAGAATCAGGCCGTAAAAAACGAAATAGAAACTATTTATAACGAGCATAAAGGAAATTATGGCTATCGTCGTATTACTCTTGAACTTAGAAACCGTGGTTTCATCGTAAACCATAAAAAGGTACAACGCCTGATGAAAATGTTAGGTCTAAGGGCTCGTATTCGCAGAAAACGTAAGTACTCTTCTTATCATGGAACCGTTGGAAAGAGAGTTGGAAACATTATTCAACGCCAATTTGAAGCTTCAAAACCGATGGAAAAGTGCTATACAGACATTACGGAATTTTCTATCCCATCATGTAACCAAAAACTATATTTATCACCAATTTTAGATGGTTATAACAGCGAAATTATAGCTTATTCCCTTTCGTCTTCACCAAATTTAGACCAATTAAAAGATATGTTAAAACAAGCTTTTAGAGATGAACAATATGAGAGTACTATTCTCCACAGTGATCAGGGATGGCAATACCAGCATGAGTTTTATCATAGTTTTTTAGAAGATAAGGGCATTCAGCCATCTATGTCCCGCAAGGGTAATAGTACTGACAATGGCATGATGGAATCGTTCTTTGGCATTCTTAAATCAGAGATGTTTTATGGCTATGAGCAGACATTTAAGTCTATAAAGGAACTTGAGAGGGCAATCGTCGACTATATTGATTATTACAACAACAAACGAATCAAAGTAAAATTAAAAGGACTTAGTCCTGTGCAATACAGAACTAAATCCTTTGCTTAAATTAATTGTCTAACTTTTTGGGGTCAGTACAAATTATCATATATGATAATTTTCAGAATTTGGGCAAAAGAAAAAGGCCGGACAAATTGTCCAGCCATGGATTCTGTAGAATTATAATCCTGGTGCTTCGTTGATTGTTGCTGTAAGCATCCAAACTAATTTTTCTAATGCGCCTTTTGCACCGATGAAGATATCTTGTGTTACATCGTCGCCTTCTTCACCTGTTACGTCGATACCTTTTTGGTAAAGGTCGATTAAGTAACGGTAACCTACTAATAAATGACGGATGCGGTCTTCCATACTGTCGCTGTAGTTTCCTTTGGCATCGGCAATCTTAGTGTTATCGGCAAATTCACGTAAAGTTGAATAAGGAGCTCCACCTAATGTGATTAAACGTTCTGAAACTTCATCTAATTGAGCGTCTAATAATTCCATGTGTTGATCCATTAATGGATGCATTGTTATGAATGTTGCACCGCGCATGTACCAGTGAGCTTGGTGTACGATTACTGATTGTTGGCTTAAATCAGCCACTAATTGATTTAATACTTGTTTTGTTTGTTCTTTTGACATATTTATTACCTCCTGTTTCTAATTTAGAATTATTCTAAACTATGAATATAGTATACTCCCGTTTTGGAACGTTGTCAATAGAAATACATGAAAAAGTACAGGAAATTTTCCCTGCACTTTCATCATTATTTTTTCGCTAAATCAGTGATGTAGTCGAAGAAGGCATCGCGGTCGACGTGGTAGACAAGGTCGACTGGGCGGCCATTTTCGGCTTTGACGGTACGGCCACGGCTTGCACCAGCCACGAATACGTCACTGTTTACCACTGAACGTTTCACAAGGTCTTCTTTTCCAAATGATGCTGTTGTTAATACGTCCCATAGGAAATAAGTGGAGTTCGTTACGTAGTGAGTGAGCGGCGGAACGATGGCGTAACATTGACCTAAGAAGTCAACGCCTTCGATAGCACGTTCTTTTGCCCAACGGTCGCGGACATCTAGCGATAATGGCACCATGTTTGTACTTTCAAGCGCTACTAATTCAATTTGGATGCCTGATTCCCAAACGCGTTTTGCCGCAAATGGATCCCAGTACACGTTCCACTCTGCAGTTCCGTCGTGTTCAGGGTCTTCCACGTTCCCCATATCAAGGAATGTTCCACCCATCCAGTACAGTTTACCGATGTTTTCTTCGATAGTTGGGTCTTGGTCTAATGCACGTGCTAAGTCTGTTAATGGTCCTACGAATACAAGGTCCACTTTCTCATCCGATTCTTTTAAGGCACGGATTAAATCTTCGTGCGCTTTTAATGGGGAGTCTTGCAAGGTAATTGGTTTATGTTCGTTTAAGATTGGAAGTGCGTCCACTGTGAAGGCATGCATTCTCCACTCTTTCGGGAATGGGTTCACAGGGCGTGAGTCTGAAGAAGCGACTTTCAATTGTTTGTCCTTTTCAGAACCGAACTTATGAATAATCTTCTTGCTGGCTTCCACCGCTGGTACTAAATAGCAGTCCGCTTCGATAACGCCGACCCCTACTAATTCCACGTCTTCCATTTTTAATAGTAAATATAATGATACTAAATCATCTACGCCACCATCGTGGTTTAAATAAACTTTACGCATTTATGAGTTGCTCTCCTTTAAAATGGTTTTCTTGCACGCTTTATTATACCTAAAAACGAACGATAAATAAACTATTTAACATAATGTTTGGGTTTATTTTTTAGTGCATTCGATAGCAGTTTATGGTACACTATTTCTAATCATTTTTTAATGTTAGGCTGTGACTCAATGAAAAAGAAATTATTAGATACTATCATTATAGGATTTGCCCTGTTCGCCATCTTCTTCGGTGCCGGAAACTTAATCTTCCCACCTTACCTTGGCGTAACAGCTGGAGAAAACTGGGGAATAGCGACCCTTGCCTTCCTCATTAGCGACCCCCTATTATCGATTATTGCCGTGATGGTTGTGGCAGCTCTTGGCGGAAGTGCGCTGAACGTCGGGCGTAGAGTTCACCCACTTTTTGCGAGCGCCCTTGCTGCAATCTGCGTACTTTTAATCGGACCGATTTCGCGGTTCCACGTACTGGAGCATCCACTCACGAAATCTTCGTACAATCGTATTTCCCAAGCGCCCCACAATGGATCACTTCGCTCGTATTCTTCGGCATTGTCCTTTGGATTACGTATAAGGAAAACTCCGTCATGGATGCCATCGGAAAATACTTAACACCGATTCTCCTCATCATCCTCTTCTTGATTTTTGTTGGAGCCGTTCTTCAGCCAAATGCGAGCTTTGCTGCAACGGACGGAACTGGACTTTTCGCACAAGGATTTAAAGAAGGCTATCAAACCATGGACGTCCTCGGAGCGCCCCTCTTAGCCGGAGTGGTCATGAAAGATATTACGCGCCGTGGGTATTTAAACAAAAAAGACCAATTCAGAATGATGTTCGGCGTTGGAATCGTGGCGTTCATCTTACTCGCATTAGTGTACTCAACACTAGCATACAGTGGAGCCAGCATGAGCACTGTCATCGATTCAACTGCGCAACGTGCCGCAATGCTGACAACCATCGTGAAGAACTTACTCGGATCATGGGGACAACTTGCGATGGGACTAGCTGTCTGCTTCGCCTGCCTCACAACTGCGATTGGACTGACAACCACTTGCGGTCAGTATTTCGAAGAAGTGTCTAAAGGAAAAATCTCCTACAAGAAAACGATTCTTGTCACTGTGGCAGTAGAATTCATCATCTCACTTGTCGGGGTGGATTCACTCATCAACTTAGCCGTTCCAGTGTTGACATTTATCTTCCCGATTATGATTGCACTCATTCTCTTCTCTGCCTTCGACCAATACATCCCATACGATTGGACGTATCTTGGAGCAGTAGTTGGAGCCGGAATCGTCGGCCTCGTACAAGGAATCAACACCCTCTCACAACTTTTAGGTGGAAAACTACTAGGAGACGCAGTCAAATTAATTGGCACCTTCCCACTAGCCACATATGGCCTAGAGTGGATTGTCCCAACCTTTGTCGGCGCCCTTATCTTTACAATTCTAGCCGCCATCCTAAAACCAAAACAACTTGAATTTGATTAAAAAACGGAGCCTCTCAGCTCCGTTTTTTTTACTATTTGTATAGAATTTTCAAAAAAATAATGCTCCCACTACAAACTGTAGTATTTTTTTCATAAAAAAAGTTTATAATAGTTTCTATGAAGATTATTAAATGACTAAAGGAACTAGGAAAAAAATATTATTAACGCATTTTTTTGAGACTGGCTTTTTAAATTTCCAAATCAATCGCTTTTTTTCGTTTCCTGAGATTGCAACTGAGGCATGTATCGCAAGATAAACAATTTATAAAAAAAGCATTTTAATAACCCAGAAGAATTAAAATCATATCATTTAACATTACCTAAAGAAATGTTAAATGATATATTTATGACCATGATTTTTAGCAACTATACAAGAACTACTATCTACATATTTTGAATTTTATCTAATATTCTTTCAAAAAAATCCCCCTAAAGGAGAGGTATCTAAAATGTTCATTCAATATCTTATTAATCAATCTAAAAAAACCTAGTGGTATTGTAGGCCAGGTGATTGCGAAAAATTTGGACTTCCTATTTTTAAAAAAAGCTTAGCCTTTTGGACAATAAAACAAACTACAATTATAGATAATAGTCGAGTTTTTAGAAATCGGCTATGGAGGTGGCAGCACCATCAAAAAAATCTCCTTGCTTTTGAATAAGCATCTTGAAATTCATGGCATTGACATTTCTAAGGAATCTTATCAAGTTGCAAAACGAATTAATTCAGATGCTATACAAAATGGTGATGTTCATCTTAGGATTGGAAATGTAGACGCGCTACCTTATCAAAATGACTACTTTGACCTTGTATTTGCCATTCAAACACATATTTTCTGGGATGATTTAAAAAAAGGCTTTCTGGAGATCTATCGGGTCATGTCTAGCCACTCCACTTTAATTATTGCTTGCGAAAAAGAAAAAATAAATTATCATATGCCAGAATATACTGCAACTCATGCGTTGGATAATATTTTAAAAAATGTTGGCTTTGCAAAAAAATTGAAGTGAGGCAGAATCAAAATTGGGTTTTTATACATTGTGTATAAAGCCATCAGCGTTGATGCTGATTAATTTATAGTTATTTAATAGAGTTATTTTCTTCCATTTGTCAAGTCTATCAAGGCTTTAAGTAAAGAAAGAGATAAGACAGTAGCTATTCTGGCTCTCTGTCAACTGTAGCGGGTGACGAAAAGCTAACATCTAGATAGGTACTGATAGGGAGCCCACTGAGAAAGTCATCAATCGATGGCTTCTTTTATTATACTAAACTCGAGGTGATTATACGCTTGATAATCTGTCAGCTTGATTGGGATATGGGAATTATCATACGCAACACCTTCAAGTCTGTGGAAGCTTTGCGGTGACGAACGGAATCCACAGCCGCCCCTCTCTTTAAAAAGGACGGTTTGTATATCGTTGCCTTGCAGTATATGCGAACCCTGCTCCAAATGCAGAACCCCAAGTCTGGGGCACAAAAAGAAGCAAAGAAAAAAATCCTACAGCTTTCCTCTTAAAAAGGATGGATTGTATATGTCAACTTGATTGGGATATGGGAATTATCTTATGCAGCACTCAGTCTGTGGAGCTTTGCGGTGACGAACGGAAAAACTTGCGGATCAATCATAGTAGTTGTGCGGAAAAGCAACCAATGCGAAATAGAGCCACAAGGCAATTGATTGCCCTGTGGCTCTTTGAGGCTTGGTAGGATTGAGACCTAGGCTCAATCCGGTGCCCGACTAACTACTATGATTGAAATATCCGCAAGGATTTTTGACGTTCGTCACAAAAGCAAAGCTTCCCTAGTCCACAGACTTGAGGGCTTCTAGCATATCGATGCGTTGGAGGAGATGGTTCACCATATACCCTAGCGCAACCAAGATGACAATCACAATCACACATGGCAACACATATACAAACCATCCGACAGCGGGATTGAACATGACAAACCCCGGTGCCACCGTCTCAATAATCACCCTATGCAGCACTCGCCCAAATAAAATCCCGACACCCATCCCGATAACCGATAATAAATCGTTTCGCGATAAATATACATCGTCACTTCTTTATTTAAAAACCCGAGCACCTTAATCGTCGAGAGCTCACGGATTCGTTCCGCAACGTTAATGTTTGTTAAGTTATATAGGATAACGACTGCTAGTAAAATCGATACGGCCGTTAAAATCATCATGACACGACTCAATGAAGAGACAATCGTATCGATACGGCTCACCATGGACGTGTTTTGCACGACAGCTTTCACACCGCCTAGGGCCATTAAGTCCGCAGCTGCTTTTTGTACGCTAGCAGCATCTTTGTCTTTAAACTGTACAAAAATCGCGTTGTCTTGTGGCACTGCTCCATAAGCCTTGGCGTACACTTCTGGCGTCATTACGACGAAGTGACCAGCGTACATTTCCACGACACCACCGACCGTTAACGTCACATCCACACCGTCCTTATTCGGAAGCGTAAAGGTGTCACCTGCTTTCACGTTTAAGAGTTTGGCTAATTTCTCGGAAATCAACACGCCCTCTGCAGGAAGCGTCACGGCTTTCTTCGATTTCGCATCATTCAAATGAAGGTACGGAGAAAGGCTGGCTTCTTTGCCAACGAGCACCGTCACCGACTGCTCATCATCCACACCTGGCACTTCACGCGTCACCGATTCACTATAGATGTCGCTATAAGAAGTGACACTTGAAGAGCTTAAATAGTTGTGTAACGCCGCTTCTTCTGAGGCCGTTAACACCGTGTCTTTTGAAACAATCGCATCATACGTAATAATTTCCTTGAACTGACGATCGGCAATCCCATCGAGAGACCCGAGAATTCCACGCCCTGCAAAGAGAAGCGCCACGCTCCCAGCCACCCCGAAAATCGTCATGAGCATGCGTTGTTTGTAACGGAAAATATTCCGCGCCGTAACCTTATGCGTGAAGCTGAGACGATTCCAGATGAACGGAATGCGCTCAAGGAGAATCTTCGCACCAGCCACGGGAGCTTTCGGTAAGAGAAGTGCCGAAGCTTGCTCATGAAGTTCGCGACGAGCAATCCATAATGGAGGCACCACGCTACAGATGAGCGAGCAAAGAATCGCAATCACGGCGATGAGTGGATGGAAATTCAACTGGATACTTGGCAATACCGTATCCTTCATCAAGGTCGCACCCAACGCACTTGGCAAAGCGTACGTTCCTAGTAAGATTCCAAGGACGGTCCCACTAACCCCTGCAGTAAAACCATACACGGCAAATTTCTTCAACACGTCTTTTGTTTCATAGCCGAGCGCCTTCAACACCCCAGCATTGATCCGTTCTTCATTCACAAAACGTGTCATCGTCGTTACCGTCACAAGTGCGGCCACGGCATAGAGCACAATCGGGAAGAGGTTCCCAACTGACGTAATCCCTTCAGCCGTCGTCTTCATATTGAAGAACCCTTCACTTCCAAGCATCGTCGAACGCGTGTAGACAGAATACTTCGGCTTCGTGAGTTTTGAGACGTCCACTTCCGCCTTTTCGAGTTCAGTTTCAGCCTTCTGAATATCCTTATCGGCTGTTTCTTTCTTCTCGTTATAAGTGTCTTCGCTTTCTTTTAGCTGCGTTTTGGCATCCGCGAGTTTAGCTTCGCCGTCCGCCAATGTTTTCTTGGCTTCAGCTAGTTTGGCCTTTCCTTCTGCAACCATTCCGGCGTTCGCTTCAAAGGTCGCCACTCCTTCGCGGTATCGGTCAAGGCCATCCACGTACTGACTATAGCTATCGTAATACTTCACTAAGCCTTGTTTGTAAGCTTCTTGCCCTTCGCGTAATTGTTGCTTCTTCGATGCGAGCTCTGCTTCAGCATTTGAAATCGCCGTTTGCCCCGCTGTAAGTTCTTGTTCTTTTTGAGCGAGCACTTGTTCTTTGGCGATAAGCGCCTGTTCTGTTTGAGTAAGCTGGGCTTCTCCTTGCGTTAAAGCCGTCTCCATCGCTTGAAGGCTTTCTTCGGTAATGCCTTTTGCCGCAGCTGCAGCAGGGTCACTGGCTAGTAGTGCCTTCCCTTGCGCTAAGGCTATCTTTTTAGTTTCGAGGTCTGCCTTCCCTGTTTCTAGTTGCGCTTTGGCCTGCGCTAATTGCGTCTTACCGACTTCAAGTTGTTCCTGAGCGCTTACGAGTTCCTCTTTCTTTGCAGCAAGTTGCTCTTCCGCTTGGGTTAATTTGGTACTGGCATCTGCTAACTGTTCTTTCTTTTCGGCTAAAGTCGCCACGGCTTGTTCGATTTGTACGCGAGCACTCTCGAGTTGCGCGCGACTTGCCTCCAACTGATTCCACGCCTCATTAAGCTTTTCATCTCCTGAGGCAAGTGTTGCTTCGTTGCTGCGGACTTCTTCTTGCCCGTCAGCAAGCGACTTTTCGTTCTTTTCGATTTCGCTCTTGCCGTCTGCCAATTTCTTCTCGGCATCTGAGAGTTGCGCTTTGGCATCGGTAATCTTTTCTTTTCCTTCTGAAATCTTCTCGTCGGCCTTCGTCTTCAACGTGTCTAAGCGCGTCGTTCCATTGTCGGCCAACTTTTCTTCAAGCGCCTGTTGCAACTCCGTCACCTTGTCTGCGTACTCACGGCTTGTTGTTTTCCATTTACGCAAATCCGGATAACGAAGTCGCGCAATCGTATAAACTTCAGAATCGAACGCGTCTTTTGGCACGACGGCAAATCCACTAAGGTCCCCGCTTCCCGCACTCGACACCCCTTTAATCGTCTTAGACAGGAGCTCGCTGGAGTTCACAAACCCCGTAATGGTAAATTCATGTCCCTTCAGTAAAGTGTTACTTCCGGATTCATTCAATCGAATGGTATCGCCAATCTTGTACTGATCGGCCATCGCCCCGTCAAGCGCCACTTCATTTGGTTTTGTAGGAAACGCGCCACTCACCAACTCGAATGTCGAAATATCGGTCGTCTGTGAGAACACACGAATCGCACTAGGCGTTTCGCTAATCACCGTATCGACAAAATAGCCAAACTCCACATCGGCGTTCTCTTGTTGTATCTCGGCTTGGTCCTCGGAACTCAAACCATAGCCTGCCACCACGAATAAATCAGCAGCGTTGGCAGTTTCCATATAGCTGTTCAAGGTGTCTTCAATATCTGGGCCAGACACTTTCAATCCGACCAAACTAAACGCCCCAGCATCATGAGGAGCATGATTGAAAGAAAGCGCCCCTTCGACTGGCGAAGCGAGTTTCGTATATCCTTATTTAATGTCTTCTTAGTCACTATCCTCACCTCTTCTAATATTCAAGTGTTTGAATATCTTGTGGATTTGGATTGAGTTCAATAGATTTCACGCGCGCGTCATGCATATGAATCACACGGTCGGCAATCGGCGCCAGCGCTTGGTTATGCGTTACGATAATAACGGTTGCCCCTTGATTACGTGACATATCTTGTAAAATCTGAAGCACTTGTTTTCCGGTATGGTAGTCGAGCGCTCCTGTTGGCTCATCACAAAGCAATAACTTTGGATTCTTCGCAACCGCACGTGCAATCGATACCCGTTGTTGTTCCCCACCCGATAATTGCGCTGGAAAATTATTGATGCGGTGTCCAAGTCCAACTGCCTTCAAGGCTTCCTCTGCATCTTGGGCGTCTTTTACGATTTCAGCCGCCAACTCCACATTTTCTTTTGCCGTTAAATTCGGTACTAGATTATAAAATTGGAAGACGAAGCCAACATCATCTCTTCTATAGTAAGTGAGTTGTTTTTCATCAAAAGCGGAAATGTCCACGCCATCGACAAACACATGCCCGTCGTCGTTTGTGTCCATGCCCCCTAAAATATTCAGAACCGTCGATTTCCCTGCACCGCTGGCCCCTAAAATAATGACTAACTCTCCTTTTTCAATTTCAAAATTCACATCATTATTCGCGACAATCTCTGTATCGCCGACTTGATAACGTTTATAGCTATTCTTCATTTCGATATAAGCCATGTCTATCCCTCATTTCTCTCAACACGTTAAATGAACACCGTGTTGATTCTCTTTCGTATTTACTCTATACTAGCAATAGTGAAAAAACAATACACAATACTCAACAATGTGTTGATTTAAGAAAAGAGTTTAAACAATGACGACACAAAAACGGAAAACTACAACGAAAAGCGATTTAAAAGAAGCGCTCACCCGATTACTGAGAGAAAAAGATTTCGAAGCTATTAGCGTGAGCGATATCGCTAAAGAAGCAGGCGTGAATCGTGGAACCTTCTACCTGCATTACGTCGATAAATTCGACATGGTGGACAAGCTCATCGATGAGATTTTACAAAATATCTTACTTCTACTAAAAGAAGGCAATCCAAAAAATAAAGAAGAGGCTCTTCCAGGAATCGTGAAAATCTTCGAGTATTTAAAAGAAGACTTCGACTTTATTCACGCGATGACCTTGAACCGATTCAACTACACATCGAAACTCGTTCATGATTTCCTATTAGAGTTAACACGCCAAATTGGACCGATTAAGGAAAACATCGCAACGGTCTACCCGCTACCAGAAGATTACGCGCAAGAAGTATTCATCTATAGCAATAGCGCGATTTTCTTCCACTGGATTCAAAAAGGTGGCGTAGAAAGTCCAGAAGAAATCGCAAAAATCTTTTTTTAGAATATCTGTATAAAGGAGAAAACTCATGCAAAAAGAACATTATGAAAGACCCACTCTTCTTAAGCCAAAAAAATCAACGGCTGCCGATCCCTATTGCAGATGCGCAAGTGGTCCGCGACTTGCAAGATACGCTTCGTGCGAACCGTGAGCGTTGTGTGGGAATGGCGGCGAATATGATTGGTGTGAAGAAGAACATTATTATTGTAGCGATTGGCCCGATGGATTTGGTGATGCTGAACCCGCGTATTACGAAAAAAAGCAAGGACCATATGAAACAGAGGAAGGATGTCTGAGCCATACTGGCACGAAGAAGACGACGCGCTACCAAACGATTGAAGTAGCCTACACCGACCCGAGTGGCAAGAAGCATACGGGAACGTTCACTGACTTCACGGCGCAAGTCATCCAGCATGAGATCGACCATTTAGATGGGGTGCTCATATAAATACGATTACTTCAATCCTTGCGGATTGTTTCATCATAGCTGTAATGAGGCAACGGCTTGAGCCTTATGTCTCAAGCTCTACCAAGCTTCAAACTGACTCTACGGGCTTCACCCTAGAGTCAGTAATTCACATTGGTTGCTATCCCCCATTACTGCTACGATGAATCCGCAAGATTTCCGTAATCGTATTTTACTATGCTTCTAAATGGACGAGGATGCGGGCTTGTGCCGGGAAGGCGGGATGTGCTCCTTGCAACGGTGGTGTAGTCATCTTCTTCGTTTCCTAGCGTAAGAAAAAGAAAAAATAAAGAGAAAAGGGTTGACTATGACGTAACGGTATAGGTTAAACTTTCTAGTGTTAGGAGTTGAGGTTATGTATTTAATCAAGCAAGTAAGTGAAATCAGTGGTGTATCGGTGCGCACTTTACATCACTATGACGAAATTGAATTGCTTTCCCCGAAGAAACAGGAAAATGGATATCGCTACTATAGCGACGAGGAGCTTTCTCAATTGCAGACGATTCTCTACTATAAATATTTGGGATTTTCGCTGAAAGAGATAAAATCCCTGATGAAGCAAAACGAGGATGATCTGTTGCCCCACTTAAAACATCAATTGAATTTAATGCAGAAAGAAAAAGACCGTCTTCTAACATTAATCGACACATTAGAAAAGACGATTGCGTCTACAGAAAGGAAAATGACGATGACAACCGAAGAAAAATTCAAAGGATTCACCTTCAAGGATAACGAGAAATACAAACAGGCCGCGACTGAAAAATACGGCGAAACAGTGATGAACGAGGCCGAAGAAAGACAAAAAGGCAAGGAAGAAATCGTTGCAGACGGCTTCAATAAAATCTTCTTTGCATTCGCGGATAATATCGAAAAAGGACTACCAGCAACAGACGCTGTGAACGTGGACTTAGCAAAACAACTTCACCAACACATGTGCACTTACGCATTCGACTGCTCCATCGATGTCTTCTCAAGCATCGGATTCGGCTACGCAAAAAACGAAGAGTTCAGAACGAACTTAGATAAATACGGCAAAGGCGTTGGTCAATACGCTTGCGACGCGATTCAAGCCTATGTCGCACAGGAGAGAAAATAAACAAAAGAGGAGTAAGACACTTGTCCTACTCCTCTATTTTTATCTTACAAATACCAGTTTTTCTGGTGTTGACAAGTCCGCGTCAAAGGCAAATCCATCTTCTTTAAAAGCTTCCAACTGCTTGACATCAGTAACTTGTTCTCGCATGGCAAAGCCCACTAACAACCCACGCCCTTTTTTAGACGTCGTAGAGTGTTGTTTTAACGTTCCGTCTTTACGCTCGTAAAATTCCACGTCCACCCAGTTGTAACGCGAGCGGTCTAATAATGTGCTGAACTCGTCACTGGCACAATTTACCACCGTTTCACCTTCTTCGAACAACTCGGCCCACTCCGATTTCCAGTAAGCCTTCAAGCTCTTCCCGTCCACGCGCAATGGTCTCAGCATATCCAAACGGTACGGCTTATATAAGAATCTTGCGCCACAGCCCCATACAAGGCAGACATAATACGTACATGCTCGCTTCCATAGCGCATGCCCTCGTTCCATCCCTCTACTTGCTTCAACCAGCGAAACGCCAGTCCGTTGTAGAGTTCAATAGCAGGGGCAGCCTTCGCCACGTTCCACCCTTCGATAAACGCTTTGTTTTCGTCGAGCAACTTCCCTTTGACCCCTAGCACACGCGCGAGGTCCTCTTCGGGCACTTCTCTTACAGCTTCTATCACTTTTGCGGCAGCCGGGCTCACTTCCCAGTCGCGTTTCTCTAATGCGTCTCCATTCATTTCCTTTGCAGGCGATAGTATGAGTTTCATCTTGGTCCTCCCTTCGTTCATGTCCTCTTTAGTGTACCGCACCCGCCAGATTTTGACAAAACACAAGACGCAATTTATACTGATTACTATCAACCTAAAAGGAGGACCTCATATGGACTTTGTATTCATCTTATTTTCTATTCTTAGTTTCTTTATCGTTACATTTGCTTTCTTACATCTACTCGCAGGTGGCGCCGCTCTTTTAAAAGGAGACAAAACAACAGGAAACATCCTCGTTTTTGCAGGAGGTCTTATCGCACTTCCTACAATCCCATTACTCGCAATTATACCCGGAATTCCATTCCTTACATGGATCCTTGGGGCAACACTTTGCTGCGTGGGAGCCTATATGAACGGAAAAGAAAAAGGAAATGTCAATAAATCACATCACGCAATCCGCATCACCATCGCAGTTCTTCTCACGCTCGGATTGGCGCTTGTTTAAAAAAGGATTATATTATAAGGAGGATTTTCTATGTTAGAAGTGTTTGGGTTATTACTGAAGTTAATTTACTTATCAGTCGCTATGATTTTTTACGCTCTCTTCAATTTATTCGCTTGTTTCGGAAAAAAGAACGCGCCAGGAAACGACTTTATTTTCGTTAGCGTAGTCTGTTTTCTCACGACCATTCCAATGCTATTCGGTGCCTATCCTCTTGCAATCATCACTTGGATTGTCGGACTGATGTTGCTGTTTATCGGATCTAAAAAGAACCATGAAGCAAACGATGATTCCAATCCAACGTTTTACTTTATTAATGTAACTATCGGAGCCATTATTGCAGTATTTATGATTGTACTTTTCTTGGGATGATAAGGAGGTTCTTAGATGTTAGCATTTTTATTTGATTTTTATCACGTACTATTCGTGATTTTCGCTTACTCTCTATTAAACTTAACCGTTAGCTTAATAGCCCATTTTAGAAAAAAGAATACGCCTGGAAATAACTATGTTTACATAGGTACACTTTTTTCTCTTGGTACAATTCCATTGCTATTCCTTTACTATCATCTCGCGATAGCAGCTTGGTTTGTCGCCATAGTGTTGTATTATAGCGGAGCTAAAATGAATCACGAAGCCAACGATGATACTACACCGCTGTTTTATTTATTTAGTTTAACAATTGCAGCGTTTATTACATTTGCACTATTTTTACTTCATTTATAATTGTTTAAAGAAAGGAACTTTATATGCTCGGATTAATCGTAATATTACAAGGTCTTGCAATTATCGCTTTCCTCTTCGGAGTATTCAATGCTTCGAAAGGGTTAAAAATGTTTTCAGAAGATAAACAGTCGCCACAAGGATACTTAATGAGCATCGGCGGAGCACTCGCTGGTTTGTCTGCTACAATGTTTATGCCTATTAGCCCAATAGGAATGATCCTTTGGGCTATCGGTTCAGTCAGCTGTTGCATCGGGGCTATTTGGTATGATAAAACACACGAAGATCAAATATACGGTCATCTTGTCCGAATTTTCTTCACGGTTGCCGTCTTTGTCATCTTAAACTTCTTCTACAATGTTGTTCGTTAGAAAAAATAGCGTACGGAAAATTCCGTACGCTATTTCTCTATCTACCACACCATAATGATTGTCCCGGTCGCAATCAGTGCACAACCAACAAGAGACTTCACCGTGAACGTATCATGCAAGAAGAAAAAGGCTAATATCAATGTAAAGACGATACTCAACTTATCAACCGCCGCCACTTCTGTTGCACTCCCCATCTGAAGCGCCTTGTAGTAACAAAGCCACGACGCTCCCGTCGCAAGCCCTGATAAAATCAAAAAGATCCAACTCTTCCAACTAATCTCAGACAAGCCGCTCTGATTATTCGTCACAAACACCATCAGCCACGACATCACAACGACCACAACTGTTCGGCCGCCGTTGCCAAGTTCGAGTTCACCCCATCAATCCCAATCTTCGCCAAAATCGACGTCAACGCCGCAAACACCGCTGACAACACCGCAAATACAATCCACATTTGAAAGACCCCTTTAATTACATCTTTCTACTATTATACCTATTTTTTTCCTAGAAAAATATAGATTGCATCTGAATGAATTTTTGCTACAATGAACTTACTGACTGAAAGGGAGGAAAAGAGGATGCCAGAAAAACTTTTTGAAGAATTAGCCCAACTAGATCAAGTAGAAGCTGTGGTCCTTGGGGGCTCTAGAGCTGGAGAGCATTATGATCAAGATTCAGACTATGATGTCTATGTCTATTTAAAAGCTCCGATTGCTCCTGAAATCCGCGAAAAACTACTGGGCAAGTACTGCTCGTATATGGAAATCCAAAATCAATTTTGGGAAGTGGAAGATGATTGCGTTCTAAATAATGGAATTGAGATTGAATTCATCTACCGTTCCTTGGATGATTTTGATAAAGACTTACAGAAGGTGGTTATAGAGCATCAACCTCAAAATGCCTACACGACTTGTATGTGGTACAACTTGCTTCATAGCAAAGTTCTATACGACCAAGAAAACCGATACACCGCGCTTCAGAACAAGTACCAGATTCCTTACCCTGAGAACCTGAAGCGGAATATCATCGAGAGACAGTCCCTTTTACTCGAAAAATCCTTGCCCGCTTTTTCAAAACAAATCAAAAAAGCCCTTAAACGCAAGGACATTCTCGCCTTGAACCACAGAAGTAGCGAGTTCTTTGCTTCTTATTTTGACCTTCTCTTTGCTTTGAACGAGCAATTACACCCTGGTGAAAAACGGATGCTGTCATACGCAAAAGAAAACTGCGCTCTTCTCCCACAAGATTTTGAAACAAACATCCAAACTTACTTCCAAAATCTCTATCAATGGGACAAACCACAAGAAACACTAGACACCTTAAACCAACTCTTAGAACACCTAAAGAAGCTCATCGAAACAACTCATCACTAAGAAGAACACTCTTCAAAGTGGTTTATTAGACGGTACGGGCAATAAATTACGAAACAAAACGGATTCATAGTGAATCCGTTTTTTGCTTCTGCCTTTCTGCGATGTATCCTGTGTAGTTGAGCTCGAAAAGGCATAGGCTCAAGCCTTTCGAGGTTAGTCCGCAGGACTACAAGCAGTCCTTTGCGTCTAACCTGCGAACCGTCATCGCCTATTAACGCCTTTTCTCACATCCTGTTTTGCGGATGTTCCGGTAGTCGACGAAGCAAATTTTAATCGTTCAAAAGACAGACCCTCTCGTTTTTCGGTCAAGAAATAAAGAAAAATTCGTTGAACCATTTTGTTTGAAAAATAGAATCTTGCGAGTTTCTTTGGATTCCATCCAAACGCCTAAGGAGGATAAACGAAAAGAATCAGTTTATTGAAAGAATAGTGGGAACAAGCATTAAAACGAATTAGGGGACGTAGGAATTTATTTCATACGTCCCCTTTGAGGCTTTAAAGGTGCAAGACCAAGGCTTGCACCGGTGCCCCACTATAACTCTTTCAATAATAAAACTGATTCTGAACTTGTTTATCCGACAATGCACTCATTCTCCTAAAATCCAAAGAAACGAAGCGAAGCTTCGCTTTTTTCAAGCACACACTCATTCACAATGGTTCAACGAATTTTATCCTTTTATTCCATCCACTTTTTATTTTTTTGCAAACAAAAAGCCGAGAGGATTCTCGGCTTTTCAAGGCGATTATTTGTTTGCTAATAAGTCGCGGATTTCTTTTAAGTAATCTTCTGCAGTTGGTGCAGCTGGAGCAGCTTCTTCAACTTGATTTTTCTTAGCTAATTCAGCAGCTTTGTTCATACCTTTAACGATTAAGAACAATACAGCACCAACGATTACGAAGTTGATAATAGCAGCGATGAACGCACCGATACCGATTTGAGCAGAACCTAATTTAAATGAAACTGCTGCGATATCTCCTGTGTTTGCTACCATAGCGATGATTGGTGAAATAATATCTTTAACTAATGAATCAACGATTGCTTTGAAAGCTCCACCAATGATTACCGCTACTGCTAATTCAACAATGTTCCCGCGCATTAAAAACTCTTTAAACTCTTTTAACATAAATATTTTCCTCCTTTGTTTTTTTAGGTTAAATAATTACCTCCAATAGAATACTAAAATTAAAAGTAAAACTCAACTAAAAACATTCAGAAATTTACACTTTTCGGACATAATTTTGCGGAGTGTATTTTTCTACTGAAAATCCGACTTCTTCCCCTGAAGCCATGCGAGCCAAACATTCGCCAATCCAGACACCGCTCGTAAGCCCCGAAGAGCCCAAACCACTCGCCACAAAGGCATTTGTCGTGTTTGGTACTTCACCAAAGAACGGTAAAAAATCGGAAGTATACGCACGCGTTCCGACACGCACCCCACTGCGTTTGGCATTTTTTAGACTTGGAAGACTCGCACAGGCTTCTTCGTACATGCCGTTTAAGAGCTCTTCATCTGGAACCAAATCGAAACCTTGCGTATTTTCGTGAGTCGCCCCGACTAAAATTTTTCCATCTGGGAATGGAAGAATATCAATCTCACCGTGCAACATGCACACTGGCCATTTCGATGTATCTTCACTCGTCTCCAAGGTCAGTTCAAGCAACTGCCCCTTTTGCGGACGAACATCCACATAGTAGCCAAGCGGTTCGAGCAATTCTTTGACCCACGCGCCACTAGAAAGGACCACCGCATCGAAGGAAAGCACCTCTTCGCCAAGGCGCACACAGACCTCTTCGCCCTTAGCTTCCAGCGTTACTTTTTCACGGACCACACGAGCCCCGTTTTTTGCGGCCTGTTCTAATAGAAGCGCAACAAGCAACTCCCCGTCCACGCGTCCACCCCCGCTACAATAGAGCGCACCGTCTGGATTCGACCAGCCAGGAATCACACGAGAAACGTCTTCTGGCGTTAGCGCACGAACCTCGCCAATCATAGGCGCATCCACGCGTCGCTCCACGGCCATCTCTTCGACTTTCACCAATTGCTTCTCAGTATGCTTGAAAATATACGCCCCGACTTGCTCATACGGCAACTCACTAACGCCATCTTCGCGCAGCTGATCCATCAACTGCGGATAGTACGCCGCCCCATGTGAGACGAGCTGGTACCAGTCTTTATTGCGGCGTTGCGACAACCATGGGCAAATAATTCCGGCAGCTGCCTTCGTTGCTTGACCCACGCCCGCGTCAAATACCGTCACATCGATTCCTTTTTTGCTAAGTTGATACGCCGCAGTCGCCCCGACGATGCCAGCTCCTACGATTGCTACTTTCTTCGTCATCTTCTTCACTCCTAGCTGAAGTCTCTTGTTTCAAATTGTCCTTCGCGTTCAAACCATTCCGCCACCGTTAACAGCAACGCCTCTTGTCCACGCGCCGCCATTAACTGCACACCGATTGGAAGTCCCTTTTCGGTTACATACACCGGCAAACTAATCGCTGGTGCTCCTGTAATATTGGATAATTGCGTAAATGGTGTGAGCGCAAGCGTTCGGTCAAACATGCGCCAAATCACGCTTTGTTGTTCCGGCACACTCAGTTCGTCCATATGATTCAACGCGTGACGCACCGCTTCTTCCATCGGGAATTGCGTATGGAGCGGAGCCACATCGCTCACAGTCGGCGTTAAAATAAGGTCGTATTGCTCATGCACCTTTTCCATCGCATGCGCATACGTGTCCCATTTCGACAGAGCCGCGCTATAATCTTTCGCTAAAATGCGTTCCCCAGACTGGTAAATCCCCCATGTCATGAGTTCCATATCGACTTTCGTGAACTTACGGCCAAAGCTTGCCTCCATGCCTTGGAACATCGCCGCCGTCTCCACACTATTCATCACGTAGTAGTTCTTCATCACTTCTACGCCATCGACTGGCCAGCCAATCGGTTCAACTACACAGCCGACACCTTCTAGGAAATTCACGGCCTTACGAAGCGCCTCCTTGGCTTCCGGAGCGACCACACTCTCGATTGGAGATTTCTCAATCACGCCCACTCGAAGCGGACGGTTTGGAAGAGCGTCCCAGACTTTAATAAGCGGTGTTAAAAACGGACTGTCTTTTTGCTCGACTTGCATCCATTTTAACAACTCGCGAGTATCACGAACCGTCTTCGTCATCGCAAAATTCACCGCAGCGCCTTGCCAGCCACGATAGCTGCCAGGGCCGACAGGAATGCGCCCACGACTCGGCTTCAACCCGATTAATCCCGTAAAGCTCGCTGGAATCCGAATCGAACCACCGCCGTCACTCGCCCCCGCAATCGGAACGATACACCCGGCCACCGCAGCCGCCGCGCCACCGCTAGATCCACCGGCATTACGATTCAAGTCATATGGGTTATTCGCTGTCCCCCATAATTGTGGTTCTGTCATATTCTTAAAACCAAACTCTGGCGTATTCGTACGTCCAACAATGATAAAGCCCGCTGCTTCCAGACGCTTCACGAAATTATCCGTACGACTAACAGGAATCCCCTTCAAGAGCTTACTTCCTGCACTCGATGGTTCCCCTGCTTGATTTTGCCCGAGGTCCTTCAGGAGAAGTGGCACCCCGCCAAACGGCAAGCCTTCAAACGAACGCATCTGTGCTTCTTCTAGAGCACGTTCGGCCTGCAAGTGCACGACCGCGTTTAGGCTTGGGTTTCGTTGTTCAATTTTATCTAATGTCTCTTGGACTAATTCCTTTGGAGATACCGCACCACTTGCAACGGCCTCTCTCATCTCGATGGCGTCTTTCCACATAGTTTCACGTCCCTTCATGTCTTCCTTATTGTACAGTGAAACGGAAAGTCGGTAAAGGCTCACGCAGCAGAATCCGCCCGAGTCATAGAGTAAACGCTAGAATTTTTTTGGAAACAAAATTGGGAAAACAACCTTTGTTACCGTTTACCTCAGTCGTTTTCGCCCTTATTTTTGAAAAATTGAAGAAAAATATGAAGAAACTATTGAGAAATATATATAAATGGGTAGTAAAAAAATTTATATTTGTGATATAATAACAAATATAGATTTTACCGAGAACAGTAACTGGACGGCTTTTTAGCAAGGGTTGCTCTATTTTTTTGGAGATTTTAGTTACTTTTCTCACAAATTAATACCTTTAGGAGGAAAAATAATGAAAGATTTTATCAAAGGAGGACTTTCGAAACTACTCTTCGTATTGTTCATCCCGATGTTGTTATTCATGCTGGCCCCTCAAAAAGTGGTGAACGCAGCAGACGTTAGTAATAACATCAGTTCATTGACGGTCTCTTCAAGCGAAATTACAAACGGCGGACAAACAACCGTTAAATTCACGTTTGACGAACACGCTCAAAAAATCAAGGCTGGGGACACTCTTGAAGTGACTTGGCCAAATTCAGGCACTCTTCACGGGACTGGATTTAAGAAAACCATCAAATTGACCATCGAAGGGAAATACGTTGGGGACATGGTCATTACAGACGGTTCTGCAAAAGTAACGTTCAACGACGGCATCACTGGTCTTGAGAACGTTCGCGGTTGGGGTGAATTTGAAATCGAAGGCCACAACAACACAGCAACGGACAAAGAACACATTGGTAAATTCACCATCGTAAGTGGAGACAAAACTGTCGACTTGAACGTAAAGAAAATAGCAACTGGCGTAAACAACGCTCCATTCTACTTAAAGCTGGGGATATGCACGCTGACGACCCTGAACACATTCTTTGGGTATTAACCATCAATGCAATGAACTTAGAAGTGGACGGCGACGTTCGTGTCGAAGACGAAGTGCAAGGCGGACATAAATTAGTGGCTGACAGCTTTAAAATTACAACAACAGGAGCCAAACCTGGCTACTACTCTGGCGCTACAGCGATTGAAGATTTCAAAAAAGCTTTCCCTGGATCAACATTTACAGTAGATGCTTCAGGAAAATTTGTAGTGACAATTCCTAAAGACCTTATCAACAAGACTGGCGTTCTTATTTTCTATCGTACAAAAGTAGAAAATGACGCTCAAAAAGACTTCAAGAACAATACAAAAGTTTGGTACCAAGTAAAAGGTGAAACTGCGGTTGTAGCTAAAGAAGTAAACGAATCTGTTGCAAACATCAATGCAAACGGTGGTGTTGACGGAGACCAATCAACTCCATCAATTCCAACAACGACAACAGCAACAACGACGACAACGACGACTACAACTGAGTCTACGACTGCTTCTACAACTGCATCTACAACGACTACTGAGTCAACAACTGCTTCTACAACTGCATCTACAACGACTACTGAGTCTACGACTGCTTCTACAACTGCATCCACGACTACAACTGAGTCAACGACTGCTTCTACAACTGCATCTACGACTACTACTGAGTCTACGACTGCTTCTACAACTGCATCTACGACTACTACTGAGTCAACAACTGCAGGAACAACAACTACTGAGTCGACAACGGCTTCTACGACAGCAGGAACAACAACTACTGAGTCGACAACAGTTTCTACAACTGCAGGAACAACAACAACGACTGTTACACCAGAACTACCAAACACTGGTACAACAAGTACTACAGCCGTAATTCTAGCAGGAATCATCGTAACAATCTCTGCGATGTTCGTTCTCGTTTCTAAAAAAGCAGAACAAAACTAATCTAAACAAACCTATTTAAAAAGCTAGCAGATTTTTCTGCTAGCTTTTTTGTTTCCACTTATTAAAGCTTATAGAGTTATACGCAGTAGCTGATTGTCGTAAGCTTCATCATTCATGATTCGCCGATGCCTAATCAGCCTTGCGGAAATCCTTCACAGTGCGAAGGATTTGAAACCACTAAAAGCAAAACGAACTCACACTGTGAGTCCGTTTTTAGCTTCTGTCTTACTCCCTTTTCTCCTAATATTCCCTCATTTTTAGGTGATTTGAAACCAAGTTAGGCGATTCTATCCACCTTCAAGCACCTCTCCCCCTCCGCCAGGATTCCAAATGCAATAATGTGCTCATAATCCTCTGTTAGTTTATCCCTATTTTCATCGCCATTATGCTCGCTTCTTAAAAAGCACAAGAAAAGATGACGGAGAACCTGCGGATGCTATTTGCCCACTTATTAAAGCTGATAGAGTTATACGCAGTAGCTGATTGACATAAGCTTCATCATTCATGATTCGCTTATGCCTAATCAGCCTTGCAGAAATCCTTCACAGTGCGAAGGATTTGAAACCACTAAAAGCAAAACGAACTCACACTGTGAGTCCGTTTTTAGCTTCTGTCTTACTCCCAACGTTATGGTCTGTATAACGAATATCCGCAAGAGTTCGGAGTCATCTTTTCGGACCGTTGGTCCGCTTGACCATATGAACTGTTACGAGTATAATTTCCTTTATGAAAAAAACAGCGATCAACTTAACAGACGGGCCGATTTTGCGGTCCATTATTGCATTTGCAATCCCAATTATAATATCTAACATATTCCAGCAACTATACAACACTGCCGACATCATGATTGTCGGGCGATTCCTTGGGCAGGATGCGCTGGCAGCGGTTGGAGCCACAGCCGCCATCTTTGAACTCATCGTCGGCTTCTCGCTTGGAGTCGGAAACGGGATGGGCGTTATCATTGCACGCTATTACGGGGCCAATAACCACCGCCTCTTGAAACGTGCCGTTGGAGCAACTCTTGTCATCGGAGCCTTTCTTAGTCTCCTTGTTGCGATTATCGGAAGTTTCGGCATGTATCCTCTCCTTCAGTTCCTTGGAACGCCTGAGAGTATCATCAATCAGTCGTATGAGTATATCTCGATTGTCGTACTCGGTATTGCCGTGACTTTCGCGTATAACCTCTGTGCAGGTCTGCTTCGTGCAGTCGGCGACAGCCAGGCGGCACTCTACTTCCTGATTTCTCGGCGATCGTAAACGTGTTTTTAGATATCTTACTCATCACAACGTTCAACATGGGCGTTGCGGCAGCGGCGATTGCGACGATTATCGCACAAGGCTTATCTGCCGTCCTTTGCTTTATTTATGTTAAAAAACGCGCCAGCTTCTTGATTCCAGCAAAAAGTGATTTCATACGAGACGACGAATTATACATGGACTTACTCAGCCAAGGCCTAGCCATGGGACTCATGTCGTCCATCGTATCGATTGGATCTGTAATGCTTCAATCTTCTATCAACGTACTCGGACCAGTCATCATCAGCGCGCAAACGTCAGCACGACGCATCTTCGCATTCTCGACACTCCCATTCGCGGCGATTGCGGCAGCGATGACGACCTTCACTTCGCAAAACTTCGGGGCGAACAAACCGCACCGTATCGCAAAAGGTATTCGTCAAGGAAGTCTCGTAGCGTTCGGCTGGGCGATTCTGGTGTGTATCTTCTTGTTCTTTGCAAGTCCTGCATTAAATGAACTTATCTCTGGTTCAAGCGACCCTGTACTTCTGGACAACGCAGCGCTCTACAACCGTATCGGGTCAGCGTTCTATATCCCGCTTGCGCTTCTATTGATTTTACGAAATAGTTTGCAAGGGCTAGGGCAAAAGGTGACGCCATTGGTTTCGAGCTTTATCGAGTTGGTGGGAAAGGTGCTTTTTGTGATTTTTATCATTCCGCACACTGGCTATCTTGGAGTTATTTTCTCGGAGCCGATTATCTGGTGTTTGATGGCGATCTATCTTTCATATGCCTTCTTACGCCATCCACTAATTAAAGAAGTAAGGCATGAATTTTTTTAGAAAAGAGACAAATTAACACCCTCGGTGTCTTCATAGTGTTGATGGTAAGGACATCGGGCTTAGCTTAGATCTTAGCCCTACCAAGCTTCAAACTGACTCTACGGGTTCTACCCTAGAGTCAGTAATTCACATTGGTTGTTCTTCCTTACCATTCACACTATAGAACCGAGGGATTTTTGTCTCTTTTCAACTCTGCTACACTTTGTGAGATGCTGTAAAAAGGCAATTCTCTCACGTATCCACACCGCATCCGGCAAGAGCCTAGGTCTCTTTGCCTATCGAACTTCAAAGGGCGTCATGTTGGTAAAACCAACTGACGCCCTAATTCATTTCGATTACACTCGTTATTTCCATTACTATAGAATCCGCGAGGTCTTTGAAGCCTATTTTTTTATTATTTTCTTTAATGTAGATGGCGAAAAAGGCTAGAAGATTTCAAGCACTCCTGCTGAAAAAAGGCAATTCTCTCACGTATCCACATGTTTTTCAAAACGAATCAGGTAAGTACCTCTTTTTTTACCAAGAATTTGGCGTATAATGAAGGAGAGAAAACAAGAAAGCGGTGATGAGAGATGAACGATTATATAAAGTTCAATCAAGATAGATGGAATCATGTAAAAAACGACTATACAAAGCCAATCACACATGAAGAATTAGAAGAAGCTAAAAAGTATCCCATTTCTGTAGCATTAACGGTTGGAAAAAAAGTTCCGCAAGAATGGTTTGAAAAAGCCAGCGGGAAAAAGATATTAGGGTTAGCTTGTGGCGGCGGTCAGCAGGGTCCCGTTTTTGCGGCAAAAGGTTATGATGTCACCATCATGGACTTCTCCACCTCACAATTACAAAAAGATGAGATGGTTGCTCAAAGAGAAGGCTTAACAATCCATACCGTTCAAAGCGACATGACAAAGCCTTTCCCGTTTGAAGATGAAACGTTTGATATTATCTTTAATCCCGTTTCGAATGTATATATCGAAGACTTAGAAAATATGTATAAAGAAGCCTCTCGCGTATTGAAAAAAAGGTGGACTGTTAATGGTCGGGTTTATGAATCCTTGGATATATATGTATGACGCCGACGTTGTATGGGACCAACCCGACGAGGAATTACTGTTAAAATTTTTCGATTCCTTTTTAATTCAAAAAGAGCTAGAAGCAGATGGAAAAAAATCACTATCAATCCAGAATACGGATATGAATTCAGCCATACCTTAGAAACTCAGATTCGAGGACAATTGAAAAATGGTCTCGCGATGATCGATTTTTATGAATCCTGCGATAAAAGACATCGATTATCCCGTTATGGGAATGACTATATCGCTACGCTTTGCATGAAACTATAATAGGATAGAATATCCTTCTTTTTATAATGAATAATTTTGTTTAGAAAAGAGACAAAATAAACTCCCGGTGTCTTCATAGTGTTAAGGTACCCAGGGCTTCTATGGAACTTCGCGGATATCTTCATAGTAATGGAAACAACTGTACCGGCAAGAGCCTAGGTCTCTTTGCCTATCGAACTTCAAAGGGCGTCATGTTGGTAAAACCAACTAACGCCCTAATTCATTTCGATTACACTCGTTATTTCCATTACTATAGAATCCGCGAGGTCCTGGAGCCCTGAGTAAGCTAATTTCACACTATAAAACCGAGGGATTTTTGTCTCTTTTCAGTATTTCTACACTTTAAAAGCTAGCATCCTCTACCTCAAATAACAGTATAGTAGCACAGTACAAAATAGTCGGTGCTTTTTATGAAGGAATGACAATGCGAGGTCTGGGTGGTGCGCAGTTCAATATTACGAAAATAAGTCTAAAGGAAGCCCATTTTCTATTTTCATCTTTAATACGGACAGTGCACATTAAAAAATAAAAAAAGAGCATTGGATCTCGATCATCCAATGCTCTTTGTGACTTTAGTGGAAATATTCACACCTTCACTATAGCATACTTATTTTTATAATCAAGTAAATCGATATTTAGTTAGAAAAGGCTAAGCGACAGTCTCGCTTAGCCTTATTTTCATGCTGTAACATATCCAACACGATTAACACCAATTAAACCTCTTTTTAATACTGTAAATTTGATGGTATCATAATCGATTCTTCTAACGTCGCTACCCACTGGTATTCTTTCAACCTCTACCGTTGGAACTTCAATACGAGGTATTGGTATGACATCAATACCCATTTCTTTCAGAACTTCTTCTGGAATCTGATAATTTTGTTCTACTAAACCAAACGCTGTAAATCCTGAATCTACACAGAAAGAAATTAATTTATTTTTTCCAATATTGAAGACAACCGCTACAGCACTGCCTAATAATGTTCCAATCATGTATCCTAGGATAGGTAAATTAGGTAATAGCGCTTGAACATATGAACCAGTCGCTAGCATAATTGACGTATTGATTGTATTATCTACAAATTTTATGCCCATTTCTCTTGGCGAAAGTTTGCCAGCAGCTAATAGTAAACTATCTTTTACAGTCTCGGAAATTATTAATACCATTGCTCCTATCACAGATGGATTCATATTTTTTATAACTTGACCAAATACACCTTGCTTAATTGCTGCTTCCAAGCTGTATGCTGTTGCTCCTTTTAAGAAAGCCTCCCCGCTAGCAGAAAGTATTTTCTTTCCCGACCGTTTTAGTTGCTCTATACTTAATTGACCTTTCTTTATTAGATGCACTATCACCTTATAAAGTTCAGGTACAATTTGCATAGCTGCAGATATACACGCAGCAGATACCCCTGCTTTCATTGCTCCTCGAAAATACTTTATTTTAACAGGCTTTGCTAGAACACGTTTTTTATAGCCGTGTTTTTCAGGATCAAACTTATTATTTTTAACCTCTTCAGCAATTTGTTTAGATTCCTTAACAGAGAGTTTTCTACTACTTATGCCATTGTCATCTGAAATAGTTCCCACTAATTTACTTTCAACTTCCTTGTGGGCAGCTGCTACTTCTGGACGCGTAATCGAATTTTTAGCGCATTCCTTCTAGCTAATAATTTTGCTTCAGATACCTGTTCCGCAGGAATTAATCTTTCTTGACTTCTATATTTTGCTTTTCCTGTCCCCATCTCTAATACAGCTTGCATGTTCTCAGAACTTTTTGCTGTATTTGAGTACTTGAGACTAAAGTTTTTTCCAAAATTAGTCTCAATATCTACTGAACCAAATCCATTACTATCAAGTGTCCTCGCCCTATGATTTGACCCATGTTCTATCGCATCAAGGTTAAAAGTGTGTTCATGCCAACCTTCTGCAACATAACCTTTAAACTGTTCTACAGGTAAATTCTTATAAGTGTGATTATTCATACTCATTTTGAATTGTTCAATGTATTCATTCACTTTTTGCGCTAGCTGATTATCTCTAGCAATTTTTTGATTAATCATCACATTATTAAGAATATCTGTATCTGCCATTCCAGCTGCTATATTTGCCGCCATAGCATTGGACATAAACTCCCATCCTGATAAAAAGTCTTTGCTAGTATTCATCCCTGTTCTCCCTATGACTTAACAAATTCATCTAATCCATCTTTACAAATATTTTCTACTCCGAAAAATAACATTTGACGGACAACAGCTTTTTTACTTCTAGTTAAATTATCCCAACTATCTTTTAAGTCAGATGATTTTTCTTTAGCTAAAGCAATTCCCTTACCTATACCATTTTTTAGTTTAGATAGTAAACCTTTCTTATTTTGAGTCTCTATAGGTTCCTCAACTTCTTCATCAATCTGCATCTCTAAATCATTTTCTTCACCAAACGTTGCATTAATCGGTTTTTTGATACTTTCAGGAACAGAACATTCATTCAAAGCAGATACAAACTCTAAATATTCTTCTTTTGTTTTAAAATGCTTATGATTGCCATATAAAACAGCTTGATTTCCAGCCCATCCGAAACATACTCCATATTTTTGGAATTTAGTATCAATAACTGGAATCAGTTCCTCTGTCCCTTTCAGTTGTCCTAAATATAAAATTTTACCTCCAATATTACCTGCCTTTTTATTGTTCAACCATGTCTTCTCATTCCATGCGACAATTCTGAATTCAGGATAATTTGCTGAATATTCTTGTTCCCTGCTTCGAGATTCAACTAATTTTTTAAATTGATTAAGAACCATTTCATCCTTGTAAACAACAATTAACGTTTCTTCCATTCCAAACATTTTTTTCCTCCAATATAACATTTTAAATTCCAATTTTATTTTCAAATTTTATACTTTATATAATGCCTTCTTACGGTTGAACTGACACAACTTCGAGGTCGCCGTTTTCGTTCTGAAGGACGCGGAAGCTGATCTCCATGCCTTCCTTCAATCCGTCTGGGTGCTTCGAATCCATCAACAGCGTGCCAAAACATTGGTTGCCTTCCACGCGCGAGATGCGGACCCACAAGCGTTCGGGTTCCTTAGTCTTGTCTTCGTAGTAGACCGCTACGCCAAAGTCATCGGGATGCTCGCGGCGACGGAATCGGTCGAGCCCTTGGAAGGTTCGAGTCTCTTCTTTTTCTTTGCTCTTTGTGTCATAGACTTCCGCAATGACGCGTCTTGCACGGTCTACGATATACGGATCGACTTCAATCCATTTCATCGAACAGAACTCGCAGTCATCGAGGTTCGCTAGACGAATGAGATACATCGTCTCTTCTGGAATGAGGCGCATGTCGATCGTCGTCTCTCCTTCTTTTGCTATCCATAGCGGTTGGAATGACACGCCGGCCTCTTCGTCGATATATCCGTAGAGGACAAGCCCCGTGTCTCCAGCCTTGGCCACTTCTGGCATCACGTCTTCGATGAGCGCTGCACAGCGAATATACACGAGTTCATGGTAGAAACTTCTAAACGATGCCTCTTTTACTGGTCGCATTTGTTGCGCTATCGGGATTTCATTTGAAAATAATTTCCTTTCATATCAACCCCTATCGGAAATCCACATCGCTCCATCCAATCCTCACTCGTCAATTCCGGAATCGGTTCTCCAAACGCTTTATTCAAGAAACGACTTCTACAATCGTCCACTAAGTTTCCAGGAAGGTGTATCGTGAGATCTTCTAACCATTTCCAACGATAATCGTCCGGCAAATGTAAGAGCAGAATCTGCGTCTTGCCTTCATGCTCGTAAATATCCAGCACCTTAAAGTGGCTATCACGGTTAGCGATACAGAGTCCCCAGTTGGTTCCTTGCTCCATCGAGCTTAAATCCATCATATGGTTCGATAAAATACTATAACGGTGCGTCGTCACCATGCCGCCAATACGACACGTCGCATCGGTAAAGGCGGGATTGCGAACAACCGCGCCGACTTGGTAACAAGCCGCTTCTTCCGGCGTTAGGTTGATGTCTCTAGCAAAGAGCTGCAATCCCGGCAGCATCTCATTCATTAATTGTTCGAGTTGTTGTTCTTTGGTCATTCTACTTCTCCTGTCTTACCACAATGCACGTTCTAGTGTGTCGTTCTCGTACGGTTGGAGGTTCACTACGGCAGACTTGATCGTTCCATCCGCTTTCTTAGTCGTCTGTGGCTCTGATTCGCCGATTAACAGCACATTGATTCCTTCTTTTTTAGCAAATACGATGACTGATGTCCCTGATTCAGATACATAACACTCCACGATTTCATAAGAGTCTCCACCTTTTTGGAAAGTCAGCCCTGCCCACTTGAAGTTCGCCTTCTCGCCATCGACTGTTGCATATTTGAAGAGCTGGTCTGGAACGGCTAAATCATAGTACTCACGCTGAGTCGCTGGACTCGTGCGCTCATAGATTTCGCCTCTTTTACGCGCGTAAATCGCCATCGCATCCGCAACCGATTGATTCGCAGACGCGTCAGAGGTTGCTTTCCACGTCGCATTGTCGGTAAAGCCTTTCAGTAAATCAGCGTCTTTCACAACTTGAAACGCTGCTTTTGCAAGTGTCTCGCGCGTCACATTGGTCGCATGAAGAACGATTGGCTCTCCGTCTTCGTACCCAAAGAGGAACGCCTCTTTCTTCGTAGCGTCCAGATACGCTTCCACCACCATTACCTCGTAGTCGTTTGAGGCCACAACGCCCATCATATTCCATTTGACCTTATCACCATTGATGGTCGCAGCATCCATGTGAATCGCCTCGTGCAAAGCCTCGAAACGCTGCCCAGTCGACGCATTCCACCGCTTCATGAAGTCGCTAAATCCGCTCGAGTTAAAACGAACCAAGAGCTCCAAGTCCGAATAGGCATCGTCGATATCATCCTTGTCGCTTGGAAACTGATCAAACATCTCGTCACGCACCTTCTTGGCCGCAGCTAACCCTTCCGTAATATCGGCATCCTTGGCCGCCACATTATACGCCAACTGCAACATCTCAAAATACGTCGCGTGCTCCGCCTCGGCAACCGTTGTCGGTGCTACGGTTGTCGCTTGAACCGTCGTAGCCTGAGTTGTCACTGCCTCTTCTGGCTTCTTGTTACACGCCGCAAGCGCCAACACACAAAGCGCTGATGCTAGGATTTGTCTTCTCTTCATGCTCTCTCCTCCAATCATGAAAACCTTCTCTATTCAAGATTATTATAGCATAGGTGGGAAAGAAAAAGCATTGGAGGGTTAGTCCAATGCTTAATTTGTATCTTAAATTTACAATTATAGTTAATAAAAAAGTTATAAATATAAGCTACACCATTCAAATCCACACAGCTCTAAAACTCCATTTCCAACGATAATCGTCCGGCAAATGTTTTGTAACCATTCAAATCAACACAGCTTTAAAACTTTTACAAGGACATTTCCTGTCCTATTTCTGTTTTGTAACCATTCAAATCAACACAGCTCTAAAACGAGGATAAAGTTTATGCGTATGATTGGCAGGTTTTGTAACCATTCAAATCAACACAGCTCTAAAACTCTTTGCTTTGACTTAATATTAATTAGTATGTTTTGTAACCATTCAAATCAACACAGCTCTAAAACTGCGAAAGTAGTATACTAGCGTGTGTATGAGTTTTGTAACCATTCAAATCAACACAGCTCTAAAACTATGTAACCAATGAGCAAAGCAGATTAGATGTTTTTGTAACCATTCAAATCAACACAGCTCTAAAACTGCAAAATTCCATGAGCTGTTTCATGCACTGTTTTGTAACCATTCAAATCAACACAGCTCTAAAACTACCATTTAATTGGAAGTTTAGCTAGTTCTGTTTTGTAACCATTCAAATCAACACAGCTCTAAAAACTTCATTTGAGGGGTGGGGGTATTTTTTTATGTTTTGTAACCATTCAAATCAACACAGCTCTAAAACTTTAGTTGTAGCTCGATAAATGCGTTGTTCGTTTTTGTAACCATTCAAATCAACACAGCTCTAAAAACTTTTTCAAAATTATGTATAAAAGCCTAGAGTGTTTTTGTAACCATTCAAATCAACACAGCTCTAAAACACGTTTTTCGTCTATCTCGCGATAAGTAAGTGTTTTGTAACCATTCAAATCAACACAGCTCTAAAAACGCAAGTGTGTTACCAAATACAGGTACTGAAGTTTTTGTAACCATTCAAATCAACACAGCTCTAAAACTTCCTGCCGTTGAATAGTTGCTGAATTTAAGTTTTGTAACCATTCAAATCAACACAGCTCTAAAACTTCATTTGAGGGGTGGGGGTATTTTTTTATGTTTTGTAACCATTCAAATCAACACAGCTCTAAAACTTTAGTTGTAGCTCGATAAATGCGTTGTTCGTTTTGTAACCATTCAAATCAACACAGCTCTAAAAACTTATGACCGATAACATAATCAGCACCGTATGTTTTTGTAACCATTCAAATCAACACAGCTCTAAAAACTACGTTGTGAGCATTCTTTGTAGTTACCTTGTTTTGTAACCATTCAAATCAACACAGCTCTAAAAACTCTACTGTAATGGCAGAAAAAAAGGGAAATTCGTTTTTGTAACCATTCAAATCAACACAGCTCTAAAACTTGTCCGTTTACGTAGATTTTTAACGACTTCGTTTTTGTAACCATTCAAATCAACACAGCTCTAAAACCTACGAAAAATAAATAAAGAAGTAAAGAAGAGTTTTGTAACCATTCAAATCAACACAGCTCTAAAACTCTTTGCTTTGACTTAATATTAATTAGTATGTTTTGTAACCATTCAAATCAACACAGCTCTAAAACTTCAGCTTATGCTTGATTTCTTCGTATGTTGTTTTGTAACCATTCAAATCAACACAGCTCTAAAACATTAAGTGAATTATACAAGGTTAAATTAGAGTTTTGTAACCATTCAAATCAACACAGCTCTAAAACGGAATATATATCCGATTGGAGGAGCTCGAAGTTTTGTAACCATTCAAATCAACACAGCTCTAAAACTGAATGCCCAATATTCTTGTGGGAAGTTCTGTTTTGTAACCATTCAAATCAACACAGCTCTAAAAACGCTGATGAAAAATATTCAGTTGAGCAAATAGTTTTGTAACCATTCAAATCAACACAGCTCTAAAACTTGAGGTTCATAGATAACATATCCAGTAGAGTTTTGTAACCATTCAAATCAACACAGCTCTAAAACGCACCAGCAGAAATGAATACACCATATCCAGTTTTTGTAACCATTCAAATCAACACAGCTCTAAAACAGATCTTTTTTTGTATAATACGCAATCAAGGTTTTTGTAACCATTCAAATCAACACAGCTCTAAAACGAAACTGTGATTTATGGTACAGATATTAAAGTTTTTGTAACCATTCAAATCAACACAGCTCTAAAAACGCTAATTGGCGGGAAATATTAGACGAAACAGTTTTTGTAACCATTCAAATCAACACAGCTCTAAAACTAGTACCCTTTTTTTCAACAAGTTTAGCTACTGTTTTTGTAACCATTCAAATCAACACAGCTCTAAAAACCTGACTAACAGGGGGTAACATTACATACTGTTTTGTAACCATTCAAATCAACACAGCTCTAAAACTTCTTCGCTTGCCATAGAAGCAAACATTACGTTTTGTAACCATTCAAATCAACACAGCTCTAAAACTACATTTTTTATTTCTGACGAGTAATGAGGTTTTGTAACCATTCAAATCAACACAGCTCTAAAAACCTCGTAGAAGTTTTCGTAATCGCGCTGCTCATCTCAGCCAGACTACTGATTTGAATGATTTTTTTAATTGTTTATAATTCTCTTAGTATAATAAAAATCTTCGTCCAAGACATACTGATCATAAGAAAAAAACTCGTCTTGGTTCGATAAATAGTACATTAATTTGATTTAATTCTATAAATTCCTTAATTACATCTATTTCTTCTTCTTTAAAAATAAGAGGCAACATTGACAAATATCAGTAATTTCTTTTTTTACAAGATATCTAAATATTTGTAGAATTTCAAATATTTGTTCAAACAGTGTATTCGCAACTGTATCTACACGAACATCTAGCGCTGATATTAATTTTTCAACGCTAAGTTCAGTATACGTCAAATTTAGTTCGTTTTCTATACACTGTGACCCAACAAGGTTCGTAGCTCGAACTAATACCTGTTCTAACTCATTTTTCAATTCAATTTTATCATTGAATTGATCCAACAAATCAGATTGAATCGCCTTAACTACCGCAGAACTATTAATAGTAAACCCCAACAAATCAGAAATAACCATTATTTCAGAATTTTTTAAAGATTGAATTTTCGAATCATAAAGTTTTAAATCACTCGATTCATCATAACAATATAACCATTGAACAAGTTGTGTTAATACCGATCGATTCTCAACTACTAATAATGTAAATCCTTTAATCCCAATAGACTCATCAAATATTGGCAGATTTAACCTAATTTCCTTCACTGTAATCTTCCCCTAAAAATACTAGACGACTATCTGTATTCGCAATACTCTTATTCTTCTCTCCATGAAGATAAATCATTCGTGCAAATTGTTTTTCAGTTACTGTCAATATTGTGATATTTCCTTTTTTCGGATTATTAGCTTCCAATCTATCTATCAATAGAGAATTTGCATTTCCATTTAACAACAACCTACTATATACCGAATATTGATGCATCAAAAAACCTTCAGATAGCAGAAATTTTCTGAATTTACGATATGCTTTCTTATCTTCTAAAGTATCCGTAGGCATATCAAACATAATAATCATTCTCATAAAACGATAACTCATATCCTAAACACAGGAACTCCTTCTCCCTCATTATTTAATGCTTTAACAATTTTCTTAGTATAGTCAGAAATTATATTTGAAAGAAACATCTCTTTTCCTGAATACTCATAATTATTAATAAAAAAATTTGGAATAATTTGCTTTTGATTCTATTAAACTCATAATCCCTATTTTTCGTATACAATCCGATCAATAATGGGTCTAAAAGGTTCCATAATATCACTTGCAAAATTGAAAGGATTAAATTGATTAGAATGTTTCAGTCCTAATTGTGTCACACATCCAGTTGCAACTATTTCTCTTGCAAACATACTCAACAATAAAGAATAACCATAATCCAAACCTGCATTAATATCATTCGATTTTTCTCTTTTAAAATCATTACCAAACAATGCATTAAAGTATATTCTAGCGGCATGTCCTTCTCTATTTGTAGGATCAAATATCTGTAATTCCTCATACAATCTCGTTAACGATTCAGATTTCTTATCTAATCCCACTTCGTATAAAAATACTGCTTGGTTAAAAATTTTTTGGGAAATAATTTCTGTCCAGACAACGCCCTTGACTTGCTCAATCCATTCAATTTGTTTAGAAAACTGAAGACTAGAGTCATGCTTCCCATAGTATGGCATCAATTGTGCAACAGGTAATCTTTTATCATCACAAAAAACCACAAGAATATTTTCATCTGACAAACGTTTTATCAACATAGTTGATAAAACGATATCCGTCGTTTCTATCAATAATATATCAATCTCGGACAGATGAATCATTTCTGTCCGAGATGAATCTTTGTATATCAAGTGATTATTTTTATAAGACAACTTCGAGTGTTGATTAACAACAATCGTCCGCCATCCCATTATTCTTCACCCAGCTTACTTAGATCAATACGAGTTTCGTATAACCCTGTAATGGATTGACGAATTAGTACTGCATCTAAAAGAGCTGATGGGGAATAATCTCTATATCTTGGTATTTTTTTATCTAAGAAATCGAAATCTGAAGCACTCCCTGCAGCAGTAAGTTCTAATATTCCTTTTTTAGCTTCTTTTCCTGGAGCGATTATACTTTCCACTAATTTATCAACATCATTTTCAACATAATTCTGTAATTCATTTAGTATTAGCTCTCCGTTTTTCTTAGCATCAACAAACCGAGAATTAAAATCTAATACAAAATAAACTAGTTCTTTGAGTTCATTAACATGTCCCTCAACATATTCTCTATGTTTCGTATTTTCTTTATTTTTTATATTTTTCGCGTGATACAATAATTTTATATACTTTTCAGGTAACCATAATTGATTTCCTTTATGAATTTCTCCTCTTTTGTTGTTTGTCGATAAAATACTTGCCAACATTCTTCTTGATCCATTTTTCAGTTCGAATAAAGAATATTTAGGTAATTTCAATATTGATTTTTATTTCCTTATAGCCTTTATTCAATAAGAATGCAATTTCATCTTTTTCAAATTCTTCTTTTTCCATAATTGAAATACCTTGAAACTCAATAACATCCGTCAATGTTTTACGTTTTCCTTTTTCAATCACTGCGTGCACAAGAATAGCATAAGAATTTGATATCCCAGCATACCCTCCATATTTTCTAGGGTCAAGATTACGTTTCGCAGGAATTAAGTTTTCTTTACTATTTGGCGCAGGTTTAGGAGATAAAGTAGCGTTGAATAAGCCTTTTTGTTTTCCCTTTGTTATACCATGTGTTTGAATTTCCGTTTTTTTGACTACATTAACTTGTGGTAAGGACAACACTTTTCTAACTGTTTCTAAATCTGTTTTTTTATTCCAAACAATCTCGCCTGTCTCATTACAAATCTCAACTTCAGGGCGTTTAATAATTTGACCATCGGCCAACTTAATCTCTGACTTAAAGAAGTTCAACAAGTTAGAGTAAAAGAAATATTTCGCTGTAGCTTTCCCATATTTTTGAGTATCTTTACTTTTCGCAATTAAATCAAAGACATCATAAACTTGATAATCACCATAAACAAACTCTGAAGATAGTTTTGGGTATTTTCGTAATATTGCTTTTGAAATAACTGCATTCAAATATGCATCGTGTGCATGATGAAATCCGTTAATTTCACGAATCTTATACAATCCAAATGCTTCTCTAAACTGGGTAACTAAGTTTGATTTTAGTAGAACGATGTTGACATCACGAATTACCTTGTCATTATCATCTCTTCTAACATTGAAGCGTGCATCTAATATACGAGCAACATGTTTGGTAATTTGACGGGTTTCTACCAATTGTCTACGAATAAATCCTGCTTTATCTTTCTCAGTAAGTTTTCCTTTAGTTAAATTATAAAATTTTCTTTCGGAAATTAATTCTGCATTTAAGAGTTGTTTCCAAAAGCCTCTCATTCGTTGAACTACTTCATCACTTGGAACATTATCAGATTTCCCTCTATTATTCTTAGAGCTAGTCAAGACTATATTATCAATAGAATCATCTTTCATAAAACTTTGTGGAATAATATGATCAATATCATAATTAGAAAGATTCCCGATATCTAAATCTTCTCCTGTATACATATCCTTTCCGTTTTGAAGATAATACAAATACAAACGGTTATTAGCTAGCATTTTATTGTCTGTAGGTAACTCTACCTTTTGAGTGCTCTCCAAATCTTCGAATGATTTCTTTAACTTTTCCAATCGTTTCGATGAACGAGCTTCGCCTTTCGCGGTTGTTTCAGGTCCTTTTGCCATCTCAATTACTATACTTTCAGGAGCATCACCCATCACTCTACAGATTTCTTCCACAATCTTTATGCTCTGATAAATGCCTTTCTAATAGCAGGGCTACCAGGGATCTCCTTAACTAACGCTTCCAAACTACTATCTATATCAACACTATTTTCAAGTGCTATTTGGTTTGCAAACGAAAGATTTTTATCGTTGATTAATTGCATCAAATTACGATTTGTATATCCATCGTCCTCAAGGAATTCCATAATATTTTTTTGAGTTTGTCTATCTCTAATTCCACAGAGTAATTTCTTTGATAATCTCCCCCAACCCTTGTAATGTCTTCGTTCTAACTTTCTCAAAACTTCTTTTGATAAACTATCTCCATAATTAGAAAGTCTTTCACGAATGATTTCTCGATCCTGGAAAAGCGTAAGAATTGATATGATTTCCTCAATTTCCTGTTCATTTTTTGGGTCATCAAGATAATCTCTCGGCATTATTTTCTTTAAGTCATGGTATGTCCCATACGAACTGTTAAAATTCTTGTTCTTTTTATCTAAACCAAGAACCTTTACAATATGAAAGTCCGGATATTCTTTATCAAAGAAAGCTAACAATTGTTTTTCAGTAACCGTTCTATATTTCTTAAATAGTTTCTCAAAAATATTCTTTTTCATCTCTGCACTTACAGCATAATGAGCATTATTCTCCAGAACATATCGAATTTTAGTCAATTCATTAAATACCATGAATTTTTCATATAATAAACTATGCTTTGGTAATACTTTTTCATCTGGAAAAATAAGTACAACGATTTGTCATTCTTATAATAAATTGCTCTGCCGTAGCAACTTTGTCGACTTGATTCTCCCAATTCCATGGTCTAATCTTCTCATTACCATTTCTAACTACCCATCCAAATCGACTGTTCCCGTTTGAAAGGGGACCAACGAAATACGGTATTCTAAAAGTTAGAATTGATTCAATTCTTTAGAATTTTCCTCCAAGAATGGATAGTATTTCTTTTGTTTTTCAATAATCGCCTTCAATTCTTCAAGATGAAATTGATGAGGAATTGATCCATTATCATATGTTCTTTGCTTCCGTAAGAAATCCTCTCTTTCAATCTTCTCGAGTATCCACTCAGCTCCTTCAACGTTCTCTAACAATGTCTTAGTATTACTATAAAAATCAGCTTCCTTTGTTTTTCCGTTGATATATCCTGCATAATAGTCTTTTGATTCATCATTAAAGAATTCATTATAGTTTAGTTTTGGATTATTTTTGATAAATAATTTCAACTTTTTCAAATCTTCATGGTGTTCTTCATATCTACGAATCATTGAGGCTGCTAGCAGTGCATTTGTATCCGAAATATCTTTCACGATTGTTGATAATAACATACTGTCGTACACTGCTTTTGCAGCATAAAATACCTCAAAGTACTCGTCTGGAATCAAACCTTGTAACGCATCCAAATCCTCATTGAATGTATCCTCGGAAATTTGAAGTTTACATTCATTATCAAGTCCAAATTCCTTCTGGAAATTTACTTTATTTCCAACCAGCAAATTAATAAACTTCGCAAACATTGAATTTTTCTTTACTTCTGGGTATAACTCTAATACTCTTTCAACTTTTTTTGATCTACTCAACTTTTCAGTTAAAATACTATCAACATCCACATCGGCATCTTGATTATCCTCAAAAGCATCATTGTAACCACTTACAAAAATAGAGAAATTTTCTTTTAAATTAACATTTTTGGGATCTATTTGTTCAAATAAGAAGTGCCCACGATATTTAATAATATGAGCTAAAGCTAGATAAACTAGCCTGATATCCTCTTTTTTTCATCGCTATCTGAAAGTTTTTTTCTCAAATGGTAAATAGTTTTATATTTACTATGAAATGCTATATCTTCTTTTTTTGTTACCAAATAATGAATATTTACCAAAAGCTTTTATCTTCCGGCACCTTAAAAGATTCATCTAATCTCGCAAAAAAATTAGGGTCAATTCTGAGTATTTCTTCATTAAAAATATCTCTTAAATAAGCAACTCTATTAGTTCTTCTATCTGTTCTACGGCCTTGTCCCCTCTGTTGTCGTGTATATTTCGCAGTATTTCCTGCATCAAATTCTAAGGTCCCCAATAAATTTCTTTTAATGTAATCTTTATTAGAATTCCCTTCCACTTTCATTTTCTTCGACGGAACTTTATAGTTATCTGTTATCACAGCCCAACCTACACTATTTGTTCCGATATCCAACCCAATTGAATATGGTTTATTCATAAAACACCCTCCTAAATTTAATTACTTACAAAACAATTTTATCACAAAACCGTTTACATTTTAATAGTTATGTAGTAAAATAATATTGTTGAAACCATTCAAATCAACACAGCAAGTTAAAATAAGGCTTAGTCCGTACCCAGCCACATAGTGGTGTGCACCGATTCGGTGCTTTTTTTATTGCTTAATTAATGCCATATCTAATTGACTGACGATTGAAGAAAAAATTCTCTTTCAAATGATACAAATACAATTACTAGAATTTCTTTTTCTTCATCTTAACCTCGACTTCATACCCATTTTGCCGTGCGAGATCCACTAAACTTAGAATGGTCGGATTATGATGACCACTTTCGGCTCTATTCAGTACGCTTCGTACAATTCCATTTTTTTCTGCACACTGATCTTGGTTCAATCCTTGTTCTAGTCGCATTTTAATGATACTAAGCGCGACTTTTTGAAGGGTTACTTCATTTAACAAATCCTTTTCGAAGTCAGGATACTTTGAAGATAACATCGTGAATACTTTGTTCAAAGAAGAAGTCACTGCCATCCACCCCCTCTTTAACGTCTGATAATGGAATTCTTAAGTACCACTCTCCGTCTCTCTTGAATCCCCAATGTTCTAATACTTCTGGCGTCACTCCATCGTCTTGCAAGATTTTTAACACTGCAGCAAGCCGAATCATTTCATTGTATTCGTAGTTTTCTAGCTGCATTGCCATGTCCATCGTAATTTTAAATTTCTTTCCCAATTTGAACACCTCCATTTTCTTAATTGTAGCATATTTGCTACTGTAGCATATATGCTACTTTTTGCTTTTTTATAGCACTTTTTTGCGGTTATAAAACGCTATTCAAATAGAAAATATAATCGATTGGAAATATATAATATTAGTTACAAAATGTGTGCTTTCACTCGTTGTAATTTACTTATCTTGTTCAAAATGAAAGTCACACTTAATTTTTCTCAAATTCATTCCAAATCGAGATCCCTTAATATGATTTGTTGATCCATCATCTTTTATATAGCAATATCTAATTTTTATATTCAAAAAGTTCATTCGTAGGAATTATTCCTATTTTTTATAAAAAACTTATTTTTAATTTTTTAGTCTGATTCTTCGTTAATTAGCTTATTTATTTCGGAAAACATACCTTTTTTTCCGACAAAAAAAACCGAGGCACTCACCCCGGTTTTTTTCAAGTTTATTCAATTTCGATTTTGTTTCATTCGCACTTCATGATTCCAACGCTTTCTTCAGTTCATTCACCGTGTGATATTCTTTTGCGTTTGGAGCCTTAGCAATCTCTCTTCCTTCTTTAATTGCATCAATAGTTGTTTTATTAGGTTGCTTCGCTTCTCGATAAGATTGTTGCGTTCCTTTCTGCAACGCTTTATTCTCCTCTTTATCCATAGAGCACCTCGACTATCTCTTTCACTTTCTCTTCAATCCCCATCTTTTCAGCATACTCATACAAAATTTCTATCCTTTTATCGTTTGACTGCATATAGTTTCTAAGAGCAGACGTGAAGATTTCAGCATCGATTTTTTTGCGGTTAGCTATTAGGTCACAGATGGTTCTCTCCTTGTCGTAACAATAAACCTTATTCCCCATTCTTGTCGTCACTTCTATTTTTCCTAGTTCATGCAGCTCTTTCTTTATATAGTGTGGTTTTACAATGGACGGAAATCGATGTGTGTTATATCCCGAATAAACTGTGACATCAATATCATACGGGAATGAATCCACTAGATCATGCAAATAGAGTGCTGAGACAAACGAGAAAATCGCTGCTTGGTTTTTCTGCTGGAATAAATAGTATTTATCATAGTATTGATAAGACATTGCATATACTCCACGCTCTAATTTCACGAGCTTCCCTTTATCCACCATACGAGAAGCATAGGTAATTGGAATCCCAACTACTTTCATGTCCTCGCTTCGGATAATATCATTTTCTGCAATTAGTTCTTCTAATAGTTCTTCATACTTCAAATAATCCACCTCCAATTTGTTATTTCTGTGCTTATATTATATCATAACATACGCACAAAAGTAACAAATTTTGCACAAAAAACCGGGGCACTCACCCCGGTTTCTCCTGTTTGTTATATTCAATTTTCTATGTTGCTTTACTTCATCCCATTATAAATCTCATCCGCAATCTCAACGCCGATTTGTGCTTGCTGCTCAGGCGTCAAGGCGTGGCCTGTGTCCTCCAATGTGGTGAGGCGTGCGTCTTTGAGGCGCTTCACTGCTTTTTGGGAGGCGGTGAGTGGCACGATGTAGTCGTCTTTGCCGTGATAGATATGTACAGGGATCCCTAGCTTATCTAGGTTCGCGTAGGCGTCCATGTCGTAGATGTCCGTGATGTATTTCTTCCCTATTTTCGTGCCGAGTAAGTTAAAGGTCTCGGGTACTTCGTCTAGTTTCGGGAAGCTACTTCTAATATCGTCTGGCAGTGAAAAGGCAGGATAGAACAAGAAGAGGCCTTGGATATTCGTGAGCTCTTCTGCGGTCAGTGCCGTGACGAGTCCGCCTTGGCTACTTCCCATGAGATAAATTTTCTGCGGATCCACGTATTCCATCCCGCTTGCGATGCGAATCGCGTCCTTCAAGTTTTGCACTTCGGTGAGAACCGACATCTCAGTCGTTAGTCCCTCACTCATCGGAGAAGATGAAGACGACCCTCCTGCAAACTCCAAGCTGAAGACGGCAATGCCAGCTTTCGCCAATGTCTTCTGCACTTCTTCCTCGTGTTCGACGGTGGCGCCAAGTCCGTGGCTAAAGATTACGAGTGACACCCGTCCTTTTCCGTCTGGCACAAAGGCACGCGCGTAGAGATTCTTGCCATTACTTTCGAAGTCATATTCTTTTACGGTATAAGTGCCGTCTGTCTTCACTTCAACACGAGGTGCTTGTGTGGTTTGTGGCGTCTGCACAGTCGTGTTCGTCGTGTTCGTCGTATTCGCCCCGTTCGTGCTAGTCGTTCCACACGCTGCAAGCAATAGCGCCACGAAGGTTCCCATGAGTCCTTTTTTCATTTAATTCCAACTTTCATTTTTGGTGGGGCCTTTGCCCTTTTAAGTAGTCTACCCGCAAAGAAGTGGAACCTCAACTTTTTTGCATAAAAAAAGACTGCAAGACATCCCTGCAGTCGGTTCCTTTTACACTAAAAATTCTAATAATTCCGCGTAGCTTCTCACTTCCACGGTCGGCTTGATGGCGGTTCTGTTGTCTTTTGCCGCTAGGTTCATCCAAATCGTGTCGATGCCTGCGTTGATGCCGCCTTGGATATCCGCTGTCAGCGAGTCGCCGATGATCACGGCTTTGTCCTTGTCGTAGTCTGGAATCGCACTAGCGACGCTTTCAAAGAAGGCTTCGCTTGGCTTTTGTGCTCCGACTTCTTCCGAGATGAAGACTTTCTTGAAGTATTTTGCAATCGGTGAGTTTGACAAGCGCCCTTTTTGAATCGTCGTGATGCCGTTTGTGGCAGCATATAAGTCATATCCTGCGTCCTGTAACGCTTGAAGCAACGCCTCTGCTCCTTCGTACGTTTGCCCTTGCGTCGAGAGGATTGCTTCGTAATCTGCCGCGAGTTCCTTCCCGTCTTTTTCAAAACCGAAGTGGTCGAACAACTTGGCAAAGCGCGTTTCGACGAGTTCCTCACGCGTGATTTCGTCCTTTTCCAACGAACGCCACATGGCACGATTCATCGGCACGTAGACGTCGATATACGCCTCGACATCCTCCACGCCTTGCTTTTCCAAGAGCTTTGTCAGCGCGTAATTCTCCGCCGAATGGAAGTCCCAGAGCGTTGAATCCAGGTCGAATAGTAGTGTTTTATAGATCATGTTCCTAACCTCTTTACATGTTACCTTATTTTTTGTTCAAATTGATATTCCGTTTGCAATGATTTTAGAAAGCCTTCTAGACCTTTTACAAGGGTGCGATTTGTCTCGAGTGGTTTCTTTTTCCAAAGAGCAACCTCTTCCTTTGCCCGTTCCACTAAAGCATTGAATTCCTTCTTGAAGGAGTGACGTCTCCAGAAAAAGACAACTCCTAGAACGATAAGAGGAACACTCCACGTCCAGAAACGTAAACTCAGGGTGACTACCAAGAATTCGAGCGTTTTCCAAACACCCAGTTGAGAACTATATTCAATTGCATCCCTTATAAGAAAAAAGACGTACGTATTTTGTAAATAGACACCTGCAAAACAAAGAGCGAATAGTGGCAGTAGGATACGCGCTATTTGATGATCTTTCGGTAAAGGTGCTGCATTTCCTCTTTCTGAAATCACCTTTTCCAATAATTCTCGGAGTCGATTGGCTGTTTCTTGTGTGACTTTCTTCTTCTTCATTCTTACCCCTTTTATTTTATAATCCTTTTATTTTATAACCCGTACGTTTTGTATTTTTTAACAAGCAACTTCGCGCGTTTCACGTAGTCGTTCTCGTTTCCGTGTAGTGCCTCCAGTGCTTCTTGGGCAACCGGTAAGAGTGCGCGGATGTCTTTTTGGATGAAAAGCTGGTTACGTGTATATAACGCCTTTGCAAAGAACAGCCCGAACATCCACACGAGTACGAGCGGAAAGAACACAAGCATTTCTTCGTTAGAGAGGGTAATCATAAAGTTCTCTGATTTCCCACCGTTCAGATGGAACACAAATGCCACGAGTCCAATCGTCAAGAGCACGAGGATGCCCACGAGGACGTTAAAATACTTCATAAGGTGCTGCACTCCCGGACTTTCATACGGCAGCTCGAGATCAAGTCCACTCTCCCCTACAAGGCGCTCGGTCAATGCGCGAAACTCTTGCGCTTCATTTTTTCTATATTGAATTCTTTGTAGATCCATGGTTTTCTCTCCTTAATGATAGATATGCATTTAGAGGCCGTAGCGTCTGTATTTCTTCACTAATGTTTCCGCACGCTTGATGTCTACGGCTAAGTCTTTTCGATTTTGCTCGTGTAAAATAATCGTTGCTTCGTCAACAATATCCAACAGCTCTTCCATTTCCGCCCACCGTTTATCTTGTTCACGACGGTATAAAAGGGCTGCAAAAAGGACACCCACCAGCCAAACGATGAGCCCCACCAAACATGCGAAAAACATAATACCAAGGATGAGAAGCGGATCGTCAACATTTCTTCCACTAACAAACCACAAATACCCCAATCCTCCTAGCATCAAAGCCAAGAAAAGTCCTAATATCCAGATGAGTATTTTCAACAATGGAGAACGTTCCGTCACAAGGGGAAATTCTGCTTCAATCCCACTTTCGTTCACTAAGCGTTCTGCGACTGCTCGAAAGTCTTGTACCTCTTTTTCTTTTAATACTATTCTTCTTGGTGCTACAAAAATATACATATTCTTCACTCCTTAAATATGTTTCCCTTGTTAAAGTTTATATTTTCGGTATTCCTCTATTAATTTTTTTACTTGAATGATTTTATTGTTCATACTTTTACGCCTTTGCTTCTTTAAGACAGAAATAGCTGCCTCCGCAATGTCAATGAGTTCTCGTAATTCCAATCGAAATTGTTCCTGTTCCTCCCTATACATTATGACGGCAGGAATAATGTTGCCCGGTACACACATTAAGAGGATCATAGCCCATCCACCCAAAAATAGCATCGTTGTATCAATAATAGAAGCACCAGACTCTATGAATATCATCCAAATCACAAATACATAGCCCGAATAAGATAGCTAAAATTCGTAGCCTCCGACCCATGTTTTTTAATCCAATTGACGGCTCTGTTTCCTCTGGAAATTCAAAGTCAACTCCACTTTTATCGACCAATTCTTCGACGGTTTCGCGGAATTCTCGTATCTCCTTGATTTTGATTCTCTGTTTCCCTGACAGTAAAAAACGATCCATTTCCTTTACTCCTTATACACGTTCCATCGTCCTATCGACGCGGCGGACGTCATTGTAGCGGTCCACGAGTCGCTCGGCAACGGTGCGAACTTCCTTCACTTCTTTTTGACTCACTGCGAGTCTCCTTGGATATCCAAAAATAATCATCTACTTCCTCCTTAGAACCGGTAGTTGCGTTGTAAGTCCTCTACGTAATTTTCTAAATCGATGACTTCTTGTGAAACAACGCCATTACCTTCTTCATATTGGCGCGCGATTTCGTCTTTCGCGTGTTCGAGTAAGAAGAGTGTTTCTTTTACAAGGGAACGACGCGCCAACCAGAGAATGAGGATGAAAATCGCAATCAATGCCACCCATAAAATCGGCATCCACCAGTACTGTGCCATCCGGTCCATGACTGGTGAGGATTTCCTTGAAAAGAGCATATAGATCGAACCAAAGATGGTCGCCAAGAAGCCTGTCGTCATAATCGTATAGAGCGTGATGATTCCAAAGAAAAGCATACAAAAGAGACGAATCTGACGATTATCTCTTGGCAGGACGCGCGGTTGTTTGCTCCTGCGGTTTACAATGCGAATGAGTTCACGCAGCCTTGTCGTTTGCGACTGCCAAATTGTTTTCTTATAGTTCATAATGTCCTCCTAATAGTACTTATGTGCTTGTTTTAAAAACTTTTGTAACGCTGCTACTTCTTCTGGTACGTCTGTAGTTTGGCTCCACTCTTCTGCTTCACGGTCTGCCAGTGCCAATAGTTCTTTCCATTCCTTAAAGGTTTCTCTGCGGTGCCAATTGAAGACTGCAACGAAGACGGCAATCGGTATGCACCAGATAACGACAAATGGCCAAATGAAGGCAAGATAGCCAAACGCGACGTTCCATTGCAATGTCACTAGGCAGGCGATGAAAAATTTTAAATACGTAAAGAATCCAGATACTAGTCCGATGACGATGCCTGCAATTGCGACCGTAATCAGGACGTAGATGCGTAGCCAATAAGAGCTTTTTGGAAGCTGTTCTCCTCGTCCACTCTTCTCCAAGACGGGCTTCAATAGCCTTCTTAAGGCGCGAACTCTTGAAGATTCAACGCTGGTTAGGCGTTTTGCTACTTCGTGTTCTTTGCTCACTTTATCCATCGCCGTGCCGACACTCGTAGCAGCAGCTTCTACTGTTTCCTTCACTTTCGAAGGTTTACCAAGCGGTGCATGTTCCTGTAAATACGCCTCTAGTGCTTCAACGGCTTCGCGGCTGGCTTCTCTTGGAGCGGCTTTCCACGTTGCCACTTCTTCATTTCCACGAACCACCAACTGTTTCCATTCCCAGCGAACAGATCTATGGCAGCAGTAGAGAATGACCGCTAAGATGGCAAACAGGATGACAAAGTGAAGCACCAGGCCAAAGAAGACCTTGCTTACATCTGAGAGAGCCTCTGAATCCCCCGTCGAAAACACCAATTTGAGCCCTTGAAAGAAATACGATTCGACTAAAAGCGCGCGTCCAAACACCGCCACTGCGCACACCACTCCAGCAACACTAAGGATTGTTATAACGACGCGTAGTGGGAAAAAGCTCATTGGCAATGTGCCTTCTCCTTCATTTTGCTCGGCCACTACTCCAATTAACTGGCGCAGTTGTCTTACATTGCGTTCCTTCACTTTCCGTTTCTTTTTCATTGTCATTCCTCCAGTCGTTCAAGGGTCGTATCTTCTATCCCAAAAGATTCTTTTTAAACCGTCATTCCGTATGATTCCTTTAATTCATACATACAATCATCCAACTCTTGTATCAACTCTGCTGGGAGTGCTAAAGATTTTTCCTTGATTCTTTTTGCTTCCTCATCCGCAAGTTGTAACAATTCCGCAAGCTCTTGTCTTGCTTTCTTCTTCTGGAACTGAAGCAGTCCTTTATAAACAATGATCATTCCTATCATCAGTATAGAAAACAAAGAAAATGTTATTTTGAACGTTACGGAGATATAACCGCTAAACATCAAAAAATAACATAGAACTGAACAAAAAAGAATATCTGCTATCACTATCCATGTTTGAACAAGTTGTAGATTTCCCCATTTCGAGTCCGGTATATCGAATCTATTTGGGTTTATCTTTCCTAACAGTTGTTTTAATCGACTGATTCTGAAATCTTCTCTTTGTATATCATTTTGATTAAAATCAGTACCCCATTTCATAACACTCATAAAATATTTTAACGATACCATTTCCTGCGAAAGAGCCTCTTGAGGTATATTTTCAGATGCCATAAGAAGCCTATTTGCAGCATTCATTAATTGGTCTGTTTCTTTTTTCTTAGAAACCCGAATCAGTCTGTTACAAATAAGAAGTACTAAAAGAGGAAGTCCCCATAATATCAATACGGCATGCCAAGCCATTAGATTAGTGGATATAATATACTTTATCACATCCATCAATCCTAAAAATAAAGTTACTACCAATAAGAATGCAACTATCGGAAAAGCATGGGTACAAAGTAACCCAATCAATATCAACTCCCAAAGAAAGAGGCTCTCTCTCCTTTTTCTGAGTGAACGCGGCAATGATTGTGGCGGACTATTTTCTATAGAAACCTTCTTCAATAGGTCTCTTAATCGATCAAGCTGATCTTCAGAAAGTCTGTAGTAAAACTTGATTATCTTTTGATTTTCTTCCATTCTACCTTTTCTCCTGGTATATGATATTTCGACTCTAACACTTCTATAAATCTTTGAAGGTGCTTGATTTCTTCCGGAACATTCTTTTTAGCAACACCCTTATACATTGCAACCTCTGCACGAGCAATCTCAAATAGGTTATCAAACGCTGTTTTGCGTTTTTCATGAACACTATATAAAAGCCTAAAATAAAAAGTCCAAAGCATTACTATGGGAATTCCAAAGAAAGTGAGTATGATCATGGCATGATAGTATGATTCAGTGAATAACCCCATTATTGGAATAGCGCCAACCAAACAACCGAACAGCACTATTTTATGAATGATACTACTAAACAGACGGTACGGCACACCTTTTGGCAACATAGAGGCGTCTTGTTCTTGTTCTGATAAAATATTCACTAACTGTAGACGTAATATAGAAATATCTTTTTGTGAAACGTTTCTTGGAAATAATCGTAATAATGACTTTATAACCGGTTCATGTGACTCTTCGATGTTGAACTCATCATCATTTCCAGCCAAATACCGTTTTAATTCTTTCACACTATTTGGAAGTTCTTTATCGGTGAAGTTTTTCCATTTTAAGACTTCTTCTTTCGCTCTACGCATTATTTGTGCCTGCTCTTTTTTAAACGCCTTACGTTCCCATAGAGAAAGTCCACATACAATAATTAAAAGGAATAGATCAATTCCAATGAACGGATTAAACTTCATTTGATCCTTTAAGAAGTTAAAAGGGTGTGTCACCAACTCCTGAAACCAAACATCAAAACTTTTTAAAGAAAATAGAAAGATGAATACAGTTAATACCATCAAGAATTTTTTAAAAATATTTTTTAAAACAATTGGTGTCACTGAAGCACTAGGGAGCACAACAACTTTCCCTGATCGTTCTAGAATCGCTGCAATTAGCAATACTCTTAGTCGCGCCAGCTTAATTTTTTCAATCCTTTTTTTCTTGTTCATAAATCCCCCTAAATCCACGGTTTGTTCCTTTTTATCACATAAATCCATCTATGTCATATTCTCTTCTAATCCCTTTAAGAGGTTCCTCAATTTTTGCCTCTGCCTAATGTTTTTTAAACCGTCATTCCGTATGATTCCCTTAATTCATACATACAATCATCTAACTCTTGCATCAACTCTGCTGAGAGCTCTAAAGATTGTTTCTTGATTCTTTTTGCTTCCGCTGTTGCGACCTGTAACAATTCCGCAAGCTCTTGTTTGACTTTCTTCTTCTGGAACTGAAGTAGCCATTTATAAACAATAATCATTCCTATCATCAGTATAGCAAACAAAGAGAATATCATTTCGATTGTTAAGGAGATATAACCGCTAAACATCACAAGATAGCATAGAACTGAGCCAAAAATAATTTCTGCTCTCACTATCCATTTTTGAACAAGTTGTAGCCTTCCCCATTTCAATTCCGGTATGTCCATTCTTTTTGGGTTGATCTTTCGTAACAGCTGTTTTAATCGCTTAATTCTGAAATCTTCTCTTTGTTTTTCATTTTGATAAAAACCAATCCCACTTTTCATCACACTCATAAAATATTTTAAGGATATCATCTCCTGCGAAAGAGCCTCTCGAGGTTTATTTTTGGAATTCATAATAAGCCAATTTGCCGCATTCATTAATTTATCTGTTTCTCTTTGCTTAGAAAATCGAATAAATGCGATACTAAAAATAAGTACTAAAAGTGGAAGTATCCAAAATATCAATACTAACGGCCAAGCCATTAGATTAATGAATATGAGATACTTTACCCCATCCATTCTTCCTAAAATTAAAGCTACTAGCAATAATAATGCAAACAATGGAAAAAATGTGCCACAAAGGATGCCAATCATTATCAAATCAACAATAAAGAGGCCTTCTCTCATTTTTCTCAATGAACGCGGCAACGATTGTGGCGGACTATTCTTTATAGAAACCTTCTTCAATAGGTCTCTTAATCGATCAAGCTGGTCTTCAGAAAGTTTGTAGTAAGATTTGGGTATCTCTCGCTGTTCTTCTGTTCTAAAATCTCTCATTTTTTAACAACATTCCTTTTACTGATTTCTATGATAAATCGTAGTCTAATCGTAACTCTTCTAAGTGGTATTTTAATGCTTTTACATCATGCGGAATCTCTGCAGATGGAGTGTGTTCCCATTTTGCGATCTCTTCCTCCGCTCTTGCAACCACTTCTCTCACATCTTGTTTTTGAAGGTGTAGTTGCAAGAAATATAAAAAGAGCATCATTATTGGAAGAACTACGATAAAATAAGGTTCATATTGAACATATTTCAGCGCATCATTCACAGCGTATTGATTTCCTTCGTTCCAAACTTTCAAGAAACGAAAGAATCCTCCTACTGTCATATTTAATGACCATAGAGAAAGTACTTCGAAACACATTAAAATGTTAAATAAAATCTTTGGAATATATCTATATGGTCGCACTTCAATCGTCTCTTCTTCCATACTAGATAAAGCAACGACTTCATTGACTAATTGCTGTAGTCTATCAATTCTTTTTTCTTCAAATCTTCTCTTCATCTTTTATTTCCCCAAAAATTTTATTTATCTGATTTAGATTTGTTTGTATCTATTTCTAACTTCAACTCTTCCATATAGAACTGAAGTCTTTCCGCTTCTTCAGGCATTGGAACTTGTTTGTATACAGAAAGCTCTTCCTCAGCAAGTTCATATAACTTTCCTAATTCCTGATAACAGGAATCAACCCTCAAATAACGAAACAGATAAACGACCCCTATAAAGAGGAGTAAAGTACCCATCCCTAGTAAAATCCCAAACAGTAAGAACGGTGGGGAAAAAAAGCCCCATGAGAATAAAAGCTCCTCCCGACTCAAAGATGTCTGGATTCATAAGCAATGCGCCAATTGCGATGATTTCTACCGCAAGAACGAGACCTCTGGCGATTTTCCCATCATCTGGAAGCTCATTCTCGCTATCATTTTCAACCATCACTTGTTTAAGCAATTCCCGCATCCGCGTTAATCGTCTTTGTCTAATCGCTTTTCTAAATAATTTCATTTCGCATCTCCCGATATATGATATTTCGACTCTAACACTTTAATAAATCTTTGAAGCTGCTTGATTTGTTCCGGAACATCCTCTATAGCAACATCCTTATACGTTGCTATCTCAGCACGAGCAATCTCAAACAGTTTATCAAAAGCTCTTTTTCGTTTTTCATGAACGCTAGAAGAAAGCCCAAAATACAAGTTCCATAGCACAACTAATAGCATACCTATAGGAATCCCTAAGAAAGCGAGCATGATGAGGGCATCATAGTATGACGTAATGAATAACCAGATGATTGGTAAAGTGACCACCAAGCACCCGCACAGCAATAAAAGTCGTATGAGACTAACAAAAAGGTACGGCATACCTTTTGGTAACTTTGAAACATCTTGCTGTTGTTCAGATAAAATGGTTATAAGCTGTTGGCGTAGTTCATTAATATTTTCTTGTGAAACGTTTCTAGGAATTAATCGTAATAATGACTTTATCACCGTTTCACGCGGCTCTTCGATGTTGAACGCATCATCATTTTCAGATAAATACTGCTTTAATTCTTTCACGCTGTTTGGAAGTTCTTCGTCGGTGAAGTTTTGCCACTCTAAGACTTCTTCTTTCGATCTACGGACAATTAGTGCCTGGTCTTCTTTAAATTCCTTACGTTCCCATAGAAAAAGTCCAAATCCAACGATAAAAAAGAATAAATAAGTTCTAAAGAACGGATTAAACTCTATTTGATCCTTTAAGAATTTAAAAGGGTTTGCAACCAATGCCTGAAGCCCAAAATCAAATCCTTTTAGTAAAGAAAACAGGAAGATGAATGTAGTTAATATTATCAAGAATATCTTTAAAATGTTTTTTTAAGATACTTGGCATCACTGCAGCGCTAGGAAGCGCAACAACTTCCCCTGAACGTTCTCGAATCGCTGCAATTAGCAATTCTCTTAGTCGTGCCAGCCGAATTTCTTCAATTCTTTTTTTCTTTTTCATATATCCCCCTAATTCCCACAGTTTGTTCCTTTTCATCACATAAATTCTTCTATGTCATATTCTCTTCTTAAACCCTTTACGAGATTTCTCAAAGTCTTTGCCTCTACTGATATTTCCTCATCCTCAAGATGTTTTCGAACATGCAATTCCTGATTAATAATTTTAAATAAGCTTCTCATTTCTTCTTTATACTCTTTTATTCTAATATACCGACAAATAAAGAATACTGTGAGCGGAATTCCCCATATAACGATAAACACGGGTCCTGCTACCACAAATGAAAAAAACATATATCGTATGAAATCCCCATTAAAGGTTATGATACTCATCCCTATTCCAAGTAGAAAAAACGGAAAATACGCAAAACAAAGAATAACGACCATTACACATTGTGTGATAAAGAGATAGTTTCTTACCTTTCTTTTGCTAGGTGGCAGCACTTCAAACTGTTCATTCTCACGCTCTACCTGTTCCGTCAATTCTCTGAGGCTCGTAATTTCTTCTTCACTAATCCTTTTTCCCAAGTCTATTCCTCCCTAGACTCCATATTTGATTCGTAAAAACAGCACGTAATCGTAGAGTGCTTTGATTTGCTCTGGAATATTGTCCCAAGGAACATCCTTATAGGCGGAAATATCTGCGCAAGCCACATTTAACAATTGTCTGAAATGTCGTCCTCGAATAAAGTAAGAGATGGTCCATCCCATCCAACAAATAAATAAACTGACGAACCCTATCCAGTAATTCCGCCATAGGGAGTTCAAAACCTCATCTAATTGATCAATCAATACCGCTACAAAAATGAGTCCAAACATAAAAAGGCATAAAAGCCAGAAAATCAACAATCCAAAAAAACGAAAGTCTTCATTCCAATCCTCCGAGCAGCCTTTCGGTAACGATGCTTTCTTCTCAGGATTTCTAGATGAATCATCCACAATCAGTTGACGGAGTGTTAAGAGTTCCTCTTGAGAGACTTTTGTCGGGATTAATAGCTCCAGTAGCGTATGTTGTTTTTTGACCGGCGCCTCCACTCCGAAGGCAAACTTTTCTGCATTCCAACGGGGTGGTAAATCCTCTTCGTACGGTTGATTTTCTTGTGGATAACTTTCTTCAGAAATTAGCTCTTCCTCAACATCTGAATTCTTCATTTTCAATAAACGCTCCACTTCATTTTTATATAGTCTTTTTCGTATCCAACGAAAGACAAAGAACAAGACGATCGCTGTTCTCCATATCATTACTAAACCCGTATTTCTTTCTGTAAAAGAATAGGAGCTCATAGCGAACCATACTCCAAGTGGAAACAGTGTGATGATCAACAGCACCACCATGAATATTTCTCCAGCGGAAAGGATTCTTCTGGCGAGTTTCCTTCCAGGTGGTAATGCTACAGGGGTTTTTCTCCTCTCTATTTTTTTGGCAATTTGTGTCCGTAATTGAGTAATTTCTTCTTCACTAATCCTTTCCCAAGTCTATTCCTCCCTAAAACCCGAATCTCTTCTTATAATCCTCAATCAGAAACTCCGCGTCTTCGATGTCATCGTCCATATCTATGCGGTTAGTTTCTTTTAAAATCGCCATGCTCTTCTTGGCAAGCACGATGAGTCCACTGATTTCTTTTTCATAAAATTTTTGCTTTAGAAAAAGGAGTAGGCACCAGAGGAAGAAGAGTGGAACGGCAAAAAACAAGACTAAAAGCGAGATGGAAACAAATCCCGGCTTCTGAGCCACACGAGCGACAAGGGCCATTGTTGGAGCTTTGAAAATTTCGGTTTTGATAAAGAAATAGCCTAGAAACCCCGTAATATATCCAATCATAGCCAGTTTTTGTTCTGCACGCTTTGGTTTCGCCTGTGTGACACGTGCTTCTTGCGTCAATATGTCGGTCAAATAACGAAACTGCGCTAATTGTTCGTTCGTAATGCGATTATGAAACGAAAACTTCATCCTCTTCTCCTCCTAAAACCCGAATCTCTTCTTATAATCCTCAATCAGAAATTCTGCGTCTTCGATATCCTCTTCTAAGTCGTCGCGTCCAGCTGCTTTAAGCGTTGCAATCGCACGTTCCGCTAGTGGAATCAATTCGACTAGTTTACGTGTCAGTACTTTTTTAGACCAGATTCGGTATAGAAGAAAAAAGAATGCTAAAAACAAGTACAAAGAAACAAATGGTAAGAGTAGAAAAATCACATTCCCTTCTCCGGCAAACTTGTTTACCATAAACTCAAGTGGTCTCCATAAAATCCCCGTACGCATCACTATGATGAATAAAAACATCCCCGCAATCATTTTGATGGTTGCCGTTTTGTCGACTAGTTCCGGCAATTCATCATCCATTCCCGCCTCTTTCATTAAGTAGCTTGTCAACTCTCGGAAGTTCACTAACATTTTTTTCGTCGCAACGTCTTTCAATAGAAGTCTAAACATGATTTTCTCCTTCCAGGATAATTCCTTTTTGCGCTAAATTTTCAATACATTCTTTGTAATACGCATCATCGTGCTCTTTGTATAACGGACTCGTCCACGCACATTCATCCACTTCGGTATACGGCGGACAAATTTTCCCCCGATACGAAGCCCCTTTCCACTGGGGCGTCACGTTGTACCCACGGCGCTCCATTTCATCCATAATCAACGTATGATACTGATACAGCACATACGGGCTAACAGTAAACACATAGTCCACCGTCGCATGCTTCTTGCCCCAACCATTGCCTCTGAGCGCACAACATTCGCGGTGCTGCCCCAAGAGTTGCGGACGCGGAAGATGTGGTATCAGCGCTTCATGCCATAATCTCATCCTTGGCCTCCTATAAGTCGTATCGCTCGGTGTATTCGTTGATAACCACTTCTGCGTCAATCACGTCGTCTAAATTGTCATAGTCATATTCTTTTAAAACGGCCACCGCACGTTTGGCAATCGCCATCAACACCTGTAAGTCCCGTTTTCTCTGCGGTTGTTTCCATAACTCATCTAGCCCATTTATAAACGGAAAGAAGACAAAGAGAAACGCTAACGGCCATAGCGAAAGAAGCGGAAATTGATCAATCAGCGGTTGCGTCACACTTTTGAGCCAATCACTAGAAGAAAGCCATAATATGAAAATTAATCCTAAGATTGACGGAACCCAAGGCACACTTTCATCCTCTTCAGGCACCACTTCATCGGTCCCCGCCATCTTCACTAGTATCTTCGTTAATTCGCGAAAACTATTCACTCGCTCTTTTGAAATAAAATTTCTAAACAGTTGATTCATTCTTTACCTCTAAACAATTACTTTATTCCCATATTATACCATTTCTTGCGCCCCCCGCCTATTCCCTCATGAAATTACCCAATGATGAATGCGCTCCTGTCTCTTTCCTTTGCTTCAAGGTAAAAGATAAAACAGGTTGACACTGCACGATTAGAAACGAACCTTTCCGCACAACCTCCCGTGCTTCGATGGCAAGGAATGGTTGACATATCTGAGTCAAGAGGATATTCTTTTTTCAAAGACAAAGAAATAATGAGAATGGTACATTTTCTTGGGAGTAATACAAAGATAATGTAACCGAACAACATAGGAAATAGTATCATGACAACTTTAGAAAATAAGATCTTTACTTTTAAAAACAGAATCATTTAATGAAAAAAAATGAAAGAAATTCATTTTTTTAAATAATTTAATTTCAGATTCTGAAAAAAATTATTCCATATCCACTCTCATGTGAAATAATAAATCGTACTTTTACCCCCTATAGAAATATAGAATTATCAAAAAGAAAATTTTAGTTTATCGATAAAAAAATGAAATATTAAATTTTTTTGCACCAGAGGAAAATGATATTGCTTATGTATACTATTATGGAGGAATAAATGATTCGGCTGAAATACCAATAGAATTATTCCCCTTGTTTATTATCAAAATAAATAATATTAGCAATTGGCTAGAATTAATAAACAAACCTAATTTTTTTATTGTTTAAAAACTCTTCAGTAATAAAATAGATAAAGTTATCGATATATCTATACTCAACAATGAGGAAGATGTGCTATCTATTTCTATCGGACTGAATGCTTAACTTTAAAAAAATAAATAAACTATTCCAGCAGAAGCAGGTTTTGTATAACTGAAAGGTATTTAGCATGAAAGAATTTTTGTTATGAAATTTTTTTGGATGAAAAAAACAATCTAAAAATAATCGTACGACGTTTAATATATACTTTTTTTAAAAGCAACATTAGAAAAAAAGAAAATAATGGTAAATAAATTATGAAATCTATTTTTAAGTTCAATTTTATCTCTAATAGGATCCTCCTCTTCTAATTTACCTTATGTTTCACATTACTCGTATGATTTTTCAACATGGCTGGTTAAATATAGTTGTATCAGAATATAATAGTCAAAAAAACTTGCGGAGATATAAGGATCAGTAATAATGAGTTACAATATAAGCTTTTTTTGTGGGAAAGAAAATGGAAAAGGAATGATTCCGTTAAGTAAAATAAAAATTCAAATATGAGAAAGATATTTTTTTCTGCTCAAAGTATTATAAGTGGAAAAAAATATTTTTTTCAGTTAAATGTACGCAAGAGCAATACAGAGATATAGAAAAATATATTAAGAAATAAACAGCAAGCAGTAGCCCGCATGAAACTTCTTCAGGTATTACGAGCCTGATGTAGGTCGATTTGTGAATCAGGATCCGATTGGGTTGGAAGGTGGAGAGAATTTATATGCTTTTGCGCAGAATTACAATTTATAGTGCATTCAGAAGAGGTTCAAAAAGTTAAATCGAAAAAATTAAAAGAAAGGGAAAGTTTTAGAAATGCCTAAGTTAAAAATTTTGAATGAAACTCCTTTTGAATTTCAAGAAAAAAATTTTTTTGACCAATGGGAAGTCAGTTACCTTGATTTGATGGAAGTAAATCAAGGTTCTCCCCTAGTTGGAAGTCTGTCCATTAACGGTCAAGTTATTATTCAAGAACAGGATTTTGGAGGGCCGTTGTTATATTTCAATAGAAAAATATATATTCCAGTTTTCATTAGACGGTTTTGGGTTGTTGGATTTAGGCTTGCAATATTAAATTTAGATGATTTATCAATTGAGTATATTGGAGGCATCGAAGACTTGGTTTATCTGAAAGAGATAAAAGATAATAGAATTTATTTCTATACAGATATATATAAAAAGCACTGAAAAGAATTTAACTTTATATTAACAATATATATCTCAAGAATATGCTGTAAACCGCATAGCCAAAGGACTTCCATGTTAATTAAATTTAAAGAATTAATTCAAAAGTAAAGAGGTTACGACGAGTAAGTAGTGGAGTCTTAGGTTTATCAGAGAGTAACGCCCATAAAATTAGGAGTAGTTTATTTCATACGTATTGCTCCAGTTCCAAGACCGGAAGGCAAGCACCGACATGACCTGTCACCTCATAAGTCTCAGAGAGTAACCCCCTGCTCATCCCTAGCTCTGCACGACATCGAAACGCACTCTCTCCCGTCCCATCAAAAAAAATAAAATCTATTGATTCAAAGCATCTCGTTGGCTTAAAAAAGCCCTCGGAGACTCTATAGTGAGAATAGTAAAGAGAAAGCAACCAATGCGAAATAGAGCGAGTTATGAGATGCTCCTTATGGAAAATACTTTATACAGGTAGACGCAGTAACTGATTGAATTAAGCTTCATCACTTGTGATTTGCTTAATCCTAATCAGCTTTGCGGGGGTAAGACTACGAAAAAAAACTGGACTCACACTGTGAGTCCAGTTTTAATTTCTGTCTTACTCCCTCTTTGAGGCTTGGTAGGATTGAGACCTAGGCTCAATCCGATGCCTTTACTATCATCACTATGAAGATGTCCCCAGAGGGCGATTTAAGACAACGTCTTAACTTTCATTTTCATTGAATCAATAGATTTTATTATAGTTCTCTTCGTCCTTCGATAGCACGGAAGAGAGTCATTTCGTCTGCGTATTCGATGTCGCTGCCGACCGCTAGCCCATGAGCCAGACGCGTTACTTTAATCCCAGCTGGCTTGATGAGACGTGACAAGTACATGGCAGTCGCTTCACCTTCCGCTGTCGCGTTGGTCGCGATAATAACCTCTTGGACTTCCGGGTCCTGCAACCTCGTAATTAACGACGTAATATTAATATCATCCGGCCCCGTCCCTTCCAGCGGAGACAATACCCCGTGAAGCACATGATAGAGCCCTTTATATTCCTTCATCCGCTCCATACTCATCACATCTCGGGCGTCTTCCACCACAAGAATCTTCGTACGGTCACGCGTAGTATCCGCACAAATTTCGCACGGATCTTCTTGCGTCACATTTCCACAAACGGAACACATATGTAAGTCACGCTTGCAGCTGATGAGCGAATTCGCAAAATTTAAGACGTCTTCTTCACGCATATCCATGCAGAAGAAGGCAAGTCGTGCAGCCGTCTTCGCACCAATTCCCGGCAGCTTCATAAAGCTATCCATCAATCGTGCAATCGGTTCTGGATAATGCATGCTCAAACCTCCAATCGATTAAAATCCTGGGATGTTTAATCCTTTCGTGAACTGACCCATTGTTTGGTCGTTGGCTTTTTCTGCTTGCGCTAACGCATCATTTGTCGCCATTAACACTAAGTCTTGTAATAATTCTACATCATCTGGATCCACCGCTTCTGGTTTAATTTCCACGTTTAAGACTTGGCGTTTCCCGTTCACAGTCACTTTTACTAAATCACTTTGAGAAGTTCCTGTGTATTCTGTTTGGTTTAACTCTTCTTGAGCTTGCGCCATTTGTTTTTGCAATTTTTGCATTTGTTTCATCATGCCTTGCATATTTCCCATTCCACGCATATTCGTTTCCTCCGTCTCTAGTCTTCGATTTGCACGATGTCTTCCCCGAAGAGTTCAATCGTGTCGTTTACTTTTTGTTCAAATGCTTGTTGTTCTGGTGTGAGGGCTTCCTCCACGGCCGGTTCTTCCGTCACGATGGATACAGCTTCCTCTTCTTGGTTCTTCTTGCGTTCTTGTAAGAAATCCGCACGAATTTGTGGCCATTGATGTTGGGTCACTGCCACGAACGTCCCACTGTAACCACCGAGGCGTTCCAGATGTTCTTGGATGACCTCACGGAATCCTGGTCTTGTTTCGGAAATGTCACACAAGTGGTCGTACGCAAATCCGAGAACGAATCCATTTGGCCCCGCCGCGTTCACCGTTGATTGGCTCAACAGCGCTTGTTCTTGCGGGTTCAAGCAACTGAGTAAGTCGCCCCATAAGTCGCGTACCTTCAACAAGTCTTCGCGAGTCGCTTCCATCAAGACTTTTTGAATCGCTGTCGTATTTGGCTTAAAGGCCGCACGCGTCGGTCTTGGTGCCTGCGTTTTTGGTGTTTGAGGTGCTTGAGGTGCGCCCCCTTGCAATAACGCGTTCATTTGCTGCTGCATTTGCGCGATTTGTTGTTGCAACTGTTGTACTTCTTCGCTACTTGGCAACGCTGGTGCACCAGAACTGGTTCTTGGTGTCAATGTGTACGGTTGCGCCATTTTAATCGTCAACACTTCTAGCGAAATCGTTGGTTTTGTCGTGAAACGCATTTCTTGTTGCGTTTGATTTAACGCCTCTACAAAGCGGTATAAGAATTCTGGTTCCACTTCGTCTTTGAACTGAAGGAATCGCTCGCTGCGACCGATTGCCTCGCCACTTTGTTTCGCGATAAGGAGGTCTCTAGCAAATTCCAACCATTCTTCTACTAAACGGCTAGCTTCTTTCCCGATTTTGAAGAGCTGTTGTAATTTTTCAAGGGCTTCTTCAGCCTTTGTTTCTTGTAAGTCTTTCACGAAATCAATCATCAAGTCGTCTGTCAGACTTCCCGACACTTGAATCGCTTCGTCTAGCGTCACCTTGCCGTCGCCAAATGAAATCATCTGGTCGAGTAAACTCAAGGCGTCACGCATACCACCGTTGGCACATCTAGCCACCACGCTTAAGGCATCCGCTTCGTATTCGATTCCTTCTTGGCCAAGGATATATGCCAAGCGGTCGATAATTTCTTGCGACGTAATGCGTCTAAAGTCAAAGCGCTGCGTACGCGAGATAATCGTCGCTGGAATCTTATGTGGTTCCGTTGTTGCGAGAATGAAGATGACCTTTTGAGGCGGTTCTTCTAAGGTTTTTAACAGTGCGTTGAAGGCTCCTGTTGAGAGCATATGCACTTCGTCGATAATATAAATTTTGTATTCGGCTTGCGTTGGTGCATAACGCGCCTTGTCACGAATATCACGGATTTCTTCGACACCATTGTTGCTGGCAGCATCGATTTCGATGACATCGCCAATTGTTCCGTTCGTGATCCCTTTACAGATATCACATTCGTTACACGGCTCACCGTTTGTTTGATTTGGACAGTTAATGGCCTTTGCAAACACCTTCGCGGCACTCGTTTTTCCTGTCCCACGAGGTCCTGTAAATAAGTAAGCATGACTCGTTTTTGTGATTGCTAATCGCGTTCTTCAATGTATGCGTGACCGCACTTTTGCCCGACCATATCATCGAACGTTTGAGGACGCCATTTTCGATATAATGCTTGATAAGCCATTTTACTTCCCTGCCTTTTTCAAAATTTTACAGTTCTATTCTAGTATAGATTTGCTAAAAATTCTACTGCCCGATTCGTTTCATCGGTGCTTTCGAATTCTTGATAAAGCGGCTCTCTTTGCATGCTTGAGAGATGAGTGAGAGCTGGTGTTTTGCACGCGTACATGTGGTGTACAGCATCATTTGTTCTTTCATCGTATGGTACGCTTCGTCTGTCGCGTTCCAAATGATGACTTCGTCGAACTCCATCCCTTTGGCCACTTGAATCGTCGTTAACACGAAGCGGCTGCCAAGTGACTCACTGCTATCTTCCAGAAGTGCAATGTCGTCTTGGTCAAGTTGTTGGTACAACGCTTTGGCTTCGTCCATCGTACGGCAAAGAATCGCTGTCGTATGGTAGCCTTTTGGACTTTCTTCTAGCAACGTGTTTAAGCGCGCCATTTCTTGGCCTTCTTGTTCTAAGTATACCGCTACTTCTGCCCCTGAACGTGGGAACACATTTTTATCAAGCGGCCAACCTAGAATGCCGTTTGCAAAACGTGAAATTTGCGCCGTACAACGGTAACTGATTGCTAAGTTGCGGTGCGTTAACGTGCGGTTTGCAAAAATCAAGTCCACGAGTTCTGGGTGTCGTTTTTCCAATGTGAAAATCGTTGTAGCCGTTGAGAACGATTGGAAGGTATCTCCCACTACCGTGAATTTCGCACGGAAATAATAGTTGGATAAAGTTCCAAGCCATAAGAGGGACACGTCTTGCACTTCGTCGATGAAGAGGTGACTGAAGCCTGTGTAGTCACGAACCGGCGTCACGCGTGTTGCGACATATTGCAACAGACGGATTCCTTCTGCAGTGACTTGCATGCGGCTGCCTTCAATCTTCTTCAATGGAAGTGGCGCGTTGTCCGTCTTACCGAGTTCTTGGCGACGAATTTTAGCTTCGGGCATCCATTTCACCACAAGAGCAGCAATATCCACGAATGCGAACATTTCCACTTGTTGCGTTACCTCTTGTACTTCCTTCTCGAACACTTTTTGTCCAAGCGCTTGGTAGTACTCTGTCTCGCTCTTTGTCTCCACGTCTTTCATCAACACTTCGATTTGCATCGCGTTCATTGATTCATAGACCGCTTTTGCCTTTTCAGACATAAAGAACTTCGTGAGACGGCGTTTCAACGTACGCTCGAGCACGGTTTGCATTTGCGTTAATTGTTGTTGCAACGGTAGTGCTGTATTCACGCTTTCGACGAGTTTTTGATAGTCTTTCATCGTAAATACGGCTTGCCCTTTAATTCCGATGGCACGGTATGGCAAATCTTTCGCCGATAAGCCTTCGATATTACGGTGTACAAGCGCAATCCATTCGCTGTCTGTTAAATACACTTTGCGCGTTGGCACTTGGCTAAGCGCTGTTGTTTTATGCAAATACATTTTGCGATAAAGCTCGATGGTATGTTGCGCTAATGTTTGTTGGTACAATTCACTTCCCGTTAAGCTTGGGATCACGTGTGAAACGTATTTCGCAAATAATTGGTTACGCGACAACAGGAGCATATCGCTCATACGTTTGTCTTTTGCTTGGTACATCAAGTACGCAATGCGTTGTAGTAAAATCGTTGTCTTCCCACTTCCGGCACATCCATTCACGATGAACCAGTCTTTTGGATTTAAACGAATAATTTCATTTTGTTCTTTTTGAATCGTCGCCGTGATTCCTTCTAGGTGTCCGTCACGGTTTGTTGGTGCGCTTAAGGCATCCATCAATAATGACTCTTCATTTTCAATGTCATAAACAGATTTTTAATTCACCCTTACGGATGACGATATCGCGTTTTTAAGAAGGCCTGAGCTTTCTCGAAGCCATTTGGTGTTTCGTATTGAAGCTCTCCTAATGTTCCTTCGTAAAAATAGGCTTGCGATTGGAGCACGCCAGTCATACACTTGCACATTGTCGTCTTCGTCAAAGAAAGTTGCAGGTCCGATGTACATCTTCTCAACTCTCTCGTCTTTTTCAAATTGAACGTCAATTCTTCCAAAGTATGGAGATTCCAATTGGTTTTCTAATTGTTGTACTCCATACTGAATGGTATCTTGTCTAGCGATATCCAGGTCGCGCTCTTGCAATCGGTTTTTCTCGATCGCCACTTTTTGTTCCATTAAGTCCTGCACGTTTTCTAAGTGCTGCACTTCTTCTTGGAAACTCTGATTTTTCATGCGACTATTCTCCCTCCACTGGATACTCTTTTCATAAAAACAGGCTGAACCGTTGGTCCAGCCTGATTCTTCTTCTATGTACATACAGCACATAGCGAACGTTACTTATAGCTGCTTCCTTCCGGACCTGACTCGATTCATAAGTTCGCTATTGCCATACGGCCTAACGGCACGTACTATTATACAAAACTTCTCCTCGAAAAGCAAGCAGATTTTGCTTGAAAAAGAAATTAACGGAAACGCTCCACATAGAGAGTGCTGAAGGGGCTATCCCATGGGGTTTGGTGGTAGGATTTAGGGAGTGCTCCATACATCGTTCTCTCTTCTTTTTTCTTTCTCTAACTTATTGGCTCACCCTTGCGGGTGTTGATTTCTTCGAATGCTTGCGGATTATTTTTATAATCGCTGTTACCCTTCTTAATCCAGAAGAACTTTTATAATATAGACGCAGTAGCTGATTGGATAAAGCTTCATCACTCGTGATTTGCTTCATCCTAATCAGCCTTGCGGGGGTAAGACAACGAAGCAAAACCGACTCACACTGTGAGCCAGTTTTTAGCTTCTGTCTTACTCCCCCGTTACTGCGATTATAAAATCCGCAAGCTTCTTCGAAATCAACGTGAAGAGAGTATATGTCTGCTCCCTACCGCAAACGATGGGAGTTGTGCTTTGCTATGTGGTGTTTCTTTTCAAGAGAATCTGCTTTGTTTTCTAAAATGAATACGTGCCGAGGGATGGCAAAAGAGACACTAAAAAAGATAGTCTCTCCAAAAGGAAAAGCTATCCTAACATTCACTATGTGCCTCGCGGGTTGGGGATTTTTATTTACTGAAAAAACCACTCTATTCAGAGTGGTTTTTGTATTTTAATTTTTTGAAAATAACCATCAAGATAGCTGAAGCCACAGCTATAAAGAAGAATACCGAAAGCACATTCGGATAAACCGGATATAAATCAGGTGCAAAGAAATAAACTACAATTGACAAAAACAAACCTAAAATTGAACCTAAGAAAATTCCATAAGTTAATTTTGACATATCATATTCCACCCCTTAAACAACGTGGCAAAATTCCATAAGTTATTATTTATCTATACACCAATTATACTCCTAGAAATCATCTATGAATAGTCCTTCTTAGCAATTTATCGGTTGTCGGTTTTTTTATTTTTCTTAGCATCCTCTGCTAGGTACATAATTGGGAGAAGGATAAAGATAAAATGAGTTGTGAGTGCAAGGATCAATGAACGGCCTATAAAAATATTTAGACCTAGCTGCATGACAAGGGCTAATACATTGACGACGAGCTCTATAACCATTAGGTCTTTTGTAAGTTGGTTTGTGTCTTATTTTTTGATGTTGATTTTCATGTGAATCGCTCCTTAACTGTTTTCCTTGTCTTTATTAAACCACTTTAAGGAGTCGTGCAATAGGCACTTTGGTCATAGATTGCCATTACTATAGTCACGGGTTGTAATAAGAAATCCCTATTTTTGGGGTACAATTCTTTGTTCCCAATACTCCTTCACATCGACTTCTCCCCAATTTTTAGAAGTAAAACGGCTTGGATAAATCGTAGTCCAGTCTGATAATATTTTTTCTTTTAAAACTCTATCAAATTCACTCTGAACCTCGTCCAATGAAGTCCCATTTTGTTTTAGATAGTCCTCTATTTTTTCTTTCGCATAAATGTCAGTCTTGCCATCAAAATACCACATATTTTTTTCTAACGTTTTATTCTCTGGGAAATATTGGTAGTTCATAGTAATGGTTGAATCAGCATTGGCTAGTTTTCGTTGTATTCTAATTTTAAAATACGGCACTTTAGAATCTAAAAAATGGAAATGATAGGACATGATAGTGATATTGCTTGGTAATTGGTTTTCTTGATACTCCACTCGATGTTGATAAAAATCTTCTGAATTATCATCATAGAATTTTATATCTTTGATTTTGCTAAAAGCTCTTTCCCTAAATAATTGCTCAACCGAACGATAGTCATCCTCTTCATAATAAATTTCATCAAAGATATTATGAATTCGCTGATTCTTATAGTTTAGAAAGCCTACTAGCAGAAGTAAAAGTATCCCCGCTATAACTGTTAATCTTACTATTCCTTTTTTCATGAGCGTGTCCTTTCTTCTAAATTTCAATGCTCATTTTACCATATTTCAACTAGGGTACTTGTTTCTTATCAAAAAAATAATCATTACCTAATAGAATTCTAGAGTTTACGTCCCGCAAAGTTCCGCAGAAATCAACCATTAAAAAACAGCAAACCAAATTGATTTGCTGTTTGTTCTCTAAAATAAGTTTATGCTTTGGATGGTTTTGATAAGAAGAATAGGTAAAGTCCAAAGGCTAATTTAATAAAAGCATCGATATAGGCGATGGTCACAAGAGAGCTTTGAGGAGAAAGGTATCCGACCGCTGCATTGATCACGCATGCCAATCCTAGGAAAATCATTGATTTCCCATGAACGAAATAGTACGGGAAGAAATGAATCCCTGTCGCAAGAAGCGCGCCTAACCAGATGAGTCTCCAGTTTTCTGTTTCGAAGAATGGGCCACCTAATAACACTAATAAGATAAATAAAAGAATTACTGAGTATAAGGACACTTTTCGTTGGAAAGGTGTTGAAGGGCCGTCCGAAAACTTATGAAGGACTTTTTTATTCAGATTGATGGAAAAGAAGCTCACCATATAGCCGATACTAAAAACCTGCATATTAATGATTTGTTCTCCACCTACAACTGTCGCAAGTGCAATCACGAATGCGACTGCGATGAGCCATAAGCCACACGCCTTTTTGTAGTTGAATTCTAATGTTTCTCCTTTGTTATAACCTAAAAATGACATACGTATTCCTCCAGTTAACTTTGAAACTTTTAACAACATCCTCTATTCTACTCCTGTAAAAATAAGTTTTCAAACGTCAACCCTCTTTAAGCGTCCTATCTAGTGAGGGGATTTTCTTTTTAAAGGAATTTGCTAGCTAGTGAATAGACTTGCTTGATTGCCTTGCCATCCAGTTTCCATGTTGCTAGTTCTGCTTCGATGAGTTCTGGGAACTTCTTGCTAATATCTCGAAGGGCATTGCCGACAGATTTGCGGACATACTCGCTTTCGTCTTCTTTGAGGGCGGCAATTCTTCGGACGGCTTCATAGGGGTGTTCTTTAAAATACGGTCTGCTCGTCCAGATCCGTAAGCCTTCTGTGACCGCTCGTCTGGTATTTGGATACGGATGGGTTAGCCACTCATCTATGATGGGAAGTGCTTTTTCATAGTCGACTTTTTTACAATACTCGTCGAATGCCTTCGCTAACACTTCTTGCACTCTCCAGTTATCGTCCTTGGAAACTTCCTCTCTCATAAAGGCTAGAATTTCCTCTTTTTGAGATAAATAACCAAATAGGAAGACTCCGTACATTCGAACTTGATACACCTCAGACCGATAGGCGAGATGTGCCAGTTGCTCTATCTCTTCTTGCTTGCAAGCTTGGTAATCTTGTAGGGCTCTTCTTTCTTCCTCTTTGAACCCGTTCTGGATGGGCGAAAAATCCTTCTCAAGTTGCTCGATATATTTTTTCAAACAAATGCTCCTTTCTTAGCTTTAACCGATATGAATCGCCTTTATTATACTCCATCCAATTAAAAAGCACAGCCTCATAAATGAAGCTGTGCGAATCATCATTGATTAGAAAATTGCTGTGAAAGCAGAGATTAGACCAAAGAAGATACCAGGTGCGTTTGCAGCTGCTAGTGGAATATCACGGTCTGGTTTGAATAATCCATAGTATACCCATAATGAGCAGTTTAATGCGGCAACGAGTGGTTGAATGAAGTCTCCTTTGTTTCCGGCTAAGTTATTCATAATTTGCGGAATATATGCTACATACATCGCCACAGACATACATGTTGCGATCCAACCTAAGACTTGTGTTTGTTTTTCTGATAATTTCATACTATCTGCTCCTTTGCTTTCTCAAACTATGTAAAATAATATATAAAATGCAAACAATTTTCAAGAGTAGATAACCGCTTACAAGTATAATTTTGTGTTAAGAACATTAAAAAGCACAGCCTCCTACTCGGAAAGCTGTGCTTGTTTTCGTTGTTTATTGCGTTCGCGAAGGCCTTTGAAGAAGGTTTGCAAAATTTCTTTGCATTCGTCTTCCAAGATGCCTTGCTCGACTTCGACTTGATGGTTGAACCGCTCGTCTTGAAGGAGGTTCATAAAAGTACCGGCTGTCCCGGCTTTCGGGTCGAAGGCGCCGAATGTCACCTTTTTGAGACGTGCGAGAATCATTGCTCCGCTACACATCGGACAAGGTTCCAAGGTCACGAAGAGTTCGCAGTCCTCGAGTCGCCAGCTTCCAAGGTGCTGGTTGGCTTGGCGAATCGCTTTGATTTCAGCGTGCAGCGTGGCGTCTTGTTCCTTTTCGCGTAAGTTGTGGCCACGACCGATGATTTCACCATTCAAGACGACAACCGCTCCGATTGGCACTTCCGCTTGGTCATAGGCTTTCTGCGCTTCTTTCAACGCTTCCTTCATAAAGAATTCTTTCCTGAAGTTCCATGTTCTTACTGATAGACGCGCTTAGTCACGACTAGACTGTGCGGTCTCTCAAACTCCTTATCTAAGTAATCTTGATACGTCCCTGGGGAAATAAATCCTCGGGCGCTTAAAATATCGGTTCCTGCTGTTCCGACAATTGTGTCTGCTAGCAATACGCAGTTGGTACTCATCACAAAATACGTTTTGAATTTTGAAGAGACGAACTTGTACAATTTTGCGTCCGCTTCTTGTTTGAGCTTATAGGCATACATCGGTTCTTCTTTGTCGATTCCAGGGCGCTTCGGTTTCACCATTTGCGGTGGATCCCACGGTACTGTCAACGACATCAATTTGGCGATTTCCTTATCGATGGCCGCGAGTTGTTCTGGAGATAACGCTAGGCCATAGCCAAGTAAGGTCTTATGGTTTTCGCGTTTACAAAATTCAATGTATTTTTCACGGTCGGCACTGAAAAGTACCCCGTCCCCCATCGTTCCAAACAGGCGCTCCGAATTCGTATCGTAGTTCCCGAATGAAATAATGCGTCCCTTATAACATAGGTCGACATGCCCGATTGCCCCAAATCCGTCTTTTGTGACGTGAATAAACATTTCTAAGTTTGGTTCTGCATTTTCTTTGGCACGGTCGTAAATTTCAGAAGCGGTTTCGCCTTCTCCAAGTTCCAACGCATCATTGATTTTTTGCAAAGTCACACGAGGAATAATCGCAGCCAGTACCAACGGCATCCCTCGACGCAAGCGTCTACGAAGGACTTTCTTTCCAACTTCGGCCTCGAAGAACCAACCGTCACGAATGTTACTAGTCCCAAGCCCTATGAAATAAAGCGCAAGGAAGAACATTTGTAAGTTACCGTCGCCCCCAAGAGCCAGTAAAGTCGCTACCCCGACAACTGAGAGCCAAATGGTATCAATGAGCAAGCGCAGTCGCGGACGGATACCGTCTTTGACATAAATATAGTACGTTACGCCACTAGTGGCCGCTTTCATCACTTCGTTAAGCCCCATCAAGATACTGACAATCGCAATCGGAAGCGAGATAAAAAATTGATTTCCTGCTAAAAATCCGTAAAGGAAAAATTTAGCAACATTCAGCAATAATGGATCTTTTGCCGCCGCCTTACTAAACCAACGGAACAAGAAATTCCATAGTTCACGAGCCCATAAGAATGTTAAAAACAGACGTAACATCAATTCTGGGAAGCTTGGTCCGTAGATTAGGAGCAACACCCCAGCAATAAGGAATGCAATCCCTTCAATTAGGAGCTTTTTCCCTGTAATCCCTAGTTCACTAATTTTCTTCATCAATTATACCTCCTACAGCTACCACTGAAGCAGCTTGTTCATGTTTCTCCACCCATTCTTTCACGAAACGGTAAATCACGGCAAAAATTGGTATGAAGAAAATCATTCCTACTAAACCAAAGAGATTTCCACCGATTAACGCAGCAGCAAGGGTTAGAATCGTTGGCAAACCAACGGAACTGCCGACAACCTTCGGATAGACGACATTTCCTTCCACTATTTGAACGATCATAAAGACGACAAGTGAAATGAGTGCTTGGATTGGGCTTTCTGTAAAGGTGAAAAGCATTCCAATTCCGCACGCCATAAACGGCCCGATATACGGAATGAATGAGAGTACTCCGGACAGCACCCCAACAAGTCCTGCATATGGCAACCCTACAAGAGAGTATCCAGCAAAAATCATAACCCCAACGATTCCCGCCTCGATGATTTGACTCATCAAGAAACGGTCATACGTATCCACGATGACTTCCCCAACATAAGTAATGTGCTCGATTTTATCTTTTGGCAAGACCACATTAAGAATGCGAAGCGTTAAACGTGCGAGCATTTCCTTACTTGCGAGAATATTAATCATGAAGAAAATCCCCATAATTACAGAGAACACATTTGAGAAGAGCCCTGAAATATTCGTTGTAAATCCGCCAAGGAATGTAATGACAGACGATACGATATTGCTTGACTTAGTGAGTCGGTAATCTGACTCACTTCACTGGATTGCATTAATTTTGAATGTTGTACAAAATCCGCAACCACGAATAGTAAGTGATTTACACTATCGCCCAGTTGTGACACGGTTTTAGCAATCATCGGCGCAATAATCCAAATCAACAGCGAAATAATCAGAAGCAGAATCACAATAATGCTCAGGATTGCGACACTTCTACGCAGCTTTTGCGGGAAGTTTATCTTCTCCAACACTTGTTCAATTCGCTTCATTGGCACGTTTAAAACAAATGCCAAAATCATCCCTAAAATAAGCGGGAACATCATCCCAATAAATCCGGAAATCCATGTGAGGATGGCGCTAAAATTCAAGACGACAAGTAACGAAACAGCCGCCAGAGCAATCATCACTGCCCAATCTTTTCTAATCTTATTCATCTTATAAATCCTTTTTTAATTGTTCTAAGAGAGCCTTACATCCGAGCGTTACATCGCGGTATGTCGCATCAAAGTCTCCTGTATACCACGGATCAGCGATATCACGACTCACACCTGCTACTTCTAATAATCGCGCCACTGTCGCATCCGATTTTCCATCGACAAAAGCGTGGATATTACGCACATTCGACGCATCCATTCCAAGAATGTAGTCCGCGTCCAGGTCCGTTGTGTCCAACGTCCGTGACACAAGCCCTTTTGCGGAAATGCCGTGCTCCTCGAGTTTCTTGCGAGTACCGTGATGCACCGGATTCCCATGTTCCCACGTACTTGTCGCAGCGGAATCTATCGTAATTTTATCTTCCAATCCTTCTTCATGAACCATTTTTCTAAATACAGCTTCTGCCATCGGAGAACGACAAATATTCCCCAGGCAGACGAACACAACCTTCATGACCGTCCCTCGCTTTCTTTTTGTAAGTATATCATATAATTTATCAAGTAATCTGTATACTAGAATCTTAACAAAAACACACGAGAACATACAAATAAATTCTCGTGTGTTTTATTTAATTTATTTCATTTTACTTTATTTAAAAAAAGCATGAAAGATAAAATTAACATGAAAAATTACCCCTACCACCATAGGCACAGATGTTCTTTTCACAATTTCAAGAGGTTCTTTCTTCGTACTTCCAGCAACAATCATAACAACAGCTGACACTGGAGAAACCGCACGTAATAAATTCCCTGCTAATCCCATAGGAACTGTGACTGCATATGGACTAATACTTGCCGCTGCAGCTAAAGGAACCATAAGCGGAACCATTGCAAAGAACAACGCCGTTCCACTTCCGCTTAACAATACGATGATTGCAGTAAATAACACTAAAATCAAAGGTAACAGCACTCCAGATGCGCTTGTACTTTCCATTGTTTTCTGAAGAACAGTAATAATACCTATTGCTTTCAATCCGCTAACAAATACAGATGCAGCTATCAGTAAAATTACGATAGACATTGAATTTCCCATCCCTTTGAAGAAGAAATCAACCTTATCAAAAGTAACTTTAAACTGTTTATTTCTAAACAACTCGCAAATAATTGCAATTACAAATGAAATTATTGCTACCACTTCAACAGATAGTTTCAAATCAATTCCCAAACTAGAATTCAACATAAATACTAACAGCATGATTAGAATTGGTAATAATGGTAATAACGCATAAATGAACTTAAACACGCCTGAAAGTTCTGTTTCTCTGCATCTTCTGAGTTTTCTAAATCATATTTTTCATCCGATAACACTACTGATTTATCACAATATTTTTGCCATAAATAGTGGGCAATTGCCATAACAACCAAAGTTGGAATGGATACAATAGCGTGATAATTAAATACATATTCTGCAACTGGAATACCTAATTCTTGTGCTATAGCCACATTATCAGAGCCCAATGGAGTAGGCATCACGGTTGCGGTAGTAGCAATAACTGCTGCAGCCGTTAACGGACTCATTTTAGATTTTATTAACACTGGATATAGCGTTGCTAATAAGATAATAGCTAAATTAGAAGCACTTGGAATAACCAATGACAATAAATTTCCTAATAAAAATACAACCGGTACTAAAAAGTATGATGACTTAACATGTTTCAACGGTTTAGTTAACACGTTTACCGTAACTTCATTTGCACCAATCTGATTCATATACGCTGTATAGCCACCTAAAATAATAATGACTAGTCCTGCACCAGAAAGCGTTGTTTTAAATTGAGATACTACAGATGTTAATGGATCTATAAAAGCATTAACAGGTTCTTTTATAACCGCTATTCCAGACAAAGAAGCGATATATAAAAGTAATATTCCTATTCCAAACATCGCCACTTTAATATCTGCTTTTTTTAATAATAAATACGTTATCAAGGCAACTGATAATATACCTAACATAATTGTAACAACCGTATTCATGATAATTCCTCCTCTATATTATTTAACATTTTTCAACCGCTGCCACAAACCACTTTCTAAAAGCATCTGCATCGACAGAAACAGCTACTACAGCATTCTCTTCTTTCCCCATCTTTTTATTTATATCAATTATAGATGCTCCTTGAGTTAATTCACCTTTAGTCTCAATTGCTACATATTCATTCGACAAAGTATATATTTCAGGAGCTAATAGATACGCTACTGCTGTACTATCATACATTTTTAATCCTGTAGAAAAACTTCCTCCTCTATATCTTTTAAATAAGGCATAGAACATTTCACCTGTACCATTTAACTGTTTGATTTGCTCTGATATTTCTGGGAAAATCAACGCTTCTTTTCCAATCTCTAATGGACAAATTACTTTTTTTACAGGAGCTTCTATGACAATTTTTGCTGCTTCAGGATCAAAATGAAAATTATATTCTGAATACACACCTGAATTTCCTCTACCGATTGCTCCACCCATAATTACAATTTCTTTAATTTTTTCTAAATCTTTTGGGTAGGTACGAATTAATAAAGCTATATTGGTTAACGGGCCAATACATACGAGCGTTATCTCTTCATTATTTTGAATTACATTATGCATAGCTTCGAGAGCGCTTTCTCTTTTAAGTAAACTATTATCAGGTTCAGGAAATTCATACCCTTCCATCCCTGTTTCCATGTACAGATTCAACAGACATACCTGATTTTAATAAAGGACCATATGCACCTTTAGCAACTGGTATTTTTTTCCCAAGAAACTTTAATAATTTGAGAGTATTATTTGTAACGTGCTCTATTCCGACATTTCCTGCTACTGTTGTAATTAGTTCTATATCTAATTCTATCGCGTTTGTTGCAATAGCAATAGCTACTGCATCATCTATTCCTGGATCAGTATCAATAATAACTTTTCTTGCCATCTCATAGTTCCTCCTCAATTTCTCTTAGAGTAGGCACATAATCATGCGCATTCTCTTTCGTACAAGCTAGAGCTCCGGCAACAACTGAATATTTTATTACGTCTTTAATTTCATATCCTTTCCAAAGCCCAAATACTAGCATACCAATAAATGTATCTCCAGCACCCGTTGTATCTACGACTTCAACATCAATTGTTGGAACTAAGCCTTCCAAATTATCAACTGCATAATACGCACCTTCTTTACCTAAAGTAATTATTATATTTTTCACTCCGTATTTACGAAGCTTACTAACAACACTATTACATTCCATCTGACTTTCTGGATAGATTTTAGTTAGCAATTCTGATTCTGATTGGTTCAACACTAAATAATCAATTTTGTTTAATATTTTATCAGGTATCTCTTTAGCTGGTGCAGGATTAACTACAACTGTCATATTTTTCTTTTTAGCCACTTCAATCGCATGCCACAATGTATCTAAAGGAAGTTCAAACTGAATTAATAAAATATCTCCTTGAGTTCCATCCAGAAAATTATCTACATCAATAACTGAAACCTTCTCATTAGCACCTCCTACCAACATAATTCTATTATCATTATTTTCGTATATAATAATAGCTCTCCCTGTTGGTTCATCGTCCAGAATGATACTATCTACATTAACCCCGTATTTTTTTAATTCCGAAATTGCTTCTTCACCTTGAATTTCCTTACCTACTCTTCCTAAGAAGGTAGTATTAGCTCCTAACGAAGCTGCAACTATCGCTTGATTTGCTCCTTTACCTCCGAAACTTATATGATAATCCTTTCCATGTTTAGTTTCTCCTGCTTTAGGAATAGCATCAATACTAATTTTTTCGTCTATATTAATACTTCCAATAACATATATTTTATTTTTCAACATACATCACCATTCCACTTCCAAAGTGATTATTTGGTCGAGTAATAAAACCAAATTTCTCGTAAAAACCTTCAGCTCCTACCGTACTCATTAATCCAACATAAGCGTGATCACAACATATTAATCGGATTCTTTCTAACAAAGTATTTACAACGATAGTACCCACTCCTTTATTTCTAAATTTAGGATGAACAATAATATCTTTTAAAAAAAATACGATTCTAGCATCTCCGACAACTCGCCCTATTCCAACTAGTTGTTTTTCGTAAAAAACTTTAACATCGAGGACGTCTTGTTCTAAAGCACTCACGACATCCTCAACAGGATATAAATAAAACCCTACCAGCTCATGCATAAATAAATATTCTTCAGCAGTTAATTCATTTAAGATAATATCCAAATTAGATCACCTCTGAGGTTTGGTTAAACGTTTAACCACTTTTGTAAAATAATTATCCCTCTAATTGGTAGCGTTGTCAATAGCTAAATAAAAAAAGAATGAGAATTTACATCTCATCCTTTTTATAAACTGGGCTCTAGGTACAACACTTCATATTCATTCCCATTTTTTATGCTTTTCTGAAGCATTAACACCGCATTTTCCGCTAGCTGTTGTATATTTTGATTTATTGACGGTAAGTTGATTCCAAACATATCAGAATAAGCCAAATTATCATATCCAATGATTTCTATATTCTTTACATCTTTAATTCTATTGGCTTTCAACAAGCCATATGCCATCAAATCGTTAAAACAAAAGACTCCTGTGTTTTCTGTTAGAATATTCGACTGTATTCCTATATCATATCCAGATTTAAAATGAAAATCGCCTTCAAAAAAATCCACTGGAATATTCAGTTTAATTTCTTTCAAAGCTTGTTTTACACCTTTTAAGCGTTCGTTAGAAATAAAAGAATTCTTTCCTCCTGTTACTACAGCAAGATGTTTTATATTTTTTTCTAAAAGAAATTTTGTTGCTATATATCCACCTAGTTTATTATCAGATACTACTTGCCTCTTTTTTACATTTGATATAAACCTATCAACTAATACCAAAGGTGCATCGATACTCTCTAAAAACGCTTGAAACTCTTTCATATGTAAATAGGTTTCATTTGAAACACATGCTATAATTCCGTCAACCTGACGATCTAAAAATTCATTTATATGATGGATATCACTCTCATACAGATCATTACTATTTGCAATCAAAGTTGAATAACCTTCAATACTCATCTTTTGTTCAATATCTCTAACAAGCTTCGAGAAAAAAGGATTTTCAATATCTGGAATAAGTATTCCAATTGTTTTTGTACTTGTACTTAACAAACTTCTAGCAATTTTATTAGGACGATAATTTAACTCTGATGCTATTTTCTTCACTTCAGCTTTCTTTTCTTCAGAAATTCTAGACGGTTTATCGTTCAGAATTATAGATACCGCTGCAGATGAAATATTTGCTATCTTTGCAATGTCTTTTAATGTAACTTTTGACATTTATATTCCCCTTCCTACAAACTTCATTCTAAACGTATTTATTAAATATAACAACAATAGAGAAAATATGAGTGACATTCATATTGAATATACCATACATAATACCATTCCCCACACATCTCGTTCTCACCGCACCCGTGCAGAGACCATTTTTCCTGTACCTAACTTCTCTTTTCTTCTCTCCCTTTCTTTCGAATGAAGCAAAATCCAAATTAGTTATCTGCCCAATTGTTCCTTCATTTTCTCTAGAAATTGATTTAATTCTTTCTGAACTTTCTCTAACAATTCTTTTTCTTGAGAGTCAGTTAATTTAACTTTTTTTCTCGTATTGTCTTTTTCAACAACCTCATAGTCTGTAATGACGTTCCATTCTTTATCCAAGAAGAATGAACCGTTTACTTCTTTACCGTCCTCTACCGTTGAAAACAGAACAAGCATTTTTTCAAAATTTGAACTTGGATCGTTTACTGTTAATTTCACCTCTCCGTCAATCTCAAGATAATCAATCCACCCTAAACGTCTAATGGATGAGTCTGATGGGATTCCATATCCTGCTTCTCTAATTTTGTCCGCATTACGATTTCTTAGCACGTGGGCAATCAATTCAATTTTATTATTAGACGAAAAGTCTGGAACTACTTCATCCTCATGAAATAACCAATACCCAAATCCTATCACTGCGATTATTAGCAGTATCACTCCTGCTTTCTTTTTAGAAATCGACATTCTATTAGCACCCCTACTCACTTTTTATACATCATTCCTTTAAGTAACCCGATTATACTACAAGACATCCTCCTACCGCAGGAATCTTATGATAATCTTTCCATATCATTTTTCTCTCCCTTTCTTTCGAATAGAGGCAAGATCCAAATTAGTTATCTACCTAATTGTTCTTTCATTTTATATAGAAATTGATTTAATTCCTTCTGAACTTTCTGTAATAACTCTTTTTCTTGAGAGTCAGTTAATTTAACTTCTTTCCTCGTATTATCTTTTCCAATCGTATGGTAGCTTGAATAAATGATATTCCATTCTTTATCTAAAAAGAAAGTCCCGTTTATTTTCTTTCCATCATCCACCGTTGAAAAAAGAACAAGTATTTCGCTATCATCAGGACTTGGAACTCGTACTTTTAAATTCAACTCTCCATCCATTTCAAGCATATCGATACCACCTAAACGTCTAATAACTGAGTCTGATGGGATTCCATATCCTGCTTCTCTAATTTTGTCCGCATTACGATTTTCTAGCACGTTGGCAATCAATTCAATTTTATTATTAGACGAAAAATCTGGAACTACTTCATCCTCATGAAATAACCAATACCCAAAGCCTATCACTGCGATTATTAGCAGTATCACTCCTGCTTTCTTTTTTTAGAAATCGACATTCTATTAGCACCCCTACTTACTTTTTAATACATTATTCCTTTAAGCAATCCAATTATACTATATGGTATCCACCTACAGCCGAAATCTTATGATAATCTTTCCATCTTCTTCATTTCTCTCCCTTTCTTTCGAATGAAGGCAAAATTCATTTGAAATAAGGCACAAATGCAGGGCTAAAAAATAAACGGAATACTCTTCGGATTCTATAGCAGCAATAATAGCGATTGTAATCGATGTGAATTACTGACTCTGGAAATTCATTTCCTAGAGTCAGTTTGAAGCTCGATAGGGAGCGAGACTCTAGGCTCGCCCCGGTACAGCCATTATCGCAGCTATGAAGATATCCGAAGCGGTATGAAGTTTATTTTTAGACCTGCGGTCTAATGCTCCATCCCCTCTTTTCAAATGGATTTTGCATCCTTCGAAAACAAAAAATGGTGGACAACCGTCCACCATTTTTTCTATTCCACTGTTACTGATTTGGCCAGGTTACGCGGTTTATCCACGTCTAACCCTTTACCTAGAGAAGTGTAGTACGCGATTAATTGCGTTACCACAACTGATACGATTGGTGCTAATAAGATTGGCACTGCTGGAACGATGATATCGTCGCCTTCTTGCTCAACACCTTCCATCGCGATGGTTGTTACGACAGCGCCACGAGCTTTCACTTCTTGGATATTTCCGCGAGTGTGGCTTGCTACTACTGGTTCGCTTAATAACGCGATAACTGGAGTGCCTTCTTCGATAAGGGCGATTGTTCCGTGTTTAATTCCCCTGCGGCAAAGCTTTCTGTTTGCACGTATGAGATTTCTTTTAATTTCAACGCTGCTTCCATCGCTACATAGTAGTCTAAGTGACGACCGATGTAGAAAGCATTGCGAGTTTCTAATAAGCGCTCTTTGACTAAGTCTTGAACGGCTTGTTTGTCTGATAATACGCTCTCGATTGAAGCGGCAACGACACCTAAGTCGTGCTTCATGTCGAATGGAGCTTCTAATCCTTTAGAAGCGCGTAATGCGTCTGCTAAAACGGCCATCACTGCGATTTGTGCAGTGTAAGCTTTTGTTGAAGCTACGGCAATTTCAGGACCTGCGTGTAATAGTAAAGTATAGCTTGCTTCACGAGAAAGAGTTGACCCTTTCACGTTTGTGATTGTTAATGATGGGAAGTTTTGCTCGTTTACTTTTACTAACGCTTGACGGCTGTCCGCTGTTTCTCCACTTTGTGATAAGAAAATGAAGAATGGTTTTTGTGATAATAATGGTTGGTGGTATGCAAATTCGCTTGCTAAGTGAACTTCTACTGGGATTCTAGCAAGTTGTTCTAACAACGCTTTACCAACCCATCCTGCGTGGTAGCTAGTTCCGCAGGCAATCACGTAAATGCGGTCGCTTGCTAAAATGCTCTCTTGGATTTCTTTATCGACTTGTAATTGACCATTTTCGTCTTGATAGTTTTGGATGATTTTACGTAATACAACTGGTTGTTCATCCATTTCTTTCAACATGTAGTGAGGGTAAGCCCCTTTTTCTAAATCGTCTGCATCTAATTCTGCAATGAATGGTGCACGTTCTACTGGTTCGCCGTCGATTGTTTCGATTTCTACAGATGTGTCTGTTAAAGTGATTAACTCTTCGTCTTTGATTTCGATGTAACGGTCTGTTTCAGCGATTGTTGCCATTGCGTCTGAACAGATGACGTTGAAGCCTTCGCCAACCCCTACTAATAATGGGCTCTTATGTTTTGCTGCGTAAAGAACGCCTGGTTTTTCGCTATCTAACAAACCGAACGCGAATGATCCGCGGATTTCTTTTAACGCGCGACGGAACGCTTCTTTTCCTGATAAGTTTTCTTTATTTGCAAAGTATTCTACTAAGTTTACGGCAACTTCTGTATCTGTTTGAGATTTGAAATCAACGTCACTTAAGAATTCTTTTTTCAATTCGTCATAGTTTTCGATTACGCCGTTATGCACTAATGTGAAACGACCTGATTTTGATTGGTGAGGGTGAGCGTTGTTTTCTGTCGCTGGTCCGTGTGTTGCCCAACGAGTATGCCCAATCCCTGCAAATGCTGGAATTTCTTCATCCACTGCATCACGAAGATTTTGAATACGTCCAACACGTTTCACTAATTGTGTTGACCCATCTTCGTCCATAATAAATAATCCTGCTGAGTCATATCCACGATACTCAAGCTTTTCTAATCCGTTTAATACTACTGTTTGAATTTTTCCGTGTCCAATACATCCTACGATTCCGCACATAATGTTTAACTCCTTTTATCAGAGGTCCCTTTTAGTCCTCCTTTTATTGTAATTTTGATTATGTTTCTGGTGCTGTTTCAATTTTGTCATTTCCTTGCAAAAATGGTTTGTATGAAACTGTAGACTGCACTGCCTTGAGTCATCCGCCGAGTATTTCGATAAACTCATTCCTCGTCACCTGTTTTCCAACAGGCCTGGCGCTATCCTTGTTGCTTCCTTTCAAAGCTTTCATAAATTTTCAGAAACATGTACATCATAACCGATGACCACCTCAAAAACAACTAATTTTCCTTTTTCCTAACCTTTTTAAAACCAAAAATCAACTCCACCCCTCCTTAAACCGCACCCTTATTGCATTTCTAGGCACCAATTCAGTAGATACCACTTTGTTGTAAATGATGAAAAGCACACATGATGTTCTTCCTCTCCCTCCATTTCAAAAAGAATACCAGTTTGTCGTATGTGTGAAAGGCTCACATGATGTCAGTTTCGTTTCTAGCTGAACTATTCAATTTAAAAAAGCTATTAACCTGGTTTTGGATTCTATAATAGCAATAATAGCGAGTGTACTCGAAACGAATTACTGCCTCTGGGGATTTTATTCCCTAGAGGCAGTTTGAGAGTCGAGAGGAACTGAGACCTTAGGCTCAGTCCGGTACAGCTATTATCGCTATTATGAAGATATCCAAAAACCTTCGGTTAATAGCTTTTTTCTTATGAAATTGAATAGTTTGGTGCTTCTTTAGTAATTTGAACATCATGCGGATGGCTTTCTCTTAGCCCCGCACCACTCATACGCACAAACTGCGTATTCTCGCGAAGCTCTTCTAAATTATGCGCCCCAACATACCCCATACCAGAACGCAATCCGCCAACCATTTGGAAAATAATATCCGCCGCAGAACCTTTGTAGGCCACACGCCCTTCGATTCCCTCTGGTACGCGTTTGTTCGCTTCGTTTTTCGCTTGGAAGTAACGGTCGCCTGAACCATTTTCCATCGCTGCAAGACTTCCCATTCCACGATATGTCTTGAAGCGACGTCCTTGGAAGATTTCGAATTCACCCGGAGATTCATCTGTTCCGGCAAGCATGCTTCCTAACATCACCGCATGTCCACCCGCTGCGATAGCTTTAGCGATATCTCCTGAGTACTTAATTCCACCGTCTGCGATGATCGCTTTGCCAAATTCTTTCGCAACCGTTGCGGCATCGTAAATCGCTGTGATTTGCGGAACCCCTACACCGGCAACGACACGAGTTGTACAGATAGAACCAGGTCCGATTCCGACTTTTACAACGTCCACGCCTACTTCGAATAAGGCACGTGTGCCTTCGCCTGTCGCTACGTTTCCGGCAATCAATGTTGCGTCAGGGAACGTTTCGCGGATTTCTTTAATTTTGCGAATCACGCCGGCACTATGTCCGTGTGCAGTATCGATGACGATGGCGTCTGCCCCTGCGTCGAGTAATGCTTTTGCGCGTTCAAATGTATCTGAAGTAATCCCCACTGCTGCAGCTACGAGTAAACGTCCGTGTTCGTCTTTAGCAGAGTTCGGGAATTCAATCACTTTCTCGATGTCTTTAATCGTAATTAAACCAGCGAGGCACCCTTTATCGTCTACTAAAGGTAGTTTTTCGATTTTATGTTTTTGAAGAATGGCTTCGGCATCTTTGAGGGATGTTCCAACTGGAGCCGTTACGAGGTTCTCTTTTGTCATTACTTCGTCAATTGAAATGGAATAATCTGAAATGAATCGTAAGTCACGGTTTGTCAAAATCCCAACGAGGTGACGTGTTTCTAAGTCGTCTACGATTGGGACACCGCTAATACGGTATTTTGCCATGAGGTCTTCGGCGTCTTGTACTTTATGGGATGGAGTTAAGAAAAATGGATTGATGATAACGCCACTTTCTGAACGTTTTACTTTATGAACTGCTTCTGCTTGTTGGGCGATAGACATGTTTTTATGAATCACGCCTAATCCACCTTGACGCGCAATCGCAATCGCCATTGTTGAATCTGTGACGGTATCCATACTTGCACTCATTAAAGGAATATTGAGACGAATGTTTTTCGCTAATTGCACGCGTAAATCAACGTCATTTGGCAAGACATGACTCTCCGCTGGAATTAGTAAAACATCATCGAATGTGTATCCTTCTTTTTGAAATTTTGTTTCCCATTTTGACATAGCACAAACCTCCAGTGATTGAATTTATTAACGAATAATATACCACTTTAAAAGAAAAAGCAAGCTTTTCTACAGAAAATCCTGTTAATTCATGGAAGTTTCATCTTTCATTGTTCGTTTTTTAATTAAAGTTTAATTTTTCACAAAAATCCCGCTCAAAGCTTCGGAATTATGCTACACTTATAGTGACAAAGAAAGGATGATTCCTGTGAAAAAACAACTCATTCCAGCAGTTACACTAAGCTTCATTCTCCTTGGCTGTTCGGGCAAGAACACTCCCGCTGAAACAACCACGAGTTCAATGGCGACGACTGTAGAAACAACGAGCACGACGACAAGTACAACAACAGAAACGACGGTTCAAAGTACCGAAGCCTCTTCTGAAGCGACTTCCGCGACTGAAGCCACTACGCAAGCAAAGGCTGCAAATGGCAACGCCGACCTTTCCCTTGGGTATGACATCATCGTCAATAAAAAACACGCGCTACCGTCGACTTACGCGCCCGGCGAAGATCCAACGGCTGGCCAACAAGTGCGCGCATTAATTCATCGCATGCAAGAGCTCGGCTATCCAATTAGCGACTCATACAGCGGATATCGTTCCTATGACTATCAAACCGAAGTCTATAACAACTATGTAGACAGTGAAGGACAAGCGGCCGCAGACACGTACTCTGCTCGCCCAGGATATAGCGAACACCAAACAGGGCTTGCCTTCGATATCCTCGATTCTCACGGAAACCTTCTCGATGGTCCAGAATATAGTGACGCCATCCACTGGCTTCATACGCATGCCCACGAGTACGGCTTCATCGTCCGATTCCAACCAGGCAAGGAAGCCATCACGGGTTACCAAGCCGAAGCATGGCACTTGCGCTACGTCGGTGACAAAGCCACCGCCATTTACCAATCCGGCTTAAGTCTGGAAGAGTACTTTGGAGTTGCTGGTGGAGGGTATGAATAGCAGGATATGAGGGCGAACGCTCAGGACTGAATCACTGGACTGATATGCCGCAAGGGACTTTGAAAAAGTCGTGCGGACATATCAGGAAGTGGACGTCAGTCCTGTGAGCCCGAGTTCAACTACACGGAGTAATCTCAAAAACAACAAAAGCTACCTTGTTTTTCTACAAGGTAGCTTCTTTTAATACACTTCATAATTTGTAATCAGCTGAAACAAAAATAAAAAGCAAGGTGAATTCACCTTGCTTTTTATTTTATTATTGGATATACGTCAAACTCTTACCGATAATGAACGTTGTGGTCACATTATGCAATAACGCTAATAGACTAGGAGAAACAATATCAATCAAACCTAATCCCATTAAGAACGAATTAATACCTACTGTATGTTTTAAATTGGAATCTAATTGGCGATTCAGTTGTTCGGTTATATTTTCCAAAACCTCTAATCCCGTTAATTGTTCATTTAAGAATAAGATATCGCTGGCTTGACGAGCAATATCTGAAGCACCTGCCATAACAATACCTACATTTGCAAGAGAGAGTGCAGCAGAATCATTAATTCCGTCTCCAATCATCAAAACATGATGACCTTCTTCTTGAAGCTGCTCAATTACTTGATGCTTTTCTTCTGGCTTCACTTGTGTATAAACTCTGTCAAATGGAATCAGCGAGCAAATTGTTTCTGTACGTTTTTGTGTATCCCCTGTAAGAAGTACAATCTGTTTTCCTTTTTCTTTTAACTCTTTCAATAATACAACCGCTTCTCCTCTTAACGGAGTATCAATAAGGAAAATGGCAATTAATTTTCCGTCATAACTTAAATAAAGTAAGTTGTATTTTTGACTATATTCTTCAATCACTGCTTTTTGCTCATTGGAAATAGTCGTCTTCTCATCTTCTAATAATTCCAAACTTCCGATGACGACTCTTTTTCCATCAATCGATGAAACGATTCCTTTTGAAGCTACGTGAGTTAATTTCCCATGCATTTCCTCATGTTCAATCCCCTCATCTTCTGCCTTCTTAACAACAGCCGTCGCAATCGGGTGGTAAATATGTTCCTCCAAACAAGCTGCAATTCGTAAAACTTCCTCATCATCATATCCTTCATACGCAATAATTCGTTGAATTTTTGGAACTCCAGTTGTCAATGTCCCCGTTTTATCAAAAACAAAAGTATCAACTTGTGCATATTCATCTAAAGAATTAGATCCTTTAATGACAATCCCCTGATTAGAAGCTGCTTTAATGGCTGTTAAATAAGTAGCTGGTGAAGATAATTTTAACGCACATGAATAATCTACTAATAGGAAAGTGAGTGCTTTAGAGACTGAGCGCGTGAATAAATACGTCAACGCCATCCCGATGAAATTATATTTCACTAACCCATCTGCTTTTTCCATTAATTGCTTTTTGCTGTTTCGATTGATGAAATTCACTCGATTTAATCAGCTGAACAATTTGCTGCAAGCGTAAGTTTTGTTGCTTATTCGTCACTTCTACTAATAGTTCGCCATGCTCTACAACTGTATTAGCGTAGACCATATCCCCAATCTTCTTAGAGACAGGGAAAGACTCACCGGTTAATGAACTTTCATTTAAGTAGCCTCTTCCATTGACCACTCTTCCGTCAAAGTAAATTTCTTGACCTTCCGTAGCAACAAAAACATCTCCTACTTCAACATGATTGCTCATTTTTTTGAAGCGCTCGCCTTCTTTTTCAATCCATATTTCATAAATATTATTTGTTAAGTTCTTTTCGAGCTCTTCAATCGATTTTTTTTGAGACCAATCATCTAAATCATCCCCTAAATTTAATAGGAACATAATCATATCTGCAGTCTTATGATCTCCCATCGCCATAGAAGTTGATATCGCCACAAAATCGAGTAAACTCATAGAAAGTTTTTTCTCACAAATTGATTGGAAAGCAGCCTTTCCAAACTTCACCATTTTCATAAGTATCCATCCCATACGAATGGGTGTTGGAAGAAGGACTTTTGTAAGCATTCTTCTATAGAGATGCGTTGAAATAATATCATATGGTGAAGAAGCGACTAGCCACTGGACTTCTTTTTGTTTTTCAATTACGTTCTCCATTTGAATCAAAGATAAAAACCTTTGAACTTGTTGAACTTTCCCTTGAGTAAAATAAACTCCTACATGTTTTAAATCTTTATAAAAGTGCAGTTTTTCAATACCTGGAACTGTGCAAGCTAGTTCCTCTAAATACATTTGGACTGAATGCGGACATGTAAAAGGGAGCTCTAAACGTACTCTAGAGTTTGATTGATGTTTAATAACAAACTTCATTATTTTTCACTAGTTTCTACTACTAATTCTGCACTTTTTTCTTCAGCATATAAGTCTTTTGCTTCTTCTAAGACATCATCTGCATGTTGTTTTACAGTAGAAACAGTTGCGTCAATACCATCTTTTAATTTATAAGAAGTAGCGACCGCTTTGGCATATACATGCTTTGCGTCTTTGCTCGCTAATAGTTTTAATCCTAACGATCCAAATAAAACTCCTCCCACAAATACACTTGATTTTTTAGCAAATTTTCCTAAACTAATAAGTTCTTTAATCATTATGATTACCTCCATTTTTCTAATTAGAATTATTCAATTCTTACTATAGTATACCGATTTAAACTCCGACTTTCAATAATTAATAACTTAAGATTCTCTTGCTCTCTTTCGCTTTCAAACTAAAAACTACCTTGTTTTTCTACAAGGTAGCTTATTTTTTCTCTAACCAAAAGAATGCCTGTGGTAATTTTTTTCCTCAGCATTTCCAATAAAAACATTTTTTCCATGTGCAAATAGAACATTGACAGGATTCCACGCTTTAATTTGTTGATAACACTTTTGAGCTGTTTCCTTATTAAAAAAGAATGTCATTCTTAAATCTCTTGGAGTATGCCCGTTTGGATATGCATTATCCCCGATTTTAAACAAGAAACGATGCAAACATGAACACTCTTCTCCAACTTCAATATTCTCAATTAAGTCCGTTAGAATTAACGTTTTACTCTTTTTGTGGAAAAATACTGACTCTTCTATAACGGCACTTCCTTCAAACGGAAGATAATCAATTTCATCTAGCCAACTAATGTCGATTGTTTTATCTAAGATTGTATAACTTTCAATGGATTGGAAGTTGTCAAAAATTTTCTCCAATCCTTTTGTCGCCCAAAGTTTCGCATCTGGATAGGCTTGACCCCACTCTTCCATATATACGTAATGCAATTTATTTGGAGCAACTATATGCTTCACATGACCCAGCTCATCGATTTCACTTCGCAACTGCGGTGTTAAATGAATAGGAGAATGAATCCATAAGTCATTATTTTCCAATCGCACCACTGTCATTCGAGTGCTAAATGGTACTTGAGTAATTTTAAAATTCATCTCAACAATTTCACCATCAACAATCCAGATACCCTCATCGATAGTCTTTAATGTATATAATGGCTCATATAATTTCACTGAACATTTCATATAAATTCACCAATTTTTATAGACTAATACACTTCATAATTTGTAATCAGCGGAGAGTTTTTCTTTAGGAGTTTTTGGAGACGTTTATGGTATTGCGCAGGGAAGACCATATTTTTGGCACGCAACGCTCTTTCACGCAACACTTTTGCCACGTGATCCGCGAAGCTAAGACAGTTTCTCGTCCAACCATTATAGGTCATGAACTTCGAACGATTGAATTTATAGAACACGGTGTCCATCTGTTGCGCCATAAAGTACACATACATCTCTTCAAAACGGTCAAAGGTCGGATTATAGTACACCGCCTCGCTCGTTGGTTGCCACTGTGTTGTCGGCTCTAAAATCTTATTCAAGTACGCATGAATCTTATCCATCTGCTCGTCCGTCACATCAATCGTATAAATATGCAACGCTTTTTGGTAGTGGTTTTTACAAAAGAGCATATACTCCTCGCGCGGCGCTTTAATCAGAACGCCTTCAGCAATCCAGCCACCTAATTTTAAATTGGTCTCATCATAATTTCCATACGAATAAACAAATCCATCGATACATAAATCCACATGCCCAAGAGGTCCATTCCCACGCTCAGCCACATGCACAAAAATCTCGAAACGACTCTTGGCGGTCGGCGGGTACGCAATTGGATAAGGAACAAACGGGTCCGGCATATTCACTTTCGGGAATGAGCGTAGTACTTTTCGTACAACCTTCTCCATTAATTTCTTCTCTGCCATCACAAACTCCTCACACTGTCAATAGGCTTATTGTAGCATAAATTTACATTGCATTCAGTTACTTTTTATTTTACATAACAAAAAACCTCCCGTCAGAAACGGGAGGAAAAAAGGATAGAGTTTTATTTACTTGGGAGTAAATAATTCTTATTTGGGAATACAATTACTATAAACAATTTTTATGAAGAAATTGTGACGTTTAATCCCAATTTTCTAGAAATTTAATACCCTAAAGATGCATGCATACCGGCAACGTAACCCGTTACAAAAGCTGCGGTGATATTGTACCCACCTGTGTACCCGTGGATGTCTAAAAGCTCTCCGCAGAAATACAATCCTTGGGTTAATTTCGACTCTAAGGTTTTCGGGTTCACTTCTTTCAAATGAACGCCTCCACCAGTCACAAATCCCTTCTCAATCGGCAATGAACCATTAACCGTAAAGCGGAAATTCGTCAGAGCTTCTTTAATCTGTGCCCAATTGGCTTCACTTAAACGACTCACAGCTGTTTGGTCACTAATCCCCACTCTTTCTAGTAAAAACTCTACATAACGTTCAGGAAGCAACCCTTTCAAATGATTTTTAATCGATTTTAGAGGCGCATCCTCCACAAACGAACGAAATTGTGCATCGAGTTCGGCCACGCTCATATCCGACAATGCATTCAGACTCATCACGACTTCCTTCTTGCCTTCTTTCTCCTGCGCTTGATGCACGAAGCTCGAGCAACGTAAAACGGCAGGGCCGCTCACTCCAAAATGCGTGAAAATCATATCCATCTGATGCGTCACAACAGGCTTTCCTTTGCCATTTAAGACACTAAGCGCCACATTACGAAGTGACAACGCACGAAGCTCGCCCTTCTTGATGAACTCCTCGCCACTCGTTAGCGGAACTTCTGTTGCAAAGAGCGGTGTAATCGTATGGCCAGCTACTTTCGCAATCCCATATCCGTCTCCTGTCGAACCCGTCTTGGGATAAGATTTCCCGCCTGTTGCTAGGATGACCGCATCGGCTTCAAGTTGTTCGCCATTATCCAACTCCACCACTCGCACGGCTCCCTCGATCACACGAATCGTCTTCACTTTCACATTCGTACGCACCTGCACGTCTAATTTCTTAATTTCTTGAATAAACGTCTCCAAAATCGTCTTAGCCGAATCTGTCACAGGAAACATTCTCCCGTGATCTTCTTCCTTCAAGCGCACGCCGCGACTCTCGAAGAACTGAATAATATCCTGATTATCAAATTGCGAAAAGGCACTATATAAGAAGCGTCCATTTCCCGGGATGTGCTTCACGATTTCTTCCGGGGTACGACGGTTCGTCACATTACAACGCGTTCCACCAGTATGTAATAACTTCTTTCCAAGGGTTGGGTTCTTCTCAAGCAACACGACTTCAGCTCCATGCATCGCCGCGCTCACTGACGCCATCAACCCGCTCGTTCCTCCACCAATAACAATAACTTTCATACTTGCCTCCAATTTTCTTTGTCCAAATCATTATAAAGCATGCAAAATAAAAAAGCCTAGAGAAACTCTCTAAGCTTAAAGTTATCTTTCACTCTTTAAAGTTTTTCACGCATAGGAAGTAAGAAACGCCTGAAAGAATCGACAAACATCCACCCATAAGGAGCGAGCCAAAATACATTTCTAAACCTCTACTGAAACTACTGATGATTTTTATAACGACTGCGTTGATCGCCTCTAAACCGGGAACTGTTGCTAGAAGTGTGAGTACTACCGGAATAAGCAGCACTGCCCCTGCTAAAACAAATAAGTTTGAAACCTTATTAGGAACTCGTTCGTCATCTTTATAGTAGACCGCACTTTTTATAGCGACAATGAACACGAGAGGATTCAATACCCACATACCATATTGAACGGTATTCTGTATCGAATCACTTTTTGCAATTGCCGCAAAAGTTAACAGAAATGGTGATAGGGCTGAAAAACCCCCACCAATAAACCCTACCAAAGCACTAATCATTGCCCATTTTTATCTTTCATCAAATATAATCTCCTTTTCATCGGTTTTACCAAATTTTCTATCCCCTATATTCCACCATCATTCTCTGAAATTTTTCAAACAGACCGCATATCCAATACCGCTCACAATCGATAGAAGAGCCACAAACTCTATTGATAGATAAATGAGAGAAAAGGGATCCTGTCCAAAAAAAATGAAACTAAATAACCAATAGAACAATTCATATAAAATGGGAATTCTAGTGAGGATTTCCATAAAGATTGGGAAACAGCCGATAACCCCTGCTACGACAAACGTATTGGCTACGAATGTAGAGACTCTATCATCGCCTTTATAGTAAAGCTTACTCTTCACCCCCACAAAGAAAATTGCCAAATACGTACACAACATAAGAAGGAGTATTGAATTTAACTCCGTTCTCTTTGCTCCGATCCCTGCTGCGAGGAGTCCTACGGGGGACACCATTATAAACGCCCCTCCAATAATGCCCACAAACGCACACCAGATTGCCCATTTTTTATTTTGCATGTTCTTTTCTCCTTTAAATCTTTAGTTCTCAAATTTCCTTAGGCACATTGCATAATAAATACCCCAGACAACGGATAAAAGCGCGGACAGAAACATTAGTAAGAGCGCACTTTGAAAGCCATCATTTCCGTCGAATAGCGCAAGCAGAACCCAATCAAGGAATTCGCTAAGGATTGGAACATTTGCCGACCCAATCAGAAAGCTTATAATGAAGCCTATCCCGCTCGAGGCCACAAACAGCTTGGCTATCACCGGATTCACACGTTCATCCTTTTTATAATAGCGCGCACTTTTCAATGCTACGAAAAAGATAATGGCAAACGTCGCGACTAATAAAGTAAGGGATGTCAGTGCCCCCGAACGACTAGCACCAATCCCAGTCGCAAATAACGCAAATATGAAAAAGAGCGATAAAGGCCCGCCTACAATTCCCACAACCGCACTGATTTTAGCTCATCTTTTCTGAATCATATTCTCATCTCCTTTAACGGTCGAATCGATTTAACGAAATTAAATATCCAGCTCCAGAAATCAATCCCAATAGTCCAGAAACTCCACCAGTGATAATGAGAATGGACCCCATCCCACCGATTTGCATCGTCCAATGATTGATAGTTGTTAACCCTGGAATATAGGACAGGAGAACAGGTAGCGTCGCAATGACTCCTAAACTTGCCGCCAGTAAAAAGATTTTCGTAATCCAATACGGAACTTCGCCCGTCTTTTTATAATAGCTATGACTCATTCGAGCGACAATGAACATCACCCAAATAAATGCCACTAGAAACAAAAATATCATCTGCGTCCGTTGAAGAAGTTCAAGCATGTCGCTTGATGCCGTCTTAAATGGAAAAATAATGCTAAAAATAACGATTGAAAAAATATTTGGAAGAACATACGATGGAGCCACAAAGACGAGTCCACCCCACACAACTCCGAGTATGCCGCTTAACAGCGCCCATAGTTTTGATTTTTTCGGTTGTTCTATAACTTGCACTCACAACGCCTCTTTTCTTCTTGTTTCTCTTATTTTATCACAACTACTTATGTCTCTTTTTTCGAAAATTCTTTAACGAAATGAGATAGCCAATCCCTGCAATAATCGATAAAATGGCTGACCCTGTAAACATAAAGAATATTGGAAGTTTAAGAATCCCAATCAACTGCAATTGGTAAATGGTATTCCTTAATGATGGTACTTCTAATAAAATATAAGGAAGGGTTGAGATGACTCCAAGGACACCAGCAACAACAAGCTGATTCGAAATCCAGCGAGGAACTCGACGGTCACCTCGATAATAGCGTTTTGCATAAATAGAAATGATTAGCAGTAGCCAAACAACAATCGAAATGATGGCTAATGCAGTGTATCCTCCTTGAAGGATTTCCGCAAATTCTTTCCATCAGCTGTATATGAATAGCTTAAAATAAAAATAACTCCCCAGAAAACTTGTGGTAAAAAGTAATACGGTACTACAAACAGTATTCCAAAACTAATTCCTAATATCCCACTTAACAATGCCCATAATTTTGATTTCTTTGGTTGTTCTACAACTTGCACTCACAACGCCTCTTTTCTTCTTTTTTTATTATTTTATCACAATCGCTTGTTTCTTAGAAGAACTCCATAAAAAAGCACTTACGCCACTGGACGCAAGTGCTTAATTGGTCTAATTAAAACCCCCGGATTGTCCGGGGGTCCAAAAAGCTTTAGCGGAGTGATAATGAAAAAACAAGCCTCCTTAGTTATAATTCGTATGTGGTCTGCAAACTACAACGAAAGAACTAAGGAGGTTTTGTCATGGGATATACCGATGACTTACACAGTTTATCACATACGAAATGGAACTGTAAGTATCATATCGTTTTCGCACCAAAATATAGAAGAAAGGCATTCTATGAGTCAAGGAGGCTTGATGTCGGAAGAATGTTACGACAGCTATGCGAATGGAAACATGTAAATATAATTGAAGCAGAGGTCTGCGTGGACCATGTTCATATGTTAGTGGAAATACCATCAAAAATGAGTGTTTCTGGGTTTGTCGGATATTTAAAAGGGAAAAGTAGCCAAATGATATTTGAAAGATGGGCGAATGCAAGATTTAAGTATCGCAATAGATCGTTCTGGTGTAGAGGGTATTATGTAGATTCGGTTGGAAAGAATTCGAAAGCCATTGGAGAGTATATACGAAATCAACTAAAAGAAGATCATATAGCAGAACAATTGGAATTAGAATTGGAAGATCCGTTTACAGGAAAACGTAAATAGGTGCTCGTCGCAGGCCACATGAGCGCCTTGAGGCGTCGCTCTGAGATCAGGGCTATGCCCGAAACTGAAAAACCACCGGCTTAGCCGGTGGATATTTATTTCTTTATCCTTTTACAGCAACCGCTTGGATTTCTACAAGAGCATTCTTTGGTAAGGCTGCTGCTTGGAATGCCATGCGCGCTGGATATGGAGAAGCAAAATACTCTCCATATACTTCATTCATCTTCGCAAAGTCATTGATGTCTGCTAGTAGCACGGTTGTTGATACTACCGCGTCCATTCCAACCCCTGCGCTTTCTAAAATCGCACGAATATTTTTCAACGATTGATGAGTTTGGCTGGCGATATCACTTCCTGCAAACTCCCCTGTTTCAGGTACGATTGGCAACTGTCCAGACACGACAATCGTTTCTCCTGTGTAGGCTACTCCTTGTGAGTAAGGTCCAATTGCTTTTGGAGCCTGTTCTGTTTGAAGTACTTTTTTTGTCATGAAAATCCTCCTAGTCTAATGGTGGCACAGTGTCCACGAATACATATTTTTTCATACGGTCAAATGCTTCTACAAGACGCGCGTACGGCAACGCGAGGTTGATACGGATACATCCTTCGCCGAAGAACATCTTGCCATCTTGCCAAGCCACGCCGACATCCCAGCCGCGTTTTTCAAGTTGTTCCAGCGTCAGATTGTGTTTTTCTAAGAACGGTGAACAATCGATAAAGAGCATATACGTGCCTTCCGGTTTGGTCACTTCCACGCCGTCAAATTCACGGTGAATAAAGTCGCACGCGTAGTCCGCATTCTTCTCAATGACCTCACGCAACTCTTCCAACCACTCGTATCCTTCCTCTTGATACGCCCCGATTAACGCATGCATCGAGAGTACGTTCATCGCGTTATAATGCGGCTTCATCCCTTTGGATTCCACGCGGTCTCGTAACGCATCATTGTAAATCACATGATAACTTCCCACGAGCCCTGCCAAGTTGAACGTCTTACTTGGCGCATACATGGCTACTGTGCGATTCTTTGCATCTTCTGAAATCGACTGCGTTGGAATATGTTTATGGCCTTTAAAAATAATGTCCGACCAAATTTCATCCGACACGACAATCACATCGTACTTGCGGTAAATTTCCATCGCGCGTTCAATTTCTTCTTTCTCCCATACACGACCACTCGGATTATGCGGTGAACAGAAAATGGCGACATGAATCTTATGCACTTTGATTTTTCGCTCCATATCCTCAAAGTCCATACGGTAAACACCCTGTTCATCTTTCACAAGCGGGCTATGCACGGCCTTCAATCCATTATCGTTTAACGACTGCGTAAACCCGACATAGGTTGGACTATGCACTAACACGGCATCCCCTGGCGCAGCGTATGATGTTAAAGTCGATACGACTCCCCCCAGCACACCATTTTCATGACCGATATGCTTGCGCGTTAATCCTGTCACTTGATGGTGGCGCGCATGCCACTGAATAATGCTCTCGTAGTACTCTTTAGAAGGCATAAAGTACCCGAAAATCGGATGTTCCAATCGTTGTTGCATTGCTGAAATCACCGTCGGCACTGTTGGAAAACTCATGTCCGCGATCCACATCGGAATCACATCGAAGCCTTTCTTCGGTCTATCTGGCGACTTCCCTGGAATCAACCCCAGCCCATCAACAGCCAGCTCGTCCATCCCGTGTCTGTCATATTCCGTTGTAAAATCAAATTTCATCCGCAAAACCTCCTTGAATCTCCCCACCATTATACACCGTCCCCCGCCTCCACTCAACGCCCGCCGAGAACTCCGATGGGTGCGTGCTTTTCATAAAAAGCGTGATTCCTAGTGAACAGACACACCCAGATTAGCGTTGCAAAAAAATCCTGGAC
>BNJT01002885.1_pt1 | contig 213140 bp, 250 predicted proteins | sample 8540491 | NCBI WGS metagenome assembly BNJT01 (sample SAMD00202455, study PRJDB9452) | human saliva metagenome | host: Homo sapiens
TTCCTATTTATGAACCTGGACTTGATGCTATGGTGGCAAATAATATAAGTAATAAAAAAACCTTTTTACCACTGATATAGCTGAAGCTATTAAAGATGTAGAAGTTGTTTTTATAGCTGTGGGAACTCCTATGGGAGAGGATGGTTCCGCTGATTTGCAATATGTCTCTCTGTAGCTCAATCTATTGGAGAAGTTATGAGAATCAGTTAGTTATAGTCAATAAATCTACAGTTCCTATAGGTACTGCTGATAAAAGTAAAAGAAGTTATTCTCAAAAACCTTAGAAAAAGAAAAACTCTCTATTGATTTTTGATATTGTATCTAATCCTGAATTTCTTAAAGAAGGAAAAGCTATTCAAGATTTTATGAAACCTGATAGAGTGGTAATAGGGGCTGAAAAAGTACTTATGCTCTTGAGAAAATGAAGACTCTTTATTCTTCATTTTTCCTACAACATGAACGCTTTATCACCATGGATATTCGTTCTGCAGAGATGACAAAAGTATGCTGCTAATGCAATGCTAGCTACAAAAAAATATCTTTCATGAATGAGATTGCCAATATCTGTGAACGCGTAGGAGCTGATGTAAATAAAGTTCGCTTAGGGATAGGGTTCCGATACCCGTATTGGTTACAGTTTTATTTACCCTGGATGTGGTTATGGAGGTTCCTGCTTTCCAAGGATGTTTTAGCATTAAAGAAATTGGCTGAAAAAAGTCAATTACAAAGCTGAACTTATAGAATCTGTAGACAATGTCAATAATCGTCAGAAATATGTCATTGCACAGAAAGTAATATATATGGAGAAGACCTTACAGGAAAAACCTTTGCTGTATGGGGTTAGCTTTCAAACCTGAAACAGATGATATGAGAGAAGCCCTTCTATTTATATTATCAAAAGAGCTTATAGAGCGAGGTGCTCAGAATACAAGCTTATGACCCCAAAGCAGTATATGAAGCTAGGTTTCTATTTGAAAGATTATGATATTGAATATGTAGAAAGTAAATATGAAGCTCTGAAAAGGAGCTAATGCTTTAATATTACTTACAGAATGGAAGGAGTTCCGTTCTCCTGATTTTTGAAGAAATAGGCAAATTGCTTCTTGAAAAAGTAATTTTTGATGGTAGAAATCAATATAATGCTTTCGATTTGCCTAACAAAGGTTTTGAATATATACAAATAGGAGTTTAGATTGGATAATTTAGGAAAGCCAGCAAGTACTCCCTGCTGGATATGTAGGGTAATAGAAATTAATTAGATGAGAATATTAGTAACAGGAGGGGCAGGCTTCGTAGGGTTCAAACCTTTGTGAAGCTTTAGCTAAGGATCCTAAAAATGAAGTCTATTCATTAGATAACTATTTCACAGGAGTCGTGATAACCATGTAAAAGGTGTTACCTATATAGAAGGAAGTACAGAACATATCTTTGAACTCATTGACTTTACACCTGATCTTGTATATCACTTGAGGCGAATACTCTCGAGTAGAACAGAGTTTTGAAGACATAGATAAAGTATTGTTATTTAACAAAATAGGGACTCTCAAAGTGCTAGAATTTTGCCGTAAGCACCATTGCAAATTAGTATATGCGGGCAGTAGTACCAAATTTGGAGATGGAGGTTTAGGAAAAGACCAAAGAATCCTTATGCATGGAGCAAGTCGTCCAATACAGAACTGATCATCAATTATGGAAAGTGGTATAATCTAGAGTATGCTATTGTCTATTTCTATAATGTATATGGAAAAGGAGAGATAAGCACTGGTAAATATGCTACCTTAATTGCTTTATTTGCTGAGAAAATAAAAAGAGAACCTCTAACAGTGGTAAGTCCTGGTACACAACAACGTAACTTTACCCATATAGACGATATAGTGTCAGGGACTACTCATTGTAGGAGAAAAAGGTAATGGTGATGGTTACTGGTATAGGAAGCCCTGAGACTTATACTGTTTTGGAGATTGCTAAATTATTTGGAGGAGATATACAAATGCTTCCTGAACGTAAAAGGCAATCGTATGACAGCCGAAGTAGTTACCCAAAAACAGAAGCACTAGGATGGAACGCTAAAAAGCATATAAAAGACTTTATTAGGAAATAATAAAATAATTTATTGCTTTTTTTCAAATATTTTAGCAACTTTGTGACCAAATAAACTTTTTAAGAGTGTATACTATACATCTAAAAACAATAAACATTATCTTTGTGAAGAAAACACCTCCTTGTTAGAGCTGCTCTTAATAATGATATTTGTTTAGAATATTCATGTTTTGAGGCTCGTTGTAGAAGTTGTAGAGTAAAGGTACTTGAAGGGAGGTAGAAAAATCTGCAAGATGAAAAATGTACTTACTGCTAAAAAGAAAAGCAGAGGGTATGTATTGTCTTGTAATGTAGTCCCCTCGGTCTGATATAGTATTAGATATAGAAGATTTGGATATAAAACTACCTAAATCACAAGTAACTCCTTGTAAAAGTAAATACTATTATACCTATTAATGCTCATATCTTAGAAGTAGTGTTGCGCTTGCCTCCTAAGGTAGATTTTCAGTTTTTAGCAGGGCAATATGTAGATATTATTAGAAATGGACATAAGCGCAGCTATTCTATTAGTCATAGTCAGTATGAAGGTAACCAACTGAAACTCTTTATTCGCAATTATGAAGGAGGGTGTTTAGCAACTATTGGTTTAATGAAGCTAAGCCTAATGATTTGCTTAGGGTAGAGGGACCTTTAGGTACTTTCTTTTACCGGCATAATGAAGAGTGCACTGATATAGTATTATTAGCTACAGGTACTGGTATTGCACCTATAAAAAGCCATTTTTAGAACAGCTGCAAGCCTGTCCGGAATTATTAGTTAATAAAAAGTGTGGCTTTTGTGGGGAGGAAGAAAAAGAAGATTTATTTTGGAAGCCTGATTTTTACCTTTACTCATTTTTGAATATATACCAGTATTGACTCGTGAGGACGATTGGCAAGGAGCAAAAAGGGTATGTGCAAGAGATAGCTTCAGCACAGGCTATCAGTTGGCCTACAGCGCAAGTGTATGCTTGTGGTAGTGAGGCAATGATACAAAGCGCTCAGGAACTTCTCACTAAACAAGGATTGAAAGAGAATTTTTTCGCTGATGCGTTTGTTGCAGGAAAATAAGTGATTAATTTTCAAAGCAATAAGTAGATTAATTTTTTATGAAAGCAGTAATTTTAGCAGGTGGTCTCGGCACACGATTGAGTGAGGAAACAGCCTTGGGACCCTAAACCAATGGTAGAAATAGGAGGAATGCCTATCTTATGGCATATTCTCAAAATATATTCGCACTACGGCATTAATGAGTTTATCATTTGTTGTGGTTATAAAGGCTATATCATCAAGGAATATTTTGCTAATTATTTTTACATCAGTCGGATATTACTTTTGATATGGCAAACAATGAGATGCACGTACATCAAAAACGTGCTGAACCTTGGAAGATTACTCTTATAGATACAGGCGAGCACTCTATGACGGGGGGGCGCCTTAAACGTGTTTTGCCATATATTGAAAACGAAGAAGCTTTTTGCTTTACTTATGGCGACGGAGTAGCTGATATTGATATTGCTAAATTAGTAGCTTTTCATAAAGCACATGGTAAGGAGGCAACCCTTACAGCAGTCTATCCTCCAGGTAGATTTGGAGCTTTGGATATAGTAGATAATCAGATTATGAAATTCCAAGAAAAAGCCAAAAAGGAGATGGAGCACTTATTAATGGAGGGTTCTTTGTACTATCACCTAAAGTAATAGAGCGCATAAAAGGAGATAACACTATTTGGGAACAAGAACCGCTAAAAAGCTTACACAGACGGACAGTTGATGTGTTATAAGCACGAAGGCTTTTTGGCAACCAATGGATACGCTCCGTGATAAAAACGCTTTTGGAAGAATTATGGCAAAAACAACAAAGCACCTTGGAAGGTATGGCAATAGGAAAAAGTACATACTCATTTTTGGAAAGGTAAGCGTGTATTTATCACAGGACATACGGGCTTTAAAGGTTCGTGGCTATCGCTTTGGCTACAACAGATGGGAGCTGAAGTAAAGGGATTTTCCTTAACTCCACCAACAAATCCATCTCTTTTTGTTGAGGCTAAGTAGCACAGCAGATGCAGAGTGAGATAGGTGATATTCGCGATTTTAGCAAACTCTCGGAGAGCATACGTACTTTTCAACCCCGATATATTGCTACACTTGGCAGCACAGCCTTTGGTAAAGACTTTCGTATAAAGAACCTATTGAGACTTATAGCACTAACGTGATGGGGACTGTGAATGTACTTGAAGCTTCACGCTATGCCTCGCAATTAAAAGCGATAGTAGTAATTACTACTGACAAATGTTATGAAAACCGCGAATGGGAATGGGGCTATCGTGAAAACGAACCTATGGGCGGACACGATCCCTTATAGCAATAGTAAAGGTTGTGCCGAGTTGAGTAGTTTCGGCCTACCAACGGTCGTTTCACACCCCTGATACAGCAGCCGTAGCCTCAGCACGAGCAGGTAATGTGATAGGAGGCGGAGACTGGGCTGAAGATAGATTGATACCCGATATTCTGCGCGCTTTTGAGAAACAGCAATCGGTAATTATTCGCAATCCGCTATCTACTCGTCCGTGGCAACACGTATTAGAACCTCTTTCAGGCTACTTAGTATTAGCACAACGCTTGTGGCAAGACGGAAGACTTTTGCTGAAGGGTTGGAATTTTTGGGCCTAAAGACGATGACTGCCAGCCTGTGCAGTGGATACTCGATAAAATGGTACATTTCTGGGAGATGGAGCGCACTATGAAATGAGACAAAAGTGAACAACCCACGAAGCTAACTTTCTGAAACTCGACTGTTCGAAAGCTGCAATGCGTCTAAAATGGCACCCTAAATGGCGATTAGAGCAAACCTTGGAGCAAATAGTACATTGGCACCGTGCGTGGCTACAAGGAGATGATATACAAGTAAAATGTTTGCAAGAAATGAGAAATATAACAATTAGAACTAACAACAAAAACACTATAATATAAATGACTTTAGATATCATTACAAGAAATAGCTCAATTAGTTGAAAAATATGCCCAAGAAACACAAACCGAAACCTTTTGAGGGCACTACTGTTATACCACCTTCAGGTAAGGTATGGAGCCCAAGAACTAAAAATATGGTAGAGGCTTCGCTTGATCTAGCAGCTTACCACAGGGCGTTTTAACGCCGCTTTTTGAACAGAAATTAGCCGCCTTCTTGGGAGTTAAATATTGTATTACTGTAAACTCAGGCTCTTCAGCCAACTTAGTAGCGTTTAACACCCTTACTTCACCTAAATTAGGTGACCGCGCTATTAAAAAGGAGATGAAGTTATTGGGGTAGCAGCAGGCTTCCCTACTGCAGTGAACCCTATTATTCAGTTTGGGGCTATACCAGTATTTGTAGATGTGGACTTACACACACATAATGTAAATGCTGACCTTATAGAACAGGCCATTACCCCTAAAAACAAAGGCGATAATGCTAGCCCATACCTTGGGGAACCCTTTCAACTTAGAAAAATAAAAAGCTCTTTGTGAGAAATATAACCTTTGGCTTGTAGAAGATTGCTGCGATGCTTTGGGTGCTACCTATAACGGACAAAAAGTAGGTACTTTTGGTGATATTGCTACCCTGAGTTTCTATCCAGCTCACCCATATCACAATGGGTGAAGGAGGGCCGTATTTACTAACAATGCGGAGCTAAAAAGCTATAGCTGAGTCTTTCCGCGATTGGGGACGTGATTGCTATTGCACCTGGGAAAGACAACACTTGCAACTGCCGATTTTCACAACAACACGGCGATTTGCCTTTTTGGTTACGACCATAAATACGTGTATTCACATAGGTTACAACCTAAAAATTAGCGATATGCAAGCCGCTTGTGGCTAGCACAGTTAGACCGTGTAGAAGAGTTTATAGAAAAACGCCGTAAAGATTTCGCCTACCTCAAGAGCGACTCCAAACGCTTACTGATTTTTCTATACCTACACAGAGCAACCCCTAATAGCGATCCTTCGTGGTTTGGCTTTCCCTATTACCCTTAAAGAAGAATCAGGCACTACACGTGTAGATTTGCTCCGTTTCTTAGACCAACAAAGAATAGGTACACATGCTCTTTGCCGGTAACCTCACTAAAGCAGCCTTATTTTTAAAGGAGTGGAATATCGTGTAGTGGGAGACCTTACCAATACCGATATCACAATGAACCAAACCTTTTGGGTAGGCATTTATCCCTGCCTTTAGGGTGAGGAAGAATTAGATTACATAGCAGAACAATTAGAGGAATATTTTGAGTAAATTTTTAGCAGTTACGGCAGGTAAGCAGATTATAGAGTACTTTTAACAGGAGCGACTAGGTTTTTAGGTAGCCATTTGCTGAAAACATTAGTTAGTAAAAAGGGTATGAGGGTGATAGTACTCAAACGCACCACTTCTGATATGTGGCGTTTAAAAAGGCTTTGAAAACACTTTTATAAGCTATGATATAGACCAAGTGCCTTTGCAAAAAAGTTTTTGAAGACCGGTATATTGACACTATCATTCACACAGCTTGTATGTATGGCAGAAAAGGAGAAAGTATACAGCAGATACTCAAAACAAACTTAATGTTTGGAGTAGATTGCTTAGCTCAGCAATAAATTTTTGGAACTAAAACATTTTTAATACTGGCACATTTTTAATACTGGAGCATTGTCATACAAATATTTAAACTATTATACTTTATCCAAAAACAATTTGAAGAATGGTTACAGGTATCCTCAATAAAATACAAGTTGTAAACCTCAAACTTGAACACATGTTTTGGCGATCAAGATAATGCCGACAAATTTACTACTTGGGTAGTTAGGAAATGATACAACAAAAACCTGAGATAAACCTTACTGCTGGCACACAGAAACGAGATTTTATCTATATAGACGATGTAGTAAGTGCATATCTTACTTGTTTGCAACAGATTGAAAAAAACTAAAAGATTTTAATGATATAGGAGTAGGCATCGGGTATACTCACTCCCGTAAGGACTTTTTGTAACACTTGCAAAAGAAACATTAGAAAAACTAAAAGGTAGTCCCTGACTGAAACCCAATTGAATTTTTGGAGTTCTTCCTTACCGAGGAGGGTGAGGATTATGGAACCTCAAGTAGATAATAGTGAGTTATGCTCTTTAGGGTGGCAACCTAAAAAGACGCTAGAAGAAAATATAGAAACATTTGTAAAAAGAAATAAATAATTAGTAGTTTGATTAGCAATTTTAGGAGCAGGAATAGCAGGTATTGCTGAGCAGGATACCATTTATCACAAAAAGGTATTGAACATACTATCTTTGAAAAATGCCTCTTGGGGAGGATTGTGTGACAACTTCTCAATAGGTGAAGGTTTCTTGTTCGATAAGTTTGTCCATCTTTCTTTTTACAAAATCAGAAGTAGTAAAAACCTTTTCCAGAACAATACTGCTTTCTATAGTCATAAACCCGAATCGTCTAATTACTATCACAATTTGTATGGCTAAAACACCCTGTGCAAAACAACCTTGCCCCCCTACCCATAGAAGAAAAGGTAAAAATCATTGAAGATTTTTGTCCTTAAACCCTCTTTTAATAACATCCAAAAATTATGAAGGTGGCTTCTAGTACAATTTGGAACGTATTTTTAAAGAACATTTTTCTGAAAAATATACTCGTGAAAGTATTGGTCAATTTCTTCAAAAGAGCTCACTACTGACTGGTTAGCTAATAGAATTAGCATCCCTTCTTTAAAACACTGCTAAAAAGGGCTTTTGAAGTACAAGAAGAGAATTTTTATTACGCTCAAGAAATGTGTTATCCACAACAAGGTGGCTATAAAAGTTTTCTAAACACAATGGCAACAAATGTTTCCATAAAAACTCAAAAAGAAGTTGCCCTTATAGATCCTTTTTCACAAGAAAATAACTTTTGTAGATGGCTGTGAAACTCATTAGAAAAGCTCATTAGCTCTTTACCTCTGCCTGAGATAGTAAAAATTGTAAAAAGATGCTCCTAAAAAGCATTCTCGAAGCTGGTGAAAAACTGTGGCAACCTCAGGTCAGTTAGTGTCTATAGAGTTCAATCGCCCTGATATACCCAAACACTTGTGGTTCTACATCTATGATGAGGATATTTTGCCGGCAAGAGCCTATTCTCCTTCACTGAAATCACCATATAATGTGCCAAAAGGAAAAAGTTCCTTACAGTTTGAGACTTATTTTTCAGAAACCTAAAAATGCTTTCGGGTGATAGTTTAGTAAATCATATTATCGAAAAAGGTATACAGATGAAACTTTGGGAAGTTAACGACATCGCAATTACCGATTATAGAGAAGAAAAAAATACGCTAATGTGTATTCGATTTCAATAGAAAAGAGTATGTAGCTTTCATACAAAAGTATTTAAAATCATTAGGCATTATTAGCATAGGAAGGTTTGGAGGTGGGATTATTTTTGGGTGACCAAAGTTTACTAAGCGGCTTTAAAGGAGCTAATACAATAGAAAACAGATGATAAAGATAACTAAAACAGATGTACTTTTGGAATTATATAGCGCAGTTCTTTAGTTTAGCTTCAGGGACTCATCACCCCTACCTCTTATTTTTAAAAGATGCTAACAGTTGAAGAAATTGCCCTCAACTATATTTTTCTAACAGTTTCATCATTAGTACTCCTCTTCGACTTCGGTTTTCTCCTCAATTTAGTCGTAATGTAAGCTATGTATACGGAGGTGCTCAAACACTAAAAAGAAGGTATAGACGATACTCCCTCTGGAGAAGTAGCTATCAACTACCGATTAATAGCAACTCTCGTTAAAAAGTAGGTCAGTATGTCTATCTTCGTTTAGCATTATTAGTGCTATTGGTAATGCTAACGGTCAGGGAGTCTATATATTTACAAGGTTACAGATGGGTTCCTTTTCAGTAGCTTATTCATTGCCTATTTGGATACTTTTTCGCTTTCTACAGCTTTTTACTATTTATTATGAATATTATAATTTTCCTATTGACGGGAAAAAGGAGCTATCAAAGAAACTAAAATAGCTTTACTCGCCTCTAGGATTGTTTTATATAGGACTTACTTTTTGTTCTTGTATATAGGTTGGGGACTGTTTGGAGTTGTATTAGCGAATTTTATAGCTCCTTTTGTAAATAGAATGTTGTGTTATCGATTCCTTTTCACAGAAGATTTAGATCCCAGTTAAAACCTTACAATATTAGCAAGGAAGAAATCAGTGCAACTTTTGATATTATATGGTACAATGCTAAAAATTAGGTTTAGTATTTGTAGGAGGGTATGCCATTACAAAATTTAGTATGTTCTTAGCGAGTTTGTACTTATCTAATGAAGAAATAGCTTCTTATGGCTTGATGATGCAATTAGATAAATATACTCTCGGCAGTAGCTACTACTTTTTATTACTTTCCAACCCAAATTTGCAGCCTTACGTGTAGAAGGTGACCAACAAGGTTTTTGTAAGATTGTTTTCTTTTTAGTATGGTCATTTTCTATATTTTATTTGTTTTTAGGAGGATGCATTTTGCTCTTTTAGGGGCAATACAGCTTTAGGTTACATACAATCAAATGCTTTCCTACCTAATAAATTGATCCTTTGTCTTTATATAGGAGTTGTACTTTTTAGAGAACAATCATTCTCATTTTGCCACAGCTATTATCAGTAAAAACAATATTCCTTTTTGTCAAACCTGCTCTTGTAGCAGGAGTTGGGATCATAATAGGAAGTTTTATAGTATTAAAAATACACCTCTTGGGAATTTTTGAGGCTAGTCCTTGTACAAGGATTTTTGTCAAGTGGTGTACAACAATTGGAAATGGCCACTTGTTGTACTTAGAAGTTTAAAATCACAGTGCTCCAATTCGTACATATAGGCGTACAAGAAACGTATTACAAACTAAAAACCTTTTTCAATGAGATATACAGCAGTAACCCCAAATACCCTCTATAGCTATAAAGCAAGGAACAGTTCCTGAAAGGAGCTCAAATTACAATCGTAATCCCTACCTGCAAACGAGGCTCATTTGCTTAGAGGAAACTATCGATGGTTGTTTAGCTCAACAAACAAACTATCCTTTCGCTATAATGGTCGTAGACAATAATCCAGAGCGAGTGCGAAACAGAACAATTGTTACGAGAATATGAAGCTATTCCTCATCTGTTTTATTATAAAACACTGAAAACGTAGGGATGACAGGTAATTGGAACAAACTTTTTGAATTAGCTCAAACTGATTTTGTGATAATGCTACATGATGATGATTTATTGTATGATGATTATATTGAAAAAGATGGATAAAATTATTAATTTCTACAAAAATGATGTGGATGATGTGGATGCTGTTTATCCACGTCATAGAGATATTTACTCACAATAAAAATTCTTTTAAAAGACAAATAAATGGAGCTATTAAAGGAATGAGATTGCATCCATACGACTTTCAATTTTGGGAATACTTGTAATATAGCGGGTGTATGTTTTTCAAGAAAAAGTATTATTAGAAGAAAAATGGTTTTGATGATTATTTTTACCCTTCTTTGGATTATGAAATGCATGTAAGATTATCAAAAAGAATAAAACAATTAAACTCTTTTGGAATACCTTTAGTCTTATATAGAATTTCTGAAAATGAAAGTATAAAAACAAAAACTATTCTAAATACATAGCTGAGAAAGACAAAGAAATTATAACATCTATAATTAGAAAATATCCTTCTTGGTATAGAAACTTTTTATTTCTAAAAAGCTTATCTAAGTATATGCTTTTTAGCATTAAAAATAAACTTTCGAGTTACTGATCAGGAGTTAGAACAAAAATAATTGAATATTCAAAAATGTAACATTAATAGATATTTTTATATTAAAAAGTAATGACTCAATTTAAGATAAAATGTATGCATCTCTTTAGAACAAGAACTTTGATAAAAATAAATTGTACAATGAAGATACTAGACTATAATCAATATAAAATATATAAGAGTAAAAGAAAAATCCTAAACTTTACAACTTTTTCCACTGCCCTAAGGAACTGAATTGGTTCCTATTATTTTTATGAAACATGAGATATTCATACTCCTATCAATATGTTTTCAGTATATGGTAATCGAAAACTAATGAAGTTTTATAGGAGGTAAAAAAGTGTTTTTCTCTGGAGAATACTTACAAGAAACTACAATTAATAACCAATGGAAATCCTTTTGCTGACCACTGTGTAGAGTGAAGTTAATTTATCAATGGGCTACGACTATATCAACCACCCTAACTATTTAAGGTTTCCTTTATGGATACTATTCTTTGTGCGACCTGATGTACTACATTTGAAGATATAAAGATGATTTGATTAACAATCCAACTATAGAGTTAAAATTCAAAAACAGGCTTCGCTTGTGTGATAGCCAGCCACGATACCAATGGCATTCGTAGAAAAAAATTGTTGAACAATTAAATAAAATAAAACCAGTAACTTGCGCTGGTAAGTTCTTAAACAATACTCAAGAACTATCAGAGGCTGAAAAACATATACAAAAGCACTATGAAAAAGCAGGTGAATTTAGCTTTGATACATTTTACACTTAAAAAAAAGAATACCTAAAGAAATTTAAATTCAACATCTGTGCTGAAAATGCCTCTGGAAAAGGTTATGTAACCGAAAAACTCTTTGATGCTATAGAAAAGTGGCTGTATCCCTATTTATTGGGAGGGTAAAAAGAAAGATTCGTAGAACCGAGATTATCACCCCCAAAAAGCTTTTCTTGTATTGTGAAGAGGAAAAGAAGATAGAGTTAATAGAACAAGTAAAAACTCTCAATAACGATAAAAAGAATATGAATCTTTTTATAGTATCCCTCCTGAAAAGAAACAGCCCCCTGAGGCTATTTGGGCTATGTTACAAGATTTTTGAAAATAGATTAAAAACTTATAAAATGCAGTTCTCTATTGTTATACCTGTATATAATGTAGCACCTTACTTACGTGGTGTGTAGATTCCGTATTGGCACAAGACTTTACAGATTATGAAATTATTTTGGTAGATGATGGCTCTACTGATAATTCTCCTACTATTTGTGATGAATATGCTGAAAAATACACCCCAAATAAAAAGTAATTCACAAAACTAATGGAGGACTTTCCGATACTCGTAATTTCGGTATACAAAAGAGCTCAAAGAGACTATTTAATGTTTTTAGATAGTGATGATTTTGGAATGGGAGAAATGTCTTATTAGATCTTCTATAATATTATTAAAGAAAATAATCCTGACTTAATAATTCATGAATTGAGCAGTTTCTATAATTCAGAAAAATTATTCCAAGAAAATTTAAAAACAAAAGAAATACAAAATTTTTCTTATGATTTTAAAGAAGATTTAAAATATTTAGTAAATAATGATATTTATTACGCAACAGCTTGTAATAAAGTTATAGAAAAGCATCTATTGTAAAAAGAAAATAATATTGAGGTTCCTAAAGGAAAATTACGCATGAAGATGTTGTTTGGTGTGCAGATATTATTCATATATAAACAATTATGCACTTTATTCTAACCCTTTCTATTATTATAGAAAAAGAGAGACAGTTCTTTAACAGTCCAAATTAGACCTAAAAAATATCATTGACTTAATAGATATAATTTCTGAGAAAGAAACACTTTTTATCTAAATTTGATGGTGGATTATCTCTATTTATCTTATAACTATTATATTTATCTTAATAATGTAAAATTTGTTAGAGGAAGAGCTAAAACAAAAATATTTAAGAAAACTCCATTAATCTAAACTATCTAGTAGACTATTATCCAAGAAACATTTTATCTTTAAAAGGAAAAATACGATTAGCTCTTTATAAACTATTGGGTATAAGATATGCAGGTTTAATAGAATATAACATCAGAAAATTTCTAAAGAAATGAAGTATAAACTCCTTTTCATATTTGGCACACTGAGGCTATCAAAATGGCTCAAACTCATAAGAGCTTTTTCAAAAAGAAACAACTTTTTGATACAAAAGTATGTGTAACAGCACAGCATCGTGAGATGCTTGACCAGAAATGTTAGATTTTTGAGATAAAAGCTGATTATGACCTCAATGTGATGAAGCCTAATCAAAATTTAGTATACACTTACCGCTACAATTATTACAGAACTAAAAACTGTTTTAGAAGATTGTAGACCTGACTATATATGTTGTACACGGAGATACTACTACCACTATGGCTGCGAGTATTGCAGGATTTTATGCAGGGGCAAAAGTATGCCATATAGAAGCAGGACTTAGGACTTTTAATAAATATGCTCCTTTCCCCGAGGAAATAAACCGCAAAGTAACAGGAGCCATAGCCGATTTTTCATTTCTTTGCTCCTACCCAGCAAAGCAAAACAAAACTTATTAAGAGAAGGAGTAGATGAGAAAAGTATTTTTGGTAACGGGCAATACAGTGATAGATGCTCTTTTTAGAAAAGTTCTAAAAAGTAGAAAAGTTACAAGACGAAGAGATTGATGCTTTAAAAGATAGTAGATAGCACTAAAAACTAATCTTAGTTACAGGACACCGACGTGAAAACCAAGGCGAAGGCTTTATACATATCTGTCAGGCACTATCGCTTTACAAAATCCTGAGGTACAGATAGTCTATCCAGTACACTTAAATCCTAATGTAAAAAGAACCAGTTTATCGTATATTATCAGGCATTGAAAATGTGAATCTCATAACTCCCTTAGCCTATCCTGCTTTTGTATGGCTGATGAATCAATCCCTATCTTATTATTACCGATATTGGTGGTGTACAGAGGAAGCCCTAGTTTGGATAAACCTGTATTAGTGATGCGTGACACTACCGAACGTCCTGAAGCTGTAAGTGCAGGGACTGTTATCTTAGTGAGGTACTGATGAACAAAAATAGTAGATGAATGTGAACAACTACTTAACAACCAAGAGAAATATACTAAAATGAGGTACTTTACACAACCCCTTATGGCGATGGCAAAAGCTTGTGAACAGATCGTAGAATTTTAAGAAAAGAAATGAAATATAAAATATTTTTGAGCAGGAGACAGACACGATGCTACTATTCACTATGTAAATATTATTAAAGAGGCTTTGGAAAGAGAGTCTGGAGAAGATGTCCTTATAGTAGATAATATTAAACAAATAGAAAAACAGAAATAGTAGTTGTTGTCAATGCTAAAGCCCATATAAAAACTCCTCTTAAAAATAGAAAACAGAAAGTAATATGTTGGTATCAAGGCATTATGCCTGAGGAAATATTAGTAAATTATACAAAAAAGATAAATGGCTAAAATATATTCTTTGGCGATGTTTTGAATATATATCACTAAAATTAGTTTCTTTTTGCGTTATTTGTTTCCGATAGAATGAAATATCACTATGAGAATAAATATAAAATCAAATTTAAGGATAATTTTTATGTAATGCCTTGTTTCAATCAGAAATTGATAGAGGAAAGTTTTTTTGTGAAGAAAATACGAAACTCCTTCATTTGTATATGCAGGAACTATGTCTAAATGGCAATGTATTGATGAAAATGTTACAGATATATAAAGAAATTAAGACTAAAATACCAAATGCAACGCTTACTCTATACACTTCTGAAAAAGAAGCTCAAGATTATTTAAAAAGATATAACTTAGAAAAATGTCCTAATAGATCACTTGCCTTATAACCAGTTGTTTGAAGCATTACAACATTATAAATATGGATTTATTATCCGTAAAGATATTGAAATGAATAGAGTTGCTACTCCTACAAAAAGTGAATACTTACTTAGCTAATGGAGTTATACCTATATATAGCAACTATATTTTTGCTTTTTAAAGAAGGATTAAAAATACACAATATCAAATAGAGCTACAAAATAGTAATGATCTTATAGAAAAAGATTATTGTTTTTGAAGAAAAAGATATTGAGGCTATTAATGTGCTAGAAGATTACAAATCAACAGTATTTAGCCAATTCTATTCTGAAGATTTTTCATATAAATAACCTTATTGAGAAAAATAAAGAAATTTAACCTATGAAAATATCATTAGTAACTGCTACTTTAGGTCGTACAGAAGAAATTAGCATATTGTTAGACTCTTTTGTAAAAACAAACATATAAAAACTTTGAACTCATTATTGTAGATCAGAATGAACACTACAAAGTTCAGAATATTGTTGATAGATATACAGATATTCTAAATATTAAATATATTAGAAGCAGTATAAAAAGGACTTTCTTATAATAGAAATATTGGTATTAAAGAGTGTTCTGGAGATATTATAGGCTTTCCTGATGATGATTGTTATTATAGTGAAAATCTCTTAGAAGAAGTTATATATACTTTTTAAAGAGAAAAAAGTAAAAATTACATTAGTAGAAAGCTACGATAGTATTACTAAAAATATTTTTTTATCTCTAAAACAGATATTGTAAGTCGTAAATCTCTATTCAAATACGCTATTTCTTTTTAACTTGTTTGTAATCTTTGATAAAAACAAAACTATTCGACGAACAGCTTGGAGTTGGCACTTTCTTCTCTTCAGGAGAGAAGCTGATTATATATGGCAACTATTAGATAAAAAGACATAGCTATTTTTGCAAAAAGCTAAGGTATTTCATCCTCAAAACGCTGCTTCCAATAATTATGAAAAAGAGCTTATTCCTATGGACTTGGCTTTTGGAGCATTATTTAAAAAGAAATTTTAGGAAGAAAAACACTATACTTATTTTATAATGTACCTCAAATATCTTATCCGTAGCGTAGGGGAATTGTGTTATCCTCTAATAAAAAGTTTTATTAGGGAAGCTTAAAAGGGAGAATTAAAGGTTTTTATTATTTAAATTATAAATGTACTTTTTAGTGCCTATATATTCGTTTTTAGCTTTTTACAGCTCGCTTCTTCTTTACAGAGAAAACTCTCTAAAGAGGTCAAAACCTATATATATGTATTTAGTTATATACCCATTGTTTTTCTACTTCTGTATATCGCAGGATTAAGAGATATTACGATAGGTACTGATACTGCTCATTATGGAGAAATATTTGATGATCCTGAAGATATAGAGATTGGCTATCGTTTATTTGCTGAGTTTATAAAAGTATGTAGGAGGCAACTTTCATCTTTTTCTCTTCTTATTTTTTCTTTATCTCATTCTTCTTAAAAACTATATGTCTTTAGGAAAGTTTCTTTATACCCTTTACTTTCTATTTGTATTTATTCAAGCTTTTGGTTTTTAGTATATGAAAATAAATGGAATTCGGCAAGGAATTGCTTTAGGATTTGTTGCCTTGAGTTACTATTTCCTATCTGTAAATAAAAATGGCATTTCTATTTATCATTATTAGGAGCTATTTTTATTCCACTATTCAGCACTTGTCCAATTATCTTTATTATAAAAAGAAATGTACAAATCTATTTTTGGATAGTGTTAGGGATAGTAGTCCTTCTGCTTACTTAGGGGTAACCTCTTTTTATATTAGAAGGATTAGGTACTATTATAGGAGTTGATTTGCGCTTAATAGAAAGGATCATATCCTATCAAAACAATGAGTCTTATAATACTAATATTCTCTATTCATTCAGTACATTTGTGAGATTTGTAATATTATTTACCACTTTTTCTTTATCAATAGGAGTCCATCTTTCTGAAAGAACAAAAATATATTCTTATGGTGCGCATTATTAAATATTAGTATTTATCTTTTTGTTTTAGTGAGGTGAAATCATTGCTACAAGGCTCTCTTTGTATTATCGCTTTTTATGAGTGTTTCTTTTTAGCTTGTTTACCTAATGCTTTTAAAGGGAAAAATAAAGCAAAATTTTGATAGGATTCCTTTTTATGTTTATATGCTCTTTCTCAAATAATGAAAACATTAGCCATCCCCAATAATAGTTTAGTGCCTTATAAATCTATATTGTTCTAATAAATATGAAAAATAGCTATCGATTGTAGAATGTACAACAGTTCAGGTATAGGAACTTATTTACAAGGTATTCTTCCTCATCTATTGGCTGAGCAGAAGAATAATTACCTTTGTTAGGAGATTCAATATACTTTCTAAATACAAAACAAAGAATGTAGAAATTCAAGAAGTGAATATACCTATATTTTTCAGTAAAAAGGGATTATTTTTGCTTTCCTTGTTCAAAAAAATTAACTCTTATGACGCATTTTTAACTAATTTTAATATCCCAACAGGAATAAAAAAATACCTATTTATGCTTTTTATCCACGATGTTGTTTTCTTGGACATCAAAGAACTTACTTCTAAAATAGGTTATTATATAAGGAAATATTACTTAAATAGAGCTATTAAAAATAGCTAAAAAAATATTTACAGTTTCAAAATTTTTCTAAGAATAGAATTTCATTCCATTTCAAAAAAAGCAAAAGATATTGTTGTAGCTCCTTGCGCTATTAAGAAAGAACTTATAAATTATTTTCCACAAAAAGCTTCTAATTCCAAAAATTTATTATCTTTGTGGGCAATATCAAACCTCTGCAAGGGATTAGAAACCTTAGTGAAAGGCTGGAGATACAGCAAGAGGATTTGATAAACAATTGGTAATAGTAGGCGAAAAAGAAGGCTTTAAAACTAAACTCTCTAATGAAGATTTTCTTAAGGACGAAGATATTATTTTCACAGGTAGAATATCTGATGAGGAACTCTATAGTTATATGAGCAATGCCTCTATTTTTAGTTCAACCTTCTATCTATGAAGGGTTTGGACTTCCTCCCTTAGAAGCTCTTTATTTAGGAACAACTTATTTATTATCTGATATAGAAGTATTTAAAGAACTTTATTTAAATTCTCAAAATTGTTATTTTTAAAAAGAAGATGCAAAAGATTTAGGGGAAAAAAACTATTATCTATATCTCCACAAAAATAGAGCAAAAAGAATTTATAATTAATCATTTTGATTTTAAAAAGAACATCACAAATTATCTTAGAAAAATATAGTATGAGAATCTTACATATAGGAAATTCTACCCTCCTTATTTTGGGGGATTGAAAAGGTTAATTATGATATTGTAGAGGGTTTGAATACAAAAGGTATTCAAACCGATGTAATATGTTCTAATCATACCAAGGGAAACTCTTTTTCAGAAATTCCCTATAAAATATATAGTACTCATACTTTAAAAGTTATAGCTTCTACCCCCTTAAGTTATAGTCTTATAACAACTCTAAAGAAGATTCAAGATAATTATGATATTATCCATGTCCATTTACCTAATCCGATGGCTAACTTAGCTATTTTTTTCTTACACGTCCTAAGGCTAAAGTTATTTTACATTGGCATAGTGATATCATAAAACAAAAATTATTGAAACTATATAGTCCTCTACAAACCTGGTTATTAAAGAGGGCTGATAAAATAGTTACTACCACTACTTCCCTACTTAGAAGGTTCCGATACTCTATATATAAAAAAATAAAATAGTATGTATTCCTATTGGTATTGACAGCAAGGAATTATTCATAGACCAAAATACTTTTAAATAACCTAAAAAAACAAATATAAAGGATATAAAATAATTTTTTTAGCTTAGGAAGACTTGTTTTATTATAAAGGTTTTGAATATTTAATAGAAGCAGCGAAATCTCTACAAAATGATATTATCATCCTAATAGCAGGTATTGGCGAATTAAAGAGAAAAATTACAAGAACAAATTTCTAAACATAGTTTACAAGATAGAGTAAAACTCTTGGGAAAATTCCTTTTGAAGAGTTAGGAGCTTATTACCAGCTTTGTGATATATTTTTGTCTTCCCTCTACTGAGCGATCAGAAGCTTTTGGGTAGTACAACTCGAAGCTATGGCTTTTTGGAAAACCTGTTATTTCTACAAGTATCAAAGGTTCAGGAGTTGATTGGGTTAATCTTAATAATATATCAGGTATTATAGTACCTCCTAAAGATGAAAAAGAAATTGGCTGAAGCTATTATAGAATTACTCACTGATGAAAAGAAGTATCAACAGTTATCAATAGGTGCTAAGAAAAGATATGAAGAAGTTTTTACAAAAGATAAAATGGTCAGTAGCTTTGAAAACCTCTATTTAGAAATATTAGAATCTTGATCTATAATTCATATTATTTTTCGTACCTTTGCATATCCAAAAACATTCCCTATTATGGAACTTACTCAAAAGCTCAGACATATCTTCATCAGTGACTTAGAAAAGTGCTCTCCTCTTATGGAAGAGGATTTGAAAGGGTTACTTACTAATAGTACCATTCCCTACCTTGAAGGCAAAGATGAAACAGATGTGAGGGCTTTTTTGCTTTGAGTATGACCATGATGATATGTCTATTTCTTTCTATGCCTTAGGGGAAAAGAATGAAATCATCTCAGACATATGCCTACTCCTTACTGAAAGAGAAGAAAATCATTTTCCTTCGGATAGGTATGCCTCACAGGAGGAGATTTTAGAAGACCTTTTATATGAAACAGAGCTTGAGGAATCTCAAATAGAAGACCTTTTTAAGTGAATATAAACAAGAAAAAAACAATCTATTTTTCACTCACTGGTTTTATAGCTCGTTGGAAAAATATAACAGAACAGCTCAACACAACGATTGATGCCTATTTCTCCAAAATCAACGCCTTCTATAAAACAGATCTGAATAACTTAGAGCCTATCAGTAGTGAGGAAATAGAAGAAAAGTATAACACATAATATAACAAAACACAAATTCATATTACTTTTTTATGAGAAAAATTTAATTTTATGTATGCTGCCGCTATGGGGTTACTTGCCTTGGGCAGCAATCTATCCGTAAATGCACAAACTAAAACTAAAGTGCATTATTCTGAAAAAGGTTGAAGATTGACACCTCAAAAAGCGGATTTTTGATGGCCCTTACATCTTCTACAATCAGAACGAGGCGGTGGTAAAACAAATTGTTGAGAAGAACCAACAAGCCACTGCGATAAGTGAGACATTTAAGAATCCTATTGCCGGAAAAACTTAAGTGTTACGTAGATGACAAGGAGCATTTTACTTTCAAAGTACAAGAGCTATTACAGAACCAACCTTCTGTGCTATGCAATGCCTGAAAAAGCTCATTGCCATCTCTGATATAGAAGGACGCTACCATGAGTTCAAACAATTCCTTATCGCCAATAAGGTAATGGACAAAAAAACTACAAATGGACTTTTTGGTAAAGGACATTTGGTAACTATAGGAGACTTCTTTGATCGTGGATTGTTAGTCAATCAGACACTTTGGCTTATCTACTCTTTGGAAGAACAAGCAGAAAAAGCAGGGGAAAAGTGCATTTTATCTTAGGAAATCATGATCTTATGAATATGAAGAACGATTTCCGTTATGTTCGTAAAAAAATACCTTGAAAATGCCAAACTCATGGGGGTAGAATACTACGATTTATACAAACCTAATACTGAGTTAGGCCGTTGGTTAGCTACTAAAAATATCTTAGAAAAAAATAGGAGATTATATCTTCATTCATGCAGGTATTTCAAAAGAAGTAAGTGATCTTAACTTAGGAGTAGAAGGACTTAATATGTTTTTCTAGAGTTTTTCTATTTTTAGAAATGTAGAAGAAAAGAGTAAGTGTTGATCCGCTATATTCTATTGTCCATATGCGTGGAAAAAAAGCCCTACCTGAGTATCGTGGTTATGGTAAGGAAACCATTGATAAAAATGAATTCGCAGCTATTGCCAAAAATATGGGTGCTAAAAAATTTGTCATCGGTCATACTCTTCGTGGGTCAGTAACCTACCTTATGGACAAGCAAGTAATTGACTTGGATGTACTTCATGCCCAAGGAACTACGCAAGGACTACTCATTGAAAACGGACAAGAATACATGGTGGATATCCAAGGACAGAAATCCGCTATCAAAAGAACGATGCTAAGGAAGTTGATGACGATTAATCATTATAAACTAACAACTATGAAAAAAATCAATTTTAGAATACTTTCTTGGTTATTCTAAATTGATTTTTTACTATTACACTATTATGAACAAAAATGCGAAAAATTTATGTAGCTGGACACCGAGGCCTCATGGGATCTGCTATTTGGAAAAATCTTAAAAATAAGGGATATACAAACCTCATAGGGTGTACTCATACGGAATTAGACTTGCGCAATACACAAGAAGTCAATGCTTTCTTTGAAAAAGAGAAGCCCGAGTATGTATTCTTGGCTGCCGCCAAAGTAGGAGGTATCTTGGCCAATAATACCTATCGTGCGGACTTTATTTATGAGAATCTCATGATTCAAAACAATGTAATCCATGCCGCTTATGAGAATGGGGTAAAAGAAACTTCTTTTTCTTAGGTAGTACTTGTATCTACCCTAGAAACTCCTCAACCTATGCCCGAGGACTGTTTGCTAACCTCTCCTTTGGAATATACCAATGAGCCTTATGCCATTGCCAAGATTGCAGGTATCAAGATGTGTGAGAGCTATAATTTGCAATATGGCACCAATTTTATCTCAGTAATGCCTACCAATCTCTATGGGCCTAATGACAATTTTGACTTAGAAATCTCACGTATTGCCAGCTATGATTCGTAAGATCCATTTGGCTAAAAGCTCTCCTTGAATGATTGGCAGACAATCAAAAAGACCTCAACAAGCGCCCTATCGAGGGCTATATCACAGGAGAGAGCAAACAGGAAGATATTATCCTGTCACTTGCTAAATATGGTATATTCAAGGACAAAGTAATACTTTGGGGGTACTGGCACCCCTCTGAGAGAGTTTCTTTGGAGTGAGGATATGGCCGATGCTTGTGTATTTATCATGGAACGTATCAACTTTAAGGACACCTATACTACCGATAACAAGGAAATACGAAATACTCATATCAATATAGGTACTGGTTCCGATCTAAGTATTAAAGCTCTTGCCGAACTGATTCGTGAAGCTATTGGTTACAAAGGGAACAATAGAGTTCGATAGCTCCAAACCTGATGGGACTATGAGAAAAACTCACCGACCCTACCAAGCTTCACAACTTAGGTTGGAAACATACGGTTTCCTTAGAAGAAGGTGTGAAGATGATGTACGAACATTACCTCAAATGAAATTCCAATTAGTATCCGATTTTAAACCTATGGGCGACCAGCCTGCAGCCATTGCCTCCTTAGTGAATGGTATTAATGACCAAGAAAAATACCAAACGCTCTTAGAGGGTTACTGGCTCTGGGAAGACTTTACCATAGCCAATGTAGTGGAGCAGGTACAGGTGCCTACTTTGGTTTTTAGCTCATAACAAAACCCTTGCAGCTCAGCTCTATAATGAGTTCAAGGCTTTCTTCCCCAATAATGCAGTAGAGTACTTCGTATCCTATTATGACTACTACCAGCCTGAAGCATATATCCCTGTTACGGGGGTGTATATAGAGAAGGATTTGTCTATCAATGAGGATATTGAGCGAATGCGTCTCAGTACTACCTCTGCCCTACTCTCTGGCCGTCGCGATGTACTCGTGGTGGCTTCTGTGTCCTGCCTGTATGGTATCGGAAACCCTTTAGAGTTCCAGAAAAATGTAATTTCTATAGAGGAAGGGCAAACACTCACCCGTACCAAGTTTATGACCAACTCGTACAGAGCCTCTATGCACGCACTACGGCCGACTTCCTTCACGGAAATTTCAGGGTAAAAGGGGATGTTATCGATGTCTTCCCTGGGTATAGCGAAACGCCTATCCGTGTGCATTTCTTCGGCAATGAAATCGAACTGATAGAATCCTTTGACCGCGAGACGAATAAGACCATAGAACGCTTGGATAAGCTCAATATCTACCCTGCTAATATGTTTGTCACCTCTCCCGATGTGTTGCAGGCCGCTATTCGTGATATTCAAGATGACTTGGTCAAGCAAATAGAGTTCTTTCAATCAGTAGGAAAAACCTTGGAAGCAAAGCGTTTGGAAGAGCGTACTAATTTTGACTTAGAGATGATACGTGAGCTCGGTTACTGCTCTGGCATAGAAAACTATTCGCGCTACTTGGACAGACGCCCCGCTGGAAGTCGCCCTTCTGCTTGATAGACTATTTCCCTAAGGATTTCCTTATGGTTATTGATGAGAGTCACGCTACTGTTCCCCAAGTACGTGCTATGTATGGGGGCGACAGGAGCAGAAAAAGAAAACTTGGTAGAGTATGGTTTCCGCCTTCCTGCGGCTATGGATAACCGTCCGCTTAAATTTGAAGAGTTCGAAGCGCTACAAAATCAGGTGATCTATGTGAGTGCTACCCCGCAGACTACGAATTGCAGAAGTGCGGAGGTGTATATGTGGAACAGGTCATTCGCCCCTACTGGTTTGCTCGACCCTAAGATAGAGGTACGCCCTAGCAAAAAACCAAATAGATGACCTCTTGGAAGAGATACAAAAAGTGCGTGGAGGAAGACCAACGTGTACTGGTAACCACCCTTACCAAGCGTATGGCGGAGGAACTGACTAAGTACCCTAACCAAGATGGAGGTACGTTGCCGCTATGTGCATAGTGATGTGGATACGTTGGAGCGTATCGAGATTATGCAAGACCTTAGAAAAGGTCTTTTTGATGTATATTAGGGGTCAATCTGCTTAGGGAAAGGATTGGACTTGCCAGAAGTATCCTTGGTAGCCATCTTGGACGCTGATAAGGAAGGATTTTTGCGTTCCGCACGCTCTATGACACAAACAGTAGGACGTGCTGCCCGTAATATAGAGGGACGTGCGATTATGTATGCTGACAAGATTACCGATAGTATGCGCGTGACCATTGAGGAAACTGCCTACCGAAGGGAAAAACAGATGAACTATAACCTCACCCACGGCATCACCCCTCAGCCTCTCCATAAAAAGATTGAAAATGCGCTAAGCAAAAGCCCTATTACAGAATTTCATTACGAAAAATACGCCGAAAAAGAAAGAACACTCCCCTACCAAACCTATGAGCAGAGGAGAATTGGAAAAAGAGATACAACAAACTCGCAAGCTAATGGAAGCCGCCTCCAAAGAATTGGACTTCATTCAAGCGGCACACTATCGCGACCTACTCAAGAGCTTCAGGAAAAGCTTCAAAAAAGCTCCTTATAGGCATTGTGTATCAGCAAATAATCAGCAAGCACCAAGGCAGACATCGCCTCTACGATGGGTACCGCACGAGGTACTACACAGGGTCGTGTCTGCCTTTTCCTTGGAACTGCACCACCTCCCCTGCCCTATTGATCGTCTCTTGCTCTTGCATAAGGGTTGCCACCGGCTTAAAGGCTACACGAAATAGATATCCATTCCATTGGAAATTCCCCTTGTATCCCCCTGAGTAGTTGGTACGAGTCGTGCCATCTGGTAGGAATATATCATTGTTTTGGCTACCTCTTTTTCTAGTAGAGGCAAATCCCCTCCGTCACTCAAAGCCCTTTACGGCATTGATAGAGAGCATTGCCTTACCCAGCTCAGCGTGTAGGCGATCGAAAACAGGTTCCCCAGTCCCACAGGAACGCCTTGTATTACACAAGAAACGATCCCCCCTACGGTATCTCCTTCCTTGCGTACTTGCTTGATATAGGTTTCCATTTGCTCCGCTAATACAGGGTCTGGACAGCGTGCAGGATTTTTCTATTTGGGAAAAATCAAGCAATTGGTGATCCTTTTCAGGCAATGCCAACTCCCCTACGGCTGATACATGGCAGTAATTTTTATCCCTTTTAGGAACTGCTTGGCGATAGCTCCTGCCACTACGCGAACGGCTGTTTCCGTGCAGAACTACGTCCGCCCCCACGATGGTCGCGCAAGCCATATTTCTGCTCATCACATAATCCGCGTGAGAGGGGCGATATAGCTCCCTCAAGTGGTCATAGTCCTGAGAATGTTGTTGGGTATTGGCTATGATAAATCCAATAGGTACCCCTGTGGTCTTTCCCTCAAAGATACCCGAAAGAAACTGCACCTTATCTGCTTCCTTACGTTTGGGTTACGATAGCCGACTGCCCAGGACGACGCCTCATCAAGCTCTCTTTGTATTTCCTCAAAGTCTAATGCGATTCCGCAGGGCAACCATCAATCACACCACCCTATAGCCTCCCCGTGTGATTCGCCAAAAAGTAGTGAGCCTAAACAAATGCCCAAATGTATTTCCTGCCATAATTTTTAATTTTTCTAATTTTTAATAGTAACTTCATAAAGCTGTTCAAAAAGCTGTTCTACATAGCTGGTTTCAGCCTTGCGCACCTCTACAAGGAGCGTGCAGTTCAGTTCTAGGGTCTGGGAAACAACAGTCAGGTTCCTATCCTTGATGATTTTTTCATCACCTTATTCATATCCTTGTAATCAAAGACAATTTTTGTAGAGTAAGGTCAATGGTGCGTTCCTCTATCTCGGCTTCTTGTAGGGTGAGCTGAGCGGTTGTTTTGTAGGCGGTAATAAGGCCGCTCCACCCAACTTGATCCCACCAAAAATAGCGCACTACAATAAGCAGAACATTGGTCAGCTCAAAGGATTGTATCTGCCTATAGATAGAGCAACCCTGCTGTGCCACTAGGGCTCGCCATCGTCATTCGCTCTATAGGTAAATTGCTCTTTGCCCAACTGATAGGCATAGCACCAATGCCGCGCAGAAAAGTGTTCTTTCTTAACCGCCTCCAAATGCATTTTTACTTCCTCTTCGGTAGTAATAGGGTACAAATAGCCTATAAACTTACTGCTCTTATCCTTATAGATAATATCGGTAACAGGTTGAGTGATGGTTTTATAGGTGTCTGTCATGGGAAGTGAAGAATGATTAGTGAGAATAAAAGTGCAAAGATACAAAAAGCCCCGAAGATAGTCGAGGCGCTAAATGTTTTCACAACGGAATCATCCTTATTGTGAGTTGCTTTCAAATATGGGACAAAGATACAACATTTTTTTCTAAACAACAAAAGATTAATTCAGAAATTTTTCTTAAATTTGTAGTTGATTAAAACAATATAAAATTATAAATATATGAAACGAATATTAGGCTTAGACTTGGGCTCTAACTCCATTGGTTGGGGCTTATTGAGACAAGATTTTGGACAAAGAGAAGGGAAAATCATTGCTGCTGGAAGTAGAATTATTCCTATGGATCAAGGACTTTTAGGAGATTTTGAAAAAGGTAACACCGTTTTCCCCAAACAGCGGAGCGAACTTTTTATCGTGAGTGCTCGAAAGCTCCGAGCACGACATTTGCTACGTCGTGAACGGCTCCACAGAGTGCTCCATATCTTAGGTTTCCTGCCTACTCACTATGATAAGCAGATTGATTTTTCAAAGAGATATGGCAAGTTTATAGGTGATATAGAGCCAAAAATTGCTTATAATGACGGAAAATTCCTCTTTATGGATAGTTTTCAGGAGATGTTGAGTGATTTTTAGATCACATCAGCCTGACTTATTCTATACCAAAAGGAATGGAGAAGAAAGCAAAATTCCCTATGACTGGACAATTTATTACCTTAGGAAAAAGCCCTTTCACAGAAAATCAGCAAAAGAAGAGTTGGCTTGGATTATTCTGAACTTCAATCAAAAAGAGGTTATTACCAATTACGTGGGGAGGAAGAAGTAGAAAATCCTAATAAAGAAGTAACTTATTACTCCCTAATGGTTACCGAGGTTACCGCTGAAGCACCCAATAAAAAGGGAGAAATCTGGTATTCTATACAATTAGAAAATGGTTGGGTATACCGCCGTACAAGCCAAAAATTCCTTTAGATAATTGGAGAGGTAAAAGTCGTGATTTTATTGTTACTACAGAACTCGAAGAAGATGGAAGTGTAAAACGAGACAAGGAGGGCAAGGGAAAAAAACGTTCATTCCTGAGCTCCTGATGAAAACGACTGGAATCTACTTAAGAAAAAGACAGAACAGGATATAAATACCTCACAAAAACAGTAGGTACTTATATCTATGATCATCTCCTGCAAAACCCTAATGAAAAAAATCAAAGGAAAATTAGTTCGTACCATTGAGCGAAAATATTACAAAAGAAGAACTAAAGGCTATTTTAGAAAAACAAGTAGCCCTACAGCCTGAACTATTTACTGATCAATTGTTTGCCGATTGTATTCGAGAACTCTATAGCAAGAATGAAGCACAACAACGAAACCTTGCTGCAAGAGATTTCGTACATTTGTTTGTAGAAGATATTATTTTCTACCAACGCCCTTTGCGCAGCCAAAATCAACTATTGCTAATTGTAGTTTGGAGTCTCGTTCCTACATAGATAAGGATAGCCATACCCGTAAAAGAAGTCTCCTTGAAGGTATGTCCCAAATCTAACCCTTATTATCAAGAGTTTAGAGTACTCCAATGGTTACAAAACCTCAAAATATACGAAATAGAGAGCGATCGAGAGGTAAACCCTATGAACTTATAAAAGACCTTAGAAGACAAACAGCAACTCTTTGATTTTCTAATGGCTCAAAAAGAGATTGATTGTGAGGAATTATTGAAATATTTCTTGAGTCTAACTTATCCAAATGCCAAGGAAAAAAAGCACTAAAGAGTGAGCTAAAGAAATGGAAAGATACTTATCGCTGGAACTATGTATATGATATAGGAGAAAAATCGTCTAAGAAATATCCTATGAATGAGACAAGATATGATCTTAAGCGATATTTAGAAAGAGTAGCCAACTTGCCTGATGATTTTTCTTTCCTCAGAGGTAGAATACATGCTATGGCATCTGATCTATTCGGTTACCGATAAGGTAGCATATGAGAAAGGTCTAAAGAAATTTGCTCAAAAACATCACTTAGATGAAGATTCTTTTTGTAGAGAGTTTCAAGAAATTCAAACCCTACCCCAGTGAATATGGTAGTTTTTTTCCGAAAAAGCTATCCGAAAAACTACTTCCTCTGATGCGTTTTTGGCTCTTATTGGGATTTTAATCATATAGATAAGAATACTCAAAAAAACGTATAGAAGACCTTATAACGGGGGTAGAAAATGAGGAAATACGTACTATCCTCAGAGAAAAAGCTGAAAAGTACCAACTTGAAAAGGAAACTGATTTCCAAAAACTTACCTCTTTGGCTGGCTCAATATATAGCCTATAACCGACATGCTGAGGCTTCCTCTCTTGAGAAATGGACTTCTGTGAATGACTTGGAGACCTACCTCAATGAATTCAAGCAACATTCGCTTAGAAACCCTATAGTAGAACAAGTAATTACCGAAACCCTACGTGTAGTGAGAGATATTTGGCAACAATATGGACAAGGAAAAGCCGATTTCTTTTGATGAGATTCATATAGAACTCGGTAGAGAACTTAAGAAAACCGCTAAAGAAAGAGAAGAACTATCCAAACAAAACCAAAAAGAATGAGGACACCAACCTTCGTATCAAGGCATTACTTGCGGAGTTAGGTGAAGATAGTACTATAGAGAATGTACGTCCCTACTCACTTATGCAACAGGAATTACTCAAACTATATGAGGAAGGCGTATTTAGTTCCTCTATGGAAATCGAAGATGATATAGAGAAAATACACAAGAAAGCTACTCCCAACAAAAGCAGAATTACAACGCTATAAGCTTTGGTTAGAACAAAAATACAAGTCCCCTTATACAGGACAAATCATCTCTCTGAAAAGACTCTTTACCGAAGATTATGAAATAGAGCATATTATCCCACAAAGCCGGTATTATGATGATAGTCTTTCCAACAAAGTAATCTGTGAATCAGCCGTAAATAAGCTCAAAGGTAATCAGTTAGGATTGGAATTTATCAAAAATCACTATGGCGAGAAAGTACATGCTGCCGGTAAGGAAGTAAGTATATTTACTGAAGAACAATATAAGGAATTTGTCAAGAACCACTATGCTAATAACTCAGGAAAAATGAAAAAAACTTCTCTTAGAGAATATTCCTGAAAAGATGGTGGCTCGCCAGATGAACGATACGCGCTATATCAGTAAGTATATTTCGGAAATTCTCTCTAAAATAGTACGTGCGGACGAGCGAGATGAAGGCGTTAATTCTAAGAATGTTATCTTATGTACAGGTAAGATTACCACTGCACTTAAGCAAGATTGGGGCATAAATGATGTATGGAATGACCTTATTTTACCTCGCTTTGAACGTATGAATGACCTTACCCTAGACCTCACTATTTACCTCCTATAATGAAAAAGTATCAAAAAAATACCTTCCTACTGTACCTATGGAATATAGCAATGGTTTCCAAAAAGAAGCGTATAGACCACCGTCATCACGCCATGGATGCTATCATCATAGCTTGTGCTACCTGAGAGCATATTAACTATATCAATAACCAACATGCTTTTAGAAAAAGGAAAAACAAAGAAGAAAAACAAAAAGTCTCGTATAGACCTAAGAACTATCCTTTGTGAGAAAAAAATACAATGATAATGCCGAGGAAAACTACAATTGGGTATTCAAAAACCTTGGGATACTTTTTACTCAAGAGGTACAAGTTGCCTTAGAAGGTATTGTGGTAAGTTTCAAACAAAACCTACGTGTGATTAACAAGGCCACCAATTATTATGAACATTGGGTAGAAGAAAGTGGTAAGCTCATCAAGAAAAATGGTTAAACAGGAAGGCACTAATTGGGCTATCCGAAAAACCTTTGCATAAGGAAACAGTTTCTGGAAAGATTACCTTGGAAAGAGAAAAAGTAAGTAAAGGAAAAATCCTCACAGCTACTCGTAAGGCTATAGATAGTACCTTTACAGAAAAGGTAATTCAAGGTATCACCGATACGGGTATTCAAAAGATATTGCTCAACTATCTCAAGTTTAAAAAGCCCTGAAATAGCCTTTTTCTCCTGAAGGATTAGAAGAACTAAACAAAAATATTACCCTTTATAATGATGGTAAGCCCCATAAACCTATCTATAAAGTACGTATTTTTTGAACAAGGTAGTAAATTCCATTAGGAGAAGTAGGAAATAAATCTCAAAAATATGTAGAAGCAGCCAAAGGTACCAACCTATATTTTTGGCGTATATCAAGGAAAAGACAAGCGCTCCTTCAGCAACCATTCCGCTCAATGAAGTGATTGAGCGACAAAAACAGGGACTATCCTCTGTGCCTGAATATAATGAAAAAGGAGATCCCTTACTCTTTAGCCTGTCTCCTAATGACTTAGTATATGTACCTATAGTAGGAGAAATCATAGAAGATATTGATTTTTCAAAAACCTTTCTAAAGAACAAAAAGAAAGAATATACAAAACTGTAAGTTTTTACAGGATATCAATGTTTCTTTTATAAGAGAGACTGTAGCAATACCTATTGTAAATAAAATAGAATATTCTCCTCTAAACAAAAATGGAAAGAAGCATTACAGGAATCATGATAAAAGAAGTCTGTATCAAACTAAAAAGTAAACCGTTTAGGAAATATTAGTAAAGCATAAAAAAGTTTAATAACAATAAGCTATGTTATATCGTTCTATTTATATAGGTAACCCTGCTTATTTGAAACTGAAAGACAAACAATTAAAGGTTACCGACCCTGAAACCAAAGAAGAAAAGGTAGTATTCCCTATAGAAGATATAGGACTACTGATGCTTGACCATTACCAAATCACTCTCTCCCACCAGCTGATACAGGAACTAATGAAAAACAATGTGATCCTTATCAGCTGTGATGAGCGGCACTTACCCCTTGGCTGGAATGCTCCCTTTTAGTGGGAATACCCTCTTTTCGGAACGTGTAAAAATTCAAATGGAGGTAAGTGAACCCTTAAAAAAACAATTATGGAAGCAGACTATAGAGTGTAAAATTCTAAAACCAACTCAAGGTATTAGAACAATTAGGTAAGTATACTTCCCCTATGTATGAATATCTCAAACAAGTAAAAATCTGGGGATACTACCAATATGGAGGGATTGCCGCACAACACTATTGGAAACACCTAATAGATAGCGATTTTCTAAGAGATCGATTTGGTGATGGTCCTAATCCCTTTTTCAACTTTGGGTATGGAGTGCTCCTCAGTATCATAGCTCGTGCCTTGGTGGATACAGGTTTTGTTATTGGTCTTGGGCATCTTCCATCGCAATAAGTATAATCCTTACTGCTTAGCCAGTGATATTATGGAACCTTATCGCCCGATAGTAGATCTGCTTGTAATGAAGTGGTTACAGTTACATCCTGAAAAACAAAACTTAGACAAGGAAAGTAAAGCCTTTCTATTACAGATAGCTACTCAAGATGTAACTATAGAGAAATTAGTACGCCCGCTTATGGTGGGAGTAAAAATGACCGCTTCCTCATTACTAAAATGTTATACTGGTGAAAAACGACAAATTTCCTATCCCGAATTATGAAAAACGAACGCTTTAATTCCTATAGAATTATGTGGGTATTAGTCCTTTATGATTTACCAACGGAAACAAAAAGATGCGTAAAGATGCACAAGATTTCCGAGAAGCACTTGTAAAAGATGGCTTTGATTTGTTCCAATTTTCAATGTACATACGTCATTGTCCCAGTAGGGAAAATGCCGAAGTACATATCAACCGTGTCAAGCAATGGTTACCTCCCTTATGGGAAAGTAGCCATACTGACTATTACTGACAAACAATTTGAAGGAATAGAGATCTTCTATTGTCAGACGAAGAAAGATCCGCCTAAAGATTGTATTCAGCTCACTCTTTTTTAAATTTTAGAAAGCGAAAAAAACCTTCCTTTTTATTCCCTTGATAGAATAAAAGAGAAGGTTTTTTTCTTTTTGAACTTTTGCGATAACCAACAGACAATCAATTTCTTTTAAAAATTGAGGTTGTTTTGAGGTCACAAAGTTACGAATTTGAAAGCAACTCACAACTGTACCTTTGCACTACCAAAATAAAACAAAGTTGTTTGAGGTCACAAAGTTACGAATTTGAAAGCAACTCACAACAGAAGGAAACTTTATCTCTCCATAAGTTGGGTTGTTTGAGGTCACAAAGTTACGAATTTGAAAGCAACTCACAACTAGATTTGCTGAGAGTGCGGAGAAAAAGCGTTGTTTGAGGTCACAAAGTTACGAATTTGAAAGCAACTCACAACGACGTATTAGACGCTCAAAGAGTGTCTGAGTTGTTTGAGGTCACAAAGTTACGAATTTGAAAGCAACTCACAACTAGTATTAGACACAGAATTAAGACAAACAAGTTGTTTGAGGTCACAAAGTTACGAATTTGAAAGCAACTCACAACTTATTTATTTGTTAAGTAATTCCTTTATTGTTGTTTGAGGTCACAAAGTTACGAATTTGAAAGCAACTCACAACAGTAGTTCGACAGCGGTTCACTACAGGTAAGTTGTTTGAGGTCACAAAGTTACGAATTTGAAAGCAACTCACAACAGTACGAGCAATATCTTTAAGAGCTGCTTTTGTTGTTTGAGGTCACAAAGTTACGAATTTGAAAGCAACTCACAACTTATAAGCCGACCTAAACTTCTTATTAGAGTTGTTTGAGGTCACAAAGTTACGAATTTGAAAAGCAACTCACAACAGACTTTTTTGTATAAATGTTAGGAAGAACGGGTTGTTTGAGGTCACAAAGTTACGAATTTGAAAGCAACTCACAACTCAGAAGAGGTATTGTTATATTTATTCCATCGTTGTTTGAGGTCACAAAGTTACGAATTTGAAAGCAACTCACAACCGATGTCTTTTTCAATCTCTTGAACCTTGTGTTGTTTGAGGTCACAAAGTTACGAATTTGAAAGCAACTCACAACTTCATACCTTTGCGTTGTAAAATCATGCTGGTTGTTTGAGGTCACAAAGTTACGAATTTGAAAGCAACTCACAACTATTTACGGGATATGTTTCCAGAGAGGCAGTTGTTTGAGGTCACAAAGTTACGAATTTGAAAGCAACTCACAACTAGCATTAGAAACAGAATTAAGACAAACAGTTGTTTGAGGTCACAAAAGTTACGAATTTGAAAGCAATTCACAACCGAGCCTTTTCTCGGCTCCACGTTGTGTCATGTTGTTTGAGATCACAAAATTACGAATTTGAAAGCAATTCACAAGTAGGAATAATAACTAAAGTGCAAAGATACAAAAAGCCCCGAAGATAGTCAGGGCTCTAAATGTTTTCTAAAAGGATATAATTAGCTTCTTAATCAAAAGAGTAGCGGAAAGGACTAATACCTAATCACTACGCTTCCCCATGTAAAGCCACTTCCAAAGGCAGCTAAGACAAGCAAATCATTTTCCTTGACACGTCCTTGTCTCACCGCTTCAGCTAAGGCTATTCCTATAGAAGCTGCTGTCGTGTTCCCATACTTTTGAATATTGTTGAATACCTGAGCATCGGAAAGTTTGAATTTCTGTTGGATAAACTGGGATATACGCAAGTTGGCTTGGTGGGGATGAATAGATCTATATCTCCTTCGGTAAGGTTGTTAGCCTTAAGCCCCTCCATAATCACTTCTGAGAAACGTACTACAGCATTCTTGAAGACAAACTGTCCATTCATATAAGGGTAATAGGAGGTATCTTCTGGGTCATTTTTCCTTGATAAGATCGGTAACCCACTTCTTCCCTACCCCAGGGGTAACGATGGCCAATTCCCTCTGCATGCGCACCCTCACTGTGTAGGTGTGAGGAGAGAATACCTTTACCTTCTTGGGTAGTGCGAGAGAGTACCACAGCTCCTGCCCCATCTCCGAAAAGTACTGCCATATTGCGCCCTCGTGTGGTGAGATCTAAGGCGGGAGACTGCATCTCAGAAGCGATTACCAAGATATTCTTATACATCCCTGTTTTGATAAACTGATCTGCTACTGATAGGGCATATACAAAGCCTGAACATTGGTTGCGTATATCCAAAGCTCCTATGGTACCAAGACCTAACTCTTTCTGAGCTAAAACCCCACAACCAGGGAAATAATAATCGGGACTAAGAGTCGCAAAGATAAGAAAAATCGATATCTTCCTTATTTATTTTCGCTTTTTCTATAGCTCTCTCGGCGGCACGTACCCCCATGGAGGTAGTTGTATCTTTCCCTCGGGTGGCAAATCGTCGTTGTTCTATCCCTGTACGCTCTCTAATCCACTCATCGGAAGTATCCATCAGCTTAGAGAGATCATCATTGGTTACAATATTTTTCTGGCACATAACAACCTGTGCCTATGATAATTGAATTATACATAAGTTATTTAACATTAAAAAGAAAGCCTTGATAACAAGGCTTTCTATTACAATATGATACTTGGTTACTTTTAGTACTTCTTTTACTTTGTCAGCTGCTTCTGGAACTGAATAGCTGAATGCACAGCCAATCCTGATTTGTCAATAATCTCTTTAGCAATCTCAGCATTAGTTCCCTGTAGGCGAACGATAATAGGCACTTTAATATCAGTTCCCATATTCTTATAAGCATCTACAATACCTTGTGCTACACGGTCACAACGTACGATACCTCCAAAGATATTCACCAATATTGCCTTTTACATTTGGATCTTTTAGGATAATACGGAAAGCTGTTTCTACACGAGCAGCATCGGCAGTACCTCCTACATCCAAGAAGTTAGCAGGTTCTCCTCCTGCTTGCTTGATAAGGTCCATGGTAGCCATCGCAAGACCAGCACCATTTACCATACATCCCACATTACCATCCAAGTCTACATAGTTAAGACCCGCGGCTTTGGCTTCTACCTCAATAGGTCGCTCCTCACGAGTATCACGCAATTCGGCATAGTCCTTATGACGGAAAAAGAGCGTTATCATCTATGGTAACTTTGGCATCTACCGCAAGTATTTTATTATCAGAGGTTTTGAGTACTGGGTTGATTTCGAACAAATTTGCATCAGAAGTGATATAAGCTTTGTATAGAGAAGTCACGAACTTGACCATTTCCTTGAAAGCCTCTCCTTCCAGTCCTAAATTAAAAAGCTACATTTCTTGCTTGAAAAGGGAGCAATCCCAATTCTGGGTCTATCTCTTCAGTAAAGATAAGATGAGGAGTTTTTTTCAGCCACGGCTTCTATATCCATACCTCCTTCAGTAGAATACATAATCATATTCTTTCCTTTAGCACGATTCAGTAGGATCGACATGTAGTATTCCTTAGGCTCGCTTTCTCCTGGGTAGAATACATCCTCAGCGATAAGTACTTGGTGTACTTTTTCCTTCCTTAGGGGTTTGTGGAGTTACCAAATGCATCCCTATGATTTGGGAAGAAATTTCTTTAACTTGCTCCAAGTTCTTAGCAAGCTTCACGCCTCCTCCTTTTTCCTCGTCCTCCTGCATGGATTTGAGCTTTTTACTACATACCATTGTGTTCCTGTTTGTTCTGTAAGCTTTTTCTGCTGCTTTGACAGCTTCATCGGCTGTAGTGGCTATAATACCACGCTGTACACGTACACCGAAGCTTTGAGAGAATTTCCTTTCCTTGATATTCATGTAAATTCATAATATAACTTTAATTTGTAGTGGCAAATGTACAAAAAATATGACATTTCCATGCTTTTTTATATTTTTTTCTCAATCTTTTTTCCTTAGAAATCAGTCTTGTGTAGAGAGTTCTTTTAACAATTCTCCTACCAAGGCATAGATCTCTGTAGGAAAGTTCTTCCTTGCTCATATAGAGCAACGCCAAGGAGTAGGTACGCCCTGTAGAGAGCAGCACCTTCTGATGGCGATAGCTCTCCTTTATCAGTCGCTTCATTCTATTCCTATCCACTGCTTTTTTTCATAAGCCTTTTAGGAACACTGATGAGTAGTTGGGTAGGTTGTGTAGAGCCTTCTATAGGGGTATATAGGAGCTTCAATGGATATTTTTTTCAATACCTTTTGCCTCTCGGAAGAGCTTGTTTACCCTATGGTAATTACACAATCTTTCTGCCTTGGGAAAGGTATTTCTTTTTCTTTTAGAGAAATCATCTTATTTAGATAAAGTCGCATAAGCGAGTATATGAGTAAAACCAGCCAGTATTCATAGTTGTAGATACAATAACAGGTAACAAACAAAAACACTTTTGCCTATTACCTGTTATTTTTATCTTTTTTATGCTATATTAGGCGTTTTCTTCTTCCTCTTCTTTCCCTGTAAGAAGTCGGAAACCTTCGCCATGGATATTTACAATTTCTACATTCTCGTCTTTCTTGAGATATTTACGGAGTTTTTGCTATATACACGTCCATACTACGAGAAGTGAAGTAGTTGTCATCTTTCCATATTTTTGTTCAATGCCAACTCACGAGGCATCAAATCATTTTTCATGAAGGGCTAATAGGCGCAATAGTTCATTTTCTTTAGGAGAAAGTTTTAGGGGTTCTTCATCTCTGTAGCGGAGGAAACGAAGCTTAGAGTTTAGGAAAAAGTCTCCTATTTGGAATTCGAATTTTTGCTATCTATTACTGTATCAATTGACTTTCTTTGAGCATTGCACGAATCTTCATGAGCAATACTTCTGAATCAAAAAGGTTTATTCAAGTAATCATCAGCTCCTGATTTGTATCCTTTGATCACATCCTCTCGCATAGTTCTTGCTGTAAGGAAAATGATAGGCACTTTCTCATTCTTTTTCACGAATTTCCTTAGCGAGAGTAAAACCATCTTTGTAAAGGCATCATAACATCAAGAATACACATATCATAAGGATCCTTATGAAACTTATCAAAAACCTTCCATCCCTGTTCTTGGCCAAAAGTAACATCGAAGCCACTCATGGATAGGTAATCTTTCAATACGGTCCCAAAGTTTGGGTCATCTTCTACAAGAAGAATTTTTTTATTAACTGCTTCCATAATTTCAACATTTAAAAATAATATATTTTTTTACGTTTATACAAAATTTCATTTATTAGATGATAAGGGGCACCTTGATCACAAACGTACTTCCTTTTCCTTTTTCACTCTCGGCATATACTTCCCCATCGTGATATTTTACAATACGCTTTACATAAGCAAGCCCCAGTCCATGACCTTTTACATTGTGCAAATCGCCTGTATGTTCCCTGTAAAAATTTGTCAAAGATTTTTCTTCAGTACAGCCTTGCTCATTCCCTGTCCTTTGTCCTGTATACGGATCACCAATTTGTTATGAGCAATTTCTGTAAAGACATCTATATCTGGCGCCTGTGGTGAGTACTTAATAGCATTCTCTAATATATTGACAATCACATTGGTAAAGTGCATTTCATTGGCTAATATATCTGAGTTTTCTGCATGTAAGTGCTTCTTGATCTTTCCTCCTCTATCATCGATCAGTAGCTGTACATGAGCGATGGCATTGTCTATCAGCTCATGAGCATCCAGTGGCTCTTTTTTTCTATTTCTACTTGGTTCTTGTCAAGCTTCGAGATCTGCAACACATTTTTCCACATGGGCATGCATACGCTTATTCTCATCTCGGAGCATTTTCAGATAGAAAGACATTTTTTTCAGTATCCTTCATCACCACAGGGTTTTTCATCGCATCCAAAGCCAAATTGATTGTGGCTATAGGGGTTTTTGAACTCGTGGGTCATATTATTAATAAAATCGGTTTTGATTTCATTAATCTGTTTCTGAGTACGCATCTGGATAAAGGTCTTGGCAAATGCCCAGATGATAATTGCTGTAAAAAAATACATACCCAAATAGCCATTACGATAACTGAGGATAGCAGATAGCGCTGCTTATCAGGGAAATGCACCTTTAGCTCATAATGAGATTCTCCTTCTTGGTTTCTGAACAAGGGTATGGTGTACATATTCCTTGCTGAAGGGTTGAACCTTGAACTAGCAACAGAGGTTTTTTTCCTTATCTACAGAAAGAGACTTATCATATACGGCAAATTCAAAAATCTAAGTTCAGCCCTCTGTTTCTAAGCTCTCTCTATGAGTATCTCCAGCTGTGAAGCTGTTATCCTATTCTCTATAGAGAGCTTCACTGAAACTTCCCTGAAAGAGTTCCTCGAACATGGCTTTGTCAAAGGAGGTTATGCGACCTGTTTTTTTCCTTAATAGTGGTACTGCTGAATCGCTGTCCGTCTAACCCTTTACTAGGACCAAAAAGTACGAGAGGTCTGTCGGCTTACATAATTGCGTATCTGAGTAGTATCTCCTTTAGGCAAATTGAAAAGCTCCGAAGGTACGGTATACCCTTCCTCCAATACTTGATGCTTGTAAGTGAATGTCTCCTTTGTATTCTTATTCTCTTGAACAAAAACCAAATCACGAATCTGTGAGGATTTCAAAGAACCTAAGCTATCTTTCCCTTTCAATTCTATGAATCGGGTGATATACTTATTTATTTCCTTCAGTTCTACCGATTCTGAAACTGAATTCAAAGCCTGTTTCACCGAATGGGTAAAAAGCTTCTTCTTTATTATCTATAGAACCCTTAACCCAATAAAACTGAATAGAAATAAGACCTATAAGAGCTATAGGCATTAATATTAAAGTAACAATATAACTTCTCTTATTCATCAGGCAAAATTATAATTATTTTTATATATAATTCATTTTTAACAACGTTTAACTTTTTTTGGTTAATTTCTTACATTTTCAGTTGTCATTTTCACTATTTTTAGAATGAATTATTTCGATTTTATCCAAATTTTTATCGATTTCTCTATTTTCAATAACAAATGTTGATAATTCTATTTTTCATCATTCCATTGATTTTTATTCTCTTTTCTACCGTTTCTCTATCAATCTTATCACGAAGCATAACTCTTTTTATTCGCTCTTCTAATGGAGCGGTTACCATAATAATAAAATCACAATCTCGGTAGGAGCCACTCTCAAAGAGGATAGCTGCTTCTTTGATCACATAGGGCGCCTGCTGGGATTGCTTCCATTGAAGGAAGTCCTGCTGCACATAAGGATGTATTATAGCATTGAGTTTGTCCAATTTTTTTCTTTATTAGAAAAACCTCTTGAGCTACAAAGGAGGTATTGTACCTTCCCTCTACAAAGGCTTCTTCTCCTAAGAGGGCGACTATTTCCTGCTGTAGTTGCTTGTTATTCGCCACAAGTTCCTTTGCCTTGGTATCGGCTATGTATACAGGTATAGAAAAAGTGTAAGGCAAACAGATTGGCTATGGTTGTCTTGCCACTACCTATCCCTCCGGTAAGTCCTACAGTTGCTATCATTCGTGTATTATAAGGTATTCTACTTCTTTTTGTTCGGTAAAATTCACGTTCAAGGATGTGGGTTTCTTCCTTACCTCCAATGGTATATATCTATCTTTACGCTGATTATAATCTGCTACTATAGTAATGTCCGTTGGCTTTGAGATTGCGTATGGTCTCCACATCTCCTGTAAGTAATAGGGGTACTTCTTCTGGAAATAGCTTCACTTCTACTGAGAAAGGCTGGTGTATGAGTTGCACCTTGGCCTTAATTTCTTGCTCAGTTACATGTACCATTTGCAGAGAGAAGGTTACTTTATCTGTATCATAATGCAGCTTAGGGGTATCAGTAATGCGTACTTCTCCTGAATAAGAGGTGGTTACATTCCTCTTGTATTTCTTCTGCAAATAGACTCCTGTGATGGTATCCAAATCCGCAGCCAAACCACTCACTACAACCGAGTCAGGAAATACTTTATAAGAATCTACTTGATAATCCTCTTGTAAAGTTCCTGAAAACTGTAATCTTACAGGCACCTTCTTCTGTTTTTATCTTTTTCAAATATATTTTTATAGTATCTGGCTGTATTTCTTCTATTCTCACATCTGGAAAAATACTGCCTATTAAGCTGCTGTTTTTAGATTTTCTGTAAAAACATACTTATCTTTTTCCTACTTTTTCAACTTGTGTACTGAGAGGGAAACCACTGGGGGCGAGAAGGTATATTTGAACAAAGAAAAACCTACTCCTCTGAGTTTTACTTTTTATTGTAGGAGATGCCTCCATCTCTACAAATCTCTGAGTAGGCACTTCCATATAGCGTAACTTAATAGTATATTGCTGGGTCGCTTCCTTGGATAACTTTCCTACCAACCAAGTAAGTGCTGCCAAGAGAATACAGAAAAAGTATCCCTATAGTTCGTTTTTGAAAAAAATATCTATTGAGTTTTCATTGTGGCAAAATTATAATTTTATTTTTTAAAAAAATACAAAAATTTTCCTACTTTTTTTATCATAAAAAAATACACTTTGTAAAAAAATAATCTTACAAAGTGTATGCTTAGTTTTTATATAGATTTAGGCTTCAGCCTCTTGTGAAGCTACAGGGCTTCTTCTTCGAGGAATCCTTTGTCAATAAGTATGTTATACCATTGTATAATCTTCTTTATATCACTGGGATATACCTTATCTTCATCATAATTAGGAATTACAGAAAAGAAATAAGCTTCCAATTCATCCTCTGTTGCCTTGTGAGAAACGGTTGTTTTTGACCATTCTCTTTTTCTTTTTATGGCTTTGAATACTTCTTCAAGAGGTTTCTCTCCATCCAAGGTATAAATAGCAATTTCTGAGAGCAGACTCACATTGTTGCGAAGTCCTATACTGATACGCTTCTGGTCAAGAAGAGAAAGAGCTAAGAATCCTGAACGAGTACGAGATTGTAATTGGTAAAGACCTGGTTTGCCTGAAATAGTCAATATCTGATTTAACTTCATGTGTAATTATATTTTAACGGGTTCTTTTCTTATTGGTTTCGAAAAAAATCTCATTTTTATAACCTACTTTGACCTTCCCATTGCTTATGTTGTTAAGCTTGTTCTTAAGCAATTGTTTCTTAAATGAAGAAAGATGGTCAGTGAACAATACACCTTCTATATGGTCGTATTCGTGCTGAATCACTCTGGCTACCAATCCTGAAAAAGGTTTCGGTATGGGTCACAAAATGTTCATCTTGATACTCAATTACTATTGTAGGCTTGCGTAGGACATCCTCACTAATGCCTGGAATACTGAGACATCCTTCGCTGAATGGCCATGGCTCTCCTTCTTCTTTGAGAATTTTAGCATTGATAAAAAGCCTTTTTAAAACTCTTCAAATAATCTCTTTCAGCATCACTCAGATCGTCATTCTCACAAAAAGGTTCTGTATCTACCACAAAAAGGCGTATGGCAAGCCCCACTTGTGGAGCAGCAAGCCCTACACCATTACTGTGATACATGGTCTGATACATATCTTCTATAAGCTTGGAAAGCTCTGGATAATCCTTGGCTATAGGCATACATTCCTTCCTTAGTACAGGATCTCCATAAGCTACAATAGGTAATATCATAACTATATTTATTTAGGGTGCAAAGATACATTATTTTTGAATATTGGTATATTTTTACAAACTATTGCCAAAAATTCATCACTATAGGATTCTTCCTCAGTATGGGGATCTGCTGAGAGGTTTTTTCTATCTCTGTGAGCTGTTCTTCTGAGAGGTTTTTCTTCCATATAGGGAAAGAGCACTCTCTCTTCGTAGCGGATATGATCATTGAGACGGGTAGCATATTCCTCTAATAGCGCCACAGTAGGCTGTGTGGTTATCTGTGCGATAAGGTCCCTTAATAGGTGGTGTTCCTCCAAGGCCTGGTCTATGAGTTTGTTGGTGATATAGGGGAATAGGTATTTCTCTTCCTCTTCAAAATGTGCTTTTTGCTCATGCTCCCAATGGAAAACGACATATCGAGCTATCCGTGCTGGGGCTATATCTTTTTCAACCCTTGTCTTATCTTCCATACATGGAGCAAGCCAAAATGATGATCTTTGGAAAGAGGTACTATATTTGGATTTCGTTTCATAAAGTAATAATAGCAAAAAGCTGTCTTGTAAGACAGCTTTTTGGTTAATATTAAATCTTAACTTTTCCTGATTATTCTACTTTCCCTTTTATTCTAAGGGCTACGTTAGGAGTATCAGTAGCATTGGAAGTAACCATGATAGTTTTAGCGATAGCACCTACACGGTTAGTATCATATCTTACTTCAATCTTACCAGTTCCTCCTGGAGCGATTGGATCTTTAGGATAAGAAGGCACTGTACATCCACAGCTTGAGCTTGCTCCTGAGATTACAAGAGGAGCCTTTCCTGTGTTCTTGAACTCAAATACACGAAGCCCATCAGCACCTTGTTTTTATGGTACCATAGTCAATCTCTTCTGTTACAAATTTGATTTCAGCTTTGTTTTGTGCTTGTGCAACAAATCCAAATGTTACAGCAAGTAAGAAAAATAAAAATTTTTCATTGTTCTAAAATTAAAATTATAATTACTATTTAGTTTCTTCGCTTTGAATGCGGGTGCAAAATTACGATACTTTTTTAAAAACCAATTATATATAATAATTTTGTCCCCTAAATCAATAGCGACATTTATACACTAACAAATATCATGCCAAAGATGGAAATTACAACAAAATATTCTCCTGAAGATTTCGAAAATAAGTGGTATTCTTATTGGATGGAAAATGGTTTTTCTCCTCAACTCCCTGATGAGAGAACTCCTTACACCATAGTTATTCCTCCACCAAATGTAACGGGTGTTTTGCACATGGGGGCACATGCTGAACAATACGATTCAGGATGTACTTATCCGCCGTGCACGCCTTTATGGGACTGAATGCCTGCTGGGTACCTGGTACCGATCATGCATCTATTGCTACCGAGGCTAAGGTAGTGGCCAAACTCAAAGAACAAGGTATCCAAAAAAAGTGATCTCTCTCGTGAGGAATTTCTCAGACATGCTTGGGAATGGACTCATCAGTATGGAGGGGTTATCCTCGAACAATTAAAAAAATTAGGCTGCTCTTGCGACTGGAATCGTACCAAGTTCACCATGGATGATGATCTATACCAATCTGTCATCAAAGTATTTGTCGATCTGTATAACAAAGGCCTCATCTACCGTGGATATCGTATGGTCAATTGGGATCCAGAAGCTAAGACTACTCTTTCGGACGAAGAGGTTATCTACAAAAGAACAGAATGGAAAGCTTTTTCTACCTCATATATAAGGTAGAGGATTCCGAGGAATATCTCACTGTAGCTACTACCCGCCCTGAAACCATTTTTGGAGATGTGGCTGTGTGTGTGAATCCTAATGACGAACGCTACAAACACCTACATGGAAAAAGTAATCGTCCCTGTAGTAGGACGCGCTGTACCGATTATCCAAGATGAATATGTAGATATGGAGTTCGGTACTGGAGCTCTCAAGATTACGCCTGCACATGATATCAATGATTATGAGATAGGTATAAAATATCAGTTGCCTATTTTTAGATACCTTTACCGATGATGGCAAGCTCAACGAACAGGGGATGCACTACCAGGGCAAAAGACCGCTTTTGAGGTTCGTAGAGAAATTGTCAAAAGAATTGGAAGAGAAAAGTTACTTGCCAAAACTCAGGACTATACCAATAATATAGGTACTTCCGAACGTACAGGAGCTGTGGTCGAACAACGCCCCTTAGACCAATGGTTCCTCAAGATGGAGGAATTGGTTAAACCTGCACTGAAAGCCGTTTTGGAATCGGAAGAAATCAAGCTCTACCCTAAGCGCTTTGACAATACCTATCGCCATTGGTTGGAGAATGTACGTGATTGGAATATCTCTCGCCAACTCTGGTGGGGACAACAAATTCCTGCTTATTACTATGGGACTGGGAAGGGAGGATTATGTAGTGGCTGAAACCAAGGAAAAAGCGCTTGCTTTTAGCTAAGGAAAAAGCCCATAACCCGAACCTCTCTCTGGAGGATCTTCGTCAAGATGAGGATGCTCTTGATACTTGGTTCTCCTCCTGGCTATGGCCGATGAGTGTTTTCAATGGGGTGTTAGATCCTGACAACAAGGAGTTTAAGTACTATTACCCTACTCAAGATTTGGTAACAGGCCCTGATATTCTTTTTCTTTTGGGTAGCCAGAATGATTATTGCAGGATACGAATTTGCCGGCGAAAAACCTTTTACCAATGTCTACCTAACAGGATTAGTAAGGGATAAGCTCCGCCGCAAGATGTCCAAGTCCTTAGGCAATTCGCCTGATGCATTAAAGCTTATCAAGGATTTTCGGTGCCGATGGAGTACGCGTGGGGCTCTTGCTATCGTCCTCGGCTGAAATGACTTACTTTTTGATGAAGCTCTTTGCCAACAAGGAAGTGCCTTTGCCAATAAGATATGGAATGCTTTCCGCCTGATCAAAGGATGGCAAGTAGCTGATATACCGCAACCAGATTATGCCAAAGAGTCTATTCTTTGGTTCAAAAACAAATTTCAAAAACACTGGGCGAAACTGAGGATGATTTCAGCAAATACCGTATCTCGGACGCGCTAATGAAGATATACAAGCTCTGTATGGGACGATTTTGTTCTTGGCTCTTGAAATGATCAAGCCTGCTTTTTGGTAGCCCTATTGATAAAGAAACATACCGTGAAATAATTTCCTTATTCGAAGAGAACCTAAAAGCTCTTACATCCTTTCATGCCTTTTTGTTACCGAAGAAATATGGCAACAAATCGCACCAAGAAGCACTCAAGAAGCACTTATCGTAGCCTCTTATCCCTAAAGAGGAGGCTTTTGATGAGTCCTTATTACATACTTTTTGAATTTGTTCAAGAGATTATTTCTGGTATTCGTACCATAAGAAAGGAGAAAAACATCGCTTTCAAAGAAGAAATAAGTCTATCGGTTATTGACAATGAGCACTTAGGCAATCAGTGGGACAGTATCATACAGAAATTAGGAAATATCTCCTCTATTTCTTATACAGAAAAACCATTGAAGGAGCTATCTCTTTCCGTGTGAAATCCAATGAGTACTTTATCCCTATCTTGGACAAGATCGATGTAGCTCAAGAGATTGAAAAATTGGAAAAAGAGCTCTCTATGCCGAAGGCTTCCTCGTCAGTACGTGCCAAACTCTCCAATGAGAAGTTTGTCAACTCCGCTCCTGCGCAAGTGGTGGAGAACGAAAGAAAGAAAGAAGCAGATGCCTTGGCCAAGATAGAAACCATTCAAAAAAAGTATTGAAAAATTTAAGATAAAATATTCCGTACAAACATTACTTTTTTTAACAAATAAATATTTCTGTGCTATATTATAGCTATTGTACAAAAAAATTAATGGCATCATTTTTTGCCATATAAAAAGAAAGTTTATAATTTAGCCATATAAAAAGAAAAGGACAACCCAACTTATGAATGATAACTTTTCACCAAGAGTAAAGAATGTAGTCAATAGCGGAAAGCTTGAAGCTATCCGCCTGAAACATAGTGCCGTAGGAACAGAACACTTACTATTGGGACTCCTTAAAGAAACCGAAGGAAGTGCTTTTTGATATACTCACAGCGCTACATGTTGACTTCTCTGTTTTGAAGAGAAAAACAGAATCTTTAGCCAATTCTGTCAATTCTTATTCGGATACTGCTGCCACACAAATGGAAAAAAAGTATCCCACTGACCCTACAAGCTGACAAAAGCTATGAAAAGCAACTGTATTAGAACAGAAAAGTTTCAAAAATAGCCAGATCAATACCGCTCATCTTCTTTTGTGTATCTTAAGAAATCAGAGTGACCCTACTACCAAATTGCTTAATTTGGAAAAGATTAATTATGAGAATGTAAGACAGCAATTTGAGGTTATTAACAACGAAAAGAAACAGGACGAAAAAGGCATTTTCTGATTCTTATGCTTACGAAGATGACGAAGAGGATGCAAAACCTGACTTTTTGTCAGCCTCCAACTCTAAGAAAAATAATCCTAACCAAAAAAACTAATACACCCTGTTTTAGATAATTTTGGTAAAGACTTAACAGCTATGGCTATGCAAGGGAAATTAGACCCTGTAGTGGGACGCTTCAAAGAAATAGAGCGTGTCTCCCAGATTCTTAGCCGTAGAAAAAAAGAATAACCCACTGCTCATAGGAGAACCTGGAGTAGGTAAAAGTGCTGTAGCCGAAGGGCTTGCCTTGCGTATCATAGAGCGTAAGGTATCACGCGCCTTGTTCAACAAGCGAGTGGTTACCCTGGACTTAGGATCCTTAGTGGCTGGGACTAAGTACCGCGGACAGTTTGAGGAACGTATGAAGGCTATCATGAACGAACTGGAACAGAATAAGGATGTTATCCTCTTTATAGATGAGATTCATACTTTAGTCGGTGCCGGAAGCGCTTCTGGTAGCTTGGATGCTTCTAACATGTTTAAGCTCTGCCTTGGCACGTGAGAGATCCAATGCATTGGCGCTACCACGATGAATGAGTATCGGGAATCTATCGAGAAGGATGGTGCCCTCGAGCGCCGCTTCCAAAAGGTGATTATTGAGCCTACTTCTTATGAAGAAACTATAGAAATCCTCAATAATGTAAAGGGAAAATATGAAGACCACCACCATGTAAAATATACTCCCTGAGGCCATTGAGGCTTGTGTGAAACTTACCACCAGATATATTACAGACCGCTTCCTTCCTGACAAGGCGCTAGATGCTATGGATGAAGCTGGAGCACGTGTATACATCTCTCAGATAAAGGTCTCTAAAAAAAGGTAGAAGCCTTTAGAGGAAGAAATCGCTAAGATACAACAGCTTAAGAATGAGGCTGTAAGTGGAGCTCGCTATGAGGAAGCCGCTCGTTATCGAGACAACGAACGTACCCTATACAAGCAGTTAGACCATGAAAAAGAACTTTGGGAAAAAGAGTCTCTTAAGAACCGTAGTGAAGTAGGTTTCGACGATATAGCACAGGTAGTCTCCATGATGAGTGGAGTGCCTATCACTCGTATGGAACAATCCGAGATGAAGAAACCTCGTCCTTGGAACACATCATTACAGAGAAGGTCATCGGACAGGAAGAGGCTATTTCCAAGATTGTAAAAGCTATCAAGCGTAATCGTACTGGACTTATGATCCTAACCGACCTATCGGTTCCTTTATCTTTATAGGACAAACAGGGGTCGGAAAAACACAATTGGCCAAGATCTTGGCTCGTGAATTATTTGACTCTGAGGAATCTCTTATCCGCTTGGATATGAGTGAATATATGGAAAAATTCACAACCTCTCGCCTTATCGGAGCTCCTCCCGGATATGTAGGTCACGAGGAAGGAGGACAACTCACTGAGCGTGTACGCCGTAAGCTCTTATTCTGTCGTCCTCTTGGACGAAATCGAAAAGGCTCATCCTGATGTATTCAATATGCTCTTACAGGTATTAGATGATGGTTTCCTTACCGATAGCTTAGGCAGAAAAGTGGATTTTCGCAATACAATTATCATCATGACTTCCAATATCGGTGCTCGACAAGTGAAGGAATTCGGACAGGGAGTTGGTTTCTCTACTATGGCTAAAACAGCCCAAGCGGAAGAATACGAACGCTCTGTTGTAGAGGGGCTCTTAAAAAGGTTTTTGCTCCTGAGTTCCTCAACCGTATTGACGATGTGGTGATGTTCAACGCTCTTGACAAGGATAATATCAAAGGTATTGTCGAGGTAGAACTCCAAAAACTATTGGATAGAATGAAAGGACTGGGATACTGCATACGTATCACAGACAAGGCGAAGAACTTTATTGCTGAAAAAAAGGATATGACAAACAGTTTGGAGCTCGTCCTCTCAAGCGTACTATTCAGCGCTTTATAGAAGATGAAATCGCGGAAAAGATTGTCTTAGGCGAAGTGAGAGAAGGAGACACTATCTCGGTAGACTATGCTGATAAGGATGAAAAACTCACCTTCCTTGTAAGCAAAATCAAAAATATCCCTATAGATGAAGAATAGGTTTTGAATGAAGAACTTTTCTGAAAGGGAAATAAAAAGAGGCTACTTTCGATTTGAAAAATAGCCTCTTTCTTTATGCTTCTTTGATTTTTTCTGACGAAACCAATATGCTCTGAAGAGCTTTTATCCTCCAAAACTATACTCCTCCCCTACTCTTGTCCTGAGCTCATTAAGGGTTTCCTCCTCGGATATAGTAGGCAAGGTCTCTTTGTAGGTGTTGCAATCTTTGGGAAGAAAGTACTTCCTCTATGGAAATAGCACCTTCTTCTACATACTTAGTCAGATGACCATAGATGGTGGATTCGGTAAGTTTTCGCTCTGCCGCAATCTCCGCCACATTCTTTTTCTCTCTCCAAAGCTCTAAGGTACGGGCATAGGTAGATATCTTCTGCTTTTTTTCCTTTTTTTCCCCTTCTTTCCTTCGGCAACAAGAGTAGGTTCTTCTGTTGAGAATTTTTCCATTAGTGAATTCTCTCGCCATTTCTCCAAAGCACGTCCTATCAATCGCTCTCTATAGTTCTTAGCTCTCTCGAATGCTCTCTCTCCTCCTGTTCTGAAGAAGGAGTTATCATGGATTCTAAGATAATTTTTGTTTTAAGTAACTGAATAATAGCATCTATCTGTATATCTTCTAACTGGGTAAGCTCTTCGCCAAAGGCTTTCACTTGTTTTTTTCCATTTACTTGTAAGTGGGTATAGAAAGTCTCTATTGTCAATCGTTCCAGTTGTGGAAAGAAGTAATCATAAGCCTTGTGAAAACGCTCCAATAAGTAGTGTTTGTCATAGTCTGGTTGGGAGAGGATTCCCTTGAGCTGGTTGAGGAACTTTTTCCGAATGTTGCACTATGGTATCATAAGTCTTAGCGTGCTCCTGAGCCCATTGGCGGAACTGGACTCTTGAGACTTCGAGCATTCTCCACTTTATACGAATTGACATGTGTCCCCCATTGTACCGCTAAGTCCAACCAAGAGAAGGTCTTAAGCACCTCTTTTCTCCAAAAAGGCCTTTTCTTTCTAAGGAAAAAGTATCGGCTAAGGTATCTGGATCGGCTTTCTGCGAGGCATAGTCTATCACATCAGTAGCGGTGAAGAACTCTTTGGCATTGAGGGAGGAGAGCAGGACAAGCCCATCAAGACTTCTTAGCCGTGAGAGAGCTACATAAGTCTGCCCTGAAGCAAAAAGCATCTGCCAAATCAATTACTGCTTTGTCGAAGGTAAGGCCTTGACTTTTTATGTACTGTAATAGCCCATGCTAAGCGCAAAGGATACTGAGTAAAAGTCCCCAATAACTCTTGCTCTATCTCCTCCGAATTGGTCTTGCTCTTATACCGAACATGCTCCCATATATACTTCCCTACCTCAATAACAGTATCTTTCGGCCGAAAGTCTCACTCGTATTTCATCCTTGGATAGGTATACCACTTCGCCTATTTTTTTCCATTGTAGTAGCGCTTAGGAACCTCTAAATCATTTTTTGACAAACATCACTTGAGCACCCTACCTTCAGGGATAGTTGGGTATCCAAGGGATAGAGATATTCAGGGAACTCATCCTTCACCTCCGCCTGATAGGTATATACTGGCGCCTTAATAGCACTGGAAAGCAGCTGCATTGAGCTGATCTGCCTTGTAGTTATGGGTGGTCAGGGTGATATAGCCATCATTATAAGAAGGCTTAAAGGTAGGTTGTATATACTGTTGTAGTGTTTGTATATCTCTCTGGGTAATCTCATTGGTTCTCAAGTGATTGAGTATCTGCACGAAGTCCTCATCGGATTGTCGGTATACTTTTTTTCCAATTCTAAATACAAGGGAGGATTTTTCCTCTATCACTTTAGCATGGAAAAAGGAGATTCCTTTGTAATAATGCTGCAAGATATCCCATTCGCTTTGTTTCACCACAGGGGAAGCTGTAACAAATCGCCTATAAAAAGCACTTGTACACCTCCAAAAGGTGCCGAAGAACCTCTTATGGACTTTTAGAACAGTATTGATCATATCCAAGGTATCAGCACGGAGCATACTCACTTCATCTATAATCAAGAGTTCTAATTTTTGGAGTACTCTTCTCTTATAGGTATTCATCTTTTGCTGCTTCATAAGGGTCTTGGAGGTCACTATATTGAGGTTACCTGGCCAAGCAGCTTCTTCCTTATAAGTAGGGACAAAGGTAGCCAACGGCAACTGAAAAAGAGAGTGTAGGGTAACTCCTTTGGCATTGAGGGCTGCAATCCCTGTAGGGGCTGCTACCATTACATTTTTGTAAGTAGTTGCAATGATCTGATGCAATAGAGTTGTCTTCCTGTACCTGCTTTTCCAGTTAGGAAAAATAGAACGATGTGTTTGATTGACAAAATCTAATACATACTGTGCTATATCCATAGTATTATATTTTTTTAGGCAGTACAAAGGTACAAAATTTAAGGAAAAAGAGAAAAGAAAAAGTTTAGAATTAGGTAATAGATAAAGCCAGCAAGTACCCATAGCTGGGTATGTGAGTAAGCTCATGTGAGTGAGTATGATTATTCTTGACTCAATTGTCTCAGTTGGTTGTATAGAGTCTCCAGATGAACACTACCTCCTCTTCCAATACGGTATCGGAAAGGAGTAGATTTTTCTGTGGCTTGCAGGAAGGTGCGCTGGGTCTGAGGTGCCGTAAGCCAAATAGTTATCTTTTTCATTGAGTTCAGGGTGCTTGTCCTTAAAATAACTATGTTTGAACACTATTCCTATAGGGCGTAAGCTATAGGTAAGAAGTTTTTGAAAGTCACACAATGCCTTTACCTTACCGGCTTGCTGTATCCAAGTATCCAAAAAGGGGAGCTATAGGTAGGCCACTCAAGCCAAAACAAACCAACCAATCCTCTGTTGAACTATATAGGTGGAGACACTCCCCTCAAGTACTTCTTCGAAAAAGGCTTTTCGCAAAGCGCTCCATAAAAGCTATTTCTCCCTCTTTCCATATATGAGTACGCTCAAAATGACAACGAGATAAGGAAAAAGCCTTCATCTATATAGAGTGTTTCCCCTACCGAAAGTAGCTCCAACATACGGGGCAGGAAATAACGAAGCTCTACTATAGCCTTGTCTTCATTGTCAAACATGGCACTGATATAAGTATCTATCAAATCCCTGAGAAAGCTCTCTCAAAGGATTGGTTATCAATAGCTTTTGTTCCTTCTCAATGATACAATTGCCACAATCACAGACTGTCAGTGGAAGGCTAATGTTATAGGGTGCAAAAAGCCTATAAGCTTCTTCTATATAAGGGATCAGCTTTTTATTTTCCATATGTTACCTAACTTAAATAGTTTACCCACATAAAAGTACTTCCTCCTTTGCGGTCATAATGAACTCCTACCTTACCCCAATCGAAAGAGTGTTCTTCTCCCTATATGGGTGGTGAGCCATTGTTTATAATATTTCTCTGTTTGTAGTTCATAAGCCTCGCTCCAATCCTCCCAAGAAGTTTGTCTTTCATTCATAGAAAAACTCTATAGTGGATAGACATTCTCCCTTGAAACAAAACCTCCACATAGAATAGTTTCCCTTCAAAGAGACATTTATCAAAAATATATCCAATAATACCCCGTTCCTACTTCCCATATTTTTATGGAAAGGAAATTGCAAACGAAGGTTTGAGTAGGTGGTATCTCTCGTAATTACAACTTCTTTTATCAGTAAGAAATCACCATTTGTAGTGTCTAAGAAAGTATGTGTTTGCTCCATGATAGCTATTTTTACAGCGTACAAAGATACTTCTTTTAGATAGAAATACGGTTTCTTCTAAAAACTTTCGCCTATTGTCGTTAATCATTAATCATTATTTTTGTATCTTTGCCCCCAAATTTCTTTTTACCCTTATGAAAAAAACGCGTTGCTTTTTTTATACCTTGGGATGCAAGCTGAATTTTGCCGAAACGGCTACCATTGCCCGCAGTTTTGAGAATGAAGGTTTTGACAAGGTGGATTTCGAGGAACCTGCTGATATCTATGTCATTAACACTTGTTCCGTAACGGAAAAATGCAGACAAACAGTTCAGGCAGATTGTTCGCAAAGCACTTAAGCACAACGAAAAATGCTTTTTATAGCAGCAGTAGGCTGCTATGCCCAGCTCAAGCCTGAAGACCTCATCGCTGTAGATGGGGTGGACTTGGTATTGGGCGCCAAGGAAAAAAATTCAACATCACTCAGTATATTGACGACCTGACCAAGCTCAACAAGGGACAGATTCATTCCTGTGATATCAACGAGGCTGATTTCTATGTAGGAAGCTATTCTATAGGCGACCGTACTCGTGCTTTCCTCAAGATTCAGGATGGTTGTGATTACAAATGTACTTACTGTACTATCCCTATGGCTCGTGGTATCTCTCGCAGTGATACCATTGAGAATATCTTGCAAAATGCCAAAAAGATATCCGAGAATAACATCAAAGAAATTGTTCTTACTGGAGTCAATATAGGAGACTATGGCAAAGGAGAGTTTGGCAACAAAAAGCACGAACACACTTTCTTGGAGTTGATCCAAGCCTTGGACACGGTTGAGGGAATTGAGCGCTTGCGTATCTCTTCTATCGAGCCTAACTTACTCAAGGGATGAGACTATTGCTTTTGTAGCCCAGAGCCGCAGTTTTGTTCCTCATTTCCACATTCCATTGCAGAGTGGAAGCAATGATATCCTTAAGAAGATGAAGCGCCGCTACCTCAGCGAGCTCTATGAGGATCGTGTGGCTAAAAATCCGTGAACTCATGCCGGATGCTTGTATCGGGGTCGATGTGATTGTGGGCTTCCCTGGCGAGACGGACGAACATTTTTGAGACTTACCATTTCCTAAAACCAACTGGATATCTCTTACTTACATGTATTCACCTATTCCGAACGCGCCAATACCGAGGCAGTGGAAATGGAGGGAGTAGTCCCCAGTGAAGTACGTGCCAAGCGAAGCCGTATGCTCCGTGGCCTCTCTGCTAAGAAGCGTCATCACTTCTACGAACAGCAGCTCGGATCCACCCATCAAGTGCTCTTTCGAGAGTGATAATAAGGACGGATTCATGCATGGATTCACCGAGAATTATGTAAAGGTAAAAACTCCTTTCGCTCCTGAACTGGTCAATACTTTACAAAAAGTGGTACTTAAGAAGATTGATCCTGATGGTATTGTTACGATAGACCTTGTCAATGATTAAAACCTTTTATTCGTATGCTGGAGACACCTATTGAATACTTAAGAGGAGTAGGCCCTCAGCGAGCACTCTTGCTCAAGAGTGAACTTCAAGTGGCTAATTTTCAAGATTTGCTACATCTGTTTCCTACGCGATATATTGACAAAAACACAATATTACAAAATACAAGATCTGAGAGAAACCACAACCGAGGTTCAGGTCGTCGGGCGTATCATTCACCTGAAAAACGGTCGAGGGAAAAACCAAAGCTCAACAGCGCTTGGTGGCTACCTTTACTGATGGGACTCGGCAACATGGAATTGGTGTGGTTTCGTCCTTCTCAATGGCTTAAGGATCACTTGCTCTAAATGTTCCTTATGTGATTTTTGGCAAATGTACCCCCTTCGCTGGGGTATTCTCCATGGCACATCCTGAGATGGAAACACTTGAGGAGCATCAGCATTCCCTTCAGGGAAATATACAAGCGGTATATCCTTCTACAGAGAAGCTCACCAAAAAGGAATCACTCAAAAGGTGATGCGCAAGCTCATAGAATCGCTCTTTCAGGAGGTTGGCAAGAATTTTTCAAACACTCCCTCCTCAGCTGCTTACCTCCCTGCGACTGCTTCCCTAAGGGAGAAGCTCTCTTTCAGATACATTTTTCCTCAGTCACAAGAGTTTCTATCCAAAAGCTCAGTTCCGCCTGAAGTTGGAAGAGCTCTCTATATACAGCTACAACTAATCCAGAAAAAAACTATCTCAACAAAAAGCTAAAAGGATATCTCTTTCCTTTGGTAGGGAGATTATTTTAACACCTTCTACCATAAGCACCTTTCCCTTCCCTCTGACCAATGCGCAGAAACGGGGTTATCAAGGAGATACGTAGCGATATGGCTACAGGAGCACAAATGAACCGCCTTCTACAGGGAGATGTAGGAGCTGGGAAGACAATCGTGGCGCTTTTTGCCATGCTCTTAGCTTTGGATAATCAATATCAGGCTTGCCTGATGGCTCCCTTACGGAAATTCTTGCGCAACAGCATTATCAGTCCATAGCTTTCTACTTGCCCCCATGGATATTCAGCCCACTCTACTGACTGGTAGCACAAAAACCAAGGAGCGCAGGAAGATTCTTGAAGAACTGGAAAATGGGCAACTACAGATTGTCATAGGTACCCACACGCCTCACTGGAGGACAAGGTCAAGTTCCATAACTTAGGCCTTTCATCATAGACGAACAACATCGTTTTGGTGTAGAACAGCGCTCTAAGCTCTGGCATAAGAATGCTCTACCTCCTCATGTGCTAATCATGTCGGCCACTCCTATTCCTCGTACTCTTGGCTATGAGCCTCTATGGGGATTTGGATGTCTCGGTTATCGACGAACTTCCTCCAGGCAGAAAAACCCATACAGACATTTCACCAATATGATACCCATAGGGCTAAGGTGTACCAGTTTCTTCATGACCAAATTGCTAAGGGACGACAGGTATATGTGGTGTATCCTCTGATTGAAGAATCAGAAGCGCTGTCTTTTAAGAATCTTTCCGAAAGGATACCAGCAGCTCTGTAGTGCTTTTCCACCCCCTAAGTACACTATAGCAATGGTACACGGTCAGCTAAAACCTGCAGAAAAGGAAGCGCAGATGCAGCTTTTTGTAGAAGGTAAAGCGCAGATTATGGTCGCCACTACTGTGATAGGAAGTAGGAGTCACTGTTCCCAATGCTTCGGTCATGCTTATAGAGAGTGCTGAGCGCTTTGGACTCTCTCAGTTACACCAATTGAGAGGACGGGTAGGAAGAGGGGCTGAGCAGAGCTATTGTATCCTGATGACCGATGTCAAGCTCAGTCATGACCTCGTACACGTATGGAGACAATGGTGGCCACTTGTGATGGCTTCCAAATCGCAGAAGTAGATCTGAAGCTACGAGGCCCCTGGCGACCCCATGGGTAAGCAGCAGGAGTGGAGTGCCTCTCTGAAAAATAGCTGACCTTGTCTGGCGACAGCCAGCTACTGAAAGTAGCTCGTGACCATGCCACTGACCTTATCCGTGTAGACCCTGGAACTGACTGACCCCGCCCACCTACAGGTAGCCCATACCCTGAATATGCTCAAAAAGAATAAGGGAATATGGAACCCAATCAGTTAATGGTTAATGATCAATGATTAATGACTAACTCAAAACTCAAAACTTAATTATTGCTTTTTCGATACGTACTTTTGCACCGCTAATAGTGTAGCTTTTATTGCTACTTTCTTCAAACTTAAAGAATATGGAATATTTAGATTTTGAGCAACCTATCAAGGAACTCGAAGAACAATTAGATAAAATGTATTGCCCTTTGGAAATGAAAAGTAATGTAGATGTCTCTGACACTTGTAAGAAGCTTACCAAGCGCTTGGAACAGGTAAAGAAAGAGATCTATGAGAACCTTTACTCCATGGCAGCGTGTACAGAGTATCCTGACATATTGATCTGCCCTTATGCTCTTGATTATATCAAAGGCGCTCTGTGGAGATACTTTCTTGAGCTCCATGGTGACCGTACTGTAGGAGACGATAAGGCCATGATCGGAGGCTTAGGGAAAAATAGGAGACCAATCCCATATGTTTATAGGCCAACAAAAAGGGAATAATACCAAAAAGTCGCCAGTATCGCAACTTTGGGATGCCCAACCCTGAGGGATATCGCAAGGCTTTTACGCCTGATGAAATTCAGCTGAGAAATTCAATATCCCCTAGTTACCTTTTATTGATACACCCCCTGGTGCTTACCCTGGTATAGAAGCTGAGGAAAGAGGTCAGGGAGAGGCTATCGCACGCAACTTATTAGAAATGGCGCGCTGCAGGTGCCTATCATTGTCTTTATCATAGGCGAAGTGCTCTGGAGGTGCACTCGGTATAGGGGTGGGTGACAAGGTATTTATGCTGGAGAATACTTGGTATTCCGTAATTTCTCCTGAATCTTGCTCTTCGATCCTTTGGCGTACTTGGGAGTACATGAGCGTGCCGCTGATGCCCCCAAACTTACCGCTAAGGATAAGGAAAGACAATGGCCTTATTGACGAAATTATCAAAGAACCTCTTGGCGGTGCGCATCGCAAACCGAGAAGCAGTCTTCGAAAGTGTCAAGAAAGCTATTGAGGATACCTTTAAAAACTCTCCAAACTCTCCGTGGAGAAACTTATCGAAAAGAGAATGGACAAATACACCAGTTATGGTGTCTACAAATAAAAATTGCAGCAATTATAAGAATGAAAAATTGGTTTAAGATTGTATGTATAGCCCTAAGTATAGGGCTATTGGCAAGCAGTTGTGGTGCTTCTAAGGATTTGCCTGCCCCTCACGGCAGAAGATGCTAACCTAAAATACCTTACTCTATGTCGAGCTAAAGTACGAGCTTTTCCTCCTCAATTTTCTTTTGTTTTGGAGCCTTGTTTATCCTTATTCGCTTAGGGATTCTCTATTTTTCCCTGAGCTTCCTATGCAGTAACTTTGCAATTACTGGGATTCTCTCTATCTTACTCTCTCCCCGCTTTGTTGCTTTTTGAGCAAGAGGGAAAGGAAGTCCTACTGATGCGTTGGATTTTCCTCAAAGGAATCCGACAACTATAACTCCACAATAGTATGCAAATACAGCTAAAGAGATTAGGTAAGAAGAAAGTACACTTAGTAGAGGTAATCTTTGGCTCACACTCCCCACACCTGAGGGAACTCATCACCGAGTGTGTGAGGAGCGAGGTGGAACGCCTCAATGCCTCACGGGAGGAAACCTCTCTCCCTACCCTTTCTCTCTCCACAAGAGATAGGTGAGCAAGCTCAAGGAGGGAAAAATCACCCTTTGAGAGAAAGAGAATAGGACTTTGGCTGACTTAGACACAGCTCTTTGAGACGGCATTATTGGCGTTTACCGATGGGCTTTTTACTGTTTTTATCAATGATGAAGAAGTCAAAACCTTGACACTCCCCTGACTATTGAGGCTGATACTGTTATAACCTTTATCCGACTTACCTTCTTAGTGGGAGGATACTGGTAGGTTTCTCTATTGCCCCTTACCCCTGTGGAGTCTTGCCAAACTTACGCTTGAAAGCTGTAGAAAAGTGTGAAAGGTACTCTATATCCACACTCAAAGGCTATTTCACTGATGGACTTATCTGTATATAATAATAGCTGTTGGGCTAAGTTCATCTTATAATCATACAAATAACCAAAAATGGTATTGCCAAAAACTTCCTTAAACCCATAGCAGAGTTTTTTCTCATTCATTCCCACTTCCCGAGCCAACTCACTGATAGAGGGAGTATGTAGCAAATCACTGACAATCAGCTCACTTACTTCATGTATCTTGTCTATATCGGTATGGGTCTTACAGTACTGATAGGCTTGGTACTTTTGTACCTCCATCTGCTGAAGCTGCAACAAGAATAATTCCAATACCTTAAGATCGGCATAAGCACCTGCGGCCTTACCCAAGAGCTGAGTATTGTCTAATTGCTGCAAAATAGCCTGCACCTGCATAGAAGTACAGAAGCTACCTCTATTATTGAGCAAAAATTCCTCCTTTTTGATATCTCTCATAGATATTTTTAAAGGTATCAGGGTATTTTTCTGCCATTTGGGAAAATTCTGCCTCGCTTACGGCTATGGTAATCACTTCCAAAGTATCATTTTAAAAATACCCCTTCCTAAGCATTCTTCCTTGCAGAAGAAAAGATTATGCCCTCCTTGTTTGGAGGAAAAAGTTGCCCATTTATATCTACAAATATTCCTTTCTGGGACTTCGTTACAAAATAAAAACGTACTGAAGGAATGGCCATACGTCCTTCAAGAGAATAATTGTCATTTACTTGTGCTGTCCAATTATAATAGGTATGCTGTCCTATTTCCTTCCCTTGGGTGATGAATGTCCCTATCTTATTCTGAAGCCTGCCATAATAAGCCTCCATCTCCTGTTCACTCTTTATGAGTGGAACTCTACTTGCGCTACGCTCAGCTCCTGCATATCTAATATTGATAATCGCTTCATCTTATTTTTGCTATTGAGATTAAAAATCTTTTGCTATTGAGATTAAAATAGAATAAAAACACGTAAGTTTGCTCAACTTTATTAGTAATTTAGAACAAAAATAAATAATTTCCTTGATACTGACAAATCTATTTCCCTTTTTAACAAAAACAAAAAAATATCTAAAACACCATCAATCAAAGAGATAAACTTATGTTATTCAAAAAGATTTTCTATCTGTTTTTACTATTTTTCTCCCTCTCTGATAGCCCAAAATAAAGGGGTTCTCTATGGAAAAAGTACTTGATAAGAGCACTGAGAGCCCCTAATCAATGCTGAAATCATCATCAGGACTTGAACAAAGGTACTACTACAGATGATAAAGGATTCTATCAGATACACAACCTGCCCTTAGGTAGTTACATTGTATCTTTCTATTATCTTGGCTATCAGAGTATGAGCAAAAAGATTAATATTACTGAACAAAACACACCTGAGTGTATCCCTAAAGGAAGAAAAGCAAGAAATCGGGGAAATGGTCTTCACAGCCAAGACTATTGCTCACCAGAAAAAAAGAGGAAGCTATGCCTGTTACTGTGATTGATCTATCCAATATAGAGGTACTGTAAGTAGTGTACAGGATATATTAGTCAAAACTGTAGGGGTTACTATCCGTTCCTCTGGGGCGTAGGAAGCTCCTCTCGCCTTTCTGTCCGTGGCTTGAGGGTAAGCGTATTGGTTTTTTATAGACGAATTACCCCTATCTGAACAATCGGATTATCTTGATATCAATGACATTCCTGTGGATATGATTGACCGTATAGAAATCTACAAAGGAGTAGTTCCTGCCCGCTTCGGTGGGTCCTCTCTTGTGGAGCGGTCAATATCGTTATTCGTGAATACCCTGAAAAATATGCTGACCCTAAGCTATGGGCTAGAGTCCTTCAATACACATAAGTTACAAGCGGTATTCAAGCGAAACCTCAAGGAAAAAGGGCTTACCTTTTGGGATTGGTGGTAGTTATACTACCGCTGATAACAACTATACTTTTGAATCTCCTTACCGCAAGGACTTATATATCACTCGCAATCATGATAAATACCAGAAAATACTGGTAGGAGGAAGTTTTAAAGCTCACCAATGGTGGTTTGACGAGATAGAAGTAGAGCCTGTTGTGGTCAAAACTTACAAAAAGAAGTTCAAGGAATAGAGTATGATATTCGTGAGGCACATAGCCGTTCGCTTATGGCTGGACTGGCTACCAAACTCAAAAAGGATAACTTCTTCTTAGAAGGGCTCAACTTTGATATGCTCAACGGTTGGAGTACTTACCCAAATGAACTTTTATAGACAAGGCTACTCGTCGCTACGAATGGGACGGTTCCTCCACCCTACTCCCCTCACGCTATGGGGGCGAAGCGGGCTACAACTTCCCTTCAGATTCCGATGATAAAAAGTTTTCTGTCAATAAAAACCAACTTGGAGTATCTGATAAATGAGCAACATTCACTGAATTTCAACACAGTACTCTCTGTTGCCAAAGGCACTCCCAAGGACGATCCCAAGAGGCTAGGTTTAGGAAAGCAGGTCAATTTTTGACTCCTATATGCTCAGTTGGGTTAGTGGTTTAACGTATGACTACCGCACTCCAGATGATAGGCTTCTCAACTCTCTCACAGGGCGCTATTATCTATATACCATGCATACCCAGCGGGCACCCCTTTTCGTACCTGGTCAGTACTGATGTAGATCTGAATAAAAGTAGTTTTGGTATCAATGATGCCTTGCGCTACCGCTTCTTCCCTACCTTTATGGGTAAACTATCGGTAGGTCAGTGATGTACGTATCCCCACCGAAAATGAACTCTTAGGCGATGGGATTGCTATTGTCCCCAGTGGTGATTTGCTCCCTGAGCACAATACAAGTGCCAATATAGGTTGTCTATTTGACTTAGCAGGCAAGCACCCTAGCAATGCCCAAATAGAACTCAACTTTTTCTATATGCACCTAAAGGATATGATTCGTTATACAGTAGGGCTTATTGGTGCCCAATACCAAAACTTTTGGAGAGATGCACCATGGGAATAGAGTTTGAAGCCAAAGCCGATGTGTCTTCCTTCTGCTCTATGCTTATCGTGAATACCACCTACCAAGACCTCAGAGACATTCGCGATTATGAGCCTGCCAGTACGGTACCCAACCCTACCAAGAACAAGCGTATGCCCAATATTCCGTACCTCATGGGAAATATGGGGTTAGAGTTTCATCGGAAAAATCTCTTTGGGGTTTGGGGACAAAATACCTGTATCTTCTTGGATTATGCCTTTGTAGAAGAATATTACTATGATTTTGAGATGACCCAGCCTCGACAAACGCCGCATCCTCGTAGCATAACCTTTGATTTGGGCTTTGAGCATAGTTTTCTCAACAACAAACTCTTTATCTCAGGAAAAATACGCAATCTTACTCGACCAAAAAGTACTCACCGAGTTCAACCGTCCTCTCCCAGGTATCAGTGGAGGGATAAAACCGTGTTATATTCTAAAATCAACTAAAAATCATATTATCATGTATTCAAAATTTTCTTAACCCTATGTGTATGTGCGGTGACTAGGTACTGCCTGCAAGAAAGATGACAACAACGACCCTAAACCTACGCCTCCTGTTGGAGCTAAGGAATATATGGAACACATTCTAAAGACATCCCTACGAAGATGGAAAGAGTGAAGCTCTCATCACAAGCTATTAACAAACTTAGTGCTACTGAAAGTGTAGATAATTCCAAGGTGGAACAAGTGCCTTATATGTCCAGTGTAATAATCTATGGTAATGAAGTGTATTCCCTTGATGCCATAGATGGAGCTTATGGAGTAGTCAAGTTCCAATATGATCGCGGCAATGGGAAAACTCACCAAAGGAGCAAAAATGGATACACCTGCTACGCTCATGCCTTGCAACTTTGTCAAAGTAAGTGATACCAAGGCTTTATCTCCCTTTGTATAACTCAGGAACTGTATGGATATTCAACCCACAAACCATGCAGAAAAACAGGAGAGATAGACATCACCTCCTATGCTCATAGTGATAACAGCCCTGATGCTGGCTTCGGTGTAATCCGTATGCGATTATTACTACCTCCCTCTATTGCAATTAGGTCCCGATTATGCCTCTATGCAGATCACTTACAAAGTGATGTGTTAGTAATCAACACACAAACTGATAAAGTAGAAAAACTCATCTCTGAAAACTGCTACCCACTGGCTATGCCTCTCAGCCTTCTTATAATAGCTGTATTTTCATGAACGAGAACAAGGATATCTACATCATGTGTGCTGGATATTTTGGCTTCAACCCACAGAATAGCACACTCAGGTTTTTGTTTGCATTCCTAATAAGGGAGATCTTTCCCAAACAAATTTTTGACAGTTCTAAATCATGGGACATCTCCTCCACTCCTATAGAAGGTAATTCCCTCTATAAGCCTAACACTATATACAGTGTAGTATATTTAGGAGGCGGCAAAGTAGCTGCTTTTTGTATCAGCTGCTGAGCTTAATGTAAAGGATCCTTTTACAGATAAGAATGGTATTGCTGGGTACTTATGGACTTAAATACTCAAAACAATCAAAAAGATAGATGGTATTCCTTATACCGACAGCCATAGTGGTAGGTATCACCAAATACAAGGATATTGTTGTTTTTGGTGTATCTGGCAAAGAGAAAAAGAGGGCTATTCGGTTATAACCCTACCACTGGTACTACCCAACAACTACTTACTACCACAGGAGGTACTGACTTTTTCTATGCATTTGAATAAACTAAAAATCATTATATATCATGTATTCAAAATTTTTCTTAACCCTATGTGCATGTGCGGTACTAGGTACTGCCTGCAAGAAAGATGACAACAACGACCCTAAACCTTCACCCAAATCCTACCCCTGATGCTAAGGAATACACAGGTGATTTTCATTGAGACTTCCGCTAAGAATCCCGATGGCATGAGTGGTAGCTCTTACCTACAGATGTTCCACAAATTATCCGCAACAAGTTCCATAGATAATAGCAAGGCTGACCAAATAGAATTTGGCTCCTCTGTACAAGTAGTAGGCTATGATGTCTCATATCTTTGATACCATGAAAGGTGTCGAGGAATAACTCATTGGAGTTATAATCCACAACTAAAAACTTACCAAAGGGACTAACCTTCCTGCCCCTGCTGCCTCTATGGTAGGACACCGAAAAAGTAAGTGATTCCAAGGCTTACTTACCACTCTATGGTCAAGGAGTAGTATGGATTATCAATCCTAAAACTATGGAGAAAACAGGAGAAATTGCTCTAAACAAATATGCACATGGTGATACCAATCCTGAACCTGCTATGGGGCTTATCCGTGATGGCAAATACTACCTATGCCTAAACCAAGTAGATTCCGGACACGCTGGTAACCCCTATACTGACTATCAACAGAGTGATATAGCTATTATTGATATTCAAACTGATAAGGTAGAGAAAATAGTCTCTGAAAAAGGCTACAGGTCTTACTTTCCCTACACGTCCCTAGTGTCCCAAATGTAGTGGTATGCTCTTCACTAACGAAGCTGGTGACCTCTATGCTGCTACAGTAGGATATTTTTGGTTTCAACCCTAATAACACCAAGTGTGGCTTTTATCTGTATTCCTAAAGGTGCTACTGAGTTTGACACCCAATAAGTCTTGGGATATCTCCACCACTGCCATTGAAGGATACGAGCATAAGGCCTCCAGCAATCTTAGCTACACAATATATGGTAACGACAAAGTCGTCGCTTATGTAGGTATTCGTGAACTCTATACCGAAAATCCTTATACCTCCAAGAGTGCTTTGGCTATCTTAGTTGACCTTAAGTCTAAAACTATCAAAAAGATAGATGGTATTCCCCTTACTGATGGGCATAGTGTATTCATTACCAAGATGAAAGATAGGTTATATTTGCTGCTTTTTGGAACCGATAAGGTAGGCTGTTCTCCCTTTGACCCCACTACAGGAGCTGTGCAACAAGTCCTTAGCACTCAGGGAAACCCCGCTTATTTCTATGCTTTTGAGGAGAAATCAATCTAGGTTTTAGAAGGATAAAACTACAACTAAAACCCTATATCCCTATATCTCTATAATTCTATAACCCTTAGATGATGAAATTAGACAAAATTCCTGAAACCATGCTCATTACCTTATGGGCAAAAGCCGAGGAACATCACTATAATCCCTCACTTTCTTGTAGACAAAAAGCTGAAGAGATGCTCCCCTGATGAGACTATGACTTTCTAAGTTCAGCTGCTCCAAATTCAGCCAAGCAGGGGTCTGTCTTAGGGCAAGCCTTATTGACAAAGGAAACCCAAACTTTCCTCTCCATTCATCCTGATGCAGTGGTAATCCAGCTGGGATGCTGGACTTGATGCTCGCTACGAACGCTTAGGATGCCCTGAGGTTACCCATTGGCATGAACTTGATCTCCTGAAGTGATTCAGTTACGCAAAGATCAAGAGAATGATAATCGCAGTTTTATAGTTCTTTCTCTCTTTGATATGGAGTGGGTAGAACAGATCAAAGCACATAACAAGCCTATTCTTATCCTTATAGAAGGAGTACTGATGTATTTTGATCCAGAAGAAGTAAAAGCCTTTTTTCTATCTCTCTGCCAGAGACTTCAAAAGCAACAGTTCTTTTTGATATGTTGGCTTACAGCCTTGTTGGACATGCCAAGAATCATGACTCTCTCAGCACAATGGACACAGCGCCCTGAGTTCAAGTGGAGTGAGCGGGATAGTCACACACTTGAGCAATGGCACCCTGCCCTACATGTAGAAAGAGAATACTTTATGAGTGATTACAACCAAGGACGTTATCCTTTTATCTTTAGAATGCTCTACAAAATTCCTTATTTTTATAAAAGGTTCAATCAGCGAGTAGTAGTATTGGGATTAGTAATCTAACTCCCAACACTTTGATATAGTGTGCATTGAGATGCTCTCATAAGCTCTCTGAAAGAAAAAGGAGTACCTTGTTTGAGTTCTTCTAAGAGGTCTCAGTGGGTAACTTGTTTGCGCCCTTCAGGAGTATATAAGCAGCTTGATAACGATTCAGATCATGTACATATTGGAAAATAGGCATCAAAAGACATCCTGAAATTTTTTTCAAAAATATCATTCCCTGCCATCTCATACAGTTTTTCCATGAAATTGTCGTTCCTCTTCTATAGAAATTAAAACTATCACAGCGCTGTTCTTCTGAGTTTTTATTATATCCTCCAAGTCCTTGAGTTGTCGAGGGGTCTTACGGGCAAATACAAAGTCTGCCATCCCTACTTCCAGCATCAGCCTAAGCTCGAAGAGGTTCGAAAAGTCGCCCCTACATCTACCAAAGCTGGGTCGAGCATCTTTTTCAAAATTGTGTACCAAATCAGGCTCCAGAATGACCATACCTCTATGTTTGCGAGATTCTACCAAGCCTAAAGTCCTAAGTCGTAGCATGGCTTCTCTTATCGCTAGTACGGCTCACTCCTAAGGTCTCGGCAAATTCCAATTCCCTTAGGCAGCGCATCTCCTACCTTTTAGCGCATTCTCCTTTAATATACTCAATAATATGCTTCTCACCCCTATCTACTAAGGAATCATTCTCTGAAGCAGTTGTTTTTCTCCTTTAATGGCTTCATAAGAGAGTCGAATTACTTATATATTTATTTGGTACAAAAATTACAATCCACCTCACCAATATAACTGACATTTTTATTTCCTCCTCTATCCTTTCTACCCAAAAAGCTATCGACAAGAATATCAATGAAATAAATTAGAAGATGTATTAAATTCTTGTTAATTTTTAATCCCATTCTTTTTGGCATTGTTTTTGATTAGCATTATTCGTATTTTTAGAGTTAAAATAGATATTATTAATTATTTTTAAGATTTTAGATATGAAAAAAATATTTTACATCAGTTATTTCCGCTATTATGGGCGGAGCTATTGCCTTAGGTGGCTATCATTTTATTACTAAAAATCAAGAGAATAGTACTTTTTCTTTCTCTTCTCAAGGAGATAGTACTCATGTGGCTCAGACAAATTTCCGTCAAGTAGCCAACTTCAACTTTGATGAGAATAGCTTTATCAATGCGTCCAAAAAGACTGTCAACAGTGTTGTACACGTGAAGAATATGACCATAGCACCAGAGATCACTTCTATCTTTGACCTCTTCAGTGGAAACACTCCTCAGCAAGGAGGCAAGGAAAGATTGGCTGGAACAGGTTCTGGGTGATTATCTCTCCTGATGGATATATTGTTACTAATAACCATGTGATCAATGGGGCTTCTTCTGTACAAGTAACCTTAAATAACAACCAAAACGTACAAGGCAGAAATCATTGGTTCTGACAGCAGTTCTGATATTGCTTTACTCAAGATAAAAGCTCCTGAAAAAAGTTGCGCTTTCCTTTCTTTTGCTGATTCAGATAATACTCAGATTGGCGAATGGGTATTAGCCGTAGGGAATCCTTTTAACCTTACCTCTACCGTTACGGCAGGGATTATCAGTGCCAAAGCAAGAAACTTAGGCAACCAGTACAACGGAAAGATAGAGTCTTATATACAAACGGATGCTGCTGTCAATTCTGGAAATAGTGGGGAGCTCGTGAATCTTAATGGAGATCTTATCGGTATCAATACTGCAATTGCTTCTGCCAATACTGGGACCTTCGTAGGTTATTCTTTTGCTGTACCAAGCAATATAGCCAAGAAGGTAGTAGAAGACCTTATCGAATACGGAAATGTACAGCGTGGTGTCTTGCGTATTGGGTACAGAGCTCAATTCTGAGACAGCTGAAAAACTCAAAACCAAACAAACTGAAGGTTTCTATATCGATAGTGTAGAAGATGGTTCTGGTGCTGAGAAGGCGGGAATCAAAAAGGAGATATCATCACTCAGATGGACAACATCAAGATACGCTCTTTTCTCCGACCTTAGCGGACATATCAATACCAAAAGACCTAATGACAATGTCAATATTGTAGTTCTCAGGATGGTAAAGAAAAAGAAATCACTGTAAAACTCCAGAAAAATGATTCCTTCATAGCCAATGACTTAGGTATTATTATCAAAAACCTTTCTGACAAGGATAAAAAGGATTTCAAACTAAAAGAAGGAGTCAAAATAACCAAAACAAGTCCTCTGTATGCAGAAAATGGAATTAATTTGGACGGAAAAGTACTAATTTCTATCAATGGAAAAGAAGTAAAAGACATTGATAGTGCCAAGAGTATCCTTGAGAACAACAAATCACAGCGCTATGCCATCATTGTACAAAACAAAAATGGTGAAAAAGAACGCTATTTCTTATAAAAGTATATTTATATTCATACCTTTAAAGTTTGATTTTTATTAGTGTTGAGTAGTCTGCCTTCTCTTAGGCAGACTATTTTTAGACTTTAGCTGGGTTACAGATAAAAAGCACTCCTCTTAGCACCTAAAATTTTAGTATTTCTAAAGGTTGTTATTTCATAATTAATTTCTAACTTTGCCCTCTGTTACTACAGAGATATTATCTATGAATACTCACAAAAGATATTCAGTGGGCTTTTTCTATACTTTATCATCACTGTACTACTGGGTTTCTCCCTTAGGATGTCTTACGTTACGAACACTTTTTCAATGTCCGTCATGTAACACATTCTCATTCTCATGTGGGACTATTAGGCTGGATATATACTATACTCACTTCTCTCATCTGTCAATATTTCCTCAAAGAAGAAGACAGAAAGCCCTATCGTATTCTATTTCTCTGTACCCAAGTGACCATTTTAGGAATGCTTTTTACTTTCCCTTTTGGCGGGTATTACCTATATTCTATTATCTTTTTCTTCTCTTTTGTACTCTGCACTTATGCCTTCAGCATATTTTTTTCCTCAAAAAGGAGTAAAAAGTTCGTTCATTTGCGCTTTACCCTTTCCAAGAGTGTAGAGCCTGTATGTGAACATCCCTTATCCCTGCGCTTTGTCCGCTGGGGGATCTATTTTTGGTATTATCAAGTATCGGTATCTGGTTTGCTCCCTGTAGCTATTGTCAAGACAGGCAAGGGGGATTGGTACAATAGTGCCCTATATTTTTCCTACACTTTCAGTATAATGGTTGGTTCTTAGCCGTAATCCTGAGCCTTTTGGTAGGGAAATTGAACACAAAAGTCTATTGATTAACAAGCAACTCTATAAGGCTTTCTATTGCTTTTATCTTAGGTACTATAGGGTCTGTAACCCTATCTTGGGTAGAAGCTTCTTTGATCATCCCTTTGCTATATATTATTGGCAATATATCTGGATTCCTACTCCTTATCAGTGTTTTTCGAGATTTATAAAAGCTTATAACCAATTGGAAAAACCCCGCTTTCCTCATGAAAGCCTTCCTCTTGTTATGGGCTATAAAAAAACACTCTAATGTTCTTAGGATCTTTTCCTTGGATTGCTCAAGTGATTCTCCCCAATAGAGAGTTTATCATCAGCTATTTACACTTTACTTTTTGAGGTGTCATTGCCTTTGGGGTGCTCCATTTCCTAAGCAGGAACTTGCATATACGCTTCCCTTGGTGGAGTATCTCTCTCTACACTACTGCTTTTATAGGCACTGAAACACTAATCACCCTACAAGGGTATAGCCATCTATGCTCAGTGGTTCCTCCCCAATAATTACCCTATTCTTTTTAGTGGTTTTCAGCACTCTTTTTCTTTATAGCAGTAGGAAATTGGAGTTATATCATTTTTAGAAAAACACATACATCCTCCAACCAAATATTTTCTAAAAATGACTTTAACACTTATTATAAACTGAATACTTTCTAAAACCTTTTAATCTTAGATAAGTTAAAGTTTTGTTTTAAAAGGTTAAAGTTTGTTATTTATTTTCGAAACGCTTTTTATTATTAATTTAAAAATATAATTAATTCATTTTTAGTTTTTATGAATTAAAGTTCTTTTATTAATTATCAACATACTAAAAACTTATTAACAGATTAACATAAAATACATTTGTATATTTCCATAGTTTTTCGAATTTTGCCTCGTTATCAATAAGTTTCTTTATCCAATATGAAAAATTTTGTCTATTTTTGTCTCATTCCTTTTTTGTTTGGCTTCTTTTTCTTCTTATAGTCAGGCATCCAAACCCATCTCCCCCAAGATTACTGAGATTATCAAGGACAGTCTCTTTGCTCCCTCATGACAATTTCAGTATGTTATCAAGCGCTTATATATCGATATCAAGGGAAGCGAACACAATCTTGATTTTAAGGCTTTTTCGAGTATGCATACATAGGATATCAAAACATGAAGCTAAAGAACAAACTCAATGAAAAACGCTTGTTATCTATCATTGATTTCACAAAGGATAGCGATAAAAACGTTTCTATACTATTGACTTGGAAGCTAAAAAATTCTCTATTACACTTATGTAGCCCATGGGAAAAAGACTGGGATGTCTTCTCTACTTATTTTTCCAATGAAAATGAATCTCACAAGAGTAGCTTTAGGCTTCTATATTACAGGTAAAACTTACAATGGAGACGCTGGCTTTTAGTCTTAAGCTCTACGGAGATGAACGCAATTACAATTCTAATGCTTATAAGCGTGGGATTGTTATCCACACTGCCGATTATATGAATGAGGATTTTTTCAAAAATGGACGCTATGGGCGCAGCTTGGGATGTCCAGTACTCCCTACTGACATCTACAAACAGGTGATTGAAACTATCAAAAGAAGGGACTATGGTATTCGCTTATTATACCAACAAAAGGTATCTCGCTTCTTCCAAATATCTCAAGGTAAGTGACCTTACCAAAAATAATACTTTCTAAAAGATAGGACTAATTCTTTATCTAACAAATGAAAATACAAGATGTCATCCAGTACTTGGAGACTTTAGCTCCCGCTTGACTATGCAGAGAGTTTTGACAATGTAGGACTATTAGTAGGAAATGCTCAAGAGCCTTTCAGGGGGCTCTTATCACCTTGGACACTTTGGAAGAAGTGGTTGAGGAAGCCATCCAAAGGGACTGTAACCTTATTGTAAGTTTTCACCCCATTATCTTCAGTGGGCTTAAAAAGCCTTACAGGAAAAACTTATGTAGAGCGTGCTGTAATTAAGGCTATTGAGCACCATATAGCTATCTATTCTCTACACACAGCCTTAGATAATTCTTTCTGGGGAGTCAATGCTCGTATCTGTGACCAATTAGCTCTCTGAGAGAAAAATTCTCCTTCCTCAGCCTCATACTATTGAGCAATTGATAACTTATGTTCCTTCTGAGCATGCCCAAACACTGAGGGAAAAACTTTTTGAAGCGGGAGGAGGCAATATAGGTAATTACTCTCATTGTAGCTTTAACCTACAGGGAGTAGGTACTTATCAGGGCAACCAGCACAGCCATCCTACTATTGGGGAAAGAGGGTATTCCACCAACAAGAAGAAACTCGCATCTCTATCATATTCCCCAAGCATCTAAGAACTAAAATGTTGCAAGCACTCTTTGCACACCATCCGTACGAAGAGGTGGCTTGTGAGATTCTTTCTTTTGGAGAACGATCACCAACATATTGGTTTGGGTATGATTGGCCAGCTCCTCGCGCCTATGGAGGAAAAAGGATTTCCTCTTATATGTAAAGGAACGTATGCAGACCTGTTGTATCAGACACTCTCCTTCTTAGGAAAGAAAATACAGAAAGTAGCCGTCTTAGGGGGAAGTGGAGCTTCGGCTATAGGGGCTTGCCTGAAGGCTGGCTGTGATGCATATATCACAGCTGATGTCAAATATCATGAGTTTTTAAAGCCGAAGGTAGGATACTTTTTGGCTGATATTGGACATTATGAAAGTGAACAATTCACAAAAATGCTTTTATGGGAAACAACTTACGAAAAATTTCCTATCTTTGCATTTTTATTTAGCGAATACAAATACAAATCCTATCAACTATTTATAGTTATGACAAAAAGAAGTATCCGTAGAGGACAAACTAAGAACTTTATACGCCTTACAACTTATTGATTGTAAGATAGATGAACTAAGAAACGTACGCAGCGAACTCCCCTTGAAGTAGAAGATTTGGAGGATGAAGTGGTTGGATTAGAAAGCCGTGCAGAACGTCTTGTCAATTATATTGAGAAGATAAATGTTGACATTTCTACCAAGAAAAAAATCTCATCGAAGAGAGCAAAAGGCTTATCAAAAATATGCAGAACAGCAAAAATGTTCGCAACAACCGTGAGTTCAATGCTATATCTAAGGAAATTGAGTTCCAAGAGCTCGAAATCCAATTAGCTGAAAAACATTTGAAGGAATTCAAAGCAGAGATAGAACAGAAAAACTCTCTATTGCTAAGATAAAAAGACCAATTAGAAGAGCGTAAAAAAACACTTACAACATAAGAAGGAAGAGCTCTCCTCTATCCTTGAAGAAACTCAAAAGATGAGGAAACACTTTTGAAGAAATCCTTGAAATCTCTTCTCAGATAGAACCTCGCTTGCTTAGTGCCTATCAACGTATCAGAAATAGTGTGGTAAATCGCTTAGCTATCGTACCTGTAGAACGTGGTGCTTCTGGAGGATCTTTCTTTGTCATCCCTCCTCAAGTACAGGTAGAAATCTCTACTCGCAAGAAGATTATTACCGATGAGCATAGTGGTCGTATCCTTATTGACCCCTGATTTGGCTCGTGAAGAAAAAGAAAAAAATGGAAGAATTCTTCCAAGCTATGTAAATAAATTGCTTAAAACCAATCTTTTTCATTAGAAAAGGCTAAAAGTTTCTCACTTTTAGCCTTTTTATTTTTCTATTTTTCTTCTTTGCCATTTTTATACCACTGGTGATAATATCATAGTGATATCCCAATTGCGCGCAGGCGAATAGGCGCGATGCATAGTAAAATAATCTGTAAATGAAGTTTATTCCATTTGCTTTTTGGGAAAAAAATTTCTTAGCATCTTTCTCACTCTGTACGACTGTGGAACCATTGGATATTTCCCAGCGCTCAAAGCATCCTATGTATATGAGTATCCACAGGAAAGGCTGGCACACCAAAGGCGGTACTCATCACCACACTGGCTGTCTTGTGCCCCACCGATGGCAAGCGCTTCCAAGGCCTCAAAACTTTGAGGAACTTCCCTCCATACTTATCTATAAGGATATGCGATAGATGATAGATGCCATGAGACTTCATAGGGGATAGCCCTACTGGCCTTATGATCTCTTGTATCTCTTCTTGGGTGAGCTTGATCATATCATAGGGATTGTCCGCCTTAGCAAAAAGCAAAGGAGTGATCTGGTTCACCCTCGCATCGGTACATTGGGCAGAGAGTAACACTGCAATCAGTAGGGTATATGGATCTTTGTGATCCAAGGGTATAGGAGGATCTGGATATAGCTCCTCCAAGGTCTCGGTGATAAAGTGTAGCTTCTCTTTCTTATTCATAGGCTTTTTGTATCTCTATAGGCTAACAATCGGCCATACTCACCGCTACCGCAAGTCCTGCTTCGGAAGTTTCTTTGTATTTTGTATTCATATCCTGGGCTGTTTGCCACATAGTCTGAATTACTTTTGTCCAAAGGTACTTTTGGCATTCTTTGGATCTGTATCCAGTGCCAGTTCGGCTGCATTGATCGCTTTGATGGCTCCCATGGCATTACGCTCTATACAAGGGATTTGTACCAAGCCTCCTATAGGGATCACAGGTAAGACCCAAGTGGTGTTCCATCGCTATCTCAGCGGCAATCATCACCTGCTCTGGAGTACCTCCCCTAATTCACATAGTCCCGCTGCCGCCATAGCTGAGGAAACTCCTATCTCAGCCTGACAACCTCCCATAGCGGCAGAGATGGTAGCCCCTTTTTTGAAGAGACTTCCTATAATACCGGAGGTAAGCAGAAAACGCTCTATCTCCCTGTCACCTGCCTGAGGATTATCTATGGCTAAGTAGTAGAGTAATACGGCAGGAATAACCCCCTGAACTACCATTGGTAGGCGCTGTAACTACACGCCCCAAAGAGGCGTTTACCTCATTGACAGCAAGGGAAAAACAGGTTACCCACTTGAGTATTTCTCTAAAATCTACTTTCTTTTGACGGATAGCTCCAAGCCATCCTTCGAAATTGGTATAGGGCAGATGTTCGCCCATGAGTTTCTTATGAATATCGAAGGCGCGCCTTCTTACATTGAGCCCTCCTGGCAGAGTCCCTTCGGTATGACAGCCTATATAGGCACATTCTATCATTGTATGCCATATACGAAGTAGCTCCGAATGGATCTTAGCTTCTTCTCTAGGATCTTTTTCATCTTCGAAAATGATATTGATATATTCTTTTCTTCTCGCTGACAGTGAGCAAGAAGCTCTTTCGCAGATTCGAACTCGTAAGGAAATCGCCGCTGCTCTTCTTTTTTTCTCTGCTGCACCCTCTTCCGATTTCTCTTTAACGATAAATCCTCCCCCTATGGAGTAAAAAGGTTGAGGCATAGTCTTCTATCGCTTCTCCCGTTGCGGTAAAGGTAATCCCATTGGCATGGAATGGAAGAAATTTTTATTGAAAACAACATCTGTTGCTGGATCAAAAATCAATAAATCGCTCCCCTGCTAAGTGTAACTTTTTATCCTTACCTATCTGACTTATGATAGTACTGATACTATCCACAGGTATATATTCAGGATCGGTACCACTCAACCCCAACATAGCAGCTAAGTCCGTGGCATGTCCCTTCCCAGTGAGTGAAAGAGAACCATATAGATCCACACGCACATGTTGTACTTTTTCTAATATTTGTCTTTGCCCTTAGCTCCTTTAGGAAAGCTTCTGCTGCACGCCAAGGTCCCAAGGTATGAGAACTGGAGGGCTCTACCTCTATCTTAAGCATTTCGAAAAACACTTACGTATTCCATAGAATTTTTACAGAAATTATTTTTCGCAAAGTTACGAATTTATAATCAATTTCTAAAGTGTTCTCTCTATTTTTATATCTCTACTGATTCTCAAAAAGGAAGATTAATTGATTTTTCAAGCTGTTCTTTTATTTGTTGAACTATGCTACTGCGGTCTATTCCCAAGCCTTCTTGTTGGGCTGCGAGCTCTCCTTTTGTATTGAAGACACTAATAATATTCCGAATGGGAGAAATCTACAGGAGATATCTGCTTGTAATTCACTGCCAACACAGCGGCAAACTCACGGGTCTTTTTCTTCATCCGAACAGCAAAAATACCCATTGGTCATCATCCATATGGCTCTCTTTGGGCAAACTTCTGAGGTGTTCTGGAGTATCTACCTTAGGATCTATACTTACCAAGATATACTTTACCTTCTCTGTGAGGAGCTCTGATGCCTCTACGGTTTTGCGTATCTCACGCATATCCGCAATAAGGATAGGGCACGCTGCCTTGCAGGAGGTATAAATCATCACCACCACTAGGACATTCCTTGGAAATCCTTCCACTGTACCTGATTTCCATTCTGTGTAGTCCAAGTATCTGAAGATTATAGATAGAGATATCTGAAATCTCTGTAGCCCCCTCTTCTTTCTGAGATTTTGTGGCGGTATTCTCTACCATCTCAGAAGGGGTTTTGGCTTCCTTTAGCCGTATCTGTTGTATTATTTTTACAGGCTTTGGAGACATATAACTCCCATAGCCAAAAAGGAAAAACTTTTTCATAATGGTTTATTATTAATTGTTATTTTTTCAACTATCTATTTTCTCTTTCTCCCTATGATCTCAATAAGCTTTTACTGCTTTTTATATCCTTACTATGGAATAAGGAATCTATTCGTTTTCTCCTAACGCTATTTTTGAGAGAATAAGCAAAAAGGATCCATCTCTTCACCAAAATTCCACAAGTAAGCAAGCGAATCCAACATAGCTCTACAAAACATTTCTATAATCGCTGATATATTGTCAATAGAATAAGCCAAAGCTTCATAAATACAAACAAATAAGAACCATAACCAGAGAAAAATACAAATTACACTTGAAATTCTTATTCATACAATGATATTTTTCACTTATTTATACCAGATTTCTATATAAATTCAGCTTTTTAGTATTCAATAATTGATTATTGAACATTAATCATTATTTTGCGCATCTAAACCCTAAGTTTTTTTGTAGTATAGTTGGCCTTGAGGCTACCACGAAGGGAATAGCGCATAAAGGCTCCATAGTTCGTAAGATCGGTAGCATTCAGAGCACTCCCCCACAGAAGAGACCATCATCTCCAAAATTATCCTTGCGTGCCTCTCCTGAGAAGAACACGCTATTGAAATCACTCACCCACTCCCATACCAGACCATGCATATCATACACCCCCAATAGTTCTTTTGGGCACTTCCTATTTTGTTAGCATAGGTGTTGGGAGTCTGTAGCCAATGGGTGATATAATCGGAATAGCTTTTTCTTCTTACGCGCATCTGCCGAAGTTTCATCAGCTCAAGCGGCATACTCCCATTCATCTATTGTAGGAAGGCGTTTCCCTTGGCATTCACAATATTTTTTAGCAGCAAACCAAGACACATTTGTCACAGGAGCTTCAGAATCCAAGGGAAAAATCCAAATCACTTTTTCCAAGCTACAAGGTAGCTCTTTTGAGCAAAGATTCCCTTAATCTTGAACGTTGCCACTGAGGATTTTTTCTCTAAAAAAATCTCTATATTGGGCATTGGTAACCGGATATACATCCAAGAAAAATGAGGCTACCCTTACCGCCTTGGTCTTTTTTTCTGTCCTTCCTTGACGCCATACATAGGGATATAGCTCCCCCTTTATCTCTACCATAGGGGTAGAGGCTTGTGCATATATGCCCTCAAGTAAGAATACTAAGCAGACTAATAGTAGTTTTTTTCATAAGTGAGTAAAATATAAAGAGGGCACAAAGAGCCCCCCTTTTTATCTTGTTATTTTTTTACCTTTTTGTACCATTTCTGGGGTAACAACCTTTTTGCTATTATCCCAAGTGTTGTCTACATAGGTAAGTACATCTGCTACTTCCTGTACAGAAAGTGGCTGAGGGTCATTACATTGTTATATTTCTTCCCATTTACGGTTACCTCTCCTTGTTTTCCGTGTAGTACTATGTCGATAGCTCTATCTACATCGGCATTAAGAAAGTCTGATTTTGGCTAGTGGAGGAAAAGCTCCCTCTAATCCTTGTCCTTGTGCTTGGTGACAAGCCACGCAAGTCTTGGTATAGATTACCTTTCCATCGGCTATTTGTTGTTCTTTTGTCTTATTGACAATCACATCTTCTTTAGGAGTTACTGCTATAGTGAGATCCGATACGTAGGGTTTAGGTTCATTCTTACCATATATCTTACGATTCTCTTCCCTTTGGCTACCAATAATCCCAAAGCTCCTTTGTTAAAAGCGCGGAAGATGGAGTGGTCTACCAGTACATAGGAGCCTGGCACATCTACTTTGAACTCTACAATAGCAGCCCTCCAGCAGGGATAAGGGTAGTCTGTACATTTTTCATTGGTAAGTTTTCCTCCTTCTACATGTACACGATCAAATATTTCTCCAATTACGTGGAATGAGGATACCATATTAGGGTCCTCCATTTCCTACAAATAGGCGGACAGTTTCTCCAGGATTGGCTGTAAGAGCTCCATCTTGGGTAAGGGAACCTACCTTTCCGTTGAAGACTACATAATCAGGCTTTTTCAGCCAAGGCTTTGTCTTGATTGAAGGCTTTGAGTACCGCCTGCACCATAGGATCCATCAGTATAGAAGTCTCCTTGCATCACGTAGTACTCTTTATCCACTGGGGGAGTCCTCCTTCAGGTTCTACTAAGATCAGTCCATACATCCCATTGGCTATGTGCAAGGGCACAGGGGCTTTGAGCACAGTGGTATACATAGAGTCCTGGGTTAAGGCATTTTGAAGCTGAAGGTACGTTGCTGACCGGGAGCTACCAAAGAGGCTTCTGCTCCTCCTCCGGGGCCTGTTACAGCATGGAGGTCTATGTTGTGGGAAGCTTGTTATCTTGGTGGTTCTTCAGAGTAAACTCTACCTCGTCACCTACTCGAGTACGGATAAAGCTTCCTGGTACAGTACCTCCAAAAAGTCCAAAAAGAGATACTTGGTACCATCCATGATTTCTCCTTCTTTCTCAATAATCTCCAGATCTACTTTTTAGCTTCATCGCTTTACGTGTGCCTACTGGCTTAGGGTACATGAGGTGGAGAGGTAAGCTCTGCGGCTACAGCTTCTCCTTCTACAGGAATATCTGTGGTGGGGATAGGGGTTGTTGTTTTTCGGGTTCGCTGCCTCCACAAGCTCCTACAAGGAGGGAAAGCGCGAGAAGAATTGTTAGTTTTTGGTATACTTCTTCATTTATTAGTACTTTATATGTGGTGCAAAAGTAGCATTTATTTTTAAATACAAAATATTTTAGCACAAAAATACTAACCGATTTTTGAATTTTTTTAGTTAGGGCAAACGGTCTCTCATGCTCCTCTCTCAGATTTTTCTTCACTGCGCTACTCTCTTGACCATATACCCAGCTGCAAATCCTCACCGGCTATATTCTTTTTCCTTGTCACCTCAATTGATCTTAAACTCAAAACCCTACGATAAGATAGCGCCCAAAAACTCTATTATTGGCTACATCCAGCAGGGACTGATTGAAATCCTGTATCATAAAGTACTTAGACCCCAAGAGGTTATCCCACTCTACATACCAGCGATATTTCGGGGTCTTATACACTAAGCAAAAAGCTCAGATTATTAAAGCTCGTAGGAGTTTGAAAAATTCACTTGCTGGAACCCTGCCTCTGCCAGTAGTTTTTTTATTTAAAAAAATAAAGGATTTTTGAAATCTTTATCTATAAGAGAGCTTACAAAAATCAAAATTACGTTAATTAATCGTGATTTATAAGCCATTACTTATTAATTTCGTATCTTTGCGCTAAAAAGAATATAATGGATACAACCAATCTTCCCATCTCTATTGAAAAAGTAGCCAAAAAGTAGGCTATCTGAGGTTGATTTCTCAAAAACTTAACTTTGGGCAAATCTTCTCTGACCATATGTTCATCTGTGATTATAAGAATGGACAATGGCAAGATGCTCGTATAGTGCCTTATGGACCTTTCTCTGTGGAACCTTCCCTTAGTGTATTCCACTATGGACAGACCATTTTTCGAAGGAATGAAGGCTTACAAAGATGAGCGCGAGAGGTATTCCTCTTCCGTCCTACGGAAAACTATGCGCGCATGAACAAATCTTGTAAGCGTATGTCCATGCCTGAGTTCCCTGAAGAACTTTTTGACAAGGCACTAAAAACTCTTGTGGATTTAGACCGGCTATGGATACAACCAGGACTGGGTAATGCTCTATACTTACGTCCGTTCATGATTGCAACTTCTGCTGGAGTACAAGCCAATCCTTCTACTGAATATCGCTTTATGATCATCACCTCTCCTGTACAGAGCTATTACAAAGGGGAGAACTAAAGGTAAAAATAGCCGATCACTATAGCCGTGCAGCCAATGGAGGTGTAGGGTTTGCTAAAACAGGAGGTAACTATGCTGGACAATTCTACCCTACTGCCTTGGCTAAAGAGGAAGGTTATCAACAAATTATCTGGACGGATGATGCCACTCACCAGAAGTTAGAAGAATGTGGTACGATGAATGTGGTAATTCGTATAGGAGATACCCTAATCTCTCCTCCTCCTACCGAACGTATCTTAGATGGGGTCACTCGCAAGAGTGTCTTTGCTGTAGCTGAGAAGTTAGGGCATTGCCATTGAATCTCGCTCTATCACAGTAACAGAGGTATTGGAAGCAGCCAGCAAAGGTACCCTCAAGGAAATTTTTTGGTTGTGGAACCGCAGCGGTAATCAGTCCCGTAAATGCATTTTGGCTATGAGGGAAAGGAATATCGTTTACCTGATTTGGAGGATAGTTACGCCAAGCGTATCAAAAGAATTCTTACTTAATATACAATATAATAAGTCTGAAGATCCTTTCGGATGGCGTGTAAGAGTCTAATTCTTAGAGAAAAAGAGGCTGCCCCAGTAGGACAGCCTTTTTATGCTTAATAATCACCAAGGGTTTCGGATTCTGAGCCAATGCTTTTGGCCAATTGTTCATCATTGAGTGCCTTGCCATGCCATGCATGGGTACCCATCATGAAGTCTACTCCATGTCCCATCTCGGTATGAAGGAGTATACATACAGGTTTTTCCTTTGCCTGTAAGTGCTTTTTGCTACTTTGAGTCCTTCCAAGATAGCTGCGATATCATTTCCTTTTTCTCATGGTTACCACACTCCAGCCAAAAAGCCTCAAACTTAGCCTTGAGATCTCCCTAAGGGGAGTACTTTATCGGTAGGCCCATCTATCTGTTTGCCATTGTAATCGACGGTTGCGATAAGGGTTGTCTACCCCTTTGCCAGCAGCATACATCGCTCCTTCCCATATCTGTCCTTCTTGTAGTTCTCCATCTCCATGTAGGGTATAGACCAGGTGAGAGTCTCCGTTGAGCTTCTAGCCAAAGCAGCACCTATGGCTACTGAAAGACCTTGTCCCTAAAGAACCTGAGGCTATCATGTATCCCTTCCAAACCTTCGCATGGAGTAGGATGCCCCTGTAAGCGTGTGTCGAGCTTACGAAAAGTAGACAGTTCGCTGACTGGAAAGAAACCCCGACGAGCCAATACGCTATAGAATACAGGCGAAATATGCCCATTGGAAAGGAAAAATAGATCTTCTCCTTCCCATCCATCGTAAAAGGTAGCTTGATGTCCATTACCTCATTATATAGGCAGACTAAGAACTCAGCACAGTCCCAATGAGCCGCCTGGGTGTCCAGAGCTAACTCGTGTACCATTCTCAAAATATCCCTACGCACTTGGGTGGTAAGGTCAGTAAGTTGTTGAATATCTGACATTTTACTATAATTTTATGTGTTTATTTTATAAAATACTCGTTATCAATATTTTTAATTTCTTTTCTTAAGTTCAAAGTTATTCCCCAGATACACTTCTCATTACCATAGGGATCATAGGCCAATTCCTCTGGTAGGCCGGCCTTGAGTATGCCTCCTTCGTACATAAAGGTAAGTACGGTCTGTGGCTGGGAGGGTTACCTCTACACGGTGGTCGGTAATAAGAATACCTATATTCTTGTTCTTGAGCTGAAAGACAATATTCTGTATATCTTCCACAGCAATAGGGTCTACCCCTGCGAAGGGTTCATCCAAGAGGATAAAGTCAGGGCTAGTAGCCAAGGCACGTGCTATCTCGGTGCGTCGGCGCTCCCCTCCAGAGAGTAGGGTCTCCCTATTCTTGTGAATATGCCCTAGGTTGAACTCATCAATAAGGGACTCCATCTTATGGATTTGTTCTTTCTTACTGAGCTTGGTAAGCTGTAGTACCGAAAGTATATTATCCTCTATACTCATCTTTCTGAAGACACTGGGCTCTTGGGCTAAGTATCCTATCCCATGCTGAGCACGCTTGTACATAGGAAACTTAGTAATCTCTGTATTATTCAGATAGATATGCCCAGCATTGGGCTTTATAAAACCCTACTATCATATAAAAAAAGAGGTAGTCTTCCCAGCTCCATTAGGCCCCAGAAGACCTATGATCTCTCTTGTTTTACTTCAAGGAAATCCCTTTGACCACTCTTCTCCCTTTGTATTCTTTGACTATATTTTTCAGCTCTTAGTGTTTTCATATTTTACTTTGATCAATTCTTGAAATAATTTTTTTCTTTTTCTGGGGTAAGTCTATGGTTCTTGATAAGGTTTTTCTGTACACTGATCCATCTGTATAGAATAATGGCCTGTGGTGTTTTTCTCTGAGGACATGGGCAAGCGACCATTTTTTGTACAAAATCAGACAATGAGTTGTAATTCTCCTCCCATGTGCGCTTTTTTTACTGCCTTTTTCTATGATAATCTCGTAATCCTCTGGGTATTCCTTCCCTTTTAGCCCCTACATAGGATCGCTGGGAAAAACAAAAGGCATCCGAAGCATCAGCTTTGAGATTGGTCAATACCTTTTAGAATGGGCATTAGGTCTATATGGGGCTAAGTATTGAATGATTTCCTTAAAGGGAGATGGGCAAACTCTTGTCTTGCAAATATTCCCTGACGATGTCTCTAATGGTTCCTCCCTTGAAATTCTTTATACTTTTTCTCCCATTTTTTGAGCCCGAAGTAACTACTTCTCCCCATAGGAATAAAAGCCATAGGCTCTTCTCAGTGCCGAACGGACTCCTGTATGGGTAATATGAGTATTGGGGTATAGCTCTTTAACTTTTTCTGTAATTTCATTCACTGATGAGGGTTTCCCTAATATATCCAAGGCTTCATAAGCATACTCATGAATCTGTTTTGTAAGTATTGCGAGGAATGATGAGCATCCCTCTTCTACTCTGAGAAAAACTCTCCCTTTAGTACATGAGCTACTATAGGTATCATTCGCTCACAAAGAGCAGCATCGGCTTTCCTAAACTTTAGTAGGTACTCCTTTAGTGGCAAGCTCATAGTCCTTTTTCTACCTTTTCCTTAAGGAGTTCACTTACACTCTCTACCAGCTTTTTCCCATGGTAGTACAGATGCTATTTCACTGGAAACCAAATAGATTCCCTTCCAATTATGTCTGGTTTTTCTTCTGTGAAAAACGCAGATACAATACATCGGCAAGGTTCCCTACTATACTGAATCGCTCTAAATAGATATGAAGGATAAAAATAAATAAAATTCTCCGTAAAAATCAGTATGGCTCTGTTGGTTGATCCATTGTACTTGCTCAGGGGAGAGAGAGTACTTCGAAGAAAATATCTATCTGACCACGAGCGAATAGATCTGTTTCAAAGGACTGAATGATTGTTAGTTTGCTAAGAAAATCTAAAACAGCCTGATTACGAATTTGCCTTACTCGCTCATGAGTAATTTGCATCTGCTTGCCTATGGTCTTAAGCTTTGCACCTTGTGTCTGATTATAGATCCTAAACGCCTTAGAAAAAGCGCTATTTTTACTTTCATCGAACAAGGCAGGAGTCTTGAGAAAATAATCTACAATTTTAAAAATTCCCAATTGGGTCACCTCCTTAGGAATTTTCTCTATAGGATAGATACTTTGTATAAAAACTTTTTCTTAAACTCAGGCAACTGCTCGGATCTGTTATTGTGGATAGTGCAGTAACAAATTTCTTTATATACTCGAAATAGGCATAAAATTCTCCTCCATTTCTACGCCCTATTCCTTTCATTTTAAAAAGACTTGCAGCAATGGATCTAAGGCATATTCACAGAAAATCTGCAAAGGTACTCCTTGCCTAAAAATAGATATTAATCACAGTTTTTAGCCTAGGAGAGAGGAACTCTGTGAGCATCCCTATATACTCCTGGAGAATCTCTTGAGCAGCAGGCGACAAGGTATCTATACTGAAGTGAGAAGGTTCATAGGGAATGTCGGAAGAGGACTCTTCAAAAGTCGTAAATATAATACTTTTAAGCTCCTCCTCTATATAAGTATCTGTATTTTCTACAGACATAAAATGCCCTTGTTCGCGATAATAATTGCGAATATCCTCCAAGGTATGCCATTGCTGCTGTAGGCAAATACTATAGGTTCGTAAGCTTATTTTACTATTTCTTAATAATTCTCTCAGTTGCATTACAATTGTAGACTAAAAAAGAAAAGAACTCTTCTCAAGAGTAAGGCGATTTATTTTTTAGAAATCAAAACGATAAGGCATGTGATTGAATTCCTCTTCTAGGAAAAGCCAATCTTGTACATTGGATACTATAGAATACACCATTTTCTCAGTGAGTACTTCCCCTTTGTACAGCTTTTCGATAGTCTCCAAAGAAGCTTCATCATTGAGATATTCTGTTTCTCTCAAAAGAAAATAGTAGCCCAATCCTTATAGAACTCTGGATCAGCCGAGAGGTGCTTTAGGGTAAATATCTCTTGCTCAGTCTCGAACTGCCAGATAAGTTCCCAAGGCTTATTCTCTTGAGCATAGATCACAAAAAGGAATATCCTGTTCGTGATAATTCTTTTCGATAGAAAGCCTGAAATTCCTTAGGAATTCGTTTTTCAAAAATCAGCTGAAACTGTCTGAAAAATTCTCACAGACACTAGGGACGATGATACACCCTTTCTCTGTGAAGAACAAATGAAGGAGGGCCATCTTCTTCCTCAAAATCAAAGCCTATACGCGCTTCTTGTCCCTCATATTCTTCTTGAATAGCTGGTGCATATCGGTGATAAGTCTCGAACTCTTGTCCACAGATAAAGCAAGTCCAATACAGCTTGTGCCTTACAGATTTTTAACGTCAACCAATGAGGTATCTGCTCTAAATCAGGAGTAAAATTCATTTTTGGTATATCAATTTAATTTAATTTTTGTCTTTTCTGTACATATTTGGCCACAAATATACTTGCCTCATAGAGTATAAGTATAGGAATAGAGACGATCACCTGACTGGCCACATCAGGAGGGTGATAATTGCAGCAACAATTAAGGTAACTATAATGGCATGCTTGCGATACTTGCGCATGAAGTCGGGCGTAACAATTCCTAATTTTGCTAAGAAATAGATTATCACAGGTAGCTCAAAGATAAGCCCACAAGAGATAACTGAAGAGCGTAACATATCTATATAGAAGCTATATCTATCTCATTCTTAACCATTTGCTCTCCCCTACGACAGAGTAGGTAGCAAAAGAAATGAATTGATAGAGGGCTATGACATAGTACCCAAAAGTACCCCAACAAAAGAATAATACAGAAGTAACGCTGATGAATCCTCGTGCCATTTTTCTCTCCTTTTCATAGAGCCCTGGGAGATAAAGCGCCACATCTCATACATCAGGTAGGGAAACCCAACTACAATACCTGTCCAAAATGAAATCCATAGAGTGGCTGAGAACTGTCCTGTCATCGTTCTATTCTGTATCACCAGTGGCAAACGGTCATTACAGAAATCTGTTTCGGAACCTAAGAAGCGCCCTATCTCACAGAAAAATTTTAGGTAGGAAAGTTCCCCATGGTATGGGGTAGAATCACATATTTGAAAATGTAACTCTTAAAGAAAAAGGCTAAAGAGAGCTACAGTGATGACAACAACGATAGAGCGAATCACATGCCAGCGCAACACCTCAAATGGTCAAGAAAAGACATTTCCTCTTGAGGTCTCTCCATTACAAATCTATTTTTGAGTATCGTTATAATTTACTTTTTGCTTGATCGTACCTCTCTCTAAGCGAATCACTGCTGGATTGGCACGCACCATTGTTTTCAGCGGGGTAACATCCATTGCATAGAAGTCGAAAAGAAAGTCCATATTGTCCCAATAGTTCCTGAGCTTTCTCAGGGGAAGGAGTAAGTCCTATGACTTTTGTACCCTTGCTTTGAGAGCCTTATCTGTCAGCTCTTTGATAGGGCGGAAACCCTCCCAAATTGGCTTTTCCCAGATCATAAGAAGTAACCAAAAAGTAACTTGGGTTCGGCAAGTATTTGATTGGTGACATCTTCTCCGTCTTTCATTATCACAAAATCGTGAACAGGAGGCTCATACCCCTTGGAAACCAGCTCTGTTTTTTACAGAAATGTAGGTACCTCCTTCCACTTCGGGGTAAGCTCCTTGGGTGGTAATAATCTGTTCCTTGTCCCCCTACTTTGAATTTCCAATGATAATCATATACTGCCTTGGGAGCATTGGCGGGAATTTCCTTTTGCCTTATTGATATCCACCCCTACTTTATAGGGACGAAAATCAATTATAGGTAAGTGATTGTGATGTAGTATACCAATCCCATACAAGCAACCACCGTGATTACCAATATAGTAAGACATTTTTTGGGGTGAGAAGAGAGGGCTGATATATCCACGAGCATACCACAGTGCAGCTGCCAATACTAAGAGTACCATATCCTTGGTAAAAAGAACCCCCAAGGAGTAAACTTCAGTGCATCTCCAAAACAACCACAATCTGTAACTTTGTTGTAATAAGCACTATAGAAGGTGAGAAAACCGAAGAAAATAGTTAGCCCTAAGAGAGAAAGTAACGTAAAATTTCTCAGATACCCCCAAAAAGCAACAACACTCCCAGAATAAGCTCAAATGCCACCACAAAAAATAGCTATAGGGTAGGCATAAGGAATAAAAGGGCATGTCAAGTACATGGGGTTCGAAGTATTCTTCCAGCTTGAAAGAGAAGCCTATAGGATCGACCAGCTTCACAAAACCACTAATAATAAATACCACCCCTACTAAGAGGCGTACCAAAGAAACGCTAATTTTTCATTGTTTTTTTATATTATTTTCTTGCAGAAAGAATCAGTGCAAAAATAGCATAGTTTATCATATCTTGATAATTGGCCTTAACTCCTTCACTGATAAGCGTTTTTTTCCATCATTATCTTCTATCTGTTTGATTCTAAGAACTTTTTTGAAAGATCAAATCCGTTAGAGAACTAATACGCATACTGCGCCATGCTTCCCATAATCATGATTTTTGCGGAGCATTAGTGCGCGTGTCTCCTCCACCATCTGCTCATAGAGGGATAGTGCTTGTTCGTAATTCAGATCAGGTTCATTAACTACTGACTTTTTCTATTTGTATCAGTGCCATGATGGAATAATTGACTATTGCTACAAACTCGGTAGTCTCATCTTCCTGTATTTTTCGCTCTTTAGTCTCCTGAAGGGTACGTATACGCTGCACCTTAATGTATATCTGATCCGTAAGTGAAGGCAAGCGAAGGGTTCGCCATGCACTGCCATAATCCTTCATCTTATAAGAAAAATAGACTGACAGTGTGCTATTACCTTATTATATTGGGAAATGGTTTTATCCATAACTGCTTTAGAAAATTGCCGTAAAATTCGTTTAAAAACAAGAAATCTAAAATAACAAATCTTTAACCTTGACGAAAGATTATTTGTTTTACGGAACAAAAGTATAAAAAAATATTTTTATATTCAAAATAATTTTCCAACTTATTCAAAACTATTTTTTTAACCTAAGATATTAAGGTATATATCAAATAAAAATAGTATCTTTGCCCCAAAAAAACCATGCAATTATTCTACAACGATTCCCTATATCCTCAAGTACAAGAAGTTACCTTTGACAAGGAAGAGAGCAACCACATTCACAAGGTATTACGACAGGGAGATCTACTCCACATCACCGATGGCAGAGGATATCTGTATGAAAGCACAGATACAATATATTACAGACAAAAATGCACTGCCCATATCCTCTCTCATAGCCTCGCCCCTACCCCAGCTTACCACTTACATATAGCTGTTGCCCCTACCAAGATGAACGAACGCTATGAGTGGTTCTTAGAAAAAGGGCCACTGAAATAGGTGTACATGAGGTTACACCTATCCTATGCGATCACTCTGAAAGAAAGACAATCAAAACCGAGCGCTTTGAGAAAATTCTCCTCTCGGCCATGAAACAATCCCTACAATGCTATAAGCCACAACTGAACCCTCCCATAAGCCTACTTGAATGGTTGGATACCATAGAGAGTAATAGTGTAGGGAAAAATATGTCGCCCACTGCCAAGAAGGAGCACGTGTACTCCTATTGGATAGGCTTGAGGAGCTTCTTCAAGAGACCACCAATCTTTGGGTACTCATAGGGCCTGAAGGAGATTTTTTCTCAAAGAGAAATCCAAAAAGCATGCTCCAAGGGGTTTCTACCTGTCTCTTTATCTCCCTAACCGATTACGCACGGAGACCGCTGCCATCGTCGCTTGTAGCTGTATTTCTGACATTTTTCAAAGAAAAAGTAATTTTTCAGTCTTCTATTGTATTTATTTTCAATCTTTTATAAGAGTTCCACCTCTTTATTTTTTCAGGATATTTACAATTTTTGCGATTTTTTGGCAAATTGACGAAAAATTGTAATTTTGGGGAAAAATTAATCACAATAGTATTTCATTCAATGTCAGAAAAACGAAAAAAATCCATCAACGAAGTTTCTTTTGGAAACTCCCTTGCAGGAGAAGCTAGAAAACGCCTCTCTCGAATCATCTCCCGATTTCTTAAATGAAATCCAGCAGGAGAATGCTCGCAGTGCCGAAGATGCGGAGGAGAGAAAACGACATGATATTCCTATGCTCAATTATGAGAATATGGACTTGGAAACACTACAGCATGAGCTGAAAAAACTCATAGATACTGAAAAAAATCCCTTCTATCAAGACTCACGTAGAGGCTATTAAAAAAAGCCTTTGATAACCACTATGCTCAGCTCATGAAGAGAAAAACAACAATTCCTAAGCGAAGAGGGTGCTGAAGAAAAAGATTTTTCTTTCTCCCTTCCTATTCGTGATACCTTCTACAAAAACTTATCAGCTATACAAAACAACAAAAAGCTGCTTATCAAAAACAACTAGAAGGAGATCTCAAGAAAAACTTAGAAAGTAAAACAAGAGATTATCAATGAAATAAAGAACCTTGTTTCCTTGGGCAAGGACGATATCGCATGGGATACCAATACCCTCTTGCGCAAATTCCTTGACCTAAAGAAAAATGGTATGAGATAGGAGCTGTCCCTAGAGAACATTATAATGACATTTGGAATAACTTCAATCATCATACAGATAACTTCTTTTGACTATCTGAGCCTAACGCGTAACTATCAAGAAAACGATTTCAAGCAAAAACTTGGAAAAGAAAAAAACAAACTGATAGCAAGAGCAAAAAGAACTTCTCAAGAAGCTGATATTCAGAAGGCTTTCCGCGAATTGCAACTTCTTCACAAAATCTGGAAGGAGGAAACCGGACCTGTGGAAAAAGAATACCGTGAAAAGCTATGGGAAGAGTTCAGTACTATTACTAAGGAAATTCACGATAAGCGACAAGCCTTCCTCAAGGCTTAGAGGCTTCTTTTGTAGATAACAAAACATAAAAATTGGGCATAATTAGCCAAATAGAAGAAATCAACAAACAACAATTCTCCTCTCACAATGATTACCAAAAAGCCATTGCAAGGGTGAACGAATTGCGCGAAGAATTCCAAAAAGATAGGTCGTGTACCTCAGGAAGATTCTGAACCTATTTGGCAGCGATTCATCGAAGCTATACGCACTTTCAGCAAGCAAAAAGAATCACTTCTACAAAGAGAATAAAAAGACTCAAAATGAGAACATAGCAAAACGCCAAGAACTGATTACTAGTGCCAATGAGCACAAAGATAGCTCTGACTGGGAAGTGGTAACCCCTCTTATCCAAAAAATCCAAGAAGATTGGAAACAGATAGGAGCGATCCCTCGCAAGCTCTCCAATGCCTTGTGGGAAGAATTCCGAGGCGCTTGTAACCATTATTTTCGACAGACTACACAAGGAAAGAAAGAAACAGCACAAGGAAGAAGATGCTCATATAGAACAGAAAAAGCACTCCTTGATCAGCTAAAAGCTTTCGTCCTTACAGGCAATAAAGAGGAAGACATAAAGTCCTTGAAGATTTTTCAAGAAAAATGGAATGCTTTAGGCAAACTTCCTGAAAGATTGCGTATGGTAGACACCCGATTCAATAAAATTATGGAGGCTATCTATAAGAAATTGAATTTCGATAAAAAGCAAATAGAACTTATCAAATACAATAACAAGCTTGATCATCTCCCTGAAGGAAGTAACTCTCTTATGCGAGAAGAAATCTTCATTCTGCAAGAAAATAGAAGATACTCGTAAGGAAATTCTACAATTGGAGAACAACTTACAATTCTTCACCAATATGGACGAAAAAGCATCCTCTGATGAGAGAGGCAGTAAAGAGCCTTCATGATCATCGAGAATCCTTAACTCTATGGGAAGAAAAAAATTAAAAGAACTTCGCCTAAAAAGAAGCTAAGGAAGAAGCTGTCACTGCGGAGGAAGAAGCCTAAGGAGAGCATTTCTACTGAAATAATTCCGAAAAAGAGTGTCATACTATTTTGTAAAAACTGCTCTTGTAAAGAGGGCAGTTTTTCTTTCCTTGATATAACTATATTGATTTTTCAATCTTTTATTTTTAAAGATCATTCAAAATATTTTGTAAATACAAAAAGTTGTACCTTTGCACCCGCAATTAAGAGTTATTATTTGCAATAGTGAGTTTATAGTTATGGTTTAGGAGAGGTGCCGGAGTGGTAACGGAGCAGATTGCTAATCTGTCGGCGGGTAACTGTCGCCTGGGTTCGAGTCCCAGTCTCTCCGCTTTTTTTATCTTAACTTATTCGGGGTGTAGCGTAGTCCGGTTATCGCGCCTGGTTTGGGACCAGGAGGTCGTAGGTTCGAATCCTGCCACCCCCGACTTTTATTTTTTTGTGCATAGTTAATTTTTTTAAATTTGAGGTCACGTAGCTCAGTTGGATAGAGCATCTGCCTTCTAAGCAGACGGTCACAGGTTCGAATCCTGTCGTGATCACCTTCGGGGTGTAGCGTAGTCCGGTTATCGCGCCTGGTTTGGGACCAGGAGGTCGTAGGTTCGAACTCTGCCACCCGACAATAATACTTCTTATATATCTTCCTCCCTACTATTTCTTATAATTCCCTTTTTGAAAGAAAGCTACTAATTTATCCAAGGCTTTTCCTCGGTGACTTATGTTATCTTGAGGAGTCATTTGGGCAAAAGTAAGTTTTTCCCCTTTGGGTAAAAATACAGCATCATAGCCAAAAACCACCTTCTCCCCTACGTTCTTGAGTGATCTCCCCTTGAGCTATCCCTTCAAAAGAATAATGTTGCTGCCCTATACAAAGGGCAAAAACAGTCTTGAAGCGTGCCTGTCTTTCCCCTTTACCTTCCATATTCTTGAGCAATAGGGATATATTAGCTTCATTATTTTTCTCTTCCCCAGCATACCGTGCTGAATATACCCCAGGAGCATTGTCCAAAGCCCTCGACTTCCAAGCCTGTATCATCAGCAAAGACATCGTATCCATATTTCTCTTTTTACATATAGCGCCTTTTGTAGTGCGTTTTCTTCTATAGTGGGAGAAGTCTCAGGAATATCCTCAAAACAGCCAATTTCGTCCAAAGTAAGGAGTTCTATATCAGCAGGGAGCATACTCTGTACCTCCTTTAGTTTATTCTTATTATGAGTAGCAAATACCAATTTCATTTGATTACATTTTTACAGTTGTCATAATTTTTCTCAACCAAGGAGCTACTTACTGTCTTTTCATCCTCAGGATAGGTAAAAAGAATCATCTGAATAGCCTCTCCTCTTATAAAGAAGTAACTCTGATAACGCATCTTTCTTACCTCTTTTTCCTTTTGTATAAAAAGAGCCAAACACCTTATGTCCAGCTACTCCTTGTGCTGTGGTGTAAGTATCATCCTTTATGAGTATATTCTCTCCTTTGAAGTATTTCTTTAGCTCCTTTTCTATCATCCTAAGTACCAATTCGTTGAGCTCTTCTTGGGTTCTTTCTTGAGAAGCCTCCCCTTCTTGTCCTGTATAAAATTCGCTTAGATATTCTTTCAAGCTATTAGTAATCAACATGATAGAAATCGGACTATCGGAGGTAATATAAGTGAACCTGTCTAACTCATTGGCTTTCTTTTTCCCTTTGAGCACCTCTGGAGTAGAGAGAGTAATAGCAGGATAGCCATAGGAGCTAGTGACCCAATGTTCTGTATTGAAAGTCTTTTTCTTTACCTATGGTAAAGGCATACCAAGTACCTGCTAACAATGCAAAAAGCAGTACTACCGCTGCCGATAGTGTGATTATATATTTTCTGCGCTTGGTTTTTCGCTGTTTTTCAAGCCTTATACGCTGATATTCGTCCTGCATATCCTCTTCTTGGGTCATATCAGGTAGCCCTTCATTGGTTTTTACCACGATAGACTCTATGGCCTTGCGGTCACTCTCAGCCTCGTAATCCTCGGGTTTTGGACTTGGCAAACTTAACCAAATCGGCTTTCTTCAATACTGTTCTGAGTTCATCCATTACTTGAGAAGAGAGATGGAGCTTTCCTGCATCCAAGAATACTTGTAGTTTGGCCAAAAGCTCATCAGTGGTACTTTCTGTAGCGGTGATATGTATCTCTTCTTCCAAATACTTACGAATAATATCCGTGAGAACAGAATAATATTCCTTGTGATTGGATTCTAACAAATAGCGAGAATTTTGCAAGTTTTTGAGCTTGAGTAATGCTCTATCAAAAAGGAGGTAGTGCTGCCTCAGTATCCAATTGTTGACCTTTCTTTTTCCTGATAAAAAAACCAATAAAGACTAAAAAGTACAGCCAAAAATACAATTCCCCCTATTATCCAATACCAAAAAGAGCTATCACTCTTAGCTTTTCACTTCTATAGCTGGCTTTTATAGGATAGAGAGGCTGCTAATAGTATCCAAGACCACATCATGAACCACAAAAAGAGAGAATCGGTCTGGTACTGATCCTTATTAACCCCAATTCGCAGCGAAGGCAGGGTATAATGTCCTGAATCGAACTGAGTGAGAGCATATTCCTTAATCAATCGGAATCGGTCACGCTCCTTGAAAGTATCCACAGGAGTCTGGCTAACGACCCTCAAAGGAGCAAACTGTTGCGCATCGGGAAAAGAAACCCTGGCGGTAGAGTCGGCTTCTACAGCAATTTTATAATGAATCTGTTCCCCTATTTTTCATCTCACTGCGATCAGGGCTGCAGAGATTTTCACCTGTTGCCCATAAGAGAGGAAAAGGCAACAGCAGAAAAAGGAGATATATTTTTGTTTGCATAGCTTAAGCCCTATATTTGAAATATCCCTAATAGTTTCTTGGTATAACTCTCATCGGTACGGCACTGAAGTATTCCTGCTCCCAAGCGCCGGAAGGTTGTCTCGAAATAGTTGGTTCGCTCCCTTATAGAAAGCCTCATAAGCTTTTTGTACTTTGTTTGAGTAGTATCTATATAAGAGTTCTTCTGTCCTCAGCATCTTTTGGCCAATATCACCCCTACATTAGGCAGGGTCATTTCTCCAGGATCATATAAGCGTATACCTGTCAGGTCATGCTTACGAGCGGCTATCTGTAGAGGTTTTTGGTAATCATTCCCTATAAAATCCGATAATACAAAAGTAATGGTTTTCTTCTTAGTTATCTTATTGAGAAACTCAAAAGCTTTGGCTATATCCGTCTGTTTTGTTCTTAGGCTGAAACTCAATGAGTTCTCGTATGATGCGTAAGATATGAGATTTTTCCTTTCTTAGGTGGGATATAGAGCTCTATCTGATCAGAGAAGAGTATAAGTCCTGTCTTGTCATTGTTTTGCAGGGCGGCAAAGGCAAGGTAGCCGCTATTTCAGTGAGCATCTCATTTTTGAACTGTTGTAAAGAACCAAAGAGCTCACTACCACTGACATCCACCAGTAGCATGAGAGTAAGTTCTCGCTCTTCTTCAAAAGACCTTGACATAGGTTTCGTTGTAGCGAGCTGTTACATTCCAATCAATATTACGGATATCATCTCCATATTGGTAAGGACGTACCTCGCTGAAGGTCATCCCACGCCCCTTGAAAGCAGAATGATATTCCCTCCGAAGATGTTGTCACTCAGCCTCTTGGTCTTTATCTCTATCTTTCTTACCTTCTTTAAAAATTTCTTTTTGTATCCAATTTTTAATGATTAATTATCAATAGTCAATGGTTAATTATTAATGATTAATGATTAATTATCAATAGTTAGTACTATTATTACACCGACATTAATCACTAAACATTGATCATTGCTACAAAATATCATGCAAAACTACAATACTTTTTTTCTAAAAGTTTTTAAAATGGAATATTTTTACTATAGGAGAAAAATTATCATCCAATTAAAAATCTATTTTATTTTTATATATTTTTATAGAAAAACAAGGGCGAATTTTGATTCGCCCTTATTCCTTTTATCATTTACTATTAATCATTGATAGCCTTAATACCTGGGAGTATCTTTCCTTCCAAGCTTTCCAACATGGCACCTCCACCGGTAGAGACATAGCTCACCTTGTTTTCGAAGCCAAATTGTTTCACTGCCGCTACTGAGTCGCCACCTCCTACTAAGGAGAAAGCTCCTTTTGCTGTTGCTTCAGCAACAAATTCGCCTACTGCAATAGTCCCTTTGGCAAAATTAGGCATTTCGAACACCCCTACAGGGCCATTCCAAAGAATAGTTTTAGAAGCCAAGATTACTTTCTTGAAGATTTTCCAAGGATTTTTTTCTCCAGCATCCAAGCCTTGCCATCCATTAGGGATTTGGTCGATAGGCACTAACTGAGTAGAAGCATTGTTATTGAAGTCATTAGCTGCTATTACATCCACAGGGAGATGTACTTGTACACCCTTTTCTTTTAGCTTTTTTAAGAATATCCAAAGCCAAATCCAGCTTATCTTCCTCACAGATAGAGTTACCTATCTGTCCTCCTTGTGCTTTGACAAAGGTAAAAGCCATCCCTCCACCAATGATTAGATGGTTCTATCTTATCCAAAATATTTTCTATGATGGTAATTTTGGAAGATACCTTAGAACCTCCTAAGATAGCCGTTACAGGTTTTTCACCCTGATTTCATTACCTTGTCGATACTTTCTATTTCCTTGGCAAGGAGATAACCGAAGTACTTATCATGAGGGAAGAACTTGGCTAAGATTGTAGTAGAAGCATGGGCACGGGTGAGCAGTACCAAAAAGCATCATTTACATATATATCCCCAAGCTTTAGCGAGCTTAGCAGCGAAAGCTTCATCTCCTTTTCTTCCTCAGGATAGAAGCGTACATTTTCCAGTAGGAGTACCTCCCCTACAGGTAGGTTTTTAGCTGTATTTTCAGCAACATCACCCTATACAATCAGGCGAAAAATGAGTAGGTAACCCCAATACTTGACCAATTTGTTTTACCAAGTGAGAGAAAGAATACTTATCATCCTTACCCTTAGGGCGTCCAAAGTGAGAGAGCAGAATAGCACTACCTCCATCCCTTACGATTTTTCATAATCGTAGGCTTAGCTGCCTCAATACGAGTGGTATCGGTGATTTCAAATTGTTCATTGACAGGCACATTGAAATCTCACACGCACCAACACTTTCTTGCCTTTGCAAGAGATATCATTGATGGTCTTCATATATGATATATTTAATCTTGTTCAGTTCTTAAGCCGCGCAAATATAGGTTTTTTCTTATAATAAACAAGATTAATCACTAATTTGTCATTTTATTAACCACCTCTTTTCCCTCTCTGTATCCACTTCCCAATCGTAGGAAACTCCTTCAGGGAGCTCTTTGTAGTACTGTATCTTACGAATGCGAGTGAGGTAGGATTGCTGGGCGATAGCCCGCTTGTGATCATCGGCAATTATGGTGATAAGGGTACGCTGAGGATGGGTAAGCAACCATAGGAAATCTGCCTGACCATAGTCATCCGCCCAGTGAAGGATAATCCTCCTGAGGTAGGACAAAGGGAAAGACGATGATACTGCCCTTTGCGCTTTTTAAAATCAGCTCGGACGGCATCTACTATATAAAGCTCTTTGTACAAGTAGCTCAAAAAGCTTCTTCTTGAGATAGTCCTCTCCCTCATACGCTGGCGTAGTAGGGAAAATTGCTCTCGAAAGTACTTGCCTATTGCCTTAGCACGTTCTCTTGGGGACGAGCCAAAACGAGGATCATCGGGAGCTATCTGCTCAGTGGCTACCACAGTGATACTACCATCATAAATAACAAAATCCCCCTTGGGCTGCACCTCAGAGTTTCCATGTATGTAGACTAAGGTCAGTGGCTTTTTAAAGTGCTCAGCTACTACAAAAGCTCCCCTTTATGGAAGCGGTGAATCACATTGCTCTCGAGCGCTTACCCCTCAGGGAAGATCATAGCGGAGTAGCCATTGACAAAGTTCTTAGCAAAAAAATAGGCATTCCTTTTTCTATTCCCTCAGAGGCTGGGTAAAAGTCCATCGCTTGTACATAACGACCGAATACTATGGAATGATACACCCAATCATTGACCATATAGCTTACCCGTGGGGTGAGCATACCTATGGCAAGGGTATCGAGCCAAGAGCTGTGATTGGCAATCATCACCGAAGGCTTGGAAAAATCAATCTCTGAGGATTCTCCACCCGCTTGCGCACAAAGGGATTCGAATAGAGTACCGAGGTGGTGAGCTTGGCGGCCAAGGTACGCAAACCAGAGGGTTTTCTCTTGGGAAATATTTTTAGAAGTAACCACCCCTATATTTGAGAGAATTATAGAGAAAAACTACATAATAAGTAATAGATAAAATGGCATTTACAAATATCCTCAACGAGATAGGTGACAGCCCCTTCTCGAGCGACGACTAATAAAAAAACTTAAACAGAGAAGGATAGAAAACAAAAAGTCAAAAGCAAGGCTGAAAAATATCCCAATCAGAGATACTGACGCGATAGACTTCAGAGCGGGATGCTTAGCAAAAATCAAAGTTCCTATGGCTAAGAAAGTAGTAATAGAAGCGAGCAATACCGAAACCTTATATACTGGGAGTTCATCCCTTGCTGTAGAATATTCCTTCTGTAGGGCGCAGGTCATAAAGATACTGAAATCCACCGAATGCCCCAGTACTAAGGTACAGACGATCATGCTAAAGACATTGAACTCCAAGCCAAATAGATTCATTAGCGCCGTAGTCACTACTCCCTGTAAGAGCAATGGGAATAAGAGTAAGTAGCACCAGCTCTATACGGCGGAAGAAGAGCAGGAGGATAAAGAAAATCGCAAAGGAGGCATAGGAAGCCAAAGCCACCACATCATCCTTGAGTTTGCCTAAGAAAAGTTTCACTAATCTGTTTGCGGTCTATGACGATAGTGGAGTCTGGCGTTGTATCTGCTCAATAAAAGCTGTACGCTGCCCCTCGGTGAGCTTAACCAAATTGGCTATTGTATAGAAGCCATCCTTTTCAGTAATAAAATCCCCAATAGGAATAGCCGAAAGTGCTTTATAGATTTGTAAATCGGTTATTGGTTGCTTAGGCTCACCGAGATAGGCAAAGAAAGGAGTATACATAGCAGGCTTAAACCCTGCTTCTTGTGCAAGAGTTGCCAGAGTGTATTCAAGTGTAGCACAGCGTTCTACATTCCAGAAAGTCCTCCATCGTGTCAAGCGCCTTTGCTGCTCTGCCAAGGGAGTACGATTCTCCTAAGGAGGAAAATTGTTGGAGCTACCCTGATCCTTTAGCTGGATGAGGGCATGGTAGAGCTGGGTATTTTTGCGTCAGTGCCTCATCCAATGAATTTCCATAAGCAGTGGTATAGAGCGACTTATACTTACTATCGGTAAGGTTCTCCAAAATGTGTCTGTGCCTTCTGGTAGCGCTCACTGAGAAAAATTAACAGAAGCTATATCCCCATTGAATCTCACATCATGAAAGGCAGCAAAACTCCCTACTATAAGCAAAAAGCCCCTGCCACCACCCATTTATTACGATGGAAGGGATACGCCCCTACCCTATCGAGTATGGTTTTGCGGGCTTCTATATTTTTTTATTTTTTCCTATAGAAATGAGGAATGATCACCAAAGAGAGTAAGGCGGAGGTCATAATTCCTACAGAGGCGAATATTCCCAAATCCTGCATAACCTCGGAATGTACAAAGAGGAGACATAGGAAGGAAATCGCTGTGGTGATGCTACTCAGTAGTATGGGAGTAGTTACCGAATGATAGAGTTCTTGTGTATCCTGAGTAGCCTTGTAGTGGGTGAGGATATGCAAAGAATAATCGATAGTCACTCCCAGCAATACTGCCCCTAAGCTAATAGAGATGGCTGAAATACTTCCCTTGAGTACATAGAGAAAAGCCAAGGCTGTGAGTACTCCAAAGAGAGAGGGTATAAAAGCAATCACAGGCACTGTAACACTTCGGTAGAAGAAGATAAGAAGCAGGCACAAGGCTGAAAGAGAGATCAGTACTGTGGTGAGTATATCTGTTTTGATTTGTGTGGCATTGCTTACTGAGATAAAGGGAGCTCCAAAGAACTCACAAGAAGCTTTACCAGCATATTGCTGATTGAATTCTCTCTGCAATTTTTCCAAAGCAGCTACAAAGGCGGCATTGTGCTCTGTGTCATTCCCATCAAAAGTAGGGTTAAGGAAAAAGAGGATATGGCGCTGATCTTGAGTGGTCAGATACCCTTGAGAGAGAGTGAGTTCTGTACCCTACATTGAGCTGCTGGAGCTTTTGAAGTCCTCTGAAGGTTAGGGGAAAAAGGATCCTTACGAACAAACTGTTGGACTACCATACCCGCAGGGGTGAGCATCATGCGATAGTGAGCTCCCACCAAAGCACGCAGGCTATCGGGTTCCAACTTTCGAGAGAGGTATTGGTAATCCTCCTCTTCCAAAAACAAAGGCAGGTGCTCATAGACAAATCCCCAAGCCTCATCCACCCTCTTCTTCTGGTACAATTCCTTGAATATCAGAAAAATAATTAGAAACTCGCTGGCGAAGACTGTCACAGAGCGCATCGGTAAATGATTGCATAGTAGCGAAATCCCCTTCTGCCTCTTGAGTGATGATTACTGAGACCTTATCGGAAAAAGTTCAGCTGTTTGAGCACCTTAGCTGTAAGAGAGGTTTTTCATTCTGTGGAAGTACCTTGGTGATATCCTCTTCAAAGTGTAAGCGCACCACTCCCCCACAATGCTATTCCTATCCAAAGAACCAAGCATAAGAAAGAGAAAAATTTGTGTTTGGAAACAAAATTAAAGATTTTTTTACCAACATTATTTTTTTGGATATTCATTACTTTAGTATTTCTTGCATGATACCCTCTCCGCCACTATGGAGCAGTTCTTGGGCACAATCTTCCGGAAAAACTTCCCTATACTATGGGTGGGTATAGATTTTTCTAACCTCTACAGCCTGTTTTCCATCCAAAGAAAAGAGATTTCCTACGAAGGAAAGGGTATCGCCTTCGAGGGTAGCTTTGGCACCAATAGGTGCTGTACAACCTCCTTCTAAGCGTTTGAGAAAGCGGCGTTCGATCTGGGTTTCTGTATCGGCTTTAGGATCATTGATCAAAGAGAGAGCCTCTAAAGTATAAGTGATCACTATCCATAGCTACCGCCAAGATAGCCCCTTGCGCAGGAGCAGGAGTCATCCACTCAAGAGAGAGGCGCTGTAGGTGGTCTTGCGCTAAGCGTTCCAATGCCGCTGCAGCAAAGATAGCCCCATGCCAAGGGTGCTCATGTAGCTTGTAGCCGAGTAGCAATATTTCCTCTGAGATTCTCCACTTGGTGGGTGGGATAGCGGCGCAGCCATTGAGCCTTGCGTCTAAGACTTCCTGTGGCTATGGTAGCCTGTTCTTGGCTGAGAAAGTCCAAACCGTCCTTATAGACCAAGACATCCTGCACATTGGCTCGAGTGAGTACGGCGCCCCTTAACAATCCCTTTGGGGAGTGAAGTAGGAACATCCCTTCATGCTATGTACGGCTATATCTATAGAGCCCCTGTAACATAGCCACATCGAGCACCTTAGTGAATACCCCAGTGATTCCCCATCTCATACAGAGGAATATCTAAAGAGAGGTCACCCTGCGACTTCACGGGGACTAAAGAGGTAGTATATCCAAAATTTTCTAAGAGTGTTTGTACCTTCTTGGCTTGCTAAAGTGCTAACTCGCTATCACGAGTACCTATACGTAGGGTCTTTTTCATTTTTCCTAATAACGGCCAAAGGTAGCACTTTTTTACATCTACACAAGTAAAAAAATTAATCCTTGATAATTGGTCATTATTTTGTACCTTTGTCCTCTTAAAAAGTCCTTTCCTATGCACCCACTTGCCTTAGAAATACTTAAGAAACATTGGGGATATGAGCAGTTCCGTCCAGCACAAGAGCCCATAGTGACTTCAATCCCTTGAGGAAAAAGACACCTAGCCATGCTACCTACAGGCGGGGAAAGTCTATTTGTTTTCAAGTCCCTGCCATGGTCAAAAAGGGATTTGTCTGGTAATCTCTCCTTGATTTCGCTCATGGAAGACCAAGTCAAGAACCTCTCAGAGCATGGTATTCCTGCCTTAGCCCTCACAGGAAGTATTCCCTACTATGAAATAGAGCGACTAATGCACAATGTGCAAACATGAAGCCTACAAATTCTTATACCTTTCCCCTGAACGACTTGCAAAATGAGGAAGTAATCTTCATCTAAAAAGTACCCCACTGAACTATATAGTTATCGATGAGGCGCACTGTATTTCCCACTGGGGAAAGGACTTCCGTCCTGCTTATTTAGCCTGCAAAAACCTCAGAGAATGGTTCCCTCACCCTCCCTATCATAGCCCCTTACAGCCACTGCTACTGAAAAGAGTCCAAAAAGGACATCATAGAACACCCACAGATTCCACAAGCTCAGATCATCAAGGGAGTCTTATCCGCTCCAATTTAGCCTATATGACCTACTGTATAGATGATAAGTGGGAACGCCCTCACTCGTATTCTTCTCAAAAAAACAAAGAAAGTAGCATTGTGTATGTACGCAACCGCCGACTTAGTGAAGAACTGGCACAGCATCTGACTGACGAAGGCTTCACCGCTACAAGCTTCCATGGAGGATTGCCTGTGGAGGAAAAAGAGCAAACGCTTAGGGCATGTGGAAATTAGGCGATGTGCAAGTGATGGTCGCCACTAATGCCTTCGGAATGGGGATTGATAAGGCCGATGTACGTACCGTTATCCATTGGGATCTCGCCCAGTTCCCTGGAAGACTATTTCAAGAAGCAGGTAGGGCAGGTAGGGATGGACACAAGGCTTTTTGCTATTGTGCTATATAACGATAATGATGTAAAAAAACTCTTAGTCGATACCCAGAGGAGCCAAGTGTCCCCTGAGTTTCTCAAAGAACTCTACCCCCAAGCTATGTAGCCACTTTATCATCGCTACTGGAGAAGGCGAAGGAACAAGCTATTTGTTCAACTTGGCTGATTTTTGCTTCCAAAAACACAGATGGATGCTCTGAAGATCTATCAGGGATTAGAGGTGATTAGACCGCAATGGGGTACTCTCCCTAAGCCAAGCTTTTCTTCCGAAAAAGCCAATGTACAGATCCTCCTCTCAAGTCGTGAGGTAATTGACTATTTAGAAAACAACACCGAGCTAAAAGAACTGCTTTTTCTCATGCGCAAATACTCAGGGATACACGAACAAGTTATTTCCTTCAGAATAGAAAAATAGCTGCCAACCCACACCTGACCTCTCCAGAGATTCAGCAAAAAAATTAGAAAAACTACAACAAGATGGTATTATCAGCTACCGTAGTGAAAAACACTGATGCTGAAATCACCTTTCTCATGCCTCGTGATGACGAGAGAACAATCAACTACATCTCCCCACAGGTGAGGTGGTACAATGAGAACAAAGTAAATCAATGTAATGAAGTCCTCGCCTATATAGAGCAAGAAGAAAAGTGCAACCAACGATTTCTTTTTGGAATACTTTTTCAGAAGAGACAAAGGAAGATTGTGGAATCTGTTCCTATTGTATCGCTCGCAAACAGAAAAAAATCTCTCAAAGACCTCTATTGAATCCATATCCGAAGAAATACTACGCCTTGTAAGCACCCATCCCATGTCCTCTCAGGAACTCTGTCGCAAGAGCTCTTATCACGAATGGGAGATACTACATGTACTCACCCCTTCTGTTGGACAAGGAGAAAATCCAACTACTCCCCTACCAATCAGTGGAGTGCCTGACTTCTATCCAAAAGCATTGCGCCAACAAGCGGGCAACGATGCGATAGGATCATCAACTGTAGGGCAAATCGCACTCGCCCTTTTTTAAAGTAGTGGGCAATTCGCTTTTTCTTTTAAAAATAGTGGACAATTCGCACTTCTTTAAGGTAGAGGGCAATCCATCCTTCTTTAAAGTGGAGGACAATTCACCCTTCTTTAAGGTGGAGGACAATTCATCTTTTTTCTTCAAGGGGAATACTGTCTCTTTTTCAATAGAAGGCGCTATGAATTCCTCCTTACTTTCAGTTTTTCATTTACAACAGAAGTAGTATCCATGGTTTTTTTACAGAAAGTATTTCTTGATTATCCATACTATTTTTGTTGTACAAATATTGACTGCTGTAGTACAAGGAGCTCTTCTTCCCAGCCTTTGATACTCATGAGAGTTTTGATTGCACTAAGTTGTTCCTGTATGGAAGGATAGACGATTTTTTTCATTTTGCTTCTGACCCTACTCCACTGGCAATAGACCAAAGCACTTGAATTACTTGTTTTTCATTTTTGTATAAGATTATTCAGGATATAGGGTTACCCTTTATTTCTAAATTTTTTTCAGATATCCAGATGCAAAATTACAACTTTTTAAGAAGTAAAATCAATAGTAAAAATACTAATAAAAAGTTAAAAACAATTTTTTTATACACTTTAATGATACAGAACCTCAACTCTTCCCTATATATAGATATTGAAAATCAGAAAGTTACTTTATTTTTAATCCTAATTTCAATCAAAAACTGAAAAAAATGTCAGTTTTTGATGGGTAAGCAATATTTTTTGTACTTTTGTCAGCTAAATTAACTGTGGTATATTTTTGAATAGGGTATACCGTTTATACCGTTTTTTTAAAAATTTATTTAATCAAAAATTAATCAAATACATTTTATGAGTTTTATAAGTTCATTAATAAAAATCTTTGTCGGTGATAAGGCCAAGAAAGATATGAGAGAGATTGCCCCTTTGGTAACTCAAATCAACGCCCATCAGGCTCAGTATAAGTCATTGACTAACGATCAGTTACGAGCAAAGACTACAGAGTTCAAGGAGCGTATAGCCACCGCTCGCAAGGAGTATGAAGAAAAAATCCAATCACTCAAAGCACAAGCGGATACCACCGAAGACATTGACCAAAAAGAAGATTTTTTTATACTGAAATAGATAAGCTGACTGATGAGGCTTACAAGGCTGGAGAGAAAGTCCTCAATGACATTCTTCCTGAAGCTTTTGCCGTTATGAAAAGAAACAGCACAGCGCTTTGTAGACAATTCTACTATTGAGGTAACCGCCGCTCCTTATGACAGAGAACTTGCCTCCCTAAAAGACTATGTAACTATCGAAGGAGAAAAAGCCCTCTGGAAAAACTCATGGGATGCAGCTGGAAAGGCTATCACTTGGGATATGGTACACTATGATGTACAGCTTATTGGGGGATTGCTCTTCACCAAGGAAAGATTGCTGAGATGCAGACTGGGGAAGGAAAACATTGGTAGCAACCCTACCTCTCTACCTCAATGCTCTCACTGGCAATGGAGTACACTTAGTCACAGTCAATGACTATTTGGCACGCCGAGATAGCGCTTGGATGGCACCTCTTTCAGTTTCATGGACTCAGAGTAGAATGTATTGACAATTATCAGCCTAACTCTCCAGGTCGCCGTATGGCCTATGCAGCGGATATCACTTATGGTACCAATAACGAATTTGGTTTCGACTATCTACGTGACAACATGGCACATACTCCAGACGAGTTGGTACAACGTCCTCACAACTTCGCCATTGTCGATGAGGTAGACTCAGTGCTTATCGATGACGCTCGTACACCACTTATTATATCTGGACCCTATGCCTCGTGGAGAATTCCATGAGTTCGATGTATTCAAACCTGCAGTAGAAGCCCTTGTGGAGAAACAACGCAAGCACTTAACCAATGTCCTTGCGGAGGCTAAGAAACTCATCGCAGAAGGCAATACAAAGGACGGAGGCGTACTCTTACTCCGTGTACACCGCGGTCTACCTAAGAATAAAGCCTTCATCAAGTTCCTTAGCGAAGAGGGTATGAAGCAGCTCTTGCAGAAGACTGAGAACTACTACATGCAGGATAACAACCGAGAAATGCATAAGATAGATGAGGATCTACTCTTTGTTATCAACGAGAAAAAAACAACCAAATAGAACTTACCGATAAGGGAATCAATGAGATGTCCCAAGGGGAAGATAAAAACTTCTTCGTGATGCCTGACATCGGAGCTGAAATTGCCAATATAGAGAAACAGAACCTTCCTAAGGAAGAAGAAAAATGCTCTTAAGGACAAGCTCTATCAAGAATTTGGAGAAAAGAGTGAACGTATCCATACAGTAAAACCAATTGCTGAAGGCTTACACCCTATTCGAAAAAAAGATATAGAATATGTAGTTATTGACAACAAAGTCCTTATCGTAGATGAGCAAACAGGCCGTATCATGGACGGTCGCCGCTATTCCGATGGATTGCATCAGGCTATTGAAGCCAAAGAAAACGTACAGGTAGAAGCCGCTACCCAGACCTATGCGACCATCACCCCACAAAACTACTTCCGTATGTACCGCAAGCTCGCTGGTATGACAGGTACTGCCACGACAGAAGCAGGTGAGTTTTGGGAAATCTATAAGCTGGATGTAATGGAAATCCCTACCAATCGTCCTATTGCTCGCAAAGACCAAAATGACCAAATCTATAGAACCAAACGTGAGAAGTATAATGCCGTTATCGAAGAAGTAGTAAGTCTTTCTCAAGCAGGTCGCCCTGTACTGATTGGTACTACTTCGTAGAAGTATCTGAGCTACTAAGCTGTATGCTTAAGCTTCGCAATATTCCTCACAATGTATTGAATGCCAAGCTCCATAAAAAAGAAGCTGAAATCGTAGCTGAAGCTGGTAAAAAAGGAGTTGTCACCATCGCTACCAACATGGCTGGTCGTGGTACGGATATCAAGCTCACCGATGAGGTGAAGGAAGCTGGAGGATTGGCTATTATTGGTACCGAAAGGCATGACTCCCGCCGTGTGGATAGGCAGCTACGTGGTCGTTCTGGCCGTCAGGGAGACCCCGGTAGTTCTAAGTTCTTTGTTTCCTTCGAGGATAACCTTATGCGCCTCTATGGTATGGAGCGTGCTATTAAGGTCCTTGACCGCTTAGGACAAGGTCTCAAAGAGGGAGAAGTATTGGAACATTCTATCATCACTCGCAATGTAGAAAGAGCACAGAAAAAAAGTAGAAGAAAAACAACTTCGGTATCCGTAAGCGTTTGCTTGAATATGATGACGTGATGAATGCACAACGTGAGGTAATCTACAAGCGTCGTCGCCATGCCCTATATGGAGAGCGCCTACAGGTGGATATTGCCAACATTATCTATGATACCTGTGAGGCTATCTTAGAGAGCAACAAGCCTGGAAATGACTATAAGAATTTTTGAGTATGAACACTTCAAATATTTTTGGTATAGAACCTAAAATATCTGAAGAGGATTTTCACAAAAACCTCAGAAAGAGCTTATCAAAGTCCTCTATCCACAACTCCCTTGCTCTTTACAAAGAGAGATGTGATCGCAATGCTGCTATTGCTTATCCCATGATCAAGAATGTATATGAGGATCAGAGCAATCAGTTCGAACGTATTGTCATTCCTTTCACTGACGGACAGAAGGGTATCAATATCACCACTGACCTGAAGGAGGCATACGAGAGTGAAGGTAAGCAAATCATTGTGGATTTTGAAAAAAATATTTCCTTGGCCATCATTGATGATGCTTGGAAAACCCACCTCAGACAGATGGACGAACTCAAAACAATCTGTACAGTTGGCCACTCATGAGCAGAAAGATCCACTTCTTATCTATAAGTTCGAGGCTTACAATCTCTTCAAGGATATGGTGGATAAGGTGAATAAAGGAAATTGTTTCCTTCCTTTTTCCATGCACAACTCCCTACAGCGGAGCCTCCTGTACAAGAAGCTCATGAAGTAAGACGTGCCCCTGAACACTTACAAACTTCCAAGGAAGAAGTACTCAACTCCGATGAGTTAGCACAGAGAAACAGAGAGGTAGGACAACAAGCCTCCCCTGCTCCTCAGGTAACAGAGCCTATCGTACGTGAACAACCCTAAAATAGGACGTAATGACAAGGTGACCATTCAGAATATCCTCAACGGAGAAATCAAAGAAATGAAGTTCAAGCAAGCCATTCCTTTCTTAGAAAAAGGAGAATGGGTGATCAAACGATAAACCCTCATTTTTTTAAGTTTTAATTAATTTCAAAAAGAAGTATTTTTCCCTCTCTGGGAGATACTTTTTTTGGTAATATGACTGAGTAAAAAAAGTAAAGAATAAGCAGGAGGCTTTTTCTTCATTCTTCACTCGAAGATGTTCTTCACTTTTTTTAATAATGCTTGTATAATAAAAAAATTTTTTACATTTGCCCTTCGAAAGTCTTTTCTTTCCCAAATACTTGGATAAGGCATTCGCTAAAGAAAAAAATCAAAAATTAATACCTTAATAAATTTCAAAACAATGAAGAATTTTTACCTTTTTTCATTGCCTTATTCTTGGTAGCCCTCATGTGCCAAGAAAGGTGGTTTCAAAGACAGTGATCCTACTCTTTTCAAGGAGTATATCTCTGGTTTTTAGCTCAGGATCCATCTCTGCAGATGCCCCTATTGAAGTAGTCCTCACCCAATTGGACAGTAAAGCACTTGAAGGGGTAGAGGTAGATAAGCTCTTCGACTTCTCTCCTAAAGTAGAAGGAAAGACAACTATCAATGGGAATTTTGTAAAATTTACCCCTGAAAATCCTTTTAGAACATAACAAGGAATACCAAGTCACTTTCCATGTGGACAAGCTCTTTAAAGTAAAAAGGACTTGGCCAATTTCTATTTCCATATCCGTACCAAAAGCCTTCAATTCGAGGTAAATGTACGTGATTTGCAATCCTATAACCAGAACTACTATTTCCTTAACGCCTTTATTGAAGCTAGTGACAATCTCTCCTGAGATTGTCACTGATATCGTAAAAGCGAATATCAATGGGAAATCCCTTAGTGTAAGAGCCTTGACCAACGAAAAAAACACCGAAATACCTATTATTATTGACAGCATTCCCACCCCTACCGATCAGAGCCAAAACCCTGACTATAGAATGGAATGGTAGTCAATATGATATAGAAAGTAGTGGCAGCAGCTCACTGAATATCCCTACCAATAACAATTTTGGTGTAGTACAGCTTCTACAAAACGAAGGGAAAACAATTCTTTCAATATAGTATTTTCAGCTCCCTTGCAGAAAAAAATCAAGAATTCCGAGGACTGATAGCTGCCGAAAACTATGATGGAGATTTCCGCTTCTCTACCTCTGGGAATACCCTTAAGGTATATGCCGATTCTAACTTTGAGAACGAAGTAAAAATATCTGTTTTCCAAGGAATTAAAAGCCAATATGGAGAACGCATGAAGTATGATTTCTCTGGAAAACTTGCCTTTGACCCTATCAAGCCACAAGTGAGATTGGTACGCAATGGTACTATCCTACCCAGTTCACAGAACCTCAAGGTTAATTTCAGACAATCAACCTAAAAGCCGTAGAGATTAGTGTACTAAAAATTTATCAGAATAATGTACTACAATTCCTTCAAGAGAATGATCTAGGAGGAGCTTATCGTCTTCGCCGAGTAGGGAGCTACTGTTGCCCAAAAAGGTAGTACCCTATACAAGCTACAACCAAAAACTCTCTCTCCAAATGGAGCACCCATGCCATAGACCTCTCCAAGATTATCACCCCTGAACCTGGAGCTATCTATCGTGAAAGATTGACTTCAAGAAAGAATATGCTCTAAATTGTAACAACGACAAAACTCCTATCAAGGAAGAAAATCTATTGGTCTTAGAAGAAGACGGCAATAGTGATTACTATGACTATGACGACTACGATTATGACTATGACTGGGAAGAAAGAGACGATCCTTGTAAGGACAGTTATTACTATCGTAAATCAGTAGAAACCAATATCTTGGCCACTGACTTAGGAGTAGTAGTAAAGCGTGGTCAGAACAATGACTATACCGTAGTGGTCAATAATATTCTTACTACTGAGCCTGTAGATGGAGCTAAGATAGCCCTCTTTGACTATCAGCAACAGAAACTTACAGAAGCCACTACCAACAATGAAGGGAAAGCCCTTATGACTACCCAAAAACGTGCCTACTTTTGCCGTTGCTTATAAGGACAACAACACTACCTATGTCAAAATAGAAGACGGCACCTCCCAATCGGTGAGCAACTATGAGGTAGGAGGTCTGGAATTAGAGAAAGGGCGTAGTGGATACATCTATACTGAGCGCGGAGTATGGCGTCCTGGAGATACTATCTCTGTAGGCTTTATCTTCAATGACTTTGCCAATAAGCTACCTGAGAGCCTTCCTATCAAGCTCACTTTCTCCGATCCTAACGGAAAAAGTAGTACAACAGTTGGTCAAGAACTCTACCACTGAAAACCACTACCTCTTTACGCTTCATACACAACCTGAGGCTATTACAGGAAATTGGTCATGTCAGATAAAAAGTAGGAGCTTCTACTTACTCCAAAACAATTAAGATAGAGTCGATTAAGCCTAACAGACTCAAAATCAACAATAGTCTGTCTGAGAAATTTATCTCCAACGAGGGACAAAATGCTTCTCTACAAGTAGACTGGCTACAAGGTACTCCTGCAAGTAATGTAAAAGTAGAGATTACAGGAAAACTTTTATCCGAAAGTAAATCCTTTCAAAGGTTACGAAAGTTACACCTTTAACAATACTTCTTTCCTTCTTCCTCTGAAGAAATTCCTATCTTTGAGGGACAAACCAATGAAAGAGGTAGTGCTTCCTTCTTCTTCCAACCCAAGAAGCTGGAAAAATGCTACCCAGATGCTTCGAATAAACTTCCTGACCAAAGCCAATGAGCAAGGCGGAGACTTCAGTACCGATGTGACTTCGGCTACTTATTCTCCTTTTGCTACCTATGTAGGGATAAAAGCACCTAATGACAACTATTACTATGAGACAGGAAAGGCTACCAAATTCCAAACGGTAATCCTCTCCGAGAAAGGAAAACCTGTGGCAGGCCATAGGGTAAAAGCTCTATGCTTATAAAATAGAAAAAAACTGGTGGTGGGATATCTCAGAATACAATATCTCCAGCTATAATTCCTCAGACTCCAAAAAGTCCCGCCTTCACCACCGAAGCCACTACAGGGCAAGACGGAAAAGCCACTTTCAATATCCAAATAAAAATGGAGAATCAGGCCGCTACTTCCTCTTGGTAGAAGACAGCCAAAGTAAGCACGAGGCTGGTATCGATGCACGCTTCTACTCTTGGGGAGAAAGTGGAGAGAATACAGGTACCGAAGCTACCATGCTCATGCTCACCACTAACAAGAAGGACTACAAGGTGGGGGAAAAAAGCCATCGTTACCTTCCCTTCAGATGCTAACGGACGTGCCCTCATCTCAGTTGAGAATGGTAGCAAAGTGCTCAGAACCTACTGGGTAAATACCCAAAAAGGAAAAACCACTTATGAGGTTCCTATCTCGGAGGATATGGCACCTAATGTGTACCTATATGTAACCCTGCTACAACCGCATGCTCAGACTAAGAATGACGCACCTATCCGCCTATATGGTATCGCCGCCATCTCGGTATATAATCCTAAGACCAAGATAGAGCCCTATCATAGAAATACCAGAAGTACTTCGTCCTGAGAAACAAGTAACTATCAAGGTCAGAGAAAAGAGCGGCAAGCCTATGACCTACTCCTTGGCTATCGTAGAGGACGGTCTATTAGACCTTACCCGCTTCAAGACCCCTAACCCATGGAATACCTTCTTTGCCAAGGCTGCTTTTAGGAGTGAAAACTTGGGACATCTACAACGATGTTATCGGAGCCTTTGGAGGCACTATCAATCAGATATTTAGTATAGGTGGTGACGAAGATTTAGGAGGTGGAAATGCCAAAAAAGCCAACCGCTTCAAGGCCTTAAGTATTGTAGAAGGTCCCTTCACCCTAAGTGGTGGTACCAAGACCCATCAGATCAAGCTACCTAACTATATTGGCTCTGCCCGTGTGATGGTAGTGGCTTCCGATGTAAAAATAATGCTTTTGGTAGTGCTGAGAAAACCGCTACTATCAAGAGCCCTGTGATGGTATTGGCCTCCCTTCCACGAAAAGCCGTACCTGGAGAGACTATCACCCTACCTGTTACTGTTTTCGCCAACGAGAAACAGGTGAAAAATGTTAGTGTCAGTGTAAAGACAAATGATAAATTCTCTCTCAGCAGTAGCACACAACAAGTGAGCTTCGACCAGCCAGGAGAAAAATGGTATACTTCACCCTAAAGGTAAAAGAAATAGGAATAGGCAAAATCACCGTAGAAGCCCTCTCCGGTGGAGAAAAAAATCCACCTATAGTGTGGATATGGATGTACTCAATCCCAATCCTAAGATATACCAAGTAAAGAACGTAATCCCTACAGCCCAATACTTCGCAAAAGTATTGCCTTTGAGGTATTTGGAGAAAAAGGAACCAATACAAGCACTTTGGAGCTATCCTCCTTCCCTGGAGTGAACCTTTCCCAGCGCCTCAAGTACTTAATAGAATACCCACATGGCTGTGGGGAACAAGTGACCTCAGGCGCCTTCCCTCAGTTGTATCTATCTGATTTTGAAAATCTTTCTTCAAAAAACAACAGCAAGAGGTACAACAGAATGTAAGTGCAGCCATACGCAAGCTCTCTCAGCATCAACTTTCCAATGGAGGCTTCTCCCTATTGGCAAGGTTCCGATTATGCCGATGAGTGGGTAACCTCCTATATTGGGCAGTTCTATATAGAAGCAGAGAAGAAAGGATTCTCTCTTCCTATGGGCAGCAAATCCAAGTGGTTGAACTACCAAAAAGACTATGGCTCGCAACTGGACGTATAATGGTGCTCATTCCACCTTCAATCAGGCCTACCGTCTCTATACCTTAGCCCTTGCTAAGAGTCCCGATATGGCCTCCATGAACCGATTGAGAGAGACCAGCAGTATCTCCAACGAAGCCCTTTCACGCTTGGCAGCAGCGTATGCTATAGCTGGACAAAAAAATGTAGCCGCCTCCCTATTTAGCAAGGTAACCTTCGATAGTGGAAGTGAAGACAGTTACTACGGCTATGGATCTCCTATACGCAACAACGCCATGTCCTTGGAGACTGCTCCTATACTTAGGCAAATCACAGATTGCCGCTGAGTTGGCATTGAAGATTTCAGAAAAGCTCTCTTCCAGTGAGTGGCTTAGTACCCAGACAACTGCTTATGGTTTGTATGCCATGGCACTCTATGTATCCAAGAACAAGACCGGCAAGTCATGGACAGCGACCTACCAAGAAGGAAAAGACTCAGGTAGCCTTACGAGTAGTTCTACAGGATATGCCTCAAAAGCCCTTTCCTCACAGATAGGTAACCATAAGGTTAGCGTACAGAACAAATCGGCAGTAACCCTCTATGCTCGTGTGGTAAGCAGTGGTATCCTCCCTGTAGGAAAAGAATTAGTACAAGAGAATGGTCTTTCGGTAAGCACTCACTATTCGAATAAGAATGGCAGTCTTTCGGTAGAATCTCTACCACAAGGAACCAGCTTTACCTGTGAGATTTCGGTGAAAAAAACACCACTCAGAGTGCCGTGTCCAACATTGCTCTTACCCAATTTGTCCCCTCCGGATGGGAGATTGTGAACACCCGCTTTACGGACTATGATACCGATAGCAGCAAGTGGGATTATGCCGATATCCGCGATGATAGAGCCCATATCTATTTTGGACTTAAGGCAGGAGAAACCAAGAAGTTCACCCTCCAGCTCAACGCCTCTTATAAGGGTACTTACTACCTCCCAGGCAGCTTTTGCAGAGGCCATGTATGATGCTAAGTATAACACCCATAACAAAGGCAATTGGATCAAAGTAGAATAACTCATGATATTTTTTTAAGTTTTTATTTATAGAATAAAACATGTGTTTTTATAGAAAAAAATTCGTATCTTTGCAATCAAATACACAAAAATATATGATTTCATTTGACCAAATCGACTTAATTCTATTAGATGAATTACAACGTGATAGCAAGCAATCCGTCAAGGAGCTCGCTAAGAAAGTGAATCTTTCTATCACCCCAGTACATGAGCGTATCAAGAAATTGGAAGCGCTGAATGTAATCCAAAAATTATGTAGCTGTAGTCAATCCCGATGCCTTAGGAAAGACCTTGGTAGCCTATTGCCAAGTGAAGCTTGTACGCCATCAGGAGACACTCTTTGAGGAGTTTGAACAATATGTTCGTAATTTGGACGAAGTACAGGAGGCCTATTACATGGCTGGTCCTTATGACTTTTTTGCTCAAGCTTTATTCTTAAAGATATGAAAGACTATCAGAACTTTGTGGTTCACAAGATCTCGAAATTGGATATTATCTCCAATATTCAAAGTGCTTTCACTATCCAAAGCATTAAGAATACCTCTATGATCAAGTGTATATTGGACGAAGAAAATAAGGAGAACTAAGATGCACTTTGCTATTGCTGGAAATATAGGGGCGGGGAAAACCACCCTAACAGGGCTTCTTGCCAAGCATTATAAGTGGGAAGCACATTACGAAGATGTGTCCGACAATCCCTATCTGGATGATTTCTATGCCAATATGGAGCGATGGAGTTTCAACCTGCAGGTATTTTTTTCCTCAATAGTCGTTTTTCGCCAAATTGTGGATATTCGCCAAAGCAAAAAGAACTTTATCCAAGATAGGACCATCTATGAGGATGCTTACATTTTTGCGCCCAACCCTACATGCAATGGGGCTCATGACAGAAAGGGATTTCTGTAATTATCGTTCGCTCTTCGAACTTATGGAAAGTTTCATTCAGCCACCTGACTTGCTCATTTATCTGAGGAGTTCTATTGCTAACTTAGTGAATCAAATCCAAAAAAAGAGGTCGCGAATATGAGAATAGTATCTCCATAGAGTACCTAAATAGGCTCAACCAGCGCTATGAAGACTGGATACGTAGCTATGATAGGGGAAACTCCTCATTGTAGAGGTCGATAATATGGATTTTGTAAAGAATCCTGAAGATTTAGGAGAAGTAATCCAGCGTATAGATACTTCCATACATGGACTTTTTCTGAGAATTGATAAGAAAAAGGATTGCCCTGAGATAGGCAGTCCTTTTTCACTTATCTATATGAGTGAGGTAGTAGATCAGCATACCCGTCACATAATCATAATTCTGTATTCCCCCTCTTGGGCATTGGCCTTGAGAAAGGTATCATAACTATTCTTGAACACCTCTTCCATAGGATTCTCATATTGACTCCAAAACTCAAAAGCTTCTGTATAGTTCTGCAAGACCCCAGCACGTAACTGCTGTGTATACTCCTTGTGCCGCTCAGGGGACAACTGCCCTAACCTCCTTGAGCACATAGCGTAGGGCAAAAAGTGTTGCACTATACTTGAAGTAAGGTTCCCCTGTGATGGTAAGTGGCCAAAAAGCCTATAAAATTAGCTTCCTTTTTCGGAGGCATATCCCAGTTGATGGGCAACCTCATGCGCTGCTGTCACTGGGAAACTATAATGAGTAGCCAAATCATTGACCTGAGCTTCTCCTGTGAAGGGATTCAGGTAACCACTATACCCCCATATAGGTAAGCGCCTTGCTATATAAAGAGGATTTGATACTAAAGGTGTATAGGGCGAATCTCGGGAACTTATCAGAAAGCTTGCTATAGCCCTGAGGTATTTTTCTCATAGACTTCTCTAGGGGTAAAAAGGCATTTGCACCGCTTGTGTGTCAGCGGTGGACAATTGTTTATGTAAGGTATTAGCTTCTATGATAAGCCTCTTGGTAACCGCTTCTAACTCTGATTCAGTATAGGAAAAAAATCCCAACCCAACTGCACCGATAAGGGTTGCCTATAATAGTTAAATCCCCATAGAAAAATAAAAACAAACTCACTACCAAAACAAGACTCTCCCCTACTCTTTTTAAGAAATCGAAGAGGTGCCTTACATATCTTTCCAAAATACTTGATTATATAGAGGATAGCTCCCAAGGGAAGTACTGTATATAGAATATCTCCTACAGAAAAAGGAATCCAACCGAGCAAAAAAACGTACTGTCCTGCCTATATAGGGATAAATTCCTGTACTATACCACTGCTCAGTAAGTGTTGGCTCATAGCGAAAAACCCCATACAATACTACAAATAGCCCCTATATAAAGGAGTTTTCCATAAGTTGTATATTTCTTTTTCATATTTCAACTGTTTTTCAAATAACCTTCAGCAAAACTCTTAATAGTTTCTGAGGAATAGTCTCCTCCTTTGGCATAAGAAATACCCATAACTTCTAAAGCTATGGCTTGACAGTGTTCCTCATTAATAGTAATAGCTTTGCTATCTAATATTTCTCTAATAACAACCATACTTTTTCGCAAGTCCTCTGTTGTAGCACAAGGAGGTAAAGTTATTTTTCATCAGAAATGGTACTTCACCGTGTCCTGTTGCTCTATAGGTTTCTTTTCCAAAATGTATGGCAACATTCACATCTATAAAGGGTAACCCATTGTGTAGGATAAAAAGCTATCTCTTTATAAGCTATTTTTACCTTGAAAGTTTTTTTGATTGATTCCCCCTCTACAATATCTGTTAACTGGTTACAAATACATTGTTTCATTGTATAATTTCAAAATTCTTATAATCCATTAATTTCATTTAGATTGAGGATCATATTATTGTGTTCTGATAGGTATTTTTTTGAAAACTGTCTTTTCAATAAACTCCAACCGGAAAGGGAATTTATCCTCTATATTGAAAGGAATAAAGTGTATTTGTTTTTTTCCATATCAAAACGCTACTTCCATAAATTCATTTGTGTTTTCTTCCATTTGAAAAGTAGAAGCAATAATATAACATTTTTTTGCTGTTCTCCTCTAAAAACAAAAAAATTTGGTCTTCGTTAAAAGGAATATTCGCTTTGTTACACTCTTCTAAAATATCCATATCCTCATCAGCTATATACGAAGTAAATGCCTCTGCCCAAAAAAACTGATGAAATTTTTATGAGTTTTACATCAGCAAAATAAAGGTCTATATTATTAGAAAAAAACGCGTTCTTACAGCTTCTTATTAACAACATAGAATGACTAATGGAATACTTCCAAAGCCTAAATTCTCTATTTTTGTAAACTTATTTTCATCAGTTCTTATTATTTCTAATTACCTATTTGGCAAAAATTAGTAATCTCATCTTCACCAAACATACTCCCCTCAGCTACACTCCATTCGCATATGGACAAATATTCGGTATTCACACCAGAGCCCTCTCAATGGCAAGCATTGTAATGACTGAGCCCACCCCAATGATGATGCCCAGCATTGTAAGCATAGCCCTTGTTTTGTTAAGCAAAAAGGGCGCGCCACGCTATTTTTAAAAAGATTTTTGTATATTCATAGTGTTTAGGTGTTAGGGAGCAGGTGTTAGGGGATCAGACCTATCCGACAAGTTTGACCAATCAGATTATATTGAAATTATTAAAAACGGTTTTCCTAATGGTTAAAAAAATTTCTATACAAATATCGCTTTATCAATCCTTTTTCATCAAATACAAAAAGAGCGTTGTAGCCTTCAGCGCCATCGCCTCCCATAAAATCAATCATATATTGTCCGTTTCCTCTATCATACACCCTTACAGATGAGAGTGTAGGATTAAATAAGTATTTGGTTTTAGGCAAAAGATAAGGTTCTTTACCTACAAAAGTGATGCGGATATAAAATATTTCTGCTTCTAAATGACCTTGAAAAATCCTGTGTGTCTGGATAGCCCCAAACTCTTTCTCCATTTTTTAGCGAAAAACTTCTCCATATTTGTTAATCTTGAACTTATAATCGCTTTTTGTTTACTTTTTTTAGTAACAAATTCTAACTTAATATCTTTGTTACTTACCGATAGTTCATTGTCTTCTGTTACTTTTATGGGGTATTTTTTTGGATAGTTGTACCCAATGATAAAGAAAGAAGTTGTTCCTTTTAATGAGTTAAGTTTTACAATTGTATCGCGCAATCTTTCGTTCTCTGCTTCAAGTGTATTGTCTTCAAAAATCAATTTTTCAGGGCAATCAATTCCTTATCATTAACTTTCTGAATCCTGCTTTTTGTGTACAAAAACCTTGTACTTTGTGTTGGGTACTTACCTCATACCAACCGCTTGGATTTTTCTGTATAGAAAAAAATATTTGTTCTTCAGTAATTTGCCTATAATCTCTGCTTTGCTGTTAGGGGATTTCCGAATATTAGTATAGCCATCGGGGTCGTTTATTTGTCCGATGTATCGCTGTTGAGCTAATGATATATTAGCAACTAAGAAAAGAAATAGTAGCAAATTTTTTTCATTTGATAATTAACAATTATTAAAAAAAGGTTCTCCCACTATACGGGTTTTATACTCACCTTTTTACTATTTGCCAGCACACTTCGTAAGCATTGGCACCATCACCATTGTGTGCAATGATATAAAGGATATCGTCTTCCTTATCATAATAAGCAAAATTATTATCCGTATAAAGCCCTATCTCATACAAATCATCATAAGCACTTTTTAGGGATAGGTACGTTTTTTTGCCATTGATAGTTACAGTGATACTCTTGTAATGGTCTTTCAGGCAGGAACTCATCATTATCTCGTCCTTGTACCCTCTTTCCGTCAATGATAAGCTCAGTATACTCTTTATGCTTTTTCTTAGTAATCTTATGCTTGGTTTTTATCAAATGGCTGTTTGATAAGGGTTACGCTGATGCCTTTACCAGCAATGGTGATACTATTGCCTTGCTCTTTACCTTTGCCAATAGAAGGAAATTCGCTTATCATCTTTAGGCGACTTTTTATGCACATAACCACTATCTATATGTACCCAATTAGAAGGATTAAATTCTTCATCAAGAAATTCATATACAAGTGTATTGTTAGGCAAAGTGCCTACAATTTTGCTTTTTTACGTTTTTCTTTGGCACGAATGTTTACATAGCCGTCTTTGTCTTTTACTACGGCATAATCTCCCGAAGGACCTTGTGCAAAAAGCGTTGGTCGTGAGGAGAAAGAATAGAATAAGTAAGTGTTTCATAAGGTTTTTTTATTTTAAATAATCTTTTCCATATGACAAAGGAAAGAATTTATTTTCGACATAACAAAGGATTTTATACTTTATTTACTCACAATTCAAAAAAATACGTACTTTTGCCAAAAAGTAAGATTTGAACCAGAGAACCCTTTTTATTAGAAGTAAATCCACAGTCGTTCTATGGAGAACAGAACAGTAATATCGAACTACTAAGGAGCTATTTCCCAAAAATAAAAAAATTGTAGCTCGTGGTAATGAGATTCACATCTTCGGAGAAGAAGCCATCTTAGATGAGTTTGAGAGACGTGTAGAACAACTTACTCTACATTTGGGAAAAAAATACAATCACTTGGATAGAAACGTGATTGAGCGTATACTCACCTCAGATCATGGCACTTTGTTACCCCTCTACCCTTTTGGACAAAGACTTCATTGTTCATGGAGTAAAAAGGGAAGATCATCCGTGCCCAGACCCCTAATCAGCAAAAAAATTATTAGAGCTCATTGGGAAAAAAACGATATGGTTTTTGCCATAGGTCCTGCCGGTACAGGTAAAACCTATACGAGTGTAGCCCTTGCGGTAAGAGCGCTGAAAGACAAGCAAGTCAGGCGTATTATCCTCACACGCCCTGCAGTAGAGGCAGGAGAGAACTTGGGCTTCCTTCCGGGAGACCTCAAGGACAAGCTTGACCCCTATATGCAACCCCTCTATGATGCCCTGATGGATATGATCCCTATCGACAAGCTCAATAACTTCATAGAGAATGGTACCATTCAGATAGCTCCCTTAGCCTTCATGCGAGGGCGTACCTTAGACAATGCTTTTTGTAATCTTGGACGAGGCACAGAATACCACCTATGTACAGATGAAGATGTTTCCTCACTCGTATGGGACGCAATGCCAAGTTCATCATCACAGGAGACCCTGGGCAGGTAGACCTCCCTAAGAAGGTAAACAGTGGACTGAGTGAAGCCCTACATATCATAAAAAGGAATCAAAGGGATAGGCACCTTATTCTTGGATGATAAAGATGTAGTACGCCATCCCTTGGTCAAGGAAATCATCAATGCTTATAGCCGTGCTGAGAAGGAAGAAGATTAAAGACGCCTTTGAAGGAAGAAATCCTTAACTATCTGGCTACAAGGCTCTTCCAATACTCCCTGCACTACCTGAGTTTTTAGGATGTAGCAAATTGCCAAAGAGATGGTATCCTCGCTTGGAATCGGTAGCCCCATAGACTAGCCTACCTATTTGGCTCCAGTAGAGTGCCCCTGCACACATGACACAAGGCTCCAGAGTTACATATAAAGTACAATCCATCAGATACTTCCCCCTAAATACTCACTTGCAGCTGTAATGGCTTGCATTTCGGCATGAGCAGTAACATCCGTAAGTTTTTCGGTAAGATTATGAGCCTTAGCAATGATTCGCTCTCCGATAGTAATAACAGCGCCCACAGGCACTTCCCCTTGTTCAAAGGCAATTTGAGCCTCTTGTAAGGCCTTTTGCATGAAGTAAGTATCTGATAATATCATAAAAAAATCTATTTATTAAAAAAACAAAATAAACTATGGCAGAACATAATGATTTTTGGCAAAGAAGCCGAAGAGGAAGCCACCAACTACCTCAAAAAAACTCAGGTTATGAAATCTTAGCACGCAACTTCTATTGGCAGAGTTCCGAAATAGATATCATCGCTAAGAAGGATAACATTCTTGTGATTATAGAGGTAAAGGCGAGAAAATCAGCCTATTTTTGGAGAACCCTATTCCTTTGTCAACCCCCATAAGATACAGCTATTGGCCAAAGCCACCAATCACTATATCAAGATCAATGACTTAGATATGGAAGTAAGGTTTGACATCATCTCTATTGTAAAAAAACAATGCTGAGTATCACTTAGAACATATAGAAGACGCCTTCTATCCCTTTTTAAGTGATTGATTTATAAAGAAAAAAACTACTTCAAAAGAGTAGTTTTTTTCTTTTTTTATCGTTTGTTTACTTTCTCAAATATTTTTTTCGAGAGCCATGGTCATAGAAGGAGTCTCAGGCAGAGGTGCTTGAATATCGATTCGCAAGCCCGCCTCCTCTGCTGTTTTAAGAGTAGAAGCCCCAAAGACAGCCACTCGAGTAGTTCCTTGCTTTGAAGTTAGAAAAATTCTGGAAGAGGGACTCAACTCCCTGCTGGACTAAAGAAAGCGATGACATCGTATTTTTACATCCTTTAGGTCGGTGATATTGGCATGAGCTGTCTTGAACAAGATTCCCCGCTTCCAATTAATTTTCAAATCATTCAATGACTTTTTCTATGGCAGGGCTTAAGAGCTCAGAGGTTGGAAAGAAAAAATTTTTTTCTTCCTTATGCTTTTTTAAGGAAAGGAATAAGATCCGCAAAATCCTTCTTTCCTACATAAATCTTTCGCTTTCTATAAGTTATATACTTTTGCAGATAGAAAGCCACTGCTTCAGAGAGACAGAAATAGCGCATAGTGTCAGGCACTTTAAAGCGCATTTCCTCGGCGACTCTAAAGAAGTGATCTACGGCATTCCTACTGGTGAGAATAATAGCCGTATGTTGTTGAAGTTCAATCTTTTGTGCTCTCAAATCTTTTCCTGTTACCCCTTGTACTTCAGTAAAAGGACGAAAAATCAATTTTTACTTTGTATTTCTCTATAATCTGATGATAAGGTGAATTTTCCGATTGTTCAGGTTGAGAAACCAAGATTGTTTTTAACTTTCATAAAATCTTTATTTATTGAGATATAATCAAATAATTAACAAAAAAACATAAGGTGCTATTTCAAAGGTGCAAAAGGTACAAAAATAAAATAATACCAATATTGTTTTTATTTCATTTTTTTATAACTTGGCAAATGAAATGACTCCAAGAATTTGTATATACAAAAATATTACTAATGAAAAAGCCAAGAGATATATATTATTTCCAGTGGCATATATATTCAAGAAAAGTAAAAAAATACCAATACAAAAGCGGCATAATTAGAATAACTTAAGCGAATGAATAGGTAGGAACGAGAGAAAGTGTCAAAATCAAACACATAACTTACGAATCGCTGAAAGATAAATTTCAAGAATATAAAAAGTCCCACTCCCAGCATCACCAGATACTGCTGAGGTATATTATAAAAAAAGAAATTTTTATAGCAAAAAAATTCTAACAATAACCAGATTGCTACACTAAGTATCCCTCCCTGTACCAATAATAACAAAAAAAGTAAAGAGTACCCCACTTCTTTTCCTTTTTTATTGAATATAATAATATACTTATTATTGACCAATAGATTCAGAAACTCCTTGAAGCGAAAGACATGATATGTTTTTTTATAAAGGCCAAAAGAGCTAAGATTGCTACAAATAGGAAAGATATCCAATCCTTATTTTTCAAAAGAGACAGGGATCCACTTCATACATCTTATTTTTAAAGTATCAGAGGGCAATTCTTCCTGAGGGAGGGAGGCTGAGGAGATGTCAGCTGTTTTTGCAATAGACTATCCTCCTTATTCAGTCGCATACTCACGGCGGAGAGTATCTTATTACACTTCTGGGGGTTGGAGGAATAATAAGAAATATTTTCTGCCAATTGCAAGCTATCTACCCCATATTTTTTTATACAACATCGTTGAGGTGAGTATACCGCTCTGCTCATAGAAAGTAGCATCTATACTTTTTAGCTGCATTGAGCAAGGCCAGATCATAGAACACAGCTTCCATCTCCTCTTCCGATAAGAGTTTCTTCGGAGGAGTAACTACTTTGAGAACAAGCTATCAAGCACAAAAAAAGGATATTCAGATAGCAATATTTCACTTTCTCTTTTTTTGATTAACGGGGCAAAAATTACAATATTTATTTCAAACCAGCAAAACAATTCAGGATAAAAATCTATAAAGTAAAAGAAAGAAGCAAAGAAAAACCTTAACTTCTTTCTAATTACTACTATCTTTTTATATAAATTTCTCATTACTTAGCGATATTCACAGCTCTTGTTTCACGGATAACGGTAACTTTCACCTGACCAGGATAAGTCATATCTGTTTGTATTTTTCTGAGAGAGATTGAAGGAAAGTTCCGCTGCTTTTTTTCATCGGATACCTTTTCACTTTCGACAATCACACGCAGTTCACGACCCGCCTGAATTGCATAAGCTTTTTTTAACCCCTTGGAAAGAGAAAGCAGTATCCTCCAATTCTTTAAGGCGCTGAATATAAGAATCAAGCACTTGTCGGCGTGCTCCTGGTCTTGCGCCTGAGATTGCATCACATACTTGTACAATAGGAGAAAGTAGAGAAGTCATCTCAATCTCATCATGGTGAGCCCCTATAGCATTGCATACTTCAGGTTTTTCTCCATATTTTTGAGCCCACTCCATACCTAAGAGAGCGTGAGGAGTTTCGGTATCTGTTTCGGGAACCTTACCTATATCATGAAGAAGCCCTGCGCGCTTGGCCAATTTGACATTAAGTCCCTAATTCGGCAGCCATGAGTCCACACAAGCGAGCCACCCTCACGAGAGTGTTGCAAGAGATTTTGTCCATAAGACGAACGATACTTCATACGTCCTACCGCTTTTTATAAGCTCAGGATGCAAGCCATGTATTCCCAAATCAATAATGGTGCGCTTACCTATTTCAGCAATTTCATCTTCTACCTGTTTAGTTGTTTTTTCTACGACTTCTTCAATACGAGCGGGGTGGATACGCCCATCAGTCACGAGCTTATGAAGAGAGAGGCGTGCAATCTCCCTACGTACGGAATCGAAGCAAGAAAGGATAATGGCCTCGGGAGTATCATCTACAATAATTTCCACTCCAGTGGCAGCCTCCAAAGCACGTATATTGCGTCCTTCACGACCGATGATACGTCCTTTTACATCATCTGATTCAAGATTGAATACAGATACACAGTTATCAATAGCCTCTTCCGTACCTATTCGTTGTATAGTATTGATAATAATCTTTCTGGCCTCCTGACGGGCAGTAAGCTTTAGCCTCCTCGATAGTTGTCTGGATATAAGCCATAGCATCGGTCTTAGCCTCATTCTTGAGAGAGTCTACCAATTGAGATTTAGCTTCTTCGGCAGTTAGTCCAGATATTACCTCCAACTGTTTCACCTGACTCTTGTGCAGCCTGTCTACCTCTTCCTGTTTTTTTATCTACCAAAGACATACGATGAGCGCACTCTTGATTTTTTTCTGTTCAAGCTCTTCATTGAGTTTTTTTAGTTTGAGCCAGTTCATTGGATACTTGAGATTCTTTATCCTTAATACGCTTTTTCTGCTTCAGATATTTTCTTTTCTTTAGAAAGAATCAGTTTTTTTCATGTTCAGACTTAAGTTCCAAGAATTTTTTTCTTTAGCTTGGTAGATTTTTTTCTTTTTTTAATATTTTCAGCCTCTACTTTAGCCTGCTTAAGGATATTCTGTGATTCTTCTTGAGCATCTTTCACTACCTTGAAAGCATATTTTTTTCTTGTTTTTTTCTTCAGGACAAACCACACCAAAATACCCCCTATGAATACTCCAATAATGGCACCTACTACTAATGTTGTTATTTCCATAAAAAAATAAAATAATTATACAAAAAGCCTGCAAGAAGAAATCATATGAATAAACTCCTAAAAAGCATATTTAGAGCTACCAAGCCCTTCAAGTATCCGCCAAGTGAAGACGGCACGCTTTGGTGGCTTGACTCACCCTTCTGAATTATTTTTCTGTTGAGTTTACCAAAAAAACTATTCTTGCAGGCAGTAATCTTTATTACTTAGTTCTGTCAGTGTTTGATATATTTTTTTAATTTTTCAATATTTTCTTCTGTTTGGTATTCCTCAGTCAAGCCTTCATGAGAGAGAGGCATGGCTAAAGAAATAGCACACATAGCTAAGGAATCTTGTCTGTCCTTCACTGGAAAGTTTTGCTCAAAAAAACCTAATCTGCTCATTGATCCTTTGCGCAGCCTTACGATAGGCTTCCTCTTGTTCAGGAAAAAAATCTTCAAAGGATATACCCTATCGGCTATTTTTTTAAGGATATGCGTAATTTTTTTCACTCATTATTGGGTCACTTATCTTGAGAAAGTTGGACAATACATTGTTCTATTTCATGAATAAGGCTATTTATTTTTGAGTTTGGCTTCCGTTCTTTTTTTCATCACTGCCTAAAAAGAGCTTGGGTTACCTTTTAGGGCTTCATACTTTTGTTCATAGGCTTGTTTTTTTCACTTTGAGCCTTGTCAAGCATATGAGTAAGAGCTTCAACTTGCCCTAATAGCATACTATTTTTTTCTTCTAAAGAATGTACATATAGCTGCACTTGAGGAAGTAATAATTCTATTTTTTTGTATCCATTCTTCCATAATTCTATAGAGAAAAACCCCTTACTTTTTGGTTGCAAAGGTAATACTTTTTTTGGAGTTATAAGCAACTATTTGTAAAAATTTTTATTTCATTATTTTTTTAATCAATATTTATGATTTTTTTAATATCTTTGTACTATCAAAAACACAAATTCAAAATTATGTTATCAATCAATGATACTCAATTAGTTATACTTGACTTTCAGGGCAAGTTATCCCAGATTGTATACCAGAGTGAAACTGTCCTATCGAAAGCAAGTGCCCTTATCAAAGGTATTAGGCACTTAGAAATCCCTATCACTTGGGTAGAACAGACTCCGGAGAAATTAGGACAGACCACTCCAGAAATTGCCGAATGCCTCAGTGGACTGTCCCCTATGGAAAAAAATGTACTTTTTTTCAGCCTATGCCACTGAAGAAATTGCGCAAAAAAATCCAAAGTCACCAGCGCAAGCAAAGTCCTACTAATAGGAATAGAGACCCATATCTGTATCTGGCAAACCACAGAGGATTTGATTCAAGCAGGTTATGAAGTTTTTGTCCCTTGTGATGCAGTCTCCTCACGTACTCTGGAAAAACAAACAAATAGGACTTCAGATGATAGAACAAGCACAAGGAAGGCACACCTGTGTAGAGGGAGCCTTGTTTTTCACTTTTTGAGAACTGCTAAGCACGAGAAGTTCCGAGATATAGCGAAACTTATCAAATAAAATCTTTTTAGAAAGGTACATCAGGAATATCACTTCCCTGAGCCGAAAAGCATTGTTAGGATTTCCCTTAGGGAGCCCTGTAGAAGAAGCTTCCTCTTCCTGATTATTGTATTTAGAAGAGAAGGATTGTACCTGATCGGTCTGTTCCTCAGCATACAAAAGGTTTTTTTGAGATTGCTAAAGACCCCATTGACAAACTGCAGACGAATATTGTCTAAGCCACCATTACGGTGCTTAGCAACAATAAATTCGGCTTGGTTTTTCCGTAGAAGTCTGTGCGCTATCATCCCATGTTTCTAAGTTATAATAGCTTGGTCTATAGAGAAACGTAACGATATCCGCATCTTGCTCAATCGCTCCAGACTCACGAAGGTCAGAGAGCTGAGGGCGCTTATGTCCTGGCCTACTCTCAACATTACGCGAAAGTTGAGAGAGCGCTATCACGGGCAAATTCAATTCTTTTGCCAGCGCCTTGAGGTTACGAGAGATGGTTGAGATCTCTTGTTCACGATTCCCTGCCCCCTTGTTGGTCGTATTGGCCGTCATTAGTTGAAGGTAGTCAATAAAGATAATCTTAACCCCATACTTAGATACCATACGGCGCGCCTTGGCACGGAGGTCAAAGATAGAAAGTGAAGGCGTATCGTCGATATACAAAGGAGCTTCTAAGAGTTCCTGAGTCTTGGTATTGAGGCGTTCGAAGTCCTCCACATTGAGTTTTTCCTGTACGGAGCTTATCAGAGCTTATCCCTGTTTCAGAAGCAATAAGCCTGGTAATAAGCTGTATAGAAGACATCTCCAAGGAGAAGAAAGCCACAGGAATCTTGCTATTGACAGCGATATTACGTGCCATACTAAGGGTAAAAGCTGTTTTTTTCCCATAGCAGGACGAGCTGCCACGATGATAAGATCCGTAGGCTGCCAACCCGCTGTGAGCTCGTCCACCTTGGTAAATCCTGAAGGAATCCCACTGAACTCCTCCTTTCGGTTATGGAGTTCCTCTATTTTCTTACGTGCCTTAATGACCAATTCCTTGGCAGACTCTGAAGTACGAGTAATATTTCCCTGAGTGATAGAAAAGAGTTTTTCCCTCGGCGCTATCGAGCAAGTCAAAGACATCCGTTTCCTCATCATAAGCCTCTTCGATAATCTCATTGGACATTTTGATAAGTCTACGTTGGATATATTTCTGGATAAGGATACGGGCATGAAACTCAATATTAGCCGAAGAGGAGACCCTTTTCGGTAAGATATACCAAATATCCCCCTCCTATTTCCTTGAGCGTACCATCCTTGAGGAGCTGATCCTTAACAGTCATCAAATCTATCGGTTGAGAATCCTTGAACAACTTATAGATAGCCGCATAGATCTTCTGGTGAGCTGGTGAATAGAAAGCCTCGTCGGAGAGAATATCTATCACCTCATCGACTCCTCGTTTTTCTATAAGCATTCCCCCAAGCACCACCTCTTCCAGCTCCAGGTCCTGAGGCGGAATTTTTCCCCCTTTCGAGGGTTGGAATGGTACGAGAAGAGGTTACGACCTCCATAGGTTGAGGAGAAATATTTTTCCATATCTTTAATAATTAATCAATTACAAAAAAAGGACAGTTTCCTTTTTTTCTTTTGGCAAAAAAATACACGCATTTTTCTCAATCTTTTCCCTTTTAGTTTTCAACAAATCCGTGAGTATTGTGTAAAAAGTTTGCTTACCTATTGATTATCAAAAATAGAATTATAGCAAAAATCGTTCAAAAAAATTATTTCTGCAAAAACTTCCCGACAGATAGTTTGTTGTTTTTTTAATAATTTTCATACCTTTTGCAGTTGGTAATCTATATCTGAAAAAAACACATGAGAGAAGTCACTCGCTTGTTCGATATTCCCTATTATCAGTTAGAGAAATATCCTATTGAGAATGCTTTAGTCACTAAATATAACAATACATGGACTCCTATTTCTTCTGAAGAATATGTAAAGAAGATCAACCAAGTAAGTAGAGCCTTATTGCGCTTAGGAGTACAGCCCCATGACAAGATAGCCATGGTTACCTCTAATAACCGTACAGAGTGGCATATTTTTAGATATGGCTATCATGCAAATAGGCGCCCACAATGTTCCTATATACCCAACTATCCCCAAGGAAGATTACATATATATCCTGAACCATGCTGAGGTAAAATATTGCTTTGCATCAGACAAAGAGCTGTTTGAGAAAGTAAGTAGTATAGTTTCAGAAATAGCCACTTTGGAAGAAGTATTCACCTTTGATGCGATAGAAGGCGCCAGAGGATGGCGGGAAATTCTTTCCTTAGGAGAGGATAATACCAATCAAGCTCAGGTAGATTCTCTCAAAGGAACAGATTCAGCCAACAGATATGGCAACCATCATCTATACCTCAGGGACTACAGGTAAGCCCAAGGGAGTAATGCTCTCTCATGATAATATTATTAGTAATATCAAGAACTGCCACGAGCGAGTTCCTGTAAAATCGGGAGATATCTGTCTTAGCTTCTTGCCTGTATGCCATGTCTTTGAGCGTATGCTCACCTACCCTATATCAGTATAATGGAATACGCCTCTACTTTGCCGAATCCTTTGAAAAAAAGTAGCTGTAAATATTGGTGAAGTAAAGCCCCACCTAATCACGGTAGTTCCTCGTGTAGTTGAGAAAGTATATGATAGTATCTACAGCAAAGGAGTTGCCCTCTCTGGAATAACTAAGAGCCTATTCTTCTGGGCATTGCGATTAGGCTACCAATACGAGCCCTATAACCAAAAAAAGGATGGTGGTATTCGCTGAAGTTAAAAATCGCACGTAAACTCATATTCTCCAAATGGAAGAAAGCCTTAGGGCGGTCAGCTACAGATGATCTGTGGAAGTGCTGCCCTGCAGCCACGCTTGGTGCGTGTATTTTTCTGCTGCAGGTATTCCTATCTGGGAAGGATATGGTCTTACGGAGACCTCGCCTGTAATCTCAGTGAATTGTAAAAAGGGATACTTGTGGAAGATAGGTACCATAGGCAAGCCTATTGAACATATCGAAGTAAAAAAATAGCCGAAGATGGAGAAATCCTCTGTAAAGGAAGCAACATCATGCTGGGATATTATAAGAATGAAGAGCAGACCCACAATGCCATAGATGAAGATGGATTCTTCCACACCGGAGATATAGGCTTTTTGGACGAGGAAGGCTTCCTTACGATCACCGACCGTAAGAAAGAAATGTTCAAGACCTCAGGAGGTAAGTACATTGCCCCCCAATATATAGAGAACAAGCTCAAAGCAATCCCGCTTCATAGAACAAGCGATGGTCGTAGGAGAAGGTGAGAAAATGCCCGCAGCCTTCCTACAGGTCAATTTTGCCTTCGTTCGCGAGTGGCTCAAAGCGCCATGGAGACAAACAAACCCTTAGCAATGAAGCTCTTGTAAAAGACGAGCGCGTACGAGAACGCATAACACAAGAAGTAGAACGCATCAATAAAAAAATTAGGAAAATGGGAGCAAATCAAGGCCTTCGACCTCACCCCAGATGAGTGGAGTATTGATGGAGGCCACCTCACCCCCTACCCTAAAAGCTTAAGCGCCGTATTATCGTTGAGAAATACAAAGATATGTATAATACATTTTTACAATAAAGAATCTTAGAAAATACTGATTATGATATACCGATTTAGAGTTATTTTTGGATGTAGATACGGATGTATTCCGTGATATAGAAGTAGAAAGCCATATCAACTTAGAAGACTTTCACCAATGTATATCGAAATCCTTCGGGTTCAATGAGAGGAAATGGCTTCCTTCTACAAGAGCGATGAGGACTGGAACCAAGGAGAAGAATATAGCCTTTTTGATACCGAAGGAGATACCCCAGTGATGGCCGATACCATTCTGGAATCCGTTATGGACGAAGATAACCGACACTTCCTCTATGTATATGACTTCTACAATATGTGGACTTTCTTTGTCGATCTGAAAGAAATAGGCCATGAACAAGAGGGAGTAAGCTATCCACATATACTAACTACCCATGGTTTTGTCCCAGAAGATGCCCCTGAGAAGAATTTTGTAGCTGAAGACTTCAATGAGTTCGACTCAGAGTTCAATGATTTCGAATTTGACCAAGATGAATTTGACGAATATCATGGTTACAATGATGATGAATTTTATTCCTAAGTAGCCAATGCCCCTTACTGACGTAGTTTTTTTTGGTATTCTTATAGTCACTATAGGAATCAGTTATTATGGCTTTTACCCATGAGGGCTTTTCTTTAGGCGCTATATGTTCAATGTCAAAAGCCGTACAAGGTGGAGACTACATACGCCTACTCTCGGCAGGCTTCTTACATGCCGGTTGGGAACACTTGATATTCAATATGATATCTCTATTCTTCTTTCATAAGGTTATTCTTGTAGGAATGGGAGTAGATGTCTTTATGCTTATCTATATAGGAGCCATTGTTTTTCGGTAATCTTTTTTTGCCTATATATCTATAGGCATCAGCCTTATTATTCCGCTATTGGGGCATCTGGAGGAGTTTCTGGAATTATCTTTGCTTCCATAGCACTTATGCCACACCTGAGAGTCAATTTTTATTCCAGGTTGGCTCTTTGGGACGATCTATTTTGGTTATTCGGTATACCGGATGCTTGATCCTCGTATGGGGGACAATGTAGGACATGCTGCCCACTTAGGGGTGCCATCTTTGGGATTTCCGTTATAGCTTTGTTGAAGCCCTTATTCATAGTTGAGAATGCGCTCTACTTGGGGATTATGGCGCTCCCTTTAGCCTATATGGGATACCGATTGCTAAAAAAATAATTTTTTTATACCTTTTTGCCCCCATCTTAATCAATCATTCACCATGTTAGAACTCTTTAATACCCAGATAGAATCTCTTTCGATTCATCAGGTAGGAAATATGCAAAAGGGAGAAAACCTATTTCTCTCCCAGCAACCCCTATGCCCTTGATGACCAGATAACCAGTGTGCTCAAGGAATATTTCTTAAAAACCTTTCAGAGAGAAGGAAGAAAACTTTATGCGCTTTGTGAACGACACCTCACTGGAGTTCAATGAGATGTTTGCCATAGTTACAGAGATTTTCGAAAATCCTTCGACCATACACACCCATTCGTTACGAATTGCCCAGCTACTATATGAACAGTCCAACCACCCTCATATCAAGTCTGGAGAGCTATATGTAGCCTACCTGACACACATCACTCTTGACAATACCAAGGTAGAAGCCATTGGTATCTTCAAGTCCGAGATGAAACAGAACTTCCTACAATTCGAACAAGGGCACAACCAATTAGATATTCTATTAGAAGAAGGAGTGAATGTCAATAAGTTAGACAAAGGATGCCTGATTTTTCAATGTCAACGAAGAAGAAGGCTATAAGATCCTCTCGGTAGATAGCAACCGCTATGATACCAAATACTGGACTGAACAGTTCTTAGGGAATCGATGCTCTTGCCGATGATGCCTTCTTCACCAAAAAAATACCTAAAAGATGTGTCAGGACTTTGCTAAGGAAGTTGTCCTCCCTGCCGAAGGCAAACAAGAAGAAATCCTATTCATGAACCGAGCTGTGAATCACTTTGCTAAGAATGACGAGTTCGAGGAAACCCACTTCCTCAACGAAGTATTGGGAGACAAAGTATTCAAGAAAGAATATGCTGCCCATGAGGACGACGAAGACCAAAGCCCCAAGCAGGGTTATATGGATCTGATTCCAGAGTTTCACAACTTCAAAGAAACCAAGGGAAAGAAATACTATATAGAGGATGTCTCCTCCTTCCCTATTGTGAACAAAGCCGTATCGGACATGCGTAAGAAAATCAAGAATATCATTGACTTAGATACCAATATACAGATACGTATGGACTTCATCAACCCTGAATCCGCTGAGAAATTTGTAGAAAAAAAGGTTGGGATGAAGAACGTGGTATGTTCTATTATCTTATTTATTTTTAATGAAGAAAAGAAAAAGCTAATGAAAAACACTTCCTACATGGGCAGAAAAAGCTCAATGAATTAGGAGCCAAACACACTCCCTGTTTTTTTACAATCAATTATCAAGGGACTCAGGGGCATGTATTTCCCCTTACAGACCTACCCTGAATCTGTTCGTTTTTTTCTTTCTCAGAGAAGACAGCCCCAACAGAGGCACCTATCACTATAGAAAAAGCACCCTGTTCCCTACGAAGTTTTTTTGAAAAATCCTTCCAAAAAAAGTACATACCCACTTGGAAAAAGGAGATACGGAGCTAATCAACCTAACCCCTTGCCACCGAAATATCACCCGTTTCCTTAGAAGAGGTATACCAAAAAGCCAAAAGCCAAGTACAAGATTCTTTACAAAGATGAATGGGTATGCTTTTTCCCCAGAGATTTTTGTAAAAATAGAAGATAACCATATAAAAAAACCTATCCTATGAAGGGTACCATCAGCGCTACTCTGCCCGATGCAGAAGTATTGTTGCTGAACAACCCCTAAGGAGATAGACGAACACAAGAAAGTTGTCGCACTCCTTTCGATGGACTTAGCACAAGTGGCCTCGGATATACATGTAAGCCGATTCCGCTATGTAGATGTGATCGAAAAAAATCCACTGGTGACCTATTGCAAACCAGCTCGGAGATCATAGGTACCCTCCCCGATAATTGGCAAAGCACAATTGGGCACTCTCCTTAGCAAGCTCCTTCCAGCAGGCTCGATCTGTGGGGCACCCAGAGAGAGCACTATGAAAAGTCATCGCTGAGGCAGAAACCTATGACAGAGGATTCTATACAGGTATTGCAGGTGTATTCGATGGAAAGACCTTGGATACTTGTGTACTGATTCGCTTTATCGAACATATAGGGGAGAAATTCTACTACAAAAAGTGGAGCAGGCATCACTGTACAGAGTAAGCCAGAGAGTGAATATAAGGAAATATTAGAAAAAAATATACATTCCTAACTAAGAATGGAAGAAAACAAGTTTATCGAGACTCTTAAACTTCTAAATGGAGAAATCTGTCATCTGAAGTGGCATGAAAAAAACGCTTAGGAGATACCTTTTTACATTTTTTTCCCAAAAGAAAAGGTATTTCCTTTGACAGCCATCCTAAAAAGAACAAGAACTTTCAGTGGAAGGAATCTATAAAATTCGCTTTGTATATAGTAGCCACAACTATATGATAGAGATACTTCCCTACCAGATACCCCCTATTGAGTCCATAAGCTGTGTAAGTGCAGATGATGTAGAATATAGCTATAAGTATGCCCATAGAGAAGCCCTACTTCAGCTAAAGAAAGAGGCCAAAACAGATGAGGTGATCTTTGTCAAGAATGGCTTAGTGACCGATAGCAGCTATGCCAATCTTGTTTTCTTTGATGGCACAGAATGGGTTACCCCTACGACCTTTCTGCTGAATGGTACCTGCAGACAACGCTTATTAAGCGAAGGAAAAATAAAAGAACGGATTATTCATGCTACTGATATCCCCTCCTTTACCCATATAGGACTTATCAATGCCATGATTGGTTTAGGGAGAATTATGCTTACCCCTGGATCGGATTTTTTTATAGATGAATAAATAATCCCCCTCTACATTATGTACTGATTCCCATGGCTCCTGTAACAGAGGTGCCTTAATCCCTTCAGAGAACTGGGATTTCCCTACGAAAAATACGAGCTTCATCCCATAGCCCCTCACTTATGAACTGCTGGAGTACTTGTGCCCCTCCCTCTACAATGAGACTCTGTATTTGTCTATCATACAAATAATTACACACCTGCTTTGGCATAGAAAGATCAGAAGAAAGACTCTCATAAGATACATGTTCGGTATTAGGAGACCGTTTTAGAAGAAAAACCACTGTAGGTTCCCCGAAAAACATTGAAGGTATCAAGCAAGGAGTGCTCTCCCTCTATAACCAATCTTAAAGGATTTTTTTCCCACCCAATGTCGTACTGTAAGAGAAGGATTATCCCTCTCCACTGTAGTTCTCCCCACTAAAATAGCACCTTCTTCGGCACGCCACAGGTGAGTTAGTTGCTGAGAGAATTCATTAGAGATCCATACAGGAGCCCGTTGCTCTTGGCGTAAAAGGCGCTATAAGACCATTACGTGTCTGTGCCCACTTGAGAATAATATAAGGGCGTCCCTTGGAGTGAAAAGTAAAAAAACGAGAGTTCAGTGCTCGACATTCATTTTCCAAGACCCCTACAACCACCTCACGACCAGCCTTCTGCAGACGCTCAATACCCTTGCCTGCCACCTTAGAAAAAAATATCCATACAGCCGATAACAACCTTAGGGATTTCCTTTTCTATAATCAGATCTGCACAAGGGGTGTTTTCCCAAAAATGCGCACAAGGTTCCAAGTTGACATACAAAACACTTTCCTTAAGCAGACTTGAATCCTTGACCGAAGCAATAGCATTGACCTCAGCATGAGGTTCTCCCTGCCTTAGTATGCCATCCCTCCCCTATAATCTTACCCTGGTGAACAATCACACTGCCCACCAAAGGATTAGGATAAGTATAACCCAAAGCCTTGCCCGCCAAGGATAAGCAACGCAGCATGTATCTCTGGTCTGTAGTCATATTATATACGCTGAAATTTGGCAGATACCCAGTTATTTCTCTCTATATGACTTATATAATGAAGTCCCTGCCGCCTGACTACACTCCTGAATAGCTGGCAAATCCTCCAGATAGAAGCCACTGACTAAAAAGCACCCCCTGAGGCAGCAATGACTGGGCATAAGCAGGAATATCCGAGAGCAGGATATTACGATTGATATTGGCCAATATAAGGTTGTATTTCTCTCCAGCAATAGCTGAGACCTCTCCTTGCTTTACAGTGATAAAATCACAATTGTTCTGCTGGACATTCTCTGTAGCATTCTCCACACACCAAGGGTCTATATCTATAGCTGTAATATCATGAGCCCCTCGTAGGGCTGCCATAATAGCCAAAAATCCCCGTACCACAACCCATATCCAAGACCTTAACCTCCTGGAGAGATAGAGGAATAAGCTGCTGAAGCATCATATAAGTAGTCTCATGATGCCCAGTGCCAAAAACTCATTTTTGGAGTAATCACAATATCATAGGGAGTAGAAGGTTTTGGGTGAAAAATTAGCCCGTACTGTACAGAGATTCTCTACTACAATAGGAGAAAAAAATTCTTTTTCCCACTCCTCATTCCAATTGACCTGCTCTATCTCAGTCACTTGGTAAGAGATGGTAAATTCTGGATTACTCAACAGATAAATATCCTCCAGAATATCTTCCCTCAGAGGTCTTTGGAGATGTAAGCTTTTGAGCCCCGTAGGAGTATCTGCAAAACTATCAAAGCCTACTTCAGCAAGTTCTGCTGTAAGGATTTCAGCTCCCATCTCTGTAGGAGAAACTGTAAAATCGTATTCTATATAATTCATCTATAATAATTAATGATCAATGGTTAATGGTAGGTGCAAATATAGGAAGAATCACAATAACCACCAAATATTTCTCTTGTTTTTTTCTACTATAAAAAAATCGTACATTTGTGTATCTTTTACAGCATCTCCTACCCATGAAAAAAATATACATCAGGCTACCGGTTTTTGGACAAGAGGACAAAAGCGAGGCATTTTAGGCTTAGTTCTCTGTTGTACACTATTGCAAGTAGCTTATTTTTGTAATAGATATACCTACACATACCACAGCTTTTTTTCTCAAAGCACAGCTCTTGAGCTTTCAAGAGCGGATAGATAGCTTAAAATCCCAAGAACAAGCCCAGAAATATACTTTAAGCCCCTTTAACCCCAACTTTATCTCTGACTACAAAGCCTATCTCTTAGGGATCTCCAAAGAAGAACATGCTCGGCTACAAGCCTTTAGAGAAGAAGGAAAGTATGTTAACTCCGCGAAAGAGTTCCAAAAGGTTACCAAAGTATCCGACTCCCTTTTGACTGTCATAGCCCCTCTGTTCAAATTTCCCGACTGGGTGAATCGAAAAAAAATGAACGATTCCTATCAAAGCAAATCCCCCGAAAAAATCATCAAGAAAGATCTCAATACTGCTACCGCCGAAGACCTATTGCCCATACGAGGAATTGGAGAAAAGCTCTCCGAACGTATCATAAAAATACCGGGAGCGCTTAGGAGGGTTCTCTCATAGAAACAATTGAACGAGGTATATGGCCTTTCTGAGGAAGTCATCACAGAAGTATGGAAATACTTTGACCTACTGACTCTTGCACAGATTACCAAACTTGATCTGAACCAAGCCTCCAAAAGAGAATTGGCTAAGATACCCTACTTAGGTTATAAAAGAAGCTGAAGCCCTCTTGATCTTCCGTTCAGAAAAGGAAACATACAATCATTGGAGGAATTGCAAGCCTTAGGATACTCCCTTGAAAAAGATAGAACAACTTAGCTGGTACCTAAAAAAGTGGAGAAATAAGGGCTTTTCTTTGGTTAATTGCATAATATATTGTACTTTTTGCACTTTATTTTTCACAAAAACTCACCTATGAATAAGAACCATTATGCCATCATCATGGCAGGGGGCGTTAGCTCTCGTTTTTTTGGCCTGTAAGTACTTGGGCTTTTTCCTAAGCAATTTCACGACATGTTGGGTACAGGACAAACCCTTTTTGCAGCGTACTTACCAGCGATTGGCCAATTTTATCCCTAAGGAAAATATTCTTATTTCCACCAATGAGATTTATAAAAACTTGGTTAAGACACAACTCTCAGGTATCTCGGATGAGAACTTAGTCTTGGAGCCCTCCATGCGCAATACAGCACCCTGTATCCTCTATGCTACTATGAAAATCCAAAAACGCAATCCCAATGCGGTTTTCATTGTAGCTCCTTCAGACTCATTGGATAGAACAAGAAGAAGAATTTCAAGAGAATGTAAAAGATTGTTTTTGCCCTATGTGAAAAAAACAGGATATCCTGATGACCTTAGGCATCAAGCCTACTTTTTCCTAATACCGGTTATGGCTATATACAGTACGACAAAAACAGATCCACAACAGAGCAAAAAGGTACTCCAATTCACCGAAAAAGCCTGACTATGAGCGAGCAAAACAATTTCTTTCGGAAGGAATTACCTCTGGAACGCTGGTATCTTTATTTGGCACACCCAGAGTGTATTAAAAGCCTTTTGAGAAATACCAACCTCAGATGTTTGCGCTCTTCCAAGCAGGAGAAGCCACTTACAACACCCCTGAAGAATGGGAGTTTATCAAGAATAATTATGGAAAAAGCAGAAAACACATCGGTGGACTATGCTATCATGGAACCCTCGGACAATATCTATGTATATCCAGTAGGGTTCGACTGGAATGACTTGGGTACTTGGGGTTCTCTTCATGAGAAATTGGCTAAAGATTCCAATAATAACGCAGTAGTTAATGCCCTGACCCTATTCAAAAACGCTTCTGACAATATCATTCGTACCGATACCAACAAAGTAGTGATTGTAGATGGGATAGAGCACTATATCATCGTAGATACAGCTTCGGTACTGATGATCTACCCTAAAGAAAAAGAACAAAGTATCAAAGGAACTCTTAGGAGAAGTCAAAGAGAAATTCGGCAGCAATCTCTCCTGATGGATTAAGAAATCATTTTTTTGATATACCTTCAACAGATTTTTCACAGACCTTCTCGTCTGTGAATTTTTGTACATAGCTGTAGCCTACTTCCCTCATCTGTTGTATACGCTCAGGGGAAGCAAGGAGTTGTTCTATGGCTTGTCGGATCTCTTGTGCGGTATTCTCAGTAGGATTCACATATATACTCCCTTACCGCCAGCCTCCTCAAAGCAACTTCCCTGAGAGGTAATCACTGGAGTTCGGGAGAAAAGCGCTTCTATGATAGGGATACCAAATCCCTCAAATACAGAAGGGTAGCAGAAGATAGTTGCCTCTTGGTATATCATAGCCAGTTCCTGCATAGAAACTCCAGAAAGCACTCTTATCTGTGATTCCATATTATTCTCCTGGCAATAGGTTGCTATTTTTTTCATAATAAGCAGTCTTCTTCCCTACCATAACCAACGGTAGGTCTGTCCCTTTGAGCGCTTTTTACAATCTCCAAAGCATTCTTTCGCTCCTCTATAGCTCCTACATTGAGTACAAAAACGATCAGGAAGTGCATACTTTTCTCGTATTTTTAGTTTTCTCCTCCTCTGTATAAGTTTGCTTAAAAGCGGCATGGCATCCCTGATATACCACCGATATTTTATTGGGATCTATATGGAAATAATCCACTATATCCCCTTAGTCTGTTCACTAATGGCAATAATATGCTGCGATTTCTGGGCAGCATAGCGGAACTAAGAGTATGTATTTTTCCTATCAAAAAGCAGTATACCATTGGGGAAACGCAAGAAAATAAGGTCGTGTATGGTAACCACTGTAGGTACCTGCTTGTATATACCTATAGGAATCTCTCCCGAAAGTCCATGATAGAATATCAAGGTGCTCCTTCCGAGCAAGAGTTGTGATATGAAAAAGACGCCAAAGACTCTTGAACCGTTTCCAGAAGAAACCCTTAGGAGTAATCTCAGTAGTCTTAGGGAGTGAGTTTCACCCCTAAGAATTTCCTTTTCAAAGGATTAAAGAGCACCAATTCTGTATCAGTTCTCTCTTGTAAGATACGGATCAGGTCACGGCTATAGTTTCCCAAGCCACGAAAAATTATGAAAAAGCCCGCTTAGCATCGAATCCTATTCTCATTTCTTTGTTTTTTAAAACCTCTTTCAAGAACTTAGCTGTATAGCTCTTTTTATTCTTGGCCACTTCCTCTGGTGTCCCGATAGCTACTACCTTTCCGCCACCCTTTCCGCCTTCGGGGCCTATATCGATAAGATAATCCATCATCTTGATTACATCCAAGTTGTGCTCTATGATAAGTACAGTATTACCCTTTTCAGTGAGTTTGTTAAGCACCTCCATCAGAATCTTTATATCCTCAAAGTGCAGTCCTGTCGTAGGCTCGTCCAAAAATATAGAAGGTATTGCCTGTATCACGCTTAGAAAGTTCAGTAGCCAGCTTGATACGCTGCGCCTCTCCTCCCGAAAAGAGTTGTAGAGGGCTGTCCTAAGGTAATGTATCCCAATCCCACCTCCTGTATGGTCTTGAGCTTTCGGTAGATTTTTCGGGATGGGTTCAAAAATCTACAGCCCTCATCTATAGTCATAGCCAATACATCGGCTATAGATTTTTCCTTTGTAGCGAATCTCAAAGAGTTTCTCGGTTAAATCGCTTACCATGACAAGTCTCACACTCCACCAACACATCGGGGAGAAAAATTCATTTCGATGACCTTCATTCCTCCTCCTTCGCAGGTCTCACAGCGTCCCCCCTTGACATTGAAGCTAAAGCGCCCTGGTTTGTAGCCTCGAATCATTGCCTCAGGGGTATGAGTAAAGAGATCTCGTATCTCGCCAAAAACTCCTGTATAAGTAGCAGGATTCGAGCGCGGAATACGCCCCTATAGGAGACTGATCTATATCAATCACCTTATCAATATGTTCCAGCCCCAAAATCTGCTTATAGGGCATGGGCTTCTTGAGCGCATGGTAGAAATGTGCATTGAGAATCGGGTAGAGAGTTTCATTGATCAAGGTAGACTTCCCCGAACCTGATACCCCTGTAACTCCAATCATCATTCCTAAAGGAAACTTTACCGATACATCTTTGAGATTATTCCCTGTACACCTATGAGTTCTATAAAGTGTCCATTGCCCTTGCGTCGTTGTTTGGGTACCTCTATTTCCCGTTCTCCATTGAGATAAGAAGCTGTCAAGGTATGTGCTTTAAGCATTTCTTTGGGAGTCCCTGCAAAAAGTACTTCTCCCCCGCCCTTGCCTGCTTTGGGACCAATATCAATCACATAATCAGCATGGAGCATCATATCGGCATCATGCTCTACCACCACTACAGAATTTCCTATATCTCGAAGTGATTTCAAGGAATTAATCAATCGTTCATTATCACGCTGATGCAATCCTATACTGGGTTCATCCAAGGTGTAGAGTACATTGGTAAGCTTTTGAACCGATCTGGGTAGCCAAGCGGATTCGTTGTGCTTCTCCCCTGAGAGGGTCTTAGAACTTCTTCCCTAAGGAAAGATAGTCCAGGCCTACATCCAAGAGAAAACGTAAACGCTCATTGATTTCCTTAAGAATCTCGAGGCGATCTTCTCCTGCCTGTCAGAGAGTTTTTCCAGGCAAGGTATCGAACCATTGCATAAGCTCCCCTATATCCATAGCCGAAAGCTGAGCTATATTCTTATCAGCTATATGAAAATACAAGGCTTCCTTCCTTAGGCGAGAACCCTCACACTCAGGGCAAGGCTTTTCTTCCATAAAATCCTTTGCCCAGCGCTGTATGGAGGAACTGCTTTTCGGAATCTTGGTATTGTTGTTCTATAAAATTGACAATTCCTTCAAAAATCAATAGAGAAATCACGGGTTACCCCCATTGTTTCAGACTTTTTCAGAGAATTTTTCTTTCCCTCCAAAGAGAATCATATCTATAGCCTCCTTAGGGAGTTTTTCTACAGGATCAGAGAGCTTATGACCGAACTTTCGCAGTATTGTCTCCAATTGTTGGAATATCCAAGTCTTCTTCTCTGCCCCAATAGCTATAATTGCCCTTGCTTGATGGAGAGTGACATATCAGGAATCAGCTTGCTTAGAGTTACCTCCTGTACTGTCCCCAATCCATTGCAGTGAGGACACATTCCTTTAGGAGAGTTGAAAAGAAAAAGTATTGGGCTCCGGCAGTGGATAGGAAATTCCAGTAGTGGGGCACATTAGGTTACAGCTAAAATAGCGAGGAGCATCCTTTTTTTCAGTAAGAACCATCAGAATGCCGTTGCCATGGCGCATGGCCGTCTGTATACTCTCGCTCAAGCGGCGATGAGTGGTGTCATTATCCTTTATCTCCAAGCGGTCAATGACCACCTCAATATCATGGGTTTTTGTAGCGATCGAGCTTCATACCATACTCTATCTCACGGATCTGACCATCTACACGTACTTTGAGAAACCCCTGCTTGGCGATTTGCTCAAAGAGCTCGCGATAATGTCCCTTACGTGACTGTACTACAGGTGCTAAGATATGGATTGTTTTTGTCCCGATAATCCTCCAATATCAGCTGTTGTATCTGACCATCAGTATAGCTGACCATCTTCTCGCCTGTGCGATAACTATATGCGTCGGATGCACGTGCATAGAGCAAGCGCAGAAAGTCATAGATTTCGGTAATAGTACCGACGGTAGAGCAGGGGCGACTTAGAAGTGAGTCTTTTTGCTCAATAGCTATCACAGGAGAAAGTCCGTCAATCTTATCCACATCGGGACGCTCTAATCCACCCTAAGAACTGACGTGCGTAAGCAGAAAAAGTCTCAATATAGCGGCGCTGTCCCTCAGCATAGATGGTATCAAAAACCAAAGAAGACTTTTCCACTTCCTGATAAGCCTGTAACCACAACCAATTGATAGCGAGGTATTTGCACATCTATATCCTTTAAGTTGTGAACTCTGGCTCCTTGTACTATAATATTTTTTATCCTTTTTCATTCTATTATAAATAGCGGATTATGTTATGCAAAAAGCTACTTATCTTTGCCCTACATGCCTTATGTACATGCTCCGCTGGGGACAAAGATAAAGTAGTTTTCGTTATATACACGAAGAAAAACTTCTAACTAAGAAACTTAGGTAGCTCCCAATGATATTTTTAGAAAGCATACGTACAGCAATCACCACACAGATGGTAATAAAAACGACCCATGAGTGATACTCAGCCATAACCCCATTGAGCAAGAAATACACTGTACCTCCTGCTACACAAGCTGTTGCATAGATTTCTTTTTGGAAAATAGCAGGCATCCTATTGGCCAAGACATCGCGAATCACCCCTCCGAAACTTCCAGTCATAGTTCCCAGAACAATCGCAATGGTAGGTGAAAGGTCAAATCGAAGTGCCTTTTTCTAAGCCAATGATGGTGAATACTCCCCAACCCAATAGCATCAAAAAGTAATAGCCAGTAGTTCCAGTGTGCGGCAAACTTGTTTTTTAAAAAAACAAGGTAAAGACGACACTCACACCAATCATAAAGATATACATGAGATTCTTCATCCAGAAGACAGGAATACTTCGATCATAATATCGCGAAGGGTTCCCCACCGACCCCTGTGACGAAAGCCAAGATGAACATCCCGAAAAATGTCCATACGACGCTCTAATCCGAGCAACACCCCAGAAATCCCAAAAACAAAAGTCCCTATAAGATCCCATAGATAAATAGGGTCAGAGGCAATTAACCTCATTTCCTGGCTTAGGGAAGCAAGCCCATCGCTCAGACTTGAAAATCACTTCATTCATTGTTATGATTCTATAAAAGATTTTTATTGCATTTATCAGGTTAGCACTGGGTTGAAGCGCCTCTATACGCCATACCAGTTCCCCTTTGTGGAAAAATCATATAAGTAGGAATCCCATTAATTTTTAGCTTTTTGGGTAAGCTCTTTATTCTTATCAATATCGATCTTAATGACACGCACTGTCTCTCCTAAAGAATCCGCTACCTGCTGAATAGAATCGGTTGCATCCTTAGCCAAATAATGCCATCCCGCATAAAGACAATAAGCACAGGCTTATTAGTACTGATTATATCTCCAAATACAGACATGTTGATTATAGTTTTTACATTGAACCTAATATTTATAGGTTATTATTTACATACAAATATTTCAAAATCAGTTACTTATTAAAAATTTTTCTGTACTACTATACCTATAAAATACAGCAAATATACAAATAGAATATTCCAAAATAAATGAGAATTATTCCATAACCTATTTATCCCTAAACAATTTTTCCCCTACATAGTCATATTGATAGTAAGTAAAAGGGAAGCCTATATGATATCATAGACTCTTGCTTGCTTTGGAAAAGGGAAAAAGACAACAAAAGAAATACTAGAAAATATCAAGATGGGGAAAACAATTTTTGTAAGATAATCTCAATATTTGCTTGAGTTTTCCTTTTGTCCTTTTTATATAGCGCATACATTCCACAGCTAATTAGCATCGGAAATATAGAGATCACATAGTAAAAATAATAAATTATCACTATGAGTATAAATGAAATATTGACAACCATCTCCCATAAAAATTATATTGGAAAAAGGGAAGTAAATCCTATCTGAATATTCCAAAAAGGATTTTTATCTATAAAAAGAAAAACTTATAAATGAAATAGTAAAGGAGCAATAATATTGTTACAAATACTAATTCACTGGTTTTTGATATTTTTTTCTGACCATAATTTTATATCTTCTTTCCTTATCATTTTGTACTCCCCCTTTTTCCTAATCCTCTTATATTTCCTTCATTTACTAAAAAGTCAATCATATTTTTAGCCTAACAATATCATTTTTCATAAAAACAAAAATCCGTTGCAAATGTATAATTTTTTTCTTCAAATAACAAAGAAAAAAATCTTCTATTTCCCTTCGGAAGAAAGAGCTTCTTTCGTTTTTCTTTTTCAGTTCAATAACGGTGATTTCAGGGGCATACCTACACGACCTGGAAAAAGCCAAATAGCCAAAAGCCACGATTGACATTGATATACCTATCCTTTTCCTTATAGACCCCTCCCCAATACTTATAGCGCCATCCGGCAGAGCTCCACTTGATCACTCCTGGAATCTCTATTCCAAACTGCATACCATGAGTATGCCCACTTAAGGGTCAAGTGAATGAAATTAGGATCCTGAGCACCTCATACTGCCAATGAGTGGGGTCATGAGAAAGCAATATTTTTGAAATCCTTCTTATCTACTTGGCTTAAGGCTTGCTTTAAATTTCCTTTTTTTGATAAATCCCTGTCCCCAGTTTTCCACTCCTACTACTGCTATACGCTGCTGCCCACGAGAGAAACACAGATTCATTATTAAGCAAACAAAAGCCTAACTGCTGATGAATCTGCTTGAGTGTCTCTAAGTTTTTAGCTTTTTCATCTGGAGAATCCCACTGCACATAATCACCATAGTCGTGATTTCCCAATACGGAATAAACTCCATCCTTGGCATGTAGCTGCTTGAAGTGAGCTATCCAAGGACGCATCTCTTCAGCTTTGTTATTGACCAAGTCACCTGTGAAAAAAAGATAACATCTCCCTGTTGAGCATTGATCATATCAATCCCATATTGTACTTTCTCAGCATTGTCAAAGCTTCCTGAATGAATATCTGAGATATGCACTACTCGATAACCATCAAAAGCCTCAGGAAGATCATCAAAAATATAGGGTATGCTTTACCACCCTATAGTTATACCTTCCCCAAAAGCATCCCATAGATCATCCCCGCAAAAGGAATTGCCGCTACCCCCATCCCTATGAGGCTGACAAAACGTCGGCGTGAGGGGATAACTTTCTCTTTTTTGGTACGGAAAGGTGCACAAAACAAGCGTACCAAGGTCTCTCCATGAAAAAAATATACTGATAAGCGTAACAAATAGTAACCATGAGAGGAACAATCCAAAGGAAAACTGACGATGTTGATCCCATACACCAGCAAAAGGATTCATTCAAAAAAATAAAAGGAAATAAAAAAAGTAAAAAAAGCCGATGCTGTATAATACAAATAAGTAAAAATCTTATACTTTACTGCCTTACGCACACAGAAAGCACCTAAAAGCACCATCAGTACGTAGAAAATACATAAATAATTAATGAAATGATGCATAATAATTAATGATTAATGACCAATACTTAATGATCAATAACAAATATTGCGATTACTTTCTTCTTTTTCTTTTAGAAGAAAGTATTAGAAGCTTCTTTACGCTTGCCACCCTTTCTTCTTATCCTCTTTGTGAGAGAATTTTTTGTCCTTGCTCTCTTTTTTTCCTTTCTATCCCGTCTGTCTTTTCTTCCTTTACCCTCTGAGGAACGTTGTTGAGAGATTTCTATATGAATAGCACGATTATCCATCTTGAAATCGGCAAAAGGTATCCAATACCAGCTGGGTCATCTCCGCTTCGGTATTGAAGAAAGAAAAAGTATCTTTTACATCTACCTTGAAAATATCATTTTTACCCAAACCAATATTTTCTCTAAGGAAATCCTTAAGTAGTTGCCAATTATAACCATCACGTTCCCCTATATTGATAAAGTAGCGTGTTTCGCCTTCAGAGGAGAAGGACTTGCCTTCGGAGGGTTCCGCATTGAGGTCTTTGGACTTGCTATAATAGTTGTAAAAACGATTGAACTCTACCGCTACCATACGCTGGATCAGTTCCTCACGGTTTAGATTGCTCAGTACATCGTAAATGGCTGGCAGATACTCATTGACCGCTGGATTCACCTGTGTATCCTTAATCGTATTGGCCAAGTGGTAGAGCTGTATCTCACAGATTTCCATTCCGCTGGGGATAGACTTATACTCAAAAGTCTTCTGGATGATCTTCTCAATGGTCTTGATACGCTTAGCCTCACTCTTGGTTAGTATGACCATGGATACCCCCCGACTTGCCTGCACGCCCTGTACGACCACTGCGGTGAGTGTAGGTCTCTATCTCGTCAGGAAGTTGATAATGAATCACATGCGTGATATCATCTACATCTATTCCGCGAGCTGCCACATCGGTTGCCACGAGCATCTGAATTTGCTTGGCGCGAAAACCCTTCATTACCAAATCACGCTGGTTCTGGCTTAGATCACCATGTAGAGCAGCCGCATTGTAACCGTCCTCTATAAGTTTTTCGGCTACTGCTTGGGTATCACGCTTGGTACGACAGAACACCACTGAAAAGATAGACGGATTGGCATCAGCCAAGCGCTTAAGTGCCTCATAGCGCTGACGCCCATTAACAATATAACATTCGTGAAGTACATTGTTAGAGGCTTGGTTCTTATGTCCTATGGTAATCTCTTTGGGACGATGCATAAACTCTTTAGCAATTTTCGCCACCTCGGCAGGCATGGTAGCCGAGAAGAGCCAAGTATTCTTATCATCAGGTGTTTCGGATAATATAGAGCGGATATCCTCATAGAAGCCCATATTGAGCATTTCATCGGCCTCATCGAGCACACAATAGCTAATCTGCGCAATAGAGGTAAACTCACGGCGCATCATATCCTGCATACGGCCAGGAGTTGCCACGATAATATGCGCCCCTTTCTTAAGGCTACGGGCTTGTTCCTCTATACTTGCCCCCCCATAGATAGCCACAATATGCACCTGTGGCATATGCTTAGCATACTGCTTGAGCTCGGAGGCGATCTGCAAGCACAATTCACGAGTAGGAGCTAAGATGAGCCCCTGAGGTCATACGCTGGGTGGGATCAATCAGTTGAAGAAGTGGAAAACCAAAAAGCAGCGGTTTTTCCTGTTCCTGTTTGTGCCAAGGCCACCATATCGGTAGGCGCTTCAAGCAATACAGGGATAGCGGCTTGTTGTACCTCAGACGGACGCTCGAAGCCTAAGTCATCAATCGCTTCGAGTGAGGGGTGCGCTTAGCCCCAATGTTTCAAATAAATTCATACTAATAGTAATAGGGTGCAAAGATAGAAATTAATTATCAATTACACCCTAATAATTTGGAAAATATATTTTTTAAAAGAAAAATAATGATTCAAAAAGCCTATACAATTCAATAGACTAAGACACAATAAATTCTGAAAAATCGACTAATTATCTCATTTCCTTAAGATCGGATTCAGCTCCTCATCGTTATACATCTTCATTTGTTTGTATACCTTCATATATTTTCGCCCTGCGGCGATATCGTCCAAGAGTTGGTCAAGGGCAAGGGAGAGGTCTTCTCGCTGCTGGAGAAGTACTTGGAGCTTCTCACGGCACTTAGCAATATGTTCAGTAGTGGCATCGGTGCGCTCGGTTTCCTGCTGCATATGATAGATTTTTAGGGCTAAGATAGAGAGCCTATCCACTGCCCATGCGGGGCTCTCGGTGTTGATCGTCGCTCCTGATTGAGGAACTACATCCTTGTATTTATGAAGGAAATAGCTATCTATATACTCTACTGTATCAGTACGGTCTTGGTTGGAAGCGTCTATTTTTTTCGTTTGAGTAGGAGCGCTTCTTTGGGATCAATCTCAGGATCACGAATGATATCTTCATAATGCCACTGTACGGTATCTATCAATTTTTCGATATAGAAGATGCTCAATAGTCTTACTATCGTACGGATTCTCAAAGGGTTGATTCACATCATCAGCTATATGATAGCGTAGGATACTCTCCCAAAAATGTCATAAGCTAATTTACTAAACATATTCCTTGTTTTTCTGCAAAAATAGAATTTAAAAATGCAAAACTACAAAAAATAATATAATTAGCTCATACAAAGAGGATTATTTTTGATAGGAAGATAAGAGAAGACAGAGTCTTAGATGATTTTGGACAGGCTTTTTCAAAATTGGGTTTCTAAATCGTTACCTAATACCTTGAAAAATAATTTTTATTAATAGGTTATATTTCAGTGTTTTACACCTTTTTTCATATTGTACAGTAACTTGATAAAAAGTACTTTCGCAAATTAAAAATTAGAGTATGAAAAAAGTAAAACGCTCAACCTTTAAGGTATTGTTTTACCTTAAAAAGAATGCCCCCAAAGAAGAACGGTAAGGTTGCTATTATGGGGCGTATTACCATTGACAATCAAGTAGCTCAGTTTAGTACCAAACTTGAAATCCTTCCACAGAAATGGGATTTGAAGTACGGCAGAGTAACAGGTAAAACAGAGGAAGCTACCCAACTCAACCGCAAGTTGGAAGAGATTCGCTCACGTATGGTTACTCATTATGAGGAACTGATGAAGTACGAGGGAGTGGTTACTGCTCAGAAGCTAAAAAGCCACTTTCCTAGGTATAGGAGTAATGGAAGATTCCTTGCTAAAAGTCTATGAGAAGTTCAAAGAGGACTTTTGCCTTGATGGTAGAAAAAGGTGTTAGAAGTTGGAAAACCCTCAACAAATACGAAAATGTATACACTCATTTGAGCGAGTTTATCCAGTACAAATACCGCAGAAGTGATATTTCTTTCAAAGAACTTACAGAAGACTTTATCAACGATTTTTGACTTCTATCTTAGAGTTAATAAAAAAGTCTTACTCACAACACAATATGGGTTTTATATGATGCCCCTTTGTAAAATGGTAGAAATAGCTATAGAACAAAGGTATCATCTATCGCAATCCTTTTTAAGAATTATATAAGTTCTATGGAGGAGAAAGACAGAGGCTATTTGCTTAGAGAGGAAGTAGAAACTCTTTTTACAATATCACCCTAAGAGTGCTTCTGTTGAATTAGTACGAGACCTATTTGTTTTTAGTTGCTTTACAGGCTTCTCTTACATTGACATCAAGCAGCTCAAGAAAAGTCACTTACAATCGTTCTTTGACGGCAACAAATGGCTTATCAAACGACGTCAGAAATCCGATGTCCCTTGCAATGTTCGTCTATTAGATATAGCCGAGAAAATTATTGAAAAGTATGAGGGTACGACTCGTACTGAGGCATTGTTTCCTACACCCTCCAATGCTAATTGCAACCTCCTGATCAAAAAGATGATGAAAGATTGTAACATCATTCGTGAAAAACCTATCTCCTTTCACTGGGCACGCCATACCTTTGGCACTCTGTTCTTAACAGAAGGAGTTCCCTTGGAAAGTGTTAGCAAGATGATGGGACATAAGAATATCAAAACCACCCAGATTTATGCTAAAATCACCAATGAGAAAATCAGCAAGGATATGGAAATTGCTGCCGAACGATTAAAAACTTAAAGATAGGATAACTAACAAATTTCTTCTTAGAATTAAAATCCATTGATAACATTTCAAAAAGAGATGTGTCGATGGATTTTTTGTTACTACAGAAAGCTATCAGAAGAGAAAAAGACTTCAACAAATAAGGAAAAAGGCTATTCGTTTGCCACAAATAGAAATACGTCATTAAGACTTACCTATTTTCCCTGTTTTTAAACACTTAAGGCACGTAATGGCGGTTCGTTGTTCGAGTGCAAAAGGTATTTCTGTGTTCTTAACGCTTCTTGCAAGGTCAAGCCCGATGGGTTTTCAAAAATCTCCAGCCCTTGTCCGTTGTCCTGCGGGTAGTATTTTTTTGAAAAACCTTGCAGAAGCTAAACACAGACCTTTTATGGCACTCGAAACAGAAACCAGCTCATTCCGACCTTTAAGCGAATAAAAATGTCAAATATGAGAAAAAAATGCCGCTTCTTACAGATTGTTTTTTGAAACGAATACCGCTTTTCCTCCCATTGTCGAATAAAAATTTTAAAAGGACAACTTAAAAGCCGAAAATCGTGCGTATCGTGTCCAAACAAGCCGTAAAGCAGTATAAAACTCCTAAAATGCAACAAGATGAAAAAAGAACCCTGTATTGCAACCAAATTCGTGTCTCACGAAATAAGCCCCTTAGAACATCTGAAAGACTGCCAAGTCTATCAGCTCCGTGTAAAAGCTCAATAGCGGTGAGAAACTCACCCGAACAGAGAAAAAAATTGGATTACCCAAGCGGTCAATAGTAACTGCTTTTTTAGAAATGCTATCCCCTTATTGGGCTACCAATTTTGACTTTTCCGATGTACTGAAAAAGTTTATTGTAAAAGCAGTATAATACTTGGTATGAATACTATGCTATCGACCGCACCAGCCTCCATGCCTATCTTTATGGGCGCATAGACCAAATAGTAGAAATTTAGTAACCCTAATAACAAATAGAACGCTTATGAATATCGTAGGAAGACTTACCGAAAATGCACAAGTGCAAACCCTATCAAATGGCAAACAAGTCGTTAATTTCTCTGTAGCAGTGAACGACAACTACCGAAACAAAGCAGGTGAAAACGTACAACAGACCTCCTTTTTGACTGTGCTTATTGGCTCAGTACGGGGTTGCTCCGTATCTTACCAAAAGGCACATTGGTTGAATGGAAGGACGAGTATCGGCACGAGCGTGGCTCAATCGTGAGGGAGAACCTCAAACGAGCTTGAACTTTCACACCTCAAAATCAAATTCCACTTTAGCAAGAAAGCAGAAGTAACACCTAATACCTCTGCAAAGTGAGACAAATAACGCAAATGCCATAACACCTTTGCCAAAGCCCCAAGTCACAGCAGAGGAAGACGAGGACGATTTGCCTTTCTAAATGTATAACCCTTTAAAAATTGAACAGAAAATGAATATCAGCAAAACACCTACAACACACCTATTGGTGCGTGCCTATACCAATAGCGAATGGGATAGTTGCGACTTTGCCCTTATCACCCTTACCGAGCAATGGCTTTGAGAAAGTGAAAAAGTAGTCCAACAAGTATCTACCCTAAAGAGCGACCCCGATTTTGTGAACCTTAGTTTCTATGAGGCAAGAACCGACTTTTATACCCTCAGCGATGAGGAACAGCCCGATTTATCCTTTTTGGAAGAACGTACTTGGACTTTTGTGGAACTCACTGAGGAGGAATTAGCCTCTTTCAATACGCCTGAAAGCCGTTTGGATATTTACCGAAGCGTATTTACTCGATACGATGATTTCTATATAAAAGCCTATGGAAAATACTCCTCCGATGAGTATTGGACGGACGACATCCGTTTTGAAGAACTTTTTAAAACCTTTGAAAAAAATGATAATAACAGACCTCAATGGTGCACCTATAGAGGTAACCGACCTTGATAAAAGCCTTAGCGCAAGCCGATAGCTTTAGAGGCTATAAGCATACTGACAACTCCCACAAGACGTTAGATAAGAGGCTAAAAAGCCTATTGGCAGGGACTTATATATTAAACTGAAGCAACTCAAAGAAGCCCAAAAACTCACCCCTTAATAAAACCTAACAGCCTATGGAAAGCGTTTACTTAGTCTATAAAACCGACAGCTGGCACTATATGAGTAGCCGTGTCCTTATGCAAGTATGCACAAGCAAGTACAAAGCAATCGAAGTGATAAAAAGCCTATTGCAAGCGGTACAAGTTACCCTTTACCCAAGACGACCTAACCAACTTGCAATGGTACGACCAAACCCAATGTAGCAAAAAGAAGCATTGAGTTTGAAATAGAACCCCAAGAAGTAGTTTAACCTAAAAAGAGTATCTCAATGAAAACACTCAAACAACCCCTAACAACCGACACCCAAGCCCTGTCCTATATAGGGATAATCATCCGAACTTTTGAGCCACTGCACTTTATGAACCTTAGTGACCAAGACCGAGAGGCAACCCTCAAAGCCCGACAAGCCTTAGAAGCTATCGTAAAGGCAAACGGCTACACAGTGAGTTATCGCACTGAAAAACACTATCAAAAAAAGCCCCTTAAAAAGATAAGGATATAAAAACAGAAGTATCAATTTAAAAAAACGAAGTATCCAATGGAAACCCATTTTTCAATCATCAAATTGCTCAGTTAGCCATACAAGGTAAACTGCACTTAGTCATAACCCAAGAAGCAAATAACAGTTCTTAGTAAAAATGAAAATCAAAAAAATATAGTAAAAAAATATTTTTGGAATATAAAAATAAAACCCTTACCTTTGTCTCACTTTTTAATGAATTTTTGCAAACTAAAATTTTATAGAAATACCAATAAAATACAAAGTTATCCAAAGAGGGCAACCAGTTGTTGCGGGTGGAGGAACGAAGAAATACTATGCCTCCGCTAATCTCACAGGTGAAAAGTCCTTAGCAGACCTTACTAAAGACATTGAAAAAAATGTGTACTGTAAATGGTGCCGATATTCGTGCTGTACTTTTATGCTTTAGTAGAAGCAATGCAATCTTCCTTATCAAACGGACAAGCCGTACGATTAGGAGAACTTGGAAGTTTGCGCGTAAGTATAGGAAGTGAAGGAAAGGCGACAGAGAAAAGAAATAAATTCTTCTTCTATCAAAAACGCTAAGGTTATATTTACGCCTGGGAAAGATATCAAAAAGATGTTAGACACACTTGAATATGAGAAAATGTAGTGTGTATTATTCAAAGGAAGCTATATATTTATATTGAGGTATATAGCTTCCCTTTTTATTAGATAATTACTTTCCAGAAAAATAATACCTATACTTTTTAAAAAAAGCGATACCTATGTTTTTTTGAAAGGCGATGCCTGTGTTTTTAAGAAGTAACAATTACAATTAGAAATCAAATAGTTATACATCTTATATAAAATAACAAAAATCAATGGGAATTTATAAAAAGCTAATAACATATATATCACAGTCCGTGATACTTATACTATGAGAGCTGGTACTTCTTATGAAGAAGCTGAAGAAGTAACTATTACAGCTACAGAAGAAATAGAATTAATAAGTGCCAAGAAAGTAATAATGCAAGGTTTAGAAGGAGGTGTGCAATATGGTACAGTTGATAAAGATAAACCTAAAATTATTATGAGTTATTTTTACTGACCTCAATGATAAAATTTTTGGGAAATAGAGGAAAGATAGGAGAGGAAGTCTATTTAGTGATAGAAGGTAAAAATCTTGCAGGAAAAAGAAGCTGATTTAGACCCTAACTGATAATGAAATAGATTTTTGAATACAAGGGTGAACGTTTAGAAAACGACATACTCAAAGGATATGTTTTTCAAAAATGATAAAAACAGAACGCATCAAACTAAAAAAATAATAGAACAAAAATAACTAAACTATGGCAGGTATAAGAATAACACTAAAAAGAAACAGGACAACAATCCATAGCCAGACTATGGGTTGATAAGAGAGATGAAAAAGGAAAAATCCAAAAAGTTATGGATGGATATTGGGTAAATTCTAAAGGAGAAAAAGATAGCTCTTCGTCCTTTTGATGATACAACTTTATATTTCTATTTTTACAACAAATAAAGAGGCTATAGGAAATTTTTATATCATTCAATATTATAGATGCAAATATAACTAACTATAGAGATTCTATTGTTTACCATAGTTTCTTTGAAATAAAAATCCATTGAAAATAAAGTTAGCATTAATATTTATGATATATTTAAGGATTCTCTTTATAACAAGAAAAGAGAGTATAAACTTAATTTCTCATTATATGTAGAGTTAAGTATTCATAAAAACAGACTTTTCCTAATAGTGAGAAAGAATTCTTAAAAATCTATGTATTGGAGTTTATTCCTAAAGTCATGGAAAAAAACAAAATCCAAGATGGGAGATAGCTGCAAAAATGCCAAAAAAATATGGTTTAATAGAGATAAGGCTCAAAAAGCCTCATTATACAAAGATTGTTACAAACGTAGTTACAATGAACTGGGTAAAGAAATTTTCAAGAGTCCTTCCTATTTTTAAATGGGCTTAAAAAAATAAGATGTGGAGACACCTCCTTCTATAAATTTATTCTGTCAACGCTTGAAAGAAATGATACAAAATAAAAGATTTGAAACTTCCTTCAATAGATGTAAAAAAATGTAAAAAAAGGTTTGGTAGTTTTTGATAATTCAAAATATAGAATAGACAATGATGGATATGAGACTACTTTATTGGATAGGTATTACATAAATGAAAGTGTTTATTCTACAAGTCTTATAAATGATCCATTAGATGATTTATATGGTGCTCTTGGAGATTTTATTTTTAGAATATCACCAAAAAGGTACAATTGAATTTTTATAGTGATGAGACGTACAAAATAACGTATCAAAAGATAGCTGTCTATTTTTATAGATTCTTTTTGATTTTTGTAGATAGTAAATTTGATATTTTTCTCCTCCAACTTATCTTAGCCAGCCTTTAGGTTATTGGGATTTTATTAATAACAAAGTGTCAAAAAAATATATTTTCAAATGGATTATATATAACTAATGAATCATATCAGAAATATCAAAATGACACAGGAAAGGGAGGGGACTTTAGATTAATATCTGATTATGAAGAAATAGATATTAATTTTTCTTTTCTCGTTAAAAAGAGACCCTTCTACTGGTTGCTTTTAATAAAAATATAGTAAGTATGAAATCTATTATTATCATATTTTTTTAAGTACTTTTTGCTCTAAATATTATTCCATTTCTATTATTGAACCTATTTAAAATAAAGGTTGAAAGGCTTAATGCTTTTGTAGGTGTAGTAAATTTAATTTTTCTGTGTGTGTTATACTTATATAATTGTATTGAGGCAACGAGGGATATTTATAATGAATCTTTCTTTAAAGGTACTTTTTATTATATTATTAATTTCAATATTCTTTATATTATTCAATATACTATATATATGTACATTTCAGAAAATAAAAGTTTATGCTAATATTATTAGTTTTTCTCTGTTTTTTTGTTTACTTATAGCAACTATTTATAATTTCTTCAAATTTTTACCATATAAAAAAATATGAGACTATAGAATTAGAATTAGATAAAGATTTTTAATGCCTGCCCCTTTATTGAATTTTATTATTAATATCATAGTATCGCTTTTTCATTATTTTTAACTATTAAAAATAAAGCGGAATAAATGAATGCATATATTTCACCGATACCGCTTTTGCTCAACGCTACCAATCCTATCAAAGTACATCTGATAGGAGCAGGAGGCACAGAGCTCACAAGTAGCCACTGCTTTAGCACGTATCAACCACGCTTTGGTTGCTTTTAGGACACGCAGGATTATCGGTAACCCTTTGGGACAACGACCTTGTAAGTCCTGCCAATCTTGGTAGACAGCTTTTTTCGGCTTGTGAGTTAGGAATGTACAAATCCACTGCTCTAATAAGCCGTATCAATCGCTTTTTGGTACAGATTGGAGAGCGCAAACACAGCTATTCAGCACTGAGACCTTTTCCTCTGAAGAAGAAACAATGAGAGGAAGCATTTACCTTTCGTGTGTAGATAGTGCAAAGGCACGTTTTAACATTGGGGAAGTACTCACCCATTTAGAACGAGCCCATCACTACCACAACAACCCTAAGTATTGGTTAGATTTTGGCAACAGCACTCATTCAGGGCAAGTGATTTTAGGTACTTTACAAGCTATTGAGCAACCTCATAGCGACACTTTTTACTCCCATAGACACCCCTGCCTACTATTACCCAAGCCTTTTGAGAGTTATTAACACAATCCGAACAAAATGACAATACCCCAAGTTGCTCCCTTGCCGAAGCCTTAACCAAGCAAGATTTGTTCATTAACGCCACTCTCTCACAAATGGGAAGCACCCTACTTTGGAACTTGTTCAGAGAAGGGCTCACTCCTTACAGAGGCTTTTTCCTCAACCTCAAAGACTTTCGTACACAACCCTTAGCTGTATAAACAACAACACTGACAAGCATTTTTTTATGACTGCTTGTCAGTGCTATTAATTGCCTGTCGTGGCTCACGACCTTCTTTTCTTTGAGAAAGAAAAGAAGCAAAAGAAAAACCTTACAGATAGATTTTTTTGTTAGTTTAGGGATAAAGAGAAATCTTACAAGATAGCTATTAAAGATAAAAAGGAGCTACTTAACATGAGTTCGATATAACGAAAGTTCCCATAAAAGCCAGCGAGTGCCCACAGCTGGGTATATGAGAAATGAATTTCACTGATTTTATATGTTTACGGAATTATGCTGTTGCGATTTTTCACGGATTAGATAAATAGCGGCAGACAACGGATTGTATGAAGCCATGCTATACCGTTGAGCAAGGCATGTAGTGCTGTGGAGCAGATGATCGAGTAAGAGATGGACACCCTCTGTCCTTTGGTATCCTGCATTACCCAAGAGACAATATTACCTTTAAAAGAAGTAGTAGGCGAAGCCAAGGGGCACACTTGCTCTATCCTTATGGTATTGTTCAAAGAGGGTTGTCGCTCCTAAGGAAGAACCTATATTGACCCCGAAGTTCTTACCCTGTTCTCTGTCTGCCTCCTGCAAATATTGGTTTTACATGTGTTTTATGATTTTCCAAATTTTCTAAACGCCTGAATGGTTTGATAATAACCATATCCAATGAAAATACGACCAATGAAGAGGATGAGATAAGATAAATCACTTACTTCTTGTATTGAAACATCCTTATCAAATGGCTTCAGATCAATAATATTTATTATTTTCAAACATCCAAACACAAATCTTTTCACACCTTCCTTTGAAATGTCAAAATCAAAATACCTGACTTTATATGCCCCACATAGAAATAAACAAAAAGAAAAGAGATAGATAAAATAAACTAATAATTGCAGAGAAGATGACTTATAGAGTAACCATATTTTTTCTAACAAATCTCTTATGATTGTAGAAACACTTAAATTCCCTAATTAAGTGTTTCCATTTGAATTTCAATATTTTATTGAAACATGAAACAATCATTATTGTTGAGATTATAGTCATAAAAAGCATGAATACACCATAATAACCAATAATGGAATGTATATAAAAAGATAGGTAACAACTCCTACTCCAATAGTAAAAAGCTAACCCTAAAAACCCAATTCATTCCAAAAACTATTAGACCATTTATTAATAGCTAATATTATAATATCTTTATAATAATTTAAAAATATAAGAATAACATAAAAACTACAGGAATAGCCATATAGAAAGGTGGTTTTCCTTGATTGTAAAGTTTTATAAAGAAGGAAATAAATAATACCACAAAAAAACAGAATAAATGGAAATTGTATCGCAAATTGATTTAACAAATTCTTCTTTAACCTATCATAACTTCCTTTTTCTTCTGTAAATAGTAGAACAAATATAGCTATAAAAAAATAATAAAATAATCCAATAAAATATTTTATTTCCTGTATAAAAGAAAATAGGAATAGAAAAAAATACCTAACGATAATAGAATAATCTGTATTATATTTATATATTTATTAGATTTCCTTTTTTCGTAGCTTTTCTTCTTCTGTATATTTTTTAATCTCTTTTTCATAGGTCTCCATTTCTTTTTCATAGAATTTCAACCCTTCAATTCTATTGTTTTTGGGTATACAAACTATTATAATTCGGAAACTTTCTCGAACCTGCTTATAGACAGATGGAGGAGTTTCATGAACTCTAAAAATCATCTTTGTACTTCACATACTCATTTTTTTCTTTATTTTTGTCAAAAAAATACTCTCTATTCCTTCTTCCTCTATTATAATATTCCAAAAAAATCGACCCTTTTATCAAAAATTACTACGAGAAATATCCACCCCTTCCTCAAAAAAACAACACTTTCGAAACGGATAAAAGAATTTTCTTTAATTCTACAATAGATAAATTGGGCTTCTTTATGAAAGAAAGTATTAGAAAAAACCGCTCTATCCAAAAAAATCTGTCAGATGAAATTGCTGTCCTTGATAAAAAAATGGCTATAATAAAAATCTACCAATTTCTCAAAAGAAGTATCCTCAAATTTAGTACTATTGTAAAATTTACAATTATGAAAATGTATATTTTCATAGAACTTAGCATTACTAAACGAAATAGTAATATCTTCACCCTTCACTCCAAATTCGACCTCTGAAAAATTTAACTCTATATAATTATTACCATTAAAATAAGTTTCATTTCGAAATTTAGCTCCGTTAAAACTAAACTCCTTCTCTTTATTTATAGTATTTTTCAGATATGATGTTATATTTAGGAAATAGGTCTTCCCTCTAAAAAAATAGCATTTTGAAAAAGAGATATCATCATAAAAATAAAACATTATGAAAATTTACTTGTTGGGAGAAAACTGCTCTTTCAAATTTAGTGTTTTTTTATTTCTGTAGGACTCTCTAATTTTTTTCAAAAGAGACAGTTCTTTTTAAATTGAGCTTCATTGAAGGTAACATTATAAAAGCTTAGCCCCTTAAAATCAACGATAGAAGAGTTTTCTTTAAAGATAGCTTTTTGAAAAATCTCCACTATAGAACTCGGTCAAACAAAAATCAATCTCATCTCCTCCAAAAGTTACTTCTCTAAAAAGAAATAGACTTAAAATCACTTCCTCTAAAAAAATAGATCTTTTAAAAAGAAATATCAGAGAGAAAAAGATGATTTATCAAATTCTGTTTGCTCTTCAAAAATACAATTATCAAACTCCATTTGCTCTTCAAAAATACAATTTTGAGCATCAATAGAATTTGTGAAAACTCTATGATGTAATCTTATTCCTTCCTTAACAAATAACACCCCTTTATAGCCTCCCTCCCAATGATTTCTCACATAATGAATCAAATCAAAGAGAATCTCTGAAGGAAATTTAGAAATACATATCTTTGTCGCCTTAACTTCTTTACCATCCTCTTTATATACAGAAGGGGTCTTATGTATGAAGGTATTAAAGTATCTATTTTTCATAATTTTTTTATTTCTATCAACATTCCATAACAAATTACAAAATTACGATTTTTTTACCAAATCCTCCAATAAAGAGCTACAAGCTCCCTTATGATAGACATGAACGAAACGCTCACGCCAGCGAAGGGCTAAATCTGTGGAAACTTTCGTTATATCGAACTCACATTATTTCCTATAGTTAGCCTCCAAAAATCTTTAGAATATCACTTTGTTTAAAGAGAATTTTTACCACCAATTTGGATATAAGGAAATAGCCCATCATCACGGTATTGCTGTAGGGTTCTTTTTGGTGATATGCAGCAGCTCACAGACCTCCTTTCCTGATAGAAATACCTCTCCGTCAAATACAGGACGGAAGTTTTTTTAAGGATAAAGTCCATTTGTTCTTTTTAGGTTTTCAAGCTGACTAAGGTAAGAGCTTAGTTCCTGGTGTGTTTCTGTTAGTAAGTTCATCGGGTTTGATGGTTAGAGGTTAAAAAGCTGTTCTACATCACTACGCTTAAAATAGTTCTTGCGGTGGATACACGAGAAAGGCAAGAGTTTTTTTGGTCTTTATAATACTGCAAGGCACGCTTGCTAATGCCCAAAAAGAAGACAAACCTCCTGAGAGTCCAACCACTTTTTCTTTTTGCCAAATCCCCTTATAAGTATCCATTACCACTTGCAGAGAATTGTTGAGTTGCTGTACGTCTTTTTGTATCTGTTCAAAAACAGATTTTTCTATAACTACTACTTCCATTTGCATTATTTTGCGCAAAGGTAAAACGAAACAAGCCCACTTTTTAGAAGTAGGCTTGTTTTTGGAAGAGAAAAGGAGGATTTTGGCTTTATATCTTTACTCTTTCTTCACATTAAACTCAAAATCAAGTTTTTTTGTTCATTGCCGAAGGAGTCGCTTATCCAAACGGAGAAAGACTGGTTAGCTTCTGAGGCAGAAGTGTAGTAAAGCCTAAACGCTCCTTTGGAGGCAAGTGGATAGATATCATTAACAAGTAAGACTTCTCCTTGTGGAGAGGTACGCAAACTTCCTTTTCCCTCATACTGAAAGTAACGAATAAAATAGCGGTTCTCATCGTATTGGTAGGAAGAGCGCAACTCACAGCGTATTTCTACCGTATCTGTTTTACCTATGCTTTTGTAGGCACAGGTAGTATCTTTACCTCAAAAGGAAAGTTCTGTTGTACGTCCAACTCTTTTTACAAGAGGTGAATAGGCTCACACATAGCATTGCAATGAGTCCTATTACAATTTTCTGATTTATTTTTCTTCATTGTATTGTCTTTTTAAAGGTTAAAACATATAGCGCAGTCCTACAGTAGCACAGGGGCGCAGTAGCTCAAAGGAACTTCCCCACAGAGCTGCTACCTTGCCAGAGCAAAGCACTAAAAAGTGATCACTTAGGTAAGTCTCTATCTGCAAGCCAATTTGTGCGCCATAGAGAAAAATGGTTTTTCATTCTTTAGCAAAGCTCCATCAGGGAGGAGACTTTTGCTGTGATTGACTACCTCATAGCCCAAAAGAGCTTCTGCTCCCAAGTTCAAAAGCCACCGTTTTACTGCTGTCACTGACTAAGGCAAAGCTATAGCCTCCTGCACCCTATATACCTCTCAACGGGTATATTCAGACTCTTGTAAGGGTATAATCGCCTTTGATATTCAAGGGAAAAATGCTTGTAGTTACCCCTTTTAGCATTGATACTATAACCCAATTGCACCCCAAAATCATCAGAAAAGGAGGAAGTAAAAGCCTCTGCAGGTGCAACCCAAGAGAGCGAGATACCTTTTTGCTTAGGTAACAATCGCTGTGCCTGGGCAATGGAGCCTCCTAAAAAGCACAGACAAATACAAGTGATAATTCTTACCATTGGCTTTTAAAATTTAAGGTTAAACTGTTCAATAGGGCGAGCGGCTATAATCTCCTCGTTAGTGATAAGGAACGATTGGTAACGAGAGCCGTTCTTTTCAAAGATTTCTACCCGCAAAACCTTGTCATCAGAGAGGGTGAGTTGGTCTAACATATACACCGAGCGGGCTTCTTTATGCGCCTTTTAGTAGCGATATAGGTTGGTATACGCGCAAGGGATCAACGGGCACTTCTTGTACAATGCTCTTTTTGGTGGTCTTCTTTATCAATGATTTTTAAAGGTGATAAAATCTACTTCAAAAAGGCAAGTTAGAGCGATTGGACAATTGCACATCTACATAGAGCTTGCTATTGTGTACATAGATGCCTTTTAGTAGCCACTGTATACCCTGCATTCTCTGAACCTATATGCTTGATATAATTTTTTCTTCTGATGGTAGATAGACGACATAATAATCTGTGCTACCGCAGGTGATTCCCAGCCTGTATCGGAGAAGAGAATATCCGATTTCACATTGTTGCCTTGGGGCATTCCTCTGCCAAAAATCAATGGTAAGAGGCTGTGGCGTGGTGTGATAACTCACCTCAAAGCTATAAAAAGCCTCCGTCTTGAGTGATGACCGATAGGTTGGTGCTATCGGTAAAGTCTGTTTTTAGCTGCTTTCACCCTTAGTACATTCTCGGCATCTTTTTACCTTGTCGGCTACTAAGTTTTCACTGCCTAAATCCACATAGCGGATAGAAGCAGGAAAGATAAGATGGGTTGTTTGGTCATAAGCCACCTGCAAAGGATAAGGCACTACCTTTCCTGATTGTGCTAAAAGTTCCTTTTTTTCTCAGTACTGAGGGCTGTGTTTTCCTTTGCCTCATTCTGGGCTTTGCACGGTAACAGTAAGCATTGTTACCGATAATAATAAGTGTAATTTACGCATAAATAAAATGATATTAAGTGTGTTTAATAGGTTGAAAAAAATAATAAATAATTGTGTTGTTTTGTGCTTTGTTGTGTGTTTATGGGTTTGTCTGAAAGGCTATTTCTTAGAGATAAGCAGGAGCTGATAACCTGCTTTAACCCTTATGGAAGGCTGTGCAATTTTTTAGAAAGATAAGACGTACCTCCTTGCACGACCCCTTTGCTCAGCTCAGAGACAATTTGGTCTTTGGCGGAAGAGCTAAAGGTAAAGCTACTCCCTGAACTTTTGCTCATTCCTGCTGCTATTTCTCTAAAGGCATTGGCATCGGAAGAAGCGGGCAGGTATAACCCTTGTTGCCCATCGATGTCGTAGGCAGCTATAGAGACAGGAATCACTTTGCCCTTTGTATTCTAAGGATTTTTACGGTGAGTAACAATCTATCACCACTTACTTTAGCAGAGGCTGTAAGCAGTTCTCCTTTAGGAATGAGTATGCCTGCTACTCGTATAGGCTCTAAAAGTCTTAGCTGCACCCTCGAGTTTTCTCCTAATAGCTGTTCGATATGTGTACAAGCGCGAATGCTATTCTTTAGGATACTACCTTGTGGCTTAAAGCTCTCGCCATTGAAAAAGCGGTCTGTTGCTCCTTCACCCATTCTTGCAGTACCTCCTTCTCGGACTGCTTGCGGGGCAAACGACTGACGACCTTTTTCCTCTGGAGTATAGACAGGAGCAATGTTTTTTACTCTGTTCTGCATTGTCAGCTTCGCTACTATTGTTTCCCTCACCCTCTTGTGAGCCTGCTCCACTCATCATTGAGGGGTTCTGTTGTCCTTTAGGCAAATATCTTGAAGCCATTTCATAAGACTTTTTCCATCAATGCCATTTGGGCATCTATAGAGGTAGGATCTTGCTTGTTGGAGAGTTGAGACTTGAGTGAGGCTATCTCTTCTTTGAGTTTTTTGTTGCTCCTCGTAAGCACTATTGTCTTGGTAGAAACTGCCTAAAGTCTGGTGAATATCGCGATAAGACTGAGCAGAACGCTCAAAGGCATTAGGGGTAGCCTTGCGATAACGTGGAGTGGGTTCTTCTTCCTCCTCAATAGCTTCGGGATATTCCTCGCCTTCGTCTTCTTGCCAATAGTCTGACAGCGCATTGAGAGAGGCTTTTTTATCAGCTTCTTTTTCTTCTAAGAGGGCTTCTTCATAGGCTTTTTCCTTATCAGAAGGCAAGAGGGTTTCCGTAGCTTGTGGTATTGCCTCATTGATGCCTACTTGTGTTTGCTCTTGCTCACTTCCGCCACCAAAAAGCAGATACATACAAGCGAGGAAGATTATCCCCATTAGGGCATAGATGATGATTTTCTTGAGTTGTTGTTTTTTTAGCAAGGGCTTTTTTCCTCATTGCGCTCTTGGAGGGCTTTTCCTCTTCTTCACTGACTAAGAAACTCGGTGTAGAAGAAGGAGCGTTAGCCTTATCTGAGGCAGGGGTATTACCGTTTTGCTCTGGAAGGGGTGTGTTCTTTTCCATTATTAAGTTGTTTAAAAATTAACGAATCCTTTTTTGGGGTATTCCCCTCTGTAGGTACAATAGCCTTGTTGTCAATATGCTGTATGGCAGGGGCTTCGTCTTGGTGGTACTCTTGGTAAGCGTGCCATAGTATAAAAAGAGTAAGTAGCGAGTAGACTGCAAAGGCTAAGAGTACCAAGCGTTTTCTTTGTGAGGGTGAAAGTCCCTGACAATAGCTTTGGGTTTGCTTTTTTAGAGAATGTATCTCTCTTTGGATTTTTGGCTATCATCTCTCTACGGTTCTAAGGTCTTTGTTTTCTATTACATTGAACTGTTCGATGATAAATCCTTGAGGGTTGTTATCAGAACGCACGGAGTTAATCAACCTGCAGGAGGTAATAAGACTCCTTTCGGTGATGTTGCTAGCACGAGTGATGAACTGCTTGGCAAAGGTTTCCACCTGATAAGGATAGCTGTTGAAGTTACAACGCACGCTATCGATGACTACTCTTTGGAGAATATTACCAGAGATGATGCGGTTGTAATAGCCTTTTTCAGCCAAATCTTTATAGTAGTTAAAGGCAGATTTATCAGCCATAAAAAGGCACGTTTGGTATTGTCTTCAATTGCTTTTTATCGGGGGCTAAGTTGAAGAAGAGTTCGTGAAACCTGCGCACGTGTTCTTTAGCCTCGACAGGGCGATTGATTTTTCTCATCTTGAGAGAGTGCCAGCATTAGTGATTTACCGTTGTCTAACACATAGATTTTCTCGCGCTGTTTCTCGGCAAAAGTAATAGGCATAGCCTACAGCGAAGATACTCACGCCTGAGCAGAGCACAGCAAAGGCTATAGGCATACATACGGATTTGTTTGAATCCGTTTTTCGATGTTTCTAAAGATTTTTAAATTCCATTAATTTTAGTATTCAATTAGGGTGTTTTTTTGCTATTTTATTAGGATGCTAATAAATGTATTTTGTAAGGGTAAAATTTTTACATTATTCGCAATATTTCTGATTTTTTATTGCATTTCTTTTAATATGATTTTTGTTTTATGTGTCCGTCTAGTTGCTGTTTAGTGTCCGTTTAATTGCCGTCTAAGATATACTTAAATAATATGCAATAAATTATACATTTTGTTGAGAATCTTTCAATAGGGATTTTTACTTCATTAACCTACCTGTAATATTACCTGAAAGAGAGCCAGCTCCTGCACCTGCTATATTACCTGCATTGGAGGTAGCTTGGTTTACATTTCTACCATAATTACCCATACCTCCTGCTTGTATAATCCAACCTGCTACATGGTGGGAATGGTAAAATAGCCTATAATACCAATGACCATAAAGATAATGTAGGCTGTGTTGGTAGTATCAGGAATAAAACTTGGGTCGGAGAGTTGCTCCATGTCTCGTTGTAAGATAAGGGATTGGATACGTGCTAAAATAGCACTGAACAAATCGGATACAGGAAGCCATAGATAGAACACTTACATAACGGGTAACCCATTGTAGTAAGGTAGATTGAAATCCATCCCATACCGAAATGGCAAAAGGCTATAGGTCCTAAAATAGACATCACCACAAGAAAGAAAGTGCGTATGGTGTCAATCACTAAAGCGGCTGCTTGAAAGAGCATTTCGAGTAGTTCACGAAACCACGATCGGATGCTTTGCTTTGAGGTCATACATCCCTCTTTCGATGTACATTCCTGCCATTACAGCCATATCTTCGGGCATCCAACCCTAGTTCATCAATCTTTTTGTCAAACTCTTCATCCGAGACGAGATAGGCAGTTTCGGGGTTACGCAATTGTGCCTCTCGCTCTAATCGGTCTTTTTGCTCTTGTAGTTTTGTGCAAATCGAGTGTTTGTCCTTCTAAGATGCTATGGGTACCTGTTACCACAGGGCTTAGCACTGTATTCATTGTTCCTAACACCAGAGTAGGGAAAAATATCACACACAGCCCTATAGTGCAAAGGGACGGAGCAAGGGATATACATCCACAGGTTCGGCACGGGCTAAGGCTTGCCACATACGCATTGCCATATAGAACAGTGTCTCTAAGCCTGCCAAGCCTTTGGCTATGGCGAGACATCTGAGCTGTTAGGGGGCATCATCTCATCGTATAAAGTACGAAGTATTTGGTGTAGATTTTTCCATTTATCAGTTTTTTACCAGTATTTGAGTTCTGTTCCATAGAGTGAAAGTACCTTTTGCGCATCGTTTTTGCTTCTAGCACGTAGGTAGCTTACCGAGATGTTTTTCTGGGTGTAGTAGCGTACTAAGTTATAGTACTCTTTCACTTCCTTATGCACCTTGTCGATAATGTCCATACGCTCTTTGTCGTTCATAGAGAGTGAGGAGCTATTGACGATTTGTTGCAGGTCTTTGAGCAGCTTAGAACTTTCCCCCAAGAGCTTGGAGTAGCCATTGGCAATAGCAGACAACTCTTGAGGAGGAGAAGTTAGGGTCTTGGCTCATCTTCTTGAAGTTGGTCACATACATCTTGGAGATGTCACCCACAAGTAGCACCGTTTCCTGTACTTTGCGGGCATCTTTTACCAAGTTATTTACCTTTTTAGAGCATCATAATACTCCTTACCTTGGTTGTGAGAGCTTTTCTACCTCTCGGAAGTTGTTGAGCATATTCTTAGCTGTTGAGGAGGTTTGCACTATCTGTTGGTAGTGTTGATAATGCTCTGAGCAAAATTAGTCAGGTCAGTTACTACCCATTGTGCGCTTAGTTTGGGGCTTGCACAGCATAGTTATAGCAAAAAGCCCCGTTAATAACATTTTTCTTCATTGACTTTTAATTATTATGATTTACGTATGATTATTAGTTTATTACAGTCCATTAGCCATTTGTACGATGGCTTTTTCCAAATTGCCGTCTAACTTCTCAGAGAGTTCCATCACTTGGTGTTTTTCACTCTCTTCGGTGGTGTAGGCAAAGTATTCTTCTCGGCTTACCTCTGTGGCATACACCGCAGAGTGTGTGCCTCCTAAAGCCTATCCACACTTCTTTGTATTTTGCGACGAGAGTCGTTGGAGAGATTGATAGATAGGATTTGCGACTTCTCTTTCTCGGTAAGCCCTAACATCGCTTGGATAGCATCGAACTTGTTCATATACTTGCGCTGGTCGAGCAATATCTTGCAATCGGAGTTGTTGATAATAGATTCCTTTACAATAGGTGAATGGATAAATATCATCTACCTCTTGGGTTACAATCACAGCCTCCAAAAGAACTTACGCACGGTTTTGAATAGGTACTTGATGTACTCCGCCATTCCTTCTTTGGCAATCGCTTTCCACGCTTCTTCGATGAGAATCATCTTGCGAATACCCTTCAGGCGTCTCATCTTGTTGATAAACACCTCCATAATGATGATAGTAACTACAGGAAAGAGTATGGGGTGGTCTTTAATCGCATCAATTTCAAAGACAATAAAGCGTTTGAGAGCAGATCTAACTCCTTATCGGAATTGAGCAGATAGTCGTATTCACCTCCTTTGTAATAAAGGCTCTAACACGTTGAGGAAGTTAGCCAAGTCAAAAGTCCTTTTTCTTACCTGCTTCTCTTGTAATATAGCTCGGTAGTCATTCTTGATATACTCATAAAAGCCATTGAAAGAGGGCGTGTGCGAGGATTGTCTTTTACCAATTGCAGGTAAAGGTTTACAGCATTGAAAGGGCTACCTCTTCCGCACGTGTAGGAGGTTCATTGTCTCGCTTCCAAAGGGTGAGTATCAGTGTTTTGATACTCTCTCGCTTTTCAATGTCAAACACTCCATCATCGGTATAAAAAGGGTTAAAAAGCAATGGGATTGTCTTCGGTATAAGTAAAGTAAATCCCATCTTTGCCTTTTGGTCTTGTGGTGAATAAGCTCACAGACCCCTTGGTAGGGAGTTCCTGTATCTACTAAAACGATATGTGTTCCTTTGCTCGTAATATTGCCTTACTGATGGTTCGTGAAGAAGGATTTGCCACTACCCGAAGGTCCTAAGACGAACTTATTGCGGTTGGTGATAATCCCTTTCTTCATAGGCTCATCGGAGATATCCAAATGGATAGGCTTTTCCTGTGAGCCTGTCGGCCATCTTAATGCCGAAAGGACTGGAAGAACTTTGATAGTTGGTCTCCTGAGTGAAAAAGCACAAAGCAGGCTCTATAAACGTATAGAAAGTTTCTTCACTGGGGAAGTCGGCTGCATTGCCAGCTATACCTGCCCAATAGAGAGTTGCCGTATCAATGGTGTTATGGTGCGGCTTGCACTCCATTGAAGCCAAAAGCGCTACCCACATCGTTTTTAATGCTCCTAAGCTCTTGTGGGTTGTCCGACCACGCCATCACATTAAAAGTGCGCTCTGATAGAGGATAGTCCGTAAGAGTGTGCCTCATTGAGGTATTGCTCTATCCATTCTTTGTTGATTTGGTTGCTACGGCTGTATCTTGAAAGCGAGTGCATATTGCGTGCTGATTTCTCAAACTGTCTGAGATTTTCATCGGAATTGTCCAAGAACAGATATTGGTTGTAGATATGGTTACAACTCAGTAGCAAGCCCACAGGAGCTGCAAAGGACAAACGGCAATCGCTCTTATCGGTAGAGAGTCGCTCGTAACGGCTATCGGCTTGTACCTTAGAAGGCAAGTCTTCTGTATCTGATAAGGTATGCACACAGAGTCTTTGGTTACCAATGCGCATTTGCTCGGCGGAGAGACATATATCTTGCAGGCTCTCTTTCTCATCGGTGGAAAGGCTGAGATATTGCTCAAAAGAGTCCCTTTTTGTGGGAGTGCCTATATAGTCCTCTGTTTTGAGCTGACGGAGCTTTTATAAGGTTAGAGTCGTTTAAAAATACGCTCTAACTGCGCTACCGCTTCCAAAAATTGGGTGGCGTGTTCTCGGTTAGTGAGCTCCTTAGGCAAGAAGTTTCCTTTGCAAAGGGATGAAAAAGTTGCTTTGGGCTCTCATTCGGTTTTTAGTGGTTTGGGTGATAAATAGGTAACATCTGTGATTTAAGAACGGACGTTCGTTAAAATGCTTTTTCGTACGAATGAGAGAGAAAACTCAGATTCTCGCCTTGCAGTTCAGGTTCGTATTGTTCCTTGATGAACCAGTCCTGTTTGTGGATAACGGTATACTGTGGCAATACTTTGATAGCCTTATGCCAAAGTGAGTGGAGTATCTCATAGTCCTCACCCGAAATGGTAAAGAGCTCTGGGAGCTGTACCTCAAAAGCCTATACTGATGTCGGCTTCTTTGGTGAGCAAGCAGTCTTGTTCTATGGCAAGAATAGGGAACTTACTCTCTAAGGTGTTGATTTTTAGAACTATTTCTCATTGAGGGTTGTTTTAGGTTTAGGGTAACGAATAAATTGGCGTGGCGATCTTTTGGTGGCGTAGGTATTTGGGGGTGGCGTTTGCGAGCTGCTTGTTTCATCAGGCCGTGTTCACTGTATTTTGGTTTAGTGAAAAAAAGTCTGCCAAACCACAAGGCTAACCATACTAACGCTCACCCCCAAGCATACAAAAAGAATTGATTCCCTACCATGTAGAGGATCATTACCAAGATGAGCACCGAGAGCAGTCCCCCTGCAAAGATGAAGAGGTACTGCGCTTTGAGTCCTTTGAACTCTACACTTCTGCCGATGCCTTTGTTGATAGAATAGCTGTTTTTTGTCTCCATAAGTTTATAAGAAGAACGAACGCAAGATCGTAGCCGCTACAATAAGGAAGATACACGCCCCCAAACCAACTAGCAGCCGTTTTGCTGGTATCGGGGTCGCCACTACTAAACTTGTTGTATACCTTTACCCCACCGATGAGTCCCACCACAGCCCCTATGGCATAGATGAGCTTGGTAGCTGGGTCAAAATACGAGGTAACCATACGGGTAGCTTCGTTGATACTTTCCTACGCCATTGCCCTGAGCAATGGAAAATTGTGTAACTCCTATCATTGTCAGTAGAAGGAGTCGTTTTAGAATTGATTTTCGCTTCATTGATAATCTGTTATTTTTAAAATTTGGTGCAAAAGTAAGAGGAGATAAGGAGCAGGAAGCAAGTGTGGTAGTAGGTGGCAGAAAATGGCGGGAAATGGCTCTGAAAAAGAAAGTCATAAATATTTTTTTGTATATTTTAAATATTTGATGTACATTTGCATTATATATATAATGGAAATATCAGCACTTGTATCTACAGTAACACCTCTTATCTTACCTTTTTGATAAGATTGGAGATGGAATTATTGGAAAAATAGGAGAAGACCTTTGGGGGCTTTTTAAAAAGGCTTTTGAAAAATAAAAATTGAGGGTAATAATAAAATTGAAGAAGAAAATTTGAGACAAGTTTTATCGGAAATTTTAGAAGAAGACTCTATTTTAAGAGGAAAAAGTAGAATGTTTGCTTAAGTCTAACAATTTAATTTTACTCAAAAATATAAACAATGCAGGAGCAACGATAGGAAAGCTAGTCAACATAAGTAATGTAAACGGTACTATCAACTTATGATAAATCAAAAATATAAATAATAATTCTGTACATCAGCAGACCAATATAATAAAAATGTAGAAAATCTGAATATCAGTCCAAAAACAAAGGTGGCAAAAAGCGTTTTGAAGAATTAAATCGACAAGTTGAAAAATGATGAAAGACATGCTACCTTTATTGATGATTTTGTAGAATATAATACTATTAAAGATGGCATTGGTTTAGAAAGAAGTTAAGTGATGGTAATTTTTCTGAGTACCAAATTAATAAAGCTTTATCTCAGAAAGAAAAAGTATGCAAAAAGGGTTGTTATGGGAGAAATGTTTCTTGCTCAACAAAGAATAGATGTAGAAATATTTTTCAATAATAAGTGCTAATTTTGATATCTTTATGTATTTCCTTTAATAATAAAAATCATCCTAAGGATGAAATTTTTATAGTATTAAAAGAAAAAGTTGTACAGCCTATTTTTAGATATATTGAATAGAGAGGGAAGAGGATGATTATTTAAATTATAATATTAATGATATTTTTTGGTATGGTTTATTTTTTAACAGGCAAATGTCACTTAAAATTGAAAGATTATGATACTATATAATAATGCTTTTTGATTTATATCATACAATTTTTAGGATGTTACACTTATTGAGTAAAATTGAAGAAGATAAAGTTATTGAGATTGATAGAATCAGAATTTGGGATTATTATTTACTATTTACAAATGAGATTTTTAATATAAAATCCACAAAAATAAAAAGAATATAACCAATTATTAAAAAAAGCTCAATATAAAAAGAACAATCCATATCAACAAATTTATGATCAAAGAAAAACTTTAGAAAAATAAAGCCATATCAATTATCCGCATTGAATTGTTTAGCTTCTTATAATATAATTGATAAGGAATATCTGTTAAAAAGAAGAAGTTAAAATTAATTCTTTTTGACTTACTAAAAAGATATACACAATCTACAGGAGATTTATCAGATAGAGAAAAATATAATAATCATTATGACATCATTTTTAGAGATATATCTTTAATAGGGAATAATGGATTAAAAGAAAGAAGTAATTTAATGGAAAGTAAGTATGATGAATAACTTATTCTTGAGAAGATTGGTAATATACACCAATGAAGGGAATATAGCCCTACGATGAGTGTTTTTCATAAAGGCATTAATATCATCTGTGGAGATAATAGTAGTGGAAAAATCTACAATAACACATTTTATTTTTCTTTGTTTTAGGAGGAGATTTTAAAAATTTTGTTCCTGAAGCAAGGGAATGTCAAGTAGTTTTTGCAGAAATAGAGGCAAACAGACTTATATTTACTATAAAAAAGAAATATTGAAATTAGTGAAAGGAATAATAGTATAAATTCAAGAACTGCAATGTACTTATTTTTGGAGATTTTGAAGAAAGCCAGAATCCTCCACCAAATAAACACTGGCAAAAATATCAATACAATACAACTTTTTAAAAAGAAAAGTTTTTCAAATGCTCTTTTTGAATTATTACATATTCCAGAAGTTAGAGAAGAAAATAACATTTCAATACATCAAATTTTAAGACTTTTTATATATAGACCAAGAATCACCAACAGGGTCTCTATTTTACTATGAACAATTTGATAGTCAGTCTACGAGAGAAGCTGTAGCTGATTTACTTTTAGGGTGTATAACCAAGATTTATATACTCACAAGTTGGATTTACAAGATTCAGAAAAAGATTAGATGAATTAAATAGTGAAATTAAAATAACTAAAAAAACTTTTTTCCCTGATACTTTATCTCTCAATAAAGTGCATATAGAAACTCAAATAGATAATAATAAAAACAAATATCAGAAATAAATAACAAAAATCATTGAAATAAGGAAAGGAGTGCAAGTTGTTGAATTTAATAATGAAAACAATTAGAATTTCAAAAACTACAACAAGAAACTATACAAGAAAGGGAGAATCTCATAAAGCTACAAAAATGAAATTACAGTTTTACAAAAATGAAATTGTAGATTCTGAATACTTTATAGAAGTACTGAATAATAAATACAGAGCTTTTAAAAATTTATAAAAACGAGAGAATTTTTAGGAAGTATTCCAAATTGATTATTGTCCTGAATGTTTAAGTAAACTAGAAAGTGTTATAGAGGAAAATAGATGTAAGTTGTGTAAGCAAGAAATTGATGACACTTTTTGGAATTACTCAAGCCAAAAAGAATGCAATTAGAAATAAAATTTCAAATAGAAGAATCTAAAAATTACTTGATTTAAAAATGAAAGATTAAAAGTACGAATCTCACTACAAAACAAAAGAGGAAGTTGTGGAGAATTTACAAAGAAGAGTAAATAAACTCAATAGTAAATGTAAGACCTTTTGAATTAGAAGAGTTAGACTCCTTAAATTACCAAAAAGGGATTATAGAGGGAAAATAACACAGCTCCAGATCAATGTTAGAACAAGCTTTTAAAAATATGAATTTTTAACCAATGAGAAGCGATTCTTAGAGAAAAATAAATAACTTAAAAAGTATAATTTCAGATATTATAAGAAGACAAGAGGAAAATAAAAAGAAGATATTGAGAGTAATACAAGAAGAGGAGTTTTCCTACTTAACAATGATTTAGAAAGACAAAAAGAATTCACTGTTGCTGAACCAAGAGATTTAGTAATCAGCTTTTTCTAATAATATAGTATACCTAAAACCGATAATTCAGAAAAGGTATAAACAGTATCAGAAATTTTCGGCAAGTTCTAATTTCTATTTAAAAAGTAGCTGCTCGTTTTTGCTATATTCTTAGCTTCATTACGAGTTCCGAAATATGCGCTTTCCTCGCTTTATTTTTGCTGACAATATGGAAGATAAAGGAATTGAGATTAAAAGAGCTCAAAATTTACAAAAATTCTTATAGGGCGTGTTAATGAATTAGGTAAAGAACAAAATTATCAAATTATTTATACTACTTCATATATCACAGAAGAACTTAAACAAAGTAAATATGTTGTAGGGCAATATTATACAAAACAATAAGAGTTTGAAAAAAATAGTTAATATTTAGAGCAATACAGTGAATAACCTATCTTTGCTGTAGCAGATAAAATTCTGAAAGCGATATAGCTACTCCACGAACTCTTTAATATCAAACTCCGTTTTACTTTCCACAGTTTTAGGCAACGCCTTTCTCCAAGAGACGCACTCACTTTAAGAGTCGCTTGGGACATAAGGATTTTATAAAAAGGAGAAAAAGAAGTTTATAGTCTAAGGATTTTTGTATCTTTGTAACGTGAATAAAATGACACACTGTTCTTAGCACTTTTTTAAATCTCTAAAACCATGGGAATTTTCAAGAAAGCAAAATAACATATATATTACCGTTCGTGATACTTATACTCTATAAGTGGCTCTTCCTATGAAGAGGCAGAGGAAGTTATCATAGAAGCTACTAATGGTGATTTAGAGCTTATTAGTCAAAAAAAGGTGATAATGCAGGGGTTAGGGAAAGAAGATGAAGAACAAGAAATTGAACAATCAGAACCTAACAATAGTGATAATGAACCTGACTTTTTATCCATTTTCGCCTACCAAAGAAATATGATGGAGATTTTGGCTTTGATTGGCTAAGAAAAAGAATATTTACCAACTAGTGAAGGGGTGCAGGTATTTGCGTTTCAGATATTAATGCCTTTAAAAAGAATATTACAGTGAAGATGTAGAAAATCCTTTTCTTTAAGAGGTAAGGACTATTATTGTTCTTTTTAAATATTTTTCCAAATAAAGAAATAAAAACTAAGTCTGTTCCGTGAAAAACTTAACAGAATCCTTAACACTAATGATCTTACTTTATATTTTGATTATAACAAGGAACTATTTAAACTTTCATCAACTGATATTGATTTGAAAAAATCCATCTCGATGGAGATAGAAGCAAAGTAGAAATAAAAACTCACTTGCAGCTCCGCTTTAGATAAAAACACAGAAATAAAAGTCAGGGTAAGAAAAACAAGCGAACAAAAAAATAAAAATGGATCTAGAAGTAGGTAAATTAATGGTGATGAAAAATGATGTAAAAATATAAGCTAAATGCTCAGTTTGTAGAAGTAGAATTTAGAGGAAGTATTGAATATGACACTGCAAAAGATGAAAACAATACTGACATTAAAAATATCAAAGTAATACAAGATTTTGACATCATTGATGAAAGAGGAGAAAAAGGTAAAAGTTCTTATAAAGAAGATGTATCTTCTACTGTAAATACTTATTTATCAATGAATCATTATATCAAAAACTGGAAAGAATATGTAGAAAGAGATAATTTATTTAAAAAAACTATTTAAAACAGGCTCTCATTGAGTATTTTCCAAATAAAATAATTATAAAAATAATAATTGATTTCAAAATTTAACATAAATAATAAACCAACAGGAGAAATGAAAATTGATAGAATAAAAATCTATCTCATCTATTACAGCCTTAGATATTGAATGCAATTTATATGAATTTTTAAAAGGACTAAAGGAATGTTATGAATCTGTATTTTCTAACAAAGAGAAAGGAATTATTGTCTTTTTACTTCCTATAAATGTTAGAGTTACAAAATCTTTTAATACAGCAGAATAACCTTCCTTTTTAATATAAAGGATACTAGATTTTGATGCTTTTTGCAGATGAAATAACCCTCGTAAAAGGGAAGTATATAATGTTGACTAAATTTCATCAGGATCTCATAAAATCAACATTAGTTCATGAAGCAGGTCATACATTAGGACTAACACATACTTTTCCAGAACCTATGGAGGAAGGAATTATACCGAAGCATCTTTTCAAAAAGTGATACCGAAAAATATTATGGATTATCCTAAGAAAAGAAAATCTTAATAAATATATAGAAACTTTCTTTTAAATGGCAGTGGAAGATAATGCAAAAAGATAGTGATTTAATATCTCAAAGACAATGAAAAAGTGATATTATTGTTTTAAGTATTAACGTATATTCTCAACAAGATACTATTACTGTTAATAAACAGGATATAATTTCTATTGGACAAGATATTTATACACAAGACCAGAGAACAGGGTATTATAGTGTAAGATATTTTTGCATTAACAGGAAGCAAAACTCCCCTAAAAAGGTCTCTATAAAGTGATTGATCAGAAAAATTATTACCATATAGTCTATTTTGAAAAATGGAACTGAAATTCCTTCTTCATACTTGAATGTTGTCAAATATTATTACCTAAATAAAAATTTATAAAATAGATATATTTTTAGCTCCTGCTTTAGGAGGAAAAACTTTCTATTATTCTGTTAATAATTTCAGATGTAGAAAAAGAGATTAAAAATTTATCAGAAAAGTACTTGGTAATGACAGTGTTGAGAAAGAATTTAGTGTTAAACAAAAATTGAAGAAGAGTTGGTATGGTATGGAGATAGTAAGTCTACTTTTTTGATATATTAAAAATTCTAATGAGAATATTTGTAGTTGTAAGAATAAAAGAACGATCAATAGAAAGTAGCAATGATAGAACAGAGAATATCTTCTCACACAAACTCCCTAATATCAAACTCCGTTTCACTCTCCGTAGTTTTGAGGCAACGCCTTTCTCCAAGAGCGCACCCACTTTAAGAGTCGCTTTGGGGTAAGGCTTTTTCTATGGCTTCTAATAGACTAGTACCCTCTACTTTTTGTAGTAGCTCTATGTTCTCGGTGGTAACCTCTTCTTTGTCCTCAGAGAGGAAAAGTAGCTACTTTTTCCAAGTCCTCAAACGAAAGCCCTGTGGCAAAATCATTGTCCTCTGCCTCTGTTCGATAGCTGCGTAAATCCTCTTCTTCATCTTCATAGGTTTTACGATAGGTTCCTCTTCCCATTCTGTCAGAATATCCTGTTGCTCTTTTTCTGTTAAGGGGATAGCTGTAGGGACTATCTTTGCAGGAGGCACAAACCTGCTTTTCCCCATTACCGAACTTGGAGGAGCTGTTTTGGGTATAGGAGTAGCTTTTAGGTTTGGGAGCCTCTCTTTAGAATGTGTTATAGGCATTTTTGTCCGATAGCAACAACAAAAATCACCACGATAAGTAGTAAAATAATTATCTTTTCCATTGTTAAAATATAGGCTTGTATTTCTGTTCAAAACTCTGTGTAATTTCCTCTTGGTACTGCTCAAAATGCGCTTTGAGCACATTATCTCAAAATAGTTGTACAGACTGATCTTGTCTTCTCCCTATCACCTGTACAATGCGGGCTATTCTGCTGGTGAAACTCAGGACGTATATACACCGATTTTCCTTCCCTGCTGAAGTCTCTCCCTGCTCAAAAATAACTTTCATACTCATAGAGTTCTGCCTTTTTCTTCTTGGTGGGAGCTGGTTTCTGGGGTGTTTTCTCGCCTCTATCGGAGCCGTAGCAATGGCAGGGGTAGGTGGGTTGCTTGCCCTGCCATTAACTCCATTAGTTCGTTTTCGTCTATAGGTTTTACTGTCTTCATATCTTTAGGTTTTACTGAATAATCTGTACCAACTCATTAATAAAGTCGTCCAAATGACAACCGCTCATCAACTTCTCATCAGCAGGCATTAAGGTAGAACGGAATACCAATCGTTGGTTTTCTGTGCCGTCTTTTGCGGAAAACGCTTGTTATCAGATATGTAGGCTTGCATCAGGTTTAAACCTAAATCAGCAATCACCTGCTCATATATCTTATACAAAGGCGACTTCTCTCTCCATCCACCTGATTCCAAAACAAATGTACGCTTTTAATAGTACTTTCGGTATTCTTTTATGATGATATTGGAAAGTACTCTAGTAAACTCAAAGTACTTTCAATTACTACTCTATCGGCAGTGATAGGTGAGAAAATGTGATGCATTTAGTGCAGCAAGGTCAATATTCCTGCGGGTGTTTACTGTCCCTGGCATATCAAAAAGTATAACCTCTATAGGGAAAGGTGTCTCTGTGATAAGCTGTTGTGCCTTTTTCAAGAGCTTCATTGGGCTTACATTGTATTATGGGTATGCCTTTTTGTTTAGCTCACTAAACTGTCTCATGAGCAGCTTTCTAAAATACTCGTTGTTCATCACTGTTTTGAGGTCTTGTTCTCGCATTCGGTGTAGGCTATATTGTGGATAATCACAATCCATCACAGCTACATTATAGCCCATTCGGTAGTGTAGCAAGCTGGCTACTAAGGTGGTAAAGGTACTTTTTCCTACCCCTCCTTTCTGGGTAGAAAAAGCTAATGAATTTTGTCGTTGATGTCATATATATGTGTTTAAATATGTTTGTAATTCAATAAGTATATAAGTGCATAGCTATTCAAATACAACTATCTGTAATTAGCCAATTATCTAACTACCTCTATAAGTAAGTATTTACTCACATAAGTAATTGACTAATTATCTAATTACTTCATGTATACATACTTCTGTAGCTTTTATAGCTTTGTAGCTACATAGCTACCTAATTGCATTTTTACTTTCGTACATACTTGCTTTGGTATGCGGGCAAAGGAACATACAAATATACATACAGCCTTATGTAGGGTTGTAAATGGCTTTGTAAGGAAGTGATTGTCTTGTGTTATATACAAACCTTTTGCTAAGAAATCACTTGTTTTGCACCCTGAAATCACTTTTACCCGCTCGTAGTGTTAATTTCTCTTTATGGCTAATTAAAATTGACCGTTAGGGAGAATTTTCTGTTCACTGAACAGAGTCAGTTGTGTTTTTGAGGCACGCATTAGGCGTGTAGGCACCCTCAAAAACCACTTAGCCCTTGCAGGGAGCTTAAAACGCACTCCGAAGTCGTGGTTTTTACTAACACTGAATTTATATGACCTTACAGAAAACAACTCACAAACACTCCACAGGTAGAAATAAGAAGATAAATCCAGCTTCTTTTAGATATGTCTTTAGATTAAATGAAGAAGAAAACAATCAGTTTCTCTCGCTTTTCGAGCAATCAGGAATGAAAGTCAAAGCGCATTTTATCACCTCTTTGCTTTTTAACCGAGAGATAAAAAGTGGTGAAAATTGATAAATCTGCTTTTAGATTATTACACCAAACTCACTGAACTCTATGCGCAATTTCGTTCGGTAGGGGTCAATTACAATCAGATTGTAAAGATACTCTACTCGCAATTTTTTTCGGAGAAGAAAAGCAGCTGCTTACCTCTATAAATTGGAGAAAGAAACTACCCAATTGATTGCTATCTGCAAACAAATATTAGAACTCTCGCATGCAAATGGAGCAAAAACTACAGGTAGCTTTTAAGACGAAAAACAGCGAGTTATGATAGCAAAAATACATCGAGGGGCGACAGCTGTTAGGGGTACTTTTGTACAATCACAACAAGGTGGATAAAGGACAAGGAGAGGTGTTATATACTCAAAAAGTGATACAACCTCTGCAAGGAAATGTAGGCATTTCGAAGTATCTCGTTCCTTTGCCCCTTATCTCTATGCCAACATAAGGACAGAAAAACCTATCCTACATATCTCTCAATCCCGATCCTAACGATAAGGTGAGTGATGAGACCCTTTGTAAAGTTGGCAACTGATTATATGCAACAAATGGGCTTTGGCGACCAACCTTTTGTGGTTTATAAACATTCGGATATCGAGCGCAAACATATTCACATTGTATCGCTGGGGATAGATGAGTATGGCAAGAAAATCTCTGATACTTTTGAAAAATACGCTCAATGAAAGTATGCCGAGAGTTGGAAACGAAAATACCAACTTATCCCTGCTATCACCAATGATTCACTGCTAACAGATAATGAGCTCTTGCCCTTTATCTAAATTAGTCCCTTTAGATTACCGACAAAACGACCTTAAAAAGCAACTGATTCATACTGTAAAACAACTGCTAAAACACTATCATTTTTACCCTCGTTAGGAGCATTTAACGCCTTGCTCAATCAGTTTAACATAGCGGTAGAAAAGGTAGAAGGCGAACTGCAAGGCGTTCCTAAAAAGGGCTTGGTATATGTGGTATTGGATGAAAATGGCAATAAGGCAAGCCATCCTTTTAAAGCCTCCAAGCTCGGCAAAAACACTGAGCTTACCTTATATCGAAAAAAACATTGCAAAAGGAACACGATTACTTAAAGAGGACAAAGACACCACTTCCTTAAAGGCACATATCACCTTTGCAAAGAAACAGCTCATAGCAAAAAGTGAATTTGTTCAAGAACTAAAAGCTAAAGGTGATTGAGGTTGTCTTTCGTGAAAACAAAGAAGGGAGAACCTACGGGGTAACCTTTATCGACCACAACAGCCGATGTGTGTATAATGGATCTCAGCTGGGAAGGAGTTTTCTGCCAATGTTTTTCATCAGTGGCTAAAATCGTTAGAAGAGCCTGCTCCTGCTTTAACCTCTCAGGTAAATATGCCGTCAGTAGCTCCTCATAGAAGCAAAAGCTATAACGATGCTAATGACATTGATGATATTTTTTATTGACACTTCTTGGACACATTACCAAGAGGATTTTTGGAAAAGGACTCAGCATTAAATGCTTTCTTTTACTCTTTTTCTCTTTGGATGATCAAGGGGTAGATTACGAAGAAGAGGATTTTTACCAGAAGAATGAAACGTGCTACTGCCAAACGGCGAAAAATGAAAAACAAATCTTAAGTGTGGCCAGCTCATTGGCTCAGCTAATTATAAAATATTGACAAACACTAAAAACAGAAATAAATATGCAAAACGATGATGATTTAAGAGCATTAGCCAAGATAATGGCGTTTATGAGAGCCGTAAGTATTCTCATAGTACTGATGCACCTCTATTGGTATTGTTATGGCTTTTTCCAAGGCGAAAAATGGATATTAGCTGTAGTGGATAGAATCCTGACCAACTTCCAACGAACAGCAGGGCTGTTCTCTCATCCCTCTATACACCAAATGCTTTGCCCTCCTGCTCTTAGCCCTGAGCTGTTTGGGCACAACAGGTGTAAAAATACAAAAATTACTTGGCGAAAAGATTTACATCGCTCTGGGAGTAGGAGCTACTCTTTACTTTGGTAACTTTTTGGATTTTATACTTGCACCTTCCTGCTTCAGTGGTTGCCTTTTTATATCCTTACCCTATCTTTGGGCTACATAGCGCTCCTTATGGCAGGTTCGTGGATGAGTCGCCTGCTAAAAAGACAACCTTTTAGACGATGTTTTTCAACAACGAAAAATGAGTCGTTTATGCGGAAAACACGCCTGATGACAAACGAGTATTCTGTGAATCTACCTACTTTGTTCTACTACCGCAAGAAGTGGAACAAAGGTTGGATCAATGTAGTAAATCCCTTTCGGGCGACCATAGTATTGGGGTACTCCTGGTTCTGGTAAGTCTTATGCTATTGTGAACAACTATATCAAACAGCAGATAGAAAAAGGGTTTTGCAATGTACATCTACGACTTCAAGTTTGACGATCTCTCTACCATTGCCTATAATCATCTACTGAAGAACTTTAGACAAGTACAAGGTAAAGCCTAAGTTCTATGTGATAAACTTTGACGATCCTCGTCGTAGTCATCGCTGCAATCCTATTAACCCTAACTTTTATGAGCGATATTTCAGATGCCTATGAATCTGCTTATACGATTATGCTCAATCTCAACCGCTCGTGGATTCAAAAAGCAAGGTGATTTCTTTGTAGAGTCGCCTATCATTCTCTTAGCAGCTATTATTTGGTTTTTGAAAGATTTACAAAGGTGGTAAGTACTGTACTTTTCCACACGCCATCGAGCTATTAAACAAACCTTATGCTGATGTTTTTACTATTCTCACCTCGTATCCTGAACTTGAGAATTACCTATCGCCTTTTATGGATGCTTGGCAAGGAGGTGCACAAGACCAGCTACAAGGACAGATAGCCAGTGCTAAAATACCACTCTCCCGAATGATTTCGCCTCAACTCTATTGGGTGATGACAGGTGATGATTTTTTTCGTTGGATATCAATAATCCCAAAGAACCCTAAAAATCCTTTTGTGTAGGCAACAATCCTGATAGGCAGAATATCTATTCAGCAGCTTTGGGTTTGTACAATTCGCGTATTGTAAAGCTCATCAACAAGAAAGGACAGCTCAAATCCTCTGTGATTATTGACGAGTTGCCTACCATTTATTTCAGAGGTTTGGACAATCTTATAGCTACATGCTCGAAGCAATAAAGTAGCAGTTTGTTTTAGGGTTTTCAGGATTTCTCACAGCTCACTCGTGATTACGGGGATAAAGAAAAGCAAGGTGATACAAAATACTGTGGGGAATATTTTTAGCGGACAAGTAGTAGGGGAAACTGCTAAAACTCTTTCTGAACGTTTTTGGAAAAGGTATTGCAGAAAAGGCAATCTACTACGATTAACCGCAATGACACCTCTACTTCCATATCTACGCAATTGGATAGTCTGATCCTGCTAGTAAGATTGCGAACCTCACTCAAGGAATGTTCGTTGGGGCAGTTTCTGACAATTTTGACGAGCGCATCGAGCAGAAGATATTTCCACGCACAGATAGTTTAGTAGACAACGCCAAAAGTAGCTGAGGAGACCAAAGCCTACCGGAAAATACCCCTCAAATCCTCTCCTTTGAAGACGAAAATGGAGAAGACCAAATGCAACAACAAATCCAAGCTAACTATAAGCAGGTAAAACTGATATCATTCAGCTCATTACTGACGAGCTCACCCGCATTGAAAATGACCCTGAATTAGCACATTTAATAAGGAAAGAAGAGGGAGAGGAATAGGGGACATTTGCAATCAAATTTTCGATAGTTTCTTAAAGTATGTAAGTTGCTAAAGTCTGATTAGAAATAGTTTCTTGTTTTATTTTCTCTTATATTCTTCTGAAAGGGTATTGTTTAAATTATCCACATTCTGTTCCCTCACCATTTTTATCTACCCATATAACAGCTAATATGTTATTCGTCTCTGGGTCAATAGCAAAAGTAGTATACCAAAATAACACAGGTATTGTCATAAAGTTTTCTTTTTATTGTAAAAAGTATTGCCCTCAAAAAGTAATCCCCATAAAACCTTTTGCATCAGTCCTAGAACCATCGTTAGATTCTTCCAAAGCACTATATAACAACAAATCGTTTTATAAACTCTTTGAAAGTGCTCTTTTCACTAAAGCCTTTATTCTCGTTACGAAATAAGCTCCACCATTTAAATTATTTTTAGGTTGGTAGATGAGTATGGAGTCGTCTATACCATCACCATTTAAATCCTTTTTCTTTGAATAGATGATTTTTATCTATGCTATTATCTCCAAATACTAAATCTCGCCATTTTACCCCCTCTTTTAACAAATACATCAGCAAGAGAATACCTATCTGTTCTATCACGATCACTTAAATCAGCATTTGCTTTGATAAGTAGTTTAGCCATTTCGTAGTTGTTCTTTTCATACGCTATCAACAAAGGTGATTCCCGAAAATAGTCTTCAGGATAAGGCAAAAGGTACACATTCTGTAGAAGCTCCTTTTGTAATAAATAAGTTACTACTGGTAAGCTGTTGGATTTACAAGCTATGATAAGAGGGCTTGATTGGAGAATATATGAACTTCCTGGTAGCTGATAATCAACATCAAGTCCCTAAATGTTCTTTATAAACATCTTCAAAAATATATTTTACCAGGGGCAAGTTGCCACTTTCAAGAGCAACTAAAAAGAATCAAATTTTCTTTCCCTTTTGTTTTAAGGAAATCTCTATCAGCACCTTTGGCGAGAAGTGTTTTTCACAGCTTCTAAATCACCTTTTTGCAAGCTAACCCCAATTGAGTGTATTGAAAACCATCTTCATTAAAGCAAAAAATCATCAATATTAGAAGTATCTTCTTCCACGGTTTCAGTAACTGTGGTGGCTACACTATTGTCATACTGAACTTGCTTTTGTTGGCAAGTGCTTAACAACAGAAATGAATATAATATGAGAAAGGTTGTTTTTCATTTCAAAAAGTCAAAAATTAGAATAATTTTTAGTGTTTTTAGGATCATAATTTTCAAAAAGAGACTTTCCCAAAATTCTTTTGTGTATAGATTGAATCATAATGTTCATTGTCATATCCAGTATCAGAAATATTTTGAATATTCTATTTTTGATAGAAAAATATCATTCGTTTTTATTGTCTATTGAAAAAGTAGTATATTGTAATATATCTGAGGATACATTTTCTTCTATAGTGAAAAGTTGATTTTCAAAAGTAATATTTCTAAAATCCTTCCTCACTTGTAATGTTGTTACTAAGCATCTTAGTATTAAAATAGCTTTTTCTTTTCCTTTATCACTTAAAAACTATTTTTATTGTTGCAAAAGATCATTTTTCTAGATTATAAACAATAATTCTATCCTCAATGCCATCTTTGTTTATATCTACTTTCTTAGAAAAAGAATATCATTATTTTTAGAATGAGGGATTATAGTACGTGTATTTTCCCCAAACCTTTTAAAATCTGGAATATTATAGTATTCTTTTTCTTAAACTCTTCTTCATAAATATCTCCCACTGCTTTCTGCTTCTAATATATAAAAATACTTAAATCCCATATCTATTGGTTTCCCTATCTTCTCAGCATAATAACACAATTTTTCCTAATATCTCAGCCTTCTGAGAAAAAGGTAATTTTTATCATTTACAAGAAAACGAATATACAAAGATATTGCATTTAAATATTCTTTTTTGTTTTTTCTATAGGAAATTGCTTTGATAATGTCTATCATTTGATTGTGGAAAAACAACTTTCCATCACAGCCTTCATACCAAAAACTTTCCCAAATTCTGATATTTCTCCAGCCAATTGTTTTTCTAAAACATATTTATTTAACTCTTTATCCTCTACATAACCAAATGTCAAGACCAATGAAGTTAAAAAGATCTCATCGTTAAGACAAAGCCAGCGAAAACTTGAGCGATTATCATTAAATAGATATTTATTACGATGGGTTAATTTTTCTATATTCCCTTTACGTTGCTCCTGAATTAACAACATCTTTCCAGTAATAGATTTTTAAACCTTATCTTTTCTATTCTGTATTACAGAATCTTCAAACTTCTACAAATTGGGGATATTTTGAATAATCAAATACTTCAGGAACACTATATAAGTCTGAAATAAATAAACCTCTTTTGAAAAATATAAGTGTTGTATAAGCCAGAGTCTTCATTCCTTAAAAACATAAGCTCTTTCTTGAACATTTATCAGAGAAATTAATTAATAAGAAATCTTTATCTGATGTGTAATTGATAATCCTTCCAAAGATATTGTTTATTTTTGAGGCAAATTCTTCCTCTGTTGGCTTAATATATTCTTTTTCTAACTCTTTGTCTATTATTTCTTGAATAGCTTTCAAATCACTTAAAGAATATTCATATAGGATAGTCTGTTTCATACATTTCTCCCATAGCTCCTGTTTTTAATTGATTTTTAGAGTACTGAGAAAAAAATTTTTATTTTCAAAATATCCTTCTGTCATCTCATCAGAAGATGTTTGAGAATTACATTTCCCAAATAATAAAACAGTCAAAATTAATATACTCCTCATATAATTACTTCGTTGTTGATTCATTATCTACATCAGCTGCATTAGTCATTATTTTCAAGTTATATTCTTCCTTTGTAGGCTCATAATTTGGAGGAATAACAAACCAATCTATTACAGATTTCTTATATTTTGAAATTTTTACTGTTCTAGCACCTTTATCTCCCCTTGATTACCTCCCTAAACAGTAGTAATATTCTCCATCAGAACTTTCTCCTATAACAAATGTTATATGACCACTTCCACCAACATGATTATCTTTTTCCATTGGGTTCAGCTTAGTTCGTTCCCTCCCCCAATCAATAACAGCTGCTGCTCCATATATTGGTTTTTCTAATTGTTTCCAAAATTGCCACATTGCTGCCCCTACATGATAAAGGAGGTGGAGTATATCCCGTTTGAGCAAAAACCCAACTTGCAAAAGCTCCGCACCAATCAGTTCCTTCATTCAAACCTTTACCGTTTGAAGAGGCATTAAAATACTCATTAATTCGAGGGTTATTCTCTTCACCTGCAATAGCTTTTTGTCCAATTTCAGAAATCGCAAAAAGGCATCCACGGTGCCTTCCCTTTACTATGCCCCCATAAGCACTCATCTGTTTTGAAAATTTTAGAACTTTTTATCTTTAAAGAAGCGTCTTTTTCTTCATGGTTTGTAGTTTTACCATTCTTTATTTTTATATCAACATCATTTCCTACTTTTAGACACTTTTCTTTTTAATTTGTTGATCACTACTAGCTCCATTAGCTATTCTATTGATTCCTTTTGCTGCAAAATATCCCATAGCTGTAAGAACAGCTAATTCTCGATTTTTCACGAACTTGATCTGCTCCACTATCCGTTAAAATACTTTGTCCCCATAGTTTTTTCAATTTTGTCATCTTTACCATTTTAAAGTTTCTCTACCAGTTAGTTGAATTAGCCACTTCCTCTAAATCGCCAACCATCTCCAGAGGCTTCATTTCCATTTCCATTTATATTAGCATATACAAAATTAGCTATATTTTGTTCGTTATTTATTAATTGTTTTGCTTTTTGAGATAACTCTTTACTTTTTGAAAACACGATCATCATGAAATTCTGTATTGGAGTCTACAAGTGGAACAAATTTTTCTTACCCGATGATTTATCCTTAACCCATTCCCCTTCAAAGAATCTGGTTGGGAAAGACTTCATACAAACGTTCTTCTGTGTAACTATCCATATTTTCACCCCTTTTTATATGCAATTTAGATCCTGTTTCGATTGCAGCTTGGGCGAAGAAGTGTGCTTTATTCCAACAAGCATCCATTTGTAGCTCTTTCATATATTTTGTATAGGTATCGGCTACGGTTTTTAATGTATCTTCTTCTGCTTTTGGGAAAAGCTCTCTTAGTTGTGCTACAGTAACGGTGCTGTACATCTCGGGCAAGAATGTCCTTCCTCTTCCTCTAATTGTACTCTTTTAACTTTTTCCTTTTGCAACCTTTATTGCACTAACATTTTCAACTATGTCGTTTAATTTCTTTTCATAATATAGTACCAAGTGATTGGCGAGATTCATATAGGCTCCTTTCTCCTTTGTTAGAAGAAGTCAATCATTCTTCTTTCTGTTGTGCTCCGCCATTCTTTTTCTGATAAAGGTGATAACCAGGACCACAAGAACCCTCATATTCACATTCTGTTACATAATACTCATCGTAATCTGCCTTGTCCCACCACTCTTTAAATTTGGGAAGGTTAAAAGTATTTATTTTTAATCAAAAATATCTACTTGAGAATCTCTAAGAAAATACCGAAGTCTTCCCATCATTTGATATGGACTATTATCTGTATATTTATATTGTTCCCCAAAAGTAAGCTATGTTTTGCTAATATCTTTATTCGTTGTTCTTCTGTTAATTCTTCTTTCTTGCTCTGTTCTTCATCGCCTAAATAATTGATATAACCTTTTTATATCTTCTAAAAATTTGATAGGCAGTTTTAACATTGTATAGCTTTTTGTAAGATTTTAAAAGTGTTTGAATGCAATTTTATAGAGCCATCACAGTTCTTTACCCAAAATAAACTGCCATAATCTTCTGGATAATTTTTATCGTAATGCGTTTTTCTTTATAACCCACTCTAATAATTCAAAGTCTTGCGTATATCCAAACCTCTTTACTAATTGCTCCATAAAAAGCATCATTCTTGATAAGTCAATCAAAGGAAACCTTGTCATCATTAAATAAATACTTATTGCGAGCGACAAATGTTTCTATGTTCTTCTTGCGTTGTTCTTTAAGATCTGAAATATCTCTCCATCTTGTTACATAAATATTTTTCACCTTCTTTATCTTTTTGTTACAGATATTGTGTCTTCTATCTTAGAAATTTCAGGATATTTACTTCTATAATCAATAAGTTCCAGGTATTGCATATTGTCCTATCATCAATTTTTATCAATAGGAAAAATATAAATTAAACTTAAACCCTTCAGAATCATTATATAATATCTCATTAGAATTATAGCGATTTATTGTCTGTTTTTAGAAAATATATGTTATCAACAGCTTGATATTTCCAAAAACAGCTTTAACTTTACTATCAAAAATCATCAATAAGATTATATCCATCCTTTTTAAAAATACTATCTAACAATTCTATAGAAATTTCTAAGTCCTCTTTTATCATAAGGATAATATTGTATAGTAGTAACTTCATTAGATATAGAATTAGCTTTTTAGCAGTTGTTTTTCTAAAACTCTCTCTTCTTTTGACTTTATTTTTATTATTTACACAAGAGGTCATTTGTAATATAACTCATATAGCTCAAAACTAAAAATTAGTAAATTTATTTTCATTATTAAAAATAGATAAGTAAATTAAACAAATGTATTTCGAATACTACATGAAATTTTTATAAATGAGTATCTGTATGAGTTAACTTTTCTGTTATATCTTCTTCCGTTAAATTATAAAAGTTTACTATTTTCTATTATCAGGATACATATAAAAATTTTATCTCTGATTCTTTTTGCAGAAGATTTAGTAATTCCACTTCCTATCTTCACACCATTTTCTTTTATAGATTGATTTCCACCCTAACAGAGCGATTCTTCCTGTTTTTGTTTTCACCTATTACAAAAGCAACGTGTTCTGTTCCTGTAGTATCCCCATCTTATCATTGCTGTGGCTCCATATGCAGGCTTATTATTATTTTGTAACTTTTGCTTTTTTCCCAGTAATATTCTTTATATTTTCCTTTAGGAGTAAAAAGCTCTTGCCTTTACATCTCCATCGCCTTTTTGGTTCTTCATAGGAAGGAGAAGATTTATTTAAGCACCAAGTAACGAAAGCTGCACACCAACTGGTTTCATTGGTTCCTGCTTTATAATTACTATTATTAAAATAATCACATATTCTTTCTTTTTAAAGGAGACTGTTTATTATGTTTTCCTTTATATTTTTCATACTCTTCCCAAGCAACTTTCATCCAAGGAGGCATTATGCCATTTAAATCACTTTCTTCTGTCTCATTACAAACGTTTTTTTGTCATATTTAAACCATTTCTTTAACTCTAAGTTTGCTTTTTCTCATCATAATGTAATTCGTTTGGATAATCATCTTTTGATTTAGGTAAATATCCTTGCAGTATTCTTGCTATTAAGAAGAAGTATGTCTCCTCGTCTTCTTTTCATAAGTAAGGCTACCTCATTTAGGGTTTTTACCTAATCCTTTTTTTAAATTTTTCTCTTTTTCCATTTTATAGCATCTACTCTTTTTTCATAATCTGTTTGAGTCTCATTTCTCTTAGGCTGTACCCAAGTAGGAACAGTCTCTTTTTCCACTACAAATCCACCACTACTACTACTAAATGAATATTTCTTGCTACCAAATTAGGATTTTTAACAATATCAAATTTTCTGCCCTAATTCTTTTTGATATTCTTCATACATTACAGGAAGAACCATCTCCTGTAAGTTGCAAAAGACCTCTCCCTTTGTAATAATATTGACTAGAAGCTGTATTTCCTGCTATTTCTCCTGCTGTCCTAAAAATCCTGTCTCAACACTTGTCATAGCAAGAAAAAGCTATTTTTGTATACATTCATTTTATGCCATACTTCCTAAAACATATTATTAAGCTCCAAAGTGAGCCTTTCATATGATTTATCATCTACATCACAATTTTTAAAAATCCCAAATTTTATCTGTACCATTGATTGTTTTTACAAGACTTTTTACTTCTTCTACTGTAAAATCACGATTACAATAGCACGTTTTTATGTTTCTTCTCCTCCAACGCCACTCTTTTAACTTTTCCTTTTGCAAACCTTTTATTGCACTAACATTTTTCAACTATGTCGTTTAATTTCTTTTCATAATATAGTACCAAGTGATTGGCGAGATTCATATAGGCTCTTTCTCCTTATCATTCATTTTTGTTTTTGAATACTGCCGTTATATGTATGTGATTCTGTGCCTTTTTGAACTTAGAAGTATTTAACTCTACCAAAAGTTCTCCCTTGTTATCTATAATTTTTATCAGAATAAAAGGCTTTTTACCCTCAACTCTCGGAGCAATACTATCCCAAGACTCTCCAATTAAAATTTTGTGATAAATCACTAAGTGAAAACCATATTGATCGTAAAAATACTTCTACTTCTTTACCTATCATATTAGCAACGTAAAGTTTAAGGTAAATTTTTGTGTTTAATTTTACAAATCTATACCTTTGGCTATCATCTGAATTACAGAAGTAGGCGTCTATTATATCTCCTTTTATTTGTAATTGTAAGAAGATTATTTTCAAATTCTTTATTTGAGGATACTATAAGAAAAATTAGTATCTCTGCTGCTTTTATTTTTGAAAAAATATTTGAATATCCTTCTTTTCTCGGTCTTCTTTCTTTTTCTCTTCCTCAGTCTTTCCTTTTATATGTCTTTTTTATTGTATAAGGAATACAGATTTCTTTTACTCCCTTTGGGAACTACTACTTTTTTTCAGAAGTATAGATAGGTTTCTGTTTGTTTGTAACATCATAAACTTCTAATATTACCTCTTCCTCATCTAATCCTATATGTTTCGCATAAGCATACATCTCTTGATAATAGCCTGCTTTCTCTAAGATATTACCACTACTTCCATCCTTATCTATCCAATGTGCTGAGGATATTTTAGGTTGAACAATTTCTATATTTTCTTCTATAATTTCGCTATTAATCCTACAACTAACCTTAGATATGTTCCAGCTTCTAAAGGAGTTATTTTTAGTTCTTGGTTCTTCTTTTATATTTTTGAGTATCATGGAGGTGTAGCACTCTACCCAAAAGATTGATATTTAAATCTCCTAACTCATCTTTATAATTAAACGGAATATTCCATTTTATTTTTGTTTTTTTCCTCTAAAAGTAAGGTCAGGGAATGTAGTTTTTGCATTCAATTCAAAAAGGTCTTCCTACCTTAGGCATACCTTTAATCGAAATACTTTTAACTTCATTATCTACTATTTTTGAAAAACACAAGTGTCTGGATCTTTTTATTATTTGAAGAATTAGGTTTTATATTAGCAGCTTCTACAAAATATTCATCTTTTTATCACTGCTAAACTTAAAAGTTTCTCCACCTTCTTGTTTCAATATTGTATTAAGATACCATTTAGTCCTGCTTGTATCTTCTAAGTCTGCACTGAACTTCATTCTATCCACTTTAAAAATGATTTCTTCATTAGGCCTAAAAAGTTCTCCTGGTTTATCTGGTTTTAATTGATATAACACTATTTAAAACACATTTTCCTGTAATTTTTGTACTTTTATCTCCTGAAGGAGTGATATGCTCAGCTACTATGGTATATTCTTCATTATTATTCTCAGGAGTAAAACCTAATATTATTCCCTTCTTGCACAACAAGTATATTTTTATTAGAATCTAAAACAAACATCTTTAGCGAAGATAGTTCTTCTTCAGTAGGTTTTTCTATATAGAAGTTAGCTTTTAAAAGTAACAGAAGCTCCTTTTCTTTAATTCCCATTTTATCTGTAGTCCCTTTTCGGACAGCGTTTCTTATTTTTATTTTCTACACAATCTATGCTAACAATTGTGTTTTCAATCACCTTAAGACGAATCGCACATCCAGAATCAAGTTTATCTACTACTATTTCTTCTTTTCCTTCATTATTTGTCTTGGGAGAAATTGATGTTTTATTTATACATTTACTCTTTAATTTCTTCTCGTTTTCCATAGCTTATAATAGTATATTCTCCAGCTTTCTCAAAGGTAAAAGTGAACTCTGTCCCTACCTGTTTTTCTTCTTTAATGATATGATCGTCATCACATTGGTTACCTTCATAGACAATCCATGAAGTGAGACTTTTATCTCCTTTTTCAACCTGCAGAAAATGTTACTTTTTGCCCTTTCCGTATGTATTGTTTTTATTATCCATAATTGTGATTTAATCTTCTATTTGTTTGATAGTAATATTTTCAACTATTGGAAAAGCGGGTTCTTCTTTAGGCATTTCTATAGCAGGATTTACTGCACTTACTTCTAATGGGGTAGTATTTTTCGGAATGTTGCAATAACACGCTGTCCGTTTGTCCATGTTTTTGCGATAGTAATCTTACCTCCTATCATACATTGTAATTCTGAAAATCTCTGTAAAGTGTATTTTTGCCTAATACTTTTGTACCTTCATAAGTTTTTACTCCACTTAGGTGCAAATTGTGGTGAGCAAGGTAAATTCCAGAAGAAAAGGTTTTTAAAAGTACATTTTCCAAAGGTCATCACTGCTGGAATAAAAAGTTTTATCATCTTCAGTAGCTACATATTTATCGGATTGCTCATTAAAAACAATTGTTTTATGAGAGTTACTTGCAAAGTAGCCTGTTGGTTAGGATTCTCAGCTTTATTACAAATACACTTAGCCCCATTTACCACATAATATTTATCATCATGTTCACTATTCCCTTCTTGCTTTTTGTTGTTCAGCAGCAGCTCTTTTTCTTTTTCTTCTTGCTGCTTTTTGTTCTTCCTCTTGTTGTTCTTGTTTTATTTCATCTTTGAAAGGAATTTCTCCATTAAGTTCTCTGATCTCCTCAGAAGAAGGAATTAATAAGGTTATGTTAGGGTGCAAACTCATTACCTACCTGACTATTGAAATCGGCACGTTCGTTATGATACTCTTTTAAGCTTCATTGGGTCTTTTTAATCCTATTTGCTTAGCTATAGAAACATAAGTATCTTTACGCTTCACTGTATATTCTGATGACTCTTGCATAATCTTTTATTTTTGTTAGCGTTAATTTTTGGTCGTATAGAAAAATATTTTCAACTTCAATAGTTACATTGGTCTCTGAATACTTTATTCTTCCTGTTTTGCCTGTATAATCTGTTTGGTGCACAAAGTTAGTATACATCTGTACATTTTCCTGTTCGATTTCTACATAGTATTCTTGTTTATGGATATATGCGATTACTTTATCCATCATCTCTTGTGCATTTGCTATCTTGGGTTCATAATATATTTGGTTGCTTTCTGCTCTTTTTCTATGTCTCCTTTTCCAAAAAGACAATCCTATGGGGAGGATATTCCATAACAAAGGATAATCAGTATCAGGCGCAAACTTGCGTATGCTAAAGCTCAATGCTTTTACAATATGTAACTGTTTTATGAACTCCCGCAGTTTTTCTGGTGTATCTGTCGCTTTATAAAAATGTGAGCGGATATGTTCTAATCCTTCTCCCTCATACGTTGTTAAGAGTTCATTATCTACTTCTTTTTATGCGCTGTTGTATTTCAGAGATGTTAGTTACAAAAAGCACATAGTCCTTGACCTTGCATTTCAGAGGAAAGATGGCTTCCATATACTTATGTGATATAGATAAGAATTTAGTATCTATTTCCTCTCCATTTACTAAAAACTGACTTCTCTCAATCACCACATCATAAGTAGGCTTTTTCTCTGTCTTTACAAAGACATTATAGGTAAGAGTAGTGTTGTATTCCTGTTCTCCTATTTTTTAATATAAGTATATCTTCAACGGCATAAGTAGCGGTTGGGAATAAATTAGGTGTATTGATGTAATTATTCATTATAGCGTATTATAAATCAATAGTGTAAAAATCATCTTTTCTCCAAAATATTAGATAGATGGTGCAATATGAACTAAGTATATTTATTTACATTTTCCTATAATGGTATCTGGTTCATGAAATTACCATATTTTTCGTAATATCTTATAACCCCAACTTGTTTTAATGTATCTTTCTTACATTTTGTAATATAAAAACACATACACCATTTTGTTCTTGATAATGATGAATATACTCTCTAAAATATCCACCAATTCTTTCGTTTTTCTATAAAAGGTCTGGTATCTGAGGAATATTCATAGAACTCCATAAAAATCTTTTCTTTTTGATTTTTAATATATTCTATAATCTGTATCACAAGGAGATTTTTGGAGGATTTTTACTAAAACTAATTCTTTTTATAGCCTTAGATTCTATAAACTCACTTTTTCTCTTCACAAGAAAGGAGAAATACCATTAGAAACAATAATATTCTCATTATAAACTATTTTTAAATTCTTTTTCAAAGGTTATTTTTGGTAATAAAAGGCTTATATCCTTTAAGATGTTGTAATATAAACCAAGCTCTAAAAACCATTACTACAGTAATAAATCCAAATCAGGTTTATCTAATCCAAAATGATCCCATAAGGTTACTTTATATTTCCCTCGTATTCTTTATCGTTAAATTTTAACTCTTTCAAAATAATCTCTGTAGCCCATATATCATTCAAAGCTAATGTTCTTCCTTCAAATAAATTATTCTCTATATCTATCATATGGAAATAGAGGAGTTATAAAACCTCTACCTTTCTCCTTTCTCTTGTCAGCATCAGTGTCCCAATCAATTTCTTTATCTTCTACTTCTTCTAATTTATTGAAATTATTTTTATTTTTTCCGCAATATAAGTTTCTATTTGCTTGCAATATCTTTCAGTACTATCAGCATTTTTTTGATATTTTCATTTAATCTATCATCAATAAAAATTCCTCCTTCATTTCTTTTGAAATTTATCAATCATTTCATCTAATACAGGAGATAAGTCTCCCCAAGCAAACATAGCCTTTAAAGTTCTTAAATTAAACCAAAAGTCTAAAAATCCGTCATTATACTAAATTCCATAAGATAACCTAAGTTTTCTATTTCTTCCTTAGAGTAAATCGCTTTTTATTTAATTCTTTTACCTTTTCAATGTTTTTCTGTTGTAAGTATTTTTAGGTTTTTGCAACATAAGTTTTATCTATAGCTACTCTTAATGGAATATTATTTTCTTTTTCTTTTTGAATTAGAATTATGTTTTTGCTGTTACTTTCTATTTTCTGTTAGATACTCAATGTGAGGGCTCGCATTGGAAACTCATATTGAGAGTTTATGTCAAACCCTCTTTCTGTATATTCTTTATATATTGACTAATTTCGTTATTTGTGTATATTTGTTTATTCGGATTAGCGTATCCAAAACCATAAGCCATATCTTCAGCTATTCCAGTTCCTTCTGGGTTCAAAACCAGGCATCTTATAACGATCTATTACAATCGTTCCTAAACGTAGATAATCTTCCTTATCGAAAGGCAAAGCTACAATGTTCTCTGTTATTGTAAGAACAACGAAAAATAAAGTTCAAATACTTCATCTTGATCTAATTTTTGACCAATTAGCTATTAACTCAGTTGTTAGACGAAATTCTAAAAACAACTTTATAATCTTTTATCTACTTTTGCCCATTCATAAGGTTTCTTTGTTTCTCTATACTCCAGGAATAGGGTCATCATCTTTTTTTACAGTGTCTTTGCCAAAAGCAAATCTATCACAATCATATAGTCCAAAAATAAACAACATCCCCACCTGAGCAAAGTTTTTTATTCATTTGAATATGAAAAGCGAAGTTTTTGACCATAGATAGCTCTCTTAATGGGCTCATCTCTATGATTTGTCCACCATCCTTTCATAAAAATACCTGCGGGAGGATTCTTTTTGAATCTTCTCGCTCTATTTTTGCCATTTGCCGAATTCTACTGCCATAATAAGTTTTTAATAGATTAAGCTATTTTTAAACAGTTGATTTTCAATTTTTCTTATTTCTTAATTGTTCAAATCTAGTTCTTGAAAATTTTGTAAAAATGAAATCTTCAGGGAGCAGTTGGTATTTAATATTCCATACATAGTATCTTTCTGCCTAAAAATATAGAAACGTTCATATTGACGATTATAGATATGTTCATAATTTAAAAAGGATATTCTTTTGGCATTATTGAGATATGCTTTAGGTATTGATGAAAAAGACTATCTGCATTGAAAGGTATATCCACTATGATGGAATTTTTAAGCTGAACGCCCTCATTATAATTTTCTTTATAGATTAGATATCTATTTTTAGTAATTTCAACTCTCTCTAATGCTACTTTTACCAACATTTATAGGAATGTCAGGGTTTCACATAAAAATATTTAATTTTTCAGAATTTCATTTTCATTGTTTTCCCATATTTTTCTATGGTTTTTCATTATTTTTCACTATGTTTTTGTTCTTTGATAGAACAGAAAAAGAGCAATAATAATATTAATAACAAGTAAAAATTTCATTTGCTTAGTAATTAAAAGTTAAACTACGATCTCTTCGCATAATATCCCATTGCCACTTAAAAATGAATACATTTTACCTTTATAAGTATTATCTCCCGTTGAGAAAAACCTCCCCTACTATCATTTTCTCCTCTTTGCCAAGTATAATCCATTTTTCATAATTAAGGAATCGTGTTATAGTAATAGGCGCATTTTTGGTACTGTTCTTAGGAATTCTAACCCCTCTTTTTCCTTAAAAAGGCAAGCACTTTTATTGATAGTAAAACTCCAAATAAGATCATGATCTTCAATTTTTTTCAAGTTTACCATCTTCTGTGAAAAATAATCCATGCCAAAAATTTCCATATTTTTCTATCAAGAGTAATATATTTCCTTTTAATATTTCCATTAGGGTAGTATATTTTTCTAATTAGATAATAAGAATTTTTAGGAATCTTATTGTAAATATAATAAACTTCTCCTTCTTTTGTTGTATCTATCAGAATCTCCACATAAGAACCGTCAGGAGGACGTTACCATGATTATCTATATACTTCAATAAAGAAGTATCAAATCGCTCAAAGGAAGCATCTATCTTAGGATAATTGGGTTTTCCACAATTGGCAAATAAAAATAAGGAAGATAAGAAAATAAATTTTTCATAGAACTTAATTTTTAGTTAATAAATTATACAATAGTTCCCATTGCCATCATTTGCCTAAGGCAAAGAGTTTTTCTTTATCCTCCTTTTTTATCACTTTTGGGATAATCCATAATATTATCCGTTTTTCCTGGGAGGAATGTAAAAATATTGACTTTTCCTACATTCTCTACCAGAATATAAGGAATAGAGATTCCCTCTTTCAATTTATCAAAGGAATTTGATATAATTATCTAATATCCCCATCGCCCATATTCATGTTTTAATATTTCGCCTGTCTTTTCCGTCTATGAGAAATAATTCTGCTATATATTTTGATTTTCTCCATTCAATAAACCATAAAGGTTTTTCATTTAATGACATTTGATGAATTTCAGATCTTCCTTTGGGTAAGGTATAATTGATGGCTCCTCTTGGAATATTTTTAATTCCTTTTTCTTTTTGCAAAAAGTCAATACCTTATTGATAGTAAATGTCCAAAATAAGATCATAGTTTTCACTTTTTTTCAAGTTCACCATTTTTCGAAGAAAAATAAGCTATTCCAAAATTTCCTCCTTGATCTACGTTAAGAGTAATACTTTTTTGAGCAATATTTCCATTAGGATAGTATATTTTTAATCATATAATAAGAATTTTTAGGAATTCTATTATAGATATAATAAATTTCTCCTTTTTTCTGTTGTTCCTCTCTAATATCTATGTAAGAGCCATCAGGAGAAAGTTGCCATGATTATCTATATACTTCAATAAAAAGTATCAAATCGCTCAAAGGAAGCGTCTATCTTAGGATAGTTGGGCTTTCCACAATGACTAAATAGTATCAAAAATGTAAAAATAATCTTTTTCATAAATTATACAAAATCTCCCATTGCCATTTGCCTAAGGTAAAGAGTTTTTCTTTCTTCCTCACAATTCCACCTCCAAGTGAAATTTTTTTAGTTGATTCTGTCTCCAAAAGACCAATATCCATGTCTATGTTCAATAAGTTTTCCTGTATTACCATCTATAGTTCAGAACTACCATTAGTTTTTCCATTCAATAAAACCAAATAGTATTTTCTTTATATGACATTTTTAATATTGTTGTTGTGTTTTTGGGTAATGTGTAATTTATAGCTCCTTTTGGAATATTCCGAATCCCCTTTTTGCAAAAGTTAATATTTTTATCAAATGTAAAAGGACATTCAATGTCATGATTTACAATTTTTCGATTTCTCCATTTTTCTTTTAAAATAATAATCAGTATTAAATAAGTTATTTCTTGTATTAAGACTAATATACTTACGATAAATATTCCCATTATGATAGTATTCTTTTATTACTGTATAATATGAGTTTGAAGGTGTTCTATAACAAATATAATAAGGTTTCTCCTCAGTATTTTCACGCTCTTCTATTTCTATATAAGAACCATCAGGAAGAAAGTGTCCTTGTTCGTCTATATATGCCAATAAAGAGGTGTCAAGTCGTTCAAAAGAAGCATCTATTTTAGGATAGTTGGGCTTTCCACAACTGGCAAATAAGATAAGGAAGATAAGAAGATAATTTTTTCATAGAACTTAATTTTTTTAGTTAATAGATTGTACAATAGTTCCCATTGCCATTTGCCTAAGGCAAAGAGTTTTTCTCTTTTTCTTCCTTGCAATTCCACCTCCAAGTGAAATTTTTTTAGTTGATTCTGTCTCCAAAAGACCATTCCCCATATCCATGTTTCAACAATTTCCCTGTTTTAGCATCTAATACAAAAATCTCTGTTTTTAAAATCAGCTTTCTCCCATTCAATAAACCAAACAGGACCTGTTTCATAATTAAGGAATCGTGTTATAGTAATAGGCGCATTTTTGGTACTGTTCTTAGGAATTCTAACCCCTCTTTTTCCTTAAAAAGGCAAGCACTTTATTGATAGTAAAACTCAAATAAGATCTTGATCTTCAATTTTTTTCAAGTTTACCATCTTCTGTGAAAAATAACTTTTTCCAAAATTTTCCTCTATCTGTATCAAAGGGTAATACTTTTTCGAGCAATATTTCCATTAGGATAATATTCTTTAATAATTCTATAGTAAGAATTTTTAGGTGCTTTATAATAGAAATATTCCCCGTTAGAAGACATTCCTACCATTATATAGGAACCGTCAGGGAGGAAGTGTCCATGTTTTTTTACATAAGTCAATAAAGAAGTATCAAATCGTTCAAAGGAAGCATCTATCTTAGGATAGTTGGGCTTTCCACAATTGGCAAATAAAATAAGGAAGATAAGAAGATAAATTTTTTTCATAGGACTTAATTTTTAGTTAATAGATTGTACAATAGTTCCCATTGCCATTTGCCTAAGGCAAAGAGTTTTTCTTTTTCCTCCTCTTTACCATTTTCTGTATAATCCATAATATTATCCGTTTTTCCTGGGAGGAATGTAAAAATATTGACTTTTTCCTACATTCTCTACGGCTTCGTATTGTTCCTTTTTGTTAAACATATATGTTACACAATTTTTCACTTGGCTGGATACTCTCTCTATTTTTTCCCTCATTTATCCTCTTTTTCTTGGAAGTAGGTCTGGGCTTAAGTAGTTTTTTTGGGTTCTTTTCGATTTTTATACAGTTCTTCTCCCACGTAGACCTGTCCCGTTTTTGCATCTATGTACCACACATAGGGATATATTCTTTAGGAGTAATCATAACATCTTCAGGCACCCTCAGGAAGTGTATGCTTTTCTGGATCAAAACGTTCTCCTTTTTTTCTTGATAACAATCCAATATTTCTTACCTTTCACTTTTTCCATATTCTAAGCTATAATTTAAATCAAACTCACTATCATACCAGCCAGCCCCCTGTTTTTAAATCAATAATCCCTTTCTTCTGCAAAAATTCATCACATAATCGATCTTTTATCTTCCCAAATTTTTATCTTCATCTATGATTGTGAGAGTCCCCTTTCTATCATAAAGCAATTTTTCCTATATGGGTATATGTACCCACTGACATCATTCTCTTTTTAATATATCCATCCTCATAGAATTCTTTATAAATTGCATAATAAGGATATTTGTGCACAAGTTCTTTCTGAAAAATATATTTCTTCTATAACACCTGAAAGTTTTGCCTTTTTTTCCATATCTGTAATAATATTTCCATTCTCTCTTACATAATGGTACCCATTCTCTTTATATTTTTTTATATAATTCAAAAATCAAATTTTTTTCTCTTTCCACGGGTTGCCCCTTACAAGTAATGCTCAATAATAATAAAAATAAGAATACAGATCTCATAAAGTTTATTTTTAGTAGTTCAAATAATTTATCCCAAAAACCTTTTCTTATTTCGTTTTAGCTTGGTGTTTTTCCCTTTGTTCATCATTGTATATTGTTTATGTTTTTATAGTATATGAAAATCAATTTTTCCCTTTTTCCATACTTTTACTTTAAGATTTTATCGCTTCCAATGTATTATTTATGATCTTCCATTGCCAAGAAAATAAAGATATTCGTTCTCTCTCACTTTGTTTATTTTTCTCATTCTCTTTCGAGTAATCCATTATATTATTTGTAGAGTAAATCTTATAAACAACTGGAGATTTTATTTCCATTATATTATTTCCTATCTTTTTCTTTTTTTCACATCTCCATCAAAAACTTCTAATAAATTCAAAGAATGTAGAAATTCATGAGCCATTGTTGTCCCACTAATATTCTTTCCAAAACATATAGAATATTTTTCTCCCGATTGGAGTAATACCTGTCATATTTTCTATGTCTACATCTATTAAAAACATTATTTTACTTTTTATGGTCTTTAGTTATATCGTTAATTCTCTGAATAATATTTTTCAGTTTTTTCTCTTTTAATAAATAGTCTCTGTCTCTTTTTGTTAAAAAGAAAGGTTCTCTATCAAATAAAGGAGTAACTAAAAGCCTGACCCAATATCTTTTTCAAAAATCTTTTTGTGGTTCTATTTTGAATTCATCTTCTCTGTTTGACACTTTAACAAGGGTAATATCTATCTTTTTGGGATTTTTACCATTAGGATATATCTGTAATGCCCCACAAAATTTCTCCATTATTTCTATTTCTAAAAATACAGGAGCTGTATCTGTAAACTCTTCTATACATTCAATCTCAAAAACACATTGTTTCTTTATAAATTCTCCTATTGTAATTTTTCATCACTCAGTTTAAAAGCATTCTTTTGTGTTTTTAATTTGAAGGATAAAAATTCATCATTTTTATGGCACTAATTCTATTTATTAGTAATTTTTAAAATAGCTTTCTTTCCTTTTGGTAAAGTCATTTTAGGAACGAAATATACTTCATCATTTGCTATTTTTCATTAATTTTGTATTGTACAAATTCTTTTTTGTGCATTAACTAATAGTTCTGAATCTATTTCAAAATCCTGAGATTTAGGTATTTCTCCAGATTTATATTTTTCTTTGGTACCTTTGTTTTTTTGTAGTAATATCCTATTGTTTTTCTAAAATCATTATCTCCTCTCATTCCAGTATCACCTGTTCTAAACCAATCAAATCCAAACTCTCCCTGCCAATCATTATGAGGTCTAAAATGTACCACACAAGGAGCATTTATAACTTTTTTTCTTCTTCTGTACTTTGTTCTTCTGTTTCTTGTGTATCAGAGTTATTCCCTAACCCCTGCATTATTACTTTCTTCTGACTAACAAGCTCTAAATCACCATTAGTTGCCTCAATAATTACCTCTTCGGCTTCTTCATAAGAGGAGCCGCTTATAGAAAGGTATAAGTATCACGAACAGTAATATATATGTTATTTGCCTTTTTAAAAATTCCCATAGCTTTGTTTTTTTAATGTGAACTACCTTGCTCGCCGCTATTAGATTTTACAGATTTTTTCACTTTGTAAAATCATATTTTTGCTTGGTGCTCACTACGGTTATTTTTATCAGAATGAGAGTCACTCTTCTTAGCCTGTATATTTCTTTTCGTTTTTAGAGACTTCACCTCTTACATTAGAGTCTTCTCGTATATCACCAGAAGCAGATTGAGAAATATCTTTACCTGCTATATCTACCATATTCACCCCCGCATTGCTAACTATATTTAAAGAAGCTGTTGAAAGTATGTTTTTATTTGCTCTTAAATTAATATCTCCGCCCGCTTCGAAAAGTAATATCTTTTTGGAGCACTTACATTGATATTTCCTTGTCCGTCCATTAGGTAGGTATTACCACTGGGGATCTTCTATAAAAACACTACCTTCCCCATCATTGAGAATAATTTTTAGTACCCGAGCGGGTGTGTATCACTTTCTTGTCGTTGCCTGCTGTATGGTATTTACTAAATTCCTTACCATTGTAGTTGCTTCCTACTACAAACGGACGTTCAGCATTCTGATCTTCAAAATCTACCCATACTTCCTCGCCTATTTCAGGGATAAAGTAAAAGCCTTTGTCAGCTCCTGTGTGAGGTTGTACCACACGTATCCAAGGGGTTTTGGTTTGATGTTTTTTTCTTGCCAAAATAAACTGTACGCGCACACGTCCCCAACCTTCGGGGTCGTTATTGTCAATCACCCGTGCAGGTTGTTGTTCAGCTTTTTGGAAGAGCTTGCTCATCATAATAGTAAGCTACAAATACATCAGGAATGGCTACAAACTCATTGTAATAGATGCCTTCTCCTGATAATGAGTTACATCTATCACTCGATAGGTTTCCATGGGTAAGCCGTTGATATCTATGAGCTTTTACAAAACATCCGATATGTACATGAGGATTTCTGCTTCTTCCTCTGACCTGCATTAACTGCTCACGACTTTCTTTTTCTCTTTGGACAGCATCTTTCAAATAATCTCCTCTAAATTCATCTGGCAAAGCTCCATAAGTCTGATCGGTAGTCTTGGCAAATACTTTCTCTGAAGCCTTGATAGCGGTAAATTGAAATGGATTCTCTTTGTACTGTGTCTCTGTCTGCTCACTACCCTTAACCTCTGTTCTGGTCATTTGTGAATTATAGGAAAGATAGTTAAACTTTTGAGGTTTGAGTAGTAGACTCAAATTCAACTTCCCTAAGGTCCCCCCTTCATAAAGAGTTATGGTTTTCTGTGCCCGACTACCAAAGATAAATTGTGTGCCATTATAATAGAAAAAAACTCTCCATAACGCTTGGCAAGGCGCTGGATAAATTGGTAATCAGACTCATTGTATTGTACAGTATAAGGGATTTTCTCTTCATTATTGATAAGTCCCTCTATATGTATTTGAGATTCCTGTGGATATTCCTCTGTAGCTTCTTTGATAATTTCTGGAAGTGTCTTATTCTCATACGACTGACAAGTTTTTTTCCTCCATCTAATACAATGCTTGGGGCATAGCCAGAGATATGTAATTTACCATAACCTCCTCCCTGATTTTTTTCTTATTGCAGATATGAGTAATAATCCCTCTAAAAAGTGTAAATAACACTTCCATACTGATGGAAATGAATAGTAATGTTCTGCCCTAAGAGTTCTTGAGAGTTTTTTTCATTACTTGACCCTTTAAAGTCATCAATAGCTGTATCATTGACGATAATAGTAAACTCATCGTGGGCATTGGTATGTTGGGTAAGATGGGTTTCAAAAAGTAGCATTATCTAAGAACCCTTTACCATCAATAGTAAGGGTAACCATCACTACAGGATTAGCCTTGTCCACTAAAAAAATCTTGAAAGTTTCTCACAGAAGCAAAGTGGGCAAGATCATCAGGGTGATTGGTGCGATAACCAGTGAATTGTTCATCTTTTTGTACTCATAAGATTCTCTTTTTAAAGGGTAATTTATTGGGATAATTTAGTTCAAATATATTGCTCTATTTGATTTTTGCAATAGAAAACACTTTTTTTATAAATTAATTTTTCCATTGCTTTTCAAAAGAAACTCCTCCGATGATAAGTTGTTGTGCCGATATAATAAGCTCTATTTGTAGAGGTTCTGCACTATTGGCATTAAAATCTTCTATAAAGTTTACACAAAACGCCTTCTTAAAGACAAGTTCTTGCAGCTTACTCATAGCATCACGGCGATAGTAGATAATCTTACCATCTTTGGTTTCATTATTATCTCTCATCCACTTAAAGAAATCAGGTTCTCCTGTACTTTCTAAGCGGAGATGTATTTCGCCTCCTGTAGGCATTCCTTCAGGTAAGCCTGTTCTATCTCTACTTTGAGAAAGTTCATATTTGCAGGCTAACACATTGTAGGTTTTTTTCCGTCTAATTCCAATTTAACTTTGAAAGACATATCTATATTATTTTAGAAATTACTTTTTATTTTCGTCTATTTTTAAGCAAGAAAGGGTAACACCCTAAAGCACTACCCCTATTTCCATAAGTTTTACACCCACTCATTTTTCGTAGGCACCTGTACCCATTTCTAATTTCCTTGCAGAAATAGTAAAGGATTCTGTGAGGGGTTTTTTTCTCCTGAGGCATCAAAATGCTCTCGATGTTTTACAAGGTAAGCCTCAGTGAATTTCAATTCTTTTTAGGGTAGCTTCACTATCTCTTTTTAAAAAAAGTGATACTACCATCTTTACGTTCAAAAAGAATTTGTCATCCACTCGAAGAAGTCGGCTTCTCCTGTGCTTTCCACTACTACATCAATTTTTTTCCACCACGTGTAACGGTAGAAGGACGACCTGTTGCATCTGTTTCTTGGAACAATGCATAGCTTACGCTAAGAACATTATATTCTTTGCCAGCTACTTTTTAGTTTGGCTTTGAAAGACATACACTTAAAATTTAAAAAAATTAATAATTACATTAAAAAAATCAAAAGAAGATTACACCCATTCATTGGTATGTTTGGTTGTACCCATTTCAATCTCTTTGGCAGAGAGTGTAAAGGTTTCTGTCAGCGGATTATCACCTGCTGCATCGAAATCTTCTTTGTACTTTACGATGTAAGCTTCTTTAAATTTTAGCTCTTTCAAAGTAGCCTCGCTGTCTCTTTTTGAGGAAGATGATGCTTCCATCCTTGCGTTCGAAGGAGTTGGTCATCCACTCAAAAAGGTCGGTATCACCTGTGCTTTCCACTGTGATAGTAATTTTTGCCACCTCTGGTAACCGAAGAAGGTCTACCTGTGACGTCGGTCTCTTGTAACATTCCGTAGTCCACGGAAATAATGTTGCGTTCTTTTTCCCGCAACATTCAGTTTGCATTTAAACGACATAATTAAATAAATTAAAATTTAATACTCAATAATACCAATTATGGAAATATATATAAAATGTCTCCAATACCTTATGTTGGAAGTCTAAACCTTGTTTTATTGTTTAAGGTGAATCATCCCTTCATAAGAGGTACTTTACTTTTGTTCATATTCAGTATCCCATTCATTAGCATCAGTTCCCTTGTGTCCATCCATTTTGATAAGGAAGTTTTTTTAGCAGGGAAATAAGGTTTCATATGAATGTCTAAATAGATTCTGTCTTTTTTTGTTTAGGGTCTTGTTCAAATCGTCTTATCTCAAAAATTCTCAATAAGGTTTTTTTAGGACCTGTAATGCTATCCAAGAATTGGACTATTTGGTTCATAATATCCTTACGAGTAGTAGCTGTGAAAATTCTCAAAAAGCTCTACGGTTAAGGAAATCCATTAGCACTTTGGTCACATAGTCGAACACACGTACCACAGAATACGTTTGTAGTCCTAAGTTATCTCCGTTGAACAATGTTTTGCCAGAGAAAGCCATTACTTTTTCCGTATTCATTTACCATAGGGATAAGTCCTAAACTTTCTAAGTTGGCTATTTCGCTTTTTCTTCAAGTCGAAACGGACACCTTCTACTTCATTGATACCTCCAAATTTCTTTCCTGCAGTTACCTGAGACATCAATGTTTTGTAGATTTTTCCCAGCTAAAGCAGCGGAAGGAGGAACAAACAAATCGGTTGTCTCGCCTATTTCATTGAAACGACCTCTACCTACTAGCCAGTTGCAGGTCATTAGCACATTGGCACGATACACATCGCCACCTGTGAGGTTTGCTTCCTCAAACATCTCCATTACATCATCGGGTTCGTCTAAGTGTTCAAAGTCAGTAACGAGCATTACTTTATTTTTCATGAGCGATTTTTTTGCCCATTTTTTTCGACTACCATATTAGAGCCTAAATAACCTGGGATCACTAACAAACCATAGTTATTTCTAAGGTCTAAACGGTCGTAGTTATCAGAAAGTTCGGCGTGTATGGTATCAATAAAACGTGTGTTATCAAGGTCCTTAAGTTGCTCTAAGGAAGCGTTCATCACTGTAACATTTTTTTGATTTTTGTCTTCCTCAGTATTTTTTATAGAACAAAGCTATAGTACGATAATTGGCTTCTAATTCACGTGTTGCCTCTACAGCATTGTATAAGTTTTTAGAAAGCAACTCTTCTGCTGATTTTTTTGTTGATCTTCACAATGTGCGACCATTTCAACCAAAGAATCACTTTGTTTTAAGACACTTGCCCAAAGTTCTAAGGTTTTCTTTAGGGTATCTCTTTCTTTTTGCTTACTACTTTCGGTAAGGAATATCTTTCTACGAGCGTTTCTCTCAGGATTTACATTTTGTACATTCTCTATGGATGCTTCTAACAAATCAAAACCTCCATAACGCACTAATTTATCTAATGACTTTTTCTAATGAAATAGGTGATTTCTTAACAGATTCCTGTGCTTGTGATGCTGTATTTGCTGTTTCTATTTTTATTTGACATGACTTCAAATATTTAATTGTAATATTGGGAAATTAACTCAACTCAGCTATTAGAGCTTCTAAAGTATCTTGTAAGGCTTTTTTTAGCATCAGGATCTTCCAAGGCTGCTTTTAAGGAGCTTGTTTGTTTTTAGTTGTTTGATTATCTTCTGATATTGGTCTTTTTCAGTAGCCAATCCCGTAAGGAAAGCGCTTTTGGGCTGTAATTCCTTTGGTGCCAAAATCTCCCAAGTTTTTTTAAAGGTCAATTCTTCTACTTGGGTAGCTCCTTCGCTATTTTTCAAAATCTACCTTCATAGTAGGTTTAAAGTGCTCGAACACTTTATCTAAAGTATTGAGCCCTTCCACCAATTCAGGTTTTACAGGATTTTTCCGCACTCAACTTTTTGAGCTATCAATGTACGGTTCGGAGCTATTTCTAAAAATAGCTTCACTTGCATCTATAGGCACCCTCATTGCCCCCCTATTCCTTTATTTACTAACATAGATTTCTATATTAAGAGAATTAATACTTTAAAAAAATAATATTTTTGTACTGCGCAAATGTAGTTTATTTTAAATGAAATCTCCAAATTTTTTTCTTTAATTTTTTTCAAATTATTTTTCAATAAAAAAATATTCATTTGATTATCAGAAATATAAACCGTTCTATTTTTTTATAATAATTTAAGCCATACAATCCTTGAAAACAAGATTTTTTTGTTTTAAAGTAACTTTTTCGATCTATTACTTCTCAAAAAAATCCTATAAGGATAGATATTCGTAGAAGACTTTTCTAACTTAATCAAGAAACTATCCTTTAAGTATTCCCATTCTGTTTCACTTACTTCTACCTCTTTGTTTTTTTATTTAGGTAAATATCTATAGTTCTTTTGAACCCCCCTTTGAGAGAGACATCTTTTTTTAGTGCCTTTTTGTACTTCCAATCCTTTGATCGTATGTTTGAAATGGCTTTTTAGCAAAGGTTTTTACATCGGCAATGGTAACAATCCTACCTCGTGAGAGTAAGGTGCTACGATATTCTAAAATCTTATCAGATGTAGTGAGTCCTCGTCGCCCCCCAAAAGAAGGTCTTATAGTAATAGCACTTTTTAATAGCTGTTTTATTACTTTTATCACACTCTAATGAAACTCCTGTTTTTTTATATCATTTCCCTCTTCTCCTGCTGTATGCCAATAGGAAAAAGTAAAGCTTTTATCTAATTCTCTATTCATAGAGGAAATGATTAGAAAAGGATTTGTATTCAATGAAAGGTTTCGTTTGTTTATATTTTTGGTAAATAGAAGCCAAATTTTGACCTATTTGCCTTAGTTCTGCATCAATAGCAAAGTCATTTCCTATAGCTGAGAAAGAGGCTGTTTCATCTCTTATCAATCTTAATGTATGTTGTAATTGACCTAAGGCACTTTGTTCATCAAAAACGAGCTACACCTCCACGTCTTAAAAACAAAAAGAAACATTGTCATCCGTACTTTCTTGGTAATCCTTTACCTCATATCTCCTTCCATCATCATCAGAAATGTAATCTATATCTAAAAAGGTATTATCACCAATGATAGGATAAATAGTTAGCTGCCCTTTTATGCGTTTGGTCTTTTTTTAGTGTTGTACATATTGACAACGGGGATACAGTTTAGAGCAATGCGTACATTTTTCTAATACCTTTGGAGTAATAACCTCATAGAATTTAAAGCATAACCAAACAATATCTTTTTCAGTAGCAATACGATTGTTAAAAAAAGTAATTCTCTATAAAAAGATGCTATGTTAGTATCTTCATCTTCTTCCTTTTTAGGATAAATACTTCCTTTTTAAAGTAAAAAAATTTCCTTGATAAAATCGATTCACCTCATTGTAGATAGCATTTATTCCAGCATAATTCTTAGAAATTACCTCTTCGTATTCTAGATTGTTTGTAGGTATATTGTATCCTTCTACTAATTCATATTCTTTATCTCCACAGAACACTTTTTACTTGCTGCAAGTAATAATTGAAAAAAACTCCTTTTTGTTCCTTGTTATTTATATCTATATAGAAACATAAATCCTCTAATTTTTTTCTACCTCTGGGGCGTGTAGTCCCTACCCAAAAACTCTCCAGAAGGGATGTTTCTATCTGATTGGTCCACCTCTTCTTGGTAAAAAAACTTTCTTGTTGCAGTATTTTTATTGCCAAAAACTAAATATTTTACCTGAGCAGTAGTGAGTTTCATTTCTAAAGTAGGGCTGAAAAAAAGATATTCATTGTTTTTTTACCTCAGTAGGGCTATATAAATTCTGTACCCGTTTAACAGCCTTAAAATGATTATATCGTGATATTTGCACATTATTTTCTATTGGAGTAAGTTGCAGAAGTGTCTGAGATGGAGTGATACCGGTAACTTCATCTGGAAAAAAATTACCTCAAGAATACGCTCAGTAATCCTTGTACGAGAATTTTCTTGTTCAAAGTGTAACTTTTCGAGTTCTGATGCACAAGCTGAAAGAATAAGCTCTAAAACTGGGTCAAAAGCGTTTTTCTGATTCTAATTCACTATAGCCCCACATTTTTTTGAAGCTCTTTTTAGCATTCTATTTTTTTATCTGATCTTGTTTCATGGTTCAGTATTTCTTATATTTTTTTCAAAGGTTTGAAAAGTCAATATAAAAAAAATCAATAAGACAAAGGACTTACAAAAAAACGAGTTTTTTTGAAAGTATAAGGACGATTGGTCTCTAAAAACAATTGCTTTTTATAGAGACTAATACTTTTTTTCTTTATTCGTTTCTTTTTCTAAGTTCCCCAAATCTTGCTCTGTAATAGTTACTTCTATATCTTGTGTTGTAATACGTTTTTCATGTTGTGCAATACTATTCTTTAGACTTTGTGCCACGAAGGCTTTTTAGTTCATTATCACTCTTGAGTAGATCAAAATCCGAGTCCCACAGTTCACAACCATAGGTCTCATCAAACTTACATTCCCCAAAAGTGGTGGTTATTAGGGTGTAAATAGATTGAGAGATAGAATCTTCTAAAAGCTATTTTTAGCAAGGTCTTGCTTTTTTTCATCAAGCCTTCAAAATCAATGGGAAGTTTGTAATATATCCCTTTCATAAATTATGAATTGTAAGTGTTTCGTGTAACTTTTCTAATAATTTACAAATAAATAAGTTTTTGAACTTTTCCTTTGCTATCAAAAAGAGAATTCTTTGGCTATTTTTTTGTGCGTTTGACAACTTGTAGTCTTACTTTTAGGGGTGAGCTTTTAGCATCTTTTCTCGATAGGAAATATCTCCTATAAAAACTTTGTCCTTCATTACTATCTACAATGATAAAGTAATTATCTATATCTATAGGTTTTGTAAAGTCTTCTAAGCTCCCTGCATAGATAAGGAGTTTTTTTATCTCCACTTTGAAACTGATAGGACAAAGAATCGTTCGACAATTTGCGATAACGCGATAGTTCGAAACTATCTATGCTGTCTTTTTCTGGTTCAAAGGCTATGTTTTTCATACAAAAAAAGTGGTTTTATCAAAGCGTTTGATACCTAAGAATGAAAAAAACCCTTTTGGGTAGTTTCTTTTTTTAAAAGGCAAGGAAGTCACGAGTAATCTGAAAAGTTTTTTTATTTCCTCAGTTTTGTCGTCTGTAACGGTAAGTTTGTAGGTAGGAAGTTCTACCCAATGGTCGTCTATTTTTTTAGTTGAACGCTTCCTATGGGTTGTTCTGAAATGAGGAGACTGATGGTGTTTTTTTGAAAATGGGTATCGGTACGTACCACTACCTTATCGGCATCTCTATCATTCCATTTTTTTCTGACAGATAGCGGTCTTCATATCGCAGTGTTAGTTTTTATCTCAGGTAGTGGCATAGTATTTTTGTTTATTATTTCACCTTGTACCTTCTTAGACATTGTATTAAGGTAATGATATCATCGCTTTGTTTAGGACTTATCAAAAACTCATAATTTTTTTATAATAGGTATAGATACTGATTTTCGTTAGTTCTTTAAAAAAATAATTTCATCTATTTGTTTGGCATTTAGCTTATGTGCAAAAGCTCCTTCACAATTGATGGGAAATTGATTTTTAGGGTCATCTTTTCTCCTGAAGCAAAGAGTATATCAAAAATTTTTCTTCTTTTTTTCAAGCAAACAGATTCGTCTAATATTTTTGACATATAAGAATAAATCCTCCCCTCTTTTCCCCAAACTGAAACACTCCATAAGTAAGTGTATCTTTATTAGCACGTAAATACAAAGGCTGTGCACTTGCAAATCGTCTTCCCTTGAGCTTTTTTTATGTCCTTGTACTATCTTGCAATTGATAGTAACAGCTTCTTTGGGGTTCTTTTGAGATGATTTGCAAGCTATCCTGTTTTTTTCTCCTGCTGAGAAAAAAACAATAGATGAGAAGCATATAAAAGCCTAAGAAGGAAAGTAAACATTTTTTTAGCATATCCAATACATCTTTTAATAGCTACTTTATTCCTGTTGGTACAATTGTTTGCAAACTTCTAAATCTACTTTCATCTTATCATATTCCTCTTTTAAAGTTTTTGTTGATAGTACTAAGGCTATCCAAGGTTTTTTTGATTGATGGTAAGTTGTTTTTATTTGTTTCTTAGCATCTATAAGTTCTTTATATACCAAAATTGTATTATTATACATATTTTTTTGTTTTTTTAAGAGAGTCTTTAGGGATTTGCTTGTACATATCAGCAAGAATAGAAAGGGCTAATTTCTCGTTGAAAAAAATCGTTTTTTTATAGCCACCTTTGAGGTATTCCTATAGAATCTACAGCCACTTTTACTTTTTTTCCAACTGAAAAGAAAAAGCTATCTTGAAATTTCATTTCTCGTTGTATACGAGCATTTTTCTTGTTTGAGCAAATTGTTTTTCCTTGAAAGGGAAATAGATATTGACCATAAGAGCCAAAAATTATAACAAGTACTGCAAGAGTGAAAAACAACACGAAAAAGCCTAATGCTTTTTGTACGTTCTTTCTGATTTAATATTTCCATATAGGTTGATACTTTTTGTTGTTAATTTCTATTAATCGGCTAAGAAAGTCTTACTTCTCTCAGGTTGTAGAGAACTTTTTTTCATTTGTGATTTCAGATACGAAAATGCTGCCATCACGTTTTTTTACCGATGAAGTCTAAGCGGTTTAGAATAGCAAATAAATCTTCTAAGGTTTTCATAAAACGTTCTACTTTCACCACAGAGTCTCCTATTTGATTGTGGTTGTATTCTGTATTGATTACTTCAGAGAAGACAGTTTCAAACTCTCCTTGACTTACGTTACACCAATCGGCAAAAGTAATTGAGCAATTCTTCTTTACCTACTCCAGATCGGGCATCGATAAAGTTCTTAAGCACTCTTGCAAAATCCTACTACTGACACTAACATTTCGGCAGGGGTACTATAGAGTGTAAGCCAGCGAAAATGATTGATTTCAGTAGCTAAGTAGTAGAGCATTCTATCGGTCATTTGCTCTATGATAGTAGCTAATTTATTGGTCTGGTTTTTTTAGTATGTATTTTTTTGAGCGATTTGGATAGCATAAATCTCCATCTGACCATAGAAACGGTCGATTTCGTTGTATAATTGCTGTAGTTTTTTTGATGAGAAGCTACCAGTACACAAGGTGGAATATAAGAACTATCAAGATTGGTATTGCCTCCGCTTACCCATATTTTTTTCCTACAATGAGATAATGCCCTCCTACGCCCATATCTTTTCTAAGATCTTCTTCCTTTACTAAAGAAAGGTAGTATTCGGGCTCGGTATAAGGGTCGCGTGGTGGATTCTCCTCAGGGTCAGGGTCTCCACAAGGGACACGCTTGAATGGATTGACAGAAATACAAGCTAGTAGTGCAACCTCATCTTCTTTTATCTCTTTGATAATTTCGGGATAGGAAAAAGAAAGCGTACTCTGTTCCGTGTTAGAACTGATGTCTATTCGAGAGCCATTAGGAGTAATCGCGTGGCATTCTTCTATACGGAGTCGGAGGTTTTTATGGGTGTCTACTGACAGGTTCATTCTCACTGGGTCATTGACGGGCAACAATCCATAGGTAAGCATTGAGGTGTGTACCCCTATGGCATCGCGTACCGAATCTATGACAAAGTTTTGAATATCTATAAAAATACCTTTTTATTGATTTTCATTCCATCAATAAAGTTCACTGGCAAATGGGTGAGTTTTTTTCTGTCATGGTTTAATATGTTTTTACTCGTTCGTTATCTTTTTTTCTTTGCTGTATTCGAAATCTGTTTCTTGTTCATTATCATTCATTGTAGTGTCGGAAACAAGTGTTCTCATACAAATGATGTAGCTATTCTCTTCTATTCCATTCATATATAGGGTAAACTTAGGGTCTATATATTTAGTAGGTTCATACCATTTAGGTTGTTTTAAAAAAATACCCAATTATAAAAGCCATCTTCATTTTTGTATCTCAATAGGAGCATCAGCAAAAACGCTCGTTATAATCTTCTACAAAAATTGTAGAACAAGCGCCCGAAATCTATTCGGGTAGGTCCTTTAGCACGATATAAAGTGTAGTCTTTATCCTTTTTCTTCCTTTTTTTATCATGAGTGTGAATACTACTAAATCGCGCATCTCATCATCACTCACTCCTACTAACTCTTTGTAGTTTTTCTGAAATTGCCAAGTGGTGTAGATTTTTAGGTGGTATCTTTAGAGAATGATTGAAGCTCGCATTCACTAAAGTAGGGATGAAAAAAAGACTATGAAGTTGCCCATCATCAAAGGCAAATAGTACATTCCATTTAAAAAAAGTGTAAATTAACAAAAAAAGGTACTGAGGCATATAATACCACCAATAAGGCAAAAAATAATTCTTTGAACACATCGTCCTCCAGTTTGAATTTATTGAAAAAAACAAGCGATAGAAATAGCAGTGGAAGACACCAAGGGTCAAGGTACAGATTTGATAGAAAATAAATTCACTTAGGGTTTTCCCTTCAAAGAGGCGGCTATATCCTAAAAAGGCAATGACTGTATATACCAATACTGTTAAGAACAGATAGATATAGATATTGGTTTTATACTTTTTGAACTCAGGGACTTTCTTTGAGAAAAATAATAGTAATGGCTATACACATAGCCACTAAAAAAATAGCAGTAGTATCAACAGTTGCGGGTCGAACAAATTGATGAAATAATTCTTTAACTTTTTTTCATATACAAGTGTTATAACCTAAGATAGGGTCATTATTTTCTTTTTAATTCAAATTGACTTTCTTCTTCTGAGAGCAATACAGTTAACTGGATTTCTACTTCCAAAGGGAAAAAAAGTGCTCACAGAACATTGTTACAAATTTCTCTTTATTGCCCCCTAAGTATATAATCAGTAAAAGCAGAATGCTTTAAGGGACCTATTTCAAGGGTCAGGTGCTTGGTATAATCTTCATAGGCTGTACCCTGTGATCATATCCACTCCTAAGTAAATGTCTTCTCCCAAGAAAAACCTTTGTGATTCATCAGAATAAGTAGCAAACTCTCTTTCTTTAAGCTGTACTTCTTCACCTAAAAAGTTTTTGAAAGTATTTGTACTGTAAGAGGTATATTACCTACTATTTTTGTAGCTATAAGGCAATAATCGTATAAACTTAGAGACTAAGAGCGTAGGAAAATCTTTTGAAATACCCCAGAGTTCATAGAATAGTGTAGAAATTTCGTTAGCATTGAGTTCCTTAAAAGCTATCTTGTTCAAAGGATTCTATTTCTACCCCTAACTTAAAAAAATTTCATTCTCAAAAAGGGCTAAAAAGGTACGAGCAGCTTTTTTTCTTCTTGTTTCCTTTCTCTGTAATCTTTGAGCATTGTTTCTACTCCCTTACCTTGAGTTTCATTCTTGGTATGGTGAGCGACGCTTTCGGGGAGTATATCGTACAAACTATCCTGAGAAAGGCTTACCTCTATCAATTGAGTAGGATCATAGTTGAAAATCAGTAAGCTTTTGCACTTAGTACATCGGTGCGATAACCACGTACAAACTGTCCTTGGTGTTTTACTATATATTCGTTGTCAGAGATGATTCCTTTGTCTAACAAATGGTTTAATAGCACTTCTGCCCTTATATCATAAGGTAAGTGATTTATCTCATTTATAACTCCTGTTAGGTATTCCATTTTTGATAGTTCTTCAACGTGGCAAATATACAAATAAATTACAAAAAAACGCAAATTTTTTTGTTTTTATTTTTTTCTCTTGAGTCTTCCAGCACTTGTATAGCGTTTTTTTGGAAGTACTCATCATTGAAATCATAGATATTTAGCCCTTGTGTGGTACAAGCCAATATCCTGCCATTTCCTAAATACAAACCTACATCGGAAATAGGTTTAAACTTATCATACCTAAAAAAACAAAAATATCACCTTCTTTTTAAGTAAGTACGCCCCTGTGAAAAGCTGTAAATCCTTAGAACGGAAGATACCATCGGGAGTCTTGGGAAAAGTAGTTTCATACACTTCACTAAACAATGCTTGTATAAAGTAAGAAGCATCTGCTCCTTCTTGTTTTTCTAAGGTCTTTTTCCTTATAAGGTGTTCCTATCCACTCATCTATAAAAAGCATAGAGTTTATAATTAGTGATTTTTAGGGGTACAGCCAAAAATAATGGAGTATTTCTCTCTTAAGGCTAATTCCTTATCGGATAGGTTTTCTCCCTTATCATCTACCAAGGTATACTGCTCATTGATTTGTTTCTTTTGGGCTAATACTGCTTTGTAGAAAGCATCTGTAGGGTAATGATAAGGAAGCTCAGCAAGATAACGGCTTGATGAGCAGGATAACAATGCAATTGTACTAAAAAGTAACGATTTTTCCAAGCGACTTCATTTTTTCCCAGAGTACCTCTATAGTATCTCCTTCTTTAAATTCACCTGCTACAAGTTTCTTAGCCAAAGGACGGCGTAACTTAGCACGAATGATACCTTTTAAAGGACGAGCTCCATAGGTGGCATCATAGCCTTGTTCTGCTAAATGCTCTTTTACTTCTTGAGCAATATTGAGTGAGATGTTTTATACCCTCTGTTAGGTTTAAAAGCTCTTTTTTTAAATGTATTTCAAAGATTTTTTTAGAGCATTTTTCTTTGCTAATAGGTGCAAAAGGTACTATCTCGGTAAGACGCCCCAAAAACTCTGGTCGGAAATAACGACTCATTATCTCTAAAAAGAGTAGATGAGGAAGGAATATTCCCCTCAGTAAAGGATTTGACAATAAAATCAGAGCCTATATTGGAGGTAAAGAGGATAATGGCATTAGAAAAAAATCACCTTCTTTACCCAAGCGATCGTGCAACTTCCTTCGTCCATTATTTGTAGGAATACATCAAATACTGAAGTATGGGCTTTTTTTCTATCTCATCAAAAAGTACGATAGAGTAGGGCTTTTGTCGGATTTTTATTCACTAATAAACCACCTTCCTCATAGCCTACATACCCTGGAGGTGCTCCATAGAGTAAGGCTGCTGAGTGCTCTTCTTTGAACTCCGACATATCGAAACGGATAATGGCATTCTCATCTTGGAAAAGGAATTCGGCTAAAGATTTAGCCAATTCTGTTTTCCCTGTTCCTGTAGGACCCTAAAAAGAAGAAAAGAACCAATAGGCTGTCCTGCTTTGCTCAATCCAGAGCGATTTTTCGAGTACAGCCTCACTGATAATAGCAATAGCGTGGTCTTGCCCTACTACCCGCTCGGAAAGAATAGCATCCATATCACTCAAACGCTGTTTTTTTCCTCTTCTTTGAGTTTGCCTATAGGAATATTCGTTTTTTTGAGAGATGAGTACGGCTAAATCCCATTCGGTGATGTGGAGAACGTTTTTTTCTTGAGCTACTTTTTTTCAGCTTTGGTAATGAGTTTGCGTCCATAGCTCAATAGGCTATCAGCAGTTTCAAAAGTAGTAGTTTGTTCCTCTTCTAAAAAGGGTAGAGGCATCTAACAAAAAGGGAATACGTTGTTTGATATCATTCAATAACCAAGCAGCGTTTTTTTGCGTTGCTCTTCTGTAAAAACCTTGTGTATTGTCCTCCAAGTGAATTATTTGTGTAAGCAAGGCATTTTTTCTTTTTAAGAAAGATGCTCCTGCTGTTTTCACAACTGACATTGTATGGTCTATGAGGTCTATCGCTGAGGCAGGCAGACTTTTTCTCTTTTAAATACCTTTTTAGAAAGGCGTATGGCTTCCCAAATTGCCTCATCGGTTATGGCTATATGATGGTGGTTTTCGTAAGCTGAAAAGGGTTTGACGGAGCATTCTAAAATGAGTTTCATCGTCACTTTCTTGCAATTCTACCTTTTCAAACAAAGGTTCTAAACCTGATTTTTCTATTTTTCTTGGTAAATTCATCGATAGTAGAAGTGCCTATGACAGTGAGTCCTTTGGTAAGTTCACTTTTAAGTAGATTTGCCATAGAAGAATCAAAAGAGTTACCTAAAAGTGCGTGTAATTCCTCAATGATAAGTACTGATTTAGGATATTGTTTGAGTTCTTGGGCAATGTTCTTGATACGGTCTTCAATCTCTCCTTTGTAGGAAGCTCCTGCTATGAGGGCTCCCATATCCAATTCAAATACGGCTAAGTTAGACAACACATCGGGGGACTTGACCTGCTATAACCTTCTGTACAAAAACTATTGATAAGGGTAGTTTTTTTCCTATACCTGAATCACCTATGATAAGCACATTTTGTTTGCTAAATCGGCACAGTATTTCGGTAATTTTTTTGAGTTTCGGCAACTCTACCAACAGGTATTTCTTTTGAGGCTTTTAGCTTTGAGGACATCTTTTTTTATTGACACAGTATTTTTTTGCAAAAACCCTTTAGCTGTGGAAGAAAGAGGAGCAGAAGAGAAAGGTTTTTTTCGGCAGATGTAGCAGGAAGAGGAGTCGTTTCTAAGAGTTCGGCACGAGTTACAGGATAGGTTTTCATTTGGTCGAAATTAAAAGCTACTCCCTGAGTACTCAATGCTACAAATACATCCCATAAGGAGATTTCCTCCTCATCTAAAAATTTCTCGAATAGCTTCTGCTTCAGTGAAAAATAGTGTCTATCACTTCATCGGGGTCACAGGAATAAGTGTTAGTAGCTTTTTAGAGCTTCCTCAATGCGCACTTCAGCCCATTCTTCTAAATAGAACACATCGACTCCTTTAGATTCCAAGAGTTTTAAAAAGTGGTAAATCTCTGTTGAGAACGGCTTTCAATAAGTGTCCGCCAGAGTAACGAGCGTTCATATTTTCACGAGCTATTTTTCTGTGCTATTTCCAATGCTTTAGTAACCTCTGGGGCATAGCTCAATTTCTTCTCTTCCATTGTTTTTGTAATGTTTTATGATTGTTATTATCCCTTTTATCTATTATAGTTGCTTATTATCCTTTTTTTCCAGAATATCTTGCCTTTTACCTTATAGTAAACATAGATATTTTTGGATACAAGCGTTATCGGTGTCCTTTTGCAGGCGTAGTGTTTCTATTTTTTTATTTTTCTTTCCAGAAATTTCTTTTGCAAAACTGTGCAAAGGGTACGATTTTTATCGTCATTGATAACTACAGGGACTTGGTAGTTCTCACAAAGATAGTCTTTTGAAATCATCTTTTGTCTTAGCTTGAGAGGCTACTTGGTTGAGAAGCAGGATAAACTGCTCATTAGAAATATCAGGGACTTTTTTGCAGAAGGAGGTGTGTCTTCTTTTTAGGAGTTTTAGGAGCTACAGGAATATTGGTAAGCATATCTACCAAGGGGTCTTTCTGTGCTTTACCCATAGGCAGCGAAAAAAATTGCTATGAGGTTGTTCATATACATAACTCTCCATATCTATAGGCTCTTTCGCAACAACGTGTTTTGGAGCTACATAGATAGTTTTTGGTCGCAATGTGGTCTAAATCACCATTGACGATAAGAGTTATCTTCTTTTGTCCTACACGTTTGAACTTATAGGTTACAGAATCACCCACAGCATCAGTAGAGGAAGTTTCTCCAAAACTCCACTCAAATGAGATGCCTCCTTGTTTTTTGTCCTATGAATTTAGTAGTCTCCCCTAAAAAGACCACATCAGGAGCTTTTGATGGTAGGCAGGTAGCCCTACTTGTTGATTGAGAGAGGTAATGGTAAGCACCTTTTGAGAAGTACAAGAGCCGTTGATAGTAAGAGTTACCACATATTCTCCAGTCTTTTCATAAGTGTGAAAAAGTACGCTGTCTAAAATCGGCAGGAGAACCATCGCCAAAATCCCATTTCCACGATTTGGCATTTTTGGTTTTATCACCAAACTCGATGACTTCCTTCACAGCATAGTTATCGGCAAAGACATAGAAGTTAGCCTCCTCGCAATCTACGTGACGAGAGCATTGGAAAATGAATAAGAAAAATACCAAGACAAAGGAGTACTCCGAAACTCCAATAGATTTTTAGGGTCAAATTTAGGGAAAAACCAGTAGAATTATAATTCATATATCTTCTTGTTAAAAGAAATAATAGTAATTTAAAGGCGCAAATTAATGATTTTTTGTGAAACAACCAACAAAAATTCAAATATTTTTTTGTTTTTTTAGATTGTATGAAAATTATAAACACTTATTTATCAGTAGTATATAAAACAAAGAAAACCAGCAAAAACATCCGTTCTGCTGAT